>JACDJC010000005.1_pt1 | contig 578151 bp, 593 predicted proteins | sample 7454191 | NCBI WGS metagenome assembly JACDJC01 (sample SAMN14253291, study PRJNA609438) | sludge metagenome | isolation source: sludge after 25d culture with pyrite and EDTA | collected 2018-12-20 | reverse complement strand
GCATACTACGCTTCGCTCAATAGCATTTTTATTAATCGTTGTGAATCCCGCAATTTCCGTTCCGCCTGCGACCTTTTCAAATCAAAGACCTGCTTGCACTGGCTACTCTCCGTTGCGCACGGCTATCTGAGCTTAACGTAATATAGACGACACAGATTTCAAAACACCATGTCGCCTAATTCGGTTAATGAAATATAAATTCATTTATTTTCTGAATCTTATCAATTGGCGGCATCTATAACAAAGCCTAAAAAATAGCGGTTGAAAGTTAAAGTGGTTTCTTGCTGCCAGGCTGTTTCACGCATTGTAAATCACTTGGCCTGATGGGAATTCAAAGGGAGAGGCTTTCCAAATAAGCAGGCGCCAATTCCTGCAATTCATCTCTACCCGGCCTTGTAGGTGACCCGGTAAATCATGCCCGCATGGTCATCCGAAATCAACAGACTACCGTCCGGCATGACCAGCACGTCGGCGGGGCGGCCCAGGGTTTGTTGCAGATTCAACCAGCCGGTGACAAAAGGTTTGTATTCAACTACGCGGTTGCCTTCCAGTTTTGCCACCATGACGCGGTAGCCGGTTTTGCGGCTGCGGTTCCAGGAGCCGTGCTCGGCGACGAATATGGCGTTGCGGTATTCCTTCGGAAACATGCTGCCGGTGTAAAAGCGCATGCCCAGTGCGGCGACGTGGGCGCCAAGGTTGAGGACGGGCGGGGTGAATTCGCGGCAATTGCGCTTGCCGAATTCGGGGTCGGCAATCGTGCCGCCGTGGCAGTAAGGGTAGCCGAAATGCTGGCCGGGTTTTTCCAGCCGGTTGAGTTCGTCCGGCGGGGCATCGTCGCCCAGCCAGTCACGGCCGTTGTCGGTAAACCAGAGTTCGTTCGTAACGGGATGCCAGTCGAAGCCGACGGTGTTGCGCACGCCGCGCGCGAGGGTTTCGATTTTTCCGGTTTCGACATCCAGACGGGTGATGCTGGCGTAGCGGTCTGGATCGGGCTCGCAGATGTTGCAGGGCGCGCCGACCGGCACATAGAGCTTGCCATCGGGGCCGAAGGCGATGAACTTCCAGCCGTGATGCGTTTCCTTCGGATAGCGATCGGTCACCACTTCCGGCGCGGGGGGATTGCTCAAGCGCGATTCGATGTTGCGCAGGCGAAGGACGCGGCTGACGGCGGAGATGTACAGATCGCCATCGCGAAACGCCACGCCGACCGGCATGTTCAGGTCTTCCGCGATGACGACCGGTTTGCCCGCGCGGTTGTTGTGAAGCGGTATGGCCGTGACCTTGCCGGCCGAACGGCTGCCGACAAAAAGCGTTTGCTTGCCCAGCGCCATTTGCCGTGCGTTGTCGACTTCGGCGAAGACCTCGATGGAAAACCCGGGCGGCAGGGAAAGATCGGCAGGCCGCGCGCCTGCCGCAAAAACACAGGCCGGTAAAAGCCCGATCAGCAACAGCAACCAACGTGTCATGGTTTTCTTCCTTGAGCGCGTTCGATTCTGCTCAGAGCCTGCCTCAACTGTTTGAGTTCCTGCCGCCATGCTTCGGCGTCGCCGTAATCCACAAACTGGCCATAGCGTGAATGCGCTTCCAGCAGACGCCGGGCGTGGCGGATGGGGCACCAGTATTGCTCGGTGCGGGCGATGATTTCCTTGACGTAGGCCGCCAGCCCGTTGGCATAGGAGCAGTAGGTGCAGTTGAACTTTTCAATCGCGTTCAGGTAGGCGAGATGACCGCGGTCGAAGGCCATGTAGTCGCCGCGTCTGACATGCTCGATGCGATAGAGCGGAAAACACAGAAACTGATAGGTGGTGATGAATGCATCCACGATGACCAGCGGCACGATCATGCTGTAGATGACCGGCGCCGTAATGATGTTTCTGAATTCGGTCTGGGCGATGTATTTGAGCAGCCCGGTCTTGAAGCGCTTGTGCCTGAGCAGGATTTCGCGCTCGAAACGCACGCGATGATGTTCGAAGCGGACATGCAATGCCTCGCGCCGGCTTTCCAGCTCGATTTCCAGCTCCGCTTCCAGTTCGCGGATGCGCTGGAGGATGTCGCCGACTTTTTGGTTCATGACCTGCTCCGTGGCATATCAGGGCTTCATGGTACGCTGAATTGCAGTCGGATTATCCTCATGGCGGTTGATGTGGAACCACGGAAAAACGGAGAAACAGAAAAGGCAGCCATGGCTGCCTTTTCTGGTTGGTTGCTGATGCGGATGTCAGCTGAAAGTGTCTGCCGTAATACCGCTATACCAGCCCTGGGCAAAGCGGGCTTCCAGGGTGCGCTGCATGCTGCCTGCTGTACGGGGACTGACGCCACCCGCGCCCTTGATGCCAACCAGTTCGCCTTTTTCGTCGAGCCGGTACACGGCGGCAATGCTGATGCCGTATTCGGGGCCAACGAGGCTGTAGCAGGTGTTGACGATTGAAGGCAGTGGAATCTTGACACCTCGGAACTGCGCGGCAATGCTGGCTGCGGTCATCTTGGCGATGTTGTTGGCGGTATGGCCGGATTTTGGCAAGGCGCCCGCCGACGACGAATCGCCGATCACATAAACGCCGGGGGCCATCAGTGACTCGAAGGTGTGCTGGTTGACCGGACACCAGCCTTCCTTGTTGGTGAGTCCGCTGGCGGTGGCGATTTCACCCGCACGCTGCGGCGGAATGATGTTGATGACATCGCCCTTGTGCGATGTCATGCCGTCATTCGTGTAAACGGTATTTGTCTTCGGGTCGACCCGCTTGACCAGCCCGCCCTTGGAGCCGGGCACCCACTCGATCATGCCGGGATAAAGTTCATTCCAGGCATCCATGAACAAATCCTGTTTGGAAAAGCCTTCCTTGGCATCCAGGATGAGGATCTTGGAACGGGGCTTTTCCTTTTTAAGGTAGTGGGCAATCATGCTGACGCGCTCCGGCGGACCGGGCGGGCAGCGGAAGGGCATGGGCGGCGGACAGACGATGACGGTTCCGCCATCCTGCATGGCCTGAAGCTGCTTGTGCAGCAGAACAGTTTGCGGCCCCGCTTTCCATGCGTGGGGAATGACCTGGCTTGCAGCCTCGTCGTAACCCTCGATGGCGTTCCAGCGGAAATCGATACCCGGCGACAACACCAGCCGGTCGTATTCCACTGACTTGCCGTTGCTCAGCGTGACGGTACGTTTGGCCGGGTCGATGGCGGTTACCTTGCCATGCAGCACATTGACACCATGTTTGCTGCTCAGTGCGCTGTAGTTCTGACTCAAATCTTCCATCTTGCGCAGGCCAGCCAGTACCCAGTTGCTGCCGGGGCAGGTGAAAAAGCTTGTGTTCTGCTCGATCAGGGTCACGTTGATCGAGGGGTCGTATATGCGCAGGTATTTGGCACAGGTTGCACCGCCAAAGCCACCGCCGACGACGACCACTCTTGGCGCCGCCTTGGACTTGGGCACGGTTTCACAGCCAGTGAGGCCGAGGGCAGACATGGCCCCGCCCGTGCCAAGCAGTTTTACAAAATCTCTACGTGAAATTCCGGCCATGTTCATTTCCCCCGTTTTTGCAGGTTGCTGAAGTATTGCGACACTTCAGCGATTTCGTCGTCGGTGTAGCCGCTGGCATGACGTCCCATGACGGTGGATACACGCTGTCCCGAGCGGAATTCCTTCAACATGTTGGACATGCGCTCGGCGGACAAGTCACCGATGCTGGGAATGGTTCCCGGGCTGATGCCATATGTGCCATGACAGGTGTAGCAAGTGGACGCAATGATGGATGCGCGCGAGATTTCCTGCGCCTGGATTGCCACAGCGGAAAGCAACGCCGCTACGCCTGCCGCGGCACAATACGCGGCCTTGTTGAGGGTGATCAGTTTTCGCATCTGCTTGTCTCCTTGTATTTGTAAAGAAACCACGATTCCATTCGAGTCGAATTTGAAAAAAATTTATCGGGGCAGGCTGCGCTTCAGAGGTCAACTCCGAACCGTACGTCGCTTGCCTGTTTTGGACCGTCCTTGGTGTTCGCTTTGGCATCCTTTGCAGCTTTTTCGCGGGCTGCCTTTTCCCTGGCCAGTTGTTCTTCGGTTTCGCGAAGTTTTGCCAGGGCTGCCAGGCGTTCCTTTTCAGCCTGCTCGGCGCGGGCGGCAGCTTCACGCCGGGCCTGCTCCTGTGCTGCTTCCAGCGCCTTGCGTTCCTTTTCGCTTTTGGCCGCTGCCAGTTCGGCTGCCTGCTGCTGTTTCAGCTCTTCGGCCTTTTTGCGTTCGGCGGCCTGCTTGTCCAACAGGCGCTGACGCTCCTCGCGCATGCGCTTGAGGTCTTCCCGCCACTGGTCGGCGCTTTTGCGGATACGCTCGGCGGCCGCTTCAATTTCCTTTTCATTGATGGCCTGGCTATCGGCAGCCCGTGTAACTGGGATGGCAAGAAATGCCAGGCAAGCCACAACCAGAGCTAATACAGTTTTCGTCATTGGTCTCCGTCCTTGTAATTGCTTATCAAGATATTCAAGTGCGAAATAAGCTGTTAACTGACGCATGAACTTTTATCGGCCGTTTGAGCGCCTGACTTAATAAAGGAACAACATTTGTTAACAGCGAAGGATCGCCGGGCCAGGTAAAGGCCAGAGGCGGCAAAAGGCAAGTACTATTTTTGATGCCGTGAGATTTTGTATCTAATTGATAGTTATGGGTTTTATTGTCTGACGGTGTCGGGTTTTGAAGAGTGGCGCTGTCAGGTCATTGGCTTGACCGTAAAGCTTTAACTCAGATCAACCGTGCCATGACAAACACGCCGACCATGGTGAAAGCCAGCCCAATCTTCAGAATTGCGCCCAATAACAGTCCCAGCGTGGCGCCAATGCCTGCCTTGGTAGCGGCCTGCATGTCGTTCTTGTGGGTGAGTTCGGCGATCAGCGCACCGGCAAAGGGGCCGATGAGAATGCCGGGCAGGCCGAAGAAAATGCCAACCAGTGTGCCCATCGCCGCGCCCCACAGGGCGCGTGGCGAGGCACCGAATTTCTTCGCGCCCATTGCCGTGGCGGCGAAATCGATGCCATAGCTCAGCAAGGCGAGCAGTCCGAGTATTAACAGGGTGATCCAGCCGACAAAGGCAAAATCTTCGGCCCAGGCGGCCAGAAACAGTCCGGCATAAATCAAAGGAATGCCCGGCAAGGCGGGTAAAAGCAATCCGGCAAAGCCGATCAAAACGAGAATGAGGGCGAATATCCAGAGCAGAATGACGCTGTCCATATATTTTGCGCGAGTCAGATCGCCGCGTCGCGGTAGAAAAACACGAAGCGTCCTTTTTCGAAATCGATCTTCAAACTTGCACCGTGATTCAACCCGTAATCAACATAACCCGGCGTGGCGGAATCCTGATGGCATTCGCTGACATGCTGCGGCGCCTCGAAATCGCGATCCTTGTCGTACCAGGAAAGCAGCATGGGCATTTCCAGTCGGGCTTCGGATTCGTCACGCGCCAGCTGCATGGCCTGGAGATAATCCTTGAGCGGCGGATCGGGTTGCAGATTGACGATGGTGACGCCGGAATAGTCCGGCGCCCTGGGCAGCGGACAGGCTTCGATCATTCGGCCAGCAACAGTTTGGATTTGTCGAGGCTGTAGGTCCAGGGCAATCCGATATTTTTCCAGCCATTGACCATGCGCTGGCCTTTGTGGGGCCCATCCTTGGCCAGGTCGCCTTCAAATCCGTCCAGCACCGACCAGACATTGGTGTAGCCCTGCTTGGCAAGGAAGTTTGCGCCCAGCGCGCTGCGGTCGCCGGAACGGCAGATCAGCAGAATGGGATCGGCTTTCTCGGTGCCTTTGTCGATGGCCCAGTATTCGAAGTTGGCCCAGAAATCCGGATTGGGAAAGCGAACGAAAGCCCTTTTCTTTTCGTCCCACTTTTTGTAATTCATGACGCCGAAGGGCGCATTGCCATCGATGCCGATCGGCATGCCGACGAACAGCAATTCTTCCGGGGTGCGCAGGTCAAGAAAGAGAGTCTTGGGATTTTTTTTCAGGAACTCCGGTATGTCCTTGGCTTCGATGTAAAGGCCAAGCGTGGTTTTCTTGATTTCCGGAACCGTGGCGGGGTCGATTGCCTGGGCGGTGAGCGGCGCGGCAAACAATGCAATGAGCAGGGTAATGAAAATTGGATGTTTCATGGCGGTCTCCTGTAGTTTTACCAGTCAAACCAGTATAGACGCATCAAGGCGCGTCAGGTGTTACCCAGCAGACGCACTTCGCGCTGCGGGAAGGGAATGTTGATGCCCTTGGTGCGGAAGGTTTCCAGCAGTCTTATGTTCAGTTCGCCGATCGCGGGCGCGTAGTCCGTAACGCTGACCCAGGGCTTCACGCTGATATTGACCGAAGAATCCGACAAGGAAGTCACCAGCACATTGGGTAAGGGGTCACGCAGCACGCGCGGGTTGTCACGGAGTACTTCATCCACGACGGACAGTGCCTGGTTCATGTCCGTGTCGTAGGCCACGCTCACTTTCAGATCAAGCTGGCGGATTTCGCCGTAGTTGTGGAGGATTTCGCCGGCGATTTTACGGTTGGGAATCACCACCTTGGATAAATCCGGATGGCTGAGCGTGGTGTTGAATAGGGTGATTTCCTCGACCCGGCCTTCTTCGCCAACGATGGAGATGTAATGACCCACCAGAAACGGACGGGTGAAAATGATGGTCAGACCCGCCGCCAGATTGGACAGCACGCCCTGCATGGCCAGCGCAATGCCCGCGCCCGCTACGCCCAGGCCGGCGATCAGGGGCAGTAGGTCCACGCCCAGATTCTGCAGCGCCATGATCAGGAACAGGCCGATTACCAGCACATGCACCATGCGCACGATGAGGTGCCGGGCGGTGACGTCCAGTTGAAGCCGGGCAAGCATGTTGTCGGTCATGTGGCTTAGCCAGCGGCCGACATAGAAACCGGCGACCAGGATCAGAGAGGCGACAAACAGCCGCGGGCCGAACTCGATGCCCAGGTCAATCAGCTTGCTTTGCGCCTGTTCGATGACGGCGAGTTGTTCGTTCATGGCAATCTCTGTAAGTGTTTACCGTTAAATTTTATCGCAGACATTTGAATGCAATGTCGTTGTGGTCTGTTGTTCTTGATTTTCCGGGTTTAATATAGATAACGACGTCCTTATTAGGTTGCCGACATGAGCAAACCAGACATGATCACGGTTGACGGCAACGAAGCCGCTGCTTCGGTTGCCTATCTATGCAATGAGGTGATTGCCATTTATCCGATCACGCCCGCTTCTTCCATGGGCGAGCTGGCGGACGAATGGGCGGCAGGCGGGCAGAAAAACATTTGGGGCGCGGTGCCAACGGTCATCGAAATGCAGAGCGAGGCGGGCGCAGCCGGCACGGTCCATGGCGCCTTGCAGGGCGGTGCCTTGTCCACCACCTTCACCGCGTCGCAGGGTCTGCTGCTGATGATTCCCAACATGTACAAGATCGCGGGCGAGCTGACGCCGACGGTGTTTCACATCGCCGCGCGCGCCATCGCCACGCATGCCTTGTCCATCTTCGGCGACCACAGCGATGTGATGGCGGCCCGCAGCACCGGCTTTGCCATGCTGGCTTCCAACAATCCGCAGGAAGCGCAGGACATGGCCCTGATCGCGCAGGCCGCTTCCTTGCGAGGACGGCTGCCTGTGCTACATTTTTTTGATGGCTTTCGCACAAGCCATGAAGTGGCCAAGATAACCGCGCTGGACAGGGAAACCGTGCGCGCGATGCTGGATGATGCGCTGATTGCCGAACATCGTGCGCGTTCGCTGTCGCCCGAGCACCCGGTACTGCGCGGTAGTTCGCAAAACCCGGATGTGTTCTTCCAGTCTCGAGAGCGCGCCAACACCTATTACAACGAATTCCCGGCACATGTGCAGGCGGAAATGGACCGTTTCGCGCAATTGACCGGAAGACAGTACCGGCTGTTCGACTATGGCGGCGCGGTGGATGCCGACCGGGTCGTTGTGATCATGGGTTCGGGGGGGGACACGGTAGAAGAAACTGTGGCGCATCTCAACACACACGGTGAGAAAACGGGCGTGATCAAAGTGCGCCTGTTCCGGCCGTTGGATACACAGGCTTTGCTGGCAGCATTGCCGAAGACCGTGAAATCCATTGCCGTGCTCGACCGCTGCAAGGAACCCGGCGCGGATGGCGAACCGATGTACAAGGATGTCATAGCGGCGCTGGCGCGGGCCTATGGCGCAGGCAAGCTGGCCGCCATGCCAAAAGTAATGGGTGGGCGCTACGGCCTGGCATCAAAGGAATTCACACCCGGCATGGTCAAGGCAGTGTTCGATGCGATGAAGACGGACATGCTCAAGCAGCAATTCACACTGGGCATTACCGATGATCTCACGCATCTTTCATTGCCCTGTGATGCCAGTTTCCGTACCGATGCCAGCCGCAAGAACAATGCCGCCATCTTCTATGGCCTGGGTTCGGACGGCACGGTATCGGCCAACAAGAATTCGATCAAGATTATCGGCGAAGCCACGGATTTGCATGCACAGGGCTATTTCGTTTACGACTCGAAGAAGGCAGGCGCCGTCACTGTCTCGCACTTGCGTTTCGGTCCCGATCCGATCCGCTCGGCCTATCTGATTGGCAACGACGAGGCGGCGTTCGTCGCCTGCCATCAGCAGTTTTTCCTCGAGCGCTATGACATGCTGGATCACGCAGCTGAGGGCGGCACCTTTCTGCTGAATACTAAGGTGTCTCCTGAAAACGCATGGGAAACACTGCCGCGCCGAATGCAGCAACAGATCATCGACAAGAAACTGTCGTTTTACGTGATCGATGCCTACCAGGTGGCGGAGCAGGCAGGCATGGGGCGGCGCATCAACACGGTGATGCAGACCTGTTTCTTCGCCATCTCCGGCGTGTTGCCGCGCGAGCAGGCCATTGCATCCATCAAGCAGGCGGTTGAAAAAACTTACGGCCGCAAGGGTCGCCGCCTGGTCGAACTGAACTTCAAGGCCATCGACGCCACACTGGAAAACCTGCATCAGGTGCAGGTTCCTGCCGCGCCAACCAGCACATGGGAAAAGCCGCCGGCTGTCAGAGATGGCGCGCCGGATTTCGTACGCCGCTTTACCGCCGAACTGATTGCGGGACGCGGCGATGCCGTGCCGGTTTCGCTGATGCCCGTCGATGGCACCTTTCCTTTAGGTACGGCGGCGTGGGAGAAACGCAACCTGGCGCTGGAAATTCCGGTGTGGGAAAGCGACATTTGCACCCAATGCGGCAAGTGCGTGTACGTCTGTCCGCACACGGCCATCCGCTCACGGCTATTCACCGAGGAAGCGGCGGCCAATGCGCCTGCCACGTTCAAGCATGTCGTTACTCGCAGCAAGGAATTTGGCGGTGCGCACATCAGCTATCAGGTGGCGCCGGAAGACTGCACCGGCTGCGGCATCTGCGTGGAAGCCTGTCCGATCCACGACAAGAGCAATGTCTCGCTCAAGGCGCTCAACATGTCACCTCAGACTCCGCTGCGCGAAGCGGAACGCGATAACTTCTCTTTCTTCCTGAGCCTGCCTGAATACGATCGCGAGAAGGTCAAGCACACGACCATCCCTGGCTCGATGCTGCTCGACCCGCTGTTCGAATTTTCCGGCGCCTGCTCGGGCTGCGGCGAAACGCCCTACATCCGGCTGGCCACGCAGTTGTTTGGCGACCGCATGCTGGTTGCCAATGCGACAGGCTGTTCCTCCATTTACGGTGGCAACCTGCCGACCACACCCTACACCACCAACAGCGAAGGTCGCGGCCCGGCCTGGAACAATTCACTGTTCGAGGATAACGCCGAGTTTGGACTGGGCCTGCGCCTCGCGGCTGATCAGCTGATGTGCTATGCGAAGGAGCTGGTGAAGACGCTGGCCAATGAAATCGGTTCAGATCTCGCTGATCAACTGCTCAATAACCCGCAATCCAACGAACCGGAAATTCGTACTCAGCGTCATCGCGTGGCCGCTCTGCTCGACAAACTCAAGTCGATCAGCAAGCCCGAGGCGCGCAGCCTGGAAGCCGTGGCGGAATATCTGATCCGCCGATCGGTGTGGATCATCGGCGGCGATGGCTGGGCGTACGACATCGGCTATGGCGGGCTGGATCACGTGCTGGCGCAGCCGTATGACGTGAATTTGCTGGTGCTCGATACCGAGGTCTATTCCAACACCGGCGGACAGACTTCCAAGGCAACGCCGCTTGGTGCTGTGGCCAAGTTTTCTGCAGGCGGCAAACCTGCACGCAAAAAAGACCTGGGCAAGCTGGCCATGGATTACGAACATGTCTATGTCGCGCATGTGGCTTTTGGCGCCAAGGATGTTCACACCCTGCGCGTGTTCCATGAGGCCGAATCCTATCCCGGTCCCTCGCTCATCATTGCCTACAGTCCCTGCATCGCGCATGGCGTGGATTTGTCGAACAACCTGCGCCAGCAGGATCTGGCGGTGAAGTCCGGCCATTGGCAGTTGTTCCGCTACGATCCGCGAGAACGCGAAGCGGGCAAAAACCCACTGCGGCTGGATTCACCCGAGCCGTCAATTCCCTTCAAGGAATTCGCCTCGACCGAAACCCGTTTCACCATGCTGGCGCGCAGCCATCCTGAAGAGGCAGCCAATTTCATCAAGTCAGCGGAAGCAGCGGCGCGCCTGCGCTATGCGGAATACAAGGAACTTTCGGAACTGCCCTTGCCGGGCGGAGACAAGCCGGAGACTCGACATGATTGATCTGAGCACCCATTACCTGGGGTTGAAGCTGAAGAATCCGCTGGTACCTTCCGCGTCGCCGCTCTCCAAGAAACTGGACGATGCAAAACGCCTGGAGGATGCTGGCGCGTCTGCGCTGGTCATGTATTCACTGTTCGAGGAAGCGCTGCGATCGGAAGAGGCAATGCTCGATCGCTTCCTGCTCGACCAGTCCATCGGCCATGCTGAATCCGCTGGCTTCATGCCCACACCGCAGGATTACCGCAGCAGCCTCGATCATTATCTCGAGCAGATTCATGCGCTCAAATCGTCACTGGAGATTCCGGTCATTGCCTCACTCAACGGCGTTTCACTTTCCGGGTGGGTCGAGCTTGGCGCGGAGCTGCAACAGGCGGGCGCGGATGCACTGGAACTGAATGTCTATTACGTGGCCGGCAATATCGAACAGACCGGCGACGAAGTTGAACAGCGTTATCTGGATTTGCTGAAGGTTTTACGCACCAAGGTCAGCCTGCCCATTGTCATGAAACTGGCGCCGCAGTTTTCATCACTGCCGAATTTCGTACTCAAGCTCGAAGAAGCCGGTGCGCAGGGCGTGGCTTTGTTCAATCGTTTCTTCCAGCCGGATATCAATCTCGAAGACTTGAGCATCATCGATCAGCTCAAGCTCTCGAACTCGTCTGACAGCCTGCTGGTCATGCGCTGGCTGGCCATCCTCCACGGCCGTACGCGCCTGACCCTGGCCGCCACCGGTGGCGTGCACACGACGGACGATGCCCTGAAAATGCTGCTGGCGGGGGCCGATGTCGTGCACATGGCCAGCGCCTTGCTTCAACATGGTTCATCCCGTTTGACTGAGATATTGAAAGGCATCGAGGCATGGCTGGAAGCGCGCGAGTATGAATCGGTAAGCCAGTTGAAAGGTTCGCTCAGCCAGCAGCACCAGAAGGATCCTTCCGTGTTCGCGCGGGAGAGCTACATCCGGGTTCTGGACAGCTTCAGCCCGCCGGGTGGTGTCTGGCGATAAGAAGTCTGACCATGCCGCCGCACCTCGTGCTTTTCGGCGCCCTTGACCGCCACAACTTCGGCGACCTTCTGTTTCCGCATAATCTCAGCAAACTTCTGCCCAATTTGACGATTGAATTTGCAGGCCTGGCTGATCGCGACCTGCGCCCCTGGGGTGGTCATCTGGTCAAATCGCTGGCTTCAATCAAGATGGATGAGAACACCATACTCATCCATTGCGGCGGTGAACTGCTGACCTGCACCGCTTTTCAGGCTGCTGTCATGCTGCAAACGCCTGAACAGGCCGAGCAGGCCATCGCGAAATTCGACGCAAATCCAGAAGCCGCCGCGAGATGGGCCGCGGAAGCGCTGAACACCCATCGCGCCATTCCCTATGTTGCCAGTCAGGACTGGGGCAAGGTGATATTCAATGCGGTCGGTGGTGTGGAATGGCCGCTGCTCAAGCACACCCAGCAGAACGAAGTGGCTGCGGCATTGAAACAGGCAAACTGGGTCAGCGTGCGCGACCATGTCACGCAAGCCCATTTAAAAGCGGCGGGTATTCTGGCTCATTTGTGTCCCGATCCGGCCGTCATGGTGAAAGAGTGTTTTGATGAGGTTATCCAGGAACATCGGCAACAGGGTGAAGTGGCAGAGATGCGGCGAGCTTTTCCGCCAGGCTTCATTGCCTGCCAGTTCAGCGCGGAATTTGGCGATGATAAAGCACTCGATCAACTGGCGCGAGGTCTTGGCCGGGTTTGCGCGCAAACCGGTCTTGGTGTCGTTTTGTTTCGCGCGGGCGCCGCGCCCTGGCATGACCAGATCGAGCCCTACAAAAGACTGAAACAAAAGCTGCCGGAGAATACGGTTCGCATTTTCAATTCGCTGCATCTGTGGGACATCTGTGCGCTGATAGCCTCAAGCCGCACTTTTTGTGGCAGCAGTCTGCATGGAAGCATCGTTGCCATGACCTATGGCTTGCCCCATGTCGCCTTGATGGGGCCTCAGGGTGTTAGCCAGTTTGGCAAGGTGGCGGCTTATCTGGAAACCTGGGAACCAAGTGACCAGGCGAGTTGTTTCAGTGTGGACAAAGCAGAACGTGCGCTGATTAAAAGCCTGACTCAATCAAATGAGCAGTTGGAGAGTTCGGCTGTCTGCATGGCCAAGAATTACAAGGCAAGCCAACAGCAATGGGCAGCCAGCTTGATCAGTTAATGTGTTGTCTGGCATTGCCAGATACAACTAACCACCAGATCCAAATGAATCCTGTCGGCAACCAGGAAGCAAAAAAATCCCGCCCAAAATGTCACAACCGGGCGGGATTCGGAGGAAGCGGAAGAGAACTATTTCCGCGATGAGGTGCGTTTGGGTTTGGCAGCGGCGTGTTTCTCGCGCAGGTCGGCGGCCATTTCCTTGATTTCTGACAGGTCGCGCACCATCTCGCTCCAGCCATACCACAGCGCGTAGTCTGGGTTGGCGTGGAAGGTGCCCTGGAAAGTGCGCATGCGATGTTCCAGATGCATGACGAACAGCTTCTGCTCGATGGGCAGCGGTGCGTCATGAAAGGTCAGCAGGTCGGGGAATGGCTGCGCATAGCTGGCCGGTTTGTCGATGATGCCGTCCTTGTAAAGATCGGCAATGACGCGAATGGCCTCGGCCAGCAGGTGGTCAGCCTGACGGATCATCTCGTCGCCTTTTTCCAGTTCTCCCTTGGCAAAACTTTCGGAGTGGCACTGGGTGCAGGTCTTGATCATCTTGTCGCGCTCCTTCTTGAAGGAAGCGGCATCCAGCCGGGCGACATCGGCGGCCTTGACGGCCTCAATTCTGGCGGTTGGGTTGCCCTTCAAGTCCAGCACACCCAGGGCCTGCAGGATGGTGATCTGGTCGGCTTTCCACTGCGGGTCATCTGACAGGGGCAAGCGCACGGCCAGGAACCCCCAGGCGGTGCGGACTTCGTGATTACCTTCCTGCATGTGGCAGGTCTGGCAGGTAGGCGCGGCAACCTTGTCCGGCAGCGTGCCGTTTTGTTTCAGCAGATAGCGCACGCCATGCTTGGACGCGGAGTACATTTCCCACTGGGGGTGATCGAAACCCATGTGGCAGGTCTGGCAGGCTTGGGGTTGCTGGGCTTCCTTCTTGCTGAAGGTATGGCGTGTGTGGCAGGCGTCGCATGAGGCATTGCCGTATTTGTTGCCTTCGGCTTTCAGCTTCTCGATTTCCTCATTCGACTTCAGGCCCATCTTGTGGCAGCCGCCGCAGCCTTTCATGCCAGAGGACATCTGTGCCGGCAGCATGTGCGTGGTGGGCATGGCCTTCATCGCGGTCCATGCGTGGGCGTGCTTGCCCTTGCTGAACTGATCTTTCTGGTCGATGTGGCAATTGCCGCAGGTTTCCGCCGTGGGCATTTTCGCCAGTTTGGCATCACCCGCGTTTTTGTGCTGCATGCCATGGCAGCTGGCACACTTGGGCCCACCCTTTACCGAGGCGTGCTTGCTGGCCTGCCAGTCGGCGACGACCCCCGGCGAGGTTTTATGATGGCATTCGACGCATTCGTCGGCCCAGACACTGGAGAAAATGAGGGATACAGCAAGAGCAACCAGGCGCACGATGTTCATGGCTTGTCCTTGTCGAGTGATGGCGTGCAAAACCATAATCAAGAAATGGATAAATTTCATTGACGATGATCAAGCCTGAGTGGCCTTTTTCGGCTTTATTTGCCGGGGATCACAATTTTGTTTTGATTTCTTTACCTTTAAGGCAGAGTACGCCGGAACCCCGTTACAGAGCTTCGATCTATTATGAAGGGAAGGGCAAACGCATAAATGAGATGACAGGTATGTGGAAATATCTTTTCTTTGCTGCGCTGATTCTGGCTGGCGGGTTGTCAGGTTGCGCGACACCCCAGTATCAGACGGTATACCGCTACGAGCCGCCGCCCGATGCAGAAGGTCTGGCGTGCCTTAAAGGTTGCGAACAGAAAAAGGAAGCCTGCCAGGCAGATTGCAAGGCGCGTTTTCAGGCATGCCAGAAAGACATCGAGCCGCTGGTTGAGGAGCGTTACCTGCAAGCACTCAAGAATTATGAAAACGATCTGCGGCATTACGCGCTGGCGCTCAGGCAATATGAAATCCAGCAATGGCTCTACTGGCCGCACGATTACTGGCCATACCATCGTGGTTATTATTCATACCCATGGCCGGGCCCTTATTTCCCGCCGCCTTACCTGGCGCCCTTGATGCCCACGCGTGAAAGTGTGAAAGCTGCGCTTGAAAAAGAGAAATGCCAGGCTGACTGCGGCTGCCTGTCCGCCTTCGATACCTGCCATGTCAGTTGCGGCGGCAAGCGAATTCCTGAGACTGTCTGCATCAAGAACTGCGGGTATGCCGGAGCCGCGAAGGACAAATAATCATTAAAAGGGGAGAAGCAATCTTCTCCCTTTTCGGTTTGCCGATTTGAAGCCTTTCAAACCCTGACGTATACCCAGCCCTTTTGCATGCGGTTCAGGATTTCATTGATGGCAGAGGAGGCGACGCTGGTTTCAGGCAACAGAACCACATCCACCCCTTCGCGTTTGAGCCGGGCTATGGTCTGGCCGCAGGCAATGAAGGACAGACTGGGATGTTCTTCCGCCAGACGGTGGATGCGTGCCTGTTCGGTCGAGGTGTCCTGGCGCAGAAGATTGAGGCCATAGGTGTTGACGACAATGGCAAGCTGCCGCTGGCCCTTGCGTTCATTCAGCATTTTTTCCGCCAGATCCAGTGTGGTGGATAGCCTGTGTGGATCGCTGGAATCAAGATGCAGCAGGACCTTGTTGGGATCAACCTGCGCCGACAGGGAAATGGGTTGATAGCCGCCGGGTAGTCCCGCCAAGCGATCGACTTCCGGAGCGACATCAATTGCACCGCGCATCAGCCATCCGCTACCCAGGCCTGTTATCAACAACAGGCCTGCTGCAACCGCCTTGGGCCAGACAGGGTTGAGGCGGGTACGAGAACTGGATTGAATCATGCCGGGAATGTCGGCATAGGCTGCCTTGACCTGTTCCTTGAGCATTCTGGCTTCACAGGCGCGGGCCTTGAAATCAGGGTCGGTTTCAAGCTGCGCCATGGCGCGTTCGCGCTCGTCGGCAGCAAGTTCGCCATCGGCAAAGGCATTGAGGTACTCGGGTGATACGGGTTTGTTCATTTCACTCTCCTGAGGGGCGCGCGGTCTAGCTCCTCGGTCTGCAAACTGGTTTTTAGCGCCTGGCGGGCGCGGGATAACCGGCTCATGATGGTGCCGACCGGCACCTCAAGAATCCGCGCCACCTCTGCATAGCTCAATTCATCGATGTCCACCAGAGTGATGACTTGTCGTTGGGCCATTGGCAAAGTGGCGATGGCGGTTCTGACTCGGGCAGCGGTCTGTCGGCTGGCGTACTGCTTTTCCGGTCCAGGGGCCGGATCAAAAATCACTTCATCCAGCTCTGAAATATCAGTGAATTCGCGCCTGGTGCGCAGGTGATCGCGCCAGCAGTTGTTGAGGATGGAAAACAGCCAGGATTCCATGGCGCCCGCATCCCGCAGCTGACTGCTGCGGGTCAGACCCTTGGTCAGAGCTTCCTGGACAAGGTCGTTGGACAGGTCGATGTCGTGGCACCAGGCGTAAGCCAGCCGCAACAGCCTGGGCCGCATGCCTTCCACGCGCTTGCGTGCGAAAAAACCGAACAGTGGCAGGGTATCGGACAAAACGGGTTCCTTGATTTGGGGCCTGGGTTACTTCTAGACGAATCAGGCTATGAATTTATTCCACTGGAAACCAGAAAAATTTCCGGAATAAATTTTTTCAGATTTCGTCTTACTCAGGAATGGCACAAAGATGTGTCATCACAATTCTGATTATTTTTAAAGGAGGAAAGTATGCACGCAGTCATGTTGGTTGCCTTGCTTGCGGCGGCACTGGCGGTTCCCATGTCCGACAAGCCTGGAAAGGGGGGCACTGCCGCCGCGGCCCAGACCGAGCAGGTTCAGGAGAAAGTGGTCTATCACATCAATGATGCCTCCAATGCCCGCATCGCCATGCGCAATATCGAAAACCACCTGAGTGCCAGTCCTGGCGCAAAAATCGTCGTGGTGACTCACGGCAAGGGCATCGATTTCTTGCTCAATGACGCCAAGGATGACAAGGGCGCCTTTCAGGGGCAGGTTGCAGGCCTTAAAAGCCAGGGCGTGGATTTTCGCGTCTGCCGGAATACGCTCAAGGGAAGAAATCTGACTGACGATGCGGTGATTCTGGAGGGCACAGTCGTGCCATCAGGTGTGGCCGAAATCGGCAAACTACAGGCGAGAGAGGGATTTGTTTACTTAAAGCCTTGAGTACAAATATTTGACGAGTCGTCTCGTTGCGGACCTCCGGCCAAAGAGCCGGAGCTTTTTATCCAAAGAGCAAATATCAAAAGGGGGAATACATGAATATCAAGTTATTGCTTGCTGCGCTGGCAGCGTGCCTGCCACTGCCTGCGCATGCCACCAACTGGCTGCAAGTTCAGGGGAGCGAGGCGCCAGACTCCGGTTATTTCAAGCCGTTTGGATTCTTGCAGCCGACTTACACCTATATCTATGCTGACTCGATAGCGGGCCTGGCGGGTGGCGCAGCCATTCATAACGGAAAATTCATCGTCCCCAATCTGGTGGGTCCAGATGTCGACAAGAACGATACGGATCGTTTTCAGTTCAACCGTGCAAGGATTGGAATGCGCGGAAACATCATCCCCGGCAAGATCAATTATTTCCTGCTGGCGGAAGCTGGGCGCAACGCCATTACGGCACAGCGCGATGTGATGATGACGGATGCCTCGATATCATTCCATTACATTCCAGGTGCGCGAATTCGTGCGGGGCTTTTCAAGGTACCGACTGGCGAGGAAGCGCTGGTGGCGGTGCATACGTCCTATCCTTATGTGTATTTCAGTAACGCATCCACCTCTTTGCTGATAGAACAGCCAGTACGCTCTACCACTGCGGTGAGCGGAACGGGGACGGCCAGCGCCAGCGTCGTCAGTGGCGGCTCGGGTTTTCGCGACTGGGGTATGCAGGTGTATGACTGGTTCAACAAGGATCAGTGGGAATTTTCCTATGCCCTGATGGTTTCCAACGGCAACGAGATCGAGGAAATGGGTGATGACGACGGTAATCTCGATATCACCGGCCGTTTGCAGGTTTCTTATGTATTCAACAAGAGCAAGGGGCCCAACCGCGAGGATGTCTCGGTCTATGCCTGGCACCAGAATGGCGAGCGCGAATTTGGCAACACCGATTACGATCGCATTCGTGAAGGTGTGGGTTTCAAGTTCCTGAAAGGGCCATACCGTGTATCCGGCGAATACATGCAGGGCGAAGGCATGATCGTGGCAGGACCCAATCCCCCCTTTGTTGGCCAGCCCACACAGGTTGGTGTCACTGAAGAAGCCAATGGCTGGTATCTCGAAGGTGGCTGGCGATTCCTGAAAGACTGGGAGATCGATCTGCGCTATGACCAGTACAACCGCATGACGAAATACGCGCTGAATGAACGCGAGTTTTCCAGCACGACACTGGGTCTGCAATGGTTTTTCTACAAGAATACCCGGCTGACGTTGAACTACGAATGGCGCGACCTGGAGGTGGTTAATCCTGCTGCGATTGCAGCGGGCGCCGCGCGGGATAACGCGCTGGCCATCGCCAACAATCTTGGCGACAGGATCAGTTTGCAGCTGACGTGGTTCTTCTAGGCAATCAGCTTATTGTGGAGAAATAGAGAAAGCGTTCGCGACAACCTCCTTTCGCGACTTCGCCCCGGCCATGCCGGGGTTTTTTTCATTTGTGGCACTAGCGTTCAAACGCTCAACCACGCGCGCGGTTTCATTGATGACCCGGCGGCTCAGAATCAAATAGCGTTCGAAATAGCCCAGTGCACGCAGGATTTGCGTACTGCCCTGACGAGTACTCAGGTTAAGCAGAGGAGACGAACTGCTGAAAGCTTCCTCGATATGCTGAGGGTCATTTTTCAGTGAAGGCACGCGGCTGAACAGAACTGATCCCGCAGCTTGTGCTGTATGGCAGCTGACGCAATCCATGGTTTCCGGCGTGTGGATGTTTGGGTTCTCAATCCTCGCAACTGAAGTGGCAAGCTCCCTCAGAAGCGGCGAGCTTTGCGATTGAAGGGCTCTTGAGTTCCTCAGCAAAGCCTGCAGGTTGTCGTTTCCCAGTGGAACGGGCGTGAGCTGACCGTTGCTGAAATCGCTCTGTGTCAGTGAAGAAGTGGAAAACCGCTGTTGACTGGCGCCATGAGTGCGAGGGATTACGATGTCTTGCGTGCCATCTTCCCGGATGTTGAATCCCTGGAACGTCCACTGGTCGCCACCGACGAAGGTGCTCATGGCAGTGACCCGCCACAGGTTGCGCTCGCCAATGTGTTTTGTCAGCAGTTCCCTGAGCCCTTGCGCGAAACTTCCACCCAGGCCCTGTTCGGACAGTGCGGGATGAACCTGCAAAGGCTCGTCCGACAAGTCCATGCCTTCGTTTTCCCGCAACGTGGAATAATCTTCAAGCAGGGCATTGAACGCCGCCGCATCCAGTGTGTGCAGGCTGTGCACGGCTGCATCCTTGGCTTCCAGGAGGCCAAAGCGCGTGGAGGAACCATAGGAAGATTTTCCGAGCGGTTGCCAGACCAGCCTCACCTGATGCAGACATTCCCCATTGAACAGGAAGCATGGGTCGATGCGGACAGCGACGACACGCAGATTCTGGTAGGTAATGTGTTTGGCTTCGCCCTGATTGATGGCGGGAAGTTTCAGGAAATGCTTCTCCGGGAGAAGCGCTCCACCTGCGCCTGAAAGCTGTGGTGAAACGAGTTGGCTGGTTTCCTGAGGGTAGTAGGGAAGCGGATAGATGAGCGTTACGTCATTCATTCCCCATTGTGTCTCTGCCTTGGCAGATGCCAGTGCCATCATGCAGGCCATGGCAAACAGGGCCTTCACCACTATGCGGCATGTCATGCTTCTTGTCTCCATCCTTTTGTTGTTACTTGGTCCGCTTGGGCGGCTTTTTGTTCAACGCAAGGATAGTAAATATCACGCGGGTTATTCCATTCAAAACAACCTGGTTGGTCTCAAGTATTTTTAATGCCCGAATATTGGAAGATGCTTATATCACCTTGCCGATGATGAAGCCGATGACGATGCCGACAATCAGTGCGATGGTCAGGCCGCGATAGGTGATGACGTCCTTGGAATAACCTCTTCTAATGGCGACGAAGGCGACCAGATAGCCCACCGCATTCAGCAGCCAGATGAAGCCGATTGACAGGATTTTCACGATCAGTGGTCCGATGATGGGAACAAGCGCAACCATGCCCACCAGCCAGGCAAAGGCATTGGACAGGATACCGATTACCACCACGCTGCCCGCGATGACGCTTTTGTCCACATTCAAGTACAAGCCGAGCCATACAAGTGCGCCGATTCCAAGCCAAAGCGGCACCATGATTTTCCAGTTGCGCCACCAGGGAGTGACCGGGCAGGATTCGCCTTCCGGCGTGGCGGGGATGGGCGGGTGAGGCGGTTGCGACTTATCGTTCAACAGTTACTTCCGTGTAGAGTGATTGGGCAGCATGCATTTTGCCTTGTATCGGATTGATACGAAAATAGCGTATTCAGGAAATTCATCAGGAAGACCATGCCACGAAACATCAAGTCAAGTCTGCTGCCAATAAAAGCTCAGCCAAATGCGCTGACCGATGATATTCGTCCGGGACAGTCGGTCGAACTGCTGAAGGAACTGCATATCCTGACGCGCGATGGCAAGCTCAACCAGGACAGCCGGCGCAAGCTCAAGCAGGTTTATCACCTTTACAACTTCATCGAGCCGCTGCTGAAGGAAGTACTGGAACGGCAGGAGAGTCTGACTATTGCCGACCACGGGGCGGGTAAATCCTATCTCGGCTTCACTCTCTATGACTTGTTCCTGAAGGATAAATCGGCAGGCCAGCTTTATGGCATCGAAACCCGACAGGAACTGGTGGAGAAGTCGCGCGCGCTTGCGGCAAGATTAGGGTTCGAGCGGATGCGGTTTCTTAACCTGACGGTGGAGGATTCTATCCAGTCCAAAGACCTGCCCGAACGCATTGATATTGTGACTGCGTTGCATGCCTGCAATACGGCAACGGACGATGCGATCAGATTTGCACTGGCCAAACACGCCCGGCATATTGTTCTGGTGCCCTGTTGCCAGGCCGAAGTGGCGGCAGTATTGCGCAAGCGCAAGAACGAATCATTCGGCAAGACACCGCTGTCGGAAATCTGGCGGCATCCCATTCATAGCCGCGAATTCGGCAGTCACCTCACCAATGTGTTGCGCTGCCTGCTGCTGGAGTCGCACGGATATCAGATGACCGTGACCGAACTGGTCGGTTGGGAACATTCGATGAAGAACGAACTGATCATTGCCAGCCACACAGTCGCGCCACGGGGCAATGCGCGCGAGCGGGCGGGGCAAATATTGCAGGCGCTGAATCTGGAAGAACTCGCGCCGCGCTTTATTTATTAGGCGGTCGCCATCTTGGGCAGATGATCCAGGGCTGCCTGGATGGCTTCCTCGGGATAGGCGAAATCTTCCAGTTCGCCGGCGAAGTACTTGTCGTAGGACGCCATGTCGAAATGGCCGTGACCGGACAGGTTGAAGAACAGTACTTTCGCTTCGCCTGTCTGCTTGCATTGAAGCGCTTCGTCGATGCAGGCGCGGATGGCGTGGCAGGATTCCGGTGCGGGGATGATGCCTTCGGTGCGGGCAAACTGCACGCCGGCTTCAAAGGTCGCCAGTTGCGGCACCGCGACGGCCTCGATCAATTTCTCGTGATACAACTGCGACACCAGCGGCGAATCGCCGTGATAGCGCAGACCGCCGGCATGGATGCCGGGCGGAACGAAATCGTGGCCCAGCGTGTACATCAGCATCAGCGGCGTGAGGCCGACGGCGTCGCCAAAATCATAGGCGTAATGGCCCTTGGTCAGCGTCGGGCAGGAAGTGGGCTCGGCCGCAACCAGCCGCAGGTTTTTCGCCTTGGGGTCTCCTGCGGCCTTGTCGGCCAGAAAGGGGAAAGCCGTGCCGGCGAAATTGGAGCCGCCGCCGCAGCAGGCAAACACCATGTCGGGATATTCACCGATTTTCTCGAACTGTTTTTTGGCTTCCAGACCTATAACCGTCTGATGCAGGCACACGTGGTTCAGCACCGAGCCCAGCGAATAATTGGTATCGGGGCGGGAGGCTGCCTCTTCCACTGCCTCGGAAATGGCAATGCCCAGGCTGCCGGGTGAGTCCGGGTGTTCGGCAAGAATCCTGCGGCCGGATTCGGTCATGCTGGTGGGTGAGGCGAACACCTCGGCGCCCCAGGTCTGCATCATCGAGCGGCGGAAAGGTTTCTGCTGGTAGGAAACCTTGACCATGTATACCCGCACCTCGATGCCGAACATCTGGCCGACCAGCGCCAGCGACGAACCCCACTGGCCCGCGCCGGTTTCGGTAGACAGGCGCTTGATGCCGGCCTGCTTGTTGTACCAGGCCTGCGGCAGGGCAGTGTTGGGTTTGTGCGAGCCGGCGGGCGAGACGCCCTCGTATTTGTAGTAGATCTTCGCCGGCGTGCCCAATGCCTGCTCCAGCCGATGGGCGCGGAACATGGGCGATGGCCGCCACATGCGGTAGGCCTCGCGCACTTCTTCCGGAATCGGTATCCAGCGTTCGGCCGAAACCTCCTGTTCGATCAGTGCCATGGGGAAAATGGCGGTCAGCGCCTCGGGACCGATGGGTTTGCCGTCCGGGCCCAGCGGCGGAGCCGGGCGGTTGGGCATGTCCGCCACCACGTTGTACCAGTGGGTGGGAATGTCTTTTTCTTCCAGCAGGATTTTGGTGTCAGACATAGTTGTCTCCTCGCAGTGTTTTTATGAACGAATATCCTACCCCGAACTTTTGAGCCTGCACACAGGCAGGTCGTCAGCAACCTTGCATTGATATTAATCAACGCAAGTCATGCTCTCGTTACATATGGATACATTTTGTAACCATTTTCACGGCTCAGGATAAATAAGGGATACAGCACATTCTTAGTATGAATGTACCGATTGCAGTGAAATGTATGTCGGCTTTCCAAACAGACACAGGAGTCAATTATGAAATTCTTTTCTCTATCCATCATGGCAGGCGCAGTCGCAACCACTCTCCTTTCCGGTGCTGCGATGGCGGACCACAACAGCGTCCATGGCGCGGGCTGGGCCAATATGCCGAATGACATTCACAATGCCCGAATCGAAGACAATTTGAGCAGCGATGAATGGCGTGACTTCGTATCGAAGGGCGCGGGGGCGGATACCGTCAACCGTTACTTGGATACGGATACCGTTACTTCACGTGGTATGGGTGATCGCGTCCAGACCCAGCGTGGAGGCGGCGGCCGTCGTTAAGACCGTGACGGGATCCTTGATCCCAAGGTGAACTCTCCTTTTTGGCCGGGCAAAAAATGCCCGGTTTTTTTATTTGATTTGCGTTGTGCCGTGCGGCTGCCCCGGCGGCAGCATCATGCGTTCGTAGAATTGCTGGAACCAGGGCGGCCTGGGGCCGATTCGTACACCCTCGACAATGCAGCCAGGCTTGATCTCGATGCCGTAGAGCGCGGCATTGGCTTCGTCATCGATGTGGATGGCATAGTTGTCAAGCGATTGACCGATGGCCATGCCGTCATAAATGGTGTAAATGGTGATGTTCAACGGCTCGCCCGGTTGCGGATGATCGACATGCTCGATCGAAGTGCCAACAGAGCTGGTCACAAAATGGTGATGGCCGGTCAGAAAGTCCCTGACCCCCCCGGCCGTATCGAAAATGAAGACGATTCTGCTGCATTGCGCGCATACCTGCGGACCAAGGCTCTGGCCCTGCATCGTCAGCAGGATCGGAGGGCTCCATTCAGCCTTTTCATCCCGATACAGAATGATTCCCTTGCCATAAACCGTGGCGGCCATGACCCCATCCTTCCTGACATCCGGGAAAATGGCAAAGCCCTTGGCGTTGCCGAGTTTGCCCAGAATGAATTTCTTTTCCGATGCCGGAATGGCGTAGATCTTTTCCAGAACCTGCTCGGCTGCTTTCCCCGCGGAAAGCCGGTTTCCATTTTCGAACGGGGCGGCCGGCCTGCACAGGACATCCGGTTTTTCGCGAACGTCATCACTGGTCTGAACGATAGTGCAGGGTTGGATGCCCAGACAGTTCAAGGGCGTATCCAGCAGCTCATGGCCCGCAAATGCCGCCTGCCCGGCAAGACTGATGAGCATGGCGGTTGCCCATCGAAATGGACGTGACTTTGACATATTCAGTTTCAACATTCCTGATAGATGATTCCAGTGGGCCTGAATTTATTTAAGGCGGGGCTCAGCTCAGCAGCGCCAGCATTCCCATCAGGACAAACAAACCTGCGGCAACCCGGCGCATGACCTTCATGTTGATGCGCTGCGCTAGAACTTCACCCAGCCACACGGCCGGAATGTTCGCAAGCATCATGCCAAGAGTAGTGCCAGCCACAACGGCCGTCAGAGAATCGTATTGGGCAGCCAGGGCAACGGTGGCAAGCTGGGTCTTGTCGCCCATTTCCACCATGAAAAATGCGATCAGCGTCGTCAGGAATATGCTGGAATCAGGCAAGGATTTGTTTTCATCCAGCGTGTCCGGTTTTAGTGCCCAGATGCCAAAGACAAAGAAAGACAGCGCAATTATCCATTTCAGAGTGTTTGGCGAGACAAGGCTGGCCAGCCAGGCTCCAGCGTGGGCGGCAAGAAAATGATTGGCCAGAGTCGCCACAAGAATGCCAAGAATGATGGGTGTTCTGCGTTTGAGTTTTGCGGCGAGAACAAATGAGAGCAACTGAGTCTTGTCACCCATTTCTGCCAGGGTGACGATCAGCGTGGAGAAGAAAAGCGCTTCCAAGAAAATCCTGATTCAAGAGTAGGCTGAATTCTACCCTTGTTGGTGCGCGCTGGACTCATTTCATTCGCGAAGCCAGCCTGATGGTTTCGCCTGCAATCATGAAGTTCCCCTTTCCAAAATGATGCAGGGTATTGGGATTTTTCATCGCAGGATCAATCCAGGCCTTGACGACTTCCAGCACGAAGAAATTGTACTTGTTGACCATGCGAGTGTCGGCGACGACACATTCCAGGCTCGCATAGCATTCCTTAATCAGCGGCGCCTGGACCAGGGCAGCGGGTGAGGGAGTGAGGCTAAAGCGTTTGAACTTGTCGATCTTGCGGCCGGAGGTGTTACCACACCCCACTACTTTATCTGCGATGTCAAGTGTTGGAATGTTGATCACGCATTCACGGCTGGCTTTAAGCAGGTCAAACGAATGATTGATACCACTGATAACACACCCCACTAGTGGAGGATCGAATTCCATCATCGTATGCCACGACTGCGTCATGATGTCCGTCTGACCCTTGTGTGCTGTCGTAATCAGCACGACAGGCCCAGGTTCCAATAGGCCATAAACCTTTGAGAGTGGATAGGTGCGCTTGGCCATTTGCCGTCTCCTTATCGGCTAACCCACTCGCTTCTCGAGATTTCCCGATAAGCCTGATAACCTCTCTGCGCATTCATTGCGTTTACGATTTCTGAACTGTAAGCCAGCTCGGCATTGGCCTGCCGGCCAGTCGCGATCTCTTCAATAATGCGGTTGCCCTGCAGGGCTTCAAGTGTAGCGGCATGCGCGCGTTCCATACCTGCTGCACGAGAGGTTTGTCCGGCCTCAAGAATGTTGCCGACTTCGCGCATGTTGGCCAGCGCATTGTCCCAGCGGGACTGGATTTCCTGCGGGGAAGTTTCGGCTGATTTCCAGATTTGCATCAGCACCGGCAGATTGGCTGGAAAAGTTTCAGGCGCAGAGCAGATTCGAGACTGGAAATAAGTCCACGCGCCTGACGAAAGCGTTGTTGACAGTATCACGTGGCTGATACAGCGAAAATGCTGGCTGCCTTCAATCTGCTCGTTATCGATGAAGGCGGCCTGGGCCAGAGGGTATTCGGTCTGATAGGGTGATACATCATTCACTTTTATGACTTGCCATGGCGTTTGATTCAAGGCGGTGGCGTGATTGAGGATGTCATTCATCGCCGACACGGGGTCAACCGGGTCACCCACAAACTGCCTTGGGGAGATGGGCACGCCCATGCCCGCCAATGCGGCTATCGAAGCGCGCGTTTGAACGGCCAGTTCAAGCCCCTTGTCGACAAATCCGTGCAGCCCTTGAGCAATGACATGCCCCTTGTTGGAGAAAACAATCTGCCAGCCTTCGGGCAGGCTGATCTGACCGCTTCCATCCGCGTAGGGAACACGGCGCCAGTTCTGTGCAGAAGCCACAGCGGGTTTCGCAGGTTCGGATGAGGGGCCCGCTTCAGTCATGCCAGCCAGCATGTTCGAAAGCAATCCGGGCGGGCCATAGTCGAATCTCACTATGCCTTCGTTTCCAGAAACGGTGGCGAGCCCAACTCCTGCGATATTTTTGCCGTCCATGGTTGCGTGGAAAATAACCTGTGCAACTTGATCCTGCTGGTCACGGATGGCGCTGGCGGGTATTGGGGCGGCATCGAAAAAGCCGTTCAAGGATTCAAGTCCATTGACCAGAAGCCGCGTGGCTGATTTCCCGGAGACCTTGGCGATCAGCATCCCGCCTGCGTGGTTTGTGCTGGCCTGATGCAAATAGCCATCGGGCACACCGGCGGGCGTGCCGGTCCATACAAAATAAGCTGTCACGGAAATGAGAAAAGCAGCCAGCACTGGCTTGAGGAATTTGTTCATGGCAACCTCCTTTACTCTCCCGCCATCAACACCACCCACACCATAATTTCTTTCTTCCCTGATTTATTTATAGCGAAGCTGAAGATGACTTCTTTCCATGCTGGACTACACTGGCAAAAAAGCGTTTATGAGGATTGCATAAATGATCGTGCGATTAATGTATGTGTCTCTCTGCCTGGCATGCCTGGTTCTGCCAGCCGGGGCGGATGGCGAACTTGAAGTCATCAGCCTCAAGCATCGAACCGTCGAGGAAGTTTTGCCCAGCCTTCGGCCCTTGCTGGAGCCCGGCGGTGTGCTGACGGGCATGCATGGACAGCTGATCCTGCGCGCCTCGGTATCCAACCGCGATCAGATCAAACAGGCGCTGGCCGCGCTGGATAGTCCGTTACGCCAGTTGCGCATTACGGTCAGGCAAAGCCTGATGGCCGGACTGGAAAAACACGAGGCCGGGCTTTATGGCAGGGTGGAGGCAGGCAATGTCAGCGTGGCCGTCCCGCCATCAGGAGGGAGCGGTGCGCGGGTTGAAGTGGACACCGGCAAGGTGCGCATTGGCGCACGTCTGGACGACCGCGACATGAACCAGTTCAGTCGCGTCAGCCAGGAAATCCGCGTGGCGGATGGCGGCCAGGCATTTATCCGGGCGGGCACCAGCCTGCCCATGACCCAGCGCGATGTCATCTGGGGGCCTTACGGACAAACGGTAAGGGAGAGCACGGTCTATCGTGATGTGGACAGCGGCTTTTATGTCCGGCCCCAGGTTGTCGGCGAACGCGTCAGCCTGGAAATCAACCCGGTTCAGCAAACCCTGTCAGCCCGCAATCCGTATGTGATCGTGGGCCAGGAATTGCGTACAAGCCTCAGTGGCCGATTGGGAGAGTGGATTGTCCTGGGGGGCGACGAGGAATCCAGCCGTCAGGAAAGCAGTCGATTGCTGGGCAAAAACACAGGAAGCCAGCACAGGGCCAGCCAGGTCTGGATAAAGATTGAATTGATCGAGTAATAAAACTGGCAGCACTCAATTTATTGGCTTGACCCGCGCTTAACCAGAGCTATAGATAAAGCAGGAAGAACTTTCTAGGGGGTGGCATGAAGCGAAAATTCATGATGCTGGGTTTTGCCATGCTTACCGGCTTGCCCCATGCTGTTTGCGCAAAGGGTTTTGGCAAGGAAGAAAAAGCCCTGTCTTACGCTTCATGGAATACGCCCTATTCGCCGCATTATGGGAAAGAGGGCGCCGCACATCCCCTGATGGATCATTTGTCCGCCGCTGTCGCGAGAAATGCCGACAGTAACTGGAAAATGGAGTTCTCGCCTCCCAGGCTTGATCAGGCTGACGCGGACTCTCCCCTGCAAGGCCGGGACAAGCGGTTTGGCGTCAGCTTCAAGCTGGAATTCTGACGCCCTGTATGACCCCTTCCGTGAAAGTGATGCAGGAAAAGCAATAAGAACCTGAAGAACAGGCGTTAGCTCATGCGCGGCTGGGTAAAGTGGCAGTGCGGCGCATCGTCAAACATCTCCCGCAGATAGCGAGTCTCAACATGCACCAGTCGCTCATGATCACCGGCTTCCAGATAGATGTCCGGTTTCGCCATCAGTGCGTCGTCCCATACGATTTCCACGCCCCAGGCATTGGGCAGTCCGGGTATTACGCCGGGTTCGCAGTCCGAGAACAGCGCGCCCACACTTTTTTCGTCAGCCAGGCTGAACTCAACTCCGTGGTCCAGGCCCAGTTTTCCCAGATGGATTTCCTGATCGGCCGGGATCATGGCAACCATCTGGCAATCATGGCCTTCGAGCAGCACGCCCTTTGCAAGGCGGCTGGCATCAATGCCGGCTGCGCGCGCAGTTTCCGCACTGGTCTGGGTGTGAGGGTGGGCAACGATGTCGAAAGGAATCAGGTGTTCGTCGAGATACCGCTCGATTTTGTGCAGTGCATTCATGATCATCTCCTTGCGTGACCTGTAGGTGACTTTCAATATAGCTCAGCACAAACCGTGTTCCAGCAATTCTCAATCCTGACTACAGCAAGGGCTTGATTGGCGTTTGTTGCCAGAGACGAGCGCGGCTGCGTTTTGTGAGCGAAGCGTGCCGATCGGGGTTGTCCTTGGCCGCATCCCAGCTGTTGCCTGGCAGCATGTCTGTTTCGATGGCCTGTTCGACCGCTTGTGCCAGCGCCTCGTTGTGGATGACGACACCGACTTCGGTGTTCAGGTTTTCCGATCGGGGGTCAAAGTTATAGGTGCCAATGTAGACAACCCTGGAATCGACCACCATCGACTTGGCATGGATGGCGAATACCGGAGGTTTGTCTTTTGCCACGGCGCGGGGCATCAGCTTTTTCTGCACTGCCGGGTCGGGTTTGTACTCGAAAATTTCCAGGCCCATTTTCAGCAGTTTTTTCCGCTGGTTACGATAGCCGCTGAATGCCTGCAGATTATCTGTGGAGGCAAGTGAATTGGTATTTATGCGAACCCGCACGCCTCGGGCAACGGTTTTTCTGAACAGGTCGATCGCCTTGTCAGACAAAACCAGGTAGGGCGACTGGATGACTATGCTGCTGTGGGCGCCCTCAACCAGTTTCGCCAGCGCTGCGGTGGTCATGCCGCCGCCATCGAGCCGAATGCGGTTCTGGTTTTTGCCTGGAATGTCATGAATGAATTCCACCTTTCCCCAAATGACCTCCTTGGCTACTTTCGGGAAAGCGGTTGGCATCTCTGCTATGGCCTTTCTAACTTCAGGCGCGAAGTTTTCCGGAGATTTTGCGTACTCGTGCAGACCCTTGTAAATCTGTTGAACTTCGCTGTCATCCACGCGCACATTCTTCTGCATCAGGCCAAAGCCGTCATACAGGGTTTCGACGGGCGCGCTTGATTCGCTGCTCCAGAAATTCTCGAAGCTGGCCCGCATCTGTTTGACGGCTTCACCAAGCAACAAGGCGTCGCGGTCGCGAAAGTTGTACTCCTGATCGTAATCGAAATATTCATCCGCCATGTTGCGCCCGCCGGTAATGGCCAGTTTGCCGTCCACGATGAATGTCTTGTCGTGCATGCGCTGATTGACGCCGCGAAAGTTGGTTACTGTGTTCAGCGCGCGTTTATAGAAAGGCGTGCCAACCTTGTGCTGAGGGTTGTAAATGCGAATGTCGATACTGGGGTGCTTGGCTAGCGCCAGCAGGGTTTTGTCCGGCGCATCGATCAGCAGGTCATCGACAATCACGCGAACCTTGACGCCGCGCTCCGCCGCGCGCAGCAGGGCTTCGGCGGCAAGCCTGCCAATGTTGTCGGTGCTCCAGATAAAGTATTGAACCTCGATGGACTGTTGGGCATGGTCGACCAGCCAGGCGCGTGCCTGCAAGGCAGCCTCGCCTCGGTCCAATACATACGCACCGGTCTCGCCGGCATGTGAATTGATCTGTCTGTCTATGAATGACATCGGTAAGTCGGACTGGTCGTCGGCCAGGGCGGGCATGCAAAGGCAGACTACGCTCAGTGCGGTCAAGGCAGCGTGTTTGATCGATTTCATGTTGCAAGTTGGCAGGATTGGTTCGGCCGACATTGTAGAGCCAAGGCAGTATCGGTTGCGACCCGCACTCATGAAATAATCGCAGAAATCATTTCAGAACAATAAACAGTGAATGAAACTCGAAAAAACTTCCTTCTTTGTATTGGTTGCCCTGACAGGTGGACTGGCCATCCTCAGTTCGACCATGTCCAAGACCCCCGTCCTGCCATTGTTTGCCGGTTCGCTTGGTGCCAGTCCGGCGGAAATCGGTTGGATCGTCATCGCCTCAACCATTCCCGGCATTCTGGTCAGCTTTCCGGCGGGTGCACTGTCCGATTACCTGGGCAAACGGCGTGTGTTGCTGGCTTCGCTGGTGGTGTTTGCAACAGCGCCTTTTCTTTATCTGTTTGTAACCGATGCCTGGCAATTGATGGCAGTGCGCTTTTATCATGGCTTTGCGACCGCCATTTTTGGAACGGTTGCAAGCGCGGCTATTGCCGAGCGTTATACGACGGATCGCGCTGCCCGGCTATCGACCTTTTCTTCGGTGACGGTTGTCGGACGTTCTGCTGCGCCGTTCCTGGGCGGATTCATGATTTCAATGGCAAGTTTTGGCGCCGTTTATATTGCATGTGCCATCAGCGGCGTGTTGGCGCTGGCGGCGGGTTTGTTAATAAAGGATCATGATGCATCGCCAAGGGGGAAACTGGAACTGCCGCATTTCCGGCAAAGCTTGCAAATCGTCTTGCGTAATCGCGGCATCATGGTGGTGAGTCTGGTTGAAGCAGCGCAGTACCTCGTGTTTGGCGCCATCGAGGCTTTTCTGGCGCTGTTTGCTGCGTCGATTGGAATTCCCGCTTGGCAGATCGGCATCATCCTCGGTGTGCAACTGGTCAGCATTGTGTTCATGAAGCCATTGATGGGAAAAGTGTCGGACCGGGTGGGAAGAAAGCAGGTCATCATTCCGGGTCTGATCACCGGCGCAGTCAGTATCTTCCTGTTACCTTACCTGCCTAACTTTGTTGGTCTATCAATCCTGAGTCTGGTCTTTGGACTGGGGTTTGCCACGGTCACCTCGTCCACCTCGGCAATGGTAGCCGACCTCACTCGCGATGGCCGCTTTGGCACGTCCATGGGAGTACTGCGCACAGTCATGGATGTGGGGCAGTCGATTGGTCCGGTGCTGACGGGTTGGCTTGTGGGTGTATTGGGATATGGATTTGCCTTTAATTTACTGGCGGTCATTCTCATGCTTGCCGGATTGCTGCTGATGTTGTTCGCCAGAACGGCATAAGTCGGGAATATTAGCGTTTTCTCCTTTTAAAAGGATGTCTTTATCCTATAAGAATAATAGAAATTCTAATGATCATTGAGGAGGAGTAATCATGGTAGCCATTCAAAGCAATACAGAGTTCATCAGCAGGTTAAAGTCTCTTCCTTTGGAGCATCAGCATCATCTGGCGAAGCAGTTTATTTCCAGTGTTATCCACTTGTCGGATAATTCCCGGTTGGGGCAATTGGTTGAGCTATTAAGGAAACCGGATTGTTCGGTGGAAGACATTAAAAACGCCCGCTCGATTGCTCAGTCAGTATATGTTTCAACAAGTCCAGGATCGGATATTTCAGAAGTCAAATTTGATTGTCAGGCAACGCATTTTATTGCACAGGCCGTTCTTGCATGCACAGCGTCATTTGACCAAGGTAGTTCCAATCAGCAGGTGGCAAACAAGGTTGCCAATTATTGCCGCATGGCACAGACATGTGTGGGAATGAGTCATGGTGAAGATGCGCCCGACTTTGATAAGGCGGAAGAGGCATACAACCTAATTGTTCAAGAGCAAATAAATATCGTGAACAAGTTTTTAGGCTCAATGTGAAATTTATGGCTTGGCGGTGTGCCGATGGCGAATGCAACGCGGGGTGAATGGTAACTCTGTCGCAATAGGAAATCGAAATTTGGATTGCCCTATCCGCCCTATGAGGCATAAATAAAAACGCGCTGGATCACAGCGCGTTTCTTTCAGGAAAGAAGCCGTTTATTTTGAGGCCTTTACCATGTACTCCACTGCCGCCTTTACATCGGCATCGGAGAGTGACGCATTGCCACCTTTTGCGGGCATGGCGCCTTTGCCTTTCAGGACACTTCCGACCAACGCTGCATTGCCAGTCTTGATACGGACAGCCCATCCGTCCTTGTCACCAAATTTTGGCGCACCCGCCACGCCATCCTTATGGCAGGTGGCGCAACTTGCGTCATAAACAGCCTTGCCATCAGCATAAGCCTGGCCAGCCAGCAGGGAAAGGGCAGAAACAATAATCAGAGCAGCTTTCATGGGTATCTCCTGAAGTTGGGGGAAGAAGCTTCAGGGTGAATATATTGAAAGCAGACATACGGGTCTGTGATGGGGGTTACATAGACATTGAAACGCTATTCCCGATTTCGGGAGATGTAATCAAGGCAGAAGGGAACTGAACCGAAGGGCCTTCACCGGGTGCAAGTCAGGGCATTACTTGTCGAATTTATAGAACCGTGTGTTGAGATGTTGAGCAACCTCTTCAATCTCGTCCTTGTTCCAGCGCAGCTTTGCATATGCGGCCCATCGCGCAACCTGATTGCGCAGTTCCTGCATCGATGCGGCCTGCTGCCGGGTACGGATGTGAACCATGCTTTCGTGGCAGGTAGTGCAATGGTTGTCATACAGCAACTGGCCACGTGATGGTGTTGGGAAGGCCGGCGGTTTCTGGGCAGGCTTGTCCTTGGTGGATTGTGATTCAACCACCTGCGGAGAGGGGGAAGCTTCGATGCGAGGATTGGCCGATACGGGCAGGGAAAGCGCGAGAGAACAAAGCAGAGCGACTTTAGGAATGCGCATGGGAATTACCTCGAATGTATAGCATTCCGTATGGTTAGTTGACGGCTTCGTCAACCAGTGCGGTAATGCCTGCAAGGTTTTTCAGAAAGTCCTGATTCAGCCCGTGGCGCTCGATTAGCCAGCCGGGCTGGTTGTAGCTTACCCAGACCTTGCCGTTGGCGTCTTCCCATGCCAGCGCTTTTAGTGGTAAATCCAGTGCAACAGTAGGTACTGCATTCATCAGCGGCGTTCCGCCTTTCGGGTTGCCAAAAATCAGTAGTTGAGCCGGGCGCATGGCGAGGCCTGCTGTTTTGGCTTCCGCCGCATGGTCGATGCGGATAAACACTTTCAGTCCCTTTGACTCGGCCAGGGCGGCAAGCCGGTCGATTGTGGTCGTAACCCCATGATTGCTGGGCAGGGTAACAATACCTGTAGTGTCTTTAGCCATGGCAGTCGTAAAAGTGAAAAGCATGAACAGGGCAAGCAGGACGGATTTCATGGTTACCTCCGTATTTGCAAGATTACTGGAAAAATGGAGCCTGTCCCAGACGGGCGCACCATCGCCTTTTAACATCTATTCCCTTTAGTCAGCCATCCCCCTGACCAACAAGGCGGCGACGGTTTCGTTGATGCCTTCCTGGCGCGACTGAGCCAGGGCATGAATTTTCTTCACCAGATCGCCATCGAGCTTGACTGCAAACGCGACCAGACCTTTTTCCTGATTCAGTTTGCGCTGTTCGCGCCGCGACAATTCAGTGCCGGCTGCATTGCCAAAGCGATTGGGTGTGCCTGCCTGTTTCATCTGGCTGGCGATTTTCAGGCCTTCGTTCTTGTACAGGTCCGTTTTCTTCATGGGGCTTTCCTTAATGCTTTGGGGCGACATCGTTTATGCGAATACTGTCGACAGCATAAGCGATACCGCCACACAGCGTAAAATTCCATGTCTTTTCATCTACGGGTTTCGTACATGGCGCTTAAAGCCACTATCTACAAAGCCGATCTGCAAATCTCCGACATGGATCGCCATTACTATGCTGACCATGCGCTGACCATTGCCCGACATCCTTCCGAAACCGACGAACGCATGATGGTGCGCCTGTTGATGTACGCCCTCCATGCGCAAGAAGGAATTGCATTCACCAAAGGCTTGTTCGACGCGGATGAGCCCGAAGTGTGGGTAAAAGACCTGACGGGTGAGATCAGGCTGTGGATCGATGTTGGCCTGCCCGACGAAACGCGCCTGCGAAAGGCCTGTGGCCGTGCCAAGCAGGTTGTTGTGGTTTGCCACAGCGGCAGTTGCGAGGTGTGGTGGAAGCAGATTGAAAACAAGTTGGCGAAACTGAGCAATCTGGTTGTGCTGCAACTTGCCGCCGAAACCAGCCAGGCACTTGCAGCCCTGGCCGAGCGCACCATGCAGTTGCAATGCCTGGTGCAGGACAGTGAAGTATGGATAAGCACCGATGCGACGCGCATTCAGATAGAACTCAAGTTGCTCAAGACAGCGCAACAGAATTGAAAATGCAGACTATCTTTTAACGCCTTCCTGATTAAACGTTATCCGCACTATCAAGCGGCCAGGCTGCTGCATCGATCGTTTCCTGATACGCATGCCACGTGGCATGGCCGATCAAGGGCAGCAACACGATGAATCCGATGAAGGCCGTGGCAAACCCCAATACAACGGACAACGTAATCAGGCTTCCCCACAGGATCATTGGCTTCTTGTTGCGCAAGACTGCATTTATGCTGGTCACCGAAGCCGTGATGGCGTCCACTTTCCTGTCAAGTATCATGGGCAGGGAAAAAGCACTGGTGGCAAACACAATCGCGGCAAATACGGACCCCACCACGCTGCCTATGCCAAGAAAGGGAAGCAGTTGCCGCAGGCTGGGCGTGCCTTCAGTCGGGAAAAACACATGCACCATGGCCGCTGCGCGTGCCCACACCAACAGCACGACCATCAGGATGATGCCCAACACCAGTAATTCCTTGATGTGATACTTGCCTTCGCGCAGGCAGTAACCCATTACCGGATCCAGCCCCTTGCCAAGTTGCCGACTGATTGAATACAGGCCCACCGCAAGTACCGGTCCCACGAAAATAAAACCGGTCGCCATGCCAATGTAGAGAGCCATGGTGCCAAATTTCCAGGTAAGGGCGGCAATTGCCACGCTCAGCGCCATCAGCGCCAGACCGTAAGTCAGGCTCAGACGCGGTGCGCGTTTCATGTCTGCCCAGCCCAGGCGCATCCAGCGCAATGGCGCGGACATATCCAGGGTGCGGCAGGGTGCCACGAAGGGCATGTTTTCGGGTGACGGGGGCGTATCGGAAACAGGCAATGTAGACATGCAACTCCCTCCTCTTAAATTGATGGATGTGGCTATTTGATTGATTGTGTTAGGCGCCAGCAAGGTCTTTTATAGTCCGAATGGTAATAAAAGAAAAGAGTTAGCCGTATGCCTTAATCCCAGGTAATACTGACCTGTATTGACCGTTGAGTAATCTGACGTAGAGTAAGTGTTTCGATAAAAAAGGCCATCTGAGGATGGCCTTTTTAAGCATGGATGACAGAAACTAGAAAGTATGAGTGTATTGAATACTGAGGATGTCGACGCTGGACTCGTACTCACCCGTTACTGCTGGAGCTGGGGCTGTGCTGGTTAAACTGGCATCCCGCACAAATAGATGCGCGTAGCCAAAATCGATTGCGCCTTGTTTTGAGAGACGATACTGCCCCCCGATTGCAATCCATGTGCGGTCTTCGTCAGGAATGCGAGGGGTGCGGAATGCATCAGGCACAGGTGTTTCATCAAAAGCAATGCCAACTCTCAAAGTAAGCTTGTCGTTCATGTGGTAGTTGGCACCCAGGGAATATCGGTAACTATCGTCCCAATTCTCAGGTGTAAGGGATACTAATGCTCCGCTTGTACGGAGTATTCTAAGCTCATCAAAATCACTCCAGCCTGTCCAAGTGATATCAGCCAGAATATCGATATTCGAATTATGTTTGTGAAACAAGCTCAAGGAAGCAGAGTCGGGCAATGTGGCATCTGCTGTCACAGGGCCATTACCAGCAGGGGCGAGAGAGAAACTTACAGTCCCTTCCAATGTGTAATCCACTTCTGATCGATACGATGCGCCAATACGAGTTTGGTTGCTGATTTGCCAAAGCGCTCCTAAATTGAACCCCCATCCATAATCATCTCCCTTTACAGTGGCGATGCCAGCTGCACCAGCAAGGCTTGAAAGTTCGGCATCAGCGCGTTGGATGCTCAAGCCGACGCCAATTGAAAATTGTTCGCTGGCTTTCCAGGCAATAGATGGGTTAACGTTTACAGTTCTGAGATCGGAAAGAATAGCTAGATGGCGACCGAGCCATCCGGAGTCATACTCTGTCTTCAAACCAAATGGGCTGTTCAGGCCCACACCTAAGCTGATATCTGGTGTTAGCTTGTATGCAAAGTATGCATTGGGAACCAGGGCGAGATCACCGATATCGCCCCCTTGATTGCCGCCAGGAATACCGCCAGTTCCGGAAAATTCCGCAGAGGGCTTAATCAAATGGCCTGCCACAACCAATTGCTTCTCGGGTAGCAATGTCATGCCAGCGGGATTGAAAAAAATCGTGCTGGCATCCTGTGCGCTTGCAGCTTGTCCAGCGTACGCATTGCCCAGTCCGCTGGCATTTTGTTCAATGAGCGCAAATCCAGCAGCATTAGCGCTTCCTGCTGCGATCAGGCTAACGGCGGCTGCCACGAGCCGGGCGTATTCTTTTTCTTGCATGGCTATCTCCTCATAGCAATTGTTAACGATATCAATTCATTGATGAAACGATTTCTTCCCCACGAACTGGGCCACTTCGCTGCATACAGGCCGGATGTTCAACATCCATTTGCAAGATTCCCGACTGCGCGAAGGATCCCGGAACTACTGGATATTCTTGTGTTTGACGTATTTTACCCTTGCCCCGGCTGTTTGGCTGAAAATCAGGCACGGGCAGTTTTTGCGATAATTTCCGCTGGCTTTTGCATGAATTTAAAGAATCGTTCGTTGCGGGTTTGAACTCAAGATTCGCAGTGTGAACAACCATCAAACATCATCAACTGGTGAATCATGATCAGCAAGCAAGACATTCTCGATGCATTTAACTTCCGCCATGCCTGCAAGTCTTTTGACCCGTCGCGCAATATTACCGACGAGGATTTTCGCTTCATACTTGAAACCGGGCGGCTGTCGCCCAGTTCCTTCGGCTATGAGCCGTGGCGTTTTCTGGTCATCCAGGATATGACGTTGCGCGAGAATCTGCTTGACGCCACCTGGGGCGCCAAAGGCCAGTTTCCTACCGCCAGTCACGTCATTGCCATTCTGGCGCGCAAGGATGATATGCGCCCCGGCTCCGATTACACCGAACGGTTCATGCGCGATGTGCAGAAATTGCCCGAAGAAGGCATCGCCCGCCGGACTGCTTTCTATAAACAATTCCATGAAACCGATTTCAATCTTCAGGAGCCGCGCGCCCTGTTCGACTGGAACTGCCGGCAAGCCTACATCGCCCTGGCCAACATGATGACCGCCGCCGCCATGATCGGTATTGATTCCTGCCCTATTGAAGGCTTCAACCAGGCAGGGGCGGAAAACGTGCTGACGGCGGCTGGCTTGCTGGAGGATGGAAAATTCGGGCTCGCCGTGATGGTCGCTTTTGGCTACCGGATCAACCCCCAGACGGAGAAAAAGCGACAGCCGATGGATGAGGTAGTGAAGTGGGTATGACAGGCTTGATTCGCTGGCCGGCAGGTTTTGCTTTCTTGGTAACATACTGATTATTCAAGACTTGTTGCCGTCATTGTAATGCGGGGCTGGCGCTGTTTCAGGAAAACACATATAATCTGTTCACAAATTAGGCCACTTTTCTCAAGGTGGCCTTTTGCTTTGTCAGCTTTCATGTGGCGATATCGCAGATATTGCCTCAATCCTGGCAGTGGACTTTCTGCTTTCATTTTTGCCGAGGTAATCGAAATGCATACCGCCACCATCCTTCAGTGTCTGAAAAAGCACGGCCAATTGCTTGACTCGGAAATCGCTCAAGCAACCGGCATTTCGCTGGCAAATGTCAGGTCGTCCCTGACTGACCTGTCGGAACGAGGGGAAATATCCCGGTGCAGCGTTACCCGGTTTAATAATGGCAAGGCTATTGAGGGATTTCTCTGCCGGGTGGCCGGGTATGTTCCGCCACCTACGCCAGGCAGAAAACCATCCGCAAAGAACTAGCTGGCACAGCCCGTGCCCCTACAGGGCAGGGAATGTACCTTCTACAGCGCACGCCCCAGAAAGGCCAGCACGATCGTTATCAGTCCAAGCGAGAGATTGATGCCAATAAGCTGGCGAATCTGTCCCAGTGCCGCGCCACCGGATTTCCAGTTCTGTTCAGCGACAGCCTGCTTGAGCCTTCTGTAAGGCGAAAAGTAGACAACAAAGAATATCATCATCATCACCACACCGATGACGAACATGGCCAGCACATAAAGCGGCGCGCCGAGGCCGCCCAGGAAACTCAACATGTGCAGACCGGAAGACAGAACCAGCACGACTGAAACCCACACCCAGGGAAAGAATTTGCCGAATACGCCGGCCCACAGCGTCAGGCGCTGTGGCGGTTCAAGAACAGTGGCCGCGATGGGGCGCAACGCCATGTAAGCGAAGAACATGCCGCCAACCCAGACGACAACGCCGATGACATGCAGAAATAGCGAGAGAGACATAACGCCGTTGACAAGCAGAAATTCCGAGAGAGACATGAGGACTCCTTGTTTTGGGTTTTTACTGCTGGATTCCAGCATTCTAGCGTGTACTAGCGATGGCTGTTTTCTATCGTAGAATCGGTCATCACCTTCTGCAATTACGAGCATGAGCAAGCAATATCAGCGCGTTGTTGTCCTTGGCGCAAGTCACAAGCCAGAGCGCTATTCAAACCAGGCAGTGCGCCTGCTGCAAGAATTTGGCCATGAAGTCATCCCGGTTCATCCCAAACTTGAGGAGGTGGAAGGGATCAAGGTGGCAAGCAGCCTGAATGTCATTGAAGGTAACGTCGACACTCTTACCCTGTATGTGGGCGCCGAACGCTCCAGTGAATTGACGGAAACCATTCTTCGGTTAAAGCCGGGTCGTGTCATTTTCAATCCTGGCAGCGAGAATGCCGAACTTGAAAGGCGGCTGAATTCGGCGGACATCCCTTTCGAACACGCCTGTACTCTGGTGCTGTTGCGTACCGCGCAATTCTAGGCGCTCTCCACTTGTCCTGGCCGGGTTGTATTGGCCTTTACTGCTTCCTGTTCTGGCCAGACAGATCAACCAGCCAACCCACTGCCGGCGCACCGAGTAATTTGAGTGCATGCCACTGGTTAAGCGCCAGCCCGATTCCAATCAGGGCAATACCCAGCCAGACAATCTCCGGAATGCGTTCTGCATTCAGAACATGGCCGAGAACCAGTGCGGTTACGGGTGTGACGAGGGTGATGAGCGAGACGGTTCCTGCGGTCAGGTGCTTGGTGACGTAGTAGTACAACGCAAATCCGGCAACTGAACCGAACACACCCAGATACAAGACGGCAAGTCCGGCTTTCATTGGAATGGCTTCCGGCAAGGGTCCTGCCGCAATGGCGGGCGGGAGCAGCATGATGGCTGCCAGCCCCAGCATGCCAAAGGTGTAGGACACGGTATCCAGTTGCGTACCATAACGCTTGATCCAGACGAGCGTGAAGGACTGAATGAACACTGCGCCGAGCACTGCGGCAACGCCGGGCAGGGCAGCGGAACCGAGATTCAGGCTACCGCTGAAAACGGCGAAAAGTCCCGCTACTGCGAGCGCGAGCCCCAGAATCTTGCGCATGCCCAGACTGTCTTCCTTGAGCCAGAGCGCAGCCAGCAGGCCAGTCATCAGAGGCGAAAGTCCGAACAATACAGAAATCAATCCCGAAGGAACAAATTGCGCGCCCCAGTAGGTCAGCATCAGTCCGCCCATCAGGCTCAGCGCGGAAACCAGATAAGTGAGCAGGGCTGCGCGATGCATGGGCAAGGTGCGGCCCAGCGCGGCCAGCATCATGCCGGCGACCAGCAGGCCGATGATGGTGCGGCCGAACAGGGCGTGACGGTAATCCAGTCCCTGACTACTCCAGACTATGCCCAAAGGCGTCGTGGACCAGATGGCAATGACGCCGAGGTAGGCGGTGGTAATGGATTTCTGATTGGTGTGTTCTTCTTGCATGAAGGCATTCCCTTGTGAGGAAAAACAAAGGCCACGGCGCTTGTGGCGGCGTGGCCTCGATGGGATGAATAAAAGTCTTCTAACTCAACATCGCATCCAGGGCCAGCCTGCGGCGTGCTCGCCACTGCACAATTGGCAGATGGCGGCATACATCGGGCAGGGAAATTGCAACGGGTCTCATGGCCTGACTTTATCGGGTTCTCTCGGGTTTGCATAGCGCCAGCGCCAGGGCGGCATGGGACTTTTCTGCGACCACAATCCCAGGCGTTTTTTTCGCGCCACATATTCGGCCTCGCGATAACGGATAGCGTCTGCATTCGTTTGTTCGTAAGCGTACTTCTGGTTCCACCAGGCCATGCCGGCTTCAAGCTGAAGCAAGTTTGCATCGCGGTTGCCGGCAAGCACGATTTTGCCGAGGAGGCGGCCATATTGATCCCGGTGATGCCATTCGACCTGAACCGGCTGGCGATAAACCAGCTTTCGCAGCGATTGTCTGGAAGCATTGCCCCAGGCCTGGCCGTGTTCCGGCGCATCGATGCCCAGCATGCGAATTTTGTGTGTGCGGCTGTTTTGGTCAGTGATGTAAAGCGTATCGCCGTCTGCTACGCCGGTGACAGTGCCAGGCAACGTTTTCGCTTGGGCGCAGGTCACGCCAAGGAAAAGCAGAATCAGAAAAAGAGTGCGCATGGCGGGGAAGTATAATTGCCCGTATGGATATTGAACTGATTCTTGTGCTGGCAGGGGTTGTCATCCTGGCGCTGCTGATGCTTGTGCTTTGGTACAGGTTGAGTACTCTTCAGCGCGTGCAACAGGATTTTACTGCCATTCAGCAGCGCGAGCTGGGTGAAAGACATCAGGCCATGCTGAAGGATTTGCATCAGGGACTTACGCAGCAAAGCGACCGCATGCAAAGCGCGCTGGGTGAATCTTCCGAACGTCTGCGACAATCGCTTGACGCCTTGCGCATGGAGCAGACCCAAACGCTGGTACAGAGCAGCGACGCACTCAAGAATGGCCAACAACAGTTTCTGCAACAGACCCTGACGACGTTTGCCGATCAGGGACGCGAGCAGCAGAAACTGATTCAGGAGACCATTACCCGGCTGGGTGGCGTGGTGGACAATCGGCTGGCCGAAATTTCCGGCAAGGTCACGGAGCGGCTGGATGAGGGTTTCAAGAAAACCAACGAAACCTTTGCCAATGTCATGGCGCGGCTGGCCACCATTGACGAAGCACAGAAAAAAATCGACGGCCTGACCAGCAATGTCGTCACACTTCAGGAAATTCTTGGCGACAAGCGCTCACGCGGCGCGTTTGGCGAGGTCCAGCTGGAGGCACTGGTGCGGAATGCGCTACCGCCGGATGCCTATGAATTCCAGGCGACGCTGTCAAACAAAAATCGTGTCGACTGCCTGCTTATTCTGCCCGAGCCCACTGGCAGAGTGCCGGTGGATTCCAAGTTTCCGCTGGAGAATTTCAACCGCATGTTCGATCCGGCGCTGGTGGAAATGGAACGCGCGGCGGCCATGCGCCAGTTCAAGGCGGATGTAAGGAAGCATGTCGATGACATCGCGAATAAATACATCATCGAACATGAAACCTCCGATGGGGCGGTGATGTTCCTGCCGGCCGAGGCAATTTTCGCCGAGATTCATGCCCATCATCCCGATCTGGTGGAATACGCCATGCACCGCCGGGTGTGGCCCGTGTCCCCGACCACGCTGATGGCGGTTTTGAATACCGCGCGCGCCGTCATCAAGGATGTGGAAACGCGCAAGCAGATACACATCATCAAGGATGAGTTGGGCAAGTTGGGCAAGGACTTTGGCCGTTTTGAAGAGCGCATGAAGAAGCTTGCTACGCATATCCGGCAGGCGAATGACGACGTGCAGGAAGTCAGCGTCAGTTCCGACAAGATCAGCAAGCGCTTCCGACAGATCGAGTCGGTTGATCTGGAACACTTGCAGACGGCACACCCTCTGCTGCCGGACAATGAATGACTTTTTGCAGCAAACGACATGACCATCAAGAAACTCGACAACCTGATTTTCAATACCAGCTACGAACAGTTCGACAAGGCGGTGATCGAAGCCTCCAGAACAACGCCCATCCTGGTCGATTTCTGGGCCGACTGGTGTCCCCCCTGTACCATGTTGACACCGATACTTGAAAGGGTTGTTCATGCCTACAATGGCAAGTTCCTGCTGGCCAAGGTGGAAGTGGATGACGGACACAACATGAAACTGGCCGGGCACTATGGCATGCGCGGGTTTCCCACGGTTTTGCTGTTCATCGATGGCGAGATGAAAGGCCGCTGGCACAGTTCCAAGCCGGAGCACTGGATCAAACATTTTCTTGCCGAACACGGCGTCAATGAATAGTTCAAAACGCTCGGAAGGCATCGCGCCTTTCCATGTGATGGACATCCTGGCGCGCGCCAAGGCGCTGGAAACACAGGGCCGCGACATCATCCACCTGGAAATCGGCGAGCCCGATTTCCCTACGCCGGAGCCTGTGATTCAGGCAGCCATGCAAGCCATTCAATCCATCGACATGCATTACACGCCATCCCTGGGTTTGCCTGAATTGAGGCAGGCGATTGCCGGGTTCTACCGGACCCGGTACACGGTTGAAATGCCAGCTTCGCGAATCGCCGTTACGCCCGGCGCGTCGGGTGCCTTGATGCTGGCGCTGGGTGTTGTGCTTGATGCCGGTGACGAGGTACTGATGGCCGATCCCGGCTATCCCTGCAATCGCCACTTCGCGCATTTCATTGATGCCTTGCCCGTGGCAGTGCCGGTTGGGCCGGACACTTCATTTCAATTGACCCCTGATCTGGTGGATCAACACTGGACGCCAAAGACCAGGGCCGTGTTGCTGGCCTCGCCTTCCAATCCGACCGGCACACTCGCGCGTAATGAGGATATTCGGGACATTGCCCGTTTGTGTCTGGAGAGAAACGCTGTGCTGATCGTGGACGAAATTTACCACGGCCTCGTGTATGGCGCCGCGCCGCAAACTGCTCTTGCCCATTCGGACCAGGTCTTCGTGGTCAACAGTTTTTCCAAATACTTTCATATGACAGGCTGGCGGTTGGGTTGGCTGGCGGCACCGGATTGGGCCATGAACGACATCGAACGGCTTGCGCAAAATCTGTATCTGGCCGCGCCCACGCCCGCGCAGTATGGCGCGCTGGCGGCATTTGTCGATGATAATCTGGCCATCCTGGAATCAAGGCGGCTCGAATTGCAGGCGCGGCGGGATTTTCTGGCGCCCGCGTTGAAAGAAACAGGTTTCGGCCTGCCGGTCAAGCCAGAAGGCGCTTTTTATCTTTATGCGGATGTCAGCCGGTTTACGACTGACAGCTTTGAATTTGCACGCCAATTGCTGGAAGAAGCGGGCGTGGCGATTACGCCGGGGCTGGATTTCGGCGTTGTAACGCCGGAGCGATATGTCCGTTTCGCCTATACCCGGCCACTGCCGGTACTTGGGGAGGCAGTCAGCCGCATCCGGCGGTTTGTTTCCTGAGTGCAGGCATAAAAAAAGCCGGTCTTGCGACCGGCTTGATTCCAACAATCCCCAATTACTTGGCGGGGGTGTCGGTGTGGCCTTGAGTCGGCGCAGCAGCGTCAGCAGCAGGTGCGGCAGCGGCGTCAGCAGCAGGCGCAGCAGCGTCGGCAGGCATGGCGGCGGCGTCAGCAGCAGGTGCTTCAGCAGGAGCGGGAGCAGCAGCTTCAGGAGCCGGAGCTTCAGCAGGCGCAGCAGCTTCTTCTTTTTTGCCACAAGCAGTTACAGAAACGGCCAGCAGAGCGGCCAACAGAACGGAGTATTTCATCATATTCCCTTAAACAAAAATGGATAACCCACACCAAGAAATCGGTCAGGGACTTAAAAATTAGTGTTTCCTTAAATCCAACCGACGCGCGGGATTCTAGCAAATCCGTAAAAGAAAACCAGTAGGGGGGCTGATTTTGCAGGATTTCTTGCATTTTGTTGCGGGGCCGCAACAAGGCTAATCAGCTGTTTTCCCGCACGATCAGGCAGGTAATTTCTTCCCGGTCATGGTAAAGCTGTCGCATTTGTATTCGCCAGTTGCCGCCCACCTGGGCAATCCGGCCTTCCAGCACGCTTCGCGCGAGTTGCACTTCTTCAAACCGGCGTTTCATCGGCAATTTAAGGTTGAACAGGGCTGCACGACAGTCGCCACGCTCAAACCAGCGAGCAACCAAATCAACTACCCTTGCGGGCTTGTCGACCATGTCGCAGACCAGCCATTCCACCGGATGGCGCGGACGGAAAGTAAAGCCATCGGCGCGCAGGTGTTCGACCAGGCCGGCTTCCATCAGGGCGGGATCCATCGGGCCGTTGTCTACTGCCGTGACCTTCATGCCCCGCTGGGTCAGTTGCCAGGTCCAGCCGCCGGGTGAGGCGCCAAGGTCAACCGCGCGCCTCCCCGGCCTGAGCCGCTCGCGTTCCTGCCCGGAAAGCATTTCCTGCAGGGCTTCCGCCAGTTTCAAGGTCGAACGCGAAGGCGCCTCGCGAGGCATTTTCAGCCGGGGGATGCCCATGGGCCAGTTGCTGGAATTGCCGGGCTGGCTGGTTCCGGCCCAGGCAGTGGACGAATCGAGGAAAAACACGTGCAGCCTCGGTAGTTTGAAGGCATCCGGCTTGAGCAGACCAGCCTGGTTCAGGGCCTTGTTCAAATGTGGCTCGAACTTTCTGCAAAATTTAGACAGTTCCTTGGCTTCGTTGGTATCGGCGGTTTCCAGCCAAATCTGGCCAAATGGCCCATGCAGGCTTTTTGCGGCATCAATCAATGGAGGCAGGCGGTTTTCCGGCTCGAGCGGTAAAGGGCCCAGGGCAAAAATCAGTTGCCGGGCAAATGTCAGGTCTTTGAAACGCAGTTTTTTTCTCAGGGTAGTCATGTCTCCCGACTGGGCAGGGTAAAACATGACAAATCCGGAATCAGGGCTGGCCTTGCACCAGCCGGCCACGCCCATGTCTTCCGCAGCCAAGGTGATGTCCTGCGCGCATTCCTTTTCAAATCCAGTCCGGCAATACAGCAGCAGGCAGGGAGATGTCTGCCCGCTCATGATGCTGGCACGGGCAATCGCAGGTTTGCCAGGATGACAGGCATCACAGTTGGTAAAAGCAACAAGCGGCTTGCAACCCTGTTAATCAATGTCAATTGGCGAATTCCAGCCTTTCTTCCACCGCTTTCACGGCCTCGGCCGCGCAGGCCTCATCCTTGTCGCCGCCGGGCGCGCCTGAAACGCCCACCGCGCCAATCAGACTACCGGCGGCGCGGATGGGAAGCGCGCCTTCCATCACGATCAGGCCGCGCATGTGGTTCAACTCGGGCCGGATATCGCCGCGCGCCTTGCGGAATTCGCTGCTGGCAATGCCGGACATGATGGACATGCCGGCCTTGCGCTCGGCGATTTCAAGCGTATGTGGGGCTGCCAGCGTGTCGCGCAGGGCGACCTGCAAACTGCCGCTGCGATCCAGCACCACGGCGGATACGTTGTATCCATCCTTGCGGCAGGCTTCGACCGACTTCATGGCAATGGTTTGCGCCAGTTCAAGGCTGATCTGCTTGACGGGCACGATGTCCGCCGCGAATCCGCTGAAGGGCAATAACATGAACAACAAGGGAATAAAGGGCTTTTTCATGAATGCCTCCTTTCCAGCTAACTGTTAAGGTTATGAACAGTCATTATTTAGGATACTGATTGGAGAAATTGTACCTGTGCCGACTAACCTGCAATCAAATTGCGCTATTCCATCCGTACCCCTTCCCGATTGGGCACAATTTATCGCCCAGGATGCGGACGGAACCTGGTGGGCTTATGAGGCGGAGCCGAATTTGCAGGACACAGGCTGGTACGAAAATGAGGTTGGGCGTATCCAGCGGCTGGGGAAAACCGACCCTCCGGCAGATTTTCGTGAAATATTGATCAAACTGACTGAAACAATCTGACAGGCTACCGATTCACATTTGATCGAACAGGGACTGAAACATTCCGGTTTCCTGCCGATTCACAATTGGATGCAGAAAGGTCTGCTTAAAAATTAGACAGCAACATGCCCGGGAGCCTTTGTTTATCAAAGGGTCCCGGGGACTATTGCTTTGGTTGTAGGACAAACACCTACACATCAGGGTTAATACTCTCTTACAAAAAATACGGACAGCTTCCGACTTCATCATTATTAATACTCGCCCGAAATAGGTACATGTCCGGCAAGGACTGTGTCATCAACCTAAACCAGGGGATAAAAAATGAATATCGATGAAATGATGGGCGAAATCCGCGAAGTCAATCTCAGCTACCTGATGCTGGCCCAGCAAATGCTGCGCGAAGACAAGGCCATGGCAAGTTTCCGCCTGGGCCTGAGCATGGACGTGGCCGAAGTGCTGGAATCCCTGTCGCCCGCGCAAATCATCAAGCTGGCCCGCTCCGGCATGCTGCTTTCCCGTTTCCGCTTTGATGACAGCACCATTCTGGACATGCTGGCCAACTACACCAAGGATCGCTCGCTGGCTCATTCTCACGCCGCCATTCTGATGGCCGGGCAGCCCGCCGAGCAGCTGGCTGCTTAAACAACAAAACACTCAGGGGGAATGATCATGGCCAGAAAAAGCCTGCTGTCTGAAGTCAAGGAAACCCAGCTTGCCATCGAGCTGATTGAAGCCGGCGCGCGTCTACAGGTGCTGGAATCGGAAACCGCGTTGTCACGCGAGCGCCTGCTCAAGCTCTACAAGGAAGTCCGCGGCGAATCGCCACCCAAGGGCATGCTGCCGTTTTCCACCGACTGGTTCCTGACCTGGCTGCCGAATGTGCATTCCTCCCTGTTCATCAATATCTACCGCTATCTGATCAAAAACGGAAATTGCGAAGGCATCGAGGGCGTCCTCAAGGCCTACAAGCTGTATCAGGAATATCTGAAAACCAACGAAATCGAAGAAGTGCTGAGCTTTACCCGCGCCTGGACGCTGGTGCGCTTCTTCGACAGCAAGATGCTGGAAACCACGCAGTGCTCCAAGTGCGGCGGACATTTCGTAGTGCATCCGGACGATCTTCACGACGACTATCTGTGCGGCTTGTGCCACATGCCTTCGCGCGCCGGCAAGACCAAAAAAGCCAGGGAGGCTTTGGAGGCGGAACAGCACGGCGTCGCAGCCTGACATGAAACTCCATGCCGCCATTCTGGCGTTGTTCGCGCAGCTTGGCGCGGCGGTGGTGGTGGCCAGTATCGCATTTTTCAGCCATGCAGGCATGGATGAAGGCGGTTTCAGCATGTGGCAGATTGCCGGCATGCAGGGCATGCTGGCCGCCATGGCCGGCTACATGCTGGGCATGGCGTGGTGGTGGTTTCCTATCAATCTGCTTTTTCTGCCCGCGGTATTGCTCGTCCAGCAAGTGCAGTTACCCGCCGTGATTTATCTAGCCGGGTTTCTGATGCTGCTGGCATTCAACTGGGGCGTTATTCATACCCGTGTTCCACTTTATCTGTCGCGTCGTGAAGTATGGAAACAGGTCGAATCCCTGTTGCCGGCGGACGAGCCGTATTCCCTGATTGATATCGGCAGTGGACTGGGTGGCATGCTGCTGCATCTGGACAGGGTCCGGCCCATGGGCGTGCATGAAGGCGTTGAGATTTCGCCCGCGCCCTGGCTGATCAGCAGAATTCTGGCCTTCATGCAAGGCGCGCGCGCCACCTTCACACGCAATGACTACCGCCAGCTTGACTTGTCCGGCTACGACATCGTCTTTGCCTTCCTGTCGCCGCTCGTCATGCAGGATTTGCTGGTGAAGGCCAGTCAGGAAATGCGTCCCGGCACTCTGTTGCTGAGCCTCGCATTTCCGCTGCCGGGCATCAATCATGATTTTGTCATCCAGGCAGGTGAGGGTGACAGACAAAAACTGTACGGATGGCGCGTACGTCCAGACATTTCAATCGACTATCCCGAGCACCTTTCTCTCGATATCGCCAACTTGGCGCATTAACAGGCTATCAGGCACCATCTCCCGAATAGGGATGCTTTTTCCCCATTTATAAAAAGATTGTTTGTCCCGCGCAGCCTTTATAAATCCAGCATGCGGCCGATTACTCACAAAAGGTCGTTATCTGGAGAATAAAAAGTGCTGGTCATTGTTGGATACATCGTGGTGCTGGGATGCGTGTTTGGCGGCTTCGCGCTCGCTGGCGGACATATGGCTTCGTTATGGCAGCCTATCGAACTGCTGATGATTGGCGGTGGCGCGGCCGGTGCGTTCTTTGTCGGCAACTCCGGCAAGGCGATCAAGGCAACGCTCAAGGCTTTTCCTACCCTGTTCAAGGGTTCCAAGTACACCCGCGCGATGTACATGGAACTGATGGCGCTGATGTACGAGTTGCTGACCAAGATTCGCAAGGAAGGACTGATGTCGGTTGAAGGCGACATCGAGAAGCCTGAAGAAAGCCCGCTGTTTTCGAAATATCCCTCCATCCTGGCCGACCATCACGTCATCGAATTCATGACGGACTACCTGCGCATCATGGTCAGCGGCAACATGAACGCGATGGAAATTGAAAACCTGATGGACAACGAAATTGAAACCCACCATCACGAGGGCGAAGTGCCCGCGCATTGCATCGCCAAGCTGGGCGACGGACTGCCGGCATTCGGCATCGTGGCGGCGGTGATGGGCGTGGTGCACACCATGGAATCGGTTGGCATTCCGCCGGCCGAGCTGGGCATCCTGATTGCCAAGGCGCTGGTAGGTACCTTCCTCGGCATTCTGCTGGCGTATGGATTTGTCGGTCCGCTGGCTTCATTGCTGGAACAGAAACTCAACGAAGGCACCAAGATGCTTCAGACCATCAAGGTCACGCTGCTGGCCAGCCTCAATGGCTATGCGCCGGCGCTGGCGGTGGAGTTCGGCCGCAAGGTGCTGTATTCGACCGAGCGTCCGACCTTCAGCGAGCTGGAAGAACACGTAAAAGGCGCGGCGAAGAAATAAGCACCGCAACAGAAAATCAATACGGCCTGAGTCATCATGTCTGACAAAGACAAGAAACCAATTGTAATCAAGCGCATCAAGAAGGTCGCGGGCGGCCATCATGGCGGCGCCTGGAAGATTGCCTATGCCGACTTTGTTACGGCGATGATGGCCTTCTTCCTGCTGATGTGGCTGCTGGGGTCGACAGCCAAGGGTGACCTGGAAGGCATCGCCGAATACTTCAAGACGCCGCTCAAGGTTGCTTTGCAGGGCGGCTCGGGCAGCGGCGACAGTTCCAGCATCATCAAGGGCGGCGGGCAGGACCTCACCCGCAAGTCTGGACAGGTCAAGAAGGCAGATACGCCGCAGGACAAGAAAACCATCAATCTCGAAGCCGCCAAGGCCGAGCTTGAGCGGCTGGAAACCGACAAGCTGAAGAATCTCAAGGCGCGACTGGAACAGGCCATCGACGCCAGCCCCAATCTCAAGCAGTTCAAGCGGCAGTTGCTGATCGACATCACGACCGAGGGCTTGCGCATCCAGATCGTGGATGAGAAGAACCGCCCCATGTTTGATCTGGCCGGCGCTGAACTCAAGCCCTATACCAAAGAAATTCTGCGCGAGATCGGAAAAGTGCTGAATGACGTAAGCAACCGCATCAGCCTGTCTGGCCACACCGATGCGGCACAATATTCCAGCGGCGAGCGTGGCTACAGCAACTGGGAACTGTCATCGGATCGAGCCAACGCCTCGCGTCGTGAACTGATCGCGGGCGGCATGAACGGCGACAAGATGCTGCGGGTGGTCGGGCTGTCCTCTTCAGTGCTGTTCAATGCCAAGGATCCGCTCGATCCGATCAATCGCCGCATCAGCATCATCGTCCTGAACAGGAAAACCGAAGAAGCCATCACCAAGGACGAAGGCCGCCTGGAGGTTCAGGAAGGCCAGGATGTCGCTCAGGCGCTGAACAAGCACTAAGCTGCAAACCGGTTTTTACACCGGGAAATACCCTGTTTCTCCCCGTCTTTTCCCCCCATTAAATTCGCTTCTCCCTGCTGATAATGCAAGCATATCCGCAGAGGAATGAGTTTTTCTGCGGCCTGAGTGAGAAAAATATTTCATGGCTGAAGAAAGCGATCTCGAAAAAACCGAATCACCCTCACCGCGAAAAATTGAAAAAGCGCGGGAAGAAGGGCAGGTTCCCCAATCCAGGGAGCTGTCGGCATTCATGGTGCTGATGGCGGGTGGCGGTGCGGTCTGGATGCTGGGCGATTCCTTTGCCCAAACGCTTGCCGACGTGGTTCGCACGGGTTTGCGGTTCGATCATCAGCTCGCCACCGATCCCGGCGTGCTGGTCAACAAGATGCTCCAGCAGTCCTCAGATGCCCTCATCGGCATGGCGCCCATGTTGCTGATTATCGTGGCAGCCGCGTTGGCGGGGCCGATCGTCATGCATGGCTGGATGTTCAACTCCAAGGCACTGACGCCAAAATTCTCTCGCATGAATCCGCTGTCCGGCATCAAGCGCATGGTGTCGGTCGACAGCCTGTCCGAACTGGTCAAGTCGGTGGCCAAGGTCTCGTTGCTTGGGGTAATCGCAGGTCTGGTCATGTGGAAGGGGCTCGATGCCCTGTTCGCACTGGGTATGGATTCGGTCGAAGACGGTTCGCGCGCCATGGGCCATCTGCTCATCAAGGCGTTTCTGCTTATTTCCGCCGGCATGTTGCTGGTTGTGTTGCTGGATGTGCCTTACCAGTTGTGGCGCTACTACACGCAACTGAAAATGACCCGCGAAGAAGTTCGCCAGGAAGTCAAGGAATCCGAAGGCGATCCGCACATCAAGGCACGCATCCGCGCCATGCAGCGCGAGGTTGCCCGCCGCCGCATGATGAGCGAGATACCCACCGCCGACGTGGTGGTGACCAACCCGACGCACTACGCCGTGGCGCTCAAGTACAGCGAAGGCCTCATGCGCGCGCCACGCGTGGTGGCCAAGGGCGCGGATCTTGTCGCGGCCCGCATCCGCGAAGAAGCCAGAAACCATCATGTGCCCATTCTCGAAGCGCCGCCGCTGGCGCGCGCGCTATACCGTCATACCGAGCTGGAGCATGAAATTCCCGTGGCGCTGTATACCGCCGTGGCCGAGGTGCTGGCCTATGTGTATCAGTTGAAGCGCTACCAGACAGCAGGCGGCGACAGGCCTGAAATGCCGGCCGATCTGCCGGTGCCACCCGAACTTGATCCGGTGACGGCATGAACTCCACCTTCCGCCTTCCCGCATTCCTGAACGGCGCCGACTGGAAGCAGCTGGCCGGTCCGCTGTTCATCGTCATGATCCTGGCGATGATGGTGATGCCGCTGCCGCCGTTCGCGCTGGATGTGCTGTTCACCTTCAATATCGCGTTGTCCATCATCGTGCTGCTGGCAAGTCTCTACACCCAGAAGGCACTGGACTTCGCGGCCTTCCCCACCATTCTGCTGGTCAGCACCCTGCTGCGCCTTTCGCTTAACGTAGCATCCACCCGAATCGTCCTGCTGGAGGGCCATTCCGGCCCCGATGCCGCGGGCAAGGTGATCGAGTCCTTCGGCCACTTCCTGGTCGGCGGCAACTACACCGTCGGCATTGTGGTGTTCATCATCCTGGTGGTGATCAACTTTGTCGTGATTACCAAGGGCGCTGGCCGTATCGCCGAAGTCAGCGCGCGCTTCACCCTGGACGCCATGCCGGGCAAGCAGATGGCCATCGATGCCGACCTCAATGCCGGTTTGATTGGCGAAGACGAAGCCCGCAAGCGCCGTTCCGAAGTGGCACAGGAAGCCGACTTCTACGGTTCCATGGACGGTGCCTCGAAATTCGTGCGCGGCGATGCCGTCGCCGGCATCCTGATTCTGGTCATCAACGTCCTGGGTGGCCTGGCTGTCGGCGTACTGCAGCACGATCTTTCCTTTGCCGATGCCGCCAAAAACTACACCCTGCTGGCCATTGGCGACGGTCTGGTGGCGCAGATTCCCGCGCTGATCATTTCCATCGCCGCCGGCATCATCGTCAGCCGCGTCAGCACCGAACAGGACATCAGCAGCCAGTTGTTGTCCCACATATTCAGCAACAGCCAGGTGCTCTATATCACCGGCGGCATCCTTGGCCTGATGGGCATGACACCCGGCATGCCGCACTTCGTATTCATTCTGCTGGCGGCTGGCCTGATTACCATCGCCTGGCGCACCTCGCAAAAGCAGGGCGTGGAAAAATCCCGCGAGCAGGTGGTCGCACCACCCATGCCCGAGCCGGTCGATGCAAGCTGGGCCGATGTCGAGCCGGTTGACACGCTGGGCCTGGAAGTCGGCTATCGCCTGATTCCGCTGGTAGACACTTCCAACGAAGCTGAACTGGTCAAGCGCATCAAGGGAATCCGCAAGAAATTCGCCCGCGAAATCGGCTTTCTCGCACCCGCCGTGCACATCCGCGACAACCTGGAGATTCATCCCAACAGCTATCGCATCACGCTCAAGGGCGTGGAAATCGCTTCGGGCGAAGTCCAGGTTGGACAGTTGATGGCGATCGATCCGGGCAACGTCTCCGGCAGCCTGCCGGGCGCGGCTACCAAAGAGCCCGTGTTCGGCCTGCCCGCCATCTGGGTCGACAACAACCTGCGCGAACAAGCCCAGTCCATGGGCTACACGGTGGTGGATGCCGGCACCGTCATCGCCACGCATCTCAATCATGTGGTCGGCCTGCATGCCGCTGAACTTTTGGGTCGCCAGGAAGTGCAGCAACTGCTCGATCATCTGTCAAAGGATTCGCCCAAGCTGGTGGAAGACCTGGTGCCCAAGCTGCTGCCGCTGTCCACGCTGCAAAAAGTCTTGCAGAACCTGCTGTCCGAAGGCGTGCACATCCGCGACATGCGCACCATCGTCGAAGTGCTGGCCGAACATGCCGTGCGCATCCAGGACCCGTATGAGCTCACCGCCATCATCCGCGTGGCGCTTGGCCGCAGCATCGTGCAGCAGATCTACGGGCGCGAAGCCGAGCTGCCGGTGATGTCGCTGGAACAGAATCTTGAGCGTCTGCTGATGCAGGCGATGAATGCCAGCGGCGAAAGCGGCATCATCGAGCCTGGCCTCGCCACCAATCTCGTGGATCAGGCAGGCGTTGCGGTCAACCGCCAGGAAGCGCTGGGCCAGACCCCGGTGCTGCTGGTGCCTGCCGTGCTGCGTCCGCTGCTTTCCCGTTTTCTGCGCCGTGCGCTGCCCCAGCTCAAGGTGCTGTCCCATGCCGAAATTCCTGATGGCAAGAACATCCGAGTGACATCCCTCATAGGAGGTACAGTGTGAACGTAAAGAAAATCCACGCCAGAACATCCCGCGAAGCCATGCGCAAACTGCGCGAAGAGCTTGGGGAGGATGCCGTCATCCTGGCCAGCAACAGCGTGCCGGGCGGCGTCGAACTGATTGCCCTGCCGGCCGAAGACATTGCCGCGTTGGCGCAGCCGGTGGTGGAAGCACGTGCCGAGCCGGTGCCACCGCCAAAACACGTACCCGCGCCACAGTCCGAGACGCCCGCGCCAGTGCCGAAAGCGCCTGTCGTGGCAGCGCCCGTGGTGCCTGTTCAGGCAGAACCGCAACCCATGATGTCCATGCCCATGTTCGACATGACGACACCCGTCCGGGACATGGCCTGGATGGAACAGCTCATGGGCGAAATGCGCAGCATGCACGAAAACCTTCGCACCCAGATGCAGGAAATGAACTGGAGCGAAATGTCGCGCCGCGAACCGGTCAAGGCCTGGCTCACGCGGGAACTGCTCTCCGTCGGTTTCAGCACCAGCCTGGCCAGAAACATGACATCCCGCCTGCCGGCTGAAATCAGCGCGAAGGAACAGGCGACCGGCTGGGCCAAGGCCATGCTGGCGCGCAACCTGCATACCGTCGACAACGAATCCAGCCTGCTCGACCAGGGCGGCATTTTCGCGCTGATGGGCCCGACTGGCGCCGGCAAGACCACCACCACCGCCAAGCTGGCCGCGCGTTTCGTCGTGCGCCACGGCGCCGAAAAACTTGCGCTGCTGACTACCGACGGCTACCGGATCGGCGGTCACGAACAGCTTCGCATCTACGGCAAGATTCTTGGCGTGTCCGTGCACAACGTGCGCGATGCCGCCGACCTGAAACTGGCGCTGGCCGAACTGCGCGGCAAGCAGACCGTGCTGATCGACACCGTCGGCATGAGCCAGCGCGACCAGGCCGTGGCCGAACAGATCGCCATGCTCAACCAGGCAGGCAAACCGATCAAGAGACTCTTGCTGCTCAACGCCACCAGCCACGGCGACACGCTCAACGAAGTCGTGCAGGCCTACCAGGGGCAGGGCATGAGCGGCTGCATCATTTCCAAGACCGACGAAGCCGCCAGCCTCGGCCCGGTGCTGGATTGCGCCATCCGCAACAAACTGCTGGTGCATTACGTCGCCACCGGCCAGCGCGTGCCCGAAGACCTGCATCTGGGCAATCGCCAGTACCTGGTGCATCGCGCCTTCAAGTATCGCCCCGGCCAGTCGCCCTATTACGTCAGCGATGACGATCTGCCGTTTGTCATGACCGCGGGCGGCTCCATTGCAACCCAACATTCAGAAAGCGCGGTGTCCCTTGGCTAAACATCTCATGGATCAGGCAGAAGGACTGCGCCGTCTGGTAGGCGCGGGCAGCATGCAAATCATTCCGGTCATGTCCGGCGGACGCGGCGCGGGAAAAACCACCGCCGTGGCCAATATCGCTTCCGCGCTGTCCGGCATGGGTCGCGATGTGCTGGTGATCGACGATGGCAGCAGCGCGCATGGCGTCTGCGAAAGTCTGGGCATGCAAGCCCGGCGCTGCCTCACCGATGTCATGGCGGGACGCTGCTCGCTGGAAGACGTCATTGTGCAGGGCCAGAATGGCGTGCGCGCGCTGCCGATGGGCACGCGCTACCGAGCCATGACCGAAGGCAGCAGCAGCCTGCCGGTGCCGCTGGACGTGTGGGCATCGCAGGTGCATCCCGCGCCCGACGTCGTGCTGGTCGACCTGCCCGGAGGCAAACCTGCGCTGAGCCAGGAAGGCCTGCGCAAGTCCGAAGTCGTCATCGCCATGCTGCCCGGCAGCGAATCCATTATGTCCGGCTACGCGCTGATGAAGCGCCTGTCGCGCGACCACGGCATCAGCCGCTTTCATGTCCTCATCAACCGTCTGGCACGTTCCGAAGACGGCGAAGACATCGCCCGCAACGTCATAGACACCGCTGCTGAATTTCTTGGCGTGGAGGTCAGCTACATGGGTTTCATACCCGATGACGCGCGCCTGGTCCAGGCTGTTCGTCTGAGCCAGCCGGTGGTGGAGGCCTATCCGGTTTCCGCCGCGTCGCGCCAGTTCAAGCGCGTGGCCGAAGGGCTGCTGCGCTGGCCGGCGTCGCTGCGACCGGGAGAAACAGGCAACTTCATGCGCCAGCTGGCGATGGGTTGCGCGGGCTGATCGGAAAGCATCGAAGGGAGGCCAACATGTATACGGCAACCGGAAAAACCGAGAAATCGGAAACCATCAAGCAGTACGCACCCATGGTCAAGCGCATCGCGCATCACATGATGGGCCGTCTGCCCGCCAGCGTGGAAGAAGACGACCTGATCCAGGCGGGCATGATCGGCCTGCTCGATGCGTTCAGCCGCTACGACGAAGCGCAGAATACCCAGTTCGAGGCCTACGCCATCCAGCGCATTCGCGGCGCCATGCTCGACGAGCTGCGGCAAACCGACTGGGCGCCGCGCAGCGTGCGCCAGAACATGCGCAAGATCGAAAAGGTTATCAACGAGTTGCAACACCAGTTGGGCAAGCCGCCCAGCGAAGGCGAAATCGCCGAAATCATGGGCATTCCGCTGGAGGAATACCAGCACATGCTGGGCGAGAGCCACGGCCATCAGCTTATCTATCTGGACGACTTCGGCATCAACGAAGACGACGAGTCATTTCTGGATCGCAACTGTCCGGACTATTCGGAAGAGCCGCTGGAAAAAATCATGGATGAGAACTTCAAGAAATGCCTCATCGAAGCCATCGACATCCTGCCCGAGCGCGAAAAACTCATGATGTCGTTGTATTACGAAGAAGAACTCAACCTGCGCGAAATCGGTGAAATTCTCGGCGTGGGCATCTCCCGTGTCAGCCAGCTGCACAGTCAGGCCATTGCCCGGTTGCGTAACCGGCTCAGGGAAGAAAAATGGATACTTCCAGCCTGATCGGCCTTGTCCTTGCGCTGATCGCCGTCCTTGGCACGCAGGCCATCGAAGGCGGCGCGCTGTCATTGTATCTTCAACCCGCCGCGTTTCTCATCGTGGTGCTGGGCACGCTGGCCGCTGTGGTCATGCAGAATCCCTGGCCTACACTCAGGCACGGATTCCGCATGACGCGCTGGCTGCTGCATCCGCCCGACGACGACGTCGACGGCGCCATCAGCCGCATCAAGCGCTGGTCGCAGATCGCCCGTCAGGAAGGCCCGCTGGCGCTGGAAAAATACATCCCGCAAGTGCACGACCCCTACATCAAGGGCGGGCTGCAAATGGTGCTGGATGGCACCGACCCCGCACACCTTTCCGAAGCGATGGAAATCGACATCGACGCCTTCGAGGAACGCGAACTGCGCGCCTGCAGAATATGGGAATCGGCCGGCGGTTATGCGCCCACCATGGGCATACTCGGCGCGGTCATGGGCCTCGTGCATGTCATGCAGAACCTGACTGACCCCTCGAAAATCGGCATCGGCATCGCCGTCGCCTTCGTCGCCACCATCTATGGCGTGGGGCTCGCCAACCTGGTGTTTCTGCCCATCTACCACAAACTGCGCAACGTCGTATCGCACCGCGTGCGCCACCGCGAAATGATCCGCGACGGCATGGTCAGCATGGCGCGCGGCGACAACCCGCGCCTGACCGAACAGCGGCTTAAATACTATTTCTAGAATGGTTGCGAGCAAAATAAAAAACTGCCGGAACGAAATGCCATTGACTGGATTGCTTCGGCGACTTCGCCGACTCACAATGACGTCATCGCGAGGCCCGCAGGGCCGTGGCGATCCAGAGAATTTCTGGTGGGCAGTCCGCACGGCCGTTTAGTCAGATCATGCGCCACCGCAAATCCCGCCACACACCGGAACACGACAAGCACGAACGCTGGATGGTGTCCTACGCTGACTTCATTACCCTGCTGTTTGCCTTCTTCGTCGTCATGTATGGCGTGTCATCCATCAACGAAGGCAAGTACCGCCAGGCGTCCGGTTCCATCAGCCGGGCATTCCTGCACGACGACGAACCGCAGGTCGGGCCGCAGGAGAATGCTTCGCAACACGTCACCCTGCAGAACCTGACCAAACGGAAAATTGCCAGGGAACTCCAGGCCCGCAAGAAACTTCAGGAAAAATTGCAGGAAGTCGAGCAGGGGCTCAATACCGCCATGGCCCCGCTCATTCAAACCGGCAAGGTCAAGGTCATCCTCACCGACAAGGGCATCACCGTCGAAATCAACGCCAACGCGCTGTTCGACAGCGGCAGTGCCGTGATATGGGCCGACGCCAAGCGCACCCTGTGGGGCGTGGCCGACCAGCTCGAACAACAGCCCTTCCGCATCACCGTCGAAGGCCACACCGATGACCAGCCCATCAACACCCGCGAGTTTTCCTCCAACTGGGACCTCTCAGCCCTGCGCGCCACCGCCGTGGTCCACCTGTTCCGCGACCGCGGCATCGACGAATCGCGCCTCACCGCCATCGGCTACGCCGCCACCCGTCCCATCAATCCCAACGACACTGAAGAGAACCGCATTCGTAACCGCCGCGTGGCATTGCTGATCGAAATGCCCGAACAGGGGAAGTGATTTGGACTTTTAAGCGAGCAAAATTAAAGAAATCGTGTTAACTGATTTTTAAAGACGCCTAGTAATTATGGTTGACAATAATGTCAAAAATGTTGACAAATAAACAAACAATGGTTGACAATTACCGGCATGACAACAGTTAGATTACGCGGCGAAGTAGTTCGTAAGTTTATTGTGGATAACCTCGATAAGTATCCGAAGGATATTGTGAGGGTATCATCTGAGAAGTTCGTATGCTCACGTCAGGCAATCCATAAGCATATACAACGATTGATTGAGGAGGGTGCTATCACGCAGGAAGGACAGACCCGTAACAAGACGTATCGTTTAGCACCTCTTGTCAGTTGGCATAAACAATATGTGCTTGGCAATGGGGTTACAGAGGATCAAGTTTGGCGGGAAGATGTAGCTCCTTCACTCGGTAAGCTTCCGGATAACGTCATTGGGATTTGGCACTATGGTTTCACTGAGATGTTTAATAATGCAATTGATCATTCAGGCGGCTCCACAGTTTCAGTATTTCTAATAAAGACGGCGGCTAAGACTCAAATTGACCTAATTGATAATGGTGTTGGAATTTTCAAGAAGATTCAGGCTGCTCTAAATCTCCTTGATGAGCGGCATGCCGTGCTAGAACTAGCAAAAGGCAAGTTTACGACTGATCCTGATAATCATTCTGGCGAAGGAATCTTCTTCTCGTCTCGTATGTTTGATGAGTTCGTAATTCTATCTGGGGAGGTGTACTTTTCACACCAGTTTGATAAACGGGAAGATTGGATATTGCAGATGGGTACGGCTACAGGAGGCACGGTTGTTCGAATGATCCTACACAACCACACTGCGAGAACTTCAAAAAAAGTGTTCGACAAATTTACTTCTGACGATGACTATGGATTTACTAAAACGGTTGTCCCAGTGAAACTTATGCAATATGGCGATGACAATTTGGTTTCACGTTCTCAAGCGAAGCGATTATTGGCCAGATTCGATAGGTTTAAGGTGGTGTTACTTGACTTTGCTGGTATTGGCTCCATTGGACAGGCGTTTGCAGATGAGGTATTCCGAGTATTTAAACTAAAGCACCCGGAGGTGGAGCTTATAGTTACGCATGTCAATTCTGAGGTGAAGAGAATGATTTCCAGAGCTCAAGTATTGGGTCTCGAAATAAAAAAATAATATACCTGAATTGTTGGAATCAAAGCGATTGAAGGCTCAGGCACAAATTTCAACAAGGATATTGTCATGAAAAAACTCATCATCACACTTGCACTTGGCCTATCCACAATCCCTGCCGTGGCCGGGGGGCCCGACAGCCGCCAGGTTCTTTCATTGACCGAACCGCAGCGCGGTCATGTACTGGAAGAAATGCGGGCGCTGTTGTCAGGCGTGCAGAACATTCTGGCTGCGCTTTCGAAAGACGACATGGCGGTGGTGGCGCAGCATGCCCGCCCGCTGGGCATGGGCATGATGCACAAGGCGGAAGATCATCTGAAGGGTGTGTTGCCGAGGGAATTCGGCTTGCTGGGCATGTCGGTGCATCAGGATTTCGACAGGATCGCGGCGGATGCGGAATCCCTCAAGAATCCAAAACACACGCTTGGTCAGTTGAGCAATACGCTGTACAAGTGCGTGGCTTGCCATGATGCTTACCAGATTCGCGTAGAGCAGAAACCAGCGAATCAGAATGGCGCAACCGGCCATCCTCGCATTAAACAAGACGCGCTTGTTCAATCCACGCCGCGCAATCGAGAACCCGCGCTTTCGCGCGGGTTTTTTTATTCCCAACCTATTTGGCCGGTGCCTGGGCCGGCGCGGGTTGCGTCGGGTTTAACTGGTAGGGAAGCTGCCATATTTGCGCCCAGGCGTTGGGGTCAAACGGGTTGAGGATGTAGGGCGGAGCTGTTGCAGGCGACGCCGGGGTTACCCCAGCCGTGCCGGGCGCCGCGAAGACCTGTGACCATGCATTCGGGTCAAACGGGTTGAATGCGTAAGGCGTCGTCGCCGATGGCACACCATACGCTGCCGTTGCAACCGGTTGCGCGGGTGTGGTCAGAAAACCTTTCCACAGGTCGCCATAGGATGACGGGTTCATCATCGCGCCCAGCCAGCCGGTATAGGTAGCGGGGTTCATGGGGGTGATCATGGCCTGCATCCAGCGCGGATCAAGCGGCGCCATCATCCATTTCAGATACACCGCCGGGTTCAGCGACTGCATCATCAGTCCCCACACTTTCGGATCCACAGGCATCAACATCCAGCGCATGGCCTTGGCCGGGTCGGTGAACTGGGTGAGCATGGCCGTGTAGAAATTGGGATCCATGGTGGCTGCCAGCCACTTCATGTACACGTTGGGGTCGGTCATGAAGGGCATCCACGCGCCATACATGCGCGGGTCCATCATGCTGTTGGCCATGTATCCCCAGTAGGCCGGGTCAAGCGACTGCATGCCCAGCGCGGTATAGAAAGACGGCTCGGTGGCCGCTGTCATCCAGGGCACGAAGACCTTGGGTTCCTTCAATACCGCCGGGTTGCGGGTGAAGTCCCACATCATCTGCGCCCAGCCTTCGGGGGTGGCAGGTGTTGCAGCGGTTGCCTGCGGGGCAGTGGCAGCTGGCGGATTTGCCGGCATTTCGGCATATGCAGGCATGCCGGTAAAACCAGCCATCACCGCAATGGTAACCACTTTGAATTTTCTGCTGAATTTCATGATGTCACTCCTTCTATCTGGCATGTAACAAATACATTCTTCTTTCTTTAATTATTAGAAGACTGAAAAAAGGAACCCAAGCGCAGAAATTCGGAACTGCATGGTGGCAGAGACGATTTAATTGAGAGGAAACTATTGAACTTGAAATTCTTCTGCGCCCTCCCCGCTTGCCGGGGAGGGTTGGGGAGTGGTAAACAACGCTGCCAGAATAAGCTCATTTCTTTTACCCCCTCCCGACCTCCCCCGGCAATCGGGGGAGGAGTTCCAAGCCCATTTGTTTCGGGTCAATTAAAATGAACCAGTGGGAATGTTTGTTCCGCCAAAAGAATCAACCAGACTTGATCTGTATCAAGCCTGGTTGATTGATTGCAATTTTTAAATCGCGCCGAGCAATGCCCGCTTGAGCTTGCCCTCAGTGGGGTCGTTTCCCAGCCAGATGCGTAGCATGGCGCGGTTGAATGCTTCGCCGGGGATGGTGCCCAGAAAGCGGCCGTTGACGCTGACGCGGGTACCGATGCCCGGAGCGTAGTTGAGGTGTATGACTGTACCGGCGGAGACCTCGCGCAGGCTTTTGATGTATCCCAGGAAATCGTTCACTTCCTGCTGGATGGCTTCGATTTCGCCTGGGCTGTTGTTGGCGATGAGGCCGTCTTTCAGAACATCCAGATTCTGCTGGGTGGAAATGTCGCGCAGCAGGGTAAGCTGAAAGCTGCGGGGAATGTCGCGGTTGAGAATGTCGCGGGTATCCTGTCGGCGCTCGGGCAGATAGAGCGCGGCGACGTAAAGGTCCATGAACATAATCTTGCGCAGGCCCGCACCGTTCAGCACCAGGTCGCGGCCAGCCACATGGACCCGATCCGGCAAGCGCACGCCGGCGACTTCGGTCGTGGCGGTCGATGACCAGGCCGCGCCGGAGGCCGAAAAAACCAGAAGGCAGGCAAGAAACAGGCGACGCACGGCAACTCCAGATGTAACTGGCTGCCATTCTAGCCTTTGAACATTACAGTTACAGCAACCGGGTTGGGCTCAAGTTTCCACGATGGTTGACGATTGTCCGACCGGCTGGCTGGCTTCTTACACGGACATTGCCCGTGTAGGCATGTTGTAGGTGGCCTGGCCGCCGGGGTTGTACAGCTTCTGCCCGCCTGCCGCACCGCTCAGTACATTGAGCGCCTGTTCCACCGAACCCATGCGCATGTTGATGAGCCGGCCGTTGAGCTGGTTGAGGTCTCGGGCCATGCGTTCGGTCTCGCGAATTTCGCGCCATATCAGTACCGCCTGCTTGTTGCCGGTCTGCCTGATCATGGCTTCCATGCCGTCATCCGTGCTGGGATAGCCGTTTTCCAGCAGCAGCTTTCCGCGCGCCTTGATGTGCGGGGCGAGCGCAACAACCAGATTGCGCTTGTGGGTGGCCAGTTCGGTGAGCGTATCGATGTTGCCGTCGCGCAGCATGACCTGTTCCTGGATCAGGATGCCGACCAGCTGTTTCCAGGCGGCGAGTTCGGTTTCGGGCTGCCAGGGGAGGAGGGTGTCCATGGTCATTCTCCTTCGGCCAGGGTTTGCAGGGTGGAGTTGATCAGGCCGTTCGCAATGCGTTCTGAACTGATCTGGTACTGGCCGCTGGCCAGCGCCTGCTTGATGGCTTCGATGTGCGAGGTATTGACGTCAGTGGCCGCCAGCGTTTTTTCGATGCCCTGCAGCGTGGGCGACAGCCTGATCTGGATGTCGCCGCCGGCTGGCAGGATGTCCGCCTTGTCGCCCTGCTGGCGCGGCTTGCGCGAAGCCGTGCTGTCAGGTTCAAGTCCTGCCTGCGTGAGAAGTGAGGGATCGATTTTCATGTTTTCGCCTTTCTTGTTGTTGCTAGTTCGCGATATCCACCAGACCATCCTGACGGGCGATGCCACTGACGACTTGCCCGGATGCGGTTCTGACCTGTACGACCTGTCCCGCCGACGCGTTGTTGAGCGCGCGGCCTTCTGAAGAGATGCTGAATCCCTTGCCATTGACCATCAACTGGATGCCCTGGCCCTGCGAGACAATTTGCGGCGCGCGCAGCATGCCGCCGCGGATCGGCGCGCCGGCTACCAGGCCGGTGGTCATGACCTTGCCGACTGCCTGTTCGGGCTGGGTGATCACATCCTGCGCCATCCTTGCCAGATCGCCGCGCCGTGCTTCGAGCAGGTCGACGGTGATGGTCTGTCCGGGCTGGAGCTGCGCGGCGGCAACCATATAAGTAGTCGTCACGCTGATCGTCGCGCGGATATAGGTTGTCCAGTTTCCGGGCGCATGACAGCGGATGCCGACCGTGACATTTCCGGCCAGGCGCGTGCCCTCCGGGATGAACGCCTCGGATGCTTCGCATCGGGCCAGTTTCGCGGCCGATTTTGGCAGGGCTGCCTCAATCCTGATTTCACCCGGCATGCCAGCCGTCAACTGCGCCAGATGGCTTGTGGCCATCTGGCGCAGGCGCGCGGCGTCCTCTGTTGGAGGCGCGGCCGCTGCGCTGGCTGTCAGCGCGAGTAAAAGGACAGAAAGTTTCATATTCATGTTCGTTTTCATGACTTTATTAACGCGCAATTTTCCGGATTGGCGCAGGGTGCTTAAGGGCTGAATAAAGACGGGTTTTGGCCCTTTATTGGCCGTTTGATTTGACAGCGGTGCTCCTAGTATTCGATTCATGAACAAGGGCGATGCCAAGCCCTGATATTCACCAGACCAGCCCAAATTTGATGGAGAAGCACGTGAATAAATGCATCTCGAACGATCAGAGCGAAATCCGGTTAGTACTGCCGGCTTTCGCGGGTGCTGACGGCCGCTTTGCGGCATTTTCGCACCCCCGCTTCGCGCCAATAGGCACTGCTATTGGCTTGGCGCGGGTTGCGCGAACCTGCTTGCAAACCGCCTCATTATCCCGCGATCTGGTGAATATCCGGGCTAGCGCCCATTAATTTAGGAGTCATCCAATGGCCAATTCTTTAGATGATTTGTTCCGGTTCCACCAGCAGGCGCTGTCGCTCAGAAGCGAACGCCAGCAGGTGCTGGCTTCGAACATTGCCAATGCCGACACCCCCAATTACAAGGCGCGCGACTTCGACTTTTCTGCTGCGCTGCGCGCGGCTGTGGGAACTGGCGGCAGCCCAGCATCTGCTGTCCCGCTCGCCGTGAGCGCCCCGGGGCACATGAATGGTTCGCCGCCCATGGAACGCACAGTCAGCGGCGTCGAACTCAAGTACCGAACAGTGCAACAGGGTAGCGTCGATGGTAATACCGTGGATATGGACACCGAACGGGCGGCGTTTGCCGACAACGCGATTCGCTACGAATTCAACCTTACCCGGCTCAACCAGCAAATTAAAGGCATGCTGGCGGCGATCCAGGGCTGATTGAGAGAAAAGAGGACATTTCATGAGCATGTTCGACATTTTCAAGGTTTCGAGTTCGGCGCTTAATGCACAGTCACAGCGGCTGAATACCGTGGCCAGCAATCTGGCCAATGCGGATAGTGCAACCAGCGCCACGGGCGAGCCCTACCGCGCCAAGCAGGTGGTGTTCAGCGCAACGCCGGTGGATGAAAGCGGCGCGACTGGCGTGCAGGTGGTGGGGGTGATCGACGATCCTTCGCCGATGAAAACGGTTTACGACCCCAAGCATCCGCTGGCGGACGAAAACGGCAACGTGACCATGCCGAATGTGAATGTGGTGGAAGAAATGGTGAACATGATTTCCGCGTCGCGTTCGTACCAGTCGAACGTGGAGGTGATGAACACCGCCAAGACCTTGTTGTTGAAGACGCTGACCCTGGGTCAGTAAGGAGCTGATAGATGACTACACCGATCGATAGCGCCCTGTTGTCCAGCATGAACGGCACGACAGCCGCCAGTGCGGCAAAGGGCTCGACGCAGGAAACCAAGGACCGCTTCCTGAGCATGCTGGTGGCGCAAATGCGCAACCAGGACCCATTGAATCCACTGGACAACGCACAGGTGACCTCGCAGATGGCGCAGTTGTCCACCGTCGAAGGCATTGAAAAGATGAACAGGACGCTGGCAGCGCTGGCGGAAAACTTCGGTTCTGATCAACTATCCCAGGCCGCCAATCTGATTGGCCACAACGTGCTGGTGTCGGGAAATACGGTCAGCCTTAACGATGGCATGGGTGTGTTCGGCATCAATCTGGAGAACGCTTCGGACTCGGTGCAGATTTCCATATTTGATCAGGCTGGCCAGCTGGTCAGCACTGTCAATACCGGTGTGTTGCCGGCGGGCGAGCACCTGTTCGACTGGGATGGCATGAATGATTCGGGTCTCGCCATGCCCGCGGGCAATTATCGTTTTGAAGCCACGACCGGCAGCGGCAAGAGTCTCGTTGCCGTACAGACCCTGAGCAGCGGGCTGGTGCAGGGGGTGGCGCGCGGCGATGACGGTGTCGAATTGAATGTGCAGGGACTGGGCAGGACGGCGTATGCCGATGTCCGCCAGATTCATTAATACAGAATTTTTGAAAACAGGAGCGTGAAATGAGTTTTCAGCAAGGTTTGAGCGGTTTGAGCGCGGCAGCGGATCAGCTGGATGTGATCGGCAACAACGTGGCCAACTCCAATACGGTGGGCTTTAAACGCGCGGAAGCGCAGTTTGCTGATGTGTATGCCACGTCACTGTCTGGTTCTGGCGGTTCGCAGGTCGGCATTGGCACGCAGCTGGCCGCCGTGGTGCAGCAGTTTTCGCAGGGCAAGATCACCGCAACCGAGAATCCGCTGGATGTGGCCATTAATGGCAACGGTTTCTTCCGCCTGAGCAACAACGGCTCGATTTCATACTCGCGCAATGGCCAGTTTCAGATGGACAGCTTCGGTTACATCATTACCTCAACCGGTAGGCGCCTGACAGGCTATACCGCCAATGCCACGGGCGCGCTGGACACGTCCGCGCCGGCCGAATTGCAGATTTCCACGGCTGATCGCGCGCCGCAGACCACTTCATCTGTCAATGCCCTGCTGAATCTGGATTCACGCCAGAGCGCGCTGCCCTCGGCAGGCTTCAACCTGAGCGATCCCAATACTTTCCATCACTCCACGTCGGTGTCGATTTTCGACAGCCTGGGCAACCCGCATGTGTTCTCAACCTATTACATGAAAACCGGCGCGGGCAGTTGGGATGTTTTTGGCGCTGTCGATGGCACGCAGGTTGGCGCAGGGCCGGTCGGCACACTGAATTTCGGCACGGATGGCTTCATCGATACTGCCACCACCGCACTGCCATTCAGCTTGTCCGCAACGGTTACCACTGGCGCGACCAGCCCGTTTACCTTTGATCTCGGCTTTTCTGGCACCACGCAATTCGGATCCGGTTTCAGCGTCAACGCGCTGGATCAGGACGGCTTCGCTTCCGGACGTCTGACCGGCTTCAACATCGCGCCAGACGGCGTGATCCAGGGCCGTTATACCAACGGACGTTCCGCCGTACTGGGTCAGGTGGTGATCGCCAACTTCTCCAACCCGCAGGGTCTTGAAGCCCTGGGCGATAACGGCTTTGCCGAATCCGCCACTTCCGGCACGCCGCTGGTTGGCGAACCCGGTACCGGCACGCTGGGCGTACTGCAGTCTTCCGCCGTTGAGGATTCCAACGTCGACCTGACATCGGAGCTGGTAGCGATGATTACCGCGCAGCGCGTGTACCAGGCCAACGCGCAAACCATCAAGACGCAGGATCAGGTGTTGCAGACCCTCGTGAACCTCAGGTAACCAGGCCTTTGAACGGATGACGGAGCTGCCATGGACAGACTGATCTATACCGCGATGACCGGCGCCAGGCATGCGATGGAGCAACAGGCGACGACGGCGAACAATCTGGCCAATATCAATACCACTGGTTTCCGCGCGCAGCTCGACAGCTTCCGCGCAGTGCAGGTGCAGGGTGAAGGCCTGCCGACGCGCGCGTTCGTCGTCGATGCCACGGTTGGCAGCGATTTCCGTCCCGGCGTGATTCAGCAAACCGGCCGCGAACTGGATGTTGCGCTGCAAAGCCAGGGCTGGCTGGTGGTGCAGGCCGCGGATGGCAGCGAGGCCTTTACTCGCAATGGCAGCCTGCAGGTAAATGAATCGGGCTTGCTGCAAACGCGGGAAGGGCTGGCGGTCATGGGCGATGGCGGCGAAATCAGCCTGCCGCCTGACGGCCAGATTGCCATTGCCAAGGACGGCACGATTTCAATACGCTCGAACACAGGTTCTATCTCCAGCGTGGGCCGCATCAAGCTGGTAAATCCGCCGGAAGATCAACTGGTACGCGGCGAGGATGGCCTGTTCCGCCTGAAGGATGGCGGCACGGCGGAAGTCGACATCAACGCCGTGCTGGTTAGCGGTGCGCTGGAATCCAGCAACGTGAATCCGGTAAACGAAATGGTCAACATGATCGCTCAGGCGCGCTTGTACGACATGCATATCAAGCTGCTGCAAAACGCAGAACAGAACGCAGGCAAGGCCGACCAGACCTTGTCACTTGGCTGATTTTTTGAAAGGAAGTTTCCATGATTCGCTCACTCTGGATCGCAAAAACCGGACTCGATGCCCAGCAAACGCAGATGGATGTCATCTCCAACAACCTGGCCAACGTGTCTACTTCAGGATTCAAGCGGGCGCGTGCCGTGTTCGAGGATTTGCTTTACCAAACCCTGCGCCAGCCTGGCGCGCAGTCTTCGCAGCAAACACAACTGCCATCCGGATTGCAGATCGGCACGGGTGTGAAGCCAGTGGCCACCGAGCGGATTTTTACCCAGGGCAACCTGCAGCAAACTGGTAATGCCAAGGATGTGGCGATTCAGGGCAGCGGGTTTTTCCAGATTCAGATGCCGGATGGCACCACCGCCTACACGCGCGATGGTTCATTCCAGACCGATTCTCAAGGGCAGCTGGTGACCTCCAGCGGCTACCTTGTCCAGCCGGGAATCACTTTCCCGGCGGACACCATCAGCGTGACGATTGCGCCGGATGGCACGGTCTCGGCGTTGCAACCCGGCAATGTGGCGCCTACCCAGGTGGGGACGCTGCAACTGGCGACTTTCATCAACCCAGCCGGTTTGATCAGCATGGGTGAAAACCTTTACAAGGAGACCGCGGCTTCGGGCACGCCCAATGTGGCCACGCCCGGCACCAATGGCACAGGACTGCTGAATCAGGGATACACCGAAACATCCAACGTGAATGTGGTGGAAGAACTGGTGAACATGATCCAGACCCAGCGCGCTTATGAAATCAACAGCAAGTCGATCCAGACATCGGACCAGATGCTGCAACGCCTGACACAACTTTGATTGAACGTTTTCGCATGATGAGCACGAAAAGGATATTTCAGGCTGTACGCTTGATGACGACACTGCTTGTGGCGGGTTCGCTCTCGGCCTGCGCACTACCCAAGCCGTCCAGCATTGTGCAGCAGCCAACCTCAACGAAGCCTGTTCCCGCCAAAACCGCGCCACCGCCCGCCAATGGCGCAATATTCAATGCAGCTGCCTACAAGCCGTTGTTTGAGGATCGCATGGCCCGGCGCGTGGGCGACATGCTGTTCATCACCATTCAGGAAAAAACCAGCGCGGGCAAGGCGGCTTCCAGCGATACATCCAAGAAAGCCACGGCCGAGGCCGGCATTCCGACCCTGGCCAAACTCTTGCTGACACCTTTGAAAGGTATCGAGGTCAGCGCCAATTCGGATCTCCAGTTCGAGGATGAATCGAACATCAGTTCCAGCAACAACTTTACTGGCAGCCTGGCGGTGACGGTGGTTGAAGTGCTGTCGAATGGCTATCTGGTCGTGGCTGGCGAGAAACAGGTGGCGCTGGACAAGGGCATCGAATACGTCCGCTTTTCCGGTGTCGTCAATCCGGACATGATCCAGGCAGGCAACAAGGTGTCGTCCGCACAGGTCGCCGATGCGCGCATCGAATACCGCACCAGCACCAATATCGATGCGGCCGAAGTGACGCAATGGCTGGCACGGTTCTTCCTGAGCGTGTTGCCGTTGTAATGAAAGCGATGGATCGAATCATGGTGAAAAATAATTCTCTAAATAAGCTGTTTTCCAGGCTGGTGACGGTGTTTGTACTGGCGTTGTCAGGCCTGACCATGCCGGCCGCAGCCGACCGCATCAAGGACCTGGCCTCCATTCAGGGTGTGCGCTCCAACCAGCTGATCGGCTACGGCCTGGTGGTCGGTCTGGATGGCAGCGGTGACCAGACGACGCAGACGCCGTTTACCGTGCAGAGCGTGATCAGCATGCTGACGGAAATGGGTGTCAACGTGCCACAAGGCGCGACCATGCAGTTGAAGAATGTGGCCGCCGTGATGGTGACAACCAGTCTTCCGGCTTTTGCCCAGCCCGGGCAGACCATCGACGTGACCGTTTCATCGCTTGGCAATGCCAAGAGTCTCCGCGGCGGCACGCTGCTGATGACGCCGTTGAAGGGCGCGGACAATCAGGTTTATGCCATGTCACAGGGCAATATTCTGGTGGGTGGCGCGGGCGCGGCCGCCAGCGGCAGCAAGGTGCAGGTCAACCATCTGAGCGTGGGCCGCATCCCCGCAGGCGCGACAGTTGAACGACCGGTCGCCAGCGATCTGGGCGCGGATGGACACATCCAGCTCGAACTCAACCAGACCGATTTCTCCACCGCGCGCCGCGTGGTGGAGGCGATCAACAAACAGTATGGTCCCGGCACGGCGCAGGCGAAGAACGGCCGCGTCATCAGCGTGAAAACGCCCATGGGCAGCGACGACCGCGTCATGTTCATCGCCGCCGTCGAAAGCCTGAATGTCAGCCCCGCGCAAAGCGCCGCCAAGGTCATCATCAACGCACGCACAGGTTCCGTTGTCATGAACCAGCCGGTCATGCTGGAAAACTGCGCGGTGTCACACGGCAATCTTTCTGTTGTCATCAACACCGAGCCGGTCATCAGCCAGCCCGCGCCGTTTTCAAAAGGCCAGACGGTTGCCACCACCAGTTCGCAAATCGAAATCAGCCAGTCACCCGGACAGGTCATGCTGCTGAAGGGCGGCGCTTCGCTGTCGGATGTGGTCAAGGCGCTCAATTCCATCGGCGCCACGCCGCAGGACCTGCTGGCGATTTTGCAGGCCATGAAGGCAGCGGGTGCGTTGCGGGCCGATCTGGAAATTATCTGATCATGATCAACGGCGCCGATCTCTCCTCCCGCTTCGCCCTGGATGTCCAGGCTGTTGGCAATTTAAAGACGGAAGCTGGACAGAATTCACCGGAGTCGCTGAAGAAGGTTGCCCAGCAGTTCGAGGCGCTGCTGATGAACATGATGCTGAAAAGCATGCGCGAGGCGACACCGCAGGATGGCATGTTCGACAGTGATCAGACCCGTTTGTATACCTCGATGCTGGATCAGCAGCTTTCACAGTCCATGGCCAGCAAGGGAATCGGCCTGGCGGATGCGATGGTCCGGCAGTTAAGCGGCCATCTTGGCAATACCGCTCAGACGGGTGTTTCAAAACTGATGCAGGAAGCCGGGCTGGTCGAGGCGGACAAGCCCGCATCGGGGCTGACGTCCAACCCGTTGCCTGCTATGCCTGCCGGAGATGCCGCCAAGGGTGACAAGGCTGTCATGGCTGGCCCCAGGGATTTCGTTCAAACACTGATGCCGCATGCCCAGCACGCCAGCGAGGCAACCGGCATTCCGGCTTCGTTCATGATGGCGCAGGCGGCGCTGGAAACAGGCTGGGGCAAGCGCGACATTCGCGGTGCCGATGGCCTGCCGAGCCATAACCTGTTTGGCATCAAGGCCGGATCGAACTGGAACGGCAAGACCGTGGACATCACCACCACCGAATATGTGAACGGCCAGCCAGTGAAAATGGTCGACCGTTTCCGCGCCTATGACTCCTACGCCGAGTCGTTCGCCGATTACGCGAAGCTGCTGCAATCCAACCCGCGTTATCAGCAGGTTTTGGCCCAGCCGCAGGATGCTGCCAGCTTCGCAGGTGGCCTGCAACGCGCGGGCTACGCCACTGATCCCACTTATGCGCAGAAACTGATGGCCTTGATTAGACAGATCGGTCCGCAAATCGGATAGCGAATCGGATGACTGAAACAATCATGATTTATGCCGATACCCAGATGACTACCGGTATTCCCGGTTAAAACCTCTTTGGACATGCCATGGCCAGCAGCGTATTAAATATCGGTGTCACCGCCCTCAAGGCCGCGCAGGCAGGCATTGCCACGACCTCGCACAACATCAGCAATGCCGCCACGCCCGGCTACAGCCGGCAGGAAATCGTCCAGTCGACCAGTCTGGCGATGTATACCGGCTCCGGCTACATTGGGCAGGGCGTGCAGGTCGATACGGTCAAACGCATCTACAGCGACTTCCTGGCCAACCAGGTCATGGATGCCCAGGCCACGGCCAGCCAGATCGACGCCCAGCGCAGCCATATCAGCCGCATCGACAACCTGCTGGCGGATGCCACCGCCGGCCTGTCACCCATATTGCAGGAATTCTTCTCCGGCATTCACGATGTGACGAATGACCCGTCCGACATGGCGGCTCGCCAGTCGATGCTGTCAAACTCGCGCATGCTGGTCAACCGTTTTCAGGCTACCGGAAATCAATTGAGCGCCATACGCGGCGAGGTGGAAACGGAAATCCGCGCCAGTGTGCAGACCATCAACAGCTATGCGTCGCGCCTTGCCCAGTTGAATGACCAGATCGCTGTCGCCGAAGGTCAGGGCAAGAGTCAGCCGGCAAACGACCTGCGCGATCAGCGCGACCTGCTGCTGGCCGATCTCAACAAGGAAATCAAGACCACTGCCGTTCGCATGGGGGACGGGAGCATCAATGTCTATGTGGCAAGCGGCCAGGCACTGGTATTGGGTTCCCAGGCAGCCAGCCTGGTAGCCAGGCCGTCCAGCAGCGACAGCACCCAGATAGAAATCGGCTATCAGATGACGGGACAGAATCTGCCCATGCGCGAAGGCGACATCACGGGCGGACGTCTGGGCGGTCTGCTGCAATTCAGGTCAGACACCCTCGCCACGGCGCAAAATACCCTGGGACGCATGGCGATTGGACTGTCGTTCACGCTGAACCAGCAACACAGGCTGGGACAGGATTTGTCCGGAAATATGGGGGGGGATTATTTTTCGATCCTGCAGCCCGCCGCCATTTCAAATTCGACCAATATCGGTAATGCGCAAATCACGGCCGTGTTTGTTGATGCGAATGCATTGACGGCCAGCGATTATCAAATTGACTTCGATGGCACGAATTACAGCATAACCCGCCTGTCTGACGGCGTCACACAAACGGCTGCGTCATTCCCTGTCACCCTGGATGGCCTGGAACTGACCCTTGCATCGGGTGTGGCCGCGGCGGGCGATCGCTTCCTGTTGAGACCGGTACGCGAGGGTGCGACATCTCTCGGTCTGGCCATTGGCAGTCCTGCGGAAATCGCGGCAGCCGCACCCATCAGGACAGGAAACCCGGCCTCGAACACCGGGACCGCATCCATCAGCGCGGGATCCGTCAACGCAAACTACCTGACTACACCGTTTGCCGGCACTGTAACGCTGAACTACAGCAGCGCGACCGGCATGCTGTCAGGCTTCCCCGCGACCAGCGCTGTTACGGTCGATGCGGGCGGCACGGTAACGACCTATCCGGCGGGCGCCCCCGTGCCCTACACCGCTGGCGCGAAGATCAGTTTCGATGGCATTGAAATCAGCCTGTCCGGCACACCGGCAGATGGAGATCAGTTCACCATACAGCCCAACATTGGCGGGGTGGGCGATAACCGCAACGCACTGCTGCTCGCTGGATTGCAGACCGCCAAGACACTGGGCGGCGGCACCATGAGCTTTGGCGATGCCTACAGTCAACTGGTGGGCGAAATCGGTGTCAGGACCCGCGAACTGGATATCACCAGCAATGTTCAGAACAAGATGCTCGATGAAGTCAGCAACACCCAGCAAAGTTTCTCTGGTGTCAATCTGGATGAAGAAGCCGCCAAACTGATGCGCTATCAGCAGGCTTACCAGGCCGCGGCCAAAGTCATGCAGATGGCAAGCGAACTTTTTGAAACCCTGGCATCGATTGGAAGGTAAGGGAGCACTGGTATGCGGATTACCACAAACATGATGTATGAAATGGGCGTTTCGCGGATCGCCGACCAGCAGGCCATTCTCAACAAAACCCAGCAGCAGGTTTCCACCGGTCGCAGGATTCTGACCCCGGCCGATGATCCTTCAGGCGCCTCCAGCGCGCTGCAAGTCAGTCAGGCTGATGGATTGCTCGGGCAGCATGTCGAAAACCGCAATCTGGCCAGAAATGGATTGGGCATCGAGGATGGCGTGCTGCAAAGCATTTCCGACCTGATGCAGAACGTCAAGACAACCATCATCGCTGCGGGTAATGGAACTCTTGGCAATGTCGAGCGCAACTTCATGGCCAGCGAGCTGCGCGGTCAACTGGACCAGTTGATTGGCCTGGCCAACGGCACAGACGGTAACGGCAATTATCTATTCTCGGGATTCCAGACCCATACAGTTCCCTTTGCACGCAGTGGCAATACAGTCAGCTATGCGGGTGATAGCGGTTTGCGAGCCTTGCAGGTTTCGGGCGAGCGGCAGATGGCGGTGGGCGATTCGGGTCAGGATTTGTTTCTGTCCGTACCTGAAGGCAATGGGCGTTTCCTGGCGACAGCCACATCAGGAAATACCGGAACCGGAAAAATCAGCAGCGGTACCGTCGTCGATTCTGCCGCCATCACCGGGGATGACTATCAGATCACTTTCAGCGTGGTGGGAGCGACCACTACCTATAGCGTGACCAATGTCACCACAAGTACGGTCTTGTCATCCGGCAATCCCTACACCGATGGCAGCGCCATCGTGGTGGACGGCATGCAATTCGACATCAAGGGCAGTCCGGCCAACGGCGACCAGTTCTCGCTGACGCCCAGCGGGCGCAAGAGTGTCTTCGATGTGATGAATGAACTCATTACCGCGCTATCCACAGCCGTAGTCGTGCCGGCGGATTCGGCCCGACTTTCCAATACCCTGGCCCTTGCCCAGAGTGAAATGTCGAATGCCTTCGACAAGGTGCTGGAAACCCGCGCCTCGGTCGGCGCCCGTCTGAAAGAGCTGGACGCGCTGGAAGACAGCGGCAGCTACATGCACCTGCAAAACCAGACCCGGCTTTCCGAACTTCAGGACCTTGACTACAATGAAGCACTTTCGAAGCTCGCCATGCAGCAGATCACGCTGGAGGCCGCGCAGAAATCCTTTGTTCAGGTGGCGGGTCTGTCGCTGTTCAAGTATCTCTGAGCGCGCCTGGTTGAAATCCCCGGATTGAAATCCCCCCAACCCTCCTTTATCAAGGGGGGTGGCGAGCTCGCGAGCCGGGGGATTCAACGCTCTACCGCAACATCGCAGGCAAGCCTGCTCCTACGGGGATGGTGTTGTAGGAGCACCCTTGGGTGCGATCCGCTCCTGCCATTCTCAGGAATAGCACACCTGTTGCCCCGCTTTTTCCCGCTTTGACACTCTCGAATTTGAACGCTTCCTGCCGATTCATTATCAGGCAGGGAGTGGCATTTTCGCCTTTCCGGCTTGCATGCCAGTCTGCTGGATCAGCCGGGCAATTAAAAGAGATGGGTTCATAAGCCCGCTTTTATCAGCCGTTTGAAAGGCGGCTTCACTATCCAGAATTCAATCATCAGATATGGAGAGGAATAAACGATGAAGATACTTATCGCGGATGACAGCAAGGCCATGCGGCAGGTCATCGGGCACATGCTGCGCCAGGCCGGCTACAGCGGCTTCAAGGTGGTTGAGGCGGCGGACGGCGTGGAAGCGCTTGCAAAAGCAGGCAGCGAGGAGCCCGATCTTGTCCTGTCCGACTGGAACATGCCAAACAAGACCGGCATCGAATTTCTTCAGGAACTGCGCGCATCCGGCAACGAAGTGCCGTTTGGTTTCGTAACCACCGAAGTCAGCCCTGAGATGCGTGCATTGGCCACGCAATCCGGCGCTGCATTCCTGATCGGAAAGCCCTTCATGCCTGAAGACTTCCAACGCGTGCTGGATGACTACCTCGCCTGAATAACAGATACCAAGGAGAAACCATGGCAAGCCTGCCCACCCCAAAAGAAGTGTCCGATGCGTTGACCATGCTGTTGCGTCGCAATGTGAAGGCAACTTCTACCCAATTGAAACCAGCAAGCATCAAGATGGCTGGCCTGTATGGCTCCGGCAATGATTCGCCCACCATAGCCGCCTGCATGGTGGACCTGAATTTTGCCGCCTATTCAGGCGCGGCATTTTCCATGATCCCTGCCGATGCCGCCAAGGATTGCATCAAGGCCAATGAGCTTGACGAATTCATGCAGGATAACTTTGGCGAAGTGCTCAACGTTTTTTCGCGCCTGTTCGGTGAACAGGACAACAAGCGCATTCTGCTTCAGAACAAGGTGTTTCCGCCAAACGCCTTGCCGGACCAGGCGAGCCAGTCGCTGACCGCCGGAAGCCAGAAACTGGACCTGGAACTGGACATCGACGGCTATGGCAAGGGCGTCATCGCCATGCGCCTGATGTGAACGGACGAAGGATCATTCAACAATAAGACAAGAACAGAGACGCGATGAGTTTCGATATGGACATGAGCCAGTTCCAGCAGGTCTTCTTTGAAGAGTCCGCGGAACATCTCGCCAGCATGGAATCCATCCTGCTGGGGATGGACATCGATAATCCCAACCCGGAGGACATGAACGCGCTGTTCCGTGCGGCCCATTCAATCAAGGGCAGCAGCGCCACCTTCGGCTTTCCTGACATGACCGCGGTCACGCACGATCTGGAAACACTGCTCGACCGTGTACGCAAGAACGAAATACCGCTGACAACCGATATCGTCGATGCTTCGCTTGAGGCGCGCGACATACTCAACACGCAGCTCCGGGCCCATCAGGGAGGCCAGGCCGTTGATCCGGCAGCGGTCACGGCTATCTGCACGAGGGTCAAGGCACTGACAGGCCAGCCAGTTGATGATGCGGCCGGTAAAAAGATGACTGCCGGTGAAAAGGAATCCGCTCTGGCTGATGTCAAGACGAACGCTTCCACTGGGGAACCCGTCGTTTACCAGATCACCGTTCCATTCAAGGCTGACGATCCAAAAAAGAAGCTGGGACCAGAAGTCCTGAAATACCTGCGCACGCTGGGCGAACTGGAAGTGCTGGGGCGTGACGAAGAACGCGCGAGCCTCAGGCTCACATCCGCAGCCAGCCGGGATGAAATCTGCGAAGCCTTTTCATTCCATCCCTCGGCGGATCTGGTCATCATAGAACCGCCCGAGGGCGCCAAGCCTTGCAAGGAGAAAAAGCCACGCAAGAAGAAAGCCGTTCCGACTGGGAGTGGTCGGGATCCGGAAATCAGCCAGCCCATACAGACCGCACCCGAGCCCTCGAAAGATCAGGAAACATCTCCCGTTGTCGCCATGCCGGTTGAGATACAGGAGACCAGAACACCCCCCAGGCCGGAGCAGAAGGCCGCCGCACCGGCTGCGGAAACCTCAATCCGCGTCAGCGTGGACAAGGTCGACCTGCTGATCAATCTGGTGGGCGAGCTGGTGATTACCCAGTCCATGCTGTCGCAGACGGCAACGGCCGAAAGCCTGGTCAGCGAACATCTCTACGACCGCCTGCTGCAACTGGAGCGCAACACGCGCGAGCTGCAGGAAACCGTGATGAGCATCCGCATGCTGCCGGTCAGCTTCGCCTTCAACCGTTTCCCGAGACTGGTGCGCGATCTGGCCGGCAAGCTGGGCAAACAGGTCGACCTGAAAATGGTCGGCGCGGAAACCGAACTGGATCGCGGCGTAATCGAGAAAATCGCCGATCCGCTCAATCACCTCATTCGCAACAGCATCGACCACGGCCTGGAAATGCCGGATGAGCGTATTGCCGTTGGCAAGGATCCCAAGGGCACGGTGATCCTTTCCGCCTTTCACCAGGGCGGCAGTGTCGTCATCATGGTGCAGGATGACGGCAAGGGACTCAATCGCGACCGCATTCTTGCCAAGGCGAAGGAAAAGGGCATTCCCGTCAGCGACAACATGCCGGATTCCGAAGTCTGGCCGCTGATCTTCGCGCCGGGCTTTTCAACCGCCGCCGTGGTCACCGATGTGTCTGGTCGCGGCGTGGGCATGGATGTCGTCAGGAAAAACATCGAAAGCCTGGGCGGCCGGGTCGAAATTTCGTCCGAAGCCGGCAAGGGCAGCACCATCACCATCCGTCTGCCACTGACGCTGGCGATCATGGACGGCATGTCCATCGGCGTGGGCGATCAGGTCTACATCGTGCCGATCACCGCCATCGCCGAATCCATCCGGCCTTCATTGAAAGACATCAAGACCGTGGTGGGGCAGGGCAGGGTGGTCAATGTCCGCGGGGAATATCTGCCGCTGATCGCCGTGCACGAAATATTCAACATCCGTGCGCACAGCACCAGTTTCGATGACGGCATCCTCATGATCGTCGAAACCGACCATGGGCGCGTCGCGATGTTTGTCGACGAGCTGCTGGGGCAGCACCAGGTCGTCATCAAGAACATTGAATCGAACTACCGCAAGGTCCAGGGCATTTCAGCCGCCACCATCATGGGCGACGGCAGCGTGTCGATGATCCTGGACGTTTCGGAAATGGCAAGACTTGGAAAACTCGGCGCAGGCATACAGCGCGCCGCATAGGAGAAAATATGGAAGCGACTCAACTCAACCCGGCAACGCATGAATCGACTGCTATCGTCGCAGGCGGAAAGGAATACCTGACCTTTACCCTGGGCAGCGAGGAATACGGCATCGACATCCTCAAGGTACAGGAAATCCGCCGTTACGAAAAAGTCACGCACATCGTCAACGCGCCAGAGTTCATCCGTGGCGTGATCAACCTGCGCGGCGTCATCGTGCCCATCATCGACATGCGGCTGAAGTTCAACCTGGGCAGCGCCGAATTCACGCCGCTGACCGTCGTCGTCATCCTCAATGTGGCCGGCCGCGTGGTCGGCGCCATTGTCGACAGCGTATCGGATGTGGTGCACCTCTCGCATGACGCGATCAAGCCGCCGCCTCAGTTCTCATCCGCCCTGGCGGTCGAGTTCATCGAAGGCCTGGCCTCCATCGACGAGCGCATGGTCATCATCATGGACATCGAGGCGCTCATGACCGGCCAGGACATGGCCCTCGTCGACCAGGCGGCTTAACCAATTAAAAAACACCAGACAGCGGAGCAAACCCATGCGAACCAACCTACCCGTTACCAATACCGAAGTCGAAATCAAGGACGGTGAACTAATCGTCTCCAAAACCGACCTCAAGGGGCGGATCACCTATATCAACAAGACATTTATCGAAGTCAGCGGCTTCACCGAACAGGAGCTGATTGGCGAACCGCACAACATCGTGCGGCATCCCGACATGCCGCCAGAAGCCTATAAAGATCTTTGGGAAACACTCAAGGCAGGCAAGCCGTGGACGGGCTATGTCAAGAACCGCTGCAAGAACGGCGACTTCTACTGGGTGGTGGCCAACGCCACACCCATCTGGGAAAACGGCAGCCTGGCCGGCTATATGTCGGTTCGCAAGCGCGCGGAACGCTCGGCCATCGAAGAAGTGGAAAAGGCCTACCGCCAGTTCAGGGAAGACAAAGCCGGCGGGCTCGCCATCCGCGAAGGCAAGGTAATCAGAACATCTCTGTTGCCAAGATTTGTCGACAGGCTGGCCAATCTCACCATCAGGCATCGTTTCATGGCAATCAGCGGCATTCTGACATCACTCCTGATTCTGGTGGGGGGCGTCGGCGTGTATGGAATGAGCCAAATCGAGGCGGGTTTGACAACGGTATACAACGACCGTGCTGTTCCAATGGGTCAATTGAACACCATCGTGCGCAACATGATGGCGAACCGCCAGAACGTTTCGGAGAGCCTGTTGCATCCAAATGTTGACAACATCAGCCTTCGTCTGAAGGAGAGCGAGAGAAACATTGGCGAGATCAATGAGCTCTGGGAAGCCTATATAACTACCTATTTGACGCCAGAAGAAAAGGTGCTGGCCGGGAAATTTGCCGAATCGCGTGGCAGATTCGTGAAAGAGGGGCTAAAGCCGGCCATGGCGGCGCTCAAGGAAGGCAAGCTGGAACAGGCGCGCCAGATTAATGACAGACTTGACGTTCTCTTTGAACCGGCACGCGAGAATGTCAATGCCCTGGTCAAGCTCCAGCTGGATGTTGCCAAACAGGAGCATGATGCCGCGGAAAACAAGTATGCCTATATCCGCAATGCAGCGATTGTGGCGATCACGCTGGGAGTTGTCTTTGCCGCATGGCTGAGCTGGGCTACCTATCGAGCCATTGTCATTCCCTTGAACCGGACGAGAGATCAGATGGGAGAAATCGCCCAGGGTAACATGAATCTGACGGTGCGAAAGGATCGCAATGATGAGGTTGGCGATATGGTGGACAGCTTCCGCTCGCTGTTCATCAAGATTGGGTTTGACATGTCAGAAGCCAATCGCCGCGCGGAGGAAATGAGCCGCGTTCAGAGTGCATTGGATAGTTCAACTGCCGCCATCACCATTTCCGACATGAATGAGTTGCTAGTTTATATGTCTCCGATGGGCAAGAAACTCATGCAGAGCATCGGTGGCCCTGACTTCAATGTGGATGCATTAATTGGCAGAAAGCTGACCGACCTGTTTGTCGACAATGATGCGGCAGCAAAATTGCAGGAGGCTACACGCACTGGCGCCGATGTGGACTTCCTGTTCAGGGATCATCACCTGCGCCTTGCTGCCCGCCCCGTAGTCGATGTAAAGGGAAATAACCTTGGTCGTGTAAGCCAGTGGACAGATCGCACTGCCGAAGTTAAGGTGGAAGAGGAGGTCGCTGAGATAGTTGATGCCGCCGCAAGCGGCAACTTCACTCGTCGCATCGACCTGGATGGCAAGAGTGGATTCTTCAGATCGCTGTCGGAGGGCGTCAATCGCTTTGTTGGCGAAACGGAAAATGGCCTCAATCAGGTGGTCGAGATGCTGCACGCCATTTCAGAAGGCGATCTGTCGCGCCACATGGAAGGCAACTATGGCGGTACCTTTGAACAGTTGAAGCAGGACGCCAATGCCACGGTCGACAGATTGAGGGAGATCGTCAGCTCCATCCGCGAGTCGACAGGTTCGATCAATACGGCGGCGGGAGAAATCGCCGCCGGCAACGCGGACCTGTCCGCGCGCACCGAATCTCAGGCGGCCAGCATCGAGGAAACGGCGGCGTCGATGGAAGAGCTGACCAGCACGGTGAAGATGAACGCGGAAAACGCGCGTCAGGCCAGCCAGCTTTCCTTCAGCGCCACCGATGTGGCGGTGCACGGTGGCGAGGTGGTCGGCCAGGTGGTCCAGACCATGGGCACCATTGCCGACAGCTCCAAGAAAATCGCCGACATTATCAGTGTCATCGACGGCATCGCCTTCCAGACCAACATCCTGGCACTGAACGCGGCGGTCGAGGCCGCACGCGCTGGCGAACAGGGCCGCGGCTTTGCTGTGGTGGCGGGCGAGGTTCGCAATCTGGCGCAGCGCTCGGCCGCTGCCGCCAAGGAAATCAAGGAACTGATCCAGGACTCCGTGGGCAAGGTGGAAAACGGCCATCAGCTCGTTGCCCGCGCGGGCGAGACCATGAAGGACGTGGTCGAGTCCATCCGCAAGGTGTCCGACATCATGACCGAGATCAGCTCGGCCTCCAACGAACAGTCCTCAGGCATCGAGCAGGTCAATCTGGCGATGGCGCAGATGGATGAGGCCGTTCAGCAAAACGCCGCGCTGGTGGAAGAAGCCGCCGCCGCCGCCAAGTCCATGGAAGACCAGGCCAACAAGCTGGTCGATGCCGTGGGGATATTCAAGCTTGGCGATGGCAAGCAGGAATGGGATGGCATGAGTGATCGACGTGGTCCCAACCGTGCAACCAATGTTGAGCGTTTGTCGAAAAACAAGCCAGCCCACATCAAGGAACAGCCAGGTAGTATGACCAGAATGATGCGTGAGACAGCTTCTGGAGATGATGCCGGATGGGAAGTGTTTTGATCCAGTGGAGCAAAGGGAATATTAAGTGAAAAGCCAGCGGACGAATGATGATGCGCAAATGAAAGACGGTAAACGCGAGTATGCGTTTACCCGGCGTGATTTTGATCGCGTCCGGACACTCATCCGCGAGCATGCAGGCATCCACCTGAATGATACCAAGCAGGATATGGTCTATAGCCGCATTGCCAGGCGGATACGAAGCACAAGAATGGAGACCTTTCAGGAGTACCTGGATGCGCTGGAGAATAACACGGACGAGTGGGAACAATTCGTCAACAGCCTGACAACCAACTTGACCTCGTTCTTTCGTGAGGGCTATCACTTTCCCATCCTGGCTGATTTTCTGCGCAGTAAAAGAGGAGAGCGAATTCGCATATGGTGCGCGGCAGCCTCCACGGGGGAGGAACCTTATTCCATTGCCATGACGGCCATTCAGGCTTTTGACAATGCCTCACCGCCGGTAGAGATCATTGCCACCGATATCGATACCCATGCGCTGGCTGTAGCCGAGAAGGGCATATATCCACTGGAGCGCATCAAGCGGCTGACTCCGGACAAGCTTACCTTCTTTCACAAAGGGGTGGGTGCCAATGCTGGAAAGGTCAGGATCACGAAGGAAGTAAGAAAACTGGTCACCTTCAGGAAGCTGAACCTGCTGGAAAAAAACTGGGATGTTCAAGGTCCCCTGGATGTGATTTTTTGCAGAAATGTGCTGATCTATTTCGACCGACCAATCCAGCGTCAGCTTGTCGAGCGATTCTCGCCGCTCCTTTCAAGTGATGGCCTCTTGTTCATCGGACATTCTGAAACACTGGCGCAGGACAAGGATTTGTTCAAACTGCGCGGAAAGACCGTCTACGAAAACAGCAGGCGATCTCAATCTCTCGCAAGGAGCCGTCATGCAGCCTAACTACATGGATGGAAAAGTAGAGGCCCTTTACACAAAGGCACTGGCGAAAACGATCTACTTTGACCGAAGGTTCAATCGGGATGCAATCAAGCTGTTGCCAGGAGAATACTATTTTACAGATGCCGACTCTGTTCTGGTCACCGTTGTGGGCTCTTGCGTGGCGACCTGCCTTTGGGACAAATACTCGGGTTTGGGGGGAATGAACCACTTCATGCTGCCAGTATGTGAAAAGGGTGGAGATGGGAGCCAATCCATGCTGTATGGCGAAACCGCCATAAGGGTTTTGATTGAGAAACTACTTTCGGCTGGCGCGAGATTCGAGAACCTTGAAGCCAAGCTGTTTGGCGGTTCGCACGTGATTGGCAGCATGGTGGAAACCGACATTGGCGAGCGCAATGCCAGATATGCCCTGGAATACCTGAAAGCGGAAGGTATTAATGTGGCGGCGCAAAATCTGGGCGGAAGCTTCGCCCGCAAGCTGTATTTCTTTCCTTCAACGGGGCATGTCATGATGCGCAAGTTGAAGGATCTGTCCAATGACACGATCCAGCTGCGCGATCGCGATTACGCGGCTTGCCAAAAGCCAATGCTCCAGCCTTATCCGATTGAGAGGTGGAAAAAGTGAGTGCTTCCGCCCTTCGCAGTATATCCGCAAAAAGGAAAATCCGGGTCTTGGTAGTCGATGACTCGCCTTCCATGTGCAGGCTGCTTGAACAAATCATCAATAACGAACCGGACATGGAATGCGTCGGATCGGCGCCCGATCCCTATGTCGCCCGTGAGATGATCAAGGCATTGAATCCGGACGTAATTACGCTGGATGTGGAAATGCCGCGCATGAACGGCCTTGATTTCCTTGAAAAACTGATGCGCTTGCGCCCCATGCCGGTATTGATGGTATCCAGCCTGACCAGCGCGGAATCCGGGGCGACCCTGCAGGCACTTGAACTCGGGGCAATGGATTTTGTTCTCAAGCAGAGTATGGCAACCCCTCAGGGAGTGCGATCCATGGCAGCCGAGATAACCATGAAGCTGCGCGACATGGTCGAGTCGCAACCCAAATTTTCTCAGTCCGTGCGTGCCTTGCCTGCATCACCAACAAAGGTTGCTGAACAGGATGCGATGGACGAACCAATCTGTCGGGTACAGGCTTCACGAAAAATCATTTTCATAGGCAGTTCCACCGGCGGGACCGAAGCCGTGCGCAATTTCCTGTCGTTGATGCCACCTAACAGCCCGGCCATTCTGATTGCCCAGCACATGCCGGAGCAATTCACCGGTCCATTTGCGCGGAGACTCAACGCCACCTGCCAGATGAATGTGAAGGAGGCTGAGCACAATGAGCGCATTCAACCTGGCCATGTCTACGTTGCCCCCGGGCACTCGCATTTGCAGATAGTCAAGTCAGGCGGGTTGTATTACACCTACCTTTCCCAGTCCGAGCCGGTCAATCGTCATCGTCCTTCGGTGGATGTGCTGTTTGATTCTGCCGCGAGGTATGTCGGCAAGAATGCCATCGGGGTCATGCTCACCGGCATGGGCAAGGATGGCGCTGCCGGCATGCTGAAAATGAAGGAAGCGGGCGCCTACAACCTGGCCCAGGACGAGTCGAGCTGCGTGGTATTCGGCATGCCCAAGGCTGCGATCGAACTGGGCGCGACACATGAAGTGATGCCGCTTTCAGGATTGCCGGAACGGGTTCTGGCGCAGCTTGTAGTGGAAAAGCGTGAGGGACAGGCGTAACCCCCAGTTGGTCGATTCGAAGGCTTGCTGGTCAGACTCGGGACGCCAGCGTGGTGATGATGTTTTCCAGGGATTGCAAAACTGACTGGAACAATGTGCTGGTCTGGCCGGCGAGGTAAGGCAGCGAAAGGTCAAACGTTATCAGGCCCACGCCAAGGGTAATGGGAAAACCAACCGCGAAAATATTGAGTTGAGGCGCGGAGCGGGTGAGGATGGCCAGTGCCAGGTTGGTCATGAGCAAAATGGCGATCAACGGCAATGCGATCAGCACGCCGTAATTGAATATGATGCTGCCCGATTTGGCGATTGCCAGCATGCCGCTGCCAGGCAGCGCCTGGCTTGAAACCGGCAAGGCCGAGAAACTTTCCGCCAGGGCGCCCAGCAGAAGCAGGTGACCGTTGATGGCCAGAAAGGCCAGCGAGGCAAGCAAGCCCAGAAAACTGGAAAGCGTATTGAGGTTGCTTCCGCTTTGCGGATCAAAAAAACTGGCGAAGCCCAGCCCCATTTGCAGGCCGATGACTTCGCCCGCCATTTCGACCGCAGAAAATGCCAGCCGCATGACGAGCCCCATGGCAACGCCTATCAGAACCTGCATGACCAGAATGAAAATGCCGCCGGCACTTGCCACCTGGATTTCCGGCAAAGGCGGCAGCGCGGGCACGATGATCAGGGTAATAAAAACGCCCAGGCTAACCTTGATGCGCGCGGGTACGCTGCCATGGCCGATGACCGGCGCGGCCATGATCAGACCGAGTACGCGCGCCAGCGGCCACAGCAGGGTGGCCAGCCAGGTGTTGATCTGGGCGTCGGTGACGCTGATCATGGAACGGGAGAATAATGAACGCAGAGGCGCAGAGGCGCGGAGGCATTCATGTACAGGTTATAAGTGCAGGCTTGCCTGCGATTGGCAATCGTACCCAAGGGTGCTCCTGCCCAACTCGCTTCGATTTCCACTATTAAATCCCCCGGCTCGCCTTGCTCGCCACCCCCTTTGTCAAGGGGGTGGTAAATGAGCCCCCCTTGATAAAGGGGGGTGGGGGGGATTTCGCATGGCACATGCTTTTCCCCTAGCCTATCAACCCCGGTAGATCAGTCAGCAGCCTGCGCATGTAATCCGTCATGATGGTGAGTATCCAGGGTCCGGCGATGATGAGCGAGGCGATGACGGCGACAAGCTTGGGCACGAAGGACAGGCTGGCATCATTGATCTGGGTGGCAGCCTGGAATACCCCGATGATCAGGCCAACGACCAAAGTCACGATGAGCAGGGGGGCGGAGATCATGAGCATGACTTCCATGCCCTGGCGGCCAAGGGTCATTACGCTTTCGGGGGTCATTGCATTCTCCTTACAAGAAACTTTGCGCCAGTGAACCGATCAGCAGCGTCCAGCCGTCCACCAGCACGAACAAAATGATCTTGAATGGCAGCGAGATCATGACTGGCGACACCATCATCATGCCCATGGACATCAGGACGCTGGCGACGACCAGGTCGATGATGAGAAATGGGATGAAGACAGCGAAGCCGATCTGAAATGCGGTTTTCAGTTCGCTGGTGATGTAGGCGGGGATCAGCACGCGCATGGTGATATCTTCCGGCCCCTTCAATTGCGGCGCGCGGGATAGTTTGGCGAACAGGGCCAGATCGGTTTCGCGGGTCTGACGCAGCATGAAGGTCTTGAGCGGCGCGGCGCCCTTGTCGATGGCGTCGTTGAAGCCGATCCTGTTCTCGGAATAGGGCTGATAAGCATCGACGTAAATCTTGTCCAGTGTCGGACCCATGACAAAGAAAGTCAGGAAGAGTGACAGGCCGATCAGGACCTGGGTGGGTGGAGACGATTGCGTACCAAGCGCATGCCGTAGCAGCGACAGTACGATGATGATGCGGGTAAAGCTGGTCATCATCAACAGCATGGCCGGCAGGAAGCTCAGCGAAGTGAGCAGAAGCAGCGTTTGCAGGCTGAGCGAATAGGTCTGTCCGCCGCCGGGCGAAGGGGTACTGGTCCAGGCAGGCAGGCCTTCCGGGGCGGCGAAGGCCAGGGTGGGAAGCATCAGGTTGGCCAGGGTGAAAATGACTGCTTTCGAAAAATCCCCCCACCCCCCCTTTGTCAAGGGGGGCTCCTTTTCTACCCCCTTGATAAAGGGGGTGGCGAATGAAGTGAGCCGGGGGATTTTAACGAGCATTTTTTATTTCCAGCATGGCCTTCATCCGTTCGGCGAAACCCGCGGGCGAGGCAAACCCTGGAGGTAAGGACACATTGCCCTTGGGCATGGTCGCGAGCGATGTGACGCCGGCGGACGAGACGCCCACCACGATCCATGAATCCTGAACCTGAACGATGGCGACGCGTTCGCGCGTGCCGAGCGAGGCGGAGCCGACCACCTGAATCAGGGCATTGTCCCGCGGGTGCATCATGCCAAACCGACGTGCCATCCAGGCCAGTCCGACAATCATGGCGATGACGGCGATCAGGCCGAACAGTACGCTGAACAGGCCGCCTGCCGTTGAGACGCTAGCCTGGGCGGCCGGAGCAGTGGCCACATCGGCCGCCATGGTCGCATGAGCCATCAGGCCAGACAGAACGATGGCAAACTTCATCCAGTTCATTGATTCAGTTTCCGGATGCGTTCAGCCGGGGTGATGACATCGGTCAGGCGGATGCCAAGCCGGTCATCAACCATGACGGCCTCGCCTTGCGCGACCAGCGTGCCGTTGACCAGAATGTCGAGCGGGTCGCCGGCCATGGCATTCAATTCAACGACCGATCCCTGCGAGAGTTGCAGCAGATTTTTGATCGAGATTTTTGTCCGGCCGAGCTCAACCGTCAGCAGCACCGGGATATCGAGGATCATGTCGATATCGTTCGACGCGCCGCTGGCGCCCTGTCCGGAAAGTGGCTTGAACAGCGGTTTGGTGAGCGAGCCTTCCTGGGTAACAACTTCTGCCTCGGCGGACAGGGTTTCTTCGTTACCGGTTTCCATTGTGGCTTCCATGTAGGTTCTCCTGCTGGTTTTGCGGAATGATTTTTTCCACGCGTAATGAATATTGGCCGTTGGATATGCCGAAGTTGCAATCCATCAGGGGAAATCCGTCGACCATCGCGCTGACAGTGCTGGGGACGCTGATGGGGATGAAATCACCTGGCTGCATTTCCAGAATCTGGCGCAAGGGAATGGTTGCAGTACCCAGGTTGGCATTGAGTTCCACTTCGGCGCTTTGCACCTGGGCGGAAAGCAGCCTGAGCCAGTTGCGGTCGGCACTTGCGTTTTCCTCATCCGTGGCCTTTGCAAGCAAGGAGAGGATGGGTTCAAAAGCGGCAAAGGGCAGGCAAATAATGACCTCGCCGCCGGACTGGTTGATCTTGATGTTGAGTGAGACCATGACGACCGGATCTTCCGGCCTGCAAATGCTGACGAACTGTTTTTCAGTTTCGGTTTTAAGGTAGGAAAATTCCACGGGGTGTACGTCAGTCCAGAATTTTTGATAGCACTCCAGAATCAGCAGGCTGACTTTTTCCACCACGCGTACTTCGATGGGGGTGTATGCACGGCTGGCAAGATCCTTGCCCGCGCGGCCGCCGCCGCCAAACAGCGAATCGATGAAGACTGCCGTGGTGTTGTGATCGATGAACAGCGCGCCGTATCCTGTCAGGGGAACCAGGCTGAATACACTGATACCGGTGATTGCCGGAATGCCATGCACCAGTTCCGCGTATTTCATGATGCGGATGGGCGATATCGTCAGATCGCAATTGATCTTGAGAAATTCGGATAGCGCGATGCGCAGCGCACGGGAGAATTTCTCATTGATGTTTTCCAGCACGGGCAGACGCGTTTCGGCCAGATAATCCCGGCTTGTCGGGTCGTATGGCCGGATATCGCCTTGCGGAAGCGGGGCGCCATCGCTTGCGGCGCCTTCACCGCCTATGCCGTCCAGCAGGGCATCGACTTCATCCTGCGAAAGAAATTCCTTTTCTTCTTCCATGTCGAGGATCGATTACTGGATGATGAAATCCGTGAAGTGAACGCTGCTGACCTGCAGGGGTTCTTCGCCCTGCGCGAATGGCTGCTTGATCTGCGCGATGACTTCCTCGATCAGCTTGTTCTTGCCGGGCATGTCCGTGATTTCAGATGCTTTCTTGCTCGACAGCAGCATCAGCAGGCGGCTGCGGATTTGCGGCATGTAGAGCTTCATCTTGTCCGAAGCCTCCTGATCCTTGACCTGAACGACCAGTCCGACCTGGAGATATTGTTCTTCGCCTTCGGGTTGCAGGTTGACCGTAAATGTCTCCGGCGCCATGAACACGGGCGGGGCCGGCGGCTCGTGCTTGGCTTCCTGCTTGTGCCCGTCATCTTTCTGTGACATGAAGAACCATGCGCCACCGCCACCGGCGGCGAGCGCGGCCACGCCCACGATGGCGAATATCATCAGTTTCTTCTTTGACTTGGGTGCGGCGGTGTCGCCTGCCGGCGCGGCTGCTGCTTTAGCCATGTTGACTCCTTGAAGGTTGGCAATTCATGGCTGAATTATTGGCTGGCGCAAGCCAAAACCATCGCGGGATTAGCGCGGGATTTCTGCCTTACTTTCCGCTAAAGAATCCCCCGGCTCGCATGGCTTGCCACCCCAAAATCCCCCGGCTCGCATGGCTTGCCACCCCCTTTATCAAGGGGGTAAGTATCCAGCCCCCCTTGATAAAGGGGGGTTGGGGGGATTTTCAGATGCCGCGCGGAAGTCAGGCGAAGGTATCGATCCGGCCCGGCCGGGTTTGCACCACAATGCGTGAGGCTGGCATGGAAACCGGCCCTTCGTCGTCCTGACCGGCTTCGTGGCGTTGTTGCTGGAACTGCCCGGCGCTCCCCTGAGGGTTCTGGTTTTTCGCCGATCCGGAATCGATGCTGACCCTGTCAAGGCTGAATCCGGCACTGGTCAGCATTTCCTGCAATTTGGGCAAGGCGGCCTGAAGTGCTTCGCGGACCTGGGCGTCATGGGCCAGGAACTGAACGTCCGCGGCGCCTTTTTCCAGACTCAACACCACCTGCATGGGTCCCAGCCCTTCCGGATTAAGCCGGATTTCCGCCTGCTGAACATGTTCCGAGGCCATCATGACTATTCTCTGCCCCATTGCCTCGGACCATCCGGGTGCGCCCACCCGGGGAGCGATCTGGCTGGTCAATACGTTGTCCGTGGCAGCTGGTTGGGTTGCCCCCAGTTGAAACGCGGCCTGGAACTGACTGGCAATTCCCTGAGACGAGAGGTTTTGCGTGCCCGGTTCGCGAGCCGCCTGGCGTTCGCTGGCACGCAGTTCCTGCGAGGCAGATTGCGACTTCATTGTGCGATCCTGGGCGGCCTGACGGGAGTCCGCAAGATTTTGCAGACTGAATTTTTCATCAGACCGGGATTCGTCACGCCCGGATTCATTTGGCAGCCTGCCTTCCGGCAATCCCAGTTCTCCGGAGCTGGCTCTGGATTTTTCTTCCATGTCGACAAGGATGGCGGACGCGCTTGCGGCTGATTGAGCGGCTGCGGATTGCGCTGTTGACACGGATTGCGCAGCGACCGCCAGCCTGGAATTCATGACCTGGGTCATTGCCATGCCTGTGCTGCCGGCATGCAGCGGATCGCTGGAAGCAGACTCGTCAGCAGCCATATCAACTCCTGCGCCAGTTGTGCTGGTGGAAACCATTCCGGCCATTGCCTGGGTAATGGTTTCATCGACAGGTTCGCTTGTGGCAATCTGTTCCAGTGAAGACACCATGACTGCGATACCGGCTGCGGGGTAGGCCTGCCCTGTAACTTCATTCGCCGTTTCTTTGGCGGGCGTGATGGTTTCAGATGTCTCCTGTTTGTCTTCTTTGCCGTGAGCGTTTTTCATCAGGCCGGACAGCGCGTCCATGAAGGTTTTTCCGTCTCCGGCATTTGCATCCGTACCGATTGTTTGGGAAGCATCCGTATTGGCGGGCATCAGGGAATTGATCGCAAGGTTATCCATCATGGCATCCTGTCAGGAGTGGTCGTTCTGGTGGTGGTTGCCCCGATGCTGGCGGGCGGCATGTTCGTCGAGCAGTTTCTGTTCCTGCTTGAGCTGGCGTGCGGACTCGGCCGCCTGCCGGCGCTTGTCGAGAAGGTCATAGGATTTCTCGCGGCGGAAATGGCCGCGCCATTCATCCTGGCAGGCTTCAACCTTGCTGTTTGAGGCGGTAATCAGGCGTTTCTGCTTTTCGATCAACTGATCAAGCTGGCCAAGAAAGGCCTGCTGGTTCTTGAGTTCGATGGCGGTCGCGCCCGCGCTGGCCTTGTTCTGCATGGCCTGCCGGTAGCCGGACAGGTAATCGACCAGGGTGCCAAGGGTAGCTTCGGCGCGGCGCTGATCGGACACGGCAAGCGCAAGCAATTCTGCTGCCTTGCTCTTGTCATCGCCCGCGAGTTCGATGAGGGTGGTAAGCGTGCTGCGTTTCATCATTTATGAGTGCCCGTGTTTTCCAGCGCGTTTGCAAGTTCAGCGATGCTGTCCTGCACGGTGGCGCATTCCAGAATTTCCTGCTGCAGGAAGGCCTCGATGCCGGGATAAGCCTCGATCGCCTGGTCAATCATCGGGTCGGAACCGGGTTTGTAGGCGCCGACGGAAATCAGGTCGCGATTGCGCTGGTAGCGTGAGTACAACTGCTTGAGGTAGCGCGCGGCATCCTGATGCGCGGGTGAAACCAGATTGATCATGGCCCGGCTGATGGACGCCTCGATGTCGATGGCCGGATAGTGGCCGGACTCTGCCAGCGTACGCGACAGCACGATATGGCCGTCGAGGATGGCACGTGCGCTGTCGGCGATCGGGTCCTGCTGGTCGTCGCCTTCGGACAGCACGGTATAGAACGCGGTGATGGAGCCGCTGCCTTCGCGGCCATTGCCGGCCCGCTCGATCAGTTGCGGAATCTTGGCGAATACGGAGGGAGGGTAGCCTTTGGATGCGGGCGGTTCGCCGATGGCCAGTGCGATTTCACGCTGGGCCATGGCATAGCGGGTGATCGAATCCATGATGAGCAGGACGTTCTTGCCTTCATCACGAAAGTATTCGGCGATGGTGGTGGCGTAGGCGGCACCCTGCAATCGCATCAATGGTGATGTATCTGCTGGTGCGGCGACAACCACGGAACGGGCCAGGCCTTCCGGGCCGAGTATGTGTTCGATGAATTCCTTGACCTCACGGCCGCGTTCGCCAATCAGTCCGACGACGATGACATCCGCCGAGGTGTAGCGTGCCATCATGCCCAGCAGCACGCTTTTGCCGACGCCGCTGCCGGCAAACAGGCCGATGCGCTGGCCGCGGCCAACGGTAAGCAGCGCGTTGATGGCGCGGACGCCGGTATCGAGAATTTCCGCGATGGGCGCGCGCGCCAGCGGATTATAGGGACGGCTGTGCAGCGGGCGCATGTGCTGGGTGTGAACGGAACCGTGTTCATCCAGCGGGCGGCCCATGCCGTCCAGCACCCGGCCCAGCAACTCTTCACCAACGGGGTAATGCTTGGCGCGGTCGGAACTGCGTTTACGGGGATGGTTGACCGTGCCCGGTTTGGGCAGGCTGCTGGTAATGTCTTCGGCAATCACCGGAGCACCGGGCTCGATGCCATTGACTTGCCCGTGCGGCATTAGGAACAGGCGGTCGTTGGAAAATCCGACCACTTCAGCGTCGACCTGGTTGCCGTCGCTCATCATGATGACGCAGCTGCTGCCAACGGCCAGCTTGATACCGATGCATTCCACCACCAGACCGGCAACGCGCGTGACTTTGCCGGAAATCAGCACGGGCTCGGCGATCTGGGCGAGCTGCTCGCAGTCTTTCAGAAAGCGGCTGATGCGGGATTCTAGTTGCAGGGTCATGCTTCACCCAGCCAGTCGTTGTTTTGACCCAGCGCTTTGCTTATCCGCTGCCAGCGCGATTCGACGCTGGCATCCGCCGCGCCGGTATGCGTTTCTATTCTGCAGCCGCCACGCTGTAGCGTTATGTCGGGCCGGGTCTTGATGCCGTAGGCCGCCAGCTCATCCTTCATCAGTTCGTTGACCAGCTTGAGGTCATCCGGACTGAGCAGAAGATGGGCATGTCCGGAAATGGCAGGCAGCTTGCTGATGGCGTCGCGTACCACGGGCAGGATCAGTTCGGGTTTGACGTTCAGCGCCTGGTGCAGCATGGCCTTGGCCAGCGTCAGGGCAAGTTCCAGCGTCTGTTCGGATAGCTGATCCTGGATGGAAACGAGTTGCGACTGCGTGTTTTCGAACAGTTCATTCAATCGCTCGCGCAATGCTTCGCTGTGGGCGCGGCTTTCCTTGAGGCCTTCAGCGAAGCCTTCCGCATGGCCACTTGCCCGCGCGGTTTCCTTGATGGCCTCTAGCGATGAGACATTGTTTTTGCCGGGAGCGCCAAATTCACCCTGCTCATCGTCAAACGAGGCCAGCTCCCAGCGCTGGTAGGCAGTCAGGCGTTCCTTGGGGATGACAGCGCTAGACATATTCTTCGCCTCCCTTTCCGGCAATCACGATCTGGCCTTCGTCCGACAGGCGCTTGACGGTCTGCAAAATCTGCTTCTGTTCGTTTTCAACCTCGGACAGCTTCACCGGTCCCTTGGAGTCGAGATCTTCCTTCAGCATTTCGGCCGCGCGAGAGGACATGTTCTTGAATATCTTGTCGCGCAGTTCCTGCGTGGCGCCCTTGAGCGCAATGATGAGCGACTCGGACTGAATTTCGCGCAGCATGAGCTGGATACCCTTGTCATCGATGTCCATGAGATTATCGAAGATGAACATTTCGTCTTCGATCTTCTGGGCAAGCTCTTCGTCCTGGCCGCGAAGATTCTCCATGATGGTCTCTTCATGCGAACCGACGAAATTCAGTATTTCCGCCGCTGCCTTGATGCCACCCATGGGCCTGTTGGGCTTGAAGCTCTTGCCCGTAAGCAGGCGGCCCAGCACGTCATTCAGTTCCTGCAAGGCAGCGGGTTGTACGCTGTCCAGGGTGGCGATGCGGTGGATGGTGTCGTTTCTCAGTTCTTCGTCAAACAGGGAGAGCGCTTCGCCAGCCTGATTCGGCTCCAGGTGAACCAGGATGGTGGCAATGATCTGCGGATGTTCGAACTTGATCAGGTTGGCCACCTGCTCGGCCGACATCCACTTGAGATGATCGATACCGGGCGAGTCGTTGTCTTTCAGAATGCGGTTGATGACATGCACGGCCTTGTCGTCGCCAAGTGCCTTGACCAGAACGCTGCGCACATACTCGGATGAGTCCACATGCAGACCGTCCCGGCCGGCGGTGGTTTCATGGAAGGCCTCGATGGTTTCGTCTATCTGATCCCGCGACACATTGGACAGGTTTGCCATGGCCGCGCCGATCTTCTCCACTTCGCGAGGCCCGAGATATCTGAGTACTTGCGCCGCTTCATCCTCGCCCAGCGAGAGCAGGAAGATGGCGCTTTTCATCACGCCGTCGCTCATTGTCCGTCCACCCAGTTCTTGACCACATTGGCAACTGCGCGCGGGTCCTGCCGTGCCGTCAGCCGCGCTGCCTGGAGCTTTTCGTCGGTCGTCAGCGGTGCCCGCTGATGGGGAAGGGCAAGCATGCCGCCCTCCGCACCACCGCCTTCCGCGCCGGGTTCAGGGCTCTTGTCCTCCGTCAGGGTTTTAACCGATGAGCTGGCCTTTTTCAGCAGCGGCCGGATGAAGGCAAAGAAGGCATAGAGAGTGATGGCTGCCATCAGCAGATATTTGCCTGCGTCGCTGGCAAGGTTGATGTTCTCAGGCTGACGCCAGACCGGAACTTCCGGAAGCTTTTCGACATCGGGCTCGGTGAAGCGGGTATTGGTGACGTTCAGCGTGTCGCCGCGCGTCTGGGTAAAGCCCATGGCTTCCTTTACCAAAGACTCGATCTGGGTTTTTTCGGCTGCGGTCAACGGCACGAAGCTGGCCACGCCCTTCTTGTCGACAACTTTCTTGTAGTTCACGACCACGGCGGCGGACAGGCGTTTAACGCCGCCCATCGGTTTTTGCGTGTACTGGATGGTCTTGTCCACTTCGTAATTGGTGGTGGCGTCCTTGCGCGAATTGGAAGCTGCATTGCCGCCAGTTCCTGTCGCGCCGCCTTGCTGGTTAATCGGGGCAGTTGCCGGCGCGGGCGGCTGGTTGGTCAGCGCACCCGGCACGCCGCCAGCGGCATTGCTGGCATTGCTGGCTTCGCTGATCTGCTGGCTGCGGATGGCCGCCTCAGCCGGATTCTGGTTAGGCTTGTAGGTTTCGGCAGCCTGTTCCATGCTGGAAAAATCGATATCAGCCGTGACTTCCGCATGCACGTTGTCCTTGCCCACAATCGGATACAGGATGGCTTCGATCCGGCGGGCAACCCCGTTTTCATATCCCTGAATGTACTGAAGCTGGGCTGGGTCCAGATTCAGGCCGTTGGGCTTGTCCTGTTTTTCCGACAGAAGGTTGCCATTCTGGTCCAGCACGCTTACGTTCTTGGCGGACATTTCCGGCACGCTGCTGGAAACCAGATGAGTGATGGCGCTTACCTGGGCGGCATCGAGGGTGCGGCCGGGGTACAGGTTGAGCATGACTGAGGCCGTCGGTTTTTGCTCCTCGCGCACGAATACCGACTGCTTGACGAAAGCGATATGCACGCGGGCGCTCTGCACGGCGGAAATGGCCTGCATCGAGCGTGCCAGTTCGCCTTCCAGCGCACGCTGGTAGTTCACTTGTTCCAGAAACTGGCTGACGCCGAGTTTCTGGTTTTCCATAAGCTCGAAGCCGACGCCGCCGCCCTTGGGCAGCCCTTGAGACGCCAGTTTGAGACGGGCTTCATGCACCTTGTCCGCCGGGACCAGAATGGCGCCGCCGCCTTCGGTAAATTTGTAGGGGACATTCATCTGCGTGAGCACGCCAATTATGTCGCCGCCATCGCGGTCGTTGACATTGCTGAACAGCACCCGGTAGTCCGGCTGCTTGCCCCACAGCCACATGCCCGCGACCAGCGCGACTGCGGCGGCCAGGCCGATCAGGGCCATGATTTTCCCTCCCGGACCGGGGAGCGGGAATATCTGCAGACGCGGTGCGATGGCAGTCTGGGCAGATTCACTCATTGCTAACTTCTCCTGGGGATTTGTCTCTGTGGTGATTATCGGTAGCGCGCGTCAAATCAGTCGATGGAAAAGGGACGGTTTTTTCCCTCATTTCCCCAGAGCCCTGCGCTTATTGGGCTGCTATCGTTCACTCAGGCTGAAACAGGCTTCATATTCAGGAAAGGCGGGTGGAAACCCATGGATACAGGAAAAATCGACCGCATGGTCGCCATGCTGAGAGCACATGCGGACTATGCTTCGGGCGCCAAAGCGATTAAAAAGCCGGATGAATCCCAGACATCCGGCTTTGGCTCGGTGCTCAAAACCTCGCTCGACCAGGTCAACAAGGTCCAGAACGAGGCCTCGCAGCTTGGCCAGGCCTTTGAACTGGGAGATCGCAATGTCAGCCTGAATGATGTGATGGTATCCCTGCAAAAAGCCAGCATTTCCTTTCAGAGCACGGTGCAGGTGAGGAACAAGCTGGTGCAGGCATATCACGAAATCATGAACATGCAGATTTGATTCCGCCCAAAACGGGAAATATCTTTGTCAGCTTCGCCTTGCCGTATCAGAAATACTGTCTTCGGCTCGCCTTCGCGATCTTTCCCGTTTTGGACGGAATCGCACGCAGCCTCCGTTTTTAAAAAATCCCCCCAACCCCCCTTTATCAAGGGGGGCTTGATGTTTACCCTCTTTGACAAGGGGGTGCTAGCCCCCCTTGATAAAGGGGGGGTGCCCGAAGGGCGGGGGATTTGCAGGAAAGTGCAGAATCAATTCGGCGCCTCCCAACGCAATAATTAACCCATTTTCGCCCGCCGCTCGCATTCCAGCTTGATGATGTAGCGCTGCAGCCTGGTCTGGACCGAGCTGTTCAACGAAACAAACTGGCATCCCAGGCGGATTTTTTTGCCGCCTTTTTTCAGCGGGATTTGAGTGATGTTGCGAACTTCCAGGTCGGCCTCGATTTCGCCGATATCCGGCAGCGAGAAGCGGCATCCCTTGAAAATCATCCCGTATTCAGCCTGCATTTCGCCTTCGTTGAACAGGATGGCGATGCCGCCCAGGCTGAGGTCATCAACTATAGCGGCCACCCAGTCACTTTCACTGGGGTTTTCCTGTGACGGAATGGCGCAAAGAACCGGACGGGAGGAGGGCAGATGCACGCGAAAATAATCCCGGCGTTGCAGGCGCACAATTGATTCGGGGATATGCATGCATAAACCCGCTTCGCCTTTGTGTATGCAATGCCAGACACGTGACACCGTGAAATAGACCCGAACCTGATCAAGCATGGCCTCGAACACGACTTTCTGGCCGCTCACGAAACGTTCATTGACCGCGCGGTTTTGCGCGGGGTCCATCACCAGCATGTTGTTGTGATGGTCGACATCGATGATCGAACTCAGGAACACGTCACCCGTTTTCTCGGTGGACAGGCTGACCAGGACATTCTGGTTCTGGATCGAATTCAGGATGTGCACGATTTCGGACTTTGACCAGACCGCGTAACGGCTGTTGGCCTGGCTGTCTCGTTCACTGAAAACGTCTGTCGATTCCGGTTCGTCTGATTCTGGCGGGAATTCTTTATCCATGATTTGAAACAATTCAGGGTGCGGTTGGGGAGTGCGGCAAACTCATGCCCGAATACGTGCCGGCTGGGGTTTCTTCCTGCTCAAGCCGGTAAAGCCATACCAGTAATTCGGCAATTACCATGTAAAGTTGAGGCGGAATGTGGCTATCCAGATCGACGCGCATCAGCAGGGCAACCAGTTCGGGCGACTCATGGACATAGACGCCGCTGGCGCGGGCGCGTTCAATAATCGCTTCTGCCACGGCACCGCGCCCTTTGGCAACTATCCTTGGCGCATAGTCGTCAGGCATGTAGCGGATGGCCGCCGCGGTGAGATGCTTGTCAGGCATTGGCATGACCGCCCCCTATTGAAAATTCGCGCAGCTTGCATCCTGTCGATGCAAGCTTTTCGGCACACTGCTGACGCTGCTGAATCAGGGAGGTAAGGGCTTTTTCATTCTCCGTTTCCAGGTGGACGCGTAGTCCGTGAGCATCCATCTTCAGGGAAATTTCCATGTGACCCAGTTTTGGAAAGTCCAGCTGTATGGTGGAACTCCAGCTAGCCTGTGCTTCAGCGGTACGCGCGGTTTCTTCCTCGATCAAGAGGGTGGCCGTTTGTCCCGGCCAGACATTGACTGACCATTCGAGGCTGGGTTTATCCAGCAGTAACAGTTGCTGAGTAATCAACCTGGCTGCATCGTTGGCAGGAGTGGTCTGCACAGCCTGATCCTTGCCAGGAACAGGCATGGAAGCCGGATCTTTCAAGACACTGCCGGAACTGCTGGTGGACTCCAGCCTCCCGGGTTGGTCATTGTCCAGGTTGGCAATGGTCTCTGGTCGAATGGGCTGCAGGACATCCTGTTTGCCCGCAGGTGGCTCAAACAAGGAACTCGCGCCTGCGGGATTCGCGGGGGATTTTTCGGGCGCTGAATCAGGCCTGGGTTGATTGACGAGCTGCGATTGCGGCTCCTTCATGAGCTGTTCTCTTGGGTATTGGCCCTGATACCAGCTCAGCAAGTGGGATTCGTAAAACAGTCCGCTTTCCTGAAGATTGGATTGCAGGGCAATTGCCAGGGGCGCCGGGTAAGTCGGCGGCTCATCGATTACGGGCTGGGTGGCAGCAGGTATCGCAGCGCGTGGCTGGCTGCCGTTTTCCCGGGGGGGCAACAATGAATTCAGAAATCCCGCTGTCTTGCTCAGATGAGTCAGGACCGGCTCTGAAGTCCGCAAATTCAGATCAGGCGCATCGTGAGGAGCTTTGAGTACCGGCTGATTCGGTGAGTCAATGGCTTGCCGTGAAACGGACGACTCGCCCAGTTTTTCCACCTTGGGCGCACGAGAAGAAACAGGGGCATGCGTCACCGAAAGCGAAGCCTGAAGCACCGATTCCAGTGTGGTCAGTCTGGGTGTCGTGGCGATAATCGACGCCAGTCTTCCCGATATGTCTGAAATGCCCATGTACGCTGCCTGGTCTCATCCGCGCTTATCGGTTGTCGTAAGCCTGGATGGCATCACGGCCCTTGCGCGTCTGCTGCATTACATCCTGCAATTGCGCCATCCAGGGATTGGCCAATTCGCGCAGGCGCGCATCGTCGCGAAGAATCTGCTTGATGACCTGGATTTTCTGCCGCCTTTCATCATCGGAAAGGCGCTCTTCATTTGTAGTGGATCGAATCTGTTCGATGATGGGCTTGAAGTTTGACTCCATGCCGGCCACCTGATCCCAGTCGCCTTTCTCGGCCGCGCTGATCATGGTGGTTAGCAGGCCGGAGAGGGATTCATATTGAGCAATCGTGTTCATGCTGTTTGACTCTTTCAGGTTTGTCAGGCCGCCATGCGGTTGGGTGAACCCGCTGGGGATTTGATGCCCTTCCAGGCATCCTGAATCATGACCAGCAGTTCCAGCGCCTCATTCAGAGGCTCGGTCCGGTTGGAAATATTCGCTTCCAGCAACTGGCTGGTGATATAGAGATACAGCGAATCCAGCCGCCCTGCGATCTGGCCGCCTTGCTGATGGTCGAGCGAAGCGCGCAGGCCTTCGTTGATGATGGAAATGGCCTTGGATAACTGGGCAGACTTGGTTTCCAAGTCTTTTTTCTCTATGCCGATAGCCCCCAGCTTGATGGCGGAAATCGCAGCATCAAGCAGCATCAGAACTAATTTGTGCGGGTCTGCGCCAGCAACTTCTGTTTCGAGCCCGACCTGTTTGTAAGTGTTGGCATACTGGCTGGTTTGCATGAACATTTCATCCTCCAATCAAGATTCATTGTTTGCGTTCAGGGACGCGAGCTGTTGCGTGAGATAAGCGCTGGTTGTATTGAGCGAACTCATCAATTTATCCAGAGCGGTGAACTGGGCACGATAGCGGGCCTCAACCTGGCTCAGTCTTGTCAGCAATCGTTCCTCTGAGCGTTCCAGTGAACGGATGCTGGTATTGATGCCCTCTGTGCGTGATGCAAGGCTGCCTTCGTCGCCGAGAAGATCATCCAGATAACTGTCCAGACGGAAGCCGAAGCCGATTTCAGCGGATGTGGCACTCTCACGTGCAAACAGATTACCAACAGCCTCAAAGCTGGTGCTCAGCGCTTTATCGAGCTTGCTGGTGTTGACGGCAAGCGTTCCGTCTCTCTGGAAGGAAACGCCTGCTTCGGAAAGCGTGGCAAGCGCATTGTTGTCCAGCGTACCCGTCATGATTTCGCGCAGCCGGTTACGAATGCTGCGTGTGATCGAGTCACCCTGGAGCGCGGCTCCCTTCTTGGTCTGTTCGTTGTAAGCAGTCAGGTCCTTCAGGACCTTGTCAATATCGTTGTAAGCCTTGGCAAAATCCTGAACAGCTTTTGAAACTGCCTCGATGTCCCTGGCGACGGTCAAGGTCGCTGGATCGCCGACATTCATCCTGTTCAGATTAAGTGTTACACCTTCAATGACATTGGATATCGTGTTCGAAGCATGGCTGATGGCTATGCCATCGACAGTGAGCATTGCATCTCGTGCTTCGGAAAGTTGCGAAAGATTCTTGCCGGAGCCTGCCGTGCCAAGCGGGTCGTACGCCAGTAAGGAGAGCCCGCTGGTGTCCGTGTTGTTGCCGTCACTGTCGGTGGTGGAAATCTTCAGGCTGTTGGCGGCACCGCTGTCATTTGAAGAAATCACCAGGCGATGGCCGCTGCCGTCATAGATGATGCTTGCGCTGACGCCCGCATTTGCCTTGTTGATCGCGTCGCGAATGCCACCCAGTGTATTGTTGGTCCCATCAACCGTAATTGTCAGCGGTGTCTTGTCCGCATTGGCGGTAAATGTTCCGGCGGTGGCATCATGCGTACCAAACTCAATGGTCAGCGCGCCAGTGCCTATCACATTGGTTGTCGCGCTGACCGCGCTTGCGCTTATCTTGTGTTGCTGGGCCAGCTGGCTGACTTCTATCTGATAACTGGCAGGCGCGGCCGTAGCAGATGCAGTGGCGGTCAAAGCGGTATCGTTCGATGAATTCGTCGAGTACACGCGGAATTTATCAAGGCTGGACAGGGCATTCACGGAAGACTGGAAAGTCGACAGCGCGCTCTTTACCTGACCATAAGCGGACAGCTGGTTTTCGAATTTTTTCTGACGTGCGTCAAGTTGATTCAGCGGCTGGCGCTCAACAGCCATCAACTGTGTGATGATGCTGTTGATGTCGAGTCCGGAGCCAATGCCTGGTGCGCTGATCATTATCGTTTACTCAGGCCTTCACGTGCACGGTCAATCCCTTGAGACGATCAAGCGCCCTGCTTATGGCAAGTGCTTCCTCGCTTGGGAACTGACGTACAACCTTATTGGTATCAGTGTCGACCATTTTTACGATAGTCCGACCAGACTCTTCATCTAAAGAAAACTGAATGGAGGCGCCGGCAGGTCTAACGAATTCATTCATTTCTTTGACTGCAGCCTTGACTGCCTCTGCTGATGGTTCCATATGATCCATGGCATCTGTAGCCATGATGGGCGATTGAACCTTTGGCTCGCTAGTGTGGCGCGAAGGTTGAGTACCGGTTGGGGTTTTAACCCCTGATGAAGAACTACTGATATTGTCAATCATCATGTTCTGCTCCCGTATTGCTCACCTGGCAGGCGGACGGGAAGCCGCCGCCAGGTGATTGCTACTTATTTGCTATCAAATTAACCGCGCAGTAGCTGCAACACTGTGTTGGGCAACGAGTTGGCTTGGGCGATCATTGCGGTACCGGCTTGCTGCAGGATCTGACCGCGGGTCATGTTGGCGGTTTCCATGGCGAAGTCAGCATCCATGATGCGGGACTTGGCTGCTGTCTGATTTTCTGCAGCAATTTGAAGGTTGGCAATGACGGATTCAAAACGGTTTTGAACGGCACCCAAAGTTGCACGGTTTGAGTTGACGGTGTCCAGAGCCGTATCAATGGCGGTCATGGCCGCAGTGGCATTCGCAGCAGTGCTGATGTCAGCAGTGCCGATTGCAGCAGGAGCCGTAACGGCCGCAATTGCAATTGTTTCAGTTGTGCCTGCGCCAACCTGAATGGTCTTGGCGGCGCCGAATACTGCCGAGCCATTGAACTGTGTGCCAGCCAACCGAGTAATTTCCGCATTCAGCTGCGAATATTCTGCAGTCAGAAGCACCCTGTCAGCGTCAGCCAGAGTTCCGTTGGCAGACTGGACAGCCAGTTCGCGCATGCGCAGCATTGCATCGGTGACCTTTCCAAGTGCACCTTCAGCGACCTGAGAGAAGGAAATCGCGTCATTGGCATTGCGCATGGCCACGTTCATGCCGCGAATTTGGGCATCCATGCGGGTGGCAACGGCCAGGCCGGCCGCATCATCTTTTGCGCTGTTCACGCGCAGGCCGGAAGACAAACGCTGGATGGAAGTGTTGAGGGAGTTCTGGGAAGTGCTCAAGTTGCGCTGAGCATTCAAAGAAGCGATGTTGGTGTTGATGACTGCTGCCATTTTGTTTCTCCTTAAGTTAAATCCGATTGACTCGGGTGGGTATCCTTAACATTGGAATGCCTGGTGTGTGAGGCATTTCGTCCGCTGTTGTTTGAGTAATCGGTGTGGGTCGGAGATTGTTTAGTTCATGCAATCGTGAAAATACGGTCTTTGGGGTAGGTAATTCCCCAAAGTACGTCAAATTCCGGCACCAGCGGCCTTGGGCTGGCCTGCCGCGGTAATCGGCGAGGCGATGCAAACCCGGTTTTTGCCGGTGTGTTTGGCCTCGTAAAGCGCCTTGTCGGCCCGGTCCATGATGGATTCCTGGGATTCGCCAGCTTCGTAAACCGCCACGCCCGCGCTGAAAGTAATCAGGATGCGGTCGTTGTTGTTGAGGAAAAATTTCTTGGTCAGTGCGCGCTGCAGGCGTTCCACGACCATGACGGCGTCTTCCTGTAGGGTGTTGGGCAGCATGATCATGAACTCTTCACCACCCATGCGGCCGATGATGTCGGTGGCGCGCAATTCTTCCTTGGCAACCTGTACCAGGTGGATGAGCGCTTCGTCGCCGGCATGGTGGCCATGGTTGTCGTTCAGTTTCTTGAAGTTGTCGATATCGATCATGGCCACGCAGAGCGGGCTGCCGGTGCGCATGGCCCGCGAGGTTTCGCGGGCGTATTCCTGTTCCATGCCGCGGCGGTTGAGGCTGTGTGTCATCGGGTCTTCGCTGACCAGGGCGCTCATCTCGACCAGTTCGGCCTCGAGTTCCTGAATCCGCTTTTCAGCCTGTTCGACAGCCTTGCGGTCTGTCACCATGGCCTCGTGCGTGCGGCGTGTGGTGGCCTGCATGGAGCGGGTGTCCTTCAGGACGTTCTCCAGTATGTTGGTCAGCTCGTGCACGTTTTCCGTTTGGCTGATGCTGTTGGCGTAAGTAGTGATTTTGTCCTGGTAGTCGCCTGTCGATTCGACCGCTTCACCCATGCGGTTGATGAAAGTCTTCATCGTGTCTTTAAGGGTGCTGGTGGCTTCTCGCAGGCTGTGTTTGATCAGGCCTTGCTTGAAGATGACTTCCTTGAGCCGCTTTTCGGCTTCTTGCAGCGCGTCGACATTGATCGGGCCGTCTACCACCTTGCTGACGATTTCGAGCTGGCCGCGAAGCCAGCTGTCTTCGTCGACCAGTTCCCCTATGTTTTGCAAGAGAAGCTGCAGCAGACTTTTCAGGGCTTCCTGCTGGTTGATGCTGCCGGAATGATTCAATTCCAGACTGAGCCAGATTTTCTTGAGCGCGGCGCCGGCCTTCTCGAGTGAAGCCGCGTTATCCGAATGGCGTATGCTGTCTATGACCTTGTTCAGGTCATCGGAAAGCTGGGGAATATTTTCCAGACGCGGTTCCACGCCCAGTTTCAGGGTTTGCACCAGCAGATCAATCGCCGCTGTCAATGTCGCGGAATTGGTAGCGTTTCCACTTTTGCTGCTCTGGTTTGCCTGGTTGCTGGCCCGCGTGATGATGTCGTGCAGAATCTGCGAGCTCTGAACCCAGTTGGCCTGTTTGACGGACTTCTCCAGATCGGCCAACGCTTCACCGGATTCCGGAAAATACTTGCGCAGGTCAATAATCAGGTCTTCCAGCACGGAGCCCGGATTGGGGCCTACCTTGGAACCGGAAATTTCATGATAAAGCTTGCGGTAGTTGTCAGGCGTGGGTGCGATCCGGCTGAGCGCCAGACGGCGCAACGCCTCACGCGCGATTTCTGACGGACTGGCGTATACCTGCTTGTCATTTGGACCTGGCATGCGTGCCTCCCGATAAGGCTATGGTTACATTCATGCCTGAATGTTAAATACCAGGCCGGGAGGACAAACGGGGGAGAAAAAGGGCTAAAGGGCGCTATTTTTGATGATTGCGGCAATCCGGTCGAACATTACTCGACCAGGCCATGCCGGATGGCGTAATGCGTCAGTTCCGCATTGTTTTTCAGGTGCATTTTCTCAAGCAGCCGGGTGCGGTACATGCTCACGGTTTTAACGGACAGAGACAGCTTGTCGGCAATGGCAGAAACGGGTTTGCCGGAGGCCAGCAGGCATAGCGTCTGGAATTCGCGGTTGGATAGCGATTCGTGTGGCAGCGTATCCTTGCCAACGCTGATTTCCAGAGCCAGGGCCTCGGCTACCGAAGGTGTGATGTATTTGCGGCCTGTTACCACCTGCTTGATCGCGGACACGAGCTGATCGGGCGCGCTTTGCTTGTTCAAATAGCCGCTGGCGCCGCTTTTGATCGCACGGACGGCATACTGTGTTTCCCGGTACATCGACAGCATCAGCACGCTGAGTTTCGGGTGAGCCTTTTTCAGGGCTTCAAGCAGTTCCAACCCGTTCCGGTCGGGTAGAGAAATATCCAGCAGCACTAGATCGAAATCTTTGTCGCGGGTGAGGCGTATCGCTTCAGCGGCGGTTTCGGCCTCGCCCTGGACGACAAGCTTTTCGTCGTCGGACAGAATCTGTTTCAAGCCTTCGCGAACAATTGCGTGGTCATCAACAATCAATATGCGAATAATTTCTTTTGCTTGCATGCCAAACTCCGTTGAGAACTCTAAACGCCTAAACCTTCACCTGCTTTTAAAGGCTTGCGGCGGGAACCTGCTTTACCCTGCGTTTCTTCTTTCATGCCGGACCCTGATTTTCCTGAAATTAAAGGAATTTCAAGGCTGACGCGTGTGCCTCCATCCGGTCCGGGTTCGATGAAAAAAACGCCACCCAGTGCCGAGGCTCTTTCGGACATTCCAATGACGCCGAAGGAGCGCTTTCGCTTCCTGGACGTTACAAGTTTCGGGCCAATCCCGTTGTCGGAGATTACAAGATGGAGTTTGTCGTGCTTCATGCCGAGATTGACCTCCACACTAGAAGCCTTTGCATGCTTTGCAATGTTTGTCATGGCTTCCTGAGCAATCCGGAAAACCGCGATCGAGGCATCGTCGTCCAGCGGAACCTGCTTGAGTTTGGTGAAAAATCGACAGTCGATGCCGGTGGTTCGGCAAAGTTGGCCGGTCAGCCATTGAATTGCCGAGACAATGCCAAAATCCAGAATGGAAGGCCGAAGGTCGCTGGAAATGCGGTGAATGGCATCCAGGGTGCTGTCCACCACTTCGTCGATGTACTTCAGGCGTTCGTCAGCCCTGGATTTGTCCTTGCCCGCGTTGCGCGTCAGCCAGGATACGCCGATCTTGATCGCGGTCAGGTTGCCTCCAAGCTCGTCATGGACTTCCCTGGCAATGCGTTTGCGTTCTTCTTCCTTTACGCGCTCGATATGGAGCGCGAGGCGGCGAAGTTCCTCTTTCGAGCGTTCCAGTTCCTCCTTGGCGAGCTTGCTTTGGGTAATGTTCAGCATGATGCCGTCCCAGACTGTTCCGGCCGAAGTTTCGCGCCTGCTGGTGCGGATGTTGATCCACTTGATGTCTTTCCATGCTTCGACCCAGATGCGACCTTCCCAGTTGAAAGCCAAGTGGCAGCCGTTGGCTTCCGCCAGGGCTTTCCTGTAGGAGGCTACGTCTTCCGGAACGATCAAATCCAGCAGCAGCCCCGGCTTGGCCTGCAAGGCCTGGGGTTTGATTCCCAGCAGCATGCGTGAATTGGCGCTGACAAAGGGCAGAGTGACCGTGCCGTCCGGCGCGCAATGGACCTGATAAGCCATGCCGGGAATGTTTGAAACCAGCGCCTGATAGTCCGACTCCCGCTGGTTGCGTACAAGTCTGGAAACCTTGCGGTTGTTCAGGTCGTTGATGATGACGACATAAAATGGCCTTCCATTTCCCTGCTCGGAAAAGAGCCGGACTTCGGCCAGGCTAGTCATGCCGTTTTTTCGACGCAGACTGCAATCAAAAGACTTGATGCTGGTGGAACCCGGATTGACGGAAAGCTGGGGCAAGCCATCCGCGCGATCATTTGCACCAACGAAAATGTCCTGGAACCCTAGCTGTTTGAGTTCCTGAAGCGTGTACTGAAGATGGATTCTAGCTGCGCGATTGGCTTCGACGACCCTATGGGTCGTGGCATCGAATACCAGAATTTCGTTGAATGATCCCTGAAGCAGCAGCCTGCTGAGCTTGCTTCTGGATTTGGTGTCTAGTTGTGTGCCAATCACATCGCCGCCGTATTTTTCTCATGAAAATCGGCCGCAACTCCCGGCGAGACAGCGTACTGAATATCAGTGTTGCCTCGAATATTTTTATTAACTTCTGCTATCAAGTTAATGTAAAACATTATTAATGTCTAGCTTTCAATTGTTAATTGACAACATATCCAAAGATTGTTGTGACTAGACAACGAAGGAACATTGTTTTTACCCGGCAATTCTTCGTTTTGGAAACCGGAACGACTTTTCAGTGCTGTGCTCGTAATCCGATTGTTATTTCAGGTGGATGATTACTTTATTTTTGAGATCTGGCATTCGAGGCCCAGAAATTCCAACGCAGTCTGGCCTCAAACCATTTGCCTTCGAGGCTGTCCACCTCGAGTCTTGCGCCGTGCAATTCCGCAATGCGGCGAACGATGGCTAGGCCAAGTCCGCTTCCTTCGGTATGGGTATTGTTGCTGCGATAGAATCGTTCGATAAGCATTGGCAGTTCTTGCGGTTTCACACCGGGACCAGCATCACGCACGCCGAATATAGCTTCCCCGTGTTCCTGTCTGACAAATACCAGAATGCCACAGCCTGCCGGAGTGTAGCGCAATGCATTGTCGATCAGATTGCGCATGGCGATGGTGAGCAGTTCGGCATCCCCTGTCACCCTGATGGGGACGTCACACAAATCAAGGCTCAAATCACTTGCGCGTTCCGGCGCGCCGGGAATTACTTCATTCATCAGCGCTGTAACAGTGGCAACCAGATCCAGTTTTTCCGTCTGCGGCAATCGGGCAAGCGGATCGAGCCGAGCAAGACGCAACAACTGCTCGACAAGCCGGGTCGCGCGCCTGGTGCCAGCAAGTACCTGGTTGAGGGCGTGGCGATGCTGTTCGGTATCGGTACTGGACAATGCCACTTGGGCCTGTACGCGGATGGCTGCGAGCGGCGTGCGCAGTTCATGAGCGGCATCAGAGGTAAATCTGCGTTCATTTTCCAGAGTTTGACCCAGCCGGCCAAGCAGACTGTTAAGTGATGACATCAGCGGCTGGGCTTCCCGGGGAATTGTGGCGGTATCGAATGCCTGAAGGTTATCCGGCGACCTTTGGGAGACCTCTTTTGTCAGATCATCCAGCGGTTTGAGTCCCCGTCGTACGGAAACATAAATCAGCCCGATGAGGAAGGGGATGAGCAAACCCAGAGGCAGAACTGTTTTGGCTGCAATCTCGAGAGCCTCCTTGCTGCGCTGACGCAAGGACTGGAATACCTGGATGCGCAGATCGCCCGCTTCCGTTGTAACGACAAGGCTGCGCCAACCCTGTCCATTGATTTTAAGGTCAGCCAGTCCCAGATCGCCGGCAAGACTGGCTCCTGGCGCTTGCGCAGATCGGGTCAGCACTGTGCCATCCGGATGACCGATCTGAAATTCCATGAGGAGCCCCTTGTGATGCTTGCCAGCGCCTTTCATGGTTTTCAGCAGGCTGGGCAGTTCGACGAGCTGTGCGGGTGTCCGGGATGCCTGTGCGAGAAGCAGCGATGCCGTCTGCGCCATGTGCGCATCCATCATTTCCTGAACCTCGTGGTGTGCCTGATGGTAACTGAGGACGGCTGCCAGGGCCCAAATCAGCAAGGTGGCAAGCGATACCAGCCCCAGCAAGCGCCGACGCAGGGAATATGTTTTTGTGGCGAAAAGCGTGCCGGACATTCAGCCGGTTCCGCCGAGTTGATATCCCATGCCACGTACGGTATGAATGAAATCCGCACCCAGCTTCTTGCGCAGATGATGGATATAGACCTCGACGGTATTGCTTTCCGCCTCCTCCCCCCAGGCGTAAAGACTTTCCTCGAGCTGCGACCGTGTACGGATATGTGTCTTGTGGCTCATGAGGTCGTATAACAAGGCATATTCCCTCGCCGAGAGCGCCACCTGTTGACCATTGAGTGTTACCCGCTGAGATGCCGGATCAAGGGTTACGGTCTCATGGCAGAGGAGCGGGCTGGCCGTACCCCCAGTGCGTCGCAACAGTGCCCGCATCCTTGCATGCAGTTCGGGCAGGTCAAATGGCTTGGTGAGATAGTCGTCGGCCCCTGCATCCAGTCCGGCAACCTTGTCGTCACTGGTATCGCGAGCGGTTAGAATCAGCACGGGAATCCGGCTGCCCCTGCTGCGTAGTTCCTTGAGTACTGCCAGGCCGTCGCGCCGGGGCAGGCCGAGGTCAAGGACGCAGGCATCGTAGGCATGATCGAGTAATGCACGGCGGGCGGAGTCGCCATCGCGTACCCAGTCCACCGCGTAGTCAGCCAGCTTCAAACCTGCCCGGACACCGTCACCGAGCAGTGCATCATCCTCAACCAGCAATAAGCGCAATTACTTCCCTTCCTTGTTGAGCTTCTCCAGCAATGCCTGAATTTCCTGACGCCGTCCGCTGTCCGCAAGCTCACGACCCGGTCGAGCAGGTGCCTTCAGGGCGGCATTGAGGTGGAGGCGCGCATCCTTCAGGCGCTCACGTTCAACCAGATACTCGGCGTAAAAAAAGTTCGGGTCAATACCTGCTGGATTGATGCCGAGAGCCTTCTTGAAGAACTCTTCTGCCTTCTCCTTGTTGCCAAAACCGATGGGCCAGCCTGGTACTTTGGCATAAAGGGTGGCCAGACTGGTATAGGCCGAGCCACTCAGTGCCTTGTCATCCAGTTTCATTGCCTCTTCGAGACGGTTGCGAGCTTCCTTTGCCAGGGAAAGCGCGCCCAGTCCACCCTTTGCGCCTGCCTCGCTGGAAAGAACAATCCCTTCCCAGATCAGAAGTTCCGGTGAATTCGGGTTCGATTCCACAAGCTTGCGTGCCTGCAGGGCAAGTGCACGATATTGTTCCGCCTGCTGCTTTTCCGGAAGGCGATACTTGATTTCCGCCCAACGGTCCTGAATGGGGCGAATCATCTCGTCGGGTGAAGCTGCCTGCGCGGAGACCACGACCCCGACAATACCAGCCAGTATCGACAGACGAATGAATTGAGTAATTTTCATGGAGTTCCTTTCGGTGTTCAGGTTTTGGAAAGCGCGTGACGCTTGATAACAGGGAGCTTGGCCGCCAGGCCATGATCGATCAGGGAAGGCGCAATGCCGTTCAGCCAAGCGAACAGTCGCTCGGGAAATCCGAAATGCCTTTCCAGAGTTTCCTTCTGGAGGGAAGACACAATCTGGCGGGCCACCGACTCAGTCGTGTCGCAATGGTTCTTCAACTCGCGGTTGAGTGCATTGACTGCCGCCGTATTCAGCGGCGTATCGATGGCTCTTGGTGCGAGATGGATGACGGCGACCTTCGAATCCGCCAGTTCCCGACGCAAGGCCTGAGAGAAACCGCGCAAGCCCGCCTTGGCTGCCGAATACGCCGCAAAGCCGGGAAATGGCAGGCTGCCGAAAGTCGATCCGATATTGACGATCGCGGCTTCCGGTCTGGATTTGAGCCATGGCAACAGCGCGTGCGTCAGGTGCAAAGGCACCTCAAGGTTCGTTGCAAGCAGCTGTTCCACATCCACCCAGTCCTGCTGGTCGTAGAGACCAAAACCGCCAATCCCTGCATTGTTGATCAGTACATTGACACCGAATTCGTGCGCGGCGCCCACAACAGCGGCAATTCCATCAGGGCGGCCAAGATCGGCGCGCACGGTTGAGCTCTCCGGCCCCAGTTCGGTGGAGAGCGCGGCAAGACGTTGCGAATCACGGCCAGCCACCAGCAGCCGGGCTCCGCTGGCAGCAAGCTGACGCGCCAATTCATGACCGAGCCCGCCCGTGGCACCGGTCAGCAATATCCTTGCATTTTTCAATTGCATCTTGTTTCCTCCCAGCCCGGCAGGGCACGAAAAATATCACCGTAAAGTTTGAAAAATATTTTTGCGCAGCGCACAACTTCCGCCTGGTCATCGGGCGTCATGCGTTCCAGCAAACTGGCCAGATGCCTGGTGTGCTCCTGGTCAAGCGTTCCATGAGAACGCAAATAGGAAAATGCCGTATCCGGCAACCCCAGCTTTTCCTGAATGCGATCCGCGGCCATGAGCGCCAAGGCTACGCTGGTGCCTTCGAGGACGAAAACCATGCCGAAAAATCCGGCCGGATTACCCCGGTTGACTACGTCGTAGGCATAGGCCACCATCAATTCGGCAGGCAGCCCGGGCCTGCTGCCGCGCACGGCGTCGGCATCACCGCCCGCAGCGGCGATGTCATTGAGAATCCACTCCTCGTGACCAATTTCCTCTTCGATGTATTCGGCCACAGCCTTGCGCATCCATCCAAGCCGCTCGGGCAGCCGTCCTCCGAGCAGCATCAACAACGGCGTAGTGTGGCGGACATGGTGATAGGCCTGGCCAAGAAAGGCGAGATAACTTTCAGGCGTGACGCGGCCTTGCAGACAATCAGCGATGACAGGTGCTTCCATCAGTTGACGGCGTTCTGCGGCCGTGGCTTCTGTCAGAGTTTCATAGAATGGCACTGGCGGATTCCTCCTGAGGATAAAGCGATGCGACGGCAACTGCATGGTGGCTGAGAATGTCATTGCGCAGCGGACGCCCGTTGCCGGTAGCCAGGCCATTTTGCAGCGTGAAAGGCTCGGCCACAGTCCAGGCGCTGATACGCGCGTAATCCGGAAGTGCAAGGTTGACCCGCGCGACTGCTGTCGCCAGATCGTCATTACCGCATCCGTTTGCCGGGACAAGAAGGGCCACGAGTGAAGGTCGTCCATCTCCGGCAACGACCGCCTGAGCGATGGCAGTCTCGGCCAGCAGAACCGACTCGACCCATTCCGGCGCAATGTTTCGTCCATAAGAAGTAATCAGCAGGTTCTTGCGGCGGCCATCCAGGTGCAGATGACCTGTTGCATCGATATGCCCAATGTCACCTGTCAGGAATTCATCGGCGCCTGTCTGATTGGCTGAATCGAGATAGCCAATGAAGCCCCTCGATCTTATGCAGACTTCACCATTTTCGATGCGCACGGAAGCATGGGGCAGGGGGCGGCCCACCCCAGGGCCATCGTCACCGGGTCGATTGAGACTCACGACCGAGCCGCATTCAGTCAGGCCATATCCCTGGTAGACGGGCAGACCTAGTTCGCGCCACCTGGCAAGCTGGGATTGATCAACCCGGGCGCCGCCAACGGCTGCAAACACAAGCTCGGCGGGTGCCTGCAGATGTGCGGACTCCAAATACATGGCCCATGCCTTGGCTAGTTCCGGTACCAGTATCAGGCTGTTCACGCGCATTTCGGAGGCTGTGCGATGCAAGGCTGCTGGCTGGAACCCAGCCATGCCCTGCCAGCCGAGCATTTTCAGAGACGGCAAAAATATTTCGGCGCCACGCAACAGTGGCGCGTATATGCCCGCAACATTTTCAAGCAGCAGAGGTAGTGGCAGAACCGCAAGATGACGCTCGACCGGGAGGTCGGCAAGATAAGCTGTCAGCGCGGCAGCAGTTTCCAGCAGGCCGGTCATGCCCAGACACACGCCTTTGGGTGAACCTGTGCTGCCTGAGGTAAACGACACCTTGGCGGTACCGGGTGGCAGCCTGGCCGGGCTGGTTTTCCGTTTCATCAAGACCAGGCCGTTCCAGGTGGTCTCGCGGATGAATCCGAAGTCAAGATTTACGATCAGGTCGGGCTGATCTGTCAGAACGGCATCGGCACCGGTTTCGTTCAGCGCATGAAGCATTTGTGCGCGGCTGAAGAAAGCGGGCAGGGGTAGATGTACGGCGCCCGCCTTCAATGCGGCCAGATCAGCCATGACCCAGGCGGGCCCGTTGTCGGCAAGCACCGCCAGGATGCGGGTGCTTGCAAGATGCCGGGCAAGGGCATCAATTTCCTGCAACATTGCGGGAGCATCCCAGGTCCGGAGGTCACCATGCAGAATCGGCTCACCGCCTTTGCGCGCTGCAAGGATGTCAAACAGGGCCGTGGAGATCATATTGCTTTGTCCATACGGTCAAGGGCAAGGCGGATGCGTCCCACGACAACGACAGGGTTTTGATCGTAGTAATTGCCCCACTGGCTTGCTTGATCCCTGATGCACGCGGGGTCTGCCTGACGCAATGCCAGCAGGGGCAGGCCGAGCCGACTGAAAATTCCAATGAGTTCGCGTGTTGCCGTGAATGTCACCCACTCGTATCCCAATTTGTCGAGATACAAGGCAAGAGCGCTAATAATATTCAGGCTTCCACCCGGCTTGATCGCCGCAAGGTTTCCCACTTCCACGATCCGTTCGCGCGAAATGTTCCTGCCGGTCAGCTGGCCAATGGCTTGTTCGATTGGAGCGTCCAGATAGGATTCCAGAAACAGGCGACCGGTGTCCGCGCCCAGCCAGCCTGCGGCGGCAACCATTCTTGAATCTTTCTCGAGCAGCAACAGGTTGGCGGCAAAGTAGGTTACGTTGGCACCATAACGTTCAGCAAAAACATTCCTGATGAAAGACTCGACATCACATCGCCTTGGCGAGTCCTTGCCAAGATGAGTGATCGTCAGCGCCTCGGTATTCAAGGGAAACAGGGAGTGCCTGGCTGGTTGCATGATCGATTCCCAGAGCAAAACATGTCTGGAGACTACGGATCGATCCTTAAACCGGTCTTAAAAGGTGGCAGAACCAGATGCCGCTTATCGGATTGGGTTTTAGAGAATCGCGGGGAGTGAGAGGCAGAATTCGTGCATTGACAGTAAACAGAAACGCCACCGCGAGGGTGGCGCTGATTTGAATTCATGCTGCTTTTCGGCAGCATAGTTATTATGGCGTCCCCACGGGGATTCGAACCCAGGTTATCGCTGTGAAAGAGTTCTATATATCAATTTCGTGGACTTTATCGGACTTCGCTGGATCAGCCTGAAAGCCTTATGAATGCTTGTTTACATGGATTTTATATCCGATAATGTCCAGAGTTGTCCGGGAACATTTTAGGGACATATTGGGGACACGAAGGGACACGAGCATGGCAAGGGCGTCACGCGATCCAAGGCTGGAAAACCGCACGAAAAGATTGAAGCTGGAGAAGGGGACACGGTACTACGCGCCCATCACAACTGGTTTGTCTCTTGTTTACCGGCGGACAGGGGATGGTTACGGGACATGGTATTGCCGCATCAAGGATAAAGTTGGCAAAGACACCATGACTAGCATTGGCAGTGCTGACGATTACCAGGATGCGGACGGAACGAGCGTTCTAACCTATGTTCAGGCACAGGAAAAATGCCGAGCCCTTGCGAAGGAAAGCAAGGCAGTCGCTACCGGCAAGCCTCTTACTGTGACGGAAGCTGCTAACCATTACATGACGTGGTACCGGGAACATCGGCGGGCAATCCGTGCCACCGAGAATGTGCTTAACGCGCATATCCTACCAGAGTGGGGTGATGTCCTTTTGATGGACTTGAAGACCAAGGACATCCGAAAATGGCATGAGAAACTCGCTGCCACGCCAGCCCGCAAGCGATCTGGCAACGGCGAAAAGCAGGCATATCGGGAGAAGGCCATAACCGCTGATGAAAAACGCTCTCGAAAGTCCACTGCCAACCGCATCCTGACCGTATTCAAGGCGGTGTTGAATCGCGCTTTTCGCGATGAACTGATAAGCGATGACACGGCATGGCGGAGGGTCAAGCCATTTGAAAACGCCGATGAGCCAGTCACGCGGTTTTTAACGGCTGCTGAATCCACACGGCTGGTTAATGCAAGTCCGAATGATTTTCGCCAATTGGTGAAAGCGGCGCTTTTCACAGGGGCACGCTATGGTGAACTATCGCGTCTTAAGGCGGCTGATGTGCAACTGGACACCGGCATGATTTATATCAGTGCGGAAGCCAAGAGTGGAAAAGGGCGCTTTGTGCCTTTGTCGAATGAAGGGCTGGATTTTTTCCAGTCTGCCATCGTCGGCAAACCCGGCACGGATTATGTGTTCACACGCACGGACGGCGAGCCTTGGGGATACAACCATCAAGTCCGCCAGATCAAGGCTGCTTGTGAGCAGGCCAGGATAGAACCCCCTATCGGTTTTCACGAACTGCGGCACACTTATGCCAGCTTGCTAGCGCAGGCCGGAGCAGACTTGCTGACCATTTCAAAACTTCTCGGACACGCGGATACCCGCATCACCAGCCGTCACTATGCTCACTTGTGTGACAAGACGCTGGCCAATACCGTGCGCACATTGTTGCCGTCATTCGGGCACCAGCCTGACGGAAAAGTGGCCGGGCTCCGTGCCAAGCAGGCGTAAAGCGCTTGCCTTTATAATCCATTGGATTATGATTAAATCGTGCTGACCATTGCTGAAGTGCCAGAATACATTCGCCGTGCGGAAAAACTGCTAACCGAGGAAGAGCGCCGAGATATCGTGGATTACCTGGCAGCCAACCCCAAGGCGGGTGACATCATGGAAGGCACGGGCGGCGTGAGGAAACTACGCTGGGGTAGACAAGGCCGGGGCAAAAGCGGCGGCGTCAGGGTGATTTACTACGTTCACTCCGATTTGATGCCGCTTTATCTGCTGACTGTGTTTGCCAAAAACGAACGCGCCAATCTTACCAAGGCGGAACGCAACGAATTGGCCGGACTGGTGGAAATGCTGGTTTCGGCATGGCTGGAGAAGTAATCATGGGTGCATTTCAAAGCATCAAACAGGGTTTGACCGAAGCGGTTGCCCATGCCAAAGGCAAGAAGGCGGGTGTCAGGGAATATCAACCCTATGAAGTGGACGTGGCCGAGTTGAGAAAGCGGCTTGGTTTGACGCAAGAGCAATTTGCCGCCCGCTTTGGATTTTCAGTTGCCACGTTGCGGCACTGGGAGCGAGGGGACAGAAAACCGCATGGCGCGGCGCTGGTGTTGTTGAATCTCATCGACCGTGAACCCAAGGCCGTCATGCGGGCGCTGGCAGCCTGAGCAATCGCTGCTTAACTCAATAATACTCAACAGCCTGTACGCAGGGCGTCCTTGAGCGGAACGCAGGGAATTTCCAGTGCAGCCAGCGTCATCAGGGTTTGCGGTGCAGCTATATCAACTGTCCAGCACAGGATTTCTTCGCGCCAATCGATAGCGCTATTTGATGTGCTCACGGGCGCGGCCAGTTTCTTGACCTCAATCACATTGAGAATTCTGGCCAAATGGCTGGCCGCGTGAATAGTCTCGTGAACCACGGTTGATTCCGATAGCTTCCGGGCGATCAAGTTGATATCGGCCAGCAGGCCCTCCTTCTGCCCGTTATGGTTGCGACACTGCATGGAGCCAAGCACGCTGCGTTTGGAACGCGAACCCAAATGCCTGTGGAGATGATCTGACGTTGGGTGTACCAGTACATGAAAATGCCATTGTGGCGCGAACGTGGAAACCGAAAATCGGTAAGTAATATTGCCCTCGGTATCAATCGCATAGGCGTGCGGCTCGCAACGGCCAGCATATTCGTGAGTATCGGCCAGCAACCGGCCGCGCCATTGCAGGTGCTTCAACTGCTTTTCCGTCAGTACGGACGTAAGCGGTAAGCGCGCCATCAGGCGAATCTGTTGGTCAGGATGGATGCGGGGGTGTGACATGCCTTTATGCAAACTTAATTAAGCCTGCCAGTTCCCGATGCCGCCCCATCCATACTCAAGCAGCGCGGCCTGGCCGCCATCCTTGGATTTGACCTTCTCGTAAACGATATGAACGGCCTTTTGCATGGCGGGCAAGCCAGCATGGTTGTGTAGTAACGCACCGATTTCCCTGGCGCGTTGATATTGCGGATAGTCCTCCACCTCTGGGTACCCATGTTTCTTTGCCCACGCCAGCCCGGCTTTGCACAAAACAACGAGCTCATCATACAGAGCGCTGATTTGGACTTCGGTCATGTTGCTTTCGGATAAGGGGGATGATGAAAGGTGTTGCCCCTTCACGGGTGACTCGCCAGATTTCTCAAATTTGTTCAATACATATTGGAGGGCCGATGTCACGGCCCGTGTATAAGCATTAACGGCCTTTAGCCATAATGCAGCCATTTCGGTATTTGCCTGACAGATCGGGTAGAGGGTTTCAAGCTTGGGCGAAAATTCTGGGTCGGAAATATCAGCCTCCCCATCAATTATCTTTTGCAAGAAACTGGTTATGTCATCAGGCTGCTTAGGGATTGTTTGATTGATAGGCATGTTTTCTCTCACGATTGAACTGCTGTCCGGCTTTAGCCAAACGCTATCCGGTCAATTCCTGATAGCGGGCGAACAAAAATGCCACGCGCGAGGCATCATCCTTGCCACTCTTGTAGCCGTACGCGGCATCAACAGCCTTGTCGAGCGCGTTATGTGCCTTAACCAGTTCGGCGGGCATGTTGCCTGGGGCATACAAGATGGCAAGGGAACATGGCTGGTTCTGATCCATGCAGCGTTTTTCTTCTGCGGCACGAGCATCCAGTACAGCTTGGGTTGCAGCTTCGATTTTCTTCTTTTGCCCCTCGGTAGGGTTTTCCGGCCAAGGGAGGTTGTTGTAAACAATGCCTGTTGAATATTGATAATCACTTTTTAGGCGACCACAAACCGCGCGTGTCCATGCCATGTGCATGGAGCTGGCCAATATTCCAAAATGATAGGGAGTGGCATTAGCAACGGTATAAAGCTTGTTGCTGGCGATGGTGTCTTTCGGCAAATAGCCTATGGGAATGTAGCGGCGGTTTTCCGATGACACTTCAGGGACAGCCAGATAAGTGCCATTCGGCTGGCGAATTTCTCCAAAAAGATATGGTGTGTCGGCTAGCTTTTGTGTGGCTTCCCGGCTACTTGCTAACCGCATTTCTTTAACTGCCGCAATACGGCGTTTTATTTCTGGAGATTTCCCTCGGTCTGATGCCGTGCTGTCCTTAAGCCACAGACAATAACGTGGCACGTTGTTGATGAATTCGTCCGCTCCCATAAATCGGCGAATATAGTTCGCAGCTATCAGATCGGCTTCGCGGATGTCCTTCTCTTTTTCCGGTGACAACAGCAGGAACCCACCGTCATTGGGCATGCTGCCGAAAACCATTTCTGGCGCTTGTGGGCAAAGCGGCTTGCGCCGTTTCTCGATCAACACTGTCGGTGCGTCCACTAAATATGGGTTAATCTGTTTGGTACCAATTTCCTCTGGCTCGCCTGTTATGTCTTGGTATTGAAATAGTCGGCACTGCACTGGTTTGTTAAGGGAGAACCCCACAATGACGCAATGCACGGCAGCTATGCCCCGGCCTTCATTGCTCCAGCGGAAGGTACGGTGTGCAAAATGAATATGGACGCCAAGCCGGGCGAGTTCGCCCCACAGGATGGCAACCTGCTCGCCTTGGGTAATGCTATTGGTAGAAACAAAGGCCACAGGAATATCTGTACCCTGAATGTATTTGGCGGCCTTGATGTACCAAGCGGCTACGTAATCCAGTACTTTTGCCCCATCCATTTCATGAAATACCTTGGTCAGGTCAGTTTTTTGATCCATGGTCTGGTACTGACGACCCACAAATGGCGGGTTGCCCATGATGTAGCTGCATTCAGCGGCGGGTAAAACACTTGACCAGTCGATTTGGAGCGCATTGCCGCAAACGATATGTGGCGAGGAAGTGATAGGCACGGTGGGGCGAGTAGCTCCCAAGGTCTGACGTGCCTCCTCATTCATCTGCTCGTCTGTTATGTAGAGTGCTACGTGGGCGATATGAGCAGCAGCTTCATCAATTTCGATTCCATAGAACTGGCTGGTATTCACCCTGATGCGGGTGGAAATATCCAGCAGCTCCGGGCCTTTGTCGCCCCATCTTGCCTTGATGATCTCATGTTCCAGTCGGCGCAATTCACGATAAGCGATCACGAGAAAATTACCGCAACCGCATGCCGGATCGAATAGTTTTAATTTGGCCAACTTATCGTGCAAAGCTTCCAGTTTGGCCTTGTTTCGCCTAGCGGCATTAAATTCTTGCCGTAAGCCTTCCATGAACAGAGGGTTGATGACACGAAGAATGTTTCTTTCGCTTGTGTAATGCGCCCCTAGCTCGCGTCGGCTGGCTATTCTGTGGGCATTGTCTCCGGGAGTTTCCAATACTCCCTGGAACATGGCCCCAAATATGGCGGGCGAGATTTTGCTCCAGTCGATGCTCGTGTCACAGGCAAGCAGTTTCTCCCTTAGTTCGCCATTGAAGACGGGTATCCGGCTACGCTCCTTGAACAAGTCACCATTTACATAGGCAAATTTGTTTAGTTCTGCACCAAGTGTTTTCTGGCGAAGGTCTTCATGAACATTTAGAACTTCATCAAACAGTGATTCAAGTGCACCCTTAAGGTCAGTACCATCAGACTTGGTGCCAGCCAAGTAATGCGTGAATAACTGTCGCTCACCAAAAATACCTGTGTCGTCGGCAAATAGACAAAACAGCAACCGTGTTAAGAAGACCTCCAAGTCCCTGCCAGTGAAATCCTTACTGACTATCGCATCATGCAGGGCAGCAACTGCGTATGCGGCATCACGATCTACTGGAGATTCCTCAACTATCGTTTGGCTTGGATTGTCAGTGAGGAACATGAACCACTCGGCATTCTTGGCCAGTTCATCAATGCTACATTCCCTGATGCCGCCGTCATCCAAGCTATAAAGACGAAATCGAGAGAAATTACAGGTCAGTATGTAGGGAGGCAGTGGTTGCGTCAGTTCAACAGCATAGTCAGCTGCTTGTTGATGCGCGCGATCCAGACTGATCCCTCTGCTTTTCATTTCGGTGAGGAGCTTTCCGGGAACAAAGCCGTCGATAAATCCGGTTGTGCCTTTTTTGGTTGGCACTCGCTCCTCAAACAGGCGCGCTTTGCGTCTTTCTATGCCAAAGCAACGATAGAACTCAATCTGGAAGCTTTGGGCTTCCTGTCGTTCTTCGCTTGCGTCTGCGTACTCGTGCGCAAAAGCCGTAAGTCTTCGGCGAACTTCTTCAATAGTGATGGGCATGGCATTTGTGTTTTTCTCTGCCAGCTAGTTGATTCAGCATAAGAGGCGCTGATTTCGACTTTCCAGACTGGCAATTCATGCCCGGAATAATTGCCCATAAGGCAATACAAGTAAAGCAATTAGCCTAATTGGCTTTGCCTGTTAGGCAAATGACGGCAAAAAATGCCACATGGAAATCGGGGATGTCATCAAGGCGTTGCGTGTTGAGCGCGAGTGGACGCAGGAAAAGCTGGCACTGGAAGTGGAGGTGGCAACCAGTACCTTGTCACGCATCGAGCTTGGCAAACGCAAGCCATCCGAGGCTCTGCTCAGACGCCTTGCCTTGGCGCTTGGTACGACGGTCGCGGATTTATACGCCGGGGTAGAAGGGCGCAAGAGGGCAAAGTCCGGCGGCCCAGCGGCCTTGTCGGGCGCGGAGGCTACGGATTACCTGCCAGAGGCAATCAGCGTGCGGCGGCTATTTCGGGAATTGACGCCGCAAAACCAGAAGCTGGCGGTGGAGATTCTGCGGACATTGAGGCGGATGCAGGGGTAGGGGACTGCTGCACAACCTTGAGCCAAGACAGCTTGTGAATTGACGCTCGCCGCATCTTGCTCATGTCCCCAAAAAAACGCCCCGATGGGTTGCTTCGGTGTGCCCGCTGTCTCTCTTAACAGAGGGCAAACGATCCGAGCTTCCATCAGGGCGCAAGTAGATGTTACAACTCCCTTCATGAATCGTTTGGTCAAACCTTACCCCTTCACGCACACCACCTGTTTCAAGGTATGCACCACGTCCACCAGATCGGACTGGTTGGCCATGACCTGATCGATGTCCTTGTCCTTGACAGAGACAAATGAAGTGTTGCTGCCGGTCGTCATCACGTAATTACCCACCCATTGCAAACCACGCATGGTTTAGCACGTGGTCTTTGACCTGGGCATAGTCATTCTCGTCATCGAAGTCATCGCCCCGCAAATCCCAATGCTGCGGATCAAACTCTGTCGTAAAGAAGCGGCGCAGTTCGGATTTCAGCGTAGCGGCCAAGGTGGCGCGCGCCAGAATGCCTTCCAGCAACACTTCTTCCGAGAATTTCCGGGTCACGCGCAGCAACACCCGCTCCGGGTTTTCGGTACGAAGCACCGTGAATACGGCCTCCTGTCCTTCCTCGTCGATCTCCATCTGGATCGGTAGGTCGCCTTCGTCGATTTCACGGCCCCAAGCGACCATCTCGCCGAACGGGTCGAACACCTCGGACAGGTGAATCGTGGCTGTTGCGGTGTCGAGCGTCAGGTGCAGCTTCGCCCAGCCGTATTCCTCCATCTCCAGCCGGATTCCAATCAGGGCGTCGGGTAAGCCGGGGCGGATCACGAACCACTTGGATGGTTCCTCGGCAGGCCTGTGCAAGCCCGCACGCGCCCAACGCTCGGTGCTATAGGAGTGCAGCGCCCCGGTGTTGCCGCAAACGAAGAACGGCGTGAGTGCCGACCACGCGCCGAAGCGATCCGATCCTCGCAGACCGTGATACCACTCCATCAGTTCGCCGTAGCTGCGCCAGTGAAAGCGCTCCGTATCCGCCACGCGAATCACGGCCGCAGCATTGTCCACAACTTTGGTGACGTAGTCGAACGACTCGTGGAGCTTACTGAAAAGATCGGGACTCGGCCTGAGCGCGAAGAAGCCATCAAGGCTTTCCTTGTCCGCGATCATCAGATCGCCGCCGAACGCTTCGTCAAGTTTAGCTTGTACAGCGTGCCGTCTGTCCGACATCGTGGTCTGCGGGTTTTCGATCAGCGCGGGGATTTCACCAAGCGCCGCACGCGCCTTCTCGTCGCGGCATAGGCGAAGGGGCAGGATCAAGCCAACGTGTGGCGCGATGCCGGGGCGATCCCCGCCTGTGTGCGCACCAACAGCGAACAGGCCTGGGGCCGTTTCCGTTTCCCGCTCACGGAGGTCTCGCCCCGAAGCACCGTACTGCGCGATGTAGAGGCAGGGCAATAAGTCATCCAGACGCCCCGTCAGTTGGCCGCAGTTGCGCGCAATTTCGCGCGGTCGTGAGGATTTTGGCTCGTCGCTCTTACTCCAACCCAATTTCATGATTCACCTCCCTCCGCGTGGATGATCTGATCGACGGTCATCCAGCCTTCCGGTCGATGGAGCTTGACCGCGACTTCCGAACCCAAGGCCGTTTGCAGTGCCTTGGCGATTTCGAACGCTTCTTGGGCATGGCGCTCCCACCATACCTCGCTGCCTTCGCCGGGCGGCATCACGGTGTCGTCGTAGTCCCGCTGCCAAGCGGCGATGCGCCGCACCAGCGGGAATGGCAAATCAAGCAGGTCGTAGCCCAGCATCTTGCCGTCTTCTGTCCACAGACCACTACTGCCGAAGTCGTTGTCGAGGTGGATTTCCTTGATCTGGCGAGTGAAAGCAACACGCTTCGCCTTGCGGGCTGCCAAGCGCGCGGGAGTGCCGTGCTTTTTAAGGCTCGTTTCCGGATTCATCAACTGCGTGCGCTCGACATGGAAATACTTGGCGTCGACACCAAGTTCGAGCGCCAGCCACAGCAAGTCTTCCGCACCTTCTGACAGATTCAGGTCAAAGCCCCTACCGGGCGTCTGCTCGTTGGCGATCACGCACAGCTCATCCGCCAGCGCGAGGAGTTCGAGGGGTTCATCCAGTGTGGTGTCGTAGAGGTAATGCACCGTCCAGTCGCGGCAGTAGCGCGTCGCCTGCTTGACCCATTCGTCGGTCGCCAACTCCTTCGGCGCGACGATGAAGGCGCGTGCGCCGATCTTCTGCGCCAGCAGCGACTGCGCCACGTCGCGCGCCTGCGGCGTCGAGAACAGCATGACGACCGCTTTCTGTTTGTCCGGTGGCAAGTATTCGAATCGGCAGAACAACGTCTCCAGCCCGATGAAAGAGCCGTTCATCTGGAACGACTGCGTATAGCTGGCCGGGTCGATCAGCGCTGCCTTGAGTTCCTCGGCATCACGGGCTCCGCTGATTTTCAGCAGATAACGCACGAAGGACGATTCCGGTTTGTGCGTGCAGCACCAGTGCAGGACGAGGAAGCGATGTATGTCATCGTCGTCGGTATCGCAGTCCAGGTCGGCAAAGTGATACACCGGCTCGCCCAGCGCCTTTTCCAGTTCAAGAGCCACGGGGCGAATGGCCTCGCGCCAGCGCATGAACGGATTATCGGTGGACTTCCAGTCGTCGATGTCGGCCCAAGGCGCGCCGGGCACGAATTCGATCATGGCCTTGGGCGGCGGCAGCGCGGGCAGGTTTTCTAGCGACCACGGCTCGTTCCAATTGTCCGGCCCACGGAACATTGGCGTGCAGGCGACCACATCCGCCGCCTGCTCGAAGAAGTCGAGGAGCTCGGGCGGCACCAGCACTTCTTCGCTGGCCAGCTCCTTGAAGCCCTGCCCGTCGAGCTTCAGATCGAATGCCAACTGATTCACCCGTCGACGCTCGTCGCGCAGCCACGCCACGAAATCAGGCAGCGGCAGACATTCGGGCGGTTCCGGTTCGAAGTCGTCGAAGAAGTTGACCCAGTGGTCTTCCTCTACGTCCGCCTTCATTCGAGTCACGGCTTCGCGCGCTCTAACCTGTGCATTCTCCTGTACAACACCTTGGTGCCGCAGTAGCTTTTCCAGTGCCCCCACAGGCTCGATGTAAGGTACGCGCTGACCAGCGGGCGGCTCCAGCAGATAGATTCTTTTCTGCCAGCCGCCCCCCTTAGGAGCTTCGATGAAACCACCGATCGACGCTATCCAATTCGGTTCCAGCGCAGAAACCGGCAGTACTTTCATTAATGCAGCGATACTGACCATCGTTCATCCCTCCAAGGCAGCAACCGGGCGTGTCTAGGCGTATCCACCCCGACAGCGGCGGGGATGATGGCCTTGTGCGTGGCGATGACCGAGCCGACCGTCGCGCCGATGCCGGTATGCACGTCAGGCATGGCGGCAACGTGGTGATGGATGAAAGGCAGGCTGGCGATGTTGACCAGTTGCTGCCGGGCGCTGGCCTCGAACTCATCCGTCCAGACTTTGACGGGATGGCCTGCTTCCAAAATGACTTGCCTGATGGGCATGTTTCTTCTCCTTGGTTATGCGCCATTGTGTGGCGCGGCTTAATGCGGCAGGTAGCCGCTAATCAAGGCGGGAAGAAATCGGAGTAAGGGTAAATCAACCGGTTTGAACCTTCCCGCCAGCTTGCCTGACGGGATAACCGGTCAGACGAATCAGGGTTTGCGCGTTGTGCGCTTGCTGTCCTTGTATGGGCGATCCGAATGCCCATTCAGGGAGGCAGTCGTTTCCACGCGCGCAAACACATCCAAGCCCAGCCAGGCGGCTTGAGCAAAGGAGTTTATGAGTAGCGTGGAATGAAGGTTCATTTCCTGTTTGTATTGATTATGCAGGGAGCGGAATTTACGCCAAATTCAAATGATGTGGCAACCCCTGACAGGCGGAAAGGCGACCAAAGGTAGGGGCGTGTTGCAAAATCGCTCAGATTTCAGAAATGGAATTGCGGCACTGTTTCATCAATACCCGCAATTGGCGGACTTCTTCAAGGAATGAGCGGCTCCTTGTGCCGTGTTTGTAGGAATTTGATGCGCTGATGGTTTTGCCTTTCTCAGTATTAGGGCCGGTTGATTTTTCCCACGGTTTCCAGTTCCGGATCAATGCCGCCTGTTTTGCCCTCCGTTCCGGTGTCCAGCCATTTTTCATTGTTCGCTTCCAATAGTTCGTTTGAAGGATTTTCAGAATTTCTCGCGTGCGTGCGCGAGGAGGGTTCGTCGCCTGCACAGATATTGTTATTTATCTGTTGTGGCCCATGAGCGATATTTGCCTGTTTTACAAAGGCTGTTGGGCGGGGATTTTTGATTTCAGCCAGGGTTTGTAGGGTTGCCCGGCATTGGCCTTGGGCTTTTAAGGCCATGCGGAGATAGTGTTCAGTTGCTTCCGGGTATTTGCCCATATTTGATGCTGCCCGCCGCGCCAATTCGTTGAAGATGGTGTTTAGAACCGTGCTTTGGGCGATTAGCGTGGATTCAACTTCGGATAGGTCGCCATCCTGCACCTTGTTTGCGCTGTCGATCATCACGCCAAACGCCTCTCTAGTGTGAATCTCGCCAAAGGTCGCTTCTGCGAAAGCCTTTGCTGTCAGGGTATTGGTCATGATGGGGGTCATGGTCATTTCAGCGCCCCTTCGTTCGCTGGTTTTCTCCGGGGTTGTCAAGGCGGCTTTGCTGCTTTGCTTAACCCCAGATTTCGCTTTCTTTATTGCCATTATGGTTATCCTTGCTCAATAAATGTCCAACTACTTAGCCTGTTGAAGAGAAGTGTTTGCAGGGGATAAGAATTCAACATCATCAACCCTCATTTCCTCAGCTTCTGCAAAGATTGGTTTTTTGGTTACTTGGTTACAAGGCTTTATCCATGGGGGTTCCGGCGTAACCGGGGTGTGACCAACAGGGTTTGTAACTGACGGCCCAGTTACGCTAGAAGCCTTGAATTCATTGGCTTGTAACCGGGTAACCGAAAAAATGGCATTTTCAGGGGGTGTGGAAAGATACCGTACGAAGGTATCCGCGAATTGTTCCAGATAGAACCCTTTGGATACTTCGTATCCTATCCGGATTGTTTTTGACTGAATACCGTAACTTGCCAGCATTCGTCCCAACTGTCTGGGGGTAAGTGGCCTGCTTTTGTTCCAAGTCGCCCATGCCGCCTCCTCATCTCCAACCAGTGTGGCAACCAAGTCCGACATGCTAATTTTTTCCACGCGTTTGGATTCAAAGACATGCTGAATATCAGACAACAGTTCATTCCCAGCACTTTGTGTCTGGGTGGATACGTTTGACAGTTTCAGCGCGGCTTGGGTTGCCCGTTCCACCCATTCGCTGCCCGCGCATTCGGCAATGGCAAGTAGTGGCTCCCAGTTATCTTGGGCGCGGTCGGATAGGGTGTGAGGTAGGTGAGGCCGGGCGGTTCTTACCTTTTCAGCGTAATCTTCGGCAAACCTTGCCAGCATGGAGGCCAGCCGGTCGAATGATCCAGCCTCTGCATAGCGCAAGCGGATTACTTTCTCATCCGGCAGCTTTCTCCTCATACTGATGATGATGGCGCGGCTCAGGGTTGCGTCTGGCAAGTGCTTTTCCAGCGCGATGCCAGCCAAGGCTTTAGCACCCCAGACAGTAAATAGTTTGGGTTTCAGGTCATCCCCCACCACACGTCCGACAAAGGCGTTGGCACGTGTGTGCCCCGCGTTCACCAGGCCTTTGAGTTCTTCGTTCTCTTTGATGAAGGTATCGGCCTCATCAATCAGCATGGTAGGAGTCCATAACTCTACCGCCCGAAACAGAAATGAGATGGAGGAATTGGCCGCAGGAAGTGGGCGACTTACTAGGCGACCAAACAAAGTTAACAACTGTGACTTGCCACAGGCTTTTTCTGGCGCATTAATGATCGCAAGTGGCGCAACTTCAACCACATCGATAAAGTGGGTGAAGGCAACCCACAAGGTTGCGGCGTCCGCCTGTTCTTTGTCCAGCACGATGAAGCGGCGGATCGTGTTGGCTATCTCAGTTAGCAACTCCGCCGGGGAGATGGGTTCATGCCACGTCTCGATAACCTTGAACGGTAGGCGTTCACCTTCCTTATCCTTCAGAGCATCCTTAACCAAGCTGTCCAGGGTGGCAGGGCGCACACCCATCACCTTGGCCGTTTCATTTCTTACGCGGTCATATTCCAGCTTGGGCAGTGCGGCAAGACGGGTGATAATCGCGCCGTCAGATTCATTGTCTGGGTCTGGTGCATTTTCTTGAGGCGTCTGGGAATCACTTGCATCCCATTCGTGGTCATGTGTCGATTCTGGAAGGCCGATTCTTGGCAGGGCGTGTATATCTGCTGCTGTCGCACTCGGATTCATCGCCAGCCAGTCTACGCAGTCACCCTTGGGCGGCAAACTCAGCTTGGCAACATCGATTACCGCAACCGTGCAACCGATGGCTTCCAGCGCATCCTTGACGGCCTGGGCATAACGCGCCCCGGCTTCGTCGGCGTCAGGCCAGATCGTGGCGATGCTACCTGCCAGTATTGACCAGTCCGCCCTGTCCGCTGAGTCCGCCGCGCCCGACGTGGTGGCGAGAATGCCCAGCTTCGCCAGCGCATCCGCACAGGGCTCGCCCTCCACCACGATCACCGGCTCATGCGTCCGGCTGGCGAGTTCATGCAGCCGATAGAGCGGCTTGCCGTCCAGGTAGGGCGGTTCCTTCAACACGAAGCCCGCGCCCACCCGCATCATGGGGCGAATCCACTTTTCGCCGGTGTCCGTGTTTTTCAGGCGGATGCGCCAGTGGATCGGGCGACCGTCCAGGTCGGTGTATTCGTGCAGGGCCTGCGGTTTGTAGCCGTCGGCGATGGCTTTTTTAGACAAGCGCCTGGCCGCTTGTTGAGGTGTTTCGCTCATTGGCTTTTCCCCCAAACGCCCAGCGCCCGCGCCGCATCGATAAAGCGCAAACCATGGCGCTGCATATGGAAGGCCAAGACATCCCCGCCCTTCGCGCCGCATACCATGCAGCAAAATGCGCCGGTGTCCAAACGTACACGCAGGCTGGGCCGGGTGTCATTGTGGAAAGGACATGTGGCGCTCTTCCACTCGCCGCCGCCAGTCAGTATCAAGCCTTGTGACATGAAGTAGTCCGACGGGTGCGGCAACAGGGCGCGATTGAAGCCAAAGGATTTGCGCGGATACGCCCCGCCGCGCGCGGATTTCGCGTAAGCCATGGCCGCTCCTTATTCCGCCAGCTTGCGAGCGGTTTCGAGTTTTACAACCAGGGCGCGGATTTCCTCGTCGGTCTTGCCGGAAATTTTGGCTGCATTCAGCGCCCGAACCTCGTAGTCGGGCCACCCGCTCGACCGCAAAGACGTTTTTACCGGCTTTGTGAAAAGTCCGGACTTAACATCGGCGTAGTGTTTGCTCCTTGATGCGCCGCGCCGGTCGAGCACTTGCGGCAGCCGAAGAATTTTTGTGTCCATATGTGTTCCTTAACGTGCGCCGGAAAACACCGGCATGGCGAAGAACTATCCAGGACGGAAAAAAAACAAATGTTCGGATTTTCCGGTTTTGAAACGGGGCTTTTGCCTATGCGACCATCGAGTTCAGGGAGGGTCAGGAACTGGTCACCTAGGGCGCGGAGACCAGCATCACCCAGAAGCTCAAGCGTGTGCCACGGAACACGTTAGGGACATATCGGGGACACTAGCAAAGAAAAAGGGCTTACCTCTATGGTAAGCCCTTGTTTTATATGGCGTCCCCACGGGGATTCGAACCCCGGTTATCGCCGTGAAAGGGCGGTGTCCTAGGCCTCTAGACGATGGGGACAGAAGAGGCTTCTGTTACTGCTTATTTCTCTAATTGTTCTATTTTTTGCCAAGTTGCGTGAGGGTCACGCCAAGCAGCAAAAACACAAAACCAAATGGAACCAGCGTAAACCACTGTTCGCCTGTTCCGGACCCGATGGCCAGCGTGAAGCCAACCACCAGACCGACGATGCTGAAAGCCAGGCCAAGCAAGACACTGATGACGCCGAGTTTATGCATCGCAAAACATTGTTCCTTGGTGGAGGTAAGCGGGATCGAACCGCTGACCTCTTGCATGCCATGCAAGCGCTCTCCCAGCTGAGCTATACCCCCAACGAAGCCGCGCATTATAGGGGGCTGGTTATTTCTTGTAAAGCCGTGGCGTTTTAATCGGGCAAAAGTTTGCCCGGATTGAGAATGCCTGTTGGGTCGAACTGTTTTTTAATCGCGCGCATCAGGGAAAGGGTATCCGCATCGATTTCAAGGCCGACATAGGCGCGCTTTTCGGTGCCAATTCCGTGTTCGCCCGAAAGGGTGCCGCCCAACTGCAGAACCTGGTGCATGATCTGGTCATGGCATGCATGGGCGCGCGCCATTTCATCCATGTCATCGGGATGAACCATCAGGTTGACGTGCAGGTTGCCATTTCCGGCGTGGCCAAAGGACACGACCGGGATCCGGTATTCCCGTGCCAGATTGTCGAGGGTGTCGACAAAATCGGGAAGCCGGGTCACCGGAACGACGACGTCCTCGTTGATCTTGAGCGGTGCAATCTGCTTGACCGCGTGGGAGAGGGATTTGCGAGCTGTCCACAGGCGGACGATTTCCTCACGCGTAAAACCGGCACGGGATTCCAGCAGGCCGGGTCCTGAAAGTGCACGATCCAGCGCGGCGATCTGGCGCGGCAGATCGATGGCAGCGCCATCGGCTTCGACCATCAGCAGGGCCTGGGTGCCCGCAGGCAGATCATCCGCCGTGCCGGTTGGACGTATGGCGTTGATGGCGTGGTGATCCATGAATTCGAGCGCGCAGGGCACAACCGGCTGATGCATGACACGTGCGACTGCCTCGGTCGCGGCACGGCTGCTGTCGAAGCAGAGCCGCAGCGTGGCAACCGATTCCGGCGCAGGCAGGAGCTTCAGCGTGGCTTCGGTGATAAGCGCAAGGGTGCCACCCGATCCCACAATCAGCCGGGTCAGGTCATAGCCTGTCACGCCCTTGGTGGTGCGGCAGCCGGTGACGATGGTTTTGCCTTCGCCGGTGACAGCCTTTAGGCCCAGCACGAAATCGCGCGTGACGCCGTATTTCACCGCGCGCGGGCCGGCCGCGTTCATGGCCAGGTTGCCGCCGATGCGGCAATAGGCGCCGCTGCCGGGGTCGGGCGGATAGAACAGGCCGGCGCTGCGTGCGAGCTTGTCGACTTCTTCGGTGACGATACCGGCTTCCACCACCATGAGGCGATTGTCCAGATCGAATTCGAGTACCCGGTTCATGCACTCAAAGCTCACCACCAGACCGTTTGCAACCGGCAGGGCACCGCCTACATTGCCCGAGCCGGCGCCGCGTGGGACGACCGGCAGTTTGTGGGTATAAGCGACCTTCATCAGCGCGACGACATGATCATGGCTGGCGGGGAAAAGCACCGCGCCAGGCGTGACCTGCCGGGGTGTTTCATCGGCGTTATACAGTGCCAGCGTTTCCGGATCGGCAAAAACCCGATCCGGCCCCAACGCCGCTGTCAGTGCCATGAAAACGTCTTCGGACAGCATGGTTTAATTTGGCGACTCTTCAGGCAGGCTGCCAATCAACTGGGCAACTGTCTCGGCGTCGAAATCGATGCCGACATCCCACCCTGGATTGATGGAAACCGGGAAGCCGCCGCCAATACGCCGAAGTATCCAGGGAAATTCCGCCAGCAGCCCACCCTTGAAATCCGGAAACATTTCGGCGAAGGGTTTGGCGCGCTCCGGGCTGGTAAACAGCACCAGAATCTGCGTGCCTTCGTCGTCTTCGATGACCAGAGGCTGGGCCTTGGTGGAAAGCTGGAAACCGGCGATGGCGTGTTTTTCATCCCTGACCGGCATGAAAATCTGCTCACCGGCCAGCAGGCGGGAGACAAAATCCTCTACTTCGACCGTGCCCTGGTGGACTTCGGCCAGCAATTTTTCCAGATCATTGTGGGGGGTGAAAACGGAGGTATCCATGTGGCAGCCATGCTTAAATACAAGTCAGAGTTTAACCGAATGGAGGGGCACATGGCGGATTTGCTACCCGCGTTGACCACGCGTTTTGCCTGCCGGTCGTTTATGGATGAGGCTGTTGCGGAACCGGCGCTGCGGACCATTCTGGAAGCGGGCCGTATCGCACCGTCTGGCTTTGGCATGGAGCCGTGGCGTTTCGTGATTGTCAGTTCAGCGGCTATCAAGTCCCGGTTGGCAACTGCATGTTTCAACCAGACGCCAGTCGCAAGCGCGCCGGTGCTGATTGCCATCATTGCGTTGGTGAAAGCCTTGCAGCTGGATTCAGCCTATGTACAGTCCAGACTGGAAGCCGAGGCAGGCGGCGGCCCGGTGCCCGATGAATTGAAAGCCGCCTATCGTGGTTTCCATGAGCATGCCGATGCGCGCAATTGGGCCATCGGCCAGTGCAATTTTGCCGCCGCTCAGATGATGGTGCAGGCAAGCTCACTCGGTCTGGCGACCTGCCCGATTGGCGGCTTTGATGAAGCCGCGCTCGCCGCCGCGCTTAATCTGCCGTCAGGCGAAGTTCCTGCGCTGGTGCTGGCGGTAGGCCATTGCGCTGACAAGCAGGGCAAACGCCGCCGCAAAACCATGGAAGAAACCTGCCAGAAACTTTAAGGTTTCCAGCGTTCCGGATGTGCCCAGTATTTGGCGTTCAGCCAGTCTGGCACGGTTTTGTAAGTGTGCAGGTCGAATCCAAATACACCCGTTCCACTTTCGTCTGGACCATGCCAGCGCTGCATGCCCAGTTTCAGAAAATCGTTAAATCCCAGCGGATGGTTTTCTTTGGCCATAACCAGCACAACAGGGCATAGGCGAATCACTCCCCCGAGCAGGATGATGGCGCCGGGCTTGTCCAGTGTATTAAGAGACTCGCTGATCAGCGCGAGATCAATTCCCGGCGCTTCGGATCCAAGTATCCGCGCATCGGGAAACTCAGATAGATAAGCATTCGCCAGCTTGTGGGAAAAAGAGTCAATGGCCAGCAGCCTCATGGGTTTGCGCTGGCAGAGTTCTCTTGAAATAAAGCCGGCTGGAGTCAGCATGCATTGATTTTAGTACCATCTCAGTTATGGAATTGTTTACCGCCTGCCTCGATGCCTTGTCGGAACCGGATGCCGCTTGCAAATGCCAGTTGGTGGATGCGCTTTACCAGGCTTGGCAATCCGGAGACGTGACCTTAAATGGCAACGCACCCTTGTTGCCGATATGCGAACCCGGGCGGCCTGACCGACCCGAGCTTGTCCCGCCGCTTCAGGTGCCGCGCCGCAAGATGACAACGCTGGCCGGGCGCGCCGCGATGATTCATGCACTGGCGCATATCGAGTTCAATGCCGTCAACCTGGCGCTGGATGCGGCTTATCGTTTTCGCGACATGCCGCACGCCTTTTACGGCGACTGGCTGAAAGTGGCGTCCGAAGAAGCGCTGCACTTCAATCTGCTGAGCGGCCATTTGCGTTCAATGGGTTACGACTATGGGCATTTTCCCGCGCACAACGGGCTGTGGGAAATGGCCGTTAAAACTGAGCACGACCCGCTGGTGCGCATGGCGCTCGTTCCGCGTGTACTGGAAGCGCGGGGGCTGGATGCCACACCTGCCATAGTGGAAAAGCTCAAATCCGTGAATGATGCGAAGGCAGTGGAAATTCTTGCGGTCGTCGAGCGCGATGAAATTGGCCATGTCGCCATCGGCAGCCGATGGTATTTGTACTTGTGCGAACAGCGAGGACTGGAACCGCTGGCAACATTCAAGCAATTGCTCGGGGAATATGATGCGCCGCCGCTCAAGCCGCCGTTCAATTACGAGGGCAGAAGGGCGGGCGGATTCAGCCAGGAGGAATTGGGCTGGCTGAAAAGCCTTTGAACTCAAGGATTGTCAAAGCCCCAGCGCGCGTGGCGTTACCCGTCCGGGCGCGCGTTCCCACTCCGAATCGAAACGGATGCCCAGGTCGATGACATCGCCCCGCGAGTCCAGGCGCATGACGCCTTTGGTCGTGTCCTTGTCGAAGCGCTTGAGTACGCTGGACTCGTCTACCAGAACAAAGCAATCCTGGGCGGGCGGCGGCTCGCTGTCTCGCACCCGGATTTCCAGCACGTGGCCCCACACCGTCAGCAGGTGCATCATCTGTCCGGCGTAGCGCGTCAAATAGGTGTCGTCCGCCAGCAGGATTCGAACTTGATGTCCGATGTCCTGCCTGCAAAATCGATTCAGCATTTCGATGCGCGCAGATTGTTCGTATCCGCCGTCTGATAAATCCCAGTCATAAATTCGTATCTGATGCGAGGCCTGTTGTAGAAGGCTGTCCAATGCCGCAGCATACTCGACGGGCGTTTCAAACCAGGCGACATTAGACATTGACCCACCCCGCCAGATACCAGTCGTAAAAAAGTTCGCTCAGCGCATCACCATAATTTCCTGCCGGAAGATATCGTTCGTCGGCAAGCTGAATCAGGTGTTTGCGTTCTGAGCCTGTGGCGCCAAAGTCTTCGCCATTAATGAAAAATTGCGTGCCGGAAAACAGCAGCCGTGTTTTAGAGTTGAGTTGCAGGCCGTGGCTGGCCAGTCTCCTTGCAAAGGTTTTCTCGGTCAGCGGTTTGTCTGGCGCGGTGAAAAACACGTTGGGCTTGGGTTCGGAGAAATATCGTCCCGTAAATGCCGTGGTCAGGTCTGCGTCCCAGCGGATCTGATTCAGCTGTTCAGCGATCTGATCCAGCATGGCTTTTGGCAGTTCGCCGCTGTGTTTCTGCAGGGCAAGATCCGGGTCGGCATAACGCCCGGGCAACTCCAGTTCGTCGTGCAGGAAATTGAGGAAGCCCTGTCCCAACTCCTCGAACCCGGGTGCACGGAAACCGACTGAATAAGTCATGCATTCATCTTCCGCGATGCCGTCATGCGCATACTTTGGCGGCAGGTAAAGCATGTCGCCTGGCCCCAGGATGTATTCCGCTTCAGGCTCGAAATGGCTGAGGATCCTCAGCGGCAAGCCTTCGATCAGATCGAGGTTTTCCTGGGCAGAAATGCGCCAGCGGCGATGACCCTTGCCCTGGATGAGAAAGACGTCATAGGAATCGAAATGCGGTCCGACGCCGCCGCCGGGAACAGCGTAGCTCACCATCAAGTCATCCAGCCGCGCGCGCGGAATGAAGGTGAACTGTTCCTGCAGGGCCGCGCCACTGGCAAGATGATGATCAAGCGACTGCACGAGCAACGTCCAGTTGCGCTTGGGCAATTTCCTGAAGCGACTGGTAGAGAATGGCCCGTGCTCCAGCATCCAGTCCTTGCCTTGCGCGACCAGGCGTGATTCCACGTCCTCGCGGCCAGCCAGTTCCAGCATTTGTGCTGGCGAGAGCAGGCCGGTGAAGCCGGGCAGGGCATCACGCACCAATAATGGTTTCTTGTGCCAATACTCGCGAAGGAATTGACCTGCCGTCAGGCCGCCCAGAAGCTGTAATTTCATTCCTGCATTATGCCAGTATCAAAGGATGCAAATGCAGTCTAGAATCCGCAAAACATTGTGGAGGAAACATGCTCAAAGCTGGAGACAAGGCGCCCGATTTTTCCCTGCCGGATGCCGACATGAACCTGATCGATCTGAAGCCCTTCAAGGGCAAGCAGAATGTCGTGCTGTATTTTTATGTTCGTGATGACACGCCTGGCTGCACGGCGCAAGGTATCGAGTTCTCCGAACTTGAAAATGATTTCGCCAAACTGGACACCGTGGTGCTGGGGATTTCGCGCGATGACTGCATTTCGCATGGCGTGTTCCGTGACAAGCACGGAATCACGGTCCGTCTGCTGGCTGACAAGGAAGGCGAAGCCTGCGAAGGCTATGGCGTATGGCAGGAGAAGGAAAAGGATGGCGTCAAGCGCATGGGCATTGTGCGTTCCACTTTTGTGGTTGATAAAAAGGGCGTGATCCGTCACGCGCTTTATGGCGTGCAGAGCAAGGGACACGCCGAGGAAATTCTGGAACTCGTCAAGGAAATGAAATGACCGCCGTCGCGAAAAATACCGTAGTTACCATTGTTTACCGGCTGACCAGCCGGGATGGCGAGGTGCTGGAGCAAAGCGATGAACCGCACAGCTACCTGCATGGCGGTTATGGCAATGTATTCGATGCCGTCGAAAAGGCTCTGGAAGGCAAGGCAGTGGGCGATACAATTGATGTCCTCATGGAGCCCGAAGAAGCGTTTGGCGAATATGACGAGGAACTGGTGCGCGTGGAAGAGCGGTCCGTATTTCCTGAAGGAATCGAAATCGGCATGCAGTTTGAAGGTCAGGGCGAAATTTCTGGTGAAGTGAATATCTTTACCATCACTGATATCGCAGATGACAAGGTGGTGGTGGATGGCAATCATCCCCTGGCTGGCCAGTCGCTGAATTTTCATTGTGAAATAACTGAAGTTCGCGCGGCCGATCCGCATGAAATCGAGCATGGGCATGCACATGGCGCGCATGGGCACCACCACCACTGACATGCGTGGAGCACGGCAGGACCAGCTAGTTGTAACCGCAACCCTGCTAGAATACGCCCTTCATAAAACGACCCCATTTCGATGAAAACCACTTTCCTCGATTTCGAACAGCCGATCGCCGAGCTTGAAGCCAAAATCGAAGAGCTGCGCTTTGTGCAGGACGATTCGGCGCTGGATATCTCGGAAGAGATCAAGCGGCTTTCCAAAAAGAGCCAGAAGCTCACCGAGGACATCTACGGAAAGCTTTCCGCTTGGCAGATTTCGCAGGTTGCACGCCATCCTCAGCGTCCCTATTCCCTCGATTACATCAGTGGCCTGTTCACGGACTTCCAGGAGCTGCATGGTGATCGCGGATTTGCCGATGATCCCGCCATTGTCGGCGGTATTGCCCGCTTCAATGGAGAGCCCGTGATGGTCATTGGCCATCAGAAGGGCCGCGATATCAAGGAGCGCCAGTATCGCAACTTCGGCATGCCGCGTCCTGAGGGTTATCGCAAGGCTTTGCGGCTTATGCGGCTGGCGGAAAAATTCCAGATCCCGATCCTGACTTTCATCGATACGCCCGGTGCGTATCCCGGCATCGGCGCGGAAGAACGTGGACAAAGTGAAGCCATTGCCCGCAATCTCTATGTCATGTCGGAACTGAGGACGCCCATTGTCTGCACAGTCATTGGCGAAGGCGGATCAGGTGGAGCGCTGGCAATTGGTGTGGGCGACCGCGCGCTGATTCTCCAGTATTCCACCTATTCGGTGATTTCGCCTGAGGGATGCGCGTCCATTTTATGGAAAAGCGCGGACAAGGCACCTCAGGCGGCAGAGACGCTCGGAATCACAGCAGAACGCCTGCTGTCGCTTGAACTGGTCGACAAGATCATTCCAGAGCCGCTTGGCGGCGCACACCGCGACTGGGATGGCATGTACACCCAGCTTCGCAAGGCGCTGGCTGAAACGCTTTCCGAAGTCCGCAACCAGCCGCTGGATGCGCTGCTCAGCAAGCGTTACGAGCGGTTGATGGCGTATGGCCGCTACAAAGAAGACAAACAGGCTTGATCTTCCAGGGCAGGTCGAGGCTTGCCTTTCCCGTCATCTGACGCCCCGTGCCCGCCTTCGCGTCGCACTTTCCGGTGGTATTGATTCTGTGGTTTTGCTGACAGTGCTGGCGGAAATTGCCCCGCGTTTTCCCTTTGAACTTTCCGCCCTTCATGTGCATCACGGTTTGAATCCAAAGGCGGACGAATGGGTGGAACATTGTTCGGTTTTATGCAGGAAGCTGAGCGTCCCTCTTGAAATTGTGCATATCAAAGTGCCCCGCAAATCCGCCGAAGGTCTTGAAGCGGCTGCCCGCAAGGCACGCTATGCAGCGCTGACGAAACCGGGAGTTGAGGTTTTGGCGCTGGCGCATCACCTGGATGATCAGGCCGAGACAGTGCTGTTCCAGTTTTTGCGAGGTGGCGAACCACGCGCGCTGGCGGCCATGCCGGAAGCACGAATGCTCGGTGGCATCAAGCTGCTGCGTCCCTTGCTGGGCGTGACGAAATCGGTGCTGGTTGCTCATGCCCGACAGCATCATCTCAAGTGGGTGGAGGATGGCAGCAATCTGGATACATCGCTTTCCCGCAACGCATTGCGCCAGGACATTCTGCCGGTACTTGAAAAACATTTCCCTGATTACCGCGAGCGGTTGGCCGGTGTCGCACGACGCATGTCGGAAGTGGCTCAGCTACTTGGAAGTCTGGCTGGACAGGATAAGCAGGCACATGCTCTGGACGCATTGAACTGTGCGGAACTGAAAGCCATGCCGGAAACGCGGGCGAGAAATCTGCTTGCCCACTTTTTGCGTGAACAGGGAGTGACTCTGCCAAGGCCTGCGCAAATGCGGGAAATTTTGCGCCAGTTGCTTGAGGCGCGGGGAAGGCTGTCACTGCCACTTCCGGATGGAAGAAAGCTGCTCAGAATCAAGGGCAAGGCACGGCTCGAATAGACCCAGTGCCTGAACTATACTGTTTTCAGTTTCACCTATAACAACACACAAAACCGAAGGAGACACATCATGAAACATATGGGTATTTTTGCCGGGCTGTTCGCTGCCCTGCTGTTCTCGGCAGCTCAGGCAGCTGACCCAATCGTCATCAAGTTCAGTCATGTAGTCGCGCCCGCCACGCCAAAAGGCAAGGCAGCGGACAAGTTCAAGGAACTTGCGGAAAGCTACACGAAAGGCGTGGTCAAGGTCGAGGTCTATCCAAACAGCCAGCTCTACAAGGACCGAGAGGAGATGGAGGCCCTGCAGCTTGGCGCAGTTCAGATGCTGGCCCCGTCGCTTTCAAAGTTTGGTCCTCTGGGTGTGCGCGATTTTGAGGTATTCGACCTGCCCTACATATTTCCCAACAAGACTACGCTCTATCGCGTGATGGACGGCGAGATCGGCGCGCGGCTGTTCGCCAAGCTCGAACCCAAGAGTATCAAGGGCCTTGCCTACTGGGACAATGGTTTCAAGCAGATGAGCGCCAACAAGCCCTTGAAGAATGTAGAGGACTTCAAGGGGCTGAAGATGCGCATCCAGTCATCCAAGGTACTCGATGCCCAGATGCGCGCGCTCGGCGCCAACCCGCAGGTAATGGCCTTCTCCGAGGTCTACACGGCGCTTCAGCAAAACGTGGTGGATGGCACGGAAAACCCGATGTCCAATCTGTACACCCAGAAAATGCATGAAGTGCAGAAGCACCTGACGCTGTCCGATCATGGTTACCTGGGTTATGCCGTCATCGTCAACAAGGCATTCTGGGACGGACTCAGCCCGGACATCCGTGCCCAGCTTGAAAAGGCCGTCAAGGAGGCTACCGCCTACGAACGGCAGATCGCGCAGGAAGAAAACGATGAATCGCTAGCCAAGGTCAAGGCAGCGGGCACCACTGAAATCTATATCCTGCCCAACGAAGGACGCGCCGCCTGGCACAAGGTGCTGCTGCCAGTGCACGAACAGTTTGCCGATGTGGTGGGACGCGACAATATTCAGGCCATATACAAGATCGCAGCCGATGTACAAAAGGAAATGGATGCCGCCAGGGTGAAAAAACCTGCGGCGCCGAAAAAGTCACCCGCCAAGAAAAAATAATTGTCGCGCTTCCTTAAAGCTGCGCTGGACCATCTGGAAGAGAGCGTCATCGCCCTCTTTCTTGCCGCTGCCACGTTGATTCTATTTGCCTCGATTGTCCACCGCTACGCATCGGGCATTCCCGCGCTGTGGGAATACACCCAGCATGTCAGTTTCAACTGGGCGCAGGAACTGACGATTTACCTCCTAATCTGGATGGCGAAATTCGGCGCGGCTTATGGCGTGCGCACCGGCATTCATGTCGGCGTCGATGTGCTGGTGCGCAAGCTCTCGCAAGCCTGGCAGCGTGTGTTCGTGATTTTCAGCCTGTTGTCAGGGGCATTCTTCACCGCCGTCATTGCCTGGCTGGGCGCTTCTTTCGTGTTGCAAGTGCGGCAGCTGGGCCAGGTTTCGCCCGACCTCGAACTGCCCATGTGGATCATTTATCTGGCCATTCCGCTCGGCTCGTCGCTCATGTGTTTCCGCTTCCTGGAAGTGCTGGCGAATTACCTCAAGGGCCGCCCTCTGCCCAGCCACAGCTATGCGGAAATTGAAACCGGTGTGGAAACGCCCCAACTAGTTGCGGAGCCACGTGCATGAGCGGGAACAGCGGCATCATACTAATCCTGCTGGTTTTGTTGTTGATGACCGGCATGCCCATCTCCATTGCGCTGGGCCTGGTGGTGCTGACCTTCCTGTTTTTCTTTTCGAACATTCCGGTCGAAATCGTTTCACAGCGCCTGTTTACCGGGCTGGACCAGTTCGCGCTCATGGCCATTCCGTTCTTCATTCTGGCGGGTGCATTCCTCACCCACGGTGGCGTGGCGGCGCGCATCACCAGGCTTGGCACGGCCATTGTCGGCCACTTCAGTGGCGGGCTGGCCTTGTCCGCGGTGCTGTCCTGCGCATTCTTCGCGGCAGTGTCGGGTTCCAGCCCGGCCACGGTGGTGGCCATCGGCTCCATCATGCTGCCGGCCATGATGCAGCAGGGCTATCCCAAAAAATTCGGCGTCGGTGTCATCGCCACCTCGGGCGGACTGGGCATCCTGATTCCGCCTTCCATCGTGATGATCATTTATGGCGTGTCGACCAGTTCCAGCATCGGCCAGCTGTTTGCCGCCGGCATCGTGCCCGGCATACTCATGGCCGCCGTGCTCATGCTGGTTACCTGGATCGTGGCGAAGAAGCGCAACTATCCCACGCTGCCGCGTGCCAGCCTGACTGAAGTATGGATCGCTTTTCGCGAATCGGTGTGGGGTGTGGGCCTCATCGTTGTGGTATTCGGCGGCATTTATGGCGGCGTGTTCACGCCGACGGAAGCGGCAGCTGTTTCAGCGCTTTATGGTTTCGTCGTGTCGGTTTTCATCTACAAGGACCTCAAGCTGAGCGAGGTGCCGCGCGTGCTGAAAGACGCCGCCAACATGAGCGCCATGCTCATGTACATCATCACCAACGCCATCCTGTTTTCCTTCCTGCTGACTTCGGAAAACATTCCGCAAAACCTGGCGCAATGGATTATCGACCAGGGACTTACGGCCTGGATGTTCCTGCTGCTCGTCAACATTCTGCTGTTTTTCGCCGGCGATTTCATGGAGCCAAGTTCCATTATTCTCATCCTCGCGCCGATCTTCCTGCCAGTGGCCCAGCAGCTTGGCATTGATCCCATCCACCTGGGCATTGTCATGGTCATCAACATGGAACTGGGCATGATCACGCCACCGGTAGGCCTTAATCTTTATGTCGCCAGCGGGCTGGCGAGAATGGGTCTGACGGAAACCACCATCGCGTCAGCGCCGTGGATACTGGTGGTGACGGCCGTGCTTCTTCTTGTGACCTACGTGCCGGAAATTTCACTTTGGCTGCCGAGGCTGATCTACGCCACACCGGGTTAAGCGCTGGGCTAAGGAAGCGCTGATTTATTCGCGTGCGCGAAACATCAGCAAAAAATTTTCCCGGCGCGTGTCCGTGAAAATTTGCGCCTTCAATGACTTGCGTAATTGAGCGGCAAATCGAATCCTCGATTTGCAGGGAAACACTGAATAAATCAATGTTTCCCTAATGAGCGATAATGCCGCCCATGATTCGTTTCCAGTCCCTGACGCTCGCACGCGGCACCAAACCCCTGTTCGAAAAAGCCGATCTCGTTCTTAATCCGGGCGAGAAAGCGGGACTCATAGGCGCCAACGGCTCCGGCAAATCCACCCTATTTGCCTTGCTGCGCGGCGAGTTGCATGCCGATGGAGGCGAAGCCGATTTCCCGGCCTCATGGCGAATTGCCCATGTAGCGCAGGAAACGCCTGCTTTGCAACGGTCAGCGCTCGACTATGCCATCGATGGCGACACCACGCTGCGCAAACTTGATCGCGAACTGGAAGAAGCCGAGGCGCGGCATGACGGTCATCGCATGGGCGAACTGCACGCCGCCTTGCTGGATGCGGATGCCTATACGGCAAAGGCCAGGGCCGAAACCCTGCTCAATGGCCTGGGGTTTTCGCACAGCCAGATGAACGAACATGTCGCCAGTTTTTCCGGCGGCTGGCGCATGCGGCTCAATCTCGCCCAGGCGCTGATGTGTCCTTCCGACCTGCTGCTGCTTGACGAACCCACCAACCACCTCGACCTCGACGCCATTCTCTGGCTGGAAGACTGGCTCAAGCGCTATCCCGGCACGCTGATTGTCATCTCGCACGACCGCGATTTTCTCGACGGCATCGCCAATGTGATCGTGCATATCGACGAACGCAAACTCAAGCGATACGGCGGCAATTACTCCGCGTTCGAAACCCAGCGCGCCGCCAACCTCGCGCTGTCGCAGGCTGCGTACGAAAAGCAGTCGCGCGAACGCGCCCACCTGCAATCCTTCATCGACCGCTTCAAGGCCAAGGCCACCAAGGCCAAGCAGGCCCAGTCGCGCATGAAAATGCTGGAAAAGATGGAAGACCTTGCGCCTATTCATGCCGCCGCCGCGTTTTCATTCGAGTTCCGTGAACCCGAGCGAGCGCCCAATCCGCTGCTTGTGCTGGAGAAAGTGTCAGCCGGATATCGTACAGAAGCTGGAGACAAGCCTGTCCTTGCTCATCTCGATCTTACCCTACAGGCCGGCCAGCGTATCGGCCTGCTGGGAGTCAACGGCGCCGGCAAGTCCACGTTGATCAAAACCCTGGTCGGTGAACTGCCGCCGCTGAGCGGCGAGGTGCGGTACGGCAAGGGACTGGCCATTGGCTATTTCGCCCAGCATCAGCTCGAAATGCTGCGACACGACCAATCGCCGTTGTGGCACCTGAACAAGCTGGCGCCAAATGAGAAGGAGCAGGACTTGCGCAATTTTCTCGGCAGTTTCAATTTTGCCGGCGACATGGCGACCGCTTCCATCGCGCCATTTTCAGGCGGCGAGAAGGCACGCCTGGCACTCGCGCTGATCGTCTGGCAACGGCCGAATTTATTGTTGCTGGACGAACCGACCAACCACCTCGACCTCGAAACCCGCGAAGCCTTGACCGTGGCGCTGGCCCAGTTCGAAGGCACGCTGGTGCTGGTTTCGCATGATCGCCATCTGCTGCGCGCCACAACCGACGAATTCATGATCGTGGCAGAGGGTGGACTCAAACCTTTCGATGGCGATCTGGACGATTACCGCGACTGGATGTTCAAGACCCGGCTGGATCGACCAGAGGCCGACGAACAGGAAACCGCATCGCGCATCGACCGCAAGGCAGAACGAAGGGCAGAGGCCGAAGCCCGGCAGAAATTGTCCGCTGTTCGCAAGCCCATCGAAAAACGAATCGCGCAACTGGAACAGCGGTTGGATAGCCTGAATATTCGCAAGTCATCCATTGATGCGCGGCTGGCCAGTGATGACATTTACGCTGATGCGAACAAGGAAGAGTTGAAACTCCTGCTATTGGAACAGGCTGACGTGGCTGCGGAGCTCGAGACAGTTGAAAGCGAGTGGCTGGAACAGCATGATGCACTCGAAGCGCTGAGCAGCCTTGCGTAGGATTTCTGGTGTTGTCTGGCTAGATGCGTGTCTTGGCCGCAGCCTTTCCGTCGGGGAGGAATAGCGTTTCCGGCAGCGCATCCACGAATTCGATCTTGTCGATATGCGTATGGCCAGTTGCCTGGTTCATGGCGAAATGGCGTTCTTTCGCGGCATACAGCAAACCATCCTGCATACGGAAGTCTTCATAGATGGTCCCGAATTCCATGATGCCCATGTTGCCGGTCATGCGCCCTACCGAGCGGAGTATCCTTCCCGTATCAGTGTCAATAGTGGCGCGCATGACGAGGCCAATTCCCAGGGGCTGTTCGAGTACCTGTAAATTTTTTCCATCTTCGAGCTTAAGCGTGCCAAGGTCACGCAGAGATGAACGATCCTTTTGCAGACTCCACGGCAGCGCCATGCGGGCTGCCTGCAGGATCATCGCGGCGTGGAAACTTCCCGTTATCGGTTCGTCCTGTTTCCATGCCTGTGAGCCATTCAGCACCCTGATTTCTTCCGATCCCGGATAGCGGATTTCGATGCGAAGACGGTCCGGGTGCTGGTAGGTACGCAGAATGGGACCTTCCTCTTGGCGCATGGATGAAAAGGTCCTGCCTGTTTGGCGGACTCCCTTTATGCCATTCGCCAGTGTATTGATCCCATAGGCCGCTGCCACCTTGTCCAGCAGGGCACTGACTTCCATGGCTGAAGCCGTGGTGGGCGTCACAGCGCCCAGCACAAAAAACAAAGCGGAAAGCAGGCTCCAGAGTCTCATGGTCTTCATTCAAGCACCAGAATTGGGATTGTCCAGCCGGGCTTCAGGGCTGGCCGGTAATCAGGCTTACGCGCTTCATGACGACCGCTTCCACTGGCACATCCTGATGCATGCCACGATCGCCGCGCGGGACTGCCACGATGGCATCCACGACTTCCATGCCCGACACCACCTGGCCAAAGACCGCATAGCCCCAGCCCTCAAAACTTTCGCCGCGATGGTTGAGGAAATAATTGTCCGCCACGTTGATGAAAAACTGCGAGGTTGCCGAATGTGGTTCTCCGGTGCGTGCCATGGCAAGCGTTCCGCGCAGGTTCTTCAGGCCGTTGTTGGCTTCGTTCTTGATCGGTGAGCCGCGCGATTTTTCTGTCATGTCGGGCAGCATGCCGCCACCCTGGATCATGAAGCCGGGGATGACGCGATGAAACACCGTTCCATCGTAAAAACCGGTTTTGACATGGGTGAGGAAATTATCCACCGACAGAGGTGCCTTGCCGGCAAACAGTTCCACCGTAATATTGCCTTTGCTGGTTTCAATGAGCACCTTCGGATTGGCGGGCTGGCCGGCGGCGGGCTCGGTTGAAACAGTCTGCTTGCCAGGTTCTTTCGCGCCGCAACCGGTGGTGGCAAGCGTGGCGCCCAACAGCAAGGAAAAGAGAAAAGTGGAAATACGTGTCATGGATCAAGCCCGAAAAAATGATATTTGGTGCGATCTTAACAGCCGGACAGGCATCTGGTTGATTTTACCCAGCCGAGGAACAAACGCAGACAGGCCGGATCGTATATAGTGGAAAACACATCCCCAAGGAGAGCCAAATGTTGAAGAGACTTTTAACCATTGTTTTTTGGGCATTGTTTGTCATGGCGCCCTTCATGTTTTCTTCGCTGGTGCGAGCCGACGCAGGTCTGGTCGCACAGCCCGAGTCAAGCATTGTCCAGCCTTCAACCCCTGCATTACAGCCTTGCCCCTTGCCAAAAGGGGTCAACGTGGCGGAAACCAGCCAGGCGGAGTGCTGCAAGGGGCACAAGGGCATCTGCGGCTGCCGCGCGGGCAAGATCGTTTGCTGCGATGGGACGGCCAGTGCGGTTCCGGGCTGCACCTGCCATGGTGAAGAGGGAGTTATTGATTAAAACCGCAAGGGTTTACTTGTGCGTCGCAATCCAGACGCCGTCCCAATCTGACGAGGGCGGCGATTTCCTGAAGGCTTCAATCCTGCCCAAAAACACCTGACAGGGCTGATCCGTGGGGACAGCCTTCAGCCCATCCTGGAAAGCTGATTCCGCCGCATTCCAGTCCTGCTGACGGTAGGCAGCCAACCCGCGTTCAAATGCAACGATCAGTTGTCGCTGATCTTCATTCAAATCCATTTTGCTTCCAATCAACTCGAATACACGCACAGGCTCCATCTTGCCAGCCACTCGCAGACTGTCGATCTCGCGGAAAGCCAGTTCATTTTCAGCCAGCCGTTGCGTATCCTCGTTGACCAGAATCCGGGTGCCGTAAAACTTGTTGGCCTGCTCCAGCCGCGACGCCAGGTTCACCGTGTCGCCAATCACCGTATAGCCGCGCGAGGTTTCAGAACCAATATTGCCCACCGTGACTTCGCCGGTAGCGATGCCCATTCGGATATTCACCACTGGGAGGCCCTGCTTCACCCCAAGCAGATCAGGCAGCGATTTCCTGAAATCCTCCAGCCTTGCCATCTGATCCAGCGCTGCCGCGCAGCAAAGCTCGGCATGGGTGGCGGGGTCGGTGAAGGGTGGTCCCCAGAACGCCATCACTGCGTCGCCGATGTATTTGTCGATAATGCCCTGACGCGCCTGGATGACCTCGGCCATGTAGGAAAAATAACGGTTTAGAAAACGCACGGCCGCGTCTGGCGTCAGCCCCTCGCACATCTGCGTGAAACCCGCCAGATCGGAAAAGAACACCGACATGATCTGGCTTTGACCGCCTTCCGCTGGCAAACGGTTTTCCAGCAGGCCGCGCACTACGCGCGGGTCGACATACTTGCCAAAGGTTTCGCGGATGTGTTCCTTTTCTTTCAAGCCCACCACCATGTGGTTGAAGGAGGTGGCCAGCGTAGCCAACTCGTCGCGGGTATTAACGTGAATCTCCACATCCAGATTGCCGTGCTCCACTGCCTGGGTGCCGCCCAGCAGCCGCTTGACCGAATCCACCAGCGAGCGGCTGATGGCCCAGGCGAAAATCAGGCCGAGCGCCGTGGCAATGGCGGTGATGATCCAGTTGAGCTGGATGGCGCGCCGTTCCTCTGCCTTGGCCCGCGCGGCGGTATCGCGGGTCAGCTTGTTGAGGATGTCGATGGTCTTGCCGATCTCGACATCCACCGTGTCCTTTTCCTTGATCAGGTTGTCGCGAACGATTTTTTCCGAACGCTTGTTGCCTTCCTCCGCTTCGATCTGAAACATTCTGAAGGCTGCGTGAAAACGCTGTCGCGCGGTCTGGATTGCGGGCAACTGCTGGTCCAGTACGGCCAGGGTCACATTATCAAGTTCGATGTCTTTCGCTGTCCTGGCTTCCGCCAGCATGCGTATTGAAGAATCGACAATCTGGTCGGCGTTGATGCCGCGATTATCGAAGCTGGATGATTCCTTCTCCAGGAATTCCGGATTGGGCATGGCCGCTTCCATGCCACCCAGAATCCGCTCCATGTGCACCATCTGCTGGCGGATGAGGATTTCGACGCTTGCCACCTGCTCCTGCAAGGGCAGGTAGTAGTCGGAAAGCGCACGCACCTGATTATTCAACTGGCGGAAGTTGAGCACCGACAGCCAGGTCACGATTACCATCAAGCCCAACAGGGCCATGGTGATGCTAAATATCTTCAGCCGGATCGGGCGCTGCATGGTGGGACGCCGGAAATGTCATTGGCTAACAGACTGCTTCGAATGCGCAGGCTTGTCAATCGTTGGCTGTGGCCAAAAAAATGGCTGCAAGGTCTCGCAGCCACCTCATTCCGCGAATTGCAATTCGCGGATATGTTGACGAAAGGATCGCCGGATCAGGATACGCTGCCGAAGCTGGTATCGGAAGCCAGGAAGGGCGCTTTTAGTCCGGCCAACCTGCAGCCTTGCGAAATGGGTCCGCCCGGAAACAGGATGTACAGATACTTCAACCCGCCCTGATGATGAAAGTGTTCGTCGAGGGCATCGTGCAGTTCACGCATGTGAATGGATTTTTCATCCTCGTGGCTTGCAAAATAGTTTTGCAACGCGCGAATCAATTCCCAGTGTGCCTCGCTCATCGTCAGGTTTTCCTTGCGGGCAATCTCAAGCGTCTCTTCACGCGTCCAGTCCATCGGTGCGTGAGGGAAGTCGGGGTCCACGTCGTGGTCCCTCGTCAGTCGGTTAATGTCTGCCGAAACATGCATCATGGTCACCTCCTTGTTTTTGCCTTTGCTGGATAACTTCAAAGTAGACGATTCTGTCGCGGATACAACCTTGAGCCATTCAGGGTTTATGAATGGATTTCCAGCATTAAGCCGCCTGTGTGACAAGAGTCACTGAGTCATGCGCAACACTCTAATATCATGAAACCCTAATATTTTATGGAGAGTCATCATGCGTAAGCTTGCAACCGTACTGAGCCTGGGTTTTTCCCTGATTGCCGTTCCTTCGCTGGCAGGCGACTGGAAAGTTCTGCCCGTGCGTGATGCCGGCTTCAAGCCGGATTTCACTGTTTCCGCGCTGGTGGGTTCGATGAACCCGGAACATGCCGGCAGCGATACATTTGTTGGTGGCGAAGTAGCGTTCAACTGCCTGCTGGTTGAGCCGCCGGTGGGGAAAATCCGCACCAAAATTTCGGTCGGCAGCTTTGACGACAACGGCCTGGAACTGACAAGCTTTGAACTTAACCCGCGCTGGACGTTTGATATCAACAAGAACCTGAGCGTTGGCATTGGCCCCGGCATCGGCTATGTGGATGCGGAGCGCGGCGGCAATTCACAGGGACTGTGGGCGGGTCAGGTAGGCGTTGACCTCGATTACCGCATCGGCGCGATCAATCTGGGTCTGGCTGCCCGTTGGCAAGGCACCGAAAATGACACCATCGCTCCCGGATTCAAAGGCGCGGACAATACCCTCATCACAGCCAAGATCGGCTACAACTTCTAACTGACAACTTTGCCCTGGGCACTTCCCGGCCGCCGCAAGGCGGCTTTTTTTTGCCTGGTCAAGGCATGACCCGCAATGGCGGTTCATTCATCAGTGCAATCTGCTCACGCAACTCCAGAATCCGTGCCTGCCAGTAGTGAGGCGTGTTGAACCAGGGAAACGCTGCGGGAAAAGCGGGATCTTCCCAGCGCTGCGCCAGCCAGGCCGAATAGTGAATCAACCGCAGGGTGCGCAAGGCTTCAATCAGATGCAGTTCGCGCGGATCAAATTCAAAAAAATCTTCATAACCTGACAGCACATCGCGAAACTGGCGAGTCATGACATCCCGTTCGCCAGACAGCAGCATCCATAAATCCTGTACCGCTGGTCCGCTGCGACAATCGTCGAAATCCACGAAGTGCGGACCGTCATCCGTCCACAGCACATTGCCCATGTGGCAATCACCATGCAGGCGCAGCATGCGCACATCGCCAGCATGTTCGTAACAGTGGCGCACGCCTTCCAGCGCCTGCGCCGAAACGCTTTCCCATGCGGGCAGCAGGTCGGGTGGTATCCAGTTGTTCTCCAGCAGCCAGGTGCGCGGTTTTGTGCCAAAACTGTCCAGGTCCAAAGTTGGCCGATGGGCGAAAGGGCGGATGGCGCCCACTGCATGGATACGACCCATGAAGCGCCCCATCCATTCCAGCGTATCAGGATCATCCAGCTCCGGCGGACGACCCCCCTGACGCGGGTAGATGGCAAAACGAAAACCGTCAAACCGGTGCAGGCTTGTGTTGCCTGTCACGCTGGGCGGCACAACTGGAATTTCACGTTCCGCGAGTTCAAGAGTAAACGCGTGTTCTTCCAGAATCGCTTCGTCACCCCAGCGATCCGGCCGGTAAAACTTGGCGATGACCGGCGCGCCTTCTTCCTGCCCCACCTGGTAAACGCGGTTTTCATAGCTGTTCAGTGCCAGTAGCCGGCCATCACAACGCAGGCCGATACTTTCCAGCGCGTCCAGTACCAGGCTGGGAGTAAGCAGGGAATAGGGGAGAGCAGGGGGTTCAGTCATGCCTGCCATTGTATGCGGACAGGCTTGGTCAGAATCAGAAGAGAATGTAATCGACCGGATCAGTCCCGGGTTTCAAATTCGCCCAATGGGCGTTTGAATGTATATTCCGCCGGATTCACAATCATCATCTCGGCCGATTCCTTTACGCTGCCGCTGGGAATGGTGAAAGGCAGGGCAACCACCGTGAGCACGGCACCGACCACGGTAGTGGCCAGTCCCAGCGGCCGGACGACCAGTACATCCACTACCATATCCGTGGTCTTGTCACCGCTGACCGTATTCGGGTCGTCGGCCAGCACCGGGAGGGATGCGGCCAGCAAAACCGCCAGCGCGACAGCTTTCAGTTTTCTGCAATAGTGTTTCATGAGTGATCCGCCTCGTATTGCGACAGGGTCACACCCGCGGATGCCAGATAATCGCGCAGATGCCGGATTTCCTGCTTGGTGCAGGTATTGCTGTTGTGCGGGCGATGCAAAAACCCCTCCACGCCATTCAATACCACCCGGAAACTTGCGCCGTGATGCGGCTCCACTTTTGCACCAAGGTGAGATAAAAGCGACTCCACTTCGCGCCAGTGCACATTGGCGCTGGCGGGACCTTCAAAAATCGCATGGATCAATACTGCGTGCTTGTGACTCATTCAAACCCTCCGGCATTTACCCTATAAGAATAGCCGCCTGAATGAATTTTGCATAAAGGCTGAAAGACGAAAGGCGAGTCAAGCGGCGTGCTGGGCGTTTCCGGCAACCGGGAACAAATCGTCTTGCTCGATCAGTTCCAGTTGGACAACCTTGTTTTGCATGGTAAAGGATTCCAGCGGCACAGGTTCCGAGAGGCAAAAACCCTGGGCGAAATCCACGCCCAGTTTGCTTACCCAGTTCAGGCTGGAAATGTCCTCCACATATTCCGCTATGGTCTTTTTGCCCATTGCCCGTGCCACGTGAACAATGGAGGAGACAATCGCACGGTCCGTGGCATTCCGCTCGATGTTCTTGACGAATGCCCCATCAATTTTCAGGAAGTCGACGGGCAATTCCTTCAGGTACGAGAAGCTGGACAATCCGCTGCCAAAATCGTCCAGGGCAAGCAAACAGCCTGCTGATTTCAGGCGTTGCGCCAACTCACGTGCCTTGCCAAGATGGGAAATCGCGCTGGTTTCCGTAATTTCGAAACACAGTGTTGAAGCAGGGATGTTGTGGGCGGCAATTTCATCGAGAATATACGCAACCAGCTTTTCATCGCCCAGCGATTGTCCCGACAGGTTGATGGCGCACAGCCTGTTCGTGCCCTGCTGCAACATGGGCGCGAGTCGCGTCAGGGCGTGGCGAATCACCCAGCGGTCAATCATGGGCATCAGGTCGTAGCGTTCCGCCGCAGGCAGGAAAGCGCCGGGTTTGATCAGACCGCCCTTGCCGTCAGGCAGGCGCAGCAGCACCTCGAAATGCTCGCCTGTTTTAACACTGCCAAGAGGCTGGATGGCTTGCAGGTAAAGCGCGAAATCATCCCGCTCCAGCGCCTGGCGAATGCGGGTGACCCAGGCAATATGCTGCTGATGCTCGGCCACGGCCTGATCATCGCGCTGATAGAGGTGCACCCGGTTGCGGCCGTGGGCTTTGGCCACATAGCAGGCTGAATCCGCTGCCCGCAGCAGTTCGGCCACATCCGAGCTGTTGCGGTGGATTTGCACCACGCCGATACTCGCGCCAATTTCAAAAATGCGCCCACCCCAGTTGAAGCGGAAATCCTTCACCAGCTTGCGCATCGACTCGGCAATCTGCGTGGCTTTCGACAGGGGGCAATATGGCAGCAGCAGGCCGAACTCATCGCCGCCCAGCCGGGCAAGCGTGTCGCCATCTCGCACATGTTCATGCAGCAGGGAAGTCAGCTCCTTCAACAGTTCGTCGCCGGCGGAGTGGCCGCAGGTGTCATTGACCACCTTGAACTGGTCAAGATCGATGTAGCACAAGGCATGTTCGGCCTGGTCGGTGTGCGCATTGGCAACCGCGTGTTCCAGCCGCACCAGAAACTCCCTGCGGTTGATCAGTCCCGTCAGCACATCATGGCTGGCTGCGTAGCTCAAGGCGGATACGTCGTGGCACACGGCCACCGCGCCTATCGCCTTGCCGGAACGATCGCGGATAGGCGAAGTCGTCAGCTCAACCGAATAGGAAAACAGCCCCTGCCGGTCCAGCAGCTGCAGGTGGGTGCCATGAGAATAAGGTTCGCCCCTGGCAATACAGGTAGCCACCGGATCTTCGGCGACGGCAATGTCGCTGTGCACCGACGCCAGACGGAAGACCTCGCCAAACTGATGTCCCCTGGCCTCGGCTTCGGACCAGCCGGTCAGGGATTCGCCCGCGGGGTTGAGCGACAGTATGCGGCCATCCAGGTCGGTGGTCACCACCGCGTCGCCAAGAGAACTCAGGGTTACCTGCGCCAGTTCCTTTTCCATGAACAGCGCTTCCTCGATCTTTTTGCGTTCATCCAGCTCGCGACCAAGATCCAGCACCAGATTGGCATTTTCGCTGCCCAGCGAAAACGAGCGGCGCATGGTTTCATGGGTGTGGCGCACTGCCTTGTTCATTACCAGGATGAACACGATGCTCATCAGTCCCATGACGACCTGAATCCGTCCACCCTCCATGACCAGCAGCGGGGCCAGCGGGACCAGCATGGGCAGGGAAAATGCGAAATAGGCCATCAGATTGGGTGCATTGACTGCCACCGCCCCGGCTGCCATGCCTGCCATCAAAAACCCGGCCAGCGCCTGGAGCGCAAGGTCATGGGTATTGATAAGCATGATGCCGGCAACTGCCCATGCCACGCCCGCGCCCAAAGCGCCAACTGTGTAAAGGTTGACCAGCCGGTCGAGTTGCTTGCCGGTTGGCGCATGCCTGCGATATTGCCCCAGCACCATGAAACGAAGCAGGACGATGAGGGTAAGGCAGGCAAACCAGACCAGAATCTGCTGGGGTTTCAGCGAACCCCAGACAGCAAATACCCACAGCAGACCATTCAACAAATTGGTGGCCAGTGCGGTTCCGGCGTGATCAAACAACAGCCGAGCCAGCCCTTCCTGGACTTTTGCTTCCTGCGTGTTTGCGGGTTTGCTCATTGTTCGGTTGTTGATATTGTTCTCGATGCACCAAGCATGAGCAGGGAATGTGCCAGCCATTTATGGCAGTTTTTAACGCGATACCGCCATCCTGACACTCCGTTTGTCCGAATTTTTGGCAGGCACTATGGAAATTTCGTCGCACCGGGCAGGGAAAGGCGCGTGAAAACGGGTTGAAAACAGCACATGAAGTCAGGCCTTGCCTTGCCAAACCGCAGTCGAGCCCTCATACTGGCTGCACGAATTCGTCTTTTGGTCAGTCTCCTCGCCCCGGTTTTGGGCATCTTGTCGGCTTTCCTCATGGCAGTTAATCCGTGCCTGTCAGGCGCGGCCGCCGCGGCGCATGCCGCGAACCATAGCAATACCCATATGCCGCGCGCAGCGCCTGTTGCGCCATCGGCCAACCATGAGGAATCAATCATGTCCAAGGAAGAACTGGTGGAAATGGAAGGCGTGGTCAGCGAAGTGCTGCCCCAAACCCGCTTCCGCGTCACCCTCGAAAACGGGTTTGAAATCACCGCCTATGCCAGCGGCAAAATGCGCAAACACCACATCCGCATCCTGGCGGGCGACAAGGTCACCATAGAAATGTCCCCCTATGACCTGTCAAAAGGCAGAATCAACTTCCGCCACAAGGATGCCAACCCGCATACCCGTCCGGCCATGCCAAGAAAGTTCTGACCAGCGTGTGTGCGCAGCGGCTTAATCAATACTGTTTTCCAGCATGACTGATACAAAAAAGGCGCATCCCTGCGGGGTATGCAAAACCTGCGGCGGCATTACCTATCGCGCTGAATCCATCAACCAGCGCTGCGGCCGCAGCCCGCACGGCCACCGTTGCAGCGGTAAATTCGCCAACGCCTCGCGGGACAGCGACTGGAAATCTTGCACCAGTTGCAGCGGCACAGGCAAACAGGGCACTGCGCCCTGCATCTATTGCAGCGGCATAGGCTGGAACCTGTCCAGGCCCTGGGTACTTTGACTCGCCCGATTACGACCAATCCTGATTGATCGTTCTATCAGTCATCCGCCCGCAAGGCGGGCCTCAAGCTTTTCCCGAATCTCGTCCAGCGGCTGCCAGCCGTTGGCAATCAGATGCAGATTTTCGTCCTGCTGCAGGATCAGCGTCGGAAACCCGCGTACACCCACTTGCCGAGCCTGTTTGAAATGCGCGCGAATCCGGATGTGCGCTTCATCTGAATCAAAGGCCTGTAAAAACCCCGCGTAATCCAGGCCCAGTTCCGCCGCCAGGCCGGCCAGCGTGTCCCGCTGCATCACGTCCCGGCCTTCGGCATAAAACGCCGACTGGATGGCCTTGAACATGGAAAAGACCGAATCGGGCGCCAGACTGCCTGCCGTAACCACCGCGCGACTGGGCGGCTCCGTGTCATAGACAAACCCTGCCGGCATGGCGCCGTCAAATTTGAATGCCTGGCCCGTGCGTTCATGCACCTGATGCCAGTGATGCAGAATCTCCTCGCGCCCGGCGGGCGTCATCGGTGCTGTTTCGCCCGGCCGCAAGCCGCCCAGCACCAGCGCAATTTTCAGACGCGGGCGGTACGCCTCCCGCAAGGCCTCGATGATGGGTGAAAACCCCCAGCACCACGAGCACATCGGGTCGGCAAAATACCAGAGCACTGGCTCATTCATCGCGTTACCTTTGTTATCAATGTCAGTTCCGGAAAGTGGCGACAATCCGTCTGTGCGGTTGCCGGGTGACCTAAGTCACGTTCATGGCCATCTGGCCTGAATTTACTACTTTTAATCCCGCGGATGACCGCTATAAAGGATAGACTGCCTGGCAGGCTGCCGGCAGGGCAGAACAACACCAACAAGAGGAGATGGTCATGAATGTGAAGCAAACCTGGCTTGCTTGTGCGGCCTTGCTGTTTTTCTCCAGTGCCATTCAGGCCGCCGAACAACAGCCGGCGCCCGCCGAGCCGATGGAAAAACTGCCCAGCATGGAGTCACTGGAAATCGAAGCCGCGCCCGATTCCAAACGGGAGCAATCCGTGCAAAGACAAAAGCAAATGCAGGCAGCACCCGGCTCAAAAATTGATTTCGCGCCCTTGCCGGTAACGATCTATCTCATGGACAAGCAGAAGCCCACGGTGGCGTTCACCACGCCCTGCATCATGATCGAGCGGTTGACCGGCGGTTTCCCGCCTGTACTTGCCTTCGAAAATTTCATGTTCGAAGTCATCGGCAACATCAACGAATCCGATCTTTTGCCCATAAAGATCGAGCCTGTCTGCATTTAATCTGAATCTGTATTTGATCTGAACCGGCCCTCTCCCGCGCGGAGAGGGTCAGGCGCCCAGCAGTTCAACCGCCAGAATCACCCCGATTCCCACCGTCAGGCAGATCGCGCAGGCCAGCAGGAACTTGGCGATTTTCGGCATGGGTTTCGCGCCTAGTGCGTGCCCAGATAATCCTTCTTGCCCAGCGCCACGCCGTTATGCCGAAGGATGTCGTAAGCGGTGGTGATGTGGAAAAAGAAATTGGGCAGCACGCGGTTGAGCAGGTAGGCCTGCCCCTTGTACGTCACCGTCGTTTCGCCGCGCTTGATGACCACGTCCTTCTCTTCCGAGCCGTCTATCTGTTCCGGCCTGTACGTGTTCACGAACGCTATCGTTTTATTCACCCGTTCGGCCAGCTCGGCAAACGACTGTTCCGTGTTGTCGAATTTTGGCGGGTCCTCGCCCGCCAGATAGGCCGTGCCGTTCCTCGCGGCATCCGTCGCGATCTGAATCTGCTTGGCAAAGGCAAACATGTCCGGATACAGCCGGTAGTTGATCAGCACCGCCGGATCGATCTTTTTTTCCTCGCAGTGCGCCGCCGCTTTCTCGATTATTGCCGCCAGATTGGTCAGCATGCGGGTAAACACCGGTACGGAAATCTGGTACATGGAAATGGACATTCAATGCTCCTGTCTGAACCAATTACTTGCGCTTGTTCTTTTTGACCGTGCAGCGGTGAATTTCCCGGTTGGTCTTTTTATCCAGGCAATGACGCATGTCGCGCTGGTGCATCCGCGCCTTTTCCTGCGCGGTCATTTTCTGTTGCGACTGCGTGGCAGCCGGCTCAGTCTGATCGGCCGCCAGGACGGCATTGGCGGCAAACACTAAAGGCAGGGCGATAATCCAGGTTTTCATGTGGTCTCCTTCAAGTAGGGCAGTTGGCAGATCAGCCATTTTTGCATAGTTGCCCGCCGCGCGCAGGCGGTTGCTACTTCTTGTCCACCACCAGCTTGTTCACGAACACGATTTTTGGAAACGTGCGGTTCAGGCCCTTGCTGTGGAAATTATCCATGGTCATGCCCTCGTCAAAGCGGACCGTGTCGCCTTTCTTGACGGAAGTGGTCAGCGCGGCCAGCCACAGTTTGTTTTTACCCTGCAAAACCTCGACATAGGTGTAGGTCGGCACGTTGATCGTGCTGAGCACCTTGCCGGACTGCGTAACGGCAATGCCATCCGTCGTCAGGTTTCCCATTGGCGCGGCAGGCTTCATGCTGCCATGCGGATTGGCGGGCTTAGCGGGCTCGGCTGCAAATGCCGTGGTCGAAAGAATCAGGGAAAACAGAACGGAAAGCGCTTTCATGGGCAAACTCCAGGAAACTTGATCGGGGAAAACGGAATCATACCCGCTATACAGCGCCAGCCGGGGTTTTGGCGTCGATTCGAAAGGGGCGAAATTATTCCCGGTCAAAAATTGAAAGGAATTTGCCCGACATGCGACCAAGCCATGTCACTGCATTTATGATTAACCCAGCTATAAGCAACCAGGCCAACCAACACGAGCAAACTGACATGACTACACTCCGCATGCTGCAAACCCTGTTACTGACACTGGGCCTCAGCTTTCTGCTGACCGCCTGCGCCAAGGAAACCTCTGCCACTGCGCCCAAACCGGCCATGGACGACCCCAAGGCCCAGCTTGATTACGTGGTGCTGGGCATGGGCTGCTTTTGGGGCGCGGAAAAACGCATGTCCGAACTGCCCGGCGTGGTCGACGTGGAAAGCGGCTATGCCAACGGCGACATCGAAGGCAGCTACGACGCCATCCTCGCCCACGAGCGCGCCGTGCGCATGGGCAAGACAGCCAAGCGCAACCATGCCGAAGTGGTGAAAGTCACCTTCGACCCGGCAAAAGCCACGCTGGAAACCGTGCTGGCCAAATTCTGGGAAAGCCACAACCCCACCCAGGGAGACCGCCAGGGCAACGATGTCGGCAGCAACTACCGCAGCGCCATCTACACCCATACCCCGGCCCAACTGGAAACCGCGCAAAAGACCCGCGCCGTTTATCAGGCGGCGCTTGCCAAGGCAGGGCTGGGCACCATCACCACCGAAATCGCCCCGCTGAAGAAATACTATTCGGCCGAGGACTACCACCAGGACTACCTCAAGAAAAATCCTGACGGCTACTGCGGCCTGGGCGGCACCAACGTCAAATACCCCGGCGTTAAAACCGGCATGCAGGCCGCCGCGCCCAACGCGCCGCAACTGGACGGCAAGGCGCTGACCCAAGGCAGGCAACTGGTGGTGTTCGAAGCCGTGGATTGCGCCTTCTGCAAACAGTTCAAGGCCGAAGTGCTCGACCACTGGAAATCCGATGTCGCCATCACGCGCACGCTCAACCCCAACGCGCCAACAGGCTGGAAGCTGGAAAAAACCCTGTTCGCCACCCCCACCATCGTGCTGTTTGAAAAGGGCAGGGAAGTCTCGCGCTACACCGGCTACAACGGTGACAAGGCGCGCTTCTGGAAATGGCTCGGTTTTCAACTCCTGACGCCCGAACAGCAGAAGATCGCCTTTGAAGAAGGCACCGAACGCGCCTTCACCGGCTCGCACCTGGACGAAAAACGCCCCGGTTACTTCGTCGACCCCATTACCGGCGCGCACCTGTTCCGCAGCGACACCAAGTTTGAAAGCGGCACCGGCTGGCCCAGCTTCTTCAACCCCGTGCCCGGCTCCATCACCCTGCACGAAGACAACGCCCTGGGCATGCGCCGCGTGGAAGTGCGCAGCGCCAGCTCCGGCATCCACCTCGGCCACGTCTTCGACGACGGCCCGCCCCCCACCGGCAAGCGCTACTGCATCAACGGCAACGTGCTGAAGTTTGTGCCGGACAAGGGTAAGTAAAGCGCCTTGTTACCCCCTTGATTAAGGGGGTGGCGCGAAGCGCCGGGGGATTTCAAAGGGGATCGCACGCAGGGCGGGAGGATTTGCCACTGCGTGCGCAGTCCGTCAGCCCCGTCAACAAAGACCCTATCTATCGCGCCATCAGGAATTTTGTTTTCAAACCGCCAAAAAATCCGTCTAACCATAAAAAGTTAACCTTGCACTTCAACAGGGAGAAAGCGATGGAGAACCAGAGCAGCAGCGGTATCGTCATGGAACGGCGCAAGCACCCCAAACTGCGCGCCCTATTTAATGAAGCCAAAGGCCGACTCGACCATGTGTTCAACCACAGTACCGACTGGGCAGGCAGCGACCGCGACTACCTGGCCCTGCGCGTCATCCACGAAACCTATCCCGAGCTTAATGCCGACGAAGTGAAAATTCTGACCCACGCCATCGAACGGCGGATTAAGGACGAGCTTGCCGCACGAAACGACGCATTTCGCCTGCCCGACGACGACACCTGGGTGGAAAAGCCGGGTACCTGAAAGCGAAGTGTCGGCAACGTATTGCCGACCTGCGAAGGGATGCAATTGACTGGCATGAAGCAGGGCGGGAATACCCTCCCGCCGGAATGAGGCTGGTTGTTTGATCCCCTTGATAAGGCGGTCGCAAAGCACCGGTGGATTTGCCATCGCAAGCCCCGCAGCAGCGAAGTAACCCAGTAGCTGCCCCCCCTTGATAAAGAGGGGGATTTGTCATTGCGAGCCTCGCAGGGGCGTGGCAATTCAGTCAAACCAGCCCCGCTGCTTAAATGTTTTTCCGGTTGATCAGGTTCACCACCACCCGCGTCAGCACGTCCTTCTCGTCCGGCCGGCTTTCCGCGATCAGCAGCGTCATGGCCACCAGAGCGTTGTCGGCGATGCGCTTGCCGCCATCGGCCCGGTAAAGCGCCTTGTTCTTTTCCAGAAACCACAAGAACAGCGCCGCCGCGATGCGCTTGTTGCCATCCACGAAGTGATGGTTCTTCACCAGAAAATACAGCAGATGCGCCGCCTTCTCCTCCAGGCTGGGGTAAAGCTCATGCCCGCCAAAAGACTGCATCACCGCTGCCAGCGAGGATGAGAGCGTATCGTCCCTTTCCTTGCCAAACAGACCTGACGCGCCAAAACGCTCGCCCATGCGGGCGATGACCTGCCGCGCTTCGTCCATACCCAATTCCGCCACCGGGCCGGGCGACACTTCGCCCAGGCGCACACGCTGGTGGTCGTAGTCGTCCAGCACCTCCAGCGCGTAAGCGTAATCCCCCACCACATTCAGCAGCGCCGTGGCCTCGTCGCCACTCAACTGCCGGCGCTGGGCCACGTCCGCAATCAGCCGCACGGCCTGGTTCAACTCCTTCAGCCGCCGCTCGTGCACCGTGTAACCCTGTACCAGGTGCCGGCGCAGGACATTCGTGGCCCAGATTCGGAACTGTGTGCCGCGTTGTGACTTGACCCGATAACCCACAGAGATGATGACGTCGAGGTTGTAGAAGGCGACCGGCTTGTCGGAACCAGCAATGTGCAAATTTTGCACATTGCTTTTCTTGTTCAGTTCACCTTCGTTAAACACATTGTTAATGTGCTTGGTAAGAACAGAGCGTTCACGCCCAAACAGCTCGGCCATTTGTGCCTGCGTCAGCCAAACCGACTCCCGCTCCAGCCGCACATCCAGCGCCGGCCCGCCATCGCTGGCCTGGTAAAGAACAACCTCACCGAGATTGCTGCTCATTTGGTCACCTTTGCCTTTCATTGTCCCGTGCAACTTGAGTCCACGGCTTTATCACTTGGCCCCCTTGATAAAGGAGGTTGGGGGGGATTTGTCATTGCGAGCACCCGGAGGGCATAAACTCCGCGTGGCAATCCAGTCAAACCAACCACAGCCCTAGCGTCGTCATTGCGAGGAGGCAAAGCCGACGTGGCAATCCAGTCAAACCAGGCCCAGCCTTATTTCAACTTCCTGATAACACTCCTCACCACCCCCCACACCACCAGCTCCTGCCCCTCCCTGAACTCGATGGGCGCATAAGCCGGGTTCTCGGCAATCAGCCGCACCTTGCCGCGGCGCTTCTCCAATCTTTTTACAGTCAGTTCGCCATCCACCACCGCAATCACAATGTCGTTGTGCCGCGGCTCCAGTGCGCGGTCCACCACCAAGAGCGTGCCCTCCTGGATGCCGGCATTGATCATCGAGTCGCCCGCCGCCTGCACGAAGAACGTGGCCTCCTTGTGCTCGATCAGGTGCTCGTTCAAGTCCAGCCAGGCCTCCACGTAGTCGTCCGCCGGCGAAGGAAAGCCCGCTCGCACCTTGTGGCCGAACAGCGGCAGCGCAAGCGGCGCCGGCATGGGCGAAGGCAGCAGGGCGCCGGCCGGTAGCTCGGCCAGCGCCTGCACCGCCGGCAGCAGACGCGCCGGCAGGCGGATTACCTTGCTGGGCTCGCCCTTGGGGCGCCCGGCGCCGGGGCGGGGCCCGCCGTGGGTGGGTTTGGATGGGGTGGGTTTGGGGGTGCGTGCCATTCTTGAATTATGTTACATTAAACAAAAAAGTGCAGCCAGAAAATGATCGGGACGGCAAAGCAGTCGCTCTGCACACCTCTTCCACGTGGTTTCTGCCAAAGGAGGCGCATGTGACATCCCAGGTACGTCGCATTCTGATTCTCTGCAAAACCTACCCATCGCCCAGCGCAAAGTATTCCGAAACCTCATGTGTCGCTGGCATGGACGAGAGTGGAAAGCTTGTTCGCCTCTACCCCGTGCCATTCCGGCTGATCGAAGACGACAAACAGTTCAAAAAATGGCAATGGATTTCGGCACGACTTGCAAAGGCTGGCGATGACCATCGGCCTGAAAGCCACAGGATATTCGTCGACACGATTCATTGCGACAACGAAACGCTCCCCACAACAAATCACTGGCAAGAACGCCGCGCATGGCTCGACAAACTGCCCGTATTCGATTCATTCGAGGAACTTGAAACGGCCAGACGGGCGCACGATACAACGCTGGCACTCTTGCGACCAAAACGAATCGTCGCATTGGAGATCAATCCTGTTGCCACGCCAGAATGGACTGAAGAGGAAAAAGACAAGCTACTCAAAATGCAGCTCCAGGGTGACCTGTTTGCCGAATCCGAAAAGAAAAGCATCGCCCAGTTGCGCAAGCTCCCCTATGACTTCTACTACCGATACGAATGCGATACCCCCAATGGCGCAATTGAGCACAAGCACAAGATCGTCGATTGGGAGACTGGCGCGCTGTACTGGAATACGCACCGCAAACATGGCCAGGGCTGGGAAAAGCCTTTCAGGGCGAAACTGGAAGAAGAGTTGCCCTCAAAGGACTTGATGTTCCTGATGGGTACCATCCACCGCTTCCCCGAGCAGTGGCTGATCGTAAGCCTGATCTACCCGCCTAGGCAGCGGCCCGAGCCGGAACTTCAGGAATCGCTGTTTTAGCCGTAAGGTGCACGACGCGAGGGCCGCCCGCCTGGGCAACCGCGCGCGCCACCAGGCTGCGATGGCAGAAGTTGAAATCCGCCTCGTAACACACCAGACAAGCCGGCGTCGATTTCGCGATCTTGGCCAATTCCAGCACAGCCGCATCCTGGCCTGCCAGGTAGATGTTGAATTGCCGTACATACGCGCTCCAATCCGCATCGTTCTTGTAACGATCACGAATCGGTTTGGGGCACCCCAACGCCGGCATATGTGCGTAGGCCAAGCCTGCGTTGTGCAAGGCTTCGGCAAAGCTCCGTTTGGAAAACCCTTTCTTACGGGACAAAGGCAGCTCACGGACATCGATGACCGTCTTGACGCCGGCTTCCTTGAGGCGGTCGGTGAAGGCTTCAAGAGACATTCCTTCATAACCAAAGGTATACAGATTTGCAGTACTTCTCATAGCCTGAATGGTAGCTGTACAGACCAGATCAATCAATCACAGTCGGCATAATAATTTTTGCCTTAATGCACGGTCATGTAGGCCGCGTACCCTTACAGTCTGGATAGCGAGAACATCCCCAGAATTCATTTCCCGCATTGGCGCCACGCTTTGCCGTTCGCTTGACCATTGTGCTTTGGCAGACCGGGCAAGCAGGGGTGTTGGCTGCCTGGCCAGAGGAAGCAGCCGGAACGCCCACCCCACGTATCAGCGCATGCAACTCCTTGCCATCAATCAAAGTAACGTTCTGGCCGGAAGCAAAAGCCTTGGCATCATCGGTGTAAGTGCCAGAAGTCACAACAAATCCGCCTGTTGCACCTTTTGCCGCCATCACGCCATATAACTCCCGCACAACATCCACGCCCACCTTGTAAGCTTTCCACTGCTTGCACTGGACGAGGAACGATTCTTTTCCTTTCAGCAGAACCAGATCCACCCCACCATCAGCGCCGCCCCCACCGACTTCTAAAACAGAATAGCCTTTGCGACGGAAGGCCTCGCCAACCAGTGTTTCAAACTCTTTCCAACTCATACCATTGAGCACGGCCCGCTCTGGATTATTGGCAACCTGCTCATGTAATTTATTTCGCTTGCCACGACCATAGGCAGACGTCACCGCGCCAACCAGGAAAGCAAATGGCAAAAGATACTGGCCAACTGTAGCCAGCGTCTGGAAAAGCGTCTGCTTGACAAGTTCACCCATTTTTCCTGGCTGAGCAACGGCCGTCGCTTCGCTAACGGACACGCTGTGCAACCCAACATATGCGACCAATGCGAGCACCACGCCGACCCACCAAGGTAGCTTGCTGGTTATCTCGATCAAATCTTCTATGGGGCTTTGTTTATTTCGTCCCATTCGCCTACCTTCCTAGTTTCGTGAACCATTCCAATGTCGAAGGTGGTACACCTTCATCTTTCACAATACCGTCACCTGTTGGTCGGAACAGCGCAGCAAGGACAGTGCTGATGTTGTCGCCTTTTGGCAAGCTTCCGTCACGGATCAGCGCCAAATACGTCTTAGCCATCGTGACCCGTTCGGCTGCATCGTTTTCCAAATGGAGATTGCTTAGGAAAATGCGCACCAACAAGCGGATGAACCAGAAGCTCAGGGTTGCCAGCAGAATAAAAGAGCCTAGATGCCAAGTGGTGGCGGAATCTGTCAAAGCCTGAATGGTTGTTGAGCCCACCGTCTGCGCCTTGGCAGCGGATGCCATCGCTGCTGCTTTGCTGGCCATCACTGCTTTCCCGACCGATTGCAGCTCGGTATGCAGGAAATAGGCCGCAGAGCCCATGCCCGCAACGATGGCACAAAAGGAAATCCCCGACCAGAACTGGTGCTTCCTGCGTTTTGCATTCCAGTATTCAACTGGGGCTGCAAGGGCCATGTGTTTGTCGTAGGTTTCCTTGAGCCGATCCAGTTCAGCCTGCGCGTCGTTGAGTTGCTTTTGCCACGCGCCAGCCCTCGCCTCCTGATCAGTATCAAAAGTCCCTTGTTGTTGCGTGGACTGTTCAGAAATCTGACCATGTAGGTCGTCGAAGCGAGCGGTTTGTGCACGCTCGGATTCTTGGTAATGGGTCAGTGTTGTCTGCATGTCGCCGACCAGCCGCTTGAGAGCGGCATTCTCGGTCTTCATGCGATCCTTGATACCACGCTCGTATAACTCCCATTGCAGCAAACCACTGACTACAAATTGTATTGGTGCACCGGAAAAATCCAGCCCCAACCATTTGCAAACGATCATGGCCGCTTCTACTGGTTTTCCGGAATCTCTAAATTCTTCAACAAAGCGGCGCTGGGCACTATTGGATAGCAACCAGGGATAGCCACTGATAAAACGCTCAAGCGTTGTGCGGGCTGACGCAACATGATTATTGGCGTTATCAATTTGCCCTTGCTTGCGATAATTTTCCGCTTGCTGAAGTGTATTAGCCACGTTAGCCAACGTGTTGGCAATGGATTGCCATGCCTGCGAGGCCGGGTTAAATCCGGGCTGACTAATCCAGCTCCATTGATTCTGAAGCTGGGAAATCCAGCCCATCGCCTCCTCATGGGTTATCCATTCATGGCGCCCCCCATACTCGCCAAAATCAACTGACATATAAGGCTGCACTGTCTCAGAATCGCTCATGAATTTTCCTCACATCGCTAAAAGCCACTCGTCAGAATCCCGCCACGCTATACGCCAACGGCGTCATTCGAGACTAGGTCAGCTGGCTTGGGATAATGCGCTGGCAATCCCGGCCCAACGACTGGTTTGCCAGCTGCCTCGTCAGCAGCCACATGCTGATTCAAATCAAGCAGTTGCTCCAGCAGGTCGAGCTTGGGGCTGAAGCTGTAGGCCTTGAGCACGGCGTCGTCGAGCGCGGCATGGGCGTCGCGCAGGGGGTTCTTGCCCGGCAGGTCGAGCGTGCGATAGAGCGCGCGCAGGCCGCCGTTCATGGATTGCAGCGACTGGTCGCGCAGGGCGCGCAGACGGCGGCCCGCCTCGGCGACGGCGTCGATCTGCGCGACGCTGGCGGATTGTGGCCAGGGGAAGGTGTCGAAAACTGATTCTGTCGTGTAGCGCAATCGTTCGGTCAGTTTTGAACAATTGGCAATAAACCACTGTGCGTGTGTGGCCGATTGCAAGATGCCGAAGCTGTAATCGTCTGCCAGCGCAAACACCTGCAAGGCATCACCGGGGCGAATGGCGGCATCGACGAAGACGAAGATTGGGCGTTTGGTGACGCGAGAGCAGGCAAGGTAGCGAGGGATTTCACCAAGGGCGGCGATTAGCTCCGAGCGACCGCGCCAGTGGCGCCACCAGTAATCGATGGAGGAGGAGCGTTCCGAATGCTCGGATTTAGTCGTGATGTCGGATAAAACATGCGTTTCAAGATACCTGAAGGCCGTGTCAAATCGTTTTGCTTCGAGCATGTCCATCGATCCAAAGTCGATGATATGTCGTGTGATGGGGCGGCTGCTAAGTAAATCGTCACCCACAAGATAGGGATGAAGTATTTCCCCTTCGTCTTTTGTGGCTAGACGATTACGCTCTTCCGTTGAAATAAGGAACCCAGAGTGACCGGGTGTAATGCCTTGGGAAACAACGACGGCATTGTTGCATGCCAATTTTTCTGCGCTTCCCACATCCACTCTGTCCGACAGCGACGCATTGATATGTGCCACCTCGCGCATATCCAGCTCATAGTCCTTGCTGGCCTGGCCGCTGCCCCGCGCGCGTTTCGCCTTGCCTGGGGCAGACTCGATCTTGAACCATAGCCGCCGCAGCTTCGGCAGCAGCGCATCGTCCTGCGTTTTCACCCAGTTGGCGATTGAGACGTGGACGTTGGCTTCACCCGACCACGGCTGGTTGTCCACCGCCTCGATCACCGTGCCGCTGGCGCAGATGGCGTCGAGCCCGCCGACGCGGCTGGCGTTGTTGCGGATGTTCTGCGTGCCGACCAGGCCACCTCGGCCGGCCAGCGGGTCTTGCGTGGTGCAGGCGGGCAGGTGAGCCTCGGCGCGGTGGAACCAGTAGACGCAGAAATCCGCCATGCCCGGAACTTCGGGATAGGCTTTGCGCAGTCGCTTGACGTAATCGGTACCAAAAGTGGGCTTGAGCAGTTTGGTGCCGAGAAAAGGCGGATTGCCGACCACGACATCGGATGCCGGCCAGGGTGTGCGGCTACCGTCTTCTAAGATGAGCGCGTCACCCACCCTGAAATTGGCATCGAGGTTGTCGAGCGGCAGGGCGGCTTCTTTGATGTGCAGTTCGTCGATGGCAAGTTTGTGCGCCAGCATCATGGTGACTTTGGCGAGTTCGACCGCGAAGGGATTGATGTCGAGGCCGTGGAAATTGCGCGCGGTAACAAAGCCGAACGGGCGCTGCTCGGATTTGATGCTGGCGTATTCGCCCATGCGCTCGTAGATGCGCGCTTCCAGCCGCTTGAGTTCGCGATAGGCGATGTACAGGAAGTTGCCGGAGCCGCAGGCGGGATCGAGCACGTGGAAATTCTCGATGCGAGCGAGCAGCTTCTTCAGCGCGCCGAGTGATTTGGCTTTTTCAATCTGCGTGCGCCACGGCTCGACGATGGTGGGGCCCACGATCTTCATGATGTCTACCGGGCTGGTGTAGTGCGCGCCGTAGGCATGGCGGGCTTCGGCATCCATGCTGTGCTCGAAAATAGCTCCGAAGATTTCCGGCCGTACTTTCGACCAGTCGAAGCGGGCTGCGTCGCGCAGCAGTTGAATTTCGTCAGCCATCAATTCGATGCGCGCCGGTTGGGCGAACAGGCCGCCATTGAAATACGGCACGCCCTTGAAACGGCCGCCGGCGGTGACGCCCGGCGTGTTCATTTCGACGAACAGCTGGCCGATGTGGTCGTAAGCCTGCGTGGGGGTGGCGCAATCTTCGAGCAGGCGGGCGAAGAAGTATTTTTCCAGCAGGCCGATGTCTTCGGCGAACAGCGCCATCAAGGACTGCAAGGTAAAACGCTGCGCCAGGTCACGCTCGACCCCGCGGCCGACCAGCGAACGGAACAGCGCCACCAACTGGTCGGCTGCTGCACGAGTGACCTGTTCCTGATGATTGCCGAACACGGGCTCGTCGCCTTCGGGGAACATGAAGGCGAGCGGACCGTAGCGCTCAGGTAATTCGGCGAGCCTGACCTGATCGACCGGGCTGTCCATCTGGGTTTCGAAGTCGTATACCCAAAATTCATCGAAATTGCATAGCACAACCCAGCGCGGCCGCCCAGGTACCAGCCGCACCCAGTAGTCGAAGGCCTGGCGGTAATGTTTGGTAAGGTCTTCGCCACGCTTTTTCATTTCCACCAGCACCAGCGGCTTCCAGACCAAGTCGGCGAAGCTGGTGCCTTTGCCTTCCTTCTTGATGCGCTCCTCGAACGCGGCGCCGGCTTCCTTTACGCCGACGTGGCCGAAGGCGCGGAAGAATTGATCGAGAAATATCTGCGCTTCGCCTTTTTCGTCGCCTTTAATGTGCACGGTGCACCAGTCCACGAAATGGCGCAGCTTGTCAGAGCGTGTGGTCATTCAGAAATTTTCATTCTTGTTGGATGACATGCCAGTTAGCCTCCCCTGCAGGCAGTTGAGATTCTCCATCGCGCAGTTCCGGCTGTGGAACCAAAACGTCTCCCTTGCTTGTAATCAGCCGAATCTTCGCACAATCAAGACAGGGGGCCTATATGGCTTTGGTTATAGGGAAGGCTGGGCCGGTTTTGACTGGATCGCCACGGCCCTTTGGGCCTCGCGATGACAGGGTGGGTGGGCTAGGCCAAGTTTGACTGGATTGCTTCGCTTCGCTCGCAATGACGCTACAGCTTGCGAATGTCCTTCCCCCGCTTCCCCATCTGCGCCTTCAGCAGTTTGTAGGTATCTAGGTCGAAGGGTGCGCGCTCTGTTGATTGCAGCAGCAGGTCGAGGTCGGCCTGGCTTTGGGCGGTGCCCAGGTAGCGCCAGGCGTTAACGAGGTGGATGTCTTCGCGGTCGAGGAATTCGTTCCTTTCGACGATGCCGATGGGGCCTTTGTAGGGCCAGGGCTTGATGCGCAGCTTGGACAGCGCGGTCATCAGGCGCGCGCTGTGGGCGCCGATGGCTTCCTTGCCGCAGCAGGCGCCCTTGCACTGCTTGAGCTGGCGGGCGAAGCAGGCTTGGCCTGAGCGGGCGGTCTTTTCCAGGCCGAGCACGGCGGGGCACAGTTCGTAGGCCTCGGCCAGGCTGCGCAGGGTGTTGGCGGCTTCGCGCTTGCTGGCGAAGAGGCCGTAGAGTTCCTGGGGCTTGCCGGGGTCTACGTCGTCGCCCATGACCAGGCGCGGGCGGTAGTCGCCGGGGGCGTGTTCCACCAGTTGCCAGGAACACAGTTCGTGGTTTTGGCGCAGGCGGCGGTTGTGCACGGGCTGGCGTTGCTTGACCAGGCGCGATTCCAGCAGCAGGGCGCCCAGCTCGCCGGCGGTTTCGATCCAGTCGATGCGGCGGATGTCGTGGGTGATGCGCAGTTCGCGGTTTTCGCTCTTGCTGGCGGAGAAGTACGACAGCACGCGGCTGCGCAGGTTGACGCTTTTGCCCACGTAGAGCAGGGCGTCGTTTTCGCCATAAAAGAGGTACACGCCGGGCGACTCGGGCAGGTCGTCGAGGGCGTCTTGCGGCAGCTGGGGCGGCAGGCTGGGGCGTTTAAGTTGCAGCTGGACGGCATCGAGCATGCGCGCGTCGTCCAGGTCGCGGCGCAGGGTCTGCCAAAACTGCCAGATCAGGTCGGCATCGGCCAGCGCGCGGTGGCGGTCGTTGGCCCTCAGATTGTGGCGCGCGATCAGGCTGTCCAGGTTGTGGCGGGGGTGCTCGGGGAAGAGCGCGCGTGACAGGCGCACGGTGCACAGTACGTCGGACTGGAAGCCTATTCCCATTCTGCGAAATTCCTGGCGCACGAAGCCGTAGTCGAAGCGCGCGTTGTGGGCCACGAACAGCCGCCCCTTGAGGCGGGCTTTCAGTTCGCCGGCCACGGCCTCGAAGCTGGGGGCGTCCGCCACCATGTCGTTGCTGATGCCGGTCATGCGCTGGATGAATTCGGGGATGCTGCGCTGCGGGTTGACCAGCGTGCTCCAGCGGCTGACCGATTCGCCGTCGACTTCGACAATGCCGATTTCGGTGATGCGGTCGCTCCCGGGGTTGGCGCCGGTGGTTTCCAGGTCGATGAAGGCGATGCGGTCGGGAATCATATTAAGACAAGGCCAGGCCGGATTTTACTGGATTGCTTCGTCGCGTTGCTCCTCGCAATGACAGCATTGGTCATCGCGAGGCCGAAGGCCGTGGCGATCCAGTTTGGAGGCTAAGCCTTGCTTGACTGGACTGCCGCGTCACTTCGTTCCTCGCAGTGACAAATCCCCCCGTCCCCCTTTAACAAGGGGGCTTGTTTTTTATTGCATTGACGGCGGCAAGTTATCGATACGGTTCAAATTCGTTTTTGTCGTGCTTTAAAAGTTGCACGAGTTTGGGGTGAATGAAAAGCTTTTCCCTGCCTGTCTGCTGTTCGGTCAACACGCCTATCTCCACCAGTTTTTTGAGGTATTCGGAGGCGGCCTGGCGTTTGGCGATGCTTTTGTCCACGACGTTGCCGATGCGGCAGTAGGGCTGTTCGAACAGCACATCCACCAACTCCCGGCTGTATATCTTGGGCAACTTCTCGCGTACATGCATGGCTGTTTGGTCAGTAAGCGCGCGGATGGCCGCGATTTTGGCGGTGGTCCAGCGGGCGGTATCTTCCACGCCGCGCAGCAGGTATAACACCCATTCTTCCCAGGCTTGTTCGGCGGTAACTTTCAGCAATAACCTGTAGTAATCAGCCTTGTGCGTGATGATGTAGCGACTGAGATAGAGAATGGGCAGGTTGAGCAGGCCTTCTTCAATCAGGAACAGGGTATTGATGACGCGTCCTGTGCGGCCGTTGCCGTCGGCAAAGGGGTGAATGGCCTCAAACTGATAGTGTCCCGCTGCCATGCGGATGAGCGGGTCAAGTTCGGTTTGTTCGTGCAGAAAGCGTTCCCAGTTTGCGAGTTTTTCCCGGATGACATCTTCACCTGCCGGCGGGGTGTAGATGATTTCGCCGGTACGGTCGTTTTGCAGTGCGGTGCCGGGCACCTTGCGCACGGTCATTTCCCTTCCCTTGATCTTGCTGCATACCGCTTCGGCAGTATGGGTGGTGAGGGGGCGTTTTTTCAGGGATTGGTAACCCTCAAACAGGGCCTGGCGATAGCGCAACGCTTCCTTGGTGGCTGGATCGGCCTTTTCATCACCTTGTATGTGCTGGAACAGTTTGTCGGCAGTGGTCACGATATTTTCGATTTCTGAACTGGCGCGCGCTTCCAGCAGCGGCAGGGTATTGATAAGCATGGTCTGGTTGGGAATGAGTTCGGCCGCCTGCTTCAATTCGGCCAAGGCGGAATTTGATTTAATGCATTGTTTCAGAACAGGTATTGTTTCCAGCTCCACCGCTGGAGGCAAGGAGGGGAGGTCGTTGTAGGGCAGGCTTGGTTTCCAGTTGGGGGTGAATTTCATGTTTGCATTCTTCGATTTTGTCGACACATTTTGACATTATGTCGATGCGGGCGACATGTCAAGAAAACATGTCGATAAAAACAAGAAATATCGACATGTGTTGTTTGATGTGTATACGAAAAGGCGGTTTTCTATACATATCGGGTTGATGTGTATAAAAAATCGGGATTGCTTTGTCACTGCATTCCAGCAATGACACATCTCCGCCCTTCGGGCGGCTCCCTTTAACAAGTGGGCAGGCAAGTCAAACCGGGCAGGCGTCTCCGCTGGCATCGCCGCTGGCCCAGAAGTCGGTGCCCTTGTTCAGGAATTCGTCCCACGGGAGGTAGTGGGCGCCGTCGCACGAGAAGGTGAGGGCGACCATGCCGTTGAAGATGTTGAGCGAGCCGGCGCGCAGATAGAACATGTCGTCCATGAAGCGCAGGTCGCGCAGGCTGTCCAGGATGGGGCGGATTTTGTCGCGCGGCACCTGGGCATCTTTGGGGTAGGGCTGGTGCGGGTAGATGAGGCAGGTGTCGGGGTCGGTCAGCGCATCAATATCCAGTAGCCGGTAGCGGTAGGGGTCATCGGTCAGCCAGATGGTGGCGCGGCTGCTGGAAAAGTGCAGCTTGCCGTGGAAGACGCCGTGGTCGACCATCAGTTCTTCCATGACGCCCAGCACGGTGTCGATGTGCAGGTCCATCATGCTGTTGCTGCGGGTCTGGTGGAAGACGGTGCCGCGAATGGCCGGGTCGCCTTTTATCTGCCGCCAGTGGGTGGGCTCGTCGTAGAGTTTGCCGGTGAGGGGCAGGTTTCGCAGGTCGAAATCGGCGCCCACAAAACCCAGCACGCGGCCGTTGGCGTCGCGCACGTTCTGGATGGCGGTGAGCGAGGGCCGCCGCGCGCGCAGGCTGATGTAGGCCTGCGAGAGCAGGAAGCCGGCGCTGGGTACGCGCTCGTTCATGTAGGGGCGGCTGGAGCGGTCGCGGCCAAAGTCCTTTTCGATGAGGCCGTCGCGGCTGATGTTGTCGCTGATCTGGATGGCGTTGGTGTCCAGCGCGTACATGTATTTGCACATGGGCAGGCTGGCCAGGGCTTCAGTCAGAACTTCATCCAGCTTCTGGCGGTCGCCCCATGCGTCGCTGCATTCGCGGGCGATGCGCGCCAGCGGGTCGCGCAGCAGGTCCTTCAGCGCATCGCGCTGGCTGGCAATGCTGTCGGCAAGGGTGTTAAGGGGCGGTTGCATGGCCCAAGTATAACAACGGGCTGTTTCCAGCTGGGTGCCAATGACCAGCACACAACATCGTCATCGCGAGGTGCGCCGTGCGGTGGCGATTCAGTGAAAATCCCCCGGCTCGCAAGGCTCGCCACCCCCTTTGACAGGGGGGTAAGAAGAGCTCCCCTTTCTCAAGGCGGGTAACAATGAAAACCCCCTTGATAAAGGGAGCTGGGGGGATTCCGGTTTCAGCCAGCCATAAAAAAACCCCGGCATGCCGGGGTTTTTCTCCAAGCGGTTATCGCTTAGGCGGGCTGGATGTTGGCAGCCTGCTTGCCTTTGGGACCAGTGGTCACTTCAAACGAAACGCGCTGGTTTTCTTTCAGGGTTTTGAAGCCGCTGGATTTGATTTCAGAGAAATGTGCGAAGAGATCTTCGCCACCGCCGTCCGGCGTAATGAAACCAAAACCCTTGGCGTCGTTGAACCACTTTACAGTACCTTGTTGCATCTAAGTCTTCCTTAAGAAAATGAATTTGGGCAAATGCCCGAATCTATCGAAATCAAGAAAAAACTCGTCAACCAGGTGCCGCATTTGCTACTTGAATCCCACAGATGGCAAGCACACTACACGGGATTGGGCAAATCTCCTAGCGTTATTTTCAGCCATGTCCGTGACAGGGTAAGGCGGCTGGCCGGGGCGCTTACATTTCGCGACGCTGGGGGTTGTCAGTCGGCAGGTCGCAAACGGACAAGCGCCGCAGCAGCGGACGGTGTTTGGACTGGTGTTCGCTCATGCGCCCCAGCACGCCAGACAGGAAGCGCAGGGCTTCTACAACGTATGGCCCCTTGTTGAGCATGACGCATTCGGCGCGGATGCCCTTGGCGGCGTCGGACACTTCGGCGCGCGAGGGCAGGCCGCGCTTGACCAGGGTGTCGAGCACCTGCGTGGCCCAGATGACGGGGATGTGCGCGGCTTCGGCCAGCCAGAGTATTTCTTCCTGTACTTCGGCCAGACGTTCAAAGCCGACTTCGACGGCGAGGTCGCCGCGCGCGACCATGATGCCCACGGGCGGCAGACGCATGGCGGTGAGCATGATCAGCGGTAGCTGTTCAAAACCCTGCCGGGTTTCGATTTTGAGCACGGTGCCAAGGTGGCTGGCATTGAGTTCGTCCAGCGCGGCATGCAGGTCCAGCAGGTCCTGCGGGCTGCGCACGAAAGACAGGCCGATGATGTCGACCTGGTGCGCCAGCACGCTCAGGTCGGTGCGGTCCTTGTCGGTGAGCGCGGGAATGGGCAGGTCGGTTTCGGGAAGATTGATGCCCTTTTCCGAACGCAGCTTGCTGCCCTTGGGCGAGGCGTGGGTGATCTCGATTTGCAGCGCGCTGCCGGTATTGGCGACGATGCGGCCGCCGATCTTGCCGTCGTCGAACCAGATGGGCTGGCCGGGTTTTGCGGCCTGGAACACGGCATCCAGCGTGCAGGGAATGCAGGCGGGGCTGACGAGGTTTCCGGCTTCGTCGTATTCGGCGGCATGACCGGTGGTATTGCTGTCCGTCAGCATCAGGGTGTCGCCGGCCTTGAGTACAAGCGGCAGGACGACTTCGGGCAGGTGTTCGATCTGGCTTTGCGCGACGCGCTTTTCGCCGCGATACAGCGTGCAGGACGCGCTTTCCTGCACGTAGGCATGCTGGTGGCATTGCGCCAGCCACGACTGGCCGTAACGTTCGACGATGCGCAAGTGGCGCCACACACCGCGCAGGTCCTCCACATCCAGCACGTCGTCGCCATGAATCATTCCAATGAACGCGCGTTCCAGCGGCAGCGTGACTTCAGCTCCGGCAAGCGGCGGTTCGGGCTGGTCACTGGGCGTCAGCCAGATGCGCGCGGCATCGACGACGTGGCCAAGGGCATCGCGACGTGCCTTGAATTCGACCATGTGTCCGACTGGTTCGATGGCGCCGGTGCGCAGCTTGGGGCCGGCCAGGTCGGCGTAAATGCGGCACGGGCGGCCAGTCTTGCTTTGCGCCTGGCGGATGTTGCGAATCATCGCCAGCCAGACTCCGGCATCGTCGTGCGCGCAATTGATGCGGGCGACATCCATGCCTTCGTTGATCAGGGTTTCCACCAGTTGCGGATCGGCGGCCGCTTCAAACGGCAGCGTGACCATGATGTGCGGAATGCGCTCGGGCGAGGGATCGCCCAGCAGTTCCTGGGTGTGATCGATGAGCAGCGCCTTGCCGGCGCGCATCTGCTGTTTGGCCTGCGGCCGCAAAACCGGATGACCGGCCAGCGCGTGCAGGGTGGTAAGCACGGCGTTGAGGCTGCCCATGACATGGGATTCGGCCTGCCCCAGACGGCTCAGGCCCAGCAATGACAAATCGTCCTGAATGGCGCGGATGTCGTTCTGGCGAAGCGAAAGGTAATGCAGAAGATTGCGCGCGCTTTGCCGGTAGTTTTCCTGGGCCTGGTCGATGTATTCCTGGTAGCAGGTTTCCAGCGCGCTGGCGCCTTCCTTGAGTGCCGACAGCGCATGGATGAGTTGTTCGGCGGTGATGCTGTGATGGGGTTTCAAGCGGCTTTTCCTGATGACTTTTATGCGCTTGCAGGCTAGCACCGCGATGTGACAGAAATGTGTCGAGTTTCGCCGGCCGTGGAAACGCTTCGCGGATAAAGCCGGGCAAAGACAGGCAGGGGGCAGACGGTTATAATAAGCGGCTAATTTTTAACCCTTTTTTAAAACCAACCTGAATCTGACTGGAGCAAAGCATGGCGATTGAACGCACCCTTTCCATTATCAAACCCGATGCCGTGGGCAAGAACGTCATCGGCAAGATTTATTCGCGTTTTGAAACCAACGGCCTGACGATCGTGGCGGCCAAGATGAAGCATCTGTCGCGCCGCGAGGCTGAAGGTTTTTACGCCGTGCATCGCGAGCGCCCCTTCTTCAAGGATCTGGTGGAATTCATGATTTCCGGACCGGTGATGATCCAGGTGCTGGAAGGCGAGAGCGCCATTGCCAAGAACCGCGAACTGATGGGCGCGACCGATCCCAAGAAAGCCGCGCAGGGAACCATCCGCGCGGACTTCGCGCAAAGCGTGGATGCGAATGCCGTGCATGGCTCCGATGCGCCGGAAACCGCCGCAGTGGAAATTGCCTATTTCTTTGCCAGCACGGAACTGTGCCCACGTTGATTGAAAAACCACTTACCCCCTTGATAAAGGGGGTGGCGCGTAGCGCCGGGGGATTCCTTTTTGTGGAAAATCCCCCCAACCCCCCTTTATCAAGGGGGGCCTGTTCCTTGGTGATGCCAGTTTGGCTTAAGGCTTAAGTGCAAAACCTTCTCGATTTCAATCTCCCGCAACTGACCAACTGGCTGGTGGGCCACGGCGAAAAGCCGTTTCGCGCCAAGCAGGTATTCCACTGGATGCACCAGTCGGGGGAGAGCGATTTCGAGAAAATGACGGACCTTGCCAAGTCGCTGCGAGAGTGGCTGTCGCAGGAAGCTGAAATCCGCGGCCCGGTTGTGGGAACGGACAAGACTTCCGAAGACGGCACGCGCAAGTGGTTGTTTGATGTGGGTCCCGGCAGCGGCGCTGCCGACGATCAGGCTCGGCGCAACGGCATCGAAACGGTATTCATCCCCGAAGGCAATCCGTCCTGTGGCGAGGCGGCGGAGGAAGATGAGCCGCAGCGTTTTCGCAATCGCCCCGGGCTGGTTGAAGGCCCGCGCTATCGCGGCACGCTGTGCGTGTCGTCGCAGGTGGGATGCGCGCTGGAATGCACGTTCTGCTCGACTGGGCGGCAGGGCTTCAACCGGAATCTGACGGTGGCGGAAATCATCGGCCAGCTCTGGCATGCGGTTTGCGAGTTGAAAAAGGCAGGCTGGGGTGAACGTCCGGTGACGAACGTGGTCATGATGGGCATGGGCGAGCCGCTGGCGAATTTCGACAACGTGGTGACGGCGCTGGATGTGATGCTGGACGATAACGCCTACGGCCTGTCGCGCCGGCGGGTGACGGTATCGACGTCGGGCCTGGTGCCGGCCATGGACCGGCTGGCGCAGCGCTGCCCGGTGGCGCTGGCAGTGAGTTTGCATGCGCCCAACGATGCGCTGCGCGACCAGATTGTGCCGATCAATAAAAAATATCCGTTGAAGGAACTGATGGCGGCTTGCCAGCGTTACCTGGAATTCGCGCCGCGCGATTTCATCACGTTTGAATATGTGATGCTGAATGGCGTGAACGACTCACCCGAACACGCGCGGCAATTGCTGGAGCTGGTGAAGGACACGCCGTGCAAGTTCAACCTGATTCCGTTCAATCCGTTTCCGGATTCGGGTTACGAGAAAAGCACGCCCGAATCGCTGCGCGTGTTCCGCGACATTCTGGTTCAGGCCGGCTACGTCGCCACCACGCGCAAGACGCGCGGGGACGACATCGACGCGGCCTGCGGCCAGCTGGCCGGCCAGGTGGCGGACAAGACGGGGCGGGTATTAAAGAGAATCAACATGGAGGCGGCATAGAGTGAAGAGAGTCCTGTTGTTATCGCTGATTGCATCGCTGGCGGGATGCGCCAATCCGCCGGGGGGTATCCAGTCATCTTCCGGCCCGTCGACGGGCACGCCGCAAGTGGAAACCGATGCCAGTTCCCGTGCCAAGGCCTTTACCGATCTGGCGGGCGCATACTTCAGCCGCGGCCAGATGAAGATTGCGCTGGACGAAGTGCGCAAGGCGATTCAGGCGGACAACCGTTACGGCCCGGCCTACAACGTGCTGGGATTGATTTACATGGAGCTGGCCGAAGACAAGCTGGCGGAAGAAAACTTCCGCAAGTCAATTGATCTTAATCGGGCGGACTCCGAGGCGCACAACAATTTTGGCTGGTTCCTGTGCACGCGTGATCGTTACGACGAGGGGCTTTCACAGTTTACCGAGGCGTTGCGAAATCCGCTGTATGCGAATCCCGAGCAGGCCATGACCAATGCCGGTTTGTGCAGCGAGAAGAAGGGTGATGCCAAACAGGCTGAAGCCTATTACAACAAGGCGCTGAAATTGCAGCCGGATGCGCCGCTGGCGACCATCAAGCTCGCTGCGCTTAATTTCAGGCAGGGCAAGATCAACGATGCGCAGCGTCTGCTGGGCCGTTATGGCGAAGTCGCGCCGCCTACCGCCGAAAGCCTGTGGCTGGGCGTGCTGCTGGAGCGCAAGCAGGGTGACAAGGAACAGGCTGCCGCGTACGCGCTGCAATTGCGCAAGCGCTTTCCGGAATCCGAAGAGGCGCAGAAGTTGATGCGGGGTCAGTACGAATGAGCGAACCGCTGGAAATTGGCGATGCGCTGAAGGCGGCACGCGAGGCCAAGGGATGGACGGTACAGGATGCAGCAAACAAGCTGCGTCTGATGGTACGTCAGGTTGAAGCGATGGAAGTCGAGGATTATGCCGCGCTGGGCCAGCCAGTGTTCGCGCGCGGATTTGTCCGCAACTACGCCAAGCTGCTGGGGATAGATCCCGAGCCCTTGCTGACGCGCATGTCGGAATCCGGCGCCGCCCCTGCGGAAAAAATCGAAACCGAAACCTATTTGCCCGAGGCGGCTTCTGGAGTTTCACCGGTTCTGGTTGGAGTGCTGGCGGTGCTTGCATTGCTGCTGGCGATTCCCGCTGCAATTTATTTGTGGCTGAACAGCGGCGGGGAAGAGGAGCATCCTTCCGCGCCAGCAGTGCAAACTGCTCCGCCGCCACCGGTTCACGCCACACCGGAATCCGCAATACCGCCAGCGGCGCCTTCACCGCAGCCTGCTGCACCCACTGAGGCGCCGGTTGAGACGCCAGCGCCTGTGTCAAGGCCAGAGCCGCAACCCGCGCCATTGCCAAAACCCGCGCCTGCCCAGGAACCGGTCCAGCCCAAGCCCGAGTTGCAACCTGCGCCCGATGCCGCCGCGCCGGAGGCATCAGGCAATCCTTACCTTCCCGCCAATTTCAGGCACAAGTCCATCCGCCTGCAGTTTGACCAGGATGCCTGGGTGCAGATCAAGGATGGCAATGGCCGGACCATACATTCCACCCTCAGCAAGGCGGGCAGCACGGTTGATCTGAGCGGCAAGCCGCCTTTTGAATTTGTTGTGGGCAATGCCGCCAATGTGCGCATGACTTACAGCGGCAGGGCATTCGATATCAAGCCATATATTGGCGAAACCGTTGCGCGGTTTACGCTGGAGTAGCCGTGTCAGTGATCAAGTTCACGCCGGGGACGCAACCCCGCACCACGCGTCAGGTTCGCATTGGCCATGTTCTGGTGGGCGGAAGCGCCCCCATTGTCGTGCAGTCAATGACCAACACCGATACCGCGGATATCGCATCCACGGTGAAGCAGGTGGCCGAGCTGTATCAGGCGGGTTCGGAACTGGTGCGCGTGACGGTTAATGCGCTGGAAGCGGCAAAGGCTGTGCCGGTGATTCGAGAAAAACTCAGCGCGCAAGGCATTGATGTTCCGCTGATTGGCGATTTCCATTTCAACGGCCACAAGCTGCTGACCCAAGTGCCGGAGTGCGCCCAGGCACTGGGCAAGCTGCGCATCAATCCGGGTAATGTCGGTCGCGGCGACAAGCGCGACGAGCAGTTCGGTACGTTGATTGAAATTGCCTGCAAGTATGACAAGCCTGTGCGCATCGGCGTGAACTGGGGCAGCCTGGATCAGGAGTTGGCGGCGCGCATGATGGACGAGAACGCCAAGTCATCCGAACCGGCAGATGCTAAGGACATCATGTTCAAGGCCATGATTGCCTCGGCTTTGCAGTCGGCGAAGCGAGCCGAGGAGCTGGGCCTGCCGGGTGACCATATCATTCTGTCGTGCAAGATGAGCGGCGTGCAGGATCTGATCGCGGTGTATCGCGATCTGGCAAGTCAAAGCAACTACGCGCTTCACCTTGGCCTGACCGAAGCAGGCATGGGCAGCAAGGGCATTGTGGCCTCGACCGCCGCGCTGGCGGTGCTGTTGCAGGAAGGCATAGGCAACACGATTCGCGTTTCTCTGACACCCGAGCCCGGCGAATCTCGAACGAAGGAAGTCATCGTCGCGCAGGAAATTTTGCAGACCATGGGCTTGCGTGCGTTCACGCCCATGGTGACGGCCTGCCCGGGCTGCGGCCGCACGACTTCGACGGTGTTTCAGGAACTGGCGCTGAAGATTCAAACCTGGCTGCGTGGCCAGATGCCTGGCTGGCGCGGCGTCTATCCCGGCGTGGAAGACATGAAAGTGGCGGTAATGGGCTGCGTGGTCAACGGGCCGGGCGAATCCAAGCATGCCAACATCGGCATATCGCTGCCCGGCACGGGTGAAGTGCCGGTCGCGCCGGTGTATGTGGATGGAAAAAAGACAGTCACGCTGAAGGGCGACAGGATCGCCGAGGAGTTTCAGGTGATTGTGAATGACTACGTCCAGCGGACGTACGGAACAGGGAAATCATGAGCAGTAACCTGCAAAGCATCCGTGGCATGAACGACATGCTGCCGGCGGATGCGGATACCTGGCGGTTTTTCGAGGATACGGTGCGGGCCTGGCTGGAGAGCTATGGCTACCGCGAAATACGCACGCCCATTCTTGAAAACACGGCGCTGTTCAAGCGCGCCATCGGCGAGGTGACCGATATTGTCGAGAAGGAAATGTACACCTTCATCGATGAGCTGAACGGCGAATCGCTGACGCTGCGCCCGGAAGGCACGGCGTCCTGCGTACGCGCGGTGGTGCAGAACAACCTGATTTACGATGGCGGCAAGCGGTTGTGGTACATGGGGCCGATGTTCCGTCACGAGCGGCCGCAGAAAGGCCGCTACCGCCAGTTTCACCAGGTGGGGGTGGAGGCCATGGGATTCGCCGGGCCGGATGTTGATGCCGAGCACATCCTGATGAGTGCGGATTTGTGGAAGCGGTTGGGCATCGATCCCGTGCTGGAGTTGAATACGCTGGGCGATGCCGAGGCGCGACGCCGCCATCGCGAGCGGCTGATCAAATACTTCGAAGCCAACGCGGACGTGCTGGACGAAGATGCGAAGCGGCGGCTGCACGCCAACCCCTTGCGGATTCTGGATACCAAAAACCCGGCCATGCAGGCGCTGGTGGAAGCCGCGCCGAAGCTGATGGACGATCTGGACGAGGAATCGCTGGCGCATTTCGACGCCGTGCAAAAGCTGCTGCATGATCTGGGCATCGAGTACCGCATCAATACGCGGCTGGTGCGCGGGCTCGACTATTACAATCGCACGGTATTTGAGTGGGTGACGGACAAGCTGGGTGCGCAGGGCACGGTTTGCGCGGGTGGACGGTTTGACGGTTTGATCGAACAGCTGGGCGGCAAGCCTGCGCCTGCCTGTGGTTTTGCCATGGGCATCGAGCGGCTGCTTGCCTTGCTGGAAGCGGAGGGCATCAAGCCCGGACTGCGTGCACCGGATGTGTATCTGGTGCATGCCGGCGAGCAGGCGGCGGCATGGGCCTGGCAGGTTGCGCGCGGCCTGCGCGAGAAAAATTTATCCGTTGTGATGCATGCCGGCGGCGGCAGTTTCAAGTCGCAGATGAAAAAGGCGGACGGCAGCGGTGCGCGCTATGCCGCCATCATTGGCGACAATGAAGCAGCGGGAAAAAAATTGAGCCTGAAACCCTTGCGCGAGGAAGCGGAACAGGCTGTGGTAAATGTTGATGAAGCCGTGGATATTTTGCGGAAACAAATTTGAGGATGAGTCATGGCAACATTTGATCTGGAAGAACAGGAAAAGCTCGACGAACTGAAGGCCTGGTGGAAGCGCTGGGGCAACACCGTCACCATCGTCGTGGCGGGTGTGTTGTTTGCCGCCGCCGGGTACGAGTACTGGAAAAATCATACGGCCAAACAGGGAGCCGAGGCTGCTGCCTTTTTTGACCGCATGCAGCAGGCCTTGCAGGCAGGCGACAAGAAACTGGCCAAGGAAACCGGCGCGACCCTGATCGACAAGTTTGCCGGCACGCCTTATGCCACCCGCGCGGCGATGACGCTGGCTACCCTGAATGCGCGCGACCGCGATGTCAAAAGTGCCAAGGCTCAACTCGAGTGGACGATCGATCACACCAAGGAAGCTGCACTCAAGGATGTATCCCGCCTCAGGCTGGCCGGATTGCTGCTGGATGAAAAGCAGTACGATGCGGCTCTGTCCCAACTGAATGCCGCGCATACCGATGCCTATGGCCCGCGTTTCGATGACCTGAAGGGCGATGTCTATCTGGCACAGGATAAAAAAGAAGAAGCCCGCGCGGCCTATTCCGCGGCGTACGCCAAGCTCAAGGAAACCAGCCCGCTTCGCGGCGTGGTGGAAATGAAGCTGGATTCTCTGGGAGGTCCCAAGTCATGAGTTTCCGTTTTGCGACTTTTGCAGCGTTGATGCTGTCGGCAAGCCTGCTTGGCGGCTGCGGCATGCTCGGCAAAACCACCGATACCGTGTCCGGCTGGTTTGGCTCTGGCAAGGCCAAAACCATACTGCCTGCGCCACTGACTGAATTCAAGGAAAGCGCCCAGCTGTCCAGAGCCTGGTCGGCTTCCGTGGCGGAAGCGGGGCGGTTTGTATTTACGCCCGTGGCCGATGGCGAAGCAGTTTTCGTGGCGGGCGAATCCGGCAAGGTCGCCCGGCTGAATGTACAGGGCGGCAATGATGTCTGGCGGGTTGATACCGGGAAGTCACTGTCAGCGGGCGTTGGCGCGGGGGCCGGCCTGGTGCTGGTCGGCGGCAGCAAAGGCGAACTGATCGCACTGGATGCGGCAACAGGCGCCAAACGCTGGGAAGTTACGCTGTCCAGCGAAGTGAGCAGCGCGCCGGTGGTGGCACGCGACATGATCATCGTGCGCACGGGCGATGGCCGCATCGTCGGCTTGAACCCGGCTGACGGCAGCCGCCAGTGGCTGTATGTGCGTCAACTGCCTGCGCTGACCTTGCAGGGCACGGAAGCAATGGCTGCGGGAGAAGGGGCGGTTTATGCCGGATTTTCCGGCGGCAAGCTGGCGGCGATTTCAGCCGCCAACGGCGTGCAGTTCTGGGAATCGACCGTGAGCCTGCCGAAAGGCGCCACCGAACTTGAGCGCGTTACCGATGTGGTGGGCAGACCGGCACTGGATGACAGGCGGGTTTGCGCGGTTGCTTATCAGGGCCGCGTGGCCTGCTTCGATCGCAGCAAGGGCACCCTGATCTGGGCGCGTGATACCTCCAGCAGCGTGGGCTTGGGCATGGATGACCAGTATGTCTATGTGACGGATGCCAAGGATGCCGTGACGGCCTATGACAAGGAGACCGGCCGCGCGGCCTGGCGCCAGGACAAGCTGGCAAACAGGCGTTTGACTGCGCCGCTGCCGGTAGGCAAGCAGGTGGTGGTAGCTGACTTTGAAGGCTACGTGCATGTGCTGTCCAAAGAAGACGGCAGTTTTGTCGCGCGCGCCAAGGCGGATGGCGGCGAAGCGCGCGCCATGCCCGTGGATATCGGCCCCGGCTTTGCCGTGCAGACCGCAAAAGGCGGCGTGGCGGCTTTTAAATTGAATTGATATTGACGAAGCAAAGCTGAACCACAAAGTTCACCAAGTACACAAAGGCTATGAAAACTTTGTGCACTTTGTGGTCTTGGTGGTTTTGCTCTTCGGGATCCTAAATACATGCTTCCTACCCTCGTGCTTGTCGGCCGGCCCAACGTCGGCAAGTCCACCCTTTTCAACCGGTTGACCAAGACGCGCGATGCGCTGGTGCATGATCAGCCGGGTCTGACGCGAGACCGCCACTATGGCCGCGGGCGGGTGGGCGACAAGCCTTATCTCGTGGTGGATACCGGCGGACTGGAGCCCGTGGCCAAGGACGGCATCATGCACGAGATGGCGCGCCAGACCCTGCAGGCAATCGACGAAGCGGATGTGGTGGTGTTTATGGTCGATGGCCGCCAGGGCCTGACCGCGCAGGACAAGGTAATCGCGCAGAAGCTGCGCCAGTCGCGCTGCCCGGTGCATCTGGTGGTTAACAAGGCCGAGGGTATGAACCCGGCCATGGCCGCGGCCGAATTTCACGAACTGGGACTGGGCGAGCCGCTGGCGATTTCCGGCGCGCATGGCGAAGGGGTGCGTGATCTGGTTGACCTGGCGCTGGCTTCATTTGCCGCGCCTGAGCCGGAAGACGCGCACGACGGCGGCCCCAAGATTGCGATTGTCGGCCGGCCCAACGCGGGCAAGTCCACGCTGGTGAATGCGCTGCTTGGAGAGGAACGCGTGATTGCCTTCGATCAGCCCGGCACCACGCGCGATTCCATTTATGTCGATTTCGAGCGTAACGGCAAGCACTACACGCTGATCGACACAGCCGGTGTTCGCAAACGCGGCAAGGTGTTCGAAGCGGTGGAGAAGTTTTCCGTCATCAAAACGCTGCAAGCCATTGAGGATGCCAATGTCGTTGTGCTGGTGCTGGATGCGCAAGCCGAGATATCCGAACAGGATGCGCACATTGCCGGCTATATTCTGGAAGAGGGCCGGGCACTGGTGGTAGCCGTCAACAAATGGGATGGCCTGGACGAATACAGGCGCAGCGAGATCAAGCGCGACATCGAGCGCAAGCTCGGCTTCCTGTCGTTTGCACGCTTCAACTATATCTCCGCGCTGAAAGCCCAGGGCCTCGCGCCGCTGCTGAAGGATGTCGATGCCGCATACTCAGCGGCCATGGCCAAGCTGTCCACGCCCAAACTGACCCGCACGCTGCTGGCCGCCACAGCCCAGCATGCCCCCCCAAAAACCGGCCTGTTCCGGCCCAAACTCAAGTTCGCCCACCAGGGCGGCAGCAACCCGCCGGTCATCGTCATCCATGGCAATGCGACCGCCAATGTGCAGAACGATTATCGTCGTTATCTGGAAAACACCTTCCGCAAGACATTCGAACTGCAGGGCACGCCCTTGCGCATCGAATTCAAGGACGGCTCCAATCCTTACGAATCGCGCAAGCCCAAACCGCTGACCGAACGCGAAATGAACCGCGCCCGGCGCGAAAAGCGTTTCCGTCGACGCAAATTCGGCTCGGATACCAAGGGCACACCGAGCTAAGCAAGTTCTGACTGCAACGGTAGCCAGCAAGCCCCGAAATTTAAAAGCATTTCCGCTTGTGAATGCACGATGGACTGGCCGGGACGCCATGTCCCGAAATAACCGGTTTTCCCGCTTCATTTCTCCCACTCAAATCGAGACCGCGGCTGATAGCCTTAGGGTGTTCCAAATTGAAGGAAACCCAAATGCTCGAACCTGCTCGTATCGAAACGCCTTCCAGAACGCTGGATTTCACGCTGGCACGCCAGCCCATCATCGACCGCAAGGGTAACACCATTGCCTATGAGCTGCTGTTCCGCAAGGGAAACAGCCAGCAGGTGGTGGATGACCGGGCCGCTACCGCGCATGTGATTGCCCATGCGTTCAACGAACTGGGGCTGGACAGCGTACTGGGCGGAAAGCGCGCCTTCATCAATTTCGATGCCATGCTGATCATGACGGACGTGATCGAATTCCTGCCGCCGGACAAGGTGGTGATCGAGCTGCTGGAAACCGTGCAGATCACCCCGGCGATCGTGGCGCGGTGCAAGGATTTGAAACAGCTTGGATTCAGCATCGCGCTGGATGATGTGGAAGGTATCGACCCTGCGCATTGCCCGCTGATGCCGATTCTGGATTATGTCAAGATCGATGTTCTGAAGGTGCCGCCGGAGCAGCTTGCGCCCATCGTGGAAAAAATGGCCAGGCACAAGGTCAAACTGATCGCCGAGAAAGTGGACAGCGAAGAAATGTCCACACGCTGCCATGATCTTGGATTTGAATTATTCCAGGGCTTCTTTTACGCCAAGCCCACGTTGCTCAATGGCAAACGCACCGACCCTTCCAAGCAGATCATGCTGCGCTTGATGCATCAGTTGCTGTCGGATGCGGATAACGGCGATATAGAAAAAACATTCAAGCAGGCGCCGGAAATGAGCTACAAGCTGCTTCGCCTGGTGAACTCGGTGGGCGTGGCGGGTTCGGTCAAAATTCAAACGCTAGCCCAGGCCATCATGGTGCTGGGCCGACGGCAATTGCAGCGCTGGTTGCAATTGCTGTTGTTTGCCCAGTACAGCCGGGGTGATTTCCCCAGTCCCCTGCTGACCCTGTCCAGCACGCGCGGCAGGATGATGGAAATGCTGGCGGAGGCGCTGTGCTACGACAAAGCCACTCGCGAAGAGGCCTTCATGGTGGGCATGTTCTCGCTGCTGGATGCACTGCTTGGCGCACCCTTGCCCGAGCTGCTGGATGAGCTGGCATTGTCCGAAGAGATCCGCCTGGCGATTCTGCAGCACGAGGGACGGCTGGGTATCCTGCTGGGCCTGATCATTGCCATGGAACAGGATGAAGGCAACAAAGTGGATGATGTCATCGTTGCCCACCCCGAACTGGCCAATGTCAATTTGATGAACCTCCAAATCGAATCCATGATGTGGGCGGACAGCATCGCACAGGGTGCGAAGTAAATCAGGGCAGCCTGGCGGGCGCGCCGCTTCTGTGCAGCGAGCTGGCGTCGATCCTGACTTCCCAGAATGCCTTGCCCTGCGCGTCGAAGCTTTTCAGGACCAGGGCCCGATTATCGCTTGGCCCCTCGGCGGAGAGGGTGCAGAAATTCCGGGCTTCTACCAGGGTGCCGGCAACGCGGGCGGGATGGTTGAGCTCGGCGGCCTCGACGGGGTGTAATCTGGAAGTAAGTGGTGAACAGGTCAGTTCATGCAGCGGGTAATTGCCTGGTCTGTCCTGTTTGAGCAATTCCGTACGGTGCCGGTCACCGGAAAGGAATACAACGCCACTGATGTTGTTCAACTCCAGCCAGGCGAGAAAATCACGGCGTTCCTCGCGAAAATGATGCCAGCCTTCAAAGCGCGACAAGTCGTTCATAAACTGGCTGCCGCCGGCAATGATCTTGAATCGCGCGCGGGATGCCATCAGCGCATTTTTCAGCCAGCGCATCTGACCCTCGCCAAACAGTTTCTTGTTCTCGGATTGGTCGCGATCGCTGTCGCGGTACCAGCGATTGTCCAGCAGGAAAAAATCCGCATCGGCAATGGAAAACTGGGTATGAATGCCGGGCATGTCAGGCAGCCCAGCACTGAGGTTGGGCCAGTAGCGCTGGAACAGTTCCAGGCTTGCCTCTTTGAAGACAAAACTCTGATTGTGGTCATTGGGGCCGTAATCGTGATCGTCCCAGATGGCGTAATGCGGCAGGGCTGGCAGCAGCTTTTGCAATGACGGGTGACTGCGAACCTTCTGGTACCGCCGAGCCATGCCTGCGGGATGATCGTAATCGCTAGGCCGCAGATAAATGTTATCGCCCAGCCATAGCATCAGATTGGGGCGGATATCTCCGGTTGCCTGGGTGGCGATGCGGTCGAATATCTCATAACCGCCGCTCCATGACGCTGACCAGTCTGCTTCCGGGTCGTGCAGGTGGGCGCAGGAACCCAGATAGACCGTGAATTCGGGCGGCCCCTCCGGATTTTGCGCAGCCTGCGTGGTGAAGCGATGGGGGGCGTCGAGCAGTTTGCCATTCCAGATGACTTTATAGCGATACGTCGTGCCTGGCGTGAGGTTGTCCAGCACAAAACGGCCGGTGAAATCCGTTTCCCGGTTCAACTGGATGGTTGCCGTGCGCTTGACCTGTGATTTCGCGACTGGCTGTTCGACTTCCAGCGCAGCTTTGGCTGGCTCGCTGCCCTGGATCCAGATCGTGGCGGTATGCCGGGTAACCGGCCCCAGCATCGGCCCGGCGGCGGGTTGGGCAAATACAGAAAAGCTTGAAACTGTCGCAATAAACAGGATGAAGAGACGCATAAAAAGATTCTCGGACACTAGCCGCAAGAGGTCATTATGCTCCCAATGAAATTTACTTTTGAAAGTCTGAAATGAGCGAACTGGAAACCCGGGAAATCCGATTGAATCCTATCGTGCCGACCGAGTCGGTGCTGGTTGCGACCGCGCGTTCGATGAGGCCCAAGAAAGCCGAAGACCTGGCGCCGCGCGACACGCGCAAGCATGTGGAAACCTGCCCGTTCTGCCGGGGCAATGAAGCCAAGACGCCGCCGGAGCTGTTTCGCATGGAGGCGGAGGACGGCAACTGGGCAGTGCGTCTGGTTCCCAACCTTTACCCGGTGCTGGGCGACGATCGCGAAAACACCAATTTTACTTTCGGGCTGCAGCAAACTATCGATGGCTATGGCCGGCATGAGGTATTTGTTGATCATCCCGACCACGGCGCAGCCATTCATGAAATGAGTGCAAGCCATCTGGAAAAGGTGTTCCGCGCGTACCGTATGCGCATGGCGCAATTGTATGAATCCGATCCGCGTCTGAAATATGTGCTGGTGTTCAAGAACTTTGGCCCGGCTGCGGGCGCCTCGATACCGCATACGCACAGCCAGATTATTGCCATGCCGGTGGTGCCGGAAAACGTGCAGGCCGAGGTGATCAACAGCGCGGAATACTTCCGCAAGCATCACCGCTGCATTTTCTGCGCGCTGGTCGACGAGGCGCTGACATTTGAAGCCACCATTTATGACCGCGCGTCGGGTGAAATCCGCCGGAAAATCGATGTCGGCCAGTATGTGATCGAGCGCAGCCAGCACTTCATTGCCATCAAGCCCTTTGCCAGCCGGTTTGAATGGGAAGTGCACATCCTGCCGCTGGTCCACCAGGCTGACTTTCTGGATACGCCCGAAGATTGGCTGCCTGATCTCGCCCGCATCATGAAACGCACCATGGCCAGGCTGGATGCGGTAATTGGCGGCGCCCAGTACAACTTCTTTCTTCACTCCGTGCCGCATGGGGGGCCTGCGGAAGGCCATGCCGCCAGTTATCACTGGCATCTTGAAATCTGCCCGCGCACTTCCATTCCAACCGGGTTTGAGCTGGGCTCGGGATTGTTCGTAAATACCATTAGTCCGGAAGCCGCCGCCAAAAAGCTCAGGGAAGCAGAACTTGAAGAATAACCAGCCTGGTGTCGACTAGAATGAAGTTGGATTATTGCGGAAAGCATTCATAGCGTGATAGCCAAGGATACACAATCAGGGAAGCCGGAGCAGGAAGAAATATCAAGTCGCGGGGCTGATTTACGCGCGGATAAGCTTTATGTGCTCTGGAGCATCGCCACCCGCCGTCACCTCAGTGACGAAGAGCGCATTCAGGCCATCCTCGAAGAATCCTGCAGGGTGCTTGGCGTGGAAGTTGCGCTGGTCGGAGAACTGGCGGATGGAAGGTATCTGGTTCGGCACGCATTCGATGAAGAAGGGCGTTTTTCGGCGGGCATGGAAATGCCGCTTGCTTCCACGCCTTGTCAATGTGTCGTTGAGCGTGGAGCTTCTGTCTTTTTGCCGGACATGCCGAGCGACCCGGTCGTGAACTTGTTGCCCGCTGTGACTTTGCTGAAATTGCGGGTGTATGCCGGCACCCCGATCTGGGTAGGCACCCAGGTGTGGGGCGTGCTGGCTTTCGCCGGCGGCAAGGCCATGGAAGAAGACCGCACACAGGAGAATCTGGCGTTCATCGAGCTGATTGCCAGCTGGATCGGTTCTTTCATGCTGCAATCCAGGCAGCGAGACAATCTGGAAAAACTCGCCCTGACCGATGCATTGACCAGTTTGCCCAACCGGCGTGCGGCTGAAGCCCGTTTGAAGGAAGAAATTTCGCATGCCAGGCGTCATGGTGAAGCGTTTATTCTTGGGCTGATTGATCTGGATCACTTCAAACTCATCAACGACCGCTATGGCCATGCCGTGGGCGATGAGGTTCTGATCGGCTTTGCCTCGGCGCTGACGAGTTTTCTGCGCACGGAAGACTGGGTGGCCCGCTGGGGCGGTGAGGAATTCATTGTGTGCCTGCATACCAGCGATGCACGGCAGGCCGAGATCATTCTTGATCGCCTGCGGGAGGAAATCAGGCAGCAGGCATTTGTCACGTCGGTCGGCGACATACACCTCACCATGAGTGTCGGCGTAAGCCGGTATGACCCCGACGTCAGTACGCAGGATACGATCCTGGCCGATCTGGATAACACTCTGTATGAAGCCAAGGCAAGTGGCAGAGACAGGATTGTCACGGGCAGGAAGGGCCGGGGAATCCTGCATACTGCAACCTTGCTGAAAACCGCGGCAGGTGAAAACCGCATCCTTGCCGCTTATCAAACCATTCATGAACTGAAAAGCCTGGCGCCAGTGGCGGATGAGGCCTTGGCACGCCTGCAAACTCCGCAAGGTGAAATCATTACCGCGACCGATTTCATCGAGGCGGCAGAGGGGTTGGGCCTGATGGCCGAGATTGACAGCATTGTCGCCAGTTTGACCATGCAGCGTTGCGCGGGCAGTCTGGCCTCGGGAGCCGCTACGCCAAGCTTCGCGCATTTCATCAACCTGTCCTCCCAGTTTTTGGCCCGCCGTGATCTGGTCGAGACATTGCTTAACAATGCCCAGGATTACTGCTTGCGCTGCGGCATTGAAATGGGGCCTGTCAAACCGGTGGTTTTTGAAATCACCGAGCGCCAGGCCATACAGAATCTGGATACCCTTGAGCAGGATTTGAAAGTCCTGCTCGATTTTGGATTCAGGCTGGCGCTGGATGATTTTGGCAGCGGCTATTCTTCTTTCCTGTATTTGGCGCGGTTGCCAATCAGTTACCTCAAAATCGAAGGCTGGATGGTCCAGAACATGCAAAGTAACCGCAAGGTGTTGGATCTGGTCAAGTCTTTGGTGGCGTTTTCCAGGAATCAGGAGATCATCACCATTGCCGAATGCGTAGAGGATGCTGCCACGATCGACCAGTTGCGGGAAGTCGGCGTGGACTGGGCGCAAGGCTATTATTTCAGCCGGCCGTCGCTGAATTAACCCTACGGTTTAATTTCCGGCTTGCATGTCCTGATTTGGGCTAGAATAGTTAAAACTGACCGGGAAGGGGCTTGAAAACCCGTCAGTCAGCCCAATAACATTTCGAATGTTAATAAGGAGAGCCAAATGGCCGGCAAACCACAACTCTTGCAAGACCCGTTTTTGAATGCCTTGCGCAAGGAACATGTCCCGGTTTCGATCTACCTGGTGAATGGCATCAAGCTTCAGGGACAGGTTGATTCGTTTGATCAGTACGTGGTTCTGCTGAAAAACTCCGTCACGCAAATGGTATACAAGCACGCCATTTCCACGGTTGTTCCTTCGCGAGCGGTCAACTGGCATAACGGACTTGAAGAAGAAGCGTCTTCCTGACCGTTTTTCCATCTTTTTGGTAATTCCCCCTGTTTGAACGCCATGCGGGCGGCGAACGTGCGTTGCTCGTTTCACTCGATTTCGATTCACCCGACTATGCGGAAAGCACCGAGGAATTTCAGCGCCTGGCGGAATCCGCTGGTCTGGAAATTTGCGGGCTGATTCGGGGGCGGCGCGCCAAACCCGATCCGCGATTTTTTGCCGGTAGTGGCAAGGCGGATGAAATCGCCGCTTCAGTTGCCGAATCCGGGGCAGATGTCGTTCTGTTCAATCATGAGCTTTCTCCCGCACAGGAGCGTAACCTTGAGCGTCATATCCAGTGCCGGGTAGTGGATCGCGTCAGCCTGATTCTGGACATTTTCGCCACTCGGGCAAAAAGCGCCGAGGGCAAGTTGCAGGTCGAGCTGGCCCAGCTTGAACATCTTTCCACCCGGCTGGTTCGCGGCTGGACTCACCTGGAACGGCAGAAGGGTGGTATCGGTTTGCGCGGACCGGGCGAGACCCAATTGGAAACCGACCGGCGCCTGCTGGGCGACCGGGTCAAGATGCTGAAGTTGCGACTGGGAAAACTGTCGCGCCAGCGTGAAACGCAGCGCCGGGCGCGTTCCCGGAAACGGGTCAGGACATTGGCGCTGGTGGGTTATACCAACGCAGGTAAATCCACGCTATTCAATGCCCTTACACGTGCCGAGGTTTATGCGGCGGATCAGCTGTTCGCCACGCTGGATACCACCAGTCGCAAACTCTATTTGCCGCAGGCGGGCGAGGTGATTCTTTCCGATACGGTTGGTTTCATCAGCCAGTTGCCGCATGACCTGATCGCGGCTTTTCGCGCCACACTGGAGGCGACGGCCCAGGCCGATCTGCTGCTGCATGTGGTGGATGGCGCCAGCCTCAACCGCGACCAGCAGATGCTTGAAGTCAATAAGGTGCTGGCCGAGATTGGCGCGGCCCGGGTACCCCAGCTTCTGGTAATCAACAAGATCGATCTGGCGGGCCTTGAACCCGGAGTGGTGCAGGATGAATATGGTAAACTCCAAGCCGTTCGCGTTTCCGCAAAGACGGGCGTGGGACTTGACCTTTTAAGGCAATCGCTGGCGAGCCTATTGGTCGGCTCAGTGTCTGAAGGCGGTGCGGAATCCGGTCATGCCGGTACGGTCACATTGACGCTCTCGTAATCTTAACTTGAATAGATAACATGGCCTGGAACGATCCCCAGTGGGGCAAGAAAAACAATTCGGGTCCGCCCGATCTTGACGAGTTGTGGAAGCAGCTTAATCAGCGCATCAACAACCTGTTCGGCGGAAAAGGCGGCGGCAAGAATGGTGGCGACCAGGGGGGCGGCATGACAGGTGGCCGTCCACCCGCTGCCCTGGCAGGCCTGCTGGTTGGCCTGGCAGTTCTTGTCTGGCTGGCATCCGGTTTTTATATAGTCGACCAGGGCAAGAAAGGCGTTGTCCAGCGGTTCGGCAAGCTTACTCAAACCACCGAAGCTGGCGCGCAATGGCGCTTGCCCTGGCCTTTTGAATCGCATCAGGTCGTCAATGTGGACGGGGTACGTACAATCGAAGTGGGTTATCGCGGCAAGTCCAAGAACCTTGCCGAATCACTCATGCTGACGGATGACGAGAACATCGTCGATCTGCAGTTTGCCGTTCAGTACAACCTGAAGAGCGCCGAGGATTTTCTGTTCATCAACCGCTACGAGAATGTCGAAGATGGCGATGATGTGGTGCGCCAGGCTGCTGAAACAGCCATGCGCGAGGTGGTAGGCAAGAACAAGATGGACTTTGTGCTGAATATTGGCCGGACGGAAGTGGCGGCGAGCGCCAAGAAGTTGATGCAGGAAATTCTGGATCGCTACAAGACAGGTATCAATGTCAGCCAGGTAACATTGCAGAACGTGCAGGCGCCGGAACAGGTGCTGGCCGCGTTTGAAGACGTGCAGAAGGCCAATCAGGATCGTGACCGGCTGAAGAACGAAGCGCAAGCCTATGCAAATGACGTGGTGCCGCGCGCGCGTGGTGTGGCGGCCCGTCTGCTTCAGGAAGCGGAAGGATACAGGCAGAAAGTGATTGCAAACGCTCAAGGTGAAGCGTCACGCTTTTCACAGGTGTTGGCCGAGTATCAGAAGGCGCCTGTTGTTACACGGCAGCGGCTGTATCTCGATTCCATGGAGCAGGTGATGACCCGCAGCGCCAAAGTGGTGGTGGATCAGAAAGGCGGCAACAATCTGCTGTATCTGCCGCTGGACAAGCTTCAGCAAATGGTTTCTCAACCTTACGCCGCATCACCCGAGGTGTTGAGTCCTGCTCCTGCCCAGGCGGGCGCTACGGCCCCGGTTTCGCGGGGCACGCTGGATCGTGAACGGGGAGACAGGCCATGAACCGCATTGGGTCAATCGTCATTGGCGCGCTGGTCGTGCTGCTGTTGCTGAACGCCACCATTTTTACCGTGGATCAGCGTCAGACAGCGCTGGTGCGGCAGTTTGGTGAGGTGGTCAAGGTTCATACCGAACCCGGCCTTAAATTCAAATTGCCGCTGATTCAAAACGTGATCTTTTTTGACCTGCGCATACTGACCAGCGATGCCAAGCAGGCGGAGAGCTTCCTGACGGCCGAGAAGAAAAACGTGCTGGTGGATTCCTTTTTCAAGTGGCGGGTCATCAACGCACAGCAGTTTTATGTGTCTGTAGGTGGCGATGAAGATCGCGCAGCAACCCGCATTCGCCAGACTGTCAATGATGGCCTTCGCGCCGAATTCGGCAAGCGTACCGTTCATGACGTGGTTTCCGGCCAACGCGACCAGATCATGAAACTGATCCAGCAGAAGGCGGATGTCGACGCCCGCAAGATCGGCGTGCAGGTCGTGGATGTCCGCCTGAAGCGCGTGGACCTGTCGGATGAGGTCAGTGTCTCCGTTTATGGACGCATGGAAGCGGAGCGCAAGCGGGATGCCAACGATGCGCGCGCGACGGGCGCCGCCGAAGCAGAAAAGATTCGAGCCGATGCGGACAAGCAGAAGGAAATCATTATTGCCGAGGCTTACAGCAAGGCCGAGAGCCTCAAGGGTGACGGCGATGCGAAAGCCTCTGCAATTTATGCCACCGCCTACGGCAAGAACCCCGAGTTTTATGCTTTCTATCGTTCCATGCAGGCTTACCGTGAAAGTTTCCGCAACAAGAGCGACCTGATGGTGCTGGATCCCAGCTCGGATTTCTTCAAGTACATGAAGAATCCGCGAGCCGCTAGCGGAAAGTAAACCATGACTGTGTCTGACCTGATGATCGCGATCGCCCTGCTTTTGGTGATGGAAGGTCTTTTGCCCTTTGCAGCCCCGGCTCTGTGGCGTGATGCCTTCAAACGCGCCATCGAGTTGAGCGACGGCCAATTGCGTTTCATGGGTGCTGCATCCATGCTTTGCGGGCTGGCACTGCTGCTGTTCACACGTTAGCCTCTCATGCGCGCCTGGCTGCTTCCCGAAAACATCGAAGACGTATTGCCTCCCAAAGCCTGGAGGCTGGAAGAAGTTCGCCGGGCCATGCTGGATATGTGCCGCGAGCGCGGTTATGAACTGGTTGTGCCGCCATTGATCGAGTATCTTGATTCGCTGCTGACTGGCACGGGCACTGATCTGGATCTCAAGACCTTCAAGCTGGTCGATCAGCTTTCCGGCAGGCTGATGGGAGTGCGTGCTGATATCACGCCGCAAGTGGCGCGCATTGACGCCCATCTGTTGGGCAAGAATGCAATCAACCGGCTTTGCTATGTTGGCAGTGTGCTGCATGCCGTGCCGGATGGCGTCTATCACTCCCGCGAGCCGATTCAGCTTGGCGCGGAGCTCTATGGTCTGGCTGGCGTTGAAGGTGACCTGGAAATTTTACGACTGATGCTGGATGCGCTTGATGCTGCGGGGCAGGGCAGGGTGCAGCTGGATATTGGCCATGTCGGTATTTACCGTGCGCTGGCGGCAGAATCCAATTTGTCTGGCGAAACAGAACAATTGATGTTCGAAGCCCTGCAATCCAAAGCCCGGGATGATGTGGCCCGTCTTGCCGACGGCTTGCGTGACGATTTAAGCAATGCGCTGGTGGCGCTGACGGATTTGTATGGAGACGCGTCCATGCTGGGAGAAGCGCGCAAGCGGCTTCCCAGGTTGCCAGCCATCAGCCAGGCGCTGGATACGCTGGAAACTCTGGCCGATGAATTCTCCGGCCAGGATGTGGGGATGGCATTCGATCTTGCCGAACTGCGGGGTTACGGTTATCACAGCGGCGTGGTGTTTTCTGCTTATGCTGGCGGTCGCAGCCGGGCCATTGCGCTGGGAGGGAGATATGACGAAGTTGGCAAGGTGTTTGGCAGGGCACGTCCCGCAACGGGATTCAGTCTTGATTTGAGGGAACTCATCGAAGCCGCTTGATGCGAGTGCCAGTTCGGCGTGGTCAGGATCGAAGAATTTCAAGAAGTTTGATATTTGAATCAGATACAGGGAGCAATACAGCATGGCTAAGAATGTCGTCGTCATCGGTACCCAGTGGGGCGATGAAGGCAAGGGGAAAATCGTTGACTGGCTGACCGATCGCGCACAGGGGGTCGTTCGGTTTCAAGGTGGCCACAACGCCGGGCATACGCTGGTTGTCAACGGCAAAAAAACCGTACTGCACCTGATTCCATCCGGCATCCTGCGCGACAAAGTCACCTGCTATATCGGCAATGGCGTGGTGCTTGCGCCTGATGCGCTGCTGGAAGAGATGGATATGCTGGCAGCGGCTGGCGTTAGCGTCGAAGGACGCTTGAAAATATCCGAAGCCACGCCTCTGATACTTCCCCATCACGTTGCGCTGGACAAGGCGCGTGAAATCGCCAAGGGCGCGGGCAAGATAGGCACTACTGGCCGCGGCATTGGCCCAGCCTACGAAGACAAGGTGGCGCGCCGCGCCATTCGTGTGCAGGATTTGTTTCACCGCGAGCGTTTCGCCGCCAAACTGGGCGAAGTGCTTGACCATCACAATTTCATGCTGAAGAATTATTTCAAGGTGGATATTGTCGATTTCAACAAGACGCTTGATGACGCGATGCGCATGGCCGAACGGATCAAGCCGCTGGTGGCGGATGTGCCACGCGCGTTATACGATGCCAACCGCAATGGGGATAACCTGCTGTTTGAAGGCGCTCAGGGTACCTTGCTGGATATTGACCACGGCACCTACCCGTTCGTGACCTCGTCAAACTGTACCGCTGGCGGCGCTTCCACCGGAACAGGTATGGGACCGTCGTCCATGCACTATGTGCTGGGCATCACCAAGGCTTATACCACTCGTGTGGGCTCGGGGCCTTTCCCGACGGAGTTGTTCGATGAGGTGGGCAAGTACCTGGGTGAGAAGGGTCATGAATTCGGCGCCACGACTGGCCGCGCCCGCCGCTGTGGATGGTTCGATGCCGCTGCGCTGAAGCGTTCCATTCAGATCAACGGCATATCCGGGTTGTGTGTGACCAAGCTTGATGTGCTCGATGGGCTGGAGACGCTACGCATTTGTGTGGGCTATAAAATCAACGGCCAGGTTAGCGACATCCTGCCGGTGGGCGCTGAAACCCTGTCCAACTGCGAACCGATTTACGAAGAATTGCCGGGCTGGAAGGATTCCACCGTCGGTGTGAAAACTGTCGATGGCTTGCCTGCCAGTGCGCGGGCTTATCTCGACCGGATGCAGCAATTGTGTGAAGTGCCGATCGACATCGTTTCCACCGGCCCGGACCGCGAGGAAACCATCGTCAAGCGCCACCCGTTTGAGTGAGGGGTTCGCGCTGGTAATGAAAAAGCCGGGTAACAACCCGGCTTTTTTCTTGACTTCTTAACCTGCCATTCAGCAGTTTGTTTGCGTGCTGGGCTTGCCGCCTATCATGGGCAACTGGCCGCCGCACTCGACGATGTCTTCCGGCACTTTGTAGACCCACATCTGGTACATGGAAGTAATCCACTGAATCGCGAACGAGACGCCCATCAGCGCGCCGCTGCCAATCACAAGCCAGGCGAAACCGGGCCACAGCTTGGTGAGATACCAGGACGTTATGTCCAACAGAATGCTGAGGAACGGAACGACAATCACCACGCATTTCAGCCACAGCGGACGCATGTAGGCATGCGCGAAAATCGAGCTGACGATGAAGAAGATGAAGGTAATGCCGAACAGGTGAATGTGAGATACGCGAACCAGCGTGCCAATGCTCATTCCATCATCCTTGGCAACCAGCTTGCTGACGTCGTCATAGTTGGTCAGGTTGGGTTGATGGGGGTTGGAACCGTTATGGCAGGCTATGCAGCGGGTATCCATGATGGACTTGATCTTGGTATCGTAGCCTTCCTTGGCGCCGCCTTCATGTGCCCACTTTAGAATGACCTGGCGCTCTTCGGCCGGCAACATGCCTTGCATGGGACCATTCAGAGCGGATTCCAGACGCGTGCCGCCTTCCTTGCCGCTGTATGCAATACGCAGATCATCGGCGGAAAGAGATGGGTTGCCATCGCGGCCGGCGTGGACCGTGAATACCTGAATCATGGCAAACAGATAGCCAGTGCCCAGTACCAGCAGCGTCATGGTGAAAACCATGCGCATGGACAGTGGCAGAAAACTGAAATGAAGAAAGCGGTTCCCGTTCATGATGAAAATCCTGCGAAGTTTGAATTACTGTTCCTTGGCGCCCTGATCGATCCAGTCCTTGATCTTGCTGATGGTTTCATCTGGCAAGGGCGCCTTGTCGTGCGGCATGCGCAAGGAAGGATCGGCCTTGTTGCTGACAAGGCGGTACAGGGTGCTGTTGATGGATTGTCCTGGAATGACCACCGGCCCGAATCGAGTGCCGCGCATGGTGGCGGCATAGGTGTCCATCAAGAGGCCGGACTTCTCGGTACCAGAACCGCCTTCCTTGTGACATTCAACGCAATGCTGATCGAGAATGGGTTTGATATCAGCCTGGTAGGTCAAGACTTTGGGGGCATCCTTGCCGCATCCAGACAGCAAAACAGCGGCTGCGAAACCGGCAGTGGCCAAAGCCATAAAATGTTTTGTGGGCATGGTGGCTCCTTTGATTATTTATGTATAAGTAACGGCTAATATATTGAATGGCTTTAGGATGCGCAAGTCTTTTTGTCAAAAATGATACAAAAAAGCATTATGTGTTGCTTTTTGCCCATGGCATGGCTGCCTGGCAGGTGGACTGAGGAAGCATGGCATAATTGGACACAAAGAAAAAAAGGCAACTCGAAGCTGCCTTTTGATTTCAATCAGTGGTGCCCAGAAGAGGACTCGAACCTCCACGGTTTTACCCGCTAGTACCTGAAACTAGTGCGTCTACCAATTCCGCCATCTGGGCGCGGAAGCCGCGTATTTTAAGGAAAGCACACAAATTGTCAACGAAGAAATCCGGCCGCAGTTGCGGCAAAGGGACTGAATTCAAGGGTTTGCGCGCCCAGGATCCCTATCTTGAACGAGAAAAAGCCAAATATGGTCAACCGCTCCCATCACGTGAGTTTATTCGCCAGGTTTTGGAGCATGAAGGCAGGCCGCTGTCATTTGGTTCGCTTGCGGGTCTGTTAAGCATCAAGGAAGACGAACTGCCGCTGTTCCAGCGCCGTCTCGGCGCCATGGCACGTGATGGCGACCTTATGCAGAATCGCCGCGAAGAGTGGTGTCTCCCGAGCAAGCTCGACCTGCTTCGCGGCAAGGTTCAAGGCCATCCGGATGGATTCGGATTCGTAACCCCTGAAGAAGGTGGTGAGGATTTGTTTCTTTCGCCCAAGGAAATGCATCAGGTACTGAATGGTGACCGCGTGCTGGTGCGTGTTTCCGGTATCGACCGGCGCGGGCGCCGCGAAGGGAAAATCGTCGAAGTGCTTGAGCGCGGCCTGAAAACTGTCGTGGGGCGCTATTACCAGGAACACGGTGTTGGATTTCTGGTCGCGGAAAACCGGCGCATCAATCAGGACATTTTGATCCCGCGTGAACACGCAGCCAACGCGCAGCATGGACAGGTCGTCACCGCCGAGATCATAGGCTGGCCCAGCAAGCATTCCGAAGCGATCGGGAAAATCATTGAAGTGTTGGGCGACTTTACCGGCCCGGGCATGGAAATCGAGATCGCGCTACGGAAGCATGATTTGCCACATGTGTTCCCACCCGAAGTGGAAACACAGGCAAAGAAATTGCCGAAAAAGGTGTTGAAAAAGGATTGGGAAGGCCGCGAGGATCTGACTCAAGTACCGCTGGTTACCATTGACGGTGAAACCGCACGCGACTTTGACGATGCTGTGTATTGTGAAAAACAGGGACGAGGCTGGCGGCTGGTGGTGGCAATTGCGGATGTATCGCACTATGTGAAGCCCGGCGAGCCCCTGGATAGCGAAGGGTACTCACGAGGGAACTCGGTATATTTTCCGCGCCGGGTCATTCCCATGCTGCCGGAGGAGTTGTCCAACGGATTGTGTTCACTCAATCCGCAGGTAGAACGGTTGTGCATGGTGTGCGATGTCAACATCGACGCGCAGGGCAACCTCAATGATTACCGGTTTTATCCTGCCGTGATGTTCTCGCATGCGCGCCTGACGTACGAGCAGGTGTGGGGCTGGCTGTCGGGCGAATCCAACCCGGGCAAGGAACACAAAGCCCTGATGCCGCATTTGCAGAATCTGGAAAAACTGTTTCACCTGCTGCTGAAGAACCGTCAGAAACGTGGCGCGATTGATTTCGAGAGTGCGGAGACGCGCATGTTCTTTGATGACGCCGGCAAGATCACCCGGATCGCGCCCGTGCAACGCAACGATGCGCACAAGCTGATCGAAGAATGCATGCTGGCGGCTAACACCTGCGCGGCGGATTTTTTACTCAGGCAGCACATTCCCGGGCTTTACCGGATTCACGAAGGCCCCACGCCGGAGAAACTCCAGGCACTGCGTGGATTCATGGGCGAATTCGGTTTGCAGCTCGGCGGCGGCGATGACCCACAGGCCAGGGATTACGCGGCCTTGCTGGAAAAGATCAAACCGCGTCCCGATGCGCAACTGCTGCAAACCGTGATGCTTCGTTCGCTGAAACAGGCCATGTACAGCCCGGACAATGCCGGGCACTTCGGACTGGCCTACGATCATTACACCCATTTCACCTCACCCATCCGGCGTTACCCGGACTTGCTGGTACATCGTGCCATCAAGGCGGGGTTGAAGAAGGAAAAGCCAGCAAAGCAGCCTCTGGCAGAAATCGGCATGCACTGCTCCGCCACCGAACGCCGGGCTGACGAAGCCACCCGCGATGTTGAAGCCTGGCTCAAGACCTACTACATGCGCGATCACATCGGCAATGTTTATGAAGGGACGGTTTCCTCAACGACCAGCTTCGGCATATTTGTCGCGCTGGATGAAATCTTCGTCGAAGGTCTGGTGCATGTGACCGAACTTGGGCAGGACTATTTTCATTATGACCAGACCAAGCACTGGCTGATCGGCGAGCGCACCGGCAAGCGTTTTCGGCTGGGCGATCGTGTCACGGTGAAAGTGGTTCGCGCCGATATCGAAACCAGCAAGATCGATTTCACGCTGGTGGAGAAGTCGGATACGATCAAACCCGCAGATAATCAGGTCAGGAAGAGTGCCCGGGCAAAAGGCAAGGCAACGGCGAAATCTAGGTAGTCAAGGTCTGACCGTATCGATTACCAGCTTGATGTCCTTGGCGCCGACCTTGACCGGAGTCAGCATGCCTTCAAGGTCGCCGCTTTTGGCCATTGCTTCTCCTGTTAGCGAGATGCGTGCGGTAAGGGTGACTTCCTTGAATGAAGACAGGCGCATTTCCGGGTTCATGGCCATGGTGTCGTTCAATTCGAATACCAGGGGCAGCTTGCCTGCTTCGGACCGGATCGCGGCAACCGGCATTCCACCTTCAAGCGGTTTGGCGAAGAGGAATATTGCGGCATTGGCAGGTACCTTACCCTTCAGCGCTGGGCTGATGTCTACCGTACCATTGATGGTCTGGATGACGACTTTGTCCGATCCCAGCACCTTGTCCAGAGGCTTGCCAAAAGCCGTTTCCGCGCGTTCCTTGGCTTCCTTCATGGCCATGGCGATGTCCATCGCATAGGGCGACTCAGGTGGCAGCTGATTGAGAAGCTGTTTCCAGTAATAGGCGGCCTGGGCAAAATTGTTTTCCTGAAATGCGCCGATGCCGGCGAGTTCGAGCGCCTTGGGCTCCTTGGGGTTTATTGCCAATGCCTGGCGAATGAGTTCGGCGGGCTGGCCCTGCATGACGCGGCCATTGAGTATGGCCAGCGATTCTGCATAGCCAGCGAGGGCAGTGGCATTCTTGGGCTGCAGCTGCACCGCTTTGGCATATGCCTTGTTCGATTCCGGCCATTGCTCCATGACGGAATGGGTCTTCGCCAGCATCAGCCAGGCTTCAGCGTCGTTTGGATTCTCTTCAGTTTTATTGCGGATTTTTTCCAGCATGGCGGAGAAATCGCCGTGCTGTCCGGCGGCCATCGGCTGCTGGGCGGCCTGTTCAATGGCCCACGGGTTGCCAATCAGAAAATAAATGCCAAAAGCAAGTAGAGGAATGGCAACGCCTAATGCAATGCCGAGCTTTTTGCCGCCCTTGTTGAAAACGGGCTGATCCTCATCCGAAAGCGCGTCCTCGGCAAGACGATTTTCCAGTTCAAGCTTGGCTGCGTCAAACTGGTCCTTATCAAATGCCCCCTCTGCATATTCGGCTTCCAGATCGCAAAGCTGGTCGCGATAAACATCGATATTGACCTGTCTGCGTTGCTGAAGCAGTGAGGTGGAACGGGAACGCAACAACGGGGGCAGCACAAATACCAGTGCCAGTAATGCCAGGCCAAGCGTAAAAACCCAAAAGAGGGGCGGGAAATCAAGCAAGTTCAAGTTCAAGCTGAACTCCAGGGAAAGTAGGTATGAACCGGCTGCTTACTGCTCAAGCAACGCGGCGGCTTTCTTCAATGCTTCGCTGTCAGGCTGGATCTGATCCTGCATTTTGTGACGGCGTTTGAGGGTGACGTACCAGATTGTTCCGCCGATAGCCAGAAAGATCACGGGACCCAGCCACAGCAAGTAAGTGACGGGTTTGAAAGGTGGACGATAGAGCACGAAATCGCCATAGCGATCAGTCAGGTACTCGATCACCTCGGCATCATTCTTGCCGGCTTTCATTTGCTTGCGCATTTCACGTCGCAAGTCTTCTGCCAGGTCTGCCCGAGAACCAGCCAGTGATTCGTTTTGACATACCAGACATCTGAGATCCTCGCCCAGCTTGTTGATGCGTGCCTCGACCTCCGGGTTGTCGGCGTTGGGCGCAGCTTCTCCGGCAAGGGTTGGCGCGGCAAACGCAAATGCAAACAGCAGGACAGCCAGTTTCATGTTGTTTTCTCCAGCTTGTCGAGAAGCGGCTCGAATTTTTTCTTCCAGACGGCTTCATCAATCGGGCCAATATGCTTCATGCGGATGATGCCGGCCTGGTCGATGACAAAAGTTTCGGGTGTGCCCGTCACGCCAAAATCAATACCGACACGGCCATCAAGATCATCGACCGTCACGATATATGGGCTGCCCTTCTGATTCAGCAAGGCTTCAGCTTCGCGATCCTTGTCTTTCCAGTTGAGGCCGTATATCGAAATCCCTGATTGAGCCAGTTGCATCAGGAACGGGTGTTCCGCGCGGCAGGAAACACACCACGGTGCCCAGATATTGAGCAGCCAGACCTTGCCCTTGGCCTGTTCCGGCGAGAAGGTTGTTCCCGGCTGGCCGATCACGGGCAGGACAAATTTTGGAGCGGGTTTGCCGATGAAGGGTGAGGGCACTTCACGTGGATTGAGATACAAACCAACATACAGAAAGCCAGCCAGAACTGCGAAGAGAATGAGTGGTATCCAGCGTTTCATGCGGTCGCACCTTTAGCAGCAAGCTTGTCGGTAGCCTTTTCGGCCTTTCTGAGTGCGATGCGATAGCGCCGGTCAGAAGCAGCCAGCGCCCCGCCCAAAGCCAGAAGGAACGCACCGCCCCAGAGCCAGTCCACGAATGGCTTGTGGTAGACCTTGACCGTCCAGGCGCCATTTTCCAGTTGTTCACCCAGCGAGACGTACACATCACGGAAAATTCCGTAATCGATGCCAGCTTCCGTCATCGGCATGCCCGAGGCATTGTAGATGCGCTTCTCGGGGTGCAGCACAAACTTGCTGCCGGATTTTTCCACTTCAACCGTGCCGCGGCCTGCCACATAGTTGGGCCCGGGTACTTCTTTCACACCCTGGAAAGTGAAACGGTAGCCCGCCAGTTCGACATGGTCGCCGACATTCATGCGCACATCACGTTCGGACTGGAAGTTTGAAACCACCGTTGCGCCGATTACTCCTACGGCCAGGCCGGCGTGGGCGATCTGCATGCCCCAATAGCCGCGCGGCAGGCTGGACAGTTTTTGCATCAGACTGCCCTGGACATTCTTCAGCCGCTCGGCAAAACCGATCAGGATGGTAAACAGAATCCACAGCGCCAGGAACAGTCCCAGTGTGGCCATCAGATTCATGCCGCCTGTCGTGAACGGCAGGATGACTGCAACAATCAAGGCCACGGCGAAGGCCCACTTCAGCCGGCTCACCATGTCCGGCAGGCTGGCCTGTTTCCAGCGCGCGAGCGGGCCAATTCCTGTCAGGAACAGAACGGGCGAAATCAACGGAATGAACACGGCGTTGAAGTAAGGGGGCCCGACTGAAATCTTGCCGAGTCCCAGGGCATCCATGAACAGCGGGTAAAGGGTACCCAACAGTACGGAGCCAAGTGCCGCAAGCAGCAGCACGTTATTGCCCAGCAGCAGCGCCTCGCGCGAAAACCAGCTGAATGCGCCGCCGGTCATGAGACGCGGCGCGCGCCATGCATACAACGCCAGCGAGCCGCCGATGACAACACCCAGAAAGGACAGGATGAATACGCCGCGGCCTGGGTCGGTGGCGAAGGCGTGTACCGAGGACAGCACCCCGGAGCGCACAAGGAAGGTGCCCAGCAGACTGAGTGAGAAAGCGGTAATGGCCAGCAACACTGTCCAGCTTTTGAACGCGCCGCGCTTTTCGGTGACGGCTAGCGAGTGGATCAGCGCAGTACCTGCCAACCAGGGCATGAAGGATGCATTTTCGGTCGGGTCCCAGAACCACCAGCCGCCCCAGCCCAGTTCGTAATAAGCCCACCAGCTGCCCAGCGCGGTGCCCATGGTCAGGAACATCCACGCTACGGTTGTCCAGGGGCGTGACCAGCGCGCCCATGCGACATCCAGCTTTCCGGACAGCAGCGCGGCAATGGCGAAGGCAAACGCCACTGAAAATCCGACATAGCCCATGTACAGCATGGGCGGATGAATCACCATGCCCATGTCCTGCAACAGCGGGTTCAAATCGGAACCGTCCGGCGGCATCGGGATCAGCCGCAGGAAGGGGTTGGAGGTGGCCAGCATGAATGCAAGAAAGCCCACGCTGATCAAGCCCATGACGCCAATGACGCGGGACGCCATGTCTTCGGGCAAGTGACGGGAAAACACGGTTACGGCCACGGTCCAGAAGGAAAGTATCAAGGTCCACAACAGCAAGGAGCCTTCGTGCGAACCCCAAGTGGCGGTGAAACGATAAATTTCAGGCAGTTGCGAGAAAGAGTTTCTGGCAACGTTTTCTACGCTGAAATCGTTGTTGAGGAACGACCAGGCGAGACAGCCAAAGGCAAAGGCTACAAAAACGAACTGGCCCTGCGCGGCCGGTCGGGCGACGCCCATCAGCGTGGCATTGCCGCGATGCGCGCCAATGAGCGGCAGAATGCCCTGCGTCAATGCCAGCAATAGCGCAACGACAAGAGCGAAATGGCCTAATTCTGGAATCATGTCTCCACCTACTTTAATGTGGCCTCTACAAGAGGCAGTTGTTTTTATGAGGTTAATTTCACCGGGATTTTATTTAGCCAAGGCTTTATTTCACGATGGTTTCCTGCGCTTTCTGGGCTTGCTCAAGTGCATGCGCGGCTTCTGGCGGCATGTAATTTTCGTCATGCTTGGCCAGCACCTGCGAGGCGGTGAACAAGCCGTCCGATCCCAGTTTGCCTTCTGCCACCACACCCTTGCCTTCCTTGAACAGGTCGGGAAGGATGCCCTGATAAACCACCGGGATGGATTTGGCCGTATCGGTCACGACAAATTTGACATTGATGCCATCGGGCTGGCGTTTGACGCTCCCGGCTTCGACCAGTCCGCCAATGCGGAAAGCCCGGCCTGTGGGTGCTTCGCCCTGGGCGACCTGAGTCGGGGAAAAGAAAAACACCAGATTGCTTTGGAAGGCATTCAGCACCAAAGCAGCAATAATACCAATGCCTGCAAGGGCAATACCGATGAGCATCAGTTTTTTGTGTCTAGCTTTCATTTTCGAAATTCCGCATGCGCTTTAAAAGTTTCAGGGTCTGGCTTCTGCCCTTTCTCAGCAGCATGACCTCAATAATGACGACCGCGGCCATCACCACATAAGAGCCCCAGACATACAGGCCATATCCGCCCATGGACAGGAAATCATTCACACTCGCCCATTGCATGTTATTTCTCCACCGTCATTTTTCAACCAGCGCCTTGACCCAATCCGTGTTGCGTTCGCGCTCAAGTATCAAAGTTCTTACCCGGTAAAGCGCGACCGCGATGGTGTATAGCCATGCCGCTATTGCCATCACCAGCATGCCAATCAGCATGATCTTTGCCATCGAGGGCGCCTTGGTCAGACTGACAGAAGCGCCTTGATGCAGCGTGTTCCACCACTTTACCGAGAAGTAAATGATGGGTACGTTGATGGCCCCGACCAGTGTCAGGAGCGCGCCGGCACGGTCACCGCGCTGCGGGTCATCAATGGCGGCCCACAGCGCCATGATGCCTATGTACAGGAAAAGCAGGATAAGTTCCGAGGTCAATCGTGCATCCCATACCCACCATGCACCCCACATGGGTTTTCCCCAGAGTGCGCCCGTCCAGAGGGCGATGAAAGTGAACAGGGCACCAGTTGGGGCCAATGCCCGTGACATCATGAAGGAAAGCCGGGTTTTGAAAGCCAGCCCGATCGCACCCCAGAATGCCATCACCAAATAGATGAACATGGACATCCAGGCGGCGGGAACATGGATGAAAATGATCCGGTACGCCTCGCCCTGCTGGAAATCCGTGGGCGCCATGAAAAAGCCGATGTATAGACCGATTACAGTGAGAATAACCGCGCTCCAGCCAAACCAGGGAATCAGTTTGCCGCTGAGCTGATAAAACGTTGCGGGCGATGCGTAGTAGTAAAGGTTGATGGCCATATTATTCGATCGATACTTTAAGCGCGGCAGCCGCGATCCAGGGCGCCACCAGTAACGTTAACACCAGGATGGCGCCCAGGAGTGAAAGATGGGATTCCGCCCCGGTTCCGGCCATGGCGGCATCCACCGCACCGGCGCCGAAGATCAGCACCGGTACATAAAGCGGCAGGATCAACAGGGTCAAGAGAACACCGCTGCCGCGAAGTCCTAGGGTCAACGCTGCGCCCACGCTGCCCAGCAGGGAAAGGATGGGCGTGCCGATCAGCAGCGAAAGCATCAGGACCGCAATGGCTTCCGCCGGCAACGCGAACTGGATACCCAGGATGGGGCTGATGATCAGCAGGGGAATGCCATATATCAGCCAGTGCGCGAGAGATTTTCCCAGCGCCAGCAATACCGGAGGCTGTGGGGTAAGCAGCATCTGTTCGAGTGATCCGTCGCGATAGTCTTCCGCCAGCAATCTTGGCAGGGACAACAGAGACGCCAGCAGCGCGGATACCCAGACTACACCGGGGCCGATCAATTTCAGCGTGACCGGGTCCGGGCCGATTCCCAGTGGAAACATGCTGGCGACCATGACAAAGAAAAATTGCGAAGTCAGCCAGTCGCCACGGCGCCGCGCGGCCAGCATGAGGTCCCGGCGAATAACAGTGAATAGAAAGCTTAGCATCGGACGTCATTGTCTCACGAAGCCAGGCTTGTTTGAGCGGGGCTGCCCACGTGCAAGGTGCGAATATTGCTGCCTTCAAGCGAGATCGGTTGATGGGTGGTAAGCACCGCCATGCCGCCCCCATCGATATGCGCTTTCAGCAGGTTTTCCAGCAGCGCCACGCCGTGTACATCCAGGCCGGTCAGTGGTTCATCCAGAATCCACAGCAGCGCATTCGAGCAGAGCAGGCTGGCCAGGGCGACCCTGCGACGCTGGCCAAAAGACAAAACCCTGCAAGGCAAATCCAGGCAGCGTCCCAGACCAAGCTGCACCAGTCTTTCTTCTGCCTGGGTTTCATTCAGGGTGCGTCCTGCCAGTTGCGAGGCAAGGCGCAAATTCTCGATCGGCGTCAGGTCATCCTTGATGCCATTCAAATGGCCGATATAAGCCATTTCGCGGTGATAGGTTTCACTTGTCTTGTCCAGCTTTACGCCGCGCCAGCGGACTTCGCCCTCCGCAGGCTGCGAAAGGCCGGTAAGCAGCCGCAACAGGCTGGTCTTGCCCTGGCCGTTGCCGCCCTGGATCAGCAGGGCTTCTCCGCCTTGCAAGGTGAAATTCATGCCAGAGAAGAGTTCACGTTCGCCACGGGTGCAGCGGAGATCATGAAACGAAAGAGTGGCTACAGATTCGGACATCATTCAGGGCTTGTTTTGAACAGGGGAGCATAACCAATCCGCCTGTTGAATCCAAGCATTATTGAGGGGAAATTCAAGAACTTGAATTTCCCCTCAATAAACCACCGAGCCTGAATTGTTATTGATCCGAAACACAGCTCGGCTTTCAAGGCGATAGGCAAGAGCCAGACGAACATTGATTTTTTCAAGTTCATTCGTTTCAGATCAATAACGCAGATAAAAAAAGGCCGGCTGATGAGGCCGGCCTGAAGGTTGCGGAGGAGATTATTTAGCTGCTGGGGCCGCTGCTGGGGCTGCTGCGGGGGCGGCAGCAGGCGCCATGGCGACCGGCTTCTTCATGTCGGCCAGGGCTTTCCTTAGCATGGCCACGCCATCCTTGGAGGCGGTGATCGACGTAGCCAGGGACTCGCGCGCATCAGCCGGGTTGTGGAAGCCGTCGGAGTTCTCGGCGGTCCACCATTCCCAGTACAGGTTGGCGTCATACTGCTTGTCATAGGCCTTCTCGATGATGTCCTTGGCCACACCAGCATCCTTGGCCTTGACGATCATGTCGATCAGCTGCGACAGCCAGAATTCCGCATCCGCCATCTTGCCGCGGGTGTAGTTCTGGATGGCGTCGATGCTGTACTTGGCTTGCTGCTCGGTCCAGTCACCGTGGCAGGTCAGACAGGTCTCCTTGATATGCTCTTTCGGAGAGATCTGCTGGTGCGAAGTGTAAATCTTGCTTTTTTCACCCTTGAGCTTGGGCATGTGGCAATGCTTGCACTCGACGCCGGCTTTTTCATGCTTGGAACCCCAGTAGGTTTCCATTTCCGGATGCTGGAGCTTCGGCAGCAAAGCACCCGTGGCGGCATGCTTGAAGTCGATGTACTTGTATTCCTTCAGCATGCGGTCCTTGTAGCCGAACACATTGGTCCACTGGAACAGGTTGGTCCGACGGTCTGCCATGCCGACAGTGAACTTTCCGGGGACGACTTCCTGTGTGGTGTCATAGCCAGGGCCGCAGTTGTATTCCACGTGGCACTGGGCGCACATCAGGTTGGAGTCAGACTTGTTCAGCAGGCCAATGGCACGGAAGTCCTTGCCATCGCGCTGGAAGTTGACCTTGGTCATGGTGATCTGCTTGCTCTTTTCCGGGTTCATCGGATAGGTGCCCAGCTTGCGGTCCACCACGGCTTCGATCAGGGCATCACGCACCACGCGCGGCTGGGTGCTGTGCGGATCATGGCACATGTAGCAGTTCAGCGGATGCTTCATGCCGCGCGCAAATTCAACCGGCTTGGACGTGCGAGCCCACTTGGCTGCGGGATCCGGGTCACCCATGTATTTCCAGTCCAGGATGTGGTCCTGTGTCTTGCAGTTCATGCACACCGGGTTGACGGCGGTCACGGTCTGTTTCATGAAAACCTTCTGGTCGGAAGACTCGGGTTCGCGGTCGTAAAGCACGTTCCAGGGATCGGCAGCCGCTTCCTTGGCCTTGCTGACGTGCCTCCAGTCCTTGAACTGGAAGCGGCCGCCAAAGCCGCGGTCCACCGCCCACTGGTCAACCAGCATGAAGGCGTGGGAACGGGGTTCGCCGTGTTCAAAGGTGAAGCCGTAGCCCTCCATGATCTTGTCGAACAGCGGTGAGCGACCCTTGAAGGTGGCTTTTTCCAGGCGTGCTGGCGCGTTATAGTCCATTTTCACAAGGGATTCGTACTGATCCTTGTGGCAGGCGCCACAGGCCCGGTGATCCTTGATGGTGGCGGGCTTGATTTCCTTCTTCTTGTCCTTGCTGGCGGCCAGGTGTTCCGCGGTGCCGGTATGGCAGCTTACGCAGTTGACCTTGGCGTGCTTGCCGCTGGCATGGAATTCCTCGATGTTGTCATGACAGGCATAACATTTCTTCGAGTCCACCGGTTGCTTGTCCAGCATGATCGGTGCCAAACCGGATGAGGCTGCAGCCGGCTTGTCGACAGCCGAGGCCGGAAAGGCCAGAGATAGCAGGGTAAGCGCCACCCCACCCAGCCAACTGTGTTTAATTATCTTCATCATTACCCTCCTTGAGCACGTGTTGTTAACACACTTCAAAAACACACTTCAAAAAATCAATCAGGAAAAGGCATCCGCCATCACATTGCGCAGCCAGCCTACGGCATACTCGGCTTCCAGCTTGCGGTAGGCCGCTGGCACTGGTGACTTGTCAGGCATGGTCATCATGGAAACGCCGCTGCCTTCCTTGATGTACTTGAACGTGCCGCCTTCCACGCGATACAGGTGCGCAACCGAGATACCGTAGTCGTCACCCACCACGCTGTAACAGGTGTTGGCGTAATACGGCTGCGGCACCGCCTGACCATTGACCTTGGCGACAATGGCCGCGGCCGCCACCTTGGCCTGGGTCATGGCGATATGTGCCGACTTGGGCATGTCGAATGCGGCGTTGGGGTTGCCATACAGCGGCATTTCACCCGCCACGCACGAATCGCCCACGACATAGATGCTTGGGTCCACAGCAGAAGCCATGGTCATTGGCTCCACCTTGCACCAGCCCTTCTCGAAGTTGTTGCCCGAGGCACCAGTGAGGCCCGCGTCGGCGGCGATCTTGCCGGCCTTGTGCGGCGGAATGATGTTCAGCACATCGGCCTTGACGTCAACAAAGTCGGATGACACGGTTTTGGTCTTGGCGTCCAGCTTGGTGATGGTGCCACCTTCGGCGCCCTTGACCCATTCGATCATGCCGTTGGTGCCCATGCCTTCTTTCTCCCAGCCGTACATCTTGGCCCAGGCCTGGTTGAACAGGCCCTTCTTGGAGTGTGAATCGTTGGCGTCCAGGATGATGACCTTGGACTTGGCCTTTCCATGGTGCTTGAAATAGTTGGCCACCAGCGAGGCGCGCTCGTAGGGCCCGGGCGGGCAGCGGAACGGACCCTTGGGCACGACGATGACGAACTTGCCGCCGTCGGGCATGGCTTCCAGTTGCTTTTTAAGTAACAGTGTCTGGGGTCCGGCCTTGTAGGCATGGGGAATGTCCTCGATCATCGATTCGTTGTAGCCCTCGATGCCGGTGTAGTGGAAGTCGATGCCGGGCGATACGACCAGAGCATCGTAGGGCAGGGTCTTGCCTCCCTTTGTAGTCACGGTTTTCTTGGCGCGATCAACTCCTACGACAAAGTCGTGCAGCACGTTGATGCCACGCTTCTTCAGGCCGTCGTAGCCGATTTCCAGGGTTTTGATGTCACGATGGCCGACGATGACTTCGTTTGAAAGCGGGCAGGAAGTGTAGACCTTGTTGGGTTCGATCAGGGTGACATCGATGCTCGCATCGCCCAGCTTGACGTACTTGGCAGCGGTGGCGCCGGCGTAGCCGCCGCCGATGACGACGACTTTGGCTTTTGCCGCACCGGCACGCGCCAATGAGGGAATACCCAGGACAGGAACGGAACTGGCGGCAGCGGCTAGCTTGATAAATTCGCGACGATTGATTTGGCTCATGATGGTCTCCTTATTTGTTCTGGCTGGCGTAAAACTCGGCAACGGCTTTTATTTCTTCGTCGCTGAGTTTCTTGGCGGCCTTGACCATTTGCTTGTTGGGCATGTTGAACGCGTCGTCGCGATATTTGAGCGCCTCCAGTTGCAGGTATTGGGACCACTGGCCATGCAGTGAAGGGGTATCGGCATCTTCGGACTTGCCGGTGTCGCCATGGCAACCCGCGCATTTTTCCGTGACCTTCTTGCCGAGTTTCACCAGTTTGGCGTCGGTCTTTTGCTTGACAGGCATCCAGGGCAATTTTGAATAGTAAGCAGCCAGTGCGGCAATTTCCTCGTCGGAGTAGCCGCTGATCAGGCGGGTCATGTTGGCGGACGGGCGCTTGCCGGTCTTCCATTCCATCATGATGTTCTTGAGGTAACCTTCTGGCAGTCCGGCAATGGAGGGCATGGACTCCCCCGCGCTGACGCCCCCGGTTCCGTGGCAGTTGTTACAGGTGTTGGCCAGACCGGCTACGTTGAGTTCGGCGTGGGCGCTGCTCGCAAGCAGCAAACCGCTGGCTAGCGCGGAAAGCAATAAGGCTTTTTGCATGGTCTCCTCCAAATTTATGTCGAGTTAGTTTCTTAGGGTTGTTTAGAATACTTCTTGGTCCATGCATACTAGACAGAACAAAAGGGTTATTCCTTGACGCAAATCAATTATTTTTTGTTTTTTTCAGATATCCATATCAACTAGATCCGTATATTAGAGAACAACGATGAAGCCTCGCCTGATGTACGGATTCCATGCCGTCAAAGCACGCCTGCGTGCCGCGCCGAATACAGTCATTGAAGTCTGGGTGGACGAAGACCGGCAGGATGCGCGCATGCGGGATTTCCTTTCGGTGTTGGCAAATGCCGGGCTCGCCGCCCACATGGCGGACGGCGGAAGGCTGGACAAGATGGTTGGCGGTGCGCGCCATCAGGGGGTCGTTGCAAAAGTCGAGCCCGTTACTATGGCGCGTACCCTGGCTGAAGTCATTGAAGCCGTCGAAGGCGCGCCGTTGATCATCGTGCTGGATGGCGTGACGGATCCCCATAACCTGGGGGCGGTGTTGCGCTCGGCGGATGCTTTTGGCGCCCATGCGGTCGTTGCGCCAAAGGATCGCGCAGTAGGCTTGAATTCGACTGTGGAAAAGGTTGCCAGCGGCGCAGCCGAAACGGTTCCCTATTTGATGGTGACTAATCTTGCGCGCAGTCTGGATGAGCTCAAGGAGCTTCGAGTGTGGACAGTTGCCATGGAGGCCGATGCGCCCAGGTCCCTTGATAAAACCGACGCGAAAGGCGGCATTGCCTGGGTATTGGGTGCCGAAGGGGCGGGCTTGAGACAGCTGACGCGCAAGACATGCGATGAGGCCGCGCGGATTCCTATTGGCGGCGCAGTCGAAAGTCTGAACGTTTCGGTTTCGGCCGCGATCTGCCTGTACGAAACGGCGAGACAGAGGGTTGGATGATCAGGGCCGCACCTTTTGATGCGGCCGAGGATGTTGCTGCAGTCTGCCTGTACCAAGGGGCATTGGGTAAACAACAAGCTATAGGGAGTGGGCGGTCATGAATGAATACGATGCTCGCGATATTCTGGTTGCGTCAGAAGTCATTGCCGATGCGCAAACTGTTCAAACGTGCCTGGACAGACTGGGAAGGGATATCTCGGGCGTGCTGCATGACCGGTTTCCACTGGTGTTGCCCGTGATGGGCGGCGCTATCGTGTTTGCGGGCCAGCTGTTGCCCCGCCTAGATTTTCCGCTTGAGTTCGATTATCTCCATGTAACACGTTATCGCGGCAAGACCCAGGGCGGCGCCATCGAGTGGCGCGTGCTGCCGGGAAAATCAGTTTCTGGCCGGTCGGTGCTTGTGCTGGACGACATTCTGGATGAAGGCGAAACCCTGTATGCCATCCGGCAGAAGTTGCAGGAGATGGGGGCGGCACGCATTTATACCGCCGTGCTCGCAGACAAGGCCATCGAGAAATCCAAGCCGGTCAAGGCGGATTTTGTCGGTCTGACCGTTCCCAACCGCTATGTTTTTGGTTGCGGCATGGACGCGTATGGCCTGTGGCGGAATCTGCCGGAAATACGCGCGTTGCAGGCAGAATAGAAGCAGAATAGAAATAACTGGGAAAAAACATGCTGGGAATTATCGGGGGCACCGGCCTTACCAAACTGGCCAATCTTGAAATCACCCACCGTCAGGTGGCGCGCACGCCCTATGGTGAACCTTCAGGCGCGTTGACCTTCGGCAGGCTGTGTGGCGAAGAAATCATTTTTCTGGCGCGCCATGGTTATGGCCATACCATCCCGCCTCATGAAGTGAACTATCGCGCCAATCTGTGGGCGCTCAAGGAACACGCCGTGGATCGTATCGTGTCCATTGCCACAGTCGGGGGCATCAACCCGGCATTGCCTGCGGGCAGCATGGTCGTACCCGACCAGATCATCGACTACACCTGGGGCCGGATTGGTACCTTCGCCATCTCTGGCGAAAAGCAGGTCACGCATCTGGATTTTACCGAGCCCTACTGCGAAGCCATGCGCCGAGACATATTGCGCGCGGCTTCACTGAAGAATCTGGCGGTGCGTGATGGGGGCGTGTATGCGGTATCCCAGGGGCCGCGTCTTGAAACCGCCGCCGAGATCAACCGCATGGAACGGGACGGCGCCGACATGGTCGGCATGACCGGCATGCCGGAAGCCTATCTCGCGCGTGAAATCGAGCTTTGCTATGCCGCGATCGGCGTGGTGGTCAACGATGCGGCAGGTCGTGGCGCATCAAAAAACGGCATCCATGAAACCGATATCCAGCGCGGGCTTGAAGACCTGATGGGCCGGGTCAGGGTGCTGCTGGAAGAACTGGTGGTGCTGGCACATCCGGAATCCTGTCCAAAATAGTTCGGCATGGCTGTACGTGAAGTCCTGAGAATGGGTGATGCGCGACTCCTGCGTGAAGCGCGGCCTGTTGATCAGTTTGGTACAGATGAACTGAACAATCTTGTCAGGGACCTGCTGGACACCATGCATCATCTGAATGGCGCCGGTCTTGCCGCGCCGCAAATCGGCGTGGATTTGCAAGTGGTGATTTTTGAAATCACGAACAATCCCCGTTATCCGGATGTTGCTCCCATTCCTTTGACCGTGCTGGTAAATCCCGAACTGGAATATTTATCGGATGAAATACAGGAGGACTGGGAAGGCTGTTTGTCGTTGCCTGGCTTGCGTGGCCGCGTGCCGCGTTATTCCCATGTGCGCTATCGCGGCTTTGATGTTGCAGGCAATTCGATCGATCGTATTGTTGAAGGCTTTCATGCTCGAGTGGTCCAGCACGAGACCGATCATCTGCATGGCGTTCTGTATCCCATGCGCATGCGGGATTTATCAGATTTCGGTTTTACCGATGTGCTGTTTCCCCAATCTCAAGACTGTTGAATAGCTGTTGTCATTTCGGCATTTTCGACAAAAATTCGTACCCGACAAACGGCCTAAAGCGCACTGTAATCCGTCCGCTAACGAGAGTGTCGATTGTGAAGATCGTAATTCATTGAGGACTGTTTCTTGAGCGAGGCAAGACTACCCCTGACAGTGATAGATGCCGAGCGCCTGGATGGCGCGGTGACGCTGTTGCTGGACGCCAGCCGCAATTGGTCGTCACCTGACCGCGAAGGCAGGCTGGCCATCTCGCTGGAAGTCAGCAGGGAAATGTGGAGCGATGTTCAGCTCGCGCTTTCGACAAGACAAACCAGCCTGCCGCTGGAAGTTAAAAACAATCTTCTGATTGTCAGCGTCTATGCGCAAGGCAAGTTGATCGAATGTGAGCAGATGCCTTCGCGTGAGAGACTGGCCTCACTGATTTTCATGACCCGTAACCTTGCAGCCAGCCTGAGAGAGTGGCGAGCGGCAGCTTGAAAACAAAAAACATGCAAAACAAAAAAAATTATTTGATTGCGGCGGAAGACACGGTTGGCGGCATTGTGAGTGGCACGGCCATTTCACCACAGCGCAATCGTTCGCGTCCTCAGGAAACCTGGGAAGAACAAATCCAGCCCGCCAAGAAACCTGAACGCAAAAAGACCAATACGAAACCCCGTGCGCCGGTGCGTGGCAGATATATCGACGAATACGCACGACCGGCCATCTAGGCAGCATCAGGTTCTGGCAGGTTGCTCCAGCACGCTAATCAGATCCTGCTCCAGTTCCAGCAGGTTTTTCTGTTTTTCCAGCGCTTCACCACGAATCAGAAAACGGTCTTCGACCCGTTCGCCGAGCGTATGGATTTTGGCGCTGTAAAGCGTGATGCCATGTCGCTGAAATACCTGCGCAATGCCATGCAACAGCCCTGCCCGGTCTCCGCAGGTAAGCGACAGAATGTGGTAGCGCGCACGTTCATCGGGCTGGATTTCGATCTCGGCCTGAATGGGGAAATGCCGCAACCGGCGAGAGTAACGGCCCGCAGGAACCGGCTCTGATGGACGGGCAGGATCCAGCCCAAGCGCGAGTTCATGTTCCATGAACTGCAGAAAATCACGGTAGTGGACATCGCGCCGGCCGTCGTCCAGCACCTGAAAACTGTCCAGCGCATAACCATGCCGGCTGGTGTGCACCCTGGCTTCCACCACTGAAAACTGGTTGCGCGCGAAAAATCCGCACACGCGCGCGAACAGATCAGGCATGTCGGGGCAGTAAACCAGCACCTGAATGCCTTCCCCGGCGGGAGACAGGCGGGCGCACACAATGGGTTGTCGAGTGTCCGGTTTTTGCCAGAGCATGCGCGCGTGCCAGGCAATATCGGCGGCATCAAAACGCAGGAAGTAGCTTTCATCGAGATGGCGCCACAGGGCATCGGCCGCTTCGGGCTGAATGCCATACAACGCAAGTCTGGCGCGCGCGTCCGACTGTGTTTCGCTGATGCCGCCGGTCGCGCGGGCCTCGCCCGTAAGACGCGCACGCGTGGCGTGATAAAGGTCTTCCAGCAGTTTGCCCTTCCAGGCATTCCATACTTTGGGACTGGTGCCGCGAATATCCGCGACGGTCAGGATGTAAAGCGCATCAAGGCGCCGCAATGCCCCAACTTTGCTGGCAAATGTCTCGATGATATCCACATCGCTCAAGTCTTCCTTCTGCGCTGTGCGTGACATGGTCAGGTGTTCCCTGACCAGCCATGCTACAAGTTCGACATCTTCTTGCGGCAAGCCATGCGACCGGCAAAACAGCCGCGCATCGCGCATACCCAGCTTGGAGTGATCGCCTCCGCGCCCTTTGGCAATGTCATGGAACAGGGCAGCCAGGACGAGAAGCTCGGGTTTGTCGAACCCGGAAATCAATCTTGAGGCCAGCGGATATTCATGGGCGAATTCCGCTACAGTGAATCGCCGGACATTCCGCAACACGGCCAGTGTGTGCTCGTCGACGGTATAAATGTGAAATCCGTCATGTTGCATCTGGCCGGAAATCCGGCCAAACGCCGGCAGATAACGGCCGAGAATGCCATATCGCGTCATGGCTTTCAGCGCCCAGGTCACGCCATGCGGCTCGCGCAGGATTGCCAGAAACGCAGCCCGGTTTTCAGGATTGGCGCGGAATGCAGCATTCACTTTCAGTCGGGCCCGCCAGATCGCGCTGATCAGGTCGGGTGAAAAGGCCGGGATGGAGTGGCGCATGGCGATCAGGAATGCACGGAACAGAGCGCCGGCATCCAGTTCGAACAATTCCGAATTGCGAAACGCCAGTGTGTTGCCACGCAGAACAAATTCGTTATCCAGTACGCGATCTTCGACGGGCTCATTGACTACTCGCGCCCGCAATGCCGGAATCAGCATTTCATTGGCCAGTTGAACCTGTTTGGCGGCACGGTAGTAGCGCTGCATCAGCAGCTCGCTGGCCCTGCGGTGTGTGGAAGCGGCGATACCCAGTGATTCCGCCAACTGGGTTTGGTAATCGTAGGCAAGGCGATCTTCGCGCCGTCGCGCCAGCAGGTGGAGATGAATGCGCAAGAGGTCAAGAACGCCCTGAACCCGGGACAATCGCATTGCTTCGGTGCGTGGCAGAATGCCTGACCTGGATAGCGCTTGCCAGTTGCCGCCCGCATTGGCAGCCAGACTCAGCCAGTGGATCATGTGCAGATCGCGCAGGCCGCCGGGGCTGTCCTTCAAATTGGGTTCCAATTTATAGGCGCTGTCTTCAAAACGGTTGTGGCGGTTCTTCTGTTCCAGTAGTTTGCCTTCGACAAACCGCCGCGAGTTGAAGCGCACCGAAAACAACTGCCTGAACCGATTGAACAGGACTGTGTTTCCCCAGACCTGTCGCGCTTCCAGCAAGGCGGTTTCGGTGGTGATGTCCTTGCCGGCTTCATCCGCGCATTCCCCGGCGGTGCGGATACTGTGACCGATTTCGAGACCGGCATCCCAGCAGGCCTGCACCCAGGTCTCCAGCCGTGTTTTCAATGCTTCGTCCGGCGTATTCGGAATCAGCACCAGCACATCTACATCCGATGCCGGAAACAGCTCGCCCCTGCCGTAGCCGCCTACTGCCGCCAGGCTGGTGTCCGGCGGGAGCAGGGTATTGCAAAGCGTGCACAAAACCGAATCGACGAGCTTTGCATGCTGCTTAAGATAGTGCTGGGGATGAGGGCGGGACTGGAAAGCCGCTGCCAGGTCCGCGCGGCCCTGTTTGAGCCGCTCGCGCAGGGCGGCCAGCTCCGCCGCCTGCATGTCAGGCGGCTTGCGGGATAAGCGCCGGCGCGGCGGGCGTGCCGGCGGAAACGGTCAGTACCTCAAAACCGGATTCGGTTACCAGTACCGTATGTTCCCACTGTGCCGACAAACTATGATCCTTGGTCACGATGGTCCAGCCATCACCCAACTGGCGAATGTCTTTCTTGCCGGCGTTGATCATTGGCTCGATGGTAAACGTCATGCCTGCTTGCAGTTTCATGCCTGTCGCAGGCTTGCCGTAATGCAGTACCTGCGGGTCTTCGTGAAACTTGTTGCCGATGCCATGACCGCAGAATTCGCGCACCACGCTGTAGCCATGGCCTTCGGCGTGCTTCTGGATGGCATGGCCGATGTCACCCAGTGTCGCGCCAGGCTTGACCTGGGCAATGCCCACCCACATGGATTCGTAGGTGATCTGGATCAGCCGCCTGGCCTGGATCGACACTTCGCCCACCATGAACATGCGGCTGGTGTCGCCATGCCAGCCATCCTTGATGACCGTGATGTCCAGATTGACGACATCGCCATTCTTCAGCACCTTGTCGCCCGGCACCCCGTGGCACACCTGATGATTGACCGAGGTACAGATCGACTTGGGATAGGGAACATGCCCCGGCGGTGTGTAATTCAACGGCGCGGGAATCGTACCCTGAACGTTCACCATGTAGTCGTGACACAGCCTGTCCAGCTCGCCCGTAGTGACACCTGGTTTGACATAAGGCGTGATGTAATCCAGCACCTCCGAGGCCAAACGTCCCGCCACGCGCATTTTTTCGATTTCTTCGGGGGTTTTGAGAGTGACGGACATTGTCAGGGGAATTCACTAAAACTGCATTTTCCCTTGAAAATAAGTACTTAATCAAATTAAAATAGCGGTCTTCCCGGGGTGGTCCCGGGAAAATTCACACACCCGCTTCAATGTTATTCCTTAGCGGAAAACATGAAACCAAGGGTGCGCTGACTGGAAGGTCGGCGCCAGGCGGGTGGAGGCTCAACCTTTGAAAGGAAATAGTATGTCCGTGACCATGCGTCAAATGCTGGAGGCTGGTGTTCATTTTGGTCACCAGACCCGTTACTGGAACCCCAAGATGGCCCCGTTCATTTTCGGCCATCGCAACAAGATTCACATCGTCAACCTTGAGAAGTCGCTGCCCATGTTCGAGGACGCGCTCAAGTTCGTACGCCAGCTGGCTTCCAACAAGGGCACCATCCTGTTTGTGGGCACCAAGCGCCAGGCGCGCGAGATCGTGGGCGAAGAAGCTGCGCGTGCCGGCATGCCTTTCGTCAACCACCGCTGGCTGGGCGGCATGCTGACCAACTTCAAGACCGTGAAGCAGTCGGTCAAGCGCTTGAACGACATGGAAGCCGCCCTGAGCGAAGCGGGCAAGCTGTCCAAGAAGGAAACCCTGCTGCAAACGCGCGAAGTTGAAAAACTCAACCGCAGCCTGGGTGGCATTCGTGAAATGAACGTGCTGCCCGATGCGATTTTTGTCATCGATGTCGGCTATCAAAAAGGCGCGATTACCGAAGCCAGGAAACTTGGCGTGCCGGTGATTGGCGTGGTGGATACCAACAACAGCCCTGAAGGTGTGGATTACGTCATTCCCGGCAATGATGACTCCAGCCGTGCCATCCGTCTGTATGCCCGCGGGATCGCCGATGCGGTGCTGGAAGGTCGTGCGCAGGTCATCCAGGAAATGGTAGGCGGCGAGGAAGAGTTCGTTGAAGAGGACAGCGGCGAGGCCAGTGCGGCCTGATTGTCCCTGAATGACACAAGAGGGGCGGTGGCCCCTCTTTTCATATTTGATCTGGAAAAGTATTAAGGAGCAGCAAATGGCGGAAATTACCGCAAGCATGGTGAAGGATCTGCGTGACCGGACCGACGCCCCGATGATGGATTGCAAGAAAGCGTTGTCCGAAGCGGGCGGTGACATGGATAAGGCCGAAGAACTCCTGCGCGTGAAGTTCGGCAGCAAGGCGACCAAAGCCGCGGGCCGTATCGCCGCCGAAGGCGTGGTCGGTATTTACATCAGCCCCGATGCGAAGATGGGCGCCATGATCGAAGTGAACTGCGAAACCGATTTCGTGGCCAAGAACGATGATTTTCTGGCCTTCACCAAATCGCTGGCGGAAATGGTTGCCAAAAGCAATCCGGCTGACGTCGCTGCATTGTCCGCAATGGATATGGGCGGCAAGACGGTCGAGGAAGTGCGCACCCAGCTGGTCGGCAAGATCGGTGAGAACATGAGCCTGCGCCGTTTTGTGCGCACCCCGGCACAGGGCCGTCTGGCCAGTTACGTGCATGGAGGTTCCAGGATAGGCGTCCTGGTGGATGTGGTGGGCGGCGATGAATCGCTGGCCAAGGACATTGCCATGCATATCGCGGCCAGCAAGCCGGTTTCGCTGTCCAGGGAAAACGTACCTGCTGAACTTATTGAAAAAGAGCGTTCTGTTGCTGCGCAGAAGGCCGCCGAATCAGGCAAGCCTGCAGACATCGTCGCCAAGATGGTCGAGGGCTCCGTCGCCAAATATCTGAAGGAAGTGACGCTGCTGGGCCAGCCTTTCGTCAAGGACGACAAACAGACCATCGAGCAGTTGTTGAAATCCAAAGGTGCGTCGGTTGCAAGCTTTACCCTGTATATCGTGGGCGAGGGCATCGAGAAGAAGAAGGATGACTTCGTCGCCGAGGTGATGGCGCAGGCAGGCAAAGCCTGACATGCCGGCCCCGGTTTACAGACGCATTCTGCTCAAGCTGTCGGGCGAGGCTCTGATGGGGCCGGAAGCCTTTGGCTACCATGCCGATACCCTGCGCGGCATTGTTGTCCAGATCAGGGAAGTGACAGAGCTGGGTGTGCAGGTGGGTATCGTGGTTGGTGGCGGCAATCTGTTTCGCGGCGCCACCGGCGCGCTGGGCGGCATGGATCGAGCCACGGCGGACAGCATGGGAATGCTGGCCACGGTGATGAACGCACTGGCCTTGAAGGATGCTTTGCAGACCACGGGTGTGTCAGCCACGGTAATGACGGCAGTCAGTATTGCCCACGTCGGCGAAGCATTCGAGCGCGAGATTGCCTTGCGCCATTTGCAGAACGGCCAGGTGGTGATTTTCGGCGGCGGCACTGGCAATCCATTTTTTACCACCGATACGGCAGCTGCTTTGCGCGGTGCAGAAATCGGCGCCGAACTCATGCTCAAGGCGACCAAGGTGGATGGGGTGTATACCGCCGATCCCAAGAAAGACGCATCCGCCATCCGTTACGAGCGGCTGAGTTTTGACGAGGCCATCGCCAAAAACCTGGGTGTGCTGGATCTGGCGGCCTTTGCACTCTGCCGCGAACAGGGCCTGCCGCTGGCGGTGTTCAGCATTTTCAAGCCCGGCGCGTTGAGGCGCGTGGTGATGGGCGAGAATGAAGGCACACGCGTGACGCTGAATTAAGGAGACAAAATCATGGCTGACCAGACCATCGCGGACGTGAAAAAGTCCGCCGAGCAGAAAATGCAGAAGACCATCGAGGCGCTGAAAGCCGATCTGGGCAAAGTGCGAACCGGCCGCGCGCATACCGGCATACTTGATCACGTCATGGTCGATTACTACGGCAGCATGACCGCGGTTCCGCAAGTGGCCAATGTCACGCTTATAGATTCGCGTACCATCGGCGTGCAGCCGTGGGAAAAGAACATGGTGGGCAAGGTGGAAAAAGCCATTCGCGATTCGGATCTGGGTTTGAACCCGGCCACGCAGGGCGAGATTATCCGTGTGCCCATGCCCGCGCTGACGGAAGAGCGTCGCCGCGATCTGATCAAGGTCGTGAAAGGTGAAGGTGAGAGCGCCCGCGTGGCGGTGCGCAACGTGCGCCGCGACGCCAACACGGCGCTAAAGGACATGGTCAAGAACAAGACAGCCAGCGAAGACGATGAACGCCGCGCGCAGGATGACGTGCAGAAGCTGACCGACAAGTTCATATCTGAAATCGACAAGTTGTTGCAGGCGAAAGAAGCCGACTTGATGGCGGTTTGATCTGACGTCAAATCTCACTGGATGGCCACGGGCCATGATATTCAAAAGCTCCACCACAGATATTCCCGAGGTGCGTCAGGTACCTCGCCACATTGCCATCATCATGGATGGAAACGGGCGGTGGGCCAAGCAACGTTTCATGCCACGCGTGGCAGGACACAAGCGGGGCGTGGACACGGTCAGGGAGGTCGTCAAGGCCTGTATCGAGCGCGGGGTGGAGCAACTGACACTGTTTGCATTCAGCTCGGAAAACTGGCGACGTCCGGAAGATGAAGTGACCAAGCTCATGGAGCTGTTCGTGCTGGCGCTCGAGCGCGAGGTCGACAAGCTGCACAAGAATGGCGTGCGCTTGCGCATTGTCGGTGATCTGGCCAGGTTTGGCCCACGACTTAACAAGCTGATTGCCGACGGCGAAGCGCTGACCGGAAACAACACCCGTCTCAGCCTCAATATCGCGGCGAATTACGGTGGACGCTGGGACATTCTGCAGGCAATCAATCGGCTGATAACCGATCCTGACAGAAACGGTCCCATCACCGAAGCGGATATTGCACAGGGCCTGTGTCTGTCTGATGCGCCAGAACCCGACTTGTTTATCCGCACGGGTGGCGAGAAACGCATCAGCAATTTCCTGCTTTGGCAGTTGGCATACACCGAACTCTATTTCACCGACACGCTGTGGCCGGATTTTGATGCGGTGGCGCTGGATGCGGCAATAGATTCCTACCAGAAGCGTGAACGCCGTTTTGGCCGTACCAGCGAACAAGTGACCGAAGCGGCAAGCAAAACATGAACAGGGTGATTACCGGCATTGTGATGCTGGCCGTTTTTGTTCCCGCCCTGTTTTTCCTGCCCACCCTCTTATGGGCGATCCTGATCGCGCTGGTTGCAGGCATGGCAGGGTATGAATGGGCGAAGATTTCAGCCTTTCCCCAAGCTTTGCCAGGCTTGTATGGCGCGGGCATGGCAGTCATCGCAATGGTGGTGTATTTCCTGCCATCCCCTTCGCATGCCATGCTGCTCTTGTGGGCGATGTCCGCTGTGTTCTGGGTATTGGTCGCGCCGCTTTGGCTTGCAAACCGCTGGCGGGGCGAAACTTATTTTGTTCGCGCGCTCACTGGAGCGCTGGTCATTTTGCCTACCTGGGCAGCCATCGTGGCATTTCGCGAGCGCAGCCCCTGGCTGCTGCTAGGCGTGATGGCCCTGGTCTGGATTGCCGATTCGGCGGCTTATTATGCGGGTCGTCGTTTTGGCCGGCGCAAGCTGGCGCCTGGCATCAGCCCCGGAAAATCCTGGGAAGGCGTGGCGGGTGCTGGCATCGCGCTGGTACTGTACGCCTCCGCCATCAGCGCCGCCATAGTCGGTTTGCGGATTGCTGGCGCGCTGGCGCTGGCGGCCGCGCTGCTGTATTTCTCCATCCTTGGGGATTTGTTTGAATCCTGGATGAAACGTCTGGCAGGCGTAAAGGACAGCGGCACGATATTGCCCGGACACGGTGGCGTGCTGGACAGGATTGATGCCCTGACCGCTGCCTTGCCGATTGCAGCCGGCATTCTTCATTTTGTTTCCTGGGTTTGAGGCGCGGCTGATGAATGCGCAGGTTCTGACCATCCTCGGCGCTACCGGCACCATCGGCGTTAATACGCTGGATGTCGTTGCGCGCCACACCGGGCGCTTCAGCATTTTCGCGTTGACCGGGGCCACCCAGACCGAGAAACTTTTTCAGCAGTGTCTGCAATTCCGTCCGCGATACGCGGTGATGACAGAGCAAGCCGCCGCCGACGAACTTCGCCAGAAACTGGCTGCCGCGAAGTGCGGCACGGAAGTGCTTGCGGGACGTCAGGCGCTGGTCGACGTTGCCACCGCGCCTGAAGTGACGACGCTGATGGCGGCCATTGTCGGCGCTGCCGGTCTGCCCGCAACGCTTGCGGCGGCAAAAGCCGGCAAGCGCATCCTGCTTGCCAACAAGGAGACGCTGGTTGTTTCCGGCCAGCTTTTCATGGACGCAATTCATGAAAGCGGCGCGGCGCTGCTGCCCATCGATTCCGAGCACAGCGCCATTTACCAGTCGCTGCCCATGGGCTTTGACGGCGATCTGGCCAAGGCCGGCGTGAACACGATCTGGCTGACAGCATCGGGCGGACCTTTTCGCACCTGGAGCCTGGAACAGATGGCCGGTGTCACGCCCGAGCAGGCGGTGGCGCATCCCAACTGGGTAATGGGCCGGAAGATTTCAGTGGATTCGGCCAGCATGATGAACAAGGGGCTGGAAGTGATCGAAGCCCGCTGGCTGTTCAACGCACAAGCTGATCAGATCCGCGTGCTGGTGCATCCGCAAAGCATCATCCATTCCATGGTGGAATACCGTGATGGCTCGGTGATGGCACAGCTTGGAACGCCGGACATGCGCACGCCGATTGCCTTTGCGCTGGGATTTCCAGAGAGGATTGAAGCAGGCGTATCCCCCCTGGATTTGCTGGGCAGCAGCCTCCAGTTCGAGCAGCCGGACTACAAGCGTTTTCCCTGCCTGCAGCTGGCTTTTGATGCCTTGCGGACAGGCGGGTTTGCGCCTGCTGTATTGAATGCGGCCAACGAAGTCGCCGTCGATGCTTTTCTGGACGGCAAATGCGGCTTTGGCGATATTCCAGGTGCCATTAGCCACGCGCTTGAACGCTTGCCTGACGCAAGTCCGCTCACACTCGAAGATTTACTGGACGCCGATCATCGTGCCCGGACACTGGCCCGGGAATACCTGCTTGCCAGGGAAGTCGCATGACGTTGTTGACGACCATCCTGTCTTTCCTGGTCATGATCGGCATTCTGGTGGTGGTGCATGAATACGGCCACTATCTCGCCGCGCGGCTTTCTGGCGTCAAGGTGTTGAAGTTCTCTGTCGGCTTTGGCAAGCCGCTGTTCAGCCGCCGTATGGGGCAGGATCAGACAGAATGGGTTGTCAGCGCGCTGCCACTGGGCGGCTACGTGAAAATGCTGGACGAGCGTGAAGGCACTGTCGCCAGGGAAGAAGCGCATCGTGCTTTTAACCGGGCAACAGTGTGGCGGCGCATGGCCATCGTGGTTGCCGGCCCGCTGGCGAATTTCCTGTTGGCGGTAGTTGTCTTCTGGGTCTTGTTCATCCACGGCGTTCCGGCGCTCAAGCCGATTGTGGGAGAACCTGATCAGCAGACACCCGCGGCACTGGCGGGCCTTCGCAATGGCGATGAGATCGTCAGCGTTAATGGGCGGCGCGTTGAGACCTTTGCCGATTTACAGATGGCGCTGCTGGAATCGGCTGTCAACAAGACCAGGCCCGCGATCGCCTTGATTAATGGCGAGCAGCTTGAACTTGATTTCAGTCAGGTTGACACCGGAGATATGGAAGACAGTGCCCGAACGCTTGGCATTGTTCCTTACACGCCCGATCTGGCGCCGGTTGTCGGGCGCCTGGAGCCTGGCGGTGTTGCGGAGAAAAGCGGACTGAAGCCAGGCGACAGGATTCAGACGGTCAATGGGCAAGCGATTCGAACCTGGCAGGATTTTTCGAAGCAGGTGCGGGCTTTCCCTGGCAAGGAAATCGAAGTGGCGGTTGAATCCAGCCAGATCCGGCGGTCGATTCGCATGACGCCTGCCCGGGCAAGTGACAAGGGTGCCGAGATTGGCCGGGTGGGCGCGGGGCCAAAAGTTGACCCGGCGCTATTTGAAGCCCTGCGAACCGAACAGCGCTATGGACCCTTAGTCGCGCTGGGACAGGCGATGATCAAAACCTGGGACACCACGGTGTTCAGCCTGAAAATGCTGGGACGCATGGTGATTGGCCAGGTGTCCTGGCGCAATCTGTCCGGCCCAATATCGATCGCGGATTACGCGGGGCAAACAGCCCAGCAGGGCTGGATGAGTTTTCTGGGGTTTCTGGCCGTCATCAGCATTGGACTGGGCGTCATTAATCTTCTGCCAATTCCCTTACTGGATGGCGGCCATCTAATGTATTATATTTTCGAGGTTTTTCGGGGCAGGCCCGTTTCTGAAAAGGTTTTGGATATCGGCGCGCGCATTGGCATGGCCATGCTGGGAACCCTGATATTCATGGCTTTGTATAACGACATTCTTCGCGTTCTAACCCGGTGAATACAAAAGAATGAAAAAACGCATCTTAACTTCGCTTGTCCTGGCGGCTCTGGCTAGCCCGGCTTTTTCAATCGAGCCGTTTGTCATTCGCGACATCCGGGTTGAAGGTCTGCAGCGCACGGAAGCCGGTACGGTCTTCAGTTACCTGCCGGTCAAGGTTGGCGAAACGCTGAATGACGACCGGGCCGCCGCCGCCATCAAGGCCTTGTTCGCCACAGGCTTTTTCAAGGATGTGAAGTTGGAGGCACAGGGCGACGTGCTGATTGTGGCAGTCGAGGAACGGCCGTCAATTTCCAAGCTGACGCTCTCCGGCATGAAGGAGTTTTCCGAAGAAGACCTTAAGACCGGGCTCAAGCAAACCGGCCTGGCCGAGGGCAGGGTGTTCGACAAGAGCTTGCTGGATCGGGCCGAACAGGAGCTCAAGCGCCAGTATTTCAATCTAGGACGGTATTCCGTGCAGGTGGTTACAACGGTCACCCCGCTTGAGCGGAACCGGGTCGCGCTTCAGTTTGACGTGGTGGAAGGCGAAGCTGCCAAAATCAGGCAGATCAACCTTATCGGTAATAAAGCGTTTGCCGAAAAGAAACTGCTCAAGCTGTTCAACTCATCCACGCCGGGCTGGCTGTCCTGGTATACCAAAGACGATCAGTATTCCAAAACCAAGCTGTCCGGCGACCTGGAAACCCTGCGTTCCCATTACCTGAATCAGGGCTACCTCGAGTTCAATATCGATTCCACCCAAGTTTCGATCAGCCCCGACAAGAAGGATATTTATATTACCGTCAACATGACGGAAGGTCCGAAGTACACGGTTTCCGATGTCAAGCTTGCCGGTCAGATGCTGGTGCCGGAACAGGAACTGAAAAAACTGATCATGGTGAAGCCGGGAGAAGTGTTTTCCCGCGAGAAACTGACCGAATCCTCACGCAAGATCAGTGACCGCCTGGGCAATGAAGGCTATGCCTTCGCCAATGTCAATGCCGTGCCGGAGCTCGACAAGGAAAAGCATCAGGTGGCCTTTACCCTGTTTGTCGATCCGGGCCGGCGCGTGTACATCAATCGCGTCAATGTTGCGGGTAACAGCAAGACGCGCGATGAGGTCGTTCGCCGCGAAGTCAGGCAAATGGAAGGCGGCTGGTACAACGCCGAGAAAATCAATCTCTCCCGCGACCGGTTGAACCGCCTTGGCTTCTTCAACGAGGTCAATGTTGAAACACCTGCCGTGCCTGGTGCCACGGATCAAGTGGACGTCAATATCAGCGTGGCGGAAAAGGCGACCGGCAATATTCTGTTGGGCGCGGGCTTCTCTTCATCCGAGGGCCTGGTGCTGTCCGGGTCAGTCAACCAGAGCAACGTGTTCGGCACCGGCAACCGCCTGGCTGTTCAGATCAACAGCGGCAGCGTGAACACGGTTTACTCTCTGTCGTTTACCAATCCCTACTACACGCTGGATGGGGTCAGCCTGGGCTATGACCTGTATCGCCGCGATGTGGATGCCACCTCGCTTGACGGTGTCGGCGAATATGAGTCTTCTACCACGGGGCTGGGTGCGCGTCTGGGCCTGCCCATCAGCGAAAAGGACAGCATATATTTTGGCGCGGGTATTGAACAATTGGCTATTGGAACAACCGCCAACAGCCCGATTCAGTACAAGAATTTTGTAACGAGATTCGGCAGCGGCAATGAGGCGACAGTCAACACCCTGCGCCTTGACACCTCGATTGCGCGCGATACGCGAGACAACTTCCTGTTCCCGACCAAGGGTCTGATGCAGCGTGCGGCTGTGGAATTTGGTGCCCCCCCCGGAGACTTGCAGTATTACAAGCTGTCGCTCCAGCATCAACAGTATTTCCCGTTGACAAAGGACTTTACCCTCATGATCAATGGTGAAGCAGGGTATGCAGCGGGTATTGGCGGCAAGCCCCTGCCTTTCTTCCGCAATTTCTTTACTGGTGGTGTAAGCTCGGTTCGCGGCTTCGAGTCCGGCACCATCGGCCCCAAAGATCTGGATACGGTAACCAACGAGGTTGTAACCCTGGGTGGCGACACCAAGCTGGTCGGTAATGTGGAATTGCTGTTCCCCATGCCCGGCATGAAGGACAACTCGGTTCGCCTCTCGACTTTCCTCGATGCCGGTGGCGTGTTCGGCGAGGGCAATGCACTATATGGTTCAAATACCTTCAGCTTCGACGACATGCGATTCTCGGCCGGGCTGGGCGTGGCCTGGAACTCACCTCTTGGTCCGCTGCGTTTCAGTCTGGCTTATCCACTAAACAAGAAAGATACGGATAAGACACAGGTCTTCCAGTTCAACCTGGGCAGTACGTTCTAATACGAAGCAAATGGAGTCCTTAATGAAACACACCCTGTCGATCGCGGTTTTATCTCTCGGCGCGCTAGCTGCAGGGGCTGTTCATGCGGAAAAAATCGGCTTTGTGAATACGGAAAGGCTGCTGCGCGAGGCGCCGCTTTCCGTCAAGGCGCAGAAGAAACTGGAAAAGGAGTTTTCGCCGCGCGAACAGGAGCTGCAGAAAATGGCCAAGCAGGCCAGAGACCTTCAGGCACAGCTCGACAGGGAGGGTGTTACCATGTCGGAGACCGAGCGCAAGAACAAGGAGCGCGATCTCGCCAATCTCAATCGCGAATTCCAGCGGCAAAGCCGCGAATTTCGTGAAGACCTGAACCTGCGTCGCAACGAAGAGCTGGGTGCCATCCAGGAAAAGGCGCGCAAGGCCATCCTCGAAATCGCCAAAACCGAAAAGTTTGACCTGATAGTTGAACAGGCAGTCTATTTCAATCCCAAGATCGACATCACCGACCGTGTGATGAAGGAACTGGGCGAGCGATAACAGTTTCGTGGCAGGGACATTTGCCCTCTCTGACATCGTAGCCCGTTTTGACGGAGAGCTTGTCGACGATGATGGGGTAAAGATTTCCCGCGTGGCACCCATCGAACGCGCGGGGCCGCACGAAATTGCATTTGTCTCACAGTCAAAATACCTCAAGCAGATCGAGACTACTCAGGCAGGCGCGCTGATCCTGCCACCCGAGGGGAGGGACCTGACTAAGCGCCCACGCATCATTACGCCCAACCCGTATTTGTATTTTGCCCGCGTTTCCACGCTGTTCAACCCTCTGCCTCAATCCGCGCCGGGCATTCATCCTGCCGCGGTGGTTCATGAGAATGCAAACGTTGCGGGCAATGCTTCGGTTGGACCGGGCGCGGTCATTGGCAAGGACGCAATAATTGGTGAACGCACAGTTATCGGCCCCAACTGCTCGATTGGCGATGGCGTGCGAATCGGCGATGACTGCCTGCTGTATGCCAATGTGTCGGTGTATCACGGCTGCGTCGTAGGCAACCGCGTGATTCTCCACAGCGGTTGTGTGATCGGCTCCGATGGTTTCGGGCTGGCAAATGAAAAAGGCCGCTGGGTAAAAATTCCACAGACAGGACGCGCGATACTTGAGGATGATGTCGAAGTCGGCGCCTGCACGACCATCGATCGGGGTGCGCTGGACGACACCGTGATCGAGGAAGGTGTCAAACTGGACAACCAGATCCAGGTCGCGCACAACGTCCGCATTGGCGCGCATACCGCCATCGCCGGATGCACCGGCATTGCCGGCAGCGCAAAAATCGGCAGGCATTGCATGATCGGCGGCGCGGCGATGATTCACGGTCACATCGAGATTGCCGATGGTGTGCGAATCTCAACCAATACTCTCATAACAAAATCCTTGAGCAAGCCCGGAACATATACTTCCGCGCTGCCGTTTTCCGAACATGGAGAATGGCTGAAGAACGCGGTGCACATGCGCAACCTGGACAAGCTGGTCGCGCGCATCAAGGAACTGGAAAAACGGATTGCGGAAATCGAAGGGAAAGACAAATGAAAACCATGGACATACAAGACATCATGCGGCACCTGCCGCATCGTTACCCGTTTTTGCTGGTGGACCGGGTGCTGGAATGCGAGCCGGGCAAGAGCATCGTGGCATTGAAAAACGTGACCATGAATGAACCGCATTTTCCCGGGCATTTCCCGCATCATCCTGTCATGCCGGGCGTTCTGATTCTGGAAGCACTCGCTCAGGCGGCTGCGATCCTGTCTTATGTGACAGAGAGCAAGGTGCCGGACGAGGACTCGGTGGTGTATTTCGCCGGCATCGACGGCGCGCGCTTCAAGAAGCCCGTGATGCCGGGTGACCAGTTGATCCTGAAAGCCGAGATCCTACGCAACATGCGCGGCATCTGGAAATATTCCACGTGTGCCGAGGTGAATGGCGAGATTGCCGCCGAGGCTGAAATGATGGCCGCGCTCAGGAACATGTGATATGTCGCACATTCACTCCACTGCGATCATTGAAGCCGGCGCAAAAATTGATGCAAGCGTCGAGATCGGCCCATATGCAGTGATTGGGCCGCATGTGGAAATCGGCGAAGGCACGACCATCGGCGCGCATGCCGTCATCACCGGCCATACACGCATCGGCAAGCGCAATCGCATCTTCCAGTTCGTGTCGCTGGGCGAACAGCCGCAGGACAAGAAATATGCTGGCGAGCCTACCCGGCTGGAGATTGGCGATGACAACACCATCCGTGAGTTCTGCACCTTCAATACTGGCACGGCACAGGATAAAGGCGTCACCCGTGTTGGCAACCAGAACTGGGTGATGGCGTATGTGCATATCGCACACGATTGCGAGGTTGGGAATCATACCGTACTTGCCAACAATGCGACGCTTGCCGGCCATGTCGAAATCGGCGACTACGCCATCCTCGGCGGGCTGACAGCGGTGCATCAGTTCTGCAAGATTGGCGCGCACGTCATTACCGGCGGCGGCACCATCGTGTTCAAGGATATTCCGCCTTATGTCATGGCATCCGGCGCACCGGCACAGCCGCATGGCCTGAATTCGGAAGGCCTGAAGCGGCGCGGGTTTTCAGCCGAGACACTGGCCACGCTCAAGCGCGCCTACAAGACGCTGTATCGCGAAAGCCTGACGCTACAGGAAGCGCTTGAAAAACTGGATGCCGAAACCGCGCCAGAAGTTGCCCAGTTGACGGCATTCCTGCGCAAGGCCGAGCGCGGCATCATCAGGTGAGCCATACCGTTGGACTGATTGCTGGCGAAGCCTCCGGCGATCTTCTGGGCGCCGAGTTGATCGAGGCGCTCAAGTCCAGGCAACCTGATCTCCAGTTCGAAGGCATCGCCGGACCCAAAATGATCGCGGCAGGTACTCGGGCGCTGGCATCCAGCGAGAGACTATCGGTCAACGGCTATGTCGAAGTGCTGCGTCATTTGCCCGGACTGCTCAAATTAAGACGCGATGTTGTTGGGCATTTTCTGCGGAATCATCCGAAAGTATTTGTCGGCATCGACGCGCCGGATTTCAATTTTGGTGTCGAAGAACGGCTGAAAGCCGTGGGCATTCCTGCCGTGCATTTTGTCAGCCCCTCGATCTGGGCCTGGCGCGGCGAGCGCATCCACCGCATCAGGAAGGCGGTGTCGCACATGCTGGTGGTGTTTCCCTTCGAAGCGGAAATCTACGAGAAGGCCGGCATTCCCGTCACCTATGTCGGCCACCCGCTGGCCGACCGTCTGCCGCTGGAACCCGATGTTGCCGGGGCGCGCACGAAACTCAAGCTCGAATCGTCCGGGCCGGTCATTGCCCTACTGCCGGGCTCACGTCAGGGCGAAGTCAAACGTCTGGCGCCCATCCTGCTACAGGCGGCAAAAATCATTTTGCAGGCCAAACCATCAGCTCGTTTCGTCATGCCTGCCGCAACCGCTTCACTGAAATCCGTTTTGCAGTCCATGGCGCAGTCTTCTTCCCTGCCGGTTCAGGTGCTGGACGGTCACTCCCACGAAGCCATGACCGCGGCGGATGTGGTGCTGCTGGCCTCGGGCACCGCTACGCTGGAAGCCGCGCTGCTGAAAAAACCCATGGTCATTACCTATCGCGTGCCCGCCATCACTTACTGGCTGGCAAAGGGCAAACTTTATCTGCCCTGGGTTGGGCTGCCGAATATTCTGCTCAAACGTTTTGTGGTGCCCGAACTGCTGCAGGAAAACGCCACGCCGGAAAAAATTGCGCAGGCAACACTGGACTGGCTCGACTCGCCGGAAAAGTGCGCCGAACTGGCGGCCGAATTCAGGCGGTTGCATGAAACCCTGCGCTGCAACGCCAGCGAGCGTATCGCGGAAGCCTTGATGCCGTTTCTGGAGTAAGAGCTTCGAGTCCATCGGTTCGTAAGCCGCCATTTCCTGAATCCCCCGGCTCGCAAGTTCGCCACCCCTTTATCAAGGGGGTGAATCTGAGCCCCCCTTGATAAAGGGGGGTTGGGGGGATTTATCCTAATCCGCCTCCCGCTCCACCGAACAGCAAAGCGAATTGGCTTCTGCGGCTTCCAGCAAAATCTGCCCCGTCACCGGATTCGGCCGGAACGTCGTGCATCCCTTCAGCCCTTTTTCAAACGCGTATTCATACAGAGACTTGAAATCGGCAAACGGATAATCCGCCGGCACATTGATGGTTTTCGAAATCGCGTTGTCCACCCACGGCTGCAACGCGGCCTGCATGTCCAGATGGCGATAGGGCGAAATTCCCCCGGCCGTCACGAAGGCGTCAGGCAACGGTGCATCGTGTCCATGCCATTTCCTGAACTGCACGTAGGCGTAATCCGTCACGGGATATTCCCTTGGTGTCCCGTCCGCCTCAATGATCCGGCGCCGGTAGTCGTACTGGAAAACCGGCTCCAACCCGCTGGAGACATTGTTGGCCAGCAGGCTGATCGTGCCGGTGGGGGCGATGGCGGTCAGGTGGGAATTGCGGATGCCGTCCTTGAGAATGCCGTTGCGGATGTCTTCCGGCAGATGGCGGATGAAAACACTCTCGATGTGTTTGTTCCGGACGAGAACCGGAAAAGCGCCTTTCTCACGCGCCAGTTCGATGGACGCGCGATAAGTCGTTTCGCAAATGCGCTGCATGATGCCGGACGCAGTTTGCAGAGCCGCCTCACTGTCGTAACGGATGCCCAGCATGATCAGCGCATCGCCCAGCCCGGTCAGGCCGAGTCCCAACCGCCGGGTGGCATGCACCGCCCGTGCCTGTTTTTCGAGGGGAAAGCGCGAAGCGTCGCAGACGTTGTCCATCATGCGCACGGCCACCGGCACCGTGTTTTCCAGCGCAGCAAAATCAAACCCTGCCGCTTGCGTGAAGGGATTGCGCACGAAGCGCGTCAGGTTGATCGAGCCCAGATTGCAGGCGCCGTAATGCGGCAGCGGAATCTCGCCGCAGGGGTTGGTGGCGGCCAGATTTTCCGCGTACCGCAGATTGTTCTGCGTGTTGATGTGATCGATGAACAAGACGCCCGGCTCGGCGTAGTCATATGTCGCCTGCATGATTTCCTGCCACAGGTCGCGCGCCCTCAAGGTCCGATAGGCCACCGAACCGGGTTCATGCGCAGGCGGAAACGCCAGCGGCCAGTCTGCGTCATCTCTCACCGCCTGCATGAAGGCATCCGTCACCAGCACAGAGAGATTGAAATGCCTGAGTTTGGCCGGATCACGCTTGGCGCGCACGAAGTCGAGAATGTCCGGATGGTCACAGCGCAGCGTCGCCATCATCGCGCCGCGCCGCGCGCCGGTGGAAAGTATCGTTGCGCACATCGCATCCCAGATGTGCATGAAGGACACCGGGCCGGATGCCGTCACGCCGACGCTCTGGGCGGATGCGCCGGATGGCCGCAGCGTCGAGAAATCATAGCCCACGCCGCCGCCCTGCTGCATGGTCAGCGCGCCTTCCTTCAGCGCCTCGAAAATGCCGTCCATCGAATCGTCGATGCGGCCCATGACAAAGCAGTTGAACAGCGTGACGCGATGACCCGTGCCCGCGCCGGCCAGAATGCGGCCGCCCGGCAGGAACTTGAAGTCTTCCAGCGCAGAATAAAAGCGCGCTTCCCAGGCTTCGCGATCATGCGCTTCGACGCCGGCCAGCGCCCGCGCCACGCGTCGCCAGGAATCTTCAATACAGGTATCGCCCACGCCGTCTTCCCGGCGGAAGCGGTATTTGCTGTCCCAGATGTGGCGGGAAATTTCGGTGAGATCGGCGGGGCTGTTCATGTATTCAGCTTATTCCATTTCCATATATGATGCATGGCAAACAGCTTGTCCAGGTTTCCGGAAAATCCCCCGGCGCTTTGCGCCACCCCCTTTATCAAGGGGGTAGGGTTGAGCCCCCCTTGATAAAGGGGGGTTGGGGGGATTTGACAAGCATGTTGAATCGAAAAAATATCAGGGAGACAGGATGCAACTCATCCTTGGCCAGACAAACATCATTTGCGGCGTCGACGAAGCCGGACGCGGCCCCTTGGCCGGGCCGGTGTACGCCGCTGCCGTCATCCTCGATCCGGCCAAACCGATAGCCGGCTTGAATGATTCCAAGAAACTCAGCGAAAAGGCCCGCGACCGGCTGGCCTTCATCATCAAGGCCGAGGCATTGGCCTGGCACATCGCATCCGCCACGGTGGAAGAAATCGACCGGCTCAACATCCTCCAGGCCACCATGCTCGCCATGACCCGCGCCGTGGAAGGGCTGAACGTCCAGCCGGAAGAAGTGCTGGTGGACGGCAACCGCTGCCCGGAATGGGACTACGTTTCAAAGGCCATCGTCGAAGGCGATGCGAAGGTCGCCGAAATCTCCGCCGCCTCCATCCTCGCCAAAACCGCGCGCGACGCCGTCATGGTCGAACTGCATGAAAGCTACCCGCAGTACAACTTTGCCGGACACAAGGGCTACGGCACCGCGGCGCATCTCAAGGCCATCAAACAGCATGGCCCGTGCCCCGCGCACCGGAGAAGTTTTGCGCCAGTGAGGGAGATGCTGGCGCAGGGGGTGTTGTTTTGATTGCTAAACATGCAGACAGGGCCAATACCTGGGAGGGATAAATGAAGGTATATAGAGGACCAATGACAAAAGAGTTTGCAGATGACTCACATGAATTGGTTGATAAAAGAGATATCCAGAATGTGAAACCTTGGACCTCTACTTTCAGTATTCAGGTGAACATTACGAAAGACCCGGTTGAGAGACAATCGGTAGCAACCCTACAATTTACAGAGTCGGATATCGATGTGCTTTATCAAGCTTTAGTAAAGGGTCGGGAAAATCAGAGCCAAACTCTGGAAGCAGTGAGAAGAGAAAATGAATTTCTTGAAGACGCACTGGATAAAATAAAGCGGCTTGCATTACTTGCTCAAATAAAAGACAAGAATGATTCTTTTGCGAAGATTGTGGGCATTACAAAAGATGCGCTGGGTGAAGAATAAATATGAGTGTTTGCTCAAGACAAACCAGAAAAGATTAAAAAATTCTTATCGCTTATTTTGCGTTTGAATATTAAAAATAGCAGGAGAAGTCATGTATATCATGAATACTAAAAACCTTTGCTCCATAGTAATGGTTGCTTTTTTATCGCTTATAGCTGGTTCAGCTAGTGCAGTGCTTATTTCAAAGAACGACCCCCTTTATGGGATGGGTTCATTGACGGTAGATTCATCTACCGGCCTTGAATGGCTTGATTTATCAGTTACTGATGGCATGTCATTTAATGAAGTTTCTGGCCAACTGGGGTTCGGCGGGACATATTCTGGTTTTCGATTTGCAACGCCGGAAGAAATATTTGCGCTATTTGTGGAAGCACAAATACCGGACATTAACCAGCCAGGTGATTTTGGTCACATCGGAACTCAAGCCAACGCACAGTCAGCTTTAGCACTTGTACAACTAATGGGGCCTTCATACCAAGTTGAAGTATCTGGTGTGTTGCTATCGGAGATTGCTGGCTTCTCGTCACAGCATGCAAGCATCAATGGCTTTGATCTCATTCAGATGCCATATGTTACTGTCAGAGAAGGTGTTGGAGGTCAGTCATTTGGTGAAGTGTTTACAACTGGCTCATGGATTTTTCCTTCGAATCCATATGAAGGGGTGGGGAGTTGGCTAGTGCGACCTGTTCCAGAGCCATCAATAATTTTGCTGATGTGTGCCGGGCTATTGCTCGTATTTGTCCGAGTCAGACTTAACAGTTAACCAGCTCAAACTGAATTAAATTCTTTCAGGAAGAGTTCTAGAGCCCTCGAATTCGATCACTAGTTGCCTGACACTACTGGCCTCCCGCTCCGGCATCATCAACACCCGCCGCTCCCGGCAATGCCAAATCAATTCAGCGTAAAAATCCGGATCGCTTTCAGCCTTGGAAAGGACTTGCGCCAGCCCGCGCTCGTCGCCCACGGGGTAGTAGCCGGGATAGGCTTCGCCCAGCATGCCGATGTTGCCGGGGATGTCGGAGGCGATGACGGGCACGCACGCGGCGAGCGCTTCGCAGATGACATTGGCGCCGCCTTCCATGAGGGAGCTGATGATCATCAAATGCGCGCGTGCAAGATGGTCGATGACATCTTTGTGCGGGATTTCGCCCAGCCAGTACCAGCGGGGTATCTGTATCTGAAGGGCTTTTGCCTTCTCTTCCATGTCCGCTGAAAGCGCGCGGCCGAGATGGGTGATGCGGATGCGTGATTGATCCGGGAGCAGGGCCGCGGCCAGCGCAGCGCGGAACGGGTCCTTCTCTTCGCGCAGGTGGCCGATGACCAGCACGTCGAATGTGTTACCGGCTGGGGGCTGGCGGGGGATGTCGGGCGCGGACTGGTAGATGACGCGGGTTTTGTGCGCCAGTTCGGGTGCCAGTTCATCGACGCCCTTTTCCTGCAATACCACCAGCCGGTGCGCCAGTTTCAATGAGGTCTGGGCGTCGGCATCGTGACGGATGTCGCGGTAGAGGTCGGTGCCGGTCAGCATGACAATGAGAGGCTTGTCCGGATGGCGCGCGGCGAAGGCATGGATGCTGGGCGCGCTGCGGCGGGCATGCAGGGCGATCATCAGGTCGGCGGGTTCATTGTTCCAGACCGTTGCAACATCAACCTGGTGACCTGCCTCGCGAAGAAATGCCGTCCAGCGCGCGGCGGTATGCCAGTTGCCGCTTTTGCTTTCGGCGCCGTAGGGCGTAATCAGGACAATATGCATTTTGTTATCTTGGCACAAACCGCGAAAATGGGAACATGCAAGACCTGATTACTTCCCGCGGCAACCCGGTTTTCAAACGCCTGAAGAAGCTGGCCGATTCCTCGCGCGAACGCCGCGAGACGCGGATGACGCTGCTGGATGGCGAGCATCTGATCGAGTCTTGTCTCGATGCGGACGGGCAGCCGCACACGCTGCTGCATGCGGAGTCGTGCGCGGAAGAAATCTGGCAGCCGCTGGCCGCGCGTTGCGAGGGGGCAAAGGTTGTGTCAATTGCCGATGCCCTGTTTGCAGAGCTGTCGCCGGTCGACTCGCCAACCGGCGTGCTGGCGGAGGTTGCATGGATCGATGCGAAGACTCCCAAAAACGCCACACCGCTGGTGCTGCTGCTGGAGGATATTCAGGACCCCGGCAATCTGGGTAGCCTGCTGCGCAGCGCGGCTGCTGCCGGCGCCACGCTGGCGGTGCTGTCAAAAGGCTGCGCTGATGCATGGTCGCCCAAGGCGCTGCGGGGCGGGCAGGGCGCACAGTTTGTGCTGCCCATGCTGCTGCGTGCTGATCTGGTTGAGTGGATGCAATCGGCGGGTATGCCGGTCTGGGCGCTGGCGCTGGAGGGGGAGAAAAGCGTGTTCGATCTTGATCTGAAAGGCGCGGCGGGCATTCTGGTGGGCAACGAAGGTGCGGGCTTGTCTGACGGAGTGTTGAAGATTGCTTCAGGCAGGGTGGCGATTCCCATGCCGGGCAAGGTCGAGTCGCTCAATGCCGCGGCGGCGGCCGCGGTTGCGTTGTTTGAGGCGGTAAGACAAAAAGCAATCTAGGCGTAAATTCCCCGTCCCTTGAATCCCCCCGCCCTTCGGTCGACCCCCTTTATCAAGGGGGTGATTTGAGCCCCTCTTGTCAAAGGGGGGTTGGGGGGATTTTCTCAATGGGGCGCGCTTAACTTCCGTGCACTATCAGCGCTGCGATTTCCTCCACCGATTTCCGGGTGGACTCGATGACTGGCACGCCGCTGGCGGTCAGCATTTTTTCCGCTGCCCGGATTTCATTGCGGCAGTTTTCCAGGCTGGAATAGTGGCTGCCGGGCAGGCGCTCGTTGCGGATTTGCGCCAGCCGCTCCGGTGCAAGCGTCAGGCCGCGCAGCTTGGCTTTGTGCGCAAGCAGCACTTCGGGCAGGGTGGGCGCGCCCAGATCATCCGGCGTCAGCGGGTAATTGGCGGCCTTCCTGCCATACTGCAAGGCAAGGTAAAGCGAGACCGGGGTCTTGCCCGCACGGGAAACCCCTACCAGGATCAGGTCGGCTTCGCCCAGTCTTTCCGGATTCAGACCATCGTCGACGGCCAGCGCGAAATTCACCGCATCCATGCGTGTGTCGTAGCTGTTGCTCATGCCGTGCGTCTGCCCCGCCGTGGCGGCCGGCGCCACGCCAAGGAAGGCAGACATGGGTTCGCTGAATGCCTCGAACACATCGAATACGGGAATATCACATTGTTTGAGCTCGGTTCGGATAAGCTGATCGGTGATGGTGGAAATGACCATCGCGCGCGGGCTTTCCCGAATGCGGCTGACGAGTGCATGGGCCTTGTCCGGCGTGTCGATAAAAGGGATGGTTAGCGTTTTGTATTCAAGCCCTCTAAACTGTGAAAGCAGGCTTTTGCCGACCGCCGCAGCGGTTACGCCTGTGTGATCCGATACGAAAAATACTGTCAGTTCTTTCACGAGAAATGCCCATGACCATGCATGAACCCGACTATATCGCGCCGCTGGAAACCTTGTCGATGCAGGATGTGCCAAAAGTGGGCGGCAAGAACGCCTCGCTGGGCGAGATGATCGGTGCGCTGTCCGGACTGGGCGTGAAAGTGCCCGGAGGCTTTGCCACGACGGCGAAGGCCTTTTGGGACATGCTGGACCACAACAGGCTGCGCGAAAAAATCAACGCGCGGCTGGCCGGGCTGGATGTCGGCGATGTGACCGCGTTGCAAGCGGCCGGGCGCGATATCCGCAGCTGGGTTGAATCTGCGGCACTTCCATCGACATTGGAGCAGGGCATACGCACAGCCTACGATGCCCTAGGCGGAAATGTTTCCGTCGCGGTGCGTTCATCGGCCACGGCGGAAGACCTGCCGGATGCCTCGTTCGCGGGCCAGCAGGAAACCTATCTCAACGTGCGCGGGGCAGATGCAGTGGTCAGACACGTCAAGAAAGTCTTTGCCTCGCTATACAACGACCGCGCCATCGCCTACCGGGTGCACCATGGTTTTGAACACTCTCAGGTTGCATTGTCTGCCGGTATCCAGCGCATGGTGCGTTCCGATCTGGCAGCGGCCGGTGTGATCTTCACGCTGGATACTGAGTCCGGTTTCCACGATGTGGTGTTCGTCACATCGAGCCACGGCCTGGGTGAGATGGTGGTGCAGGGCGCGGTGAATCCGGACGAGTTCTATGTGCACAAGCCGACAAAAGCCCTGATTTCGAAAACGCTGGGCAGCAAGGCCATCCAACTGGTGTATGGCAGAGCCGGCACGGTACAGGTCGACACGCCGGAATCCGACCGCCTGCGCTTTTCCATTACCGATGCGGATGTGCTGGCGTTGGCCGGAATGGCCATGACCATCGAGCAGCACTACAAGCGCCCGATGGATATCGAATGGGCCAAGGACGGAGAAACCGGCGAGCTGTTCATCGTGCAGGCCCGGCCCGAGACCGTGAAGGCGCGTGCTACCGGCTTGCAGGAGAAATACGTACTCAAGGGAACCAGTGAAGTCAGAGTGACCGGCCGCGCCATCGGCCAGAAAATCGGTGCGGGCCGGGTCTGCGTGGTTGGCAGCCCGAAGGAAATGGAGCGTGTGCAGCCCGGCGATGTGCTGGTGGCCGACATGACCGACCCGGACTGGGAGCCGGTGATGAAGCGTTCCGCCGCCATCATCACCAATCGCGGCGGGCGTACCTGCCATGCAGCGATTGTTGCGCGCGAATTGGGCATTCCCGCCGTGGTGGGGTCGGGCAATGCCACGGATGTACTGAAGGCTGGCGAGGAGGTTACGGTGTCATGCGCCGAGGGTGACACCGGCAAGGTGTATGCGGGCATACTCGATTTCATCTGCGAGCGGGAAGAGGATGCCGCGCTGCCCGACCTGCCAGTCAAGATCATGATGAATGTGGCCAATCCCGAGCGTGCGTTTGAATTTACGCAGATTCCCAATCACGGCATCGGACTGGCGCGCATCGAGTTCATCATCAACAACCAGATCAGCATTCACCCGCTGGCCGCGCTGGCTTATCCCGATGTGCCCGATCACATCCGCAAGGCAATCGATGCCAAAGCTGCCGGCTATAGCGATCCGGTTTCCTTTTATGTCGACAAGCTCGCCGAGGGCGTTGCCACGCTGGCTGCCTCATTCTGGCCAAAGCCGGTCATCGTGCGCATGTCGGATTTCAAGTCCAACGAATATGCGCATTTGCAGGGGGGCAAGGGTTTCGAGCCGGAAGAGGAAAACCCCATGATCGGTTTCCGCGGCGCATCGCGTTATGTTTCCGAAGTGTTCCGCCCCGCGTTCGAGCTCGAATGCCGCGCGCTGAGAAAAGTCCGCAACGAGATGGGGCTGACCAATGTGGAAATAATGATCCCCTTCGTGCGCACGCTGGAAGAAGCGCAGGGCGTGGTCGACCTGCTGTCTGAAAATGGCCTGAAGCGCGGAAAGGATGGCCTTCGCCTCATCATGATGTGCGAGATTCCTTCCAATGTCCTGCTGGCGGAAGAATTCCTGAAACTGTTCGACGGCTTCTCCATCGGCAGCAACGACCTAACGCAACTGACATTGGGCGTGGACCGCGATTCGGCGCTGGTGGCGGGTAGCTTCGACGAGCGCAACCCGGCGGTCAAGAAGCTGCTGGCCGAGGTGATCGCGATTTGTAAACGGCAGGGAAAATACATCGGCATCTGCGGCCAGGGGCCGAGCGATCACGCCGATTTTGCCGAGTGGCTGGTGGGGCAGGGGATAGAGTCGATATCACTGAATCCGGATACGGTTGTGGCGACGTGGAAGCGGTTGTCTCAGCAGTAGGGTGGGCAAAGCTTAGCGTGCCCACGCGAACCTTGATTGGTTCAATAACGGTGTTTAGCCGGGGGTAGCCCGGCAGCTAGTGACTTTCTTTGCTCCGCCAAAGAAAGTCACCAAAGAAAGGCGGCCCCGCTGTGCTGCTCCGCCCAAAAACCTTGGCGGAGTAAACCTCGGTCGAGGACTTGAATTGGGCGGCTGCGGAACTCGCTCTACGAGCTCAGACAGTCCTCGCCGAAAGCCCCCAATTCAAGTCCTCGACCGAGGCAGCCCAGAGGGGGAGTTAAAACCCAAATCCCCCGGCTCGCTTTGCTCGCCACCCCCTTTATCAAGGGGGTAAGTTGATCCCCCCTTGATAAAGGGGGGTTGGGGGGATTGGTTTTTGGGGTTTGATTTTCCTCCCTGTCTGCATTGCCGCAGCCAGCGGAATCAAGCCGGTTAACAGCGATGCGGATGTTCGAGCTTCGCTTCCTCAAAAGTTATGGCGAAGCGAGTTTCCGCATCGCCCGGCTTGATTTTGTTGGCAAGGGAACCCGAAGGGCAATGCAGTTGGGTCATCTTTCTTTGGTTCCTTTCTTTGACGAAGCAAGAAAGGGCGCTCCGGAGCGTGGCACGAGGGGCTCCTTGGGGGATCGGGCAGCGAAGGAGTGCGTAGGGGCGACCGTTGACGGAGCGCGCATCCCGCTACGGGGTCGCACCTTGCTACGCAAGGCACTGCTCCGCCCTTTGCGGTCGCCCAGCTGCCGGGCTACCCCCGGCCAACGAGCCTTAATACCCCAGCGCCCTCGCGCACTGATAAAACACAAACGACACCACCCACGCCAATCCTAGCGACCAGGCCACGGTTCCCCATGCATAAAGGTTGCTGTGCGATTCAGTGCGCAATGTTGCGATGGTAGAGAGGCAGGGCGTATAGATCAGCGTGAAGAGCATGAATGAATAGGCTTGCACCCAATCCATGCTGATTGATATTTGATGAGTGAGCGCATCGCCTTCCATGCCATAGATGACGGCGAGCGCGCCGATGACGATTTCCTTGGCGACGAAGCCGAACAGCAGGGCGATGGTCATCTGGGTGTCGATGCCCAGTGGCGTCAGAATGGGAGAGAACAGGTTGCCGAGTGTGGCGGCATAACTTTGTGGGCTGGCCTCTGCTACGCCGGGCGGGAGGTGCGTAAGCGCCCAGACCAGCACGACGCCGATGATGATGAATTTGCTGGCGCGATGCAGGAAGTGCCGTACTTCCTGCCAGCCGCGCAGCCAGAGCTGCATGAGGGTGGGCAGCCGGTAGGGTGGCAGTTCCAGCACGAAGGGTTCTTGGCTGGCAAGTTTTCTTTTGAACAGCAGCGCGGTGAGGATGGCGGTGGCGAAGCTCATCAGATAAAGCGAGAACAGCACCAGCGGTGCGTGTTCGGCGGAAAACAGCGCGGCGGTGATGAAGATGAAGACTTGCAATCGCGCGGAGCAGAGCGAGAAGGGAATCACCATCATGGTCAGCAATCGAAGAGGCCGCGAGCGCATGACCCGTGTGCCCATCAGCGCCGGAACATTGCAGCCGAAGCCCATCAGCAGCATGACGAAGCTGCGGCCATCCAGTCCGAGCTTGGACATCAGCGCATCCATGAGGAAGGCTGCGCGGGACAGATAACCGGTGTCCTCGATGACGGCCATGAACAGGAAGAACAGCACGATGATGGGCACGAAGGAAGCAACTGTGCCCACGCCGTTGTAAATGCCGTCCACCAGCAGGCCGTGCAGCCAGCCAGGGCTGGTTGACATCAAAGGTTCAAGCGCATGCTGGCTGATCAGGCCGAGCAGCCATTCGACTGCATCCTGCAGCGGCGAGCCGAGCAGGAAGATGCCCTGGAACAGCAGAAACATCACGCCGAAGAAAATCGGCAGGCCCAGCCAGGGGTGTAAAAGCAGCCTGTCCATCCGCGCGGTGAAACTTTCGGGAAGCTGACGTGGAAACTGGACACTGTGGCTGACGATCGTCTGCATCTGCTGTTCCACGAGATCGTCCTGCGCGAGTTTGTCTTTCAGGTCTTCGAGTCCCGGACGCTGCTCGCTGATTTCCAGCATGCCGGTGATGGCCTGACGGGCTTCGGCGAAGCCCTTGCCATATTTTGCGGAAAGCGCCATGACCGGCATGCCGAGCGACTCGCTCATCCTGCGGATGTCAATGCGGATGCCAAGTTTTTCTGCCTCGTCTGACATGTTCAGAAGCAGGATTGCGGGTATGCCAAGCAGCTTGAACTGGAGCGCGATGGCAATCTGATGTTCGATCTGGCTGGCATTGAGAATGATGGCGACCAGATCGACTGGATTGTTCTCCAGAAAATGCCGCACGACGAGTTCGTCTTCAGAAAAGCCGTGCAGGTCGTAGAGGCCGGGCAGATCGACCACCTCCACCATGTGCCCGCCAAGCAGGATTTTCGCGCCCAGCAGATCCACCGTGACACCGGGCCAGTTACCCACGCGCGCGCCCGCGCCGGTCAGGCGGTTGAAGAAAGTGGACTTGCCCGTGTTGGGCATGCCCAGCAAGGCAAGGCGTTTCATGACGTCAGGAAAATCTTTCTTCGGTCAGGCGGGTGAGATGCAGATGTTGAGCGCGTCTGCACGGCGCAGGATGAGATCGGTCAAGCCGACACGTACCTGTATCGGGCCGGACATCGCCGCACGTCTGATCACGCAGATGGGCCGGCCCACACGCAGACCCATGGCAGTCAATCGCTGATACAGCGCTTCGTCCACTTTCAGGCGTGCAATGACGCCGTTTTCTCCAGGCATCAATTCGGCTAGCGGGATGGACTGGTTCATGACTTGATCCAAGTTTTCAAATAAGAATGGTTCTTATTTTATATCGGATTTCATGGTCTGTATATTGTCTTGAAAAACAGTCGGTTTTGATCAGTCTGGCGCGGCTGTCAGTTGCAGTAGAGCTTTGTTGGGGCTGTCACATGTTTGAGTGTAGAATTCAGCATTACCTGCTCCGCTTACGCAGATGACCAAGTTTGTATTCGTTACTGGCGGTGTGGTGTCTTCTCTTGGAAAAGGCATCGCCTCCGCATCTCTGGCTGCGATTCTCGAATCCCGCGGCCTCAAAGTCACCCTCCTGAAACTGGACCCTTACATCAATGTCGATCCCGGCACGATGAGCCCATTTCAGCATGGCGAGGTGTTCGTCACGGAAGACGGCGCGGAAACCGATCTGGACCTGGGTCATTACGAGCGCTTTTCCAGTGCCAAGATGGGCAAGCGCAACAACTTCACCACGGGCCAGATTTACAAGACGGTGATCGACCGTGAACGACGCGGTGATTATCTGGGGGGTACGGTACAGGTCATTCCGCACATCACCGACGAAATCAAGCTGCATATCCGCAAAGGGGCGGGGGACGCGGACGTTGCGTTGGTGGAGATTGGCGGCACGGTGGGAGACATCGAATCGCTACCGTTTCTCGAAGCCATCCGCCAGATGGGCATCGAGGATGGCCGCGACAAGACCTGCTTCATCCATCTGACCCTGCTGCCTTACATACCGACCGCAGGCGAACTCAAGACCAAGCCCACCCAGCACAGCGTGAAGGAATTGCGCGAAATCGGTATCCAGCCCGACATTCTGTTGTGCCGGGCCGACCGCGAAATCCCCAAGGATGAACGCCGCAAAATCGCGCTGTTCACCAACGTGCAGCCAGAGGCGGTGATCCAGGTGCTGGACGCGGATTCGATCTACAAGATTCCCGCCATGCTGCACGACCAGATGCTGGATGAGATTGTTTGCCACAAGCTGGGCATCCTGGCGCGTGCTGCGGATTTGTCGGTATGGAAAAATCTGGTGAATGCGCTGGAGCACCCTGAACGCGAAGTCAACATCGCATTTGTCGGCAAATACGTAGACCTGACCGAATCCTACAAGTCTCTGTCCGAGGCCATGGTGCATGCGGGCATTCATACGCACAGCAAGGTCAATATCCAGTACATTGATTCGGAAAGCATCGAGACGAATGGTGTTGACTGCCTGAAGGACAAGGACGCGATTCTGGTACCGGGCGGATTTGGCAAGCGCGGCGTCGAAGGCAAAATTGCCGCCATCCGTTATGCGCGCGAGAACAAGGTTCCGTATCTTGGCATTTGCCTTGGCATGCAACTGGCAGTGGTGGAATATGCCCGCGATGTGGCCGGCATGTCCGATGCACATTCAACCGAATTCGAGCCCAATACCACGCACCCGGTCATTGGGTTGATTACGGAATGGCTGGATCGCGAGGGTCATGTCGAGAAACGCAGCGAGCAGTCCGATCTGGGCGGCACCATGCGCCTGGGCGGGCAGGTGTGCAATTTGAAAGAGGGATCGCTGGCGCGACAGGTTTATGGGCAGCCCGAAATCATGGAGCGCCATCGTCACCGCTACGAAGTCAACAATACCTTGCTGGCAAAGCTGGAGGAAAAGGGTCTGGTGGTGGCAGGTCGTGCACCTGGCACGGATTTGTGCGAAATGGTCGAACTGGCCCATGACGTGCATCCATGGTTTGTAGGCTGTCAGTTCCACCCCGAGTTCACCAGCAATCCTCGCAACGGCCATCCGCTGTTCAGGGCGTTTGTTCTGGCGGCCATTGCCCGGCAGTCTGAGAAGGACAAGGAGGCAGCATGAAATTGTGTCATTTTGAGGCGGGGCTGGATAGACCGCTGTTCCTGATCGCCGGTCCCTGTGTCATCGAGTCTGAACAACTGGCGATGGATACCGCCGGTGCATTGAAGGAAATGTGCGCGTTGCTCAACGTGCCGTTCATTTACAAGTCCTCCTTCGACAAGGCCAACCGATCTTCAGCCAAATCTTTCCGTGGTCTGGGGATGGAAGAGGGCCTGCGCATCCTGTCCGAAGTGAAGAAAAAAATCGGCGTGCCGGTGATTACCGATGTACATGAAGACACGCCCATGGATGAAGTGGCGGCGGTGGTGGATGTGCTGCAAACACCCGCTTTCCTGTGTCGCCAGACCAACTTCATCCAGAAAGTTGCCCGCGCGGGCAAGCCGGTCAACATCAAGAAAGGCCAGTTCCTCGCACCCTGGGACATGAAGAACGTGGTGGACAAGGCGAAGGCCACCGGCAACGAGCAGATCATGGTGTGCGAGCGCGGTGTAAGTTTTGGTTACAACACACTGGTATCCGACATGCGCGGCCTGGCAATCATGCGCGAAACCGGCTGCCCGGTTGTGTTCGACGCCACCCACTCGGTACAGCAGCCGGGTGGCATGGGAGAGAAGTCCGGAGGGCAGCGAGAGTTTGTGCCGGTGCTGGCGCGTGCGGCGGTGGCCGTGGGGATTTCCGGGCTGTTCGCGGAAACCCATCCCAATCCGGAATGCGCGCTGTCCGATGGTCCCAATGCATGGCCGTTGCCGTTGATGAAAGAACTGCTGGAAACATTGAAGGAAATTGACGCGCTGGTGAAACAGCGCGGGTTTGCCGAGAATAAATTGTTGAAGAGCTAAACGCAGAGGCGCGGAGTCGCGGAGAGATGCCCCTGTTTTCTTGTCTCGGCGTCTTTGCCTCTCTCCGTTAAAAATGGACTTTAAGGAAAATAATGAGTGCGATAGTTGATGTAGTTGGACGTGAAATTCTCGACTCCCGTGGCAACCCGACGGTGGAGGCGGATGTGCTGCTGGAATCCGGCGTGATGGGCCGTGCGGCCGTGCCGAGCGGGGCCTCCACCGGGAGCCGCGAGGCCATTGAACTGCGCGATGGCGACAAGTCGCGCTATCTGGGCAAGGGTGTGCTGAAAGCAGTCGAGCACGTCAACACCGAAATCTGCGAAGCCCTGCTTGGGCTGGATGCGGAAGACCAGGCGTTCATCGACAAGACCATGATCGATCTGGATGGCACGGAAAACAAATCCCGCCTCGGCGCCAATGCCATGCTGGCGGTTTCCATGGCGACTGCGCGCGCGGCGGCGGAACAGTCAGGTTTGCCTTTGTACCGCTATCTGGGTGGTGCAGGGCCGATGGCGCTGCCGGTGCCGATGATGAACATTATCAATGGCGGCGCGCACGCCAACAACAGCATCGACATGCAGGAATTCATGATCATTCCGGTTGGTGCAAAGTCATTCCGTGAAGCCCTGCGTTACGGTGCGGAAGTCTTTCATACCCTGAAGAAGCTGCTGGATGGCAAAGCCATGACGACGACGGTTGGAGATGAAGGTGGCTTCGCGCCCAACCTCGAATCCAACGAAGTTGCACTCAAGCTGATTGTGGAAGCTATCGAGAAAGCCGGCTTCATGCCCGGCGCGGATATCGCCATCGGTGTGGACTGCGCCTCCAGCGAGTTCTACAAGGATGGTCTCTATCACATCGAGGCCGAAGGCCTGAAATTGACCTCGAAGCAGTTCGCCGATTATCTCGCCGCCTGGTGCGACAAGTATCCCATCGTCAGCATCGAGGATGGCATGGCCGAAAACGACTGGGACGGTTGGGCTGGGCTGACAGCAAAACTGGCGAAAAACATCCAGTTGGTGGGGGATGACCTGTTCGTGACCAATGCGAAAATTCTTCGTGAGGGCATCCAGAAAAACATCGCCAACTCGATCCTCATCAAGGTCAACCAGATTGGCACGCTGAGCGAAACCTTCGAAGCGATCGAAACCGCCAAACGAGCGGGATATACCTCGGTGATTTCACATCGCTCCGGTGAAACCGAGGACAGCACCATTGCCGACCTCGCTGTGGCAACCAATGCATTGCAGATCAAGACCGGTTCGCTGTCGCGCTCCGATCGCATGGCAAAATACAATCAGTTGCTGCGCATTGAAGAAGAACTGGGCAGCATGGCAAGCTATCCCGGCCGCGATGCTTTTTACCAGATTCGATAGGTATCCATGCGCTGGTTGACGCCGCTGCTTGTCAGCCTGATTGTGCTGCTGCAATATCCGTTGTGGCTAGGCGAAGGCGGCTGGTTCAAGGTCTGGAGCCATGGTGGAGAAGTCAGGGAACAGCAGGCATTGAATGATCAATTGCGCATCCGGAACGAAACGCTTGCCGCTGAAGTGCTGGACCTGAAACAGGCGCGGGACGCGATTGAGGAACGGGCGCGCAGCGAACTGGGCATGATCCGGCCCGATGAATTGTTTTTAAGAGTAGTGCCCGGAGTGGCGGGGAATGAGCCGATAAAACATGAATGAGCTACAAGTTGCACTTGTCGTGATTGGCGTTGTCGCGGTTTTGGGAATCCTGATTTACAACCGCGTCCAGGAACGTAAATTCCGCCGGCAGGCAGAAGCGGGTTTTTCAAGGCCACGGCGCGATGCCCTGATGGATGAGGATCTCTCCATCGTGCATCCACGCCGTGTTGAACCCGAGTTGCGCGAACCTGTATTCGATGTCGCTGGCAGCGCGGCTCCGGAACATAGCGGTAATCAGGAACCGTATTTTGGTGATGCCATGGAGGCGCAAGAAGTCGACCTCGTGGCCGAAGAAGCCATGATTGCGGACCCTGATGTGAAACCCATGGCGCAGGTGGCGGAATCTTCTGTGCAACAAGCCACGGCAGCACCCTCGCCTATGTCATCGCCTGTCAATCCGACTCGGCCCCGCAGCCCGCTCCATGCGATTCCTGATCCAGTCACCCGTCCCGCGCCCATCGTATCCGAGCCGCATGATGATCTGATTGAATTTCAGATAAGCATCAAGAGCGAAGGAATCCTGGCGGGGGTGTTCAGCGATGCGATCAATCGCTCCCGCGCTTTTTCGAAACCAGTGCGCTGGATGGGCTTGCCGGTAAGCAGTCAAAGCTGGGAAGCCCTGTTGCCTTGGAGCGAAAAGCACTATCAGGAAGTACGGGTATCCATGCAACTGGCGGATCGCAATGGCGCGGCCAGTGAAGAAACCCTGACGGCACTGTGCAATCTGGTGAGTGAGACCGTATCGCCGCATGGACTCAAGGCCCAGTGCGACGACCTGAATGAGAGCCTGGAGCGCGCCCGTTCGTTGGATATGTTTTGTGTGGACGTGGACGTGCTGATCGGCCTGAACGTTGTCGCCAGAGGGGATGAAACGCTGCCCATGTCCAAAGTCAGGCTGGAAGCCGGCAACGCAGGCATGGCGCTGGCGGCGGATGGAACATTCCAGCTCCTCGACAGCCGGGGTGAAGTGCTCTATTCACTGTGCAATCACGAATCCACGCCGTTCTCGGCGGATGGACTGGATATGCTCGAAACACACGGCATCACCTTGCTGTTTGATGTGCCACGCGTACCGGATGGCATCAAGAGCTTCAACAACATGGTGGCGCTTGGCCGCAAGCTGGCGCACGAAGTGGGTGGCATGCTGGTTGACGACAACCTGCGTCCCCTGACCGATACGGGCATCGAGAAGATTCGCGCCCAGCTCACACAGATATACAACAAGATGGAATCCCGCGGGATTCCCGCAGGCGGACGATTGGCGCTCAAGCTGTTTTCCTGATCCTGAATGTCTTCGCCGGCTGCCATCGCTGAACGCGCGCATAAGCTTCGCGAACAGATCAACTACCACAACTACCGCTACTACGTTCTCGACAATCCCGAGATTCCCGATGCCGAATTCGACCGGCTTTTTAGGGAATTGCAGGCGCTGGAAGCCGAGCATCCAGAAATCATCTCGCCAGATTCTCCAACGCAGCGTGTTGGCGGACAGCCGCTGGAAGGATTTGCCCAAGTGCGCCATCGCGTTCCGATGCTTTCGATTCGCACCGAGACCGACATCGAGTCCAGTGGTGCGTACAACTTTGATGCGCGTATCCGCCGCGAGCTGAAGCTCAAGGAGGATGATCCGCCCATCGAATATGCCTGCGAGCTCAAGTTCGACGGCCTGGCAATCAGCCTGCGTTATGAACATGGCGTGCTTGTTCAGGCGGCAACACGTGGCGATGGGGAAACCGGCGAAGACGTCACGCAAAATGTTCGCACCATCCATTGCATTCCCTTGCGTCTGAAAGGTAATGAACCACCAGCGGTACTGGAAGTGCGCGGCGAGGCGTACATGAGCCGGCCGGATTTTGAACGTTACAACGAAAAACAGCGTGAAAGCGGTGGAACGCCATTGGTCAACCCACGCAATGGCGCGGCTGGCAGCATCCGCCAACTTGACCCGGCAATGGCCGCGCAGCGGCCCCTTTCGTTTTATGCGTATGGTCTGGGTGAAGTTGCTGGCTGGGCGATTCCGGCAAGCCATTACGCAGTGCTGGATGCGCTGTCTGATCTGGGAATGCCAGTCAGCCATGAACGGGCAGTAGTACAAGGCCCCCAGGGTCTGGTGCAATTTCATGATGACATCGGCAGGCGGCGGGACAGCCTGCCATTCGATATCGATGGCGTAGTCTACAAAGTCAACAGCCTGGAATTGCAGGCGCGGCTTGGATTCGTTTCGCGGGAACCGCGCTGGGCGGTCGCGCACAAGTTTCCGGCGCAGGAAGAACTTACCGTGGTTGAAGCTATCGAGGTACAGGTAGGAAGGACAGGCGCGCTGACACCCGTCGCCAGGCTCAAGCCGGTATTTGTCGGCGGCGTGACGGTTTCCAATGCCACCCTGCACAATCAGGATGAAATCGATCGGCTCGATGTGCGCGAGGGCGACACCGTCATCGTGCGTCGTGCCGGCGATGTTATTCCAGAGGTGGTGTCGGTCATCAAGGATAGGCGGCTTCATACCGATGCGCCGCGTTTCGAGATGCTCAAGCGTTATCCAGTTTGCCCCGTATGCGGCTCGCATGTTGCCCGGCAAGAGGGTGAAGCTGCCATTCGCTGCACCGGCGGGCTGTATTGCCCGGCCCAGCGCAAGCAGGCGCTGCTGCATTTTGCCTCGCGGCGCGCCATGGATATCGAGGGGTTGGGCGAAAAGCTGGTCGATCAACTGGTCGATACCGGCATCGTCAGAACCCCTGCTGACCTGTATAAACTGGGCATCGCCAAGGTGGCCAGCCTGGAACGCATGGCGGAAAAGTCCGCATCCAATCTGCTGGCGGCCATCGAGAAAAGCAAGCACACAACGCTGGCACGCTTTATTTTCGCGCTGGGCATCCGTAATGTTGGTGAGGCAACGGCAAAGGATATTGCGGCACATTTTGGCAATCTCGATGCATTGATGAACGCTGATGAAACTGCTTTTGTTGAGGTGCCTGATGTAGGCCCAATCGTTGCGCAAAGCATCACGCAATTCTTTGCCGAGCCGCACAACCGTGAAGTGGTCGAGCAGCTCAGGGCGGCCGGGGTGAACTGGCAGGACGCCGTGCCACGTCGCAAACCACTTGGCGCACTGGCAGACAAGACCTTTGTTTTGACGGGTACGCTGCCAAGCATGAGCCGCGACGAGGCTAAGGAAAAAATCGAAGCCGCTGGCGGCAAGGTGGTCGGCTCGGTATCGAAAAAAACCGATTACGTGGTGGCGGGTGCCGAAGCGGGCAGCAAGTTAAGCAAAGCGCAAGAATTGGGCGTTACCATTCTGGACGAGGATGCCCTGCTGCTGCTGCTGAGACCGGAAGTGCAGGGTAGACTGGATTTTTAAACCCTGAAACAAATACACAGAGGATGCAGAGGTAACAGAGGAAAATCTGGAATCAATCATTTTCTTTGCTCTCTCTGTTGCCTCTGTATGAATAGGTTTTTTACGAGAATGAATCATGCAAAAAGTACGTAAAGCAGTATTCCCCGTTGCCGGCCTTGGAACGAGATTTTTGCCGGCCACCAAGGCCAGTCCCAAGGAAATGCTGCCCATCGTCGACAAGCCGCTGATTCAGTACGCTGTCGAAGAGGCTCTGGAAGCCGGCATTACCGACATCATCTTTATCAGCAGCCGCACCAAGCGCACGGTGGAGGACCATTTCGACAAGGCCTACGAACTTGAAACCGAACTGGCGGGCCGCGGCAAGGACAAGGTGCTTGAGCTGGTGCAGTCCATTCGCCCGGCTGGCGTCAACTTCATATACATCCGGCAGGCCGAGGCGCTGGGTCTGGGCCATGCCGTGCTGTGCGCCAAGCCGGTGGTGGGTAACGAACCCTTCGCGGTGATTCTGGCGGATGACCTGATCGACGCCAGACCCGCCGTCATGCGACAGATGGCTGACCAGTACAACTATTATCAGTGCTCCGTACTGGGGGTGCAGCAGGTGGCGCGCGAGGAAACGGCGTCTTACGGCATCGTGGACGTTTCGCCGCTGGCAGACAGCGTGTCGCGCGTGAATGCCATTGTCGAGAAGCCCAAACCGGAGGTTGCTCCGTCAACGCTGGGTGTCGTCGGCCGCTACATTCTAACCCCGCGTATTTTTCACCATATCGAGCATCTCAAGCCTGGCGCGGGCGGCGAGTTGCAGTTGACCGACGCCATCGCAGCACTGTTGCAGGAGCAGCAGGTGCTGGCCTATGCATTCGAAGGAATCCGTTATGACTGCGGTAGCAAGCTTGGCTATTTGCAGGCGACGGTTGAATACGCCATGAAGCATCCTGAAGTCAGTGATGAATTCGCGGCGTATTTAAAAGACCGGTTTTGTTGAGTACCTGAGAATCAGGTTCGGCCAAATGAACTGAGGCCTGGAAAGTCATGTGCTCTGCGGCTTGATGGGTATCAAAGCGCTGCGTAATATACATTATCAGGCGCTCTGGACCATGAGGATTTCCGGAGCCAATCCATTAACTCGTCTATCGGCATTGGTTTACCCATGAAGTAACCCTGTGAGTAATCACAGCCGAGTATTCCTAGCTTAACCCAGGCAGTCTGGCTTTCCACGCCCTCTGCCGTTACTTTAAGCCCCAGATTGTGCGCAAGATCAATGGTGGAGCGAACGATCACGGCATCGTTTTCATTCACTTCCATTTCCATTACAAAGGATTTGTCGATTTTGAGTTCATCCACAGGCAGGCGCTTGAGATAGGCAAGTGACGAATAACCGGTACCAAAATCATCAATGGCGAGCGTTACCCCCATGCGATCGAGTTCAGTAAGAATGGCCAGACCATCATTGGGATTGGCCATGACTGCACTTTCGGTAATTTCGAGCGTCAGACTTTCGGGGGCCACACCACTTTCATTAAGCAGGGCGTGAATATTCGCGGGCAATTCCATGTCATGCAGGTTGCGCGCAGAAAGGTTAACAGCCACGCTTAAGTAGTATCCCTGCCGGTGCAGGGGTGCCAACTGGTTTAGTGCAGTCTTGAGCACCCAATGTGTAAGTGATCCTATCAGTCCGGCTTCTTCGGCCAGCGTGATGAATTTATCAGGCGCCAGGAATCCTCGTTGAGGATGGTTCCATCGCACTAGTGCTTCCAGTCCCACAACCTGCTGACTGCCATGGTCGATTTGAGGTTGATAATGAAGACTCAACTGACCTGACTGGATGGCTTCACGCAATTCGCTTTTGAGTGAGAGATCGCCGCGGCTGGTACGCTCCTGTTCCTGGGCATATAGCGCATAGCCGTTGCCAGATCGTTTTGCCACATACATAGCGATGTCAGCGCATCGAAGCAGTTCACTGGCATCGCCGCACTGAGAGGGATAGAGCGAAATGCCCAGGCTGGCACCAAGATCGATGCTCTGGTTTTGCCAGTGATAGGGCCGGTCCAGGGCGGTTAGCATTTTATTCGCGATGGCGGGAACATCGCCTGGGTCCATGTTGTGTAGCACGACGACATACTCATCACCCCCCAGCCGCGCCACGGTGTCTTCGGCACGCACGGTTTCTTTCAAACGGCGCCCCACTTCCCGCAGCAGTTCATCGCCCACGTCATGACCAAGGGTATCGTTGACTTCCTTGAACCGGTCGAGATCCATTAGCGCCACGGCAAAAGGAGTATCCTCACGTTTTGACAGAACAATTTCGCGCTCAAGCTGGATATGGAGCAACGAGCGGTTTGCCAAACCGGTCAGCGGGTCATACATTGCTTGTGTTGCGAGTTGTCTGGCCTGATGTGTTGCACGGCGGCTGACGAAAGCGGCAATCGCCATTCCCATCAGCAGCGCTGCCGTACCTAGTCCAAGCATCAAGTTGCGAACCCGCGTATATGAAGTTTGGGCATTTTTTACGGCAACCGCTGTTTGTGCGCGTTGCAATTCAAGCAATGCGCTGACTTGTTTGGCAATGGCACGCTGCCTAGGCATGGCCACACTGCGTATCCGGTCGAAAATTTCGGTCTGGTTGTCGTTGAAAATGGACATCTCCACGACAGCCTGAACCTCGGGTTGGGCTACGCGTGTCACTGCGAGGATTTGATCCAGGATTTTGCTTTCTTCCGGACTGAGCGGCATGCTTTCGAGACGATTCCGAGCCTGGATGTAGAGCGAGCCCTGAGCATTAAAACGCTGGACTTCTTCATCCTTGTCAAATGGGTCTGTAAGAATTGGCAGCGTGTGCATGGAGAGGGCGCGTTCGCGTAGCGCACTCTGCATCATGGTGGCGAGTTCTGTCTTGACGTTGTTGCTCTCGGCAATGTCTTTCAGCCGCTGATTTGCCTCAGCAACGTATCGCAAGCCTATGGCACTCAATGCACCCATTAACGCAAGCACGACAACAAAGCCGAAGCCGATCCGGATGCCCATCCCGAGGTGTTGTAAGCGCTGCTTCATCTGTTAATTCTGCTTTCCTCGCCGAGTGTCCATTTACCTGGAATGGGGTTCTATTGTGAGAATCGGCAGCGAGTAGATATCTTTTAATCCACACAGTACAGTGAAGGGAGAAGCTCTGTGCTAGGCTTGTGCCATGAGATACCCTGAAACCGGCAAAAACCCGTTAAAAATTTCAAGTCCCAGCTTTGTTGAGACGTATTCGGGCGAAATCAATCAATTCTGAAGCTGTCAGTCCTTCCGGTCCAAGGCCTTCAGCCATCGCATCATCCGCCGCCTGACCGTGCAGCCAGACCGCGCGCAGCAAGGTTTGCCACGGCGTAAGGCGCGCCAGGAAAGCCGCCAGGATGCCAGTCAGCACGTCGCCCATGCCGGGTGCGCTCAGGGCCGGATTGCCGGTGGGGTTGATTTCCAGTTTCCCGTCCGGCGCGGCCAGCATGGTGCCCGCGCCTTTTAGCGCAACGAAAGCATTGAAGCGCACGGCCAGCTCCTTCGCGGCTTGTTCGCGTCCAGCTTGAATATCGGCGGTACTTGTTTTCAACAGTCGTGATGCCTCACCCGGATGCGGGGTCAGCAGGGTGGGGAATGAGCGTTGCTGACAGGCTTTAACAAGGTCTGGATGCACTCCCATCACGTTCAATCCATCTGCATCGATCACCAGCGGCGAGGGGAGAAGGATTGCTGTTTTCATCAATTCATAAGCCAGCCGCGTCTGCCCCAGACCCGGCCCGATAGCCAGCACCGACAGCCGAGTGTCAGCTGCCAGATTATCCGGTGGCGCGAATATCAGCTCGGGCGTGCTGAAGTCGGCATGAATGGCATCATCCAGCATGCCCACGGTGACCAGCCCCGCACCGCTTTTCAACGCCGCGCGGCCTGCCAGCAAGACAGCGCCAACCATGCCGGGGGCGCCGCCTATGATGCCGATGTGACCAAACAGCCCCTTGTGGCTGTCACGCGGGCGGGAAGGGAGTAGCGGGAATTCCATATCAATCTTTCTTGTCTACACTGCAATCATAGTTCCCGTCTGGGAAAAACCACCAGTGCGAGGAGGGATATATGACCAAGCCTGAAAATCTGACACCACCGGGTGCGCCGGTGCTCGATTGCGAGCACGATCACGAATGCAACCTGCTGACCTGCGATTTCTGCCTGCTGGAGCTTCCGTCCAGCGATGCCATTCGTGAGGAAAGCGCCGATTACGTCGCCCACTTCTGCGGGCTGGATTGTCTGGAAGCCTGGCGCCGGGAAGGTCGGGTCAGGCACAAGGTTCACCCTCATCAGTAATCAGGGCGGTCAGGTAAAATAACGCTTTTGCGTTGTTTCCCCGGCCCCCGATGTCCCAGATTCTGAACCTGCGCGGCGGCGCAGCCCTGTCTTCCTTCCGCCTTCAAAAAATCCGTGACGAAGCCCGCAAGGCGGGCGTTGGCATCGCTAGTCTGGTGACCCAATACTGGCATTTTGCCGAGATAGAGGAGGCGATGACTGCTTCCGAGCAGGCAATCCTAGATGCCGCGCTGGATTACGCCGATGCCTTTGAAAGCGACGAAGCATCAGACAGTTTCTTCATGGTGACGCCGCGTTTCGGCACGGTGTCGCCGTGGTCGTCCAAGGCTACAGATATTCTGCGCAATTGTGGGCTCGCAAAGATCAGGCGCATCGAGCGTGGCATTGCCTATTATGTGAAATTGGTGGCGGGGCAGTCGTGGACGGAACAAACAAAAGCCGCAGTTTTGCCGCTGATTCATGATCGTATGACGGAAGCTGTTCTGGCTTCGGTGGATGAAGCGGTTGCACTGTTCCAGCATGTGTCGCCGCGCGAACTGGAAACCGTGGATGTGCTGGTGGGCGGCCGCCAGGCGCTGGTGGAGGCAAACATGCGACTGGGGCTGGCGCTTTCCGATGACGAGATTGATTACTTGTTGGGGAACTTCAGCAGGCTTAAGCGCAACCCGACCGATGTGGAATTGATGATGTTCGCGCAGGCCAACTCGGAGCATTGCCGCCACAAGATTTTCAATGCCTCGTGGGTCATCGACGGCAGCCAGCAGGACAAGAGCCTCTTCCGCATGATCCGCGACACACACGCGAAAACACCCCAAGGCACGTTGTCGGCATATGAAGACAATGCGGCGGTGATGCAGGGTACCGAGATCGAGCGCTTTTATCCGGGTGCTGGCGGCAAGTACGATTTCAGCACCGAGCCCACGCACATTCTGATGAAGGTGGAAACGCACAACCACCCGACGGCGATTTCGCCTTTTCCCGGTGCGGCCACCGGCAGCGGCGGCGAGATTCGCGACGAAGGCGCCACCGGCCGCGGCTCCAAGCCCAAGGCCGGGTTGTGCGGTTTCTCGGTTTCGAACCTGCGCATCCCGGACGCAACGCAGGCTTGGGAAACACAGGATTACGGCCGGCCCGATCGCATCGTCTCGCCGCTTTCCATCATGATCGAAGGCCCCATCGGCGCGGCGGCGTTCAACAACGAATTCGGTCGCCCCAATCTGACGGGGTATTTCCGTACGCTGGAAACCTGGGTCAATGGCGAGCGGCGTGGCTATCACAAGCCCATCATGCTGGCGGGCGGTGTGGGAAATATCCGCGAGGATCATGTGCTTAAGCAGCCGCTGCCAGAAGGCGCATTACTGATTCAACTGGGTGGTCCGGGCATGCTGATCGGGCTGGGCGGTGGCGCGGCGTCCAGCATGGCGACGGGCGCGAACGCGGCCAAACTGGATTTCGATTCAGTACAGCGCGGTAATCCGGAAATGCAGCGCCGCGCGCAGGAAGTCATCGACCGTTGCTGGCAGATGGGTGAGCGCAATCCGATTGTCTCGATTCATGATGTGGGCGCGGGCGGATTGTCCAACGCGTTGCCGGAACTGGTGCATGGCGGTGGCAAGGGTGGCGTGTTTGAATTGCGCGCCGTGCCATCGGAAGAATCCGGCATGAGCCCGAAGGAAATCTGGTGCAACGAGGCGCAGGAGCGTTATGTGCTGGCGATTCCAGATGACCGGATAGCCGAATTCCGTGACATCTGCGAACGCGAGCGTTGTCCGTTTGCCGTGGTGGGTCAGGCCACGTCTGATCATCAGTTGAAGGTGTATGACGAGCATTTCCAGAACAATCCAGTGGACATGCCCCTGGACGTGCTGCTGGGCAAGCCGCCGAAAATGACTCGCACCGTGCAGCATGTTGTGCCTGCGCTGCCACCTGTCAATGCCAGCGGCATTGACGTCAAGGATGCCGCATACCGTGTGCTGCAGCTGCCGGGCGTAGCGTCCAAGATGTTTCTGATATCCATCGGTGACCGCAGCGTAGGAGGCTTTACCGCGCGCGACCAGTGCGTGGGGCCGTGGCAGATGCCGGTGGCGGATTGCGCCATCACCATGATGGGCTATACCACACATCGTGGTGAAGTGATGGCGATGGGGGAGAAGGGCCCGCTGGCGCTGGTCGATGCGCCCGCTTCGGGCCGAATGGCCGTGGCCGAAGCGCTGATGAACCTGTTCTCAGCACGCATCGAACATGTTGAGGACATTAAGCTTTCCGCCAACTGGATGGCGCCTGCCGGGCATCCTGGCGAAGATGCGCGGCTGTTTGACACCGTTCAGGCCGTGTCTCGCTATTGTCAGGAACTGGGTCTGGCCATTCCGGTGGGCAAGGATTCAATGTCCATGAAAACTGTATGGCAGGAAGGCGCCGAGAAGAAATCTGTTACCGCGCCGCTGTCGCTGGTGGTTTCGGCATTTGCCGTGACTCCGGATGTGCGCAAGCATGTCACGCCACAACTGAGAACCGATGCTGGTGAAACAAGGCTGATCCTGGTTGACCTTGGTTTTGGAAAAGACCGTCTCGGCGCATCGAGTCTGGCTCAGGTTTATGAACAGATTGGCAATGAAGTACCCGACGCGCCCAATGCAACGCAATTGAAAGCTTATTTCAATTCACTGCAAAGCTTCATCGAAAGCGGCTGGGTACTGGCTTGTCACGATCGTTCCGATGGCGGGCTGTTTGCCACTCTGGCTGAAATGGCGTTTGCTGGCAAGACAGGTATCGACATTTCATTGCCAGGTGGCGATGTGCTTTCGCAGCTGTTCAGCGAAGAATGCGGTGCAGTTCTGCAGATTCGAAGCGGGCATGCAGAGAGCGTGATGACGGTTTTGAAAAATGCCGGACTTATTGCTCATGATACTGGAACGCTGGCCGGAAATGACCGGATCCAGATCAAGGCCGGTGGCGATATGGTTCTGGATGAGGCACGTACTGATTTGTTGTCCGCATGGTGGGAAACCTCGCACCAGGTCGCGCGGCTGCGAGACAATCCGGCCTGCGCGGATCAGGAATTTGTTCGCGTCAAGGATGCACACGATCCTGGTATGGGTATGGTGCTGACATTTGATGCCAATGAAAATATCGCTTCACCCTATGTTGCCAAGGGCCAGCGCCCACGCATGGCGGTGCTTCGCGAACAGGGGGTCAACGGCCAGGTGGAAATGGCTGCGGCTTTCCATCAGGCGGGATTCGAATCAGTGGATGTGCACATGAGCGACATCATCGCGGGCCGCGTTAGCTTGAGGGATTTCAAGGGCCTAGTGGCCTGCGGTGGTTTCTCTTATGGTGACGTGCTGGGCGCGGGTGGCGGCTGGGCCAAGTCCATCCTGTTCAATCCACGCGCGCGGGATGAGTTTGAAGCCTTTTTCCACCGTGTTGACAGTTTCGCGCTGGGTGTGTGTAACGGTTGCCAGATGATGAGCCACCTGCACGATTTGATACCAGGCGCTGAAGCCTGGCCGCAGTTCCGGCGCAATCTGTCGGAACAGTTCGAAGCGCGTTACGTGATGGTGGAAGTGCAGGATTCGCCGTCGATTTTTTTCAGCGGAATGGTTGGATCACGCATGCCTATTGTCGTGGCGCACGGCGAGGGACGCACGGTTTTCCGCAAGGCTGGTCACGCGAATGCCGCGAACCTCGCGCTGCGCTATGTCGATCATCATGGCCAGCCAACCGAGAACTACCCGCTCAATCCGAATGGATCACAAGGCGGGGCGACCGGTTACACCACGACGGATGGCCGCTTTACCGTCATGATGCCGCACCCTGAAAGAGTTTTCCGTGCCGCTCAGTTGTCCTGGAAACCGGCGGATTACACAGGCGAGGATGGTCCATGGATGCGGATGTTCAGGAATGCCAGGGTCTGGGTGGGCTAATTAACTGAAAAATGAGAAAATACAAGGCTTTGTCAGAGCCCTGACGCTTCGCCTGAAGATTTTTTAACATGAATGCTCCTGTTTCACTGCTTACCGATGATCACCTGCGCGCTCAGGTGAAGCTGCTGGGCACCCTGCTTGGACGGGTGCTGCAGGAGATCGCGGGCGAGGGTGTATACGAGGCTGTGGAAGCATTGCGCCAGGGGTTTGTAGACCTGCACCAGCAGGATAATGCCGTTAAACGCTCCCAGCTAATTGCGATGATCGAGGCCATGCCTGCAGACAAGCTGGAAGAGGTTATCCGGGGTTTTTCAACCTACTTCAGTTTGGTCAACATTGCCGAGGAATCCCACGCGCACCGCAATCGCCGCCGCAGGATTGCCATGGGTGAGGAGTTGTGGGTCGGCTCGTTTGATCACACGCTGGCTGATCTGAAAACGCAGGGAATATCACCGGAAACACTGCAATCGCTGGTCAACCGCATGCAGTTCACCCCGGTGTTTACCGCACATCCTACCGAAGCCCGGCGTCGAGCTGTGATGGAAGGGTTGCGCCGGGTGTTCCTGTTGTGCGACCGGCTCTATGATCCCCTCCTGGGAGACAGGGAGCGCCAGGATCTAGCTGCTGAACTCGACATTGAAATCCGTGTAATGTGGCGCACGGATGAATTGCGTGCGCACAAGCCGGAAGTGCAGGATGAAGTCCGTACCGGCCTGTATTACATGCGCAGAAGCCTGTTCGAAGCGGTACCTACTGCATATAGATTTTTTGAAAAGGCAGTGCGCAAGCATTACGGGACTGCAGAAAACGGCGCACTGGCGATTCAGGTGCCAAGCTTTATTCGCTTTGGTTCGTGGATTGGTGGTGACCGGGATGGCAATCCATACGTAACACCGGAAGTCACCGAGTGGACCGTATTCACGCAAATGGAGCAGGCGCTGGTGGAATACATCAGAAGGCTGGAAGAGCTGCGCTTGACCCTGACCCACAGCCTGTGCTGGTGCAAGCTGCCTGCATTGTTCGCCGCCAAGCTGGCGCTGGATGAAACGCGCTTTGGCTCCAAAGTGTTTACCGGCACAGCTGCGCAGCAATTCATTCGTGAGCCTTACCGCAGAAGGGTTGCGCTGATGATGGCCAGACTGGACACCAATCTTGCCCAGGTCAGAAGCCGTCTGGCGAACGAGATGCTCCCGCCTTCGCCGCTGGCATATGGCAGCAGCCGCGATTTGCTCGAAGACCTGTACCTTATCCGCGATTCGCTGATTGGCCATGGTGATCGCGCGGTTGCGGAAGGTCGTCTGCAGGATTTGATCCGGTTGGTGGAGAGCTTCGGTTTTCACCTGCTGCAACTGGATGTCCGCCAGGAGTCCACCGTTCACACGATGACGGTGGCGGAAATACTGCGCCAGCTCAATCCCGACTTCGATTACCAGAAGGCGGACGAGGATGCCCGTCTCGCCGAACTGGGAAAATGGATTTCAAAGACTGGCGAACTGTATGTGAGCGATCTGGTTCTTTCGGACAAGGCGCGCGAAACTCTCGATGTCTTCCGCCGAGTGGCACGCCTGCGCAAGGAAGTGGGTACGGAAGCTTTTGGTGCCTACGTCATTTCCATGACCCACTCCGCATCGCATGTCATGGAAGTCATGTTTTTGGGGCGGCTGGCGGGTCTGACTGGTTACAACGGCAAGGATTTCACTTGCCAACTGCAAGTAGCCCCGCTGTTTGAAACCGTGGAAGACCTCAGACACAGTGAAGGCGTGCTGCAAACCCTGTTCGCCAACCCTGTTTATCGCGGCTTGCTCAAGGCTTCCGGCGATACGCAGGAAGTCATGCTGGGATATTCCGATTCATGCAAGGACGGCGGCATTCTTGCCTCGCAGTGGAATTTGTACCGTGCCCAGCTTTCGATTATCGGCATTGCTGGAAAACATGGCATCGAGTGCCGACTGTTCCATGGACGTGGCGGCACGGTTGGACGAGGTGGTGGCCCCACGCACGAGGCGATTCTTTCACAGCCACCGGGTACCGTGGCGGGCCAGATCAAGTTCACCGAGCAGGGCGAGATGCTGTACTACCGCTACAGCAATCCAGAAACCGCCGCCTATGAAATTGGCATGGGCGCCACGGGTCTCATCAAGGCAAGTTGTGGCCTCTTGGGCGCGCCTCGGCAAACCGACCCGCGCTATCCGGAGATGATGGCGAATCTTGCCGATGCAGGTGAAGCAGCTTACCGCAAACTCACTGAAGCAACGCCGGGCTTCCTGGATTACTTCTATGAAGCAACGCCGGTGCGGGAAATCGGCCTGATGAATATCGGATCGAGGCCTTCGCACCGCAAGAAATCCGACCGTTCCATGAGTTCGGTGCGCGCCATTCCCTGGGTATTTGGCTGGGCGCAATCGCGCCATACATTGCCTGCCTGGTACGGCATCGGTTCCGCCATTGATGCACTGTGCAAGGAAAACCCGGACAATCAGGCGCTATTGCAGGAAATGTACCGAGACTGGCCGTTCTTCCGCGCACTGTTTTCCAATGTACAGATGGCATTGACCAAGGCAGACATGGAAATTGCCGCCGAATACGCAGCGCTGGCGGAAAGCGATGTGGCCAAATCCGTTTATCGCGTTATAGCCGATGAATTCGCACGCACCCTTACAGGTGTCATGACTGTAGCCCGGCTCAAGAGCCCGCTCGAAGAGAGCCCCGCGCTGGCGCTTTCCCTGTCGCGCCGGAAGCCTTATCTTGACCCGCTCAGTCATATACAGGTACGTCTCATCAGCCGCAGCCGAAATGAAACGGATGAAAAGGCACAGGAACAATGGCTGATGCCGATGATGCGTTCGATCAACGCCATTGCAGCCGGCATGCGAAATACAGGTTGATTGGCTGTATTTCTACCCTGACCGGTGAAGATTAAAGAACCAAATCAGGTCGCACGCCTCACAGACAGATGTGAAAATCACGGAGCCAGACATATCCATGAATGATCCTGTTTCCATGAGTGGTTCCGGGCAGCCCGCTTCTTCCCAGGGCATCGCCAGTAAGTGGTTCTGGATGTCCATTATTGCCAACGTTCTGTTGCTCCTTACAGCAGGTGGCGCGGTGCTGTTCGCTTTCATGCTCAGCTATGACCTTCAGGACGCAAAACTGCAAACAGAAAAGGAAGTCCAGGCAAGGCACAGGGCGGAGCAATACCTTCAGGAAAGCCGAGCCAGGCTGGTGGAAGCCCAACGTGAAGCCGAGCGCTTGAGTCACGCATTATCAAAGCGTGCGGCCGATCCCGCGCAATATGATGATGGAAAGCCAACACTCCCGGTTACGGTGAGATTTCGCAAATCCTTTTGGGGAAGGGGGCTGGTGGCCGTCATTGAGAATACATCTGACCAGTATTTGACGCTGGTGCTCAGCGCCCGCAATCCCACGCTTTCAACCGCCAAGCGTTTTCAGATTGAGGTCAAGGGCGGGGATGATCTGGATTTTGGCCACGACGATGGCTGGCAATTCGCCTCGGGTGACGAGGTCGGGCTGTATCACAACGATTTCAAAGCCCTGAAAATGATTGTTCCCTGACAAGCCAGTTCTCTATCTTGCTTCACCATTTAATCTGGAAGTCTGTCGACCCCAAGCTTACTGAATCGTCCGGGTGTTACCCCGGTCCGTGAGCGTGCCAGCGAGCCAAGCGTACGCGTCGACGGGTTGCCGTGGGCCGGCGGGACATGATGATTGCTCCACCAGATCATCAGCGCTGGCATGAGCAGGAGTTCAAAAATCTGCCCAGCGAGCAGACCAATGGCGCAGAGCAGGCCAAAGTGGACGGTGGGTTCGAAGTTCGAGAAAGTCAACAACATGAACTGGGAAACCAGAATGAGGGAAATCGCTATGACCGCGCGGCCGGAGGACTCGAAACTGCGGGCAATGGCAAAGGCAGGCGTAGCGCCTCTTTGACGCCGCTTGAGGTAACCGTGGTAGAGATGGATGGTGTCGTCAACGGTAATGCCAAGCACCACTCCCGCAATAAGCGCGGTAGCAACATCGAGATGAATGCCAGTTATTCCCATGATGACAAATATGAAAAACAGCGGTGCGAGATTTGGAACCAGGCAGACTAGCGAGGCTGTGAGTGATCGCCAAAGCAGGGTCATCAGCAGCAGAATTTGAATGAACGCACCTGCAAAACTGTTTATCTGGCCCTGAACGATCTGCCGTTCCTGATCGACAAACAACCTGCCAAAACCGGAAAAGTCTGTTTTGACGTTCGAGATGGGGTTAACCTGGATGTATCCGCGGATGCGTTCGATCACCTTGCGGATTTCACTGGATCCATGGATATTCAGATTCATGGTGATGCGCGCGCGATCAAACTCGCGATTCACGTTTTCGTATAAATCATCACCGTCATAAATCAGCAGGTATTGATTGATGAGCTTCCGGTCCCTGGGAAGAACATCAAATGAAGGATCGTCTCCATTGAAAGCACGGTTCATCTGCTTGAGTGCATCCACCAGCGAGAAGGTCTGGTCAACCTCGGGTTGGTTATTGATCCAGTTTTGCAGCGATTCAATGTGCGATAAAACTTCTGGATCCTTAAGGCTGTCCCGGCCAGAGCCGGTTAATACAACTTCCATCGTGGTGACACCGGAAAGCTTCGCTTCGATCTTTTGTGTGCCAGTACTGACTGGATGTCCTGGGCCGAAAAACTTGATCAGGTCTGATTCAACTGTCACTTTCATGGCCAAAGGAAGCGTAGCCAGAATCAGAAGTGCCGTTGTAATCAATACAGCTCTCGAATGCCTGATGCTGAACACGGCTGTCTTCGCGGCAATGCTGCGTGCCATGCCCATGCCGGAGCTATTGCGTGGCCAGCGGGGAATATCCCACCGCAGCAGAATGGCTGGGACTAGGAGATAGACGACTATGAAAACCATTGCCACCCCCAGCGCGCCAGCCAGACCGAATACCTGCGCGGGCGGAACCGGCGCCAGCGCCAGGCTGGCCATGCCCGCACCAGTAGTCAATACATTGAACAAGCCAGGTTTGAAGGTATCGTGCAAAGCACGGGAAATACGCTGATAGCGCGGAAGCTGCGCGATCCGGCCCCGCTGGATGGCGGCATACAGATGCAGCAGGGTGGCGGTGGTGTAAGCCGCCATGAGGGTGGGGATCATTGCCGAAATGGGCGTATAGGGCTGACCCGAGGCGGCAAGCCCCGCCACGCTTGTGATGACGACTGCGGACATGGCAGCCGCGCCGACCAGTACTGGACGGATCCGGCCTACCACCCACCAGAGCAGCCCGAGGCCCAGCAACATGGTCAGCGGAATGAAAATGGCGCTGTCTCGCCAGATCGATTCAAGTTCGCCCACTGTCTGCACGATGGTTCCAGCCAGAGCAGTAAATTGGCCATCGATTTTTTCCGCCTTGATTGCATCAATCAGGGCATATTGAATTTCACGCCGTGGCATGCTTTCATCGAGCCGGACTGGACGAATGGCAAGGGCGATGGCCCGGCCATCTTTCGATGCAAGCAGCCCTGGTGCGAGCGGATCGGATAGAACCTTTTCCTGCCATTCGGCCGGGGTATGGTCATCCAGCGCATCCGGATCAATCAGTGGTTGAACTTCAAAGCCTTCGTCAGTCGCTTGGATGTGTTCGACCGTGGTAAGACTCAGTACACGATCGACATTGGCATGTTTTTCCATCCGCCCCGCGACGCGATGCATGGCGGCAAGAAAATTGGGCGTGTACAGATCCTTGCCTTCAAACAATGCGATCGCGACTTCGTCGTTGGGAAATTCCCTGAGCAAGTCTTCGCGTAGCTGGATGGCGGGCGCATCCTTTGGTGAATAGATGTCCGGGACGTTGTTGAAGTGAAGTCGCAGCGCGAACGGAATGGCGACAAGATGAATGGCGATAAGAATACCCAGCGCCAGCCAGCCGGGGATGCGCAGGGGAAATTGACTGTATTGGCGGGCGCTCATGTGACACCCATTTGTCAGTGCGTTCTCAGAAACGGGTTTTCAGACCGACAGTGATCAGGTTGTGATCCTGGTGAAACCCGCCCAGCGTATCGTCGCCGCCATTAAAGTAGTGCAGAGCCAGATAGAGTTCATGAGGCTCCCACCCGACGAATTTGATGGACGGGTTGAGGTAGACGTCATGTTTATTGAGTCCCGTGGCGAAACGTGCGCCCGCTTTCCAGCGGCCATTTCCAAACTCGGTCTCGATTTCTCCATTCAGTCCATAGTATTCGCCGACATCGAGTATGGCTTTGTCGGTCATCAGCTTGCGCGCCGCGAGCTGCAAGTTGACGCGTGTATCCTTGCCGCCAGGAAAAAATTCCAGCCCGCCTACCCATTCAAATGACTTCACGGTATCGAATGCCAGCGTATTGAGTGTGACGGGAATCTCGGTGTTGTAAGCGGCTTCCATGCGCCAGACCAGATCACCCGTGGTCAGTTCGACATCCCCACCCAACTGGTTGCTGAATGGGTGACGTCCCACGAAGCGGGTAACCGGGCCTGCCGGAATAATTTCGTAATAGGGCAGGGAATGACGGGTTCTGGAGAGGCTTAGACCAAAGTCGATTGTCTCGCCAGTATGCTTCAATCGCGCGCCGCCGCCGCCACTGCCATGCTCGTCATCCTCGATTTGCGCGGTAGCGATGGCTCCGGAGATGACAGCGCTGGGGGCGATGCCAACAATTCGCCTCGTGGATTTATTGATGGGGCTCCAGATGCTGGCTTCGTCAGGCATTTGCGCGCCACGGAAAACCGGTAGCCAGACCAGGTCGAGTTTTGTCTCACCCCAGTTCTGTTCCAGGCGTGCCGCGAGTTGAGCGCGGCGACGTTCGGGCAGATCGTCAAGAATAAAACGGGTCAGGTCGGCGCGTGACACCCTGTCGGAAGGCGAAATTTCGTCGACCCGGCCCCATAAAATCGTTTGCGCGCCAAGGGTGAAGCGTGTGTCGCCCGATCGGTAGCGGACGTAGGTGTCGGTGTAGTCAAGCAGAGCTTCGTCGTGGTCCACCTTTCCGGTCTGCGCCATTGCATCCAGCCTGATGCCGCCACGGAGTTCCCATTCGCGACTTGGCTGCCAGAGAACATAGGGAGACAGGCTCAGGGTGTGGTAGCCGTTGGCTTCTGGTGCGTCGGGTAGCCAGCCTGCTTCAAGCCGGATATCTTCAATCCCCGATTTGACGCTGGGCTGGAAGCTACGCGTGGCTTTTCTTGCGGATGTCTTTACCGTTTTTTTTGCAACGGATTCTTCGTCTGCAGCGACGCCCGGCAGGCTGATAGACAGTGCGGTAAACAGGGTGAGGCTGATGATTGAATATTGGCTACTAATTTTCATGGTCGGTACTCGGCTTCCAGGTTTTCATCCGCCAGGGCTTGAGTTGTAAACAAGCTGGCCGGCAGTTTTCGATCGTATTGCACGGTATCTAAAATCAATTGGGTTTCGTGGCCGCTTTTCAGGTCTGTCATGCGGCTTTCCATGACAGTCCAGTAGCCTTGAATCTTTTCCTTGCGGAGTAATGCCAGCCGCTTGCTGGGGGAATCCAGGCTTTTCTCGTAAAAATCGATTCGCATGGGCAATAATGTCTTAGGGTCAATCCAGGAAATTCGTTTTTTATAAGCCGAATTATCCTCATCCAGCGGGATGCTTTCCAGAATGTCGCAGGCAATCCCATTGATGGTTTCCTTGCCAAGGATGCGGTGCTCGTCCTTGTCAGGGTGTCGCTCCTGCAGGTCTTCGTAATAAAGGTCCGAGCCAACAAAACGACCGCCCTTGCGGCTGCCGGAAATACGCCGGACTTTGTCCAGCGCCGGCAAATACAGCCACTGGTCCGCATCAGAGCCGGGCTTGTCCAGTGTAAGCAACCCGGTGCCAGCGATATCTTCCGGTTCCAGAAATCGGATCAAGCCAGCAGTTTCCGCGCGAGATTTATCGAGGCGGTAGATGACCAGCTCCCGTGTTCTCGGGCTGTGACCCTTTTCTGTCAAGACCATCTGGCCAATGCTGCTGCTGTCGCGGCCATTGGACCGGTTATAACGTTTCTCGGCAAGAGCGTAGCCCGCTTCATCGGCAAACGCGTAAGCCGATAACCACAAGCCAATAAACAGAAAAAACAAGCGTCTCATGCCGTTATGATAAGGGCAAGCGGTTGATTGCTCCACCTGAAGCCGGGCATTTTTGAATGTAATTGGTAAAATTTGTTGGGTTACAGTACTGGTTACAAACTGGCATTGGAGAAAACACATGAATAGTTACGGATTCGACGTCAAAATGAACGGCCCATTCAACGCCGCGATCGAGAAGGTTGGCGCAGCCCTCAAGAACGAAGGTTTTGGCGTGTTGACGGATATCGATGTGCAGGCCACGATGAAGGCCAAGCTCAATATTGAAGGCCGGCCTTATCGCATTCTGGGTGCGTGCAATCCGCCGCTGGCGCACCAGGCAATCAGCGCCGAGCCTGACGTGGGCATGCTGCTACCTTGCAATGTGGTGGTGCGAGAAGAGGCGACCGGAGAGGTGACAGTGTCATTTCTGGATCCGGGCATTATGGTCAAGCTGGTAGAGAATGCTGAAGTGCACAAGGTGGCAGCCGAAGCCCGGTCAAGATTGATGCGGGTGCGGGAAAGCCTGGCAGTTTGAGAAATCAATGCGCTAAAAAAAGCCCGCGGATGCGGGCATTTTTTCGGCAATCTTCCTAGCTGCAGTCAGCGCAGCCTTCCTTCTTGGGACAGCCTTCCGGACGCGCGGAGGGAACGAGCGGGCAGCGATTGATGTCGTCGGCACTGCGCTGAAAATAGCATGTCAGGGCAGAAGAACCGATGCCCATGAGCCAGAAAAGGAAAAAGCCAACCGTATAGGCAGCGAGATGACTTTCAAAAAGCGGTTCTTCCTTGTACAACAATTGCGTGGGATCAAACAGGGTAAAAAACAGGACGTCGGCCACGCCCGCAATGAGAAAAGATGGCCAGAGTACGGTGATCAGTCGCTTCAGCATAAACTTCCCCTCCTGTATCTGTAATAGGTATTACATCAAGCTGCTTGCTGCTCTTCGGGCAACATTACCAGCCATCAGCTACGGACCGTCCGTCCGGACCCGTAGCCAGTGTGCTTACGCCAAAAAGACGGATTACTCGTCCCGATCCATTTTGCGCTTGAACCACCAGGAAAACCAGAATCCCATGGCAATGATAAAGCCTATGGTGAAAAGGCTGAGCAGTCCGATATCAGTGGAGAAGAGTTCTTTGAACACGATGTCCATGGTTAGCTCCTTGGGTTGAGAGGTTTGAAAAAGATGAACGCTATAAACGCGGTGTCAAGACAACTTCGCTTCCAGGTTTGTAATCACCGGTCAGCCGCCAGTTGCCAAATTCGGGGGTAAGTTGGACACGATAATGCGCGCCGCTGAGTGCTGGTAATAGCCCTTTGTAGCCCGAGCCATCCCAGTTCAGCGGGATCGTGTGGTCGTCGCCAGTTCGGGTGGGATGCATGATGTTCAAGTTCAGCTGACCCGTGGCTGTCTCCACACGGCCACTAAGTTTCACATGAAGGATATTTCCCTGCGGCTGTAATTGCGCGGCAAGGCCTAGAGACTGAGCGTGACGATCACGTTCCTTGGTCTGGTTGATGGCTTTGCCCTGTTTGTAGTAGTCGTCGACAACCAGGCCGTCATTGGAGGTGACAGCAAGCCATGCGGTTGTGAATCCAGCGACGACCGCAACCGTGGGCATGATGGCCAGCAGCCAGGGCCAGCGTTCGCGATACCAGGGTTTGGAGGAGGCAAGGGTATTCATGTTTATCTTCTCAGGAAGCTGGATTTGGTTTCGCTGATGAGTTCAGGGTCATCTTCTGCCTGAGCTCGAATCATCACCGGCGTAGAGGGTCCCTTGAGATTGATTGGATCAATCAGCAAGCGGACGGGTACGTTGATCGATTGCTGAGGTCCTGCTTTCAGGTCCTTTTCATCCGCGACGACCTGGATGTCTTCTGCACCGGTTGCGGTGATCTTGAACTTGTGCAGCTTGTCCTGCATGTTGAGGATTCGCACAGTGTAAAGATTTTCCAGGCGGCCATCTTCGGTGGAACGGGACAGTGTCAGTCGGTCGCGAATGACCTCAGTTCGCAAGGGAACACGATTGGCCAGCGTGACGAGAAAGGCGATCATGATGGCTAGCAAGATGGCTGTATAAACCAGGACGCGCGGGCGGAACACATGGGACAGAATATTCTTGTCCGCGTATTTGCCCTTCATGACGTTCTCGGTGGTGTAGCGGATGAGCCCTTTGGGGTAACCCATTTTTTCCATGACCTGATCGCAGCCATCGATACAGGCGGCGCAGCCTATGCACTCGTATTGCAGGCCTTTTCGAATATCAATGCCTGTTGGGCACACTTGCACGCAAATTCCGCAATCCACGCAATCGCCCATCCCTTGGGCCTTGTAGTCAAGTTTCTTGCTGCGCGGGCCGCGCGGTTCACCGCGGGCAGGGTCGTAGCTGATGATGAGGGTGTCGGGGTCGAACATCACACTCTGGAAGCGCGCGTAGGGGCACATGTATTTGCATACCTGCTCGCGCATGAATCCAGCATTGCCCCAGGTCGCGAATGCGTAAAAGAAAATCCAGAAGGTTTCCCACGGCCCGGTGTTGAATGTCAGCAACTCATTCCACAAGGTAGTGATCGGTGAGAAATATCCGACAAACGTGAACCCTGTCCAGAATGCAATCAGGAACCAGAGCAGATGCTTTAATCCGCGCTTGCGGATTTTCTCTACATTCCATGGCAGGGTGTCGAGTTTTTTGCGAGCCAGATGACCGCCTTCAGCCCATTCCTCGATCCACATGAAAATTTCCGTGTACACGGTTTGCGGGCAGGCAAACCCGCACCAGAGGCGGCCGGCAACAGCTGTAAAAAGGAACAGCGAGAGAGCCGATATGACCAGGATACCGGTCAGCCAGATGAAATCCTGAGGCCACAAGGTCAGGTCAAAAATGTAGAACTTGCGGGCTGCCAGATCGAAAAGAATGGCCTGGTGCCCGTCCCATTTGAGCCAAGGCAGGCCGTAATAAAGAAGTTGGGTGAATAGGACCAGCGCCACACGCCAGTTGGCGAACCAGCCATGCACTGCGCGCGGCTGAATTTTCTGGCGTACTTCATAAAGCGACTGCTCTTCTTCGCCTTGGGCCTGCTGCTGTGCAGTGGGAGTATTGGGTTCCATGTTAATGATTCGCCAGTGAACTTCTTATTTTATTGGAGTATTCGCTCTGTACCATTAGAAGCTCTCTTATCGGTCCGAAGAGACCGATAAGAGAGCCACTACCGTTCCCCTTGTGGGACGGTAGTGTGTCAGATCAAGCGGACTTACTTGGCATTAGCCGGTGAGGCTTGAGCAGGCGCTGCTTCAGCGGCGGCAGCGTCTTCCGGTGCGGTGGCCTCCACAGGGGCAGGCTGCTGTTCGACTTTGGCCATGCCACCACCCAGACCGTACACGTAGGAGGTAAGCAGGTGCACTTTGGCCTCTCCAAGCGCTTGCAATTGCGCGGGCATGACACCGTTGCGACCCTTGGTGATTGACTCAGCGATGGCTTTTTCTGAACCGCCATACAGCCAGATTTTGTCGGTCAGGTTGGGCGCGCCCATCGCAGCCATGCCCTTGGCGTCCGCGCCATGACAGGCGGCGCAATTGGTATCAAAATGTGCCTTGCCGGCAGCAGCCATGCCGGCATCGTGATTTGCGCCGGACAGGGACAGAACGTAGTTGGCAACCTGCTTTGTGCCTTCATCGCCCAGTGCTGCGCCTAGTGCGGGCATCACACCCATGCGGCCATTGGCGATACTGGCCTTGATGCTTTCCGCATCGCCGCCATACAACCAGTCCTTGTCAACTAGGTTGGGGAAACCCGTAGCGCCGGCAGCATCTGTGCCGTGGCACTGGGCGCAGTAAGTGTAGAACAAACGTTGTCCCATTTCACGCGCTTCGCCGCTGGCGGCTACCTGTTCGACGGGCTGGCCCATGAACTGGTTGAATACGGGGTCGTATTTGGCCTTGGCTTCCTGAATTTCCGCGTCATACTCGCCGAATGAAGTCCAGCCAAGAATGCCCTTGAAGCTGCCCAGGCCGGGATAAAGCACCAGATAGACCACGCTGAAAATCATCGTGATCCAGAACAGGTTGACCCACCAGCTGGGCAGAGGGTTATTCAGTTCGACCAAGTCGCCATCCCATTTATGTTCCATTTCCTGCGCTTTTTCACCGGGGGCGAGCCGCCGGGTCATTTGCGATTTGAGGAAAATTGCCGTGCCAACGATACTGGCCACGGTCAGGATGATGATGTACCAACTCCAGAAAGGTGTATCGAATTCTTGCATCATTTTTCTCCGTTTAGATTGGAGGACGGAAGGTCATCGTTTTCTTCGAAGGGAATTTTCCCGTCTTCTTCAAACCTTGCCTTCCGGCTCGATCCATAAGCCCACCACACGATACCGAGGAAGGTGATGAAAAACACCACTGTCACTACGGTACCGATGAGGTCGTTGATTTCCATTGATTCAGGCTCGCTGGGTTGATTTCATTGGGTTGATTTCATGGCGCGGCCAAGGCTTTGCAGGTAGGCAATCATGGCATCCATTTCAGTCTTGCCTTCCAGCTCCTTGGGCGCATTGGCGATTTCCTCATCCGTGTAGGGATGACCCAGTGCCCGCAAAGCTTTCATCTTTGGCTGGATGTCACTTGTTGCGAGCGCATTTTCCTGAAGCCATGGGTAAGCCGGCATATTGGATTCAGGCACCACATCGCGCGGATTCAGCAGGTGCACACGATGCCAGTCGTCCGAATAACGGCCAGCGAGGCGCTGCAGATCGGGACCGGTACGCTTGGAACCCCACAGGAATGGACGGTCGTACACATATTCACCCGCAACGGAGTAATGGCCATAACGCTCGGTCTCTGCACGGAATGGTCTGACCAGTTGTGAGTGGCAGCCGACGCATCCTTCGCGAATGTAAAGGTCGCGGCCTGACAGTTCCAAGGCAGAGTAGGGTTTCAGACCCTGAACCGGCTCGGTTACATAACGCTGGAAGTACAGCGGCACGATTTGAACCAGACCGCCCACGCTGATAATCAGAATGGTCAGAATGATGAGCCAGCCAGTGTTTTTCTCGATGGTTTGATGGGTAAAAGCCATGTTTATTCTCCTTTTCCCTTAAGCATGTGCATGAGCGGGTGCGGGAATCGGCGCATTGTCCACCGCTTTGCCCACGCTGATGGTTTTCCACACGTTGTACGCCATGATCAGCATGCCCGCGAAGAACATCAGACCGCCCAGCAGGCGAATGGTGTAGAAGGGATACATGGCATTCAGTACCTGCGCGAATCCGTACTGCAGGGTGCCATCCGGGTTGGAAGCACGCCACATCAGGCCCTGTGCCACGCCTGCGATCCACATAGCGGCGATGTAGAGCACCACACCAATTGTGGCGACCCAGAAGTGCGTCGTGACCAGTTTCATGGAGTACATCTCCTCGCGACCGAACAGACGCGGGATCAGGTAGTACAGGGAGCCGATGGAGATCATCGCCACCCAGCCCAGAGCGCCGGAGTGCACGTGGCCGATGGTCCACTCGGTGAAGTGGGACAGCGCGTTAACGGTCTTCACCGACATCATCGGACCTTCGAAGGTGGACATGCCGTAGAAGGACAAAGCGGTAACCAGGAACTTCAGGATTGGGTCAGTGCGCAGTTTGTGCCACGCACCGGACAGAGTCATGATGCCGTTCATCATGCCGCCCCAGGAAGGTGCCAGCAGTATCAGCGAGAACACCATGCCAAGTGATTGTGTCCAGTCAGGCAGCGCGGAATATTGCAGGTGATGCGGGCCCGCCCACATGTAGGTGAAGTTCAGCGCCCAGAAGTGGACGATGGACAGGCGATATGAGTAGATCGGGCGGCCTGCCTGCTTGGGGATGAAGTAATACATCATGCCCAGGAAGGCGGTAGTCAGGAAGAAGCCCACGGCATTGTGACCATACCACCACTGCACCATGGCGTCATGCACGCCTGCGTAAACTGAGTAGGATTTGAGCCATGAACCGCCGAAGAACGCGATTGGCAGTTCCGCGCTGTTGACGATGTGTAGTACCGCAATGGTCAAGATATAGGCACCAAAGAACCAGTTGGCCACATAGATATGCGGGGTTTTACGCTTGATCACCGTGCCGAAGAACACGATTGCAAATGAAACCCATACGACAGCGATCAGCAAGTCAATTGGCCATTCGAGTTCGGCATATTCCTTGGAAGTGCTGATACCCAGAATGAAGGTGACTGCCGCAAGGACGATGATGAGTTGCCAGCCCCAGAAAGTGACGGCCGCAAGTTTTTCGGCAAACAGCCTGACGTGGCAGGTTCGTTGGACGACGTAATAAATCACGGTGAACATCGCCGTGCCGCCAAAGCCGAAAATCACCGCGTTGGTATGCAGGGGCCGTAAACGGCCATAAGTCAGCCAAGGTAACTCGAAATTGAGCGCAGGCCAGATGAGTTGCGCGGCAATGAGGACACCGACCAGCATGCCCACAATGCCCCACACCAAAGTCATGATGGCGAACTGCCTCACGACCTTGTAGTTGTACGTCGTCGCTTCCATAGGGACTCCCTCCTGTTGAAAGTTAAGGTTGATTACCAGAAACTATTTGAAACTTATTTGGACAAATATATCTTGATTGAACGGATATTGCAAACCATTCGGTCTTATTGTTGTCTTAAGCGTCCTCAAACAGGATAGCTGATGTTTTTTAGAATAAACAGCTTGGTATTGAAATCTGAAGTCATTGATTTTATTGCATCCACGGCTCAGGAAAATTGATATAAATCAATTTTTCGAGTTTTTCATGTTGTTTCTTGTAATTTCAACTGGACTTATCTTCAGGCTTGTCGTCGTCATGAATAATTGAATGAGCCGGCCCCTCGAGGTCCTCAAATTGCCTGTTGTTGACTGACCAGATGAAAAACCAGGCAATGATTCCAACCAGAACAAGTCCAAGCGGGATGAGAAGAAACAGTATGTCCACTATATATGGGATGAGGCTGGCGTATTAGTGGATGATCTGGAAGATGTAGCGCTTTCAAAATGAGTAAGGCGTAACGCATTCAATACGACCAGCAATGAACTTGCAGACATGCCTATGCCCGCAATCCAGGGAGTTACATGCCCCAAAGCGGCCAAAGGAATGGCAACCAGATTGTAGCCCATTGCCCAAGCAAGGTTCTGGTAAATGATGGATCGGGTTTTACGTGCAATGCCAATGCCGTCAGACAGCGCAATCAAACGTCCGCCCAACATGACCATGTCGGCGGCTGCATGGGCGACATCTGTGCCCTCACCCATGGCGATCGAAACCTGGGCCTGTGCGAGCACGGGCGCATCATTGATTCCATCGCCCACCATGCCAACTATGCAACCCTGCGCTTGTAGCTCCTTCACATATGCCAGTTTGTCATCTGGCAAGGCTTCAGCCCGGATTTGGCTAATGCCAAGTGACTGAGCGACTGACCCCGCTGCCGATTGGTTGTCGCCCGATAACAGATGAACACGAATGCCATGTGACTTGAGCGAAGCGATCGCACTGGCAGCATCTGGCCGGATTTCGTCTCCCAGTATCAGCCACCCAATCAGGCCATCAGGACCTGCCAGCGCCAGCAGGGTAGCTGCTTTATGCGCAGGCGATTCGAACGGGCTTACACCTGCAAAAGCGGGTTTGCCCAAGCGGTAGCATTTACCTTCAATCATGCCTACTACGCCTTCTCCGGGATGATTGACGGGGGATTCGGCAGCCGCAACCGGCTTACCCGCTGCCTGTTTGATGGCGATGGCGATGGGGTGTTCAGAAGCGGCTTCCAGTGAAGCGGCCAGTTGCAATACCTCATCACGGGTGTATCCCATCGCAGTCTCGATACCCAGCAGGGTCAGCTTTCCATGAGTCAACGTGCCGGTTTTGTCAAAGACAATGTCGGTGACCTGTGCTAGCGCTTCCAACGCATGTCCACGCGTGGTCAGCAATCCCAATTTTGTCAGACGGCCCGTGGCGGCAGTAAGGGCGGCTGGCGTTGCAAGGCCCAGTGCGCAGGGACAGGTGATGACAAGAATGGATACCGTAATCCAGAAAACCTTTTCCGGGTCGATGACGTACCAGACTGCAGCGATGATTGCGGTCAGCAAAAGCAACAGTCCTACAAACCAGGATGCGGCACGGTCTGCCAACTGGCCGATTCTGGGTTTCTCGCTCTGGGCACGGTCGAGGAGACGTACGATTGCGGACAGCCGTGTTTCCTCACCGGTTTTCTCGACTTCCATCACAATCGGACTTTGCTGATTCAACGTGCCGCCGATCAGGATTTCGCTCGGCTTTTTAGTACGAGGCTCGGATTCGCCAGTCAGCATGGCTTCGACAACAGAAGTCGTTCCGTCCACCAGCTTGCCATCGGCAGGGATGGTCTCCCCGGGTTTGATCAGCACAAAATCTCCCGGCGAAAGCTGAGCAGCGGGGATTACTTCCTCGGTTCTGGCAGGCCAGTCGGGCAGGCGTGTAGCCACAGCCGGGATAAGTTTGACCAGTTCTTCAGCTGCCTGGGCGCTACGACGGCGCGCATTCAATTCAAGGAAACGGCCAGTCAGCAGAAGGAAGATGAACATGTTGACCGAGTCATAATAGACATCACCTTGCTGGGTAAAAGTCGACCAGACACTGGCCAGGAATGCAGATCCCACACCCAGAGCAACAGGAACATCCATGCCCAGTGTCCTGCGTCTAAAATCCCTCCAGGCACCCTGGAAAAAAGGCCATGCGGAATAGAAAATGACTGGAATGGTCAGGATCAGGCTGGCCCAGCGCATCAGGGCGACGATGTCCGGCGTCATCTCGGCGGGATCGGCCGTGTAGGTGGGCAAGGCATACATCATCACCTGCATCATGCCCAGGCCGGCGATGGCTAACCGCTTGATGGCCGAATTGCGCTCCTTGCGAAAGATTTCTTCCTGTTTGCTGGCGTCGAAAGGATGGGCGACATAACCGATTTCCTGGATGGCCCGCAGAATGTCCGACAGCTTGAGCTGGCTGGAATCCCAGCGTACGCGCGCGCGACGGGTGGCGTAATTAATCTCGACTGAAAGCACACCTGTCAACTGCGAAAGGTGCCGCTCGTTCAACCACACGCAGGCCGCGCAGACAATGTTTTCCAGTATCAGTGCGGCCTCGCGGATATTTTCCGGCTCAGTCCTGACAAAGCTTTGCTGAATTTCCGGCAGGTCATACAAGCCAAGTTTTTCCAGTTCTGATTGGGCATCCTGTGGGGTGGGAGGCAGGGCAGTGCGATGTTCGTAATAGGCTGCCTGCCCCGAGTCGATGATGGTCTGGGCAACAGCCTGGCAGCCACGGCAGCAGGCAGGTTCGATGCGCTGCCTGTAGCGGATGGGGTAATCGGCGGATTTCGGAACAGGCTGCCCGCAATGAAAGCAGGCCGTAGTGTCCGCGGTGGACTCAAAAAAAACGCCCATGCTTGCGGGAGGATTAGCCATGGGCGTGCAAGTCCAGGCTTGAATCTGTCCGGTAGCATCCGGTGACTGCCTGGGCGGAGGAGAAAGGGTTAATACGGGAAGGCGATAAGGTGAGTCCCCGGCTGGAGTAAAAGCATTGGCTCAATGCCATCGTGTTCTGTAGATTGAAGGTTTTGCGCATGTGTGGGCTTTTGCCTGTTCCAGTGGACTTCGAAGCAGGCTGAATCATACTGGACGATGAAATCCGGGTGCAGGTTATCGTGCGTCATCACATGCGTCTTCTTGGAAAGTGCGGCGCGAAACCATATTGAATGTCGTGTAGCCCATTTCAGCCCAGCGCAACATCAATAAAATACTTAAAAGATTAAATTATCTTAAATAGATGGCTGATTCCAGTCAACGATTTTGAATCCCTGTATCACTGCCTGTATCACTGCATGGCAAAATCTCCGCATGATTCCCTGGTTGTCAGCCGTTGCGCCTTTCCCATCAGTAGAGAATGCTTTGTCCGTACCCAACGGGCTGCTTGCTGCAGGTGCGGATTTGTCGCCCGAGCGAATACTGGCGGCATACCGTCAGGGCATTTTCCCGTGGTTCAATCCCGGTGAACCCGTTTTATGGTGGAGTCCGGACCCCCGAATGGTGCTGGTGCCATCCGAATTCAAACTATCGCGGTCGCTCAGGCAGCGAATGAAAAAGGGCGGCTATGAAATCAGGGTGGACACGTGTTTCAGGCAGGTCATGCAAGCCTGCGGCGAACCCAGGGATGGGCAATCCGGCAGCTGGATTGGAAGTTCGATGCTTGATGCCTATACGCGCTTGCATAAAATGGGGTTTGCCCATTCCATCGAAACCTGGATTGATGGTGAACTGGCAGGTGGATTGTATGGGCTGGCGATCGGCCGCATGTTCTATGGTGAGTCCATGTTCACATGGCGTACGGATGCTTCCAAACTGGCCCTGGCGCATTTGTGTACACAGCTTGAAAAATGGAATTTTGGCCTGATCGACTGTCAGATGGAAACAGAGCATCTGGCGTCATTGGGGGCCAAACCCATCTCTCGCGCTGCTTTTATTCGCGAGCTGAAAGGCTTGGTAGAATTGACTTCAGTTCCAGAACCTTGGCGTTTCGATTGAACAATTTGCTTCAACCATGCACCCATCAGAACCGCCCTTTCTTCGCGTACAGTTTTACCTGACCTCTCCGTATCCATGCAGCTATCTGGAAGGACTGGAAGCGCGTTCGCAGGTGGCCACGCCTGCCCATCTGATCGGACCGGCGGTTTATAGCCGGCTGATTCAGGCAGGATTCCGTCGTAGCGGTCATTACACGTACCGGCCGCATTGCACGGGCTGCAACCGTTGCGTGCCGGTCAGAGTCAGGGTGGATGCGTTCAAGCCGAACCGGTCGCAGCGCCGGTGTCAGCAGCAAAATCAGACCTTGTCTGTTTCAAGCCAGGCCCTCGAATTCAAGGCGGAACACTTTGAGCTTTACCGGCGCTACCAGCGCATGCGTCATGCCGGCGGCGGAATGGATCAGGATGACAGCGAGCAATACTCGCAATTCCTGTTATCCAGTCAGATCAACAGCGTGTTGCTGGAATTCCGGGATAACGGAAAACTGGTCATGGTCAGCCTGGCCGATCAGGTGCAGGATGGTTTGTCCGCGGTTTACACTTTTTTCGAACCCGATGAGGATAAGAAGGGGCTGGGCACGTATGCCGTGCTTTGGCAGATTGAATACGCCCGCAGGCTGGGGCTGCCTTATGTTTATCTGGGTTACTGGATCGCAGAATCGCGCAAAATGTCTTACAAGTCTAATTTCCGTCCACTGGAAGGCTTGCGCAACAATGAATGGGTAGAACTTTGAAATTGGCCGGCCATAATTTATTGCCAAGCCTGATGGCAATGATGTTGTTATCAAGCCTGCTGGCGGGTTGCGTTTCCGTGCTGAACGATCCTCGCATGCTGTTTGTCAGCGACCCCCGTGCCCTCCAACCCATGGAAGGGTTCAGCCAATTACCACAGGATTCGAGGGTGTGGTTTGAACCCGGTGCGGAAGCCTATGCCAATCGCGTGTCCGAATTGCTTGATAAAACCATGAACAAGGTTGAGTCGGCACACTATCTGGCATTTGCCGAGCAAGTACAGATTTATGTATGCGGTACGGAAGCTTGTTTCAAGCGTTATGTGTTGACGCCCAAACTTTCCGCTGCGGTGGTGCCTGACAATCGGTTGATTTTGTCACCCAATCTGAATGAGCGCGAAAGCTGGCGTCTGAAACCCTTGATGCTGCATGAACTGGCGCATCTGCATCTGGGCCAGCGCGTGGGGCATTACCATTCAAACATCCCGGTATGGTTTCATGAAGGATGGGCCTCGTTGACGGCCGAGGGAGGCGGCGCCGAGTTTGCAACCGATGAGCAAGCCTACGAAGCGGCGCAAAGCGGCAAGCTGATTGACCTGAGCAAACGAGATGCGCCGGGAATGCGCCATAAGGCCAGCGCGTTTGATTTGAATATCCACATATTTTACCGACAGGCCATGTTGCTGGTGAAATCCCTTAAACAGCAGGATCCCGGCCGATTCAAGAGGTTGGCGCTTGCGCTGCAAAACAACCAGGATTTTGAAATTGCTTTCTGGGATATCTATGGAGCCGGTCCGCAAACCATACTTGCCGATGCACTGGTTCCCGAAAGCGGCGATAATAAAGCCGCAGCTCCCGCCTCGAACAATCAGCCATGAAAACCTATCTTGACCTTCTGCGCCATGTACGCGACACCGGTGTGCGAAAGTCGGACCGCACCGGTACCGGCACCGTGTCTGTTTTCGGTTACCAGATGCGGTTTAATCTGGAAGAGGGTTTTCCACTTGTCACCACCAAGAAATGCCACCTGCGATCCATCATCCACGAACTGCTTTGGTTTTTGAAGGGCGAGACCAATATTCGCTATCTGAAGGAAAACGGCGTCAGCATCTGGGATGAATGGGCCAATGAGCAGGGGGAACTGGGACCGGTTTATGGCTATCAGTGGCGTTCATGGCCGACGCCGGATGGCCGTCATATCGATCAGATTCAGCGTGTGCTGGATGATTTGAAAAACAATCCGGATTCGCGGCGCATTATTGTCTCGGCCTGGAACGTTGCTGATCTCGACAAGATGGCGCTGGCGCCCTGCCATGCATTCTTCCAGTTTTATGTCGCCGATGGCAGACTTTCCTGCCAGCTTTATCAACGCAGTGCCGACCTGTTTCTGGGGGTGCCGTTTAACATTGCGAGCTATGCAGTGCTAACCATGATGATGGCGCAAGTGACGGGGTTGAAGCCCGGCGACTTCGTGCACACTTTGGGTGACGCACACATTTACCTCAATCATTTCGATCAGGTGAATGAGCAGCTTGCGCGTGCGCCTCGTCCATTACCTTTGATGAAGCTCAATCCTGAAGTGAACGATCTGTTTGCATTCAAGTTTGAAGATTTCACGCTGGTAGGGTATGACCCACACCCTGCGATCAAGGCGCCTGTGGCGGTGTGAGGGGTGAGGCGTGAGGCGTGAGGCGGGAAGACCTAGAATCTCCATCATTTCGGCGCTGGCGAGAAACCGCGTTATCGGCATCAACAACACCTTGCCGTGGCGATTGCCGGAAGATCTCAAGTACTTCAAGTCACTAACAATTGGGCATCACATCCTGATGGGGCGCAAGACCTATGAATCAATTGGCAAGCCCTTGCTGGGTCGTACAACCGTGATCATCACGCGGGGTAATTATCCCGCGCCCGAGGGCGTGAAAATCGCACACTCTCTAAATGAGGCCGTGGAGGTTTGCGGGGATGACGAAGAAATCTTTTTTGTCGGTGGTGCCGAGTTGTACGTTCAGGCACTGCCACTGGCGGACAGACTTTATTTGACAGAGATTCAGGTAGAAGTTGAAGGTGATGCCTGGTTTCCTGCATTCGACAGAAACCAGTGGCGTGAGGTAAGCCGCGATCATCGACATGAAGAATTGAACGGCATGGAATATCACTTTGTCGTGTACGACCGAATCAATACATAGCGCATAAATCTACTGCGCGGCAGGATGGTTGTGTTGCGTGATTATCGGAATGCTCATTTATGTCCCTTTACATTCCGCTTCCTGCGAGCGCTCGCTACGATTAGCATTATTGGAAATAAAAAAGCGGGGCTTTCGCCCCGCTTGATGTATCTGGAAAAGCCCTGATCAGCTCAGTGCTTCAGCCCAGATGTTCTGAGCCCAAGATTCAGCATAGGCCAGATTGATTTCATCACCCTGGCCTGTCGCGCCGCCATCCGGTTGCGTGACATAGCCCTTTTCCTTGTCGAAACGGAACACGTTGGCTACATAACCCGCCGTGGTATCCGAGGTGGCCGAGTAGCAGGTGTTGGCCACAACTGGAACGGAAATGGGCGGACGTCCTGCCAACATTTCGACGATGGAAGCTGCGGCGATCTTGGCGTGGTTGGTTGCCATGTGGCCGGATTTGGGCAGGTTGGACAGTACCGAATCGCCAATGATGTGCACGTTGGGCACGGTGGTGGATTCGAAGGAATCGAGCTTGACCGTACACCACACGCCCGCGCTGTCGTTGCGTGCGCCCGCCATGCCGCATACTTCACCGGCGCGCTGCTTGGGCACCACATTCATGACATCGGCTTTCACATCGTCAAATTCGGTGGAAACAATCATCTTGTTGCCATCGACGGCGCGAGGCGCATTGTTGGCCCGATACTCGATCATGCCGGGATAGTGTGTATTCCACGCCCACATGAACAGGCCCTTTTTGGAGGCAATATCAGGGTTGCCATCCAGCAGGATGATCTTGGACTTGGGTTTGGCTTTCTTGAAGTAGCTGGCCACCATGCAGGCACGCTCGTAAGGTCCGGGCGGGCAGCGATAAGGGGCGGTGGGTACCGACATCACGAACACGCCGCCATCGGGCATGGCTTCGAGCTGCTTGCGCAGATGCGCGGTTTGCGGACCGGCTTTCCAGGCGTGAACCACTTTGCCAGCTGCTTCCGCTTCCTTGTAACCGCCAACGGAATCAGTCAACACTTCAACGCCAGGGGCCAGCACCAAACGATCATAGCTCAGCGAACTGCCAGACTTGAGCTTGACTTCACGTTTGCCGGTATCGACACCGACCACATAGTCCTTGACCATTTTGATGCCATGCTTGGACAGGTTGCCGTAACCATGGGTGATGTCATTCATGGATTTCATGCCTGCCAGCACCCAGTTGGAGATTGGGCAGGACACGAAGTTGTCGTTGGGTTCTACGATGGTGACCTCGATATTGGGGCCCCACTTGCGAAGATATTTGGCGCAGGTGGCGCCACCAAAACCAGCACCCACGATGACGACCTTGGGGTTGCCCTTCATGGCTGATGCGCCACCCTGTGAGGCACATCCGGTAATCAGGGTAGAGGCTGCACCGGCACCGGAAACTTTCAGAAAATCGCGACGATTGATAGTCATTGTTGTCTCTCCCGGAATTATTTCAGGCTGGCGAAATACGCGCCCATGGCTTCAAACTCGGCATCGGTGTAGCCGGCGGCGTGCTTCTTCATGATGGAGGCGGGACGAGCGCCCGACTTGAAATCCTTCATGGCTTGCACGAAATAGCCCTTTTCCAGGCCTGCCAGGCTGGGGATGGCGCCGCCGCTCTTGCCATTGGGACCATGACAGGACAGACAGGTGGCGGAAATGGCTTGGGTACGCAGATCGGCTGCATGGGCTGTTCCAAGTGCAGCGAAGGACAGACCCGCGATGAGCAGGATTGACTTCTTATGCATAGACTCCTCCAGAAGAGTGGGTTTTTAAACGATGCCGGGTAATCAGCCCGGCACAGTTGTTTGTGGAAATGTGGGCTGAAGCCCAGAAGTCCAACAACACTATTCTCATGTAGTAATTTCGAACTGTCCAACAGGAAACGCTTATATATCGCGGGGTTCCGGCCGGTTGGGGTCAGTTTTTCGCGCCCAGTCTGGCTGCCCGTCTGGCGGAGTCTTGAAGTGACTGTCTGGCAAGGGTTTCGTCAAACTCTTTGTCTGTCCATCCGTAAAGATTGGAAAGCGTGATGTTTCCGAGTGCCTCAATCCAGTCCGGGTGCTCGTTCAAGGCAGGGATGTAATGGAAGGACTTACCGCCCGCATGCAGAAATGTCTCTTTGCCTTCCTGTGCAATTTCCTCAAGTGTTTCCACGCAGTCCGCAACAAAACCCGGACACACGGCATCTACCCGGTTTACGCCTTCGCGTCCTAGTGCCTCAAGCGTTTTGTCGGTATAAGGTTGCAGCCACTCCGCCTTGCCAAAGCGTGACTGGAAAGTTACGCGGTACTGATCAGCGCGCAGGCCGAGCGCTTCAGCAAGCAGGCGGCCGGTCTTCTGGCATTCGCAGTGATAGGGGTCGCCTTTTTCCAGCGTGTAACGCGGCAAGCCATGAAAGCTCATCAACAACACATCGGGCCTGTTATTTTTCTGCCAGTAATCGCGGATATTGTGCGCCATGGCCCGGATATAGCCGGGATCGTCATGGTAATGCTTCATGGTGCGCAAGGCCGGTGCATTGCGCATGCGAGCAAGATGCGAAAATGCCGCGTCATTGGCCGTTGCGGTCGTGGAAGCGGCATATTGCGGGTACATCGGCAACAGCAGGATGCGGTCACAACCTGCTGATTTGAGCAAATCGATGCCGCTGGCAATTGAGGGGTTGCCATATCGCATGGCGTATTCAACCTGGAAAGGTGATTTGATGCGCTCTCCCAGCCAGCCTTTCAGAAGCTTGGCCTGTCGCTCGGTATGCACTTTTAGAGGCGAACCTTCCGGCATCCAGATGCTGGCGTACTTGGCCGCAGATTTTTTCGGGCGCGTATTGAGTACGATGCCATTCAGGATCAGCCACCAGATTGGTCGTGGAATTTCAACCACGCGCGGATCGGAAAGAAATTCCTTGAGATAGCGCCTCAAGGCAGGCGCAGTAGGCGCTTCGGGCGTGCCGAGATTGACAAGCAATATTCCGGTTTTGGCGGGGGTTCCATGCTGGAACGGCGGTTCGGTCAGGTAAGTCATCAATGATAGGAAAGCGCGTTGGAGAGCAGCCTTGCGGTAATGTCGACAATGGGGATCACACGCTCATAAGCCATGCGGGTTGGACCGACCACGCCCAGCGTGCCGACGACCTGCCCATCGACCTCATACGGAGCGGTCACCAGACTGCATTCATCCAGCGGCAGCGTTTCCGACTCGCCACCGATGAAAATCTGAACGCCTTGCGCGTTGCGTGACTGTTCCAGCAAGGCCAGAAGCGATGTTTTCTGCTCGAACGCATCGAACAGCCGACGCAGATTCTGCATGTTGGCGGAAAGGTCTTCCACATTAAGCAGATTGCGGCTGCCGGAAACCACCACGGTTTCGCGCTGGCCTTCCAGCGCTTCCGAACCGGCATTGACTGCGGCAGTCATCAGGGCCTGCATGTCGTCGCGCATCCTGCCCAGTTCGTCCTTGAGTGCCATGCGTACCTGGTCGAAGGAGCGTCCGGCAAAATGGCGGTTGAAGTAATTGGCCGATTCAGCGAGCTGGGATTGGCTGTAGGGCTTGTCCGTGAGCAGTACCCGGTTTTCGACCTCACCTTCCAGGGTGACGATAATCAGCAGCACGCGCTTTTCCGAAAGGTTGATGAATTCAACCTGGCGAAAAACCGGATTGCGCCTGGGTGTCATGACCAGTCCGGCGAAATGGGTAAGATCGGAAAGCAGTGTCGAAGCGGCAGAGAGCAATTTGTGAGGATCGTCCGGCGCCAGTTGCTTTTCGAGCTGGCCCAGCGCGGACTGGTCGATCGGACGGACCGTCAATAGCGTGTCGACAAAAAAACGGTAACCGCGTGGCGTTGGCACGCGGCCGGATGAAGTGTGCGGGCTGGCGACAAACCCCATTTCTTCCAGATCCGACATGATATTGCGAATGCTGGCAGGCGACAGATCCAGCCCGGAGTGTCGTGATAACGTGCGCGAACCAACCGGTTCGCCTTCAGCGATATAACGTTCAACCAGTATTTTTAGTAGAGTTCGTGCGCGGTCGGTCAGCATGGGTTCAGTAATTTCCAGCGTTCATTTTAACGTCTTGTTCGTATAATGGGGCCTATGCCTAAACCTTTCCATACCGTTGCCCTGGTGGGTAAATGTGATAGTACTGCCATCGGCGGACCCGTTCAGCATCTTGCCGGCTTCCTTGCACAACAGGGATACCAGGTGGTGCTGGCCAGCCAGACAGCGGAAAGACTGAATATAGCGGGTTATCAGCGAGCTAATCTTTCCGAGCTGGCTCAAACCGTTGATGTGGTGGTGGTGCTTGGGGGCGATGGCACCATGCTTTCCATTGCCAGAGCTTTGGCGCCTTATCCTGTTCCATTGATAGGCGTGAACCAGGGCAGGCTGGGTTTCCTCACCGACATCACGATTGAAAACATGGAGAGCGAGCTTTCGCGCATGCTGGCGGGCGAATATGACGCCGAGGAGCGCATCGTGCTCTCCGCCCGGGTGGAGCGCGACGGAAAAGTCGTGACAGAGGCTTCGGCTTTCAATGACGTGGTGGTCAGCAAGGCGGGCACGGGCAGGCTGATCGAGTTTGAGGTCATTATCGATAACGAGTTCGTCTATACCCAGCGATCAGACGGCCTTATTGTGGCAACACCCACAGGTTCCACGGCCTATGCGCTGTCGGCTGGCGGGCCGATACTCTTTCCCACGCTGGAAGCCATCGCGCTGGTCCCGATCTGCCCGCACACCCTGTCCGCCCGGCCAATCGCTGTCAGCAGCCAGTCGCATGTGGACATCATTCTTCATCACGCGGATGACGCACGTGTGCATTTCGATGGCCAGCGCAATTTCGATTTGCAGCCAGACGACCGGGTTCGCATTTATCGCGTACCTTTCAATGTGACCCTGCTGCATCCCAAGCACTACAGTTACTACGATACCCTGCGGCAGAAACTGCATTGGGGAAAACAGCTGTAATTCCATCGCGACTTGAATTTACTTTTAAGTTAATGCTGCGCCATCTTTCGATCCGGGATTTCATTCTGGTTGATACCCTGGAAATTGATTTTCATCCCGGCATGACCGTGCTGACTGGTGAGACAGGAGCAGGAAAATCCATACTGGTCGATGCATTGTCGCTGGTGTTGGGCGACAGGGCTGAATCAGGCGTGGTGCGTCCGGGTACCAGGAAGGCAGAAATCAGCGCTGAATTTGATGTCGATCAAATGCCTTGGGTGAAGGACTGGCTGGAGGGAAACGGACTCGAAGCCGATCAGGACCAATGTCTCATGCGCAGAACAGTGGAAGCAGAAGGACGCAGCCGGGCATTTATTAATGGCTCGACGGTCACGCTGACGCAGCTTCGAGAACTGGGCGAACAGCTGGTCGATATCCACGGTCAGCATGTGCATCATGCGCTTCTCAGGCCGAACGTCCAGCGCGAGTTGCTCGATGAATATGCCGGTGCCCGGCGTGAATCGCAGGAAACAGCGGCAGCCTGGCGCGGATGGCAGGCCGCCAACAAGCGTCTTCAATCAGCACTGGAAGAGACAGGCGCCAGATTGCTGGAAAAGGAAGGTCTGGAAGCCGCGATAGCCGAGGTGAGTCCGCTGCTCGATGACTTGCGAAGCTGGGCGGAGTTGCAGGTGGATCACCAGCGGCAAGCGCATATGTCCGGCCTGATGGAGTCTTCCGCTCAACTGCTGACTGGCATGGACGATGAGGAAACGGGTGTTCTGCATCGCCTGAATCAGTTGCGTACACTGTTGCGGGAAATGCTTGAAAAGGACAACAGCCTGTCGGATGAACAGGCGTTGTTCGATGCAGCAATCAACAGCCTGGAAGAAGCGCGGCACGGCTTGAGCCGACACGCCGACCGTTTGAGCCTTGATCCCGAAAAGCTGGCGGACCTGGATCGCAGAATGGCTGAAGTGCTGCGTGTTTCCCGCAAGCACCGTTTGCCCCCCGCGGAATTGCCCGGGCAGCATGCGGACTGGCTGGCCAGACTGGCAACGTTGGACGCGGAGCAGAATATTGACCAGCTGGAAGCGGAAGCGCAGGAGACACAAAGGGCTTATTTTGACAGTGCCCGAAAACTCTCAGCCTTGCGAAGCAAGGCGGGGGCCGCGCTTGAGGATGCTGTAACGCAAACCATGTCGGAACTTGCATTAAGCGATGGCCGCTTCGCGGTGAAACTGGCGCCGTGCGAGCCGCAAGCATATGGACTGGAAGATGTTGCTTTTCAGGTCAGCAGCCACGCCAGTTTTGCGCTGGGTCCGCTGGACAAGATTGCATCCGGCGGTGAGCTTTCCCGAATTAGTCTTGCCATTCAAACTGCGTTGTCAGGTCAGGCAGGGGTGTCGACCATGATCTTCGATGAAGTGGACGTCGGCATTGGCGGAGGGGTGGCGGAAGCCGTGGGACGAAGGCTGTCGCAACTGGCTTCAAGCAGGCAAGTGCTGGTTGTGACTCACCTGCCACAAGTGGCGGCATTTGGCCGCCAGCATTTGCGTGTCAGCAAGCTGGCGGGCAAGGATAAAGTCATCAGTCAGGTTGAAACGCTTGATCAGGAGGGAAGCGTACTGGAAATTGCACGCATGCTGGGCGGCCAGGCAATTACGGAAACAACATTGAAACACGCGCGCGAGATGCGGGAATCCGCTGGAGCCAATAAAGCCGGCAAGGGCCGGAAGCGATCAGCCTGAGTTACTTTTTCGGCCGATGCGGGCAGGAGTTTTTCGTGCAGTCCGCGTAAATCTGCAAAGAGTGGTCGTGAATGTCAAAACCGCGTTCCTGCGCGATTTTTTTCTGACGCTTTTCAATTTCAGCATCATAAAACTCTTCCACACGTCCGCATTGAAGGCAAACCAGGTGATCATGATGCTCGCCTTGATTGAGCTCAAATACTGCCTTGTCGCTGTCGAAGTGGTGGCGCATCAGCAGGCCGGCCTGCTCGAACTGGGTTAATACCCGGTAAACCGTGGCAAGACCGATATCCTGGCCTTCATCCTGCAACAGTTTGTAAACTTCTTCGGCGGTCATGTGCCGCTTGCGGCTCTGTTCGAACAGGTCGAGTATTTTCAGACGCGGCAGGGTAGCCTTCAGGCCTATGCTCTTCAGGTCGCTGGGATGGCTCATGCAGAACTCCGAATCATAGTGAGAACGGTTATGATAACGCTTTTGCAGCAAAAGTCCGGAGTGGTCACGTGAATGCCTTGCGCTTGATCCCGCTTGTTTTATCGCTGGCGGCATGTACCTCAGTGAATGTTCCCTTGTCTCCTCATCGCATCGACGTCCAGCAGGGCAATGCGATGGATCAGGAAGCAGTCGATAAGCTCAAGACGGGTATGACCCGTTCGCAGGTACGCTTTCTTCTGGGTACGCCGCTACTGGTGGATCCCTTCCACAGTAATCGCTGGGATTATGTCTACAACTATCGGACCTCCGGCAAACTCACCGAGAAAAAACGCCTGACGTTGATTTTCGAGGGTGACGTGCTGGCGCGTATTGAAGGGGAAGGCTTTTCTCCCGCCAATGCGCCTGCAATGGTCAAGCCGGCTGAACAAACTGCTGTGTCAGCGGCAAAACCGCCAGTGGTTCCGGAGCCTGTCCCGCTGGCTGCGCCTGTCAGCCCGGCTGAGCCTGTCACTGACAAGACCGCGATTGCAGCAACGCCTGTTACCACGCCCGATAAAGCTGCAGTGCCTGCGAATCAGGCCGATCGCCGTCTGGATGAAACGTCCATTGTTCCGCCGCTCAGGCAGCCTGAAACACAGCCCGCAGAAGCGAAGGGCAGGCCAGCGCCCGTCACAGACCAGCCGCCGGAATCTGTCGCGCTGCAAACCGCAGCCAATGTCGAGGCAGTCAAGCCGGATGTGATGCCTGCTTTCCCGGATGCGGCGCAGCCCGCGCAATCGCCGGAAGAACAGGTTTTGTCCGCCACGAATGCGTGGGCCCAAGCCTGGCGCGTGCGAGATGAAGATGCCTATATTGCGGCCTACGCTTCCAGCTTCAGACCGCAGGGAGGATTAAGCCGCGCGGAATGGGAAAAGCGCCGCCGCCTACTGTTGGGCTTGTCTCGCAATATTGATCTGAAACTGGATTCGGTTACCGCAGAAATACAGAGTGAGAAGAAGGCGCTGGTTACGTTTAACCAGTTCTACACCTCCGACTCGTATCAGGATGCGGTCATCAAGCAATTGAAATTCATTCTGGTGGATGGCCGTTGGCAGATCGACGAAGAAAAGGTTCTGGGACCCCTCAAAATCAGGAAATGAATCAACTGAAGACAGTCATTGCCGGAGTGTCTGGTCGGATGGGGCGCGCCCTGCTGGAGGCCGTGGACCAGGATGCGGGTTGCATGCTGCACGGCGCGCTGGATCGCTCGGGACATGCAAGCGTCAGTCAGGATGCCAGCCTGTTCGGCGGGACACGCGGCGTGGTTATTTCGGATAACCTGGATGTCGCACTGCTTGGCGCTGACGTGCTGGTGGATTTCACACGGCCCGAAGCCACGCTGCTTTATCTCGATGCCTGCCGCAAGGCGAAGGTCAATCTCATCATTGGGACAACTGGTTTTGATGCAAACGGCAAGGCTGCCATCGAACACGCAGCCAGGGAAATCGGCATCGTATTCGCACCGAACTTTAGCGTGGGCGTCAACCTGCTGATGAAACTGGCTGAAACAGCTTCTCGCGTACTGAATGAAGGCTACGATATCGAAATCATCGAGGCTCATCACCGCCACAAGGTCGATGCGCCTTCCGGAACCGCGCTGGGCATTGGCCAGACCGTGGCGCGCACGCTGGGCCGCGAACTCAAGAACTGTGCTGTCTATGGCCGCGAAGGGGTGACGGGTGAGCGCAAGCCGGACACGATTGGGTTCGCCACTGTGCGCGGCGGCGATATTGTTGGCGACCACACGCTCCTGTTTGCCGGCATTGGCGAGCGCGTCGAATTGACCCACAAGGCCAGCAGCCGCGCCACTTTTGCCCATGGCGCGCTGCGCGCCGCGAAATGGCTGCAGTGCAAGGGCCCGGGCTTGTACGATATGCGTGACGTACTTGGTTTGAAATAAAAAGAAAACAGCGATGAACAAGGTCAAGGTCTATAGCACGGGAACCTGTCCAATCTGCGTCAAAGCCAAGTCCTTTCTCGACAAGCGCGGCATTGGCTATGACGAAGTTCGCATTGACCTCGATCGCACGGCTCTCAAGGAATTTTCCGTTGTGACCAATGGCGCGCGTACCGTGCCGCAAATTGTGGTGGACGGAAAATGCATCGGCGGATTTACCGAGTTGACCGAACTCCACATGGATGGCGGGCTGGATCACTTGTTACGCTGATTTTTCAGTGAATACTTGTGTCGCATTGCCGTAACATGGCGCGCACGGTATAATTCTCTCTCAATTCAGGCAGGCCGGTGATGCTCCGCGTTTGCCCTGTCTCTCACCCCTAAGCAATTTTGGAGTTTCCTGTGCCCAAGGCCCAGCCCGCCCTTCTTGCGCTTGCCGACGGCTCGGTATTTCGCGGTCTTTCCATCGGTGCCGAAGGTATTACAAGCGGCGAGGTGGTGTTCAATACCGCGTTGACCGGGTATCAGGAAATTCTGACGGACCCATCTTACTCTCGCCAGATCGTAACGCTGACCTATCCGCATATCGGCAACTATGGCATCAATGCCGAGGATGTCGAAGCGGAGCGCATTCATGCGGCTGGCCTGGTGGTGCGGGATGTGCCGCGACTGTATTCGAATTTTCGCGCAAGCCAGTCTTTGCCGGAATATCTGAAAAACCAGAATATCGTTGCCATAGCCGATATCGATACGCGCCGACTGACGCGCATTCTGCGCGAGAAGGGCGCGCAGAACGGCTGCGTCATGGCCGGCCGCATTGACGAAGCCGAGGCGCTCGCGGCCGCGCGCGCGTTTCCAGGTCTCGCAGGTATGGATCTGGCCCAGGTGGTTACCAGCCCGGAGACCTACGAATGGAACGAGGGTGAGTGGGTTCTGGGCAAGGGCTATGTGCCACGGGACCAAGACAAATTCCATGTTGTGGCATATGATTTCGGCGTCAAGCGCAACATATTGAGAATGCTCGCTTCACGCGGCTGCCGGCTGACGGTTGTCCCGGCGAAAACACCGGCTGCGGAAGTGCTGGCGATGAATCCGGATGGTGTGTTTCTTTCCAATGGCCCGGGCGATCCGGAGCCCTGCGGGTACGCAATCGACGCGATCAAGACCATTGTTGACAAACAGGTGCCGACTTTTGGTATCTGCCTTGGCCATCAACTGCTCGCGCTGGCATCTGGCGCCAAAACCGTGAAGATGAAGTTCGGCCATCACGGCGCAAATCATCCGGTTAAAGACCTGGATTCCGGCCGCGTGGCAATTACCAGCCAGAACCACGGCTTCGCGGTTGATGCAGCAACGCTGCCAGCGAATATCAAGACAACGCATGTGTCCCTGTTTGATGGTTCCCTGCAGGGAATCGCCCGCACCGATGCGCCGGCTTTTTCCTTTCAAGGGCATCCCGAGGCGAGCCCGGGGCCGCATGACGTCAGTTATCTATTCGACCGTTTCGTGTCGATGATGGAAACAAAGCACCGCTGATATGCCAAAGAGAACCGACATAAAAAGCATCCTAATCATCGGCGCAGGGCCGATCATTATCGGCCAGGCGTGCGAGTTCGACTATTCCGGTGCGCAGGCCTGCAAAGCGCTGAAGGAAGAAGGCTACAAGGTCATTCTGGTCAACTCAAATCCGGCGACCATCATGACCGATCCGGGCATGGCGGACGCTACCTACATCGAGCCGATTACCTGGCAGGTGGTTGCAAAGATTATCGAGAAGGAGCGTCCGGATGCGCTGCTGCCCACCATGGGCGGGCAGACCGCATTGAACTGTGCGCTGGATCTCGCCAAACACGGTGTGCTGGAAAAATTCAACGTCGAGATGATTGGCGCTAAAAAGGAGGCAATCGACAAGGCAGAGGACCGCGAGAAATTCAAGCAGGCCATGACCAAAATTGGTCTGGGATCGGCGCGTTCAGGTATTGCCCACAGCATGGAAGAAGCCAAGCAGGTACAGGCGGGATTGGGTTTTCCGGTCATTATCCGCCCATCTTTCACCATGGGCGGAACCGGCGGCGGCATCGCCTATCACATGGACGAGTTCGTTGAAATTTGTACTCGCGGACTTGAAGCTTCGCCCACGAATGAACTGCTGATCGAGGAATCGCTGATCGGCTGGAAAGAGTACGAGATGGAGGTGGTGCGCGACCGCAAGGATAACTGCATCATCATCTGTTCCATTGAGAACTTCGATGCCATGGGCGTGCACACCGGCGACTCGATTACGGTAGCGCCCGCGCAGACGCTGACAGACAAGGAGTACCAGATCATGCGCGACGCTTCGTTGGCAGTGTTGCGCGAAATCGGCGTGGATACTGGTGGTTCCAATGTGCAGTTTTCCATTAATCCGGCAGATGGCCGCATGGTGGTGATCGAGATGAATCCGCGCGTGTCGCGTTCATCTGCGCTGGCTTCAAAGGCTACTGGATTTCCCATCGCCAAGGTGGCGGCAAAGCTCGCGGTGGGGTACACCCTGGATGAGCTGGCCAATGACATTACCGGCGGAGCGACGCCTGCTTCATTCGAACCGTCGATTGACTATGTTGTCACCAAGATACCACGCTTCGCTTTTGAAAAATTCCCGCATGCAAACAATCGCCTGACCACGCAAATGAAGTCTGTTGGCGAAGTCATGGCGATTGGCCGCACTTTCCAGGAATCGCTGCAAAAGGCGCTACGCGGGCTGGAAGTCGGCGCGGATGGGCTGGATGAAAAGACCACCGACAAGGATGTGATCGAGGCGGAACTCGGTGATCCGGGCGGGGAGCGTATCTGGTATGTGGCGGATGCGTTCAGGATAGGCATGACGCTGGAACAGATCCATCAGCAGACCCGTATCGACCCCTGGTTTCTGTACATGATTCAGGAAATTGTCGAAACTGAAAACGAACTCATAAAGAAACAGCTTGCCGATATCGACAAGGAAGCCCTGTGGCGCTTGAAGCGCATGGGCTTCTCGGACCGCAGGCTGGCAAAGCTGCTGAATACAAACCAGCACGCGGTTCGGGAAAGAAGAGGGCTGCTGGGTGTTCATCCCGTATACAAGCGGGTGGATACCTGCGCGGCGGAATTCGCCACACCGACTGCCTACATGTACTCGACCTACGAGGAAGAGTGCGAAGCCAACCCGAGCAACCGCAAGAAAATCATGGTGCTGGGTGGCGGCCCCAACCGTATCGGTCAGGGCATCGAGTTTGACTATTGTTGCGTGCATGCCGCCTTCGCCATGAAGGAAGACGGTTATGAAACCATCATGGTCAACTGCAACCCGGAAACCGTGTCCACCGACTACGATACGTCCGACCGTCTGTACTTCGAACCGCTGACACTCGAAGACGTGCTGGAAGTCGTGCGTGTGGAAAAGCCCGTTGGCGTGATCGTTCAGTACGGCGGGCAGACACCGCTCAAACTCGCACGTGATCTGGAGAAAAACGGCGTGCCTATTATCGGCACAACTCCGGACATGATCGATGCCGCCGAAGACCGCGAGCGTTTCCAGCAGATGCTGAATCAACTGGGTCTGAAACAGCCGCCCAACAGAACTGCGAGGAACCCCGAAGACGCCCTGCGTCTTGCCGAGGAAATCGGCTACCCGTTGGTGGTGCGTCCTTCCTATGTGCTGGGCGGCCGCGCAATGGAAATCGTGCGTGAAGAGGCAGATCTCAAGCGCTACATGACCGAGGCGGTGAAAGTCTCGAACGACTCGCCGGTGTTGCTTGACCGCTTTCTGGATGACGCCATCGAGGTCGATGTCGACGCGCTGTCCGACGGCAAGGATGTGCTGATCGGCGGCATCATGCAGCACATCGAACAGGCCGGCGTGCATTCCGGCGACTCGGCCTGCTCTCTGCCGCCGTACAGCTTGAGCAAGGAAACCCAGGACGAACTGCGCCGCCAGACGGTGGAAATGGCACGCGCGCTGAATGTGGTCGGACTGATGAACGTGCAGTTCGCCATTCAGGGCGACACGATTTATGTGCTGGAAGTGAACCCGCGGGCTTCGCGTACCGTGCCCTTTGTGTCCAAGGCCATTGGCGCGCCGCTGGCCAAGGTGGCTGCGCGCTGCATGGCGGGACAGACTCTGGCCAGCCAGCACATGACAGCTGAACGCATCCCGCCATATTATTCTGTGAAGGAGGCGGTGTTCCCGTTCCGCAAATTCCCGGGTGTAGACCCGATGCTGGGACCGGAAATGAAATCCACCGGCGAAGTCATGGGTGTGGGCAATACCTTTGCTGAAGCCTTTGTCAAATCGCAGATCGGCGCGGGTGAAACCTTGCCGTCAAAAGGCAAGGTTTTCATCAGCGTGCGCACCCAGGATCGTCCCCAGGCAGCCGATCTGGCAAAGGGTTTTCACGCGCTTGGCTTCGCCGTGCTGGCTACACGCGGTACCGGACAAGCTATCAGTGATGGGGGTACGCCGGTGACCATTGTCAACAAGGTAACTGAGGGTCGGCCCAATATCGTTGACATGATCAAGAACAACGAAGTCAGCCTCATCATCAACGTGGTTGACGACAAGCGCGCGGTAAAGGATTCCTATTCCATTCGCGCCGAAGCGCTGTCGCGGCGTGTCGCCTATTTCACCACCCTGGCCGGCGCGCGCGCTGCCTGTGTCGGCATGGGGCATTCGAGCGAGTTGCAGGTTTACCCCCTGCAAGCGCTTCACCAGAACATGCAGTAAGAAGGAATCAGCAAGTGAGCAAGGTACCTTTGACCGTGACCGGCGCGGAAATGCTTAAAGCCGAATTGCACAATCTAAAGACCGTGCAGCGCCCGGCTGTGATTCAGGCAATCGCCGAAGCTCGCGCGCATGGCGATCTTTCCGAAAACGCCGAATACGACGCCGCCAAGGAGCGCCAGGGTTTCATCGAGGGTCGTATCAAGGATATCGAGGGAAAGATTTCGCATGCGCAGATCATAGATCCCAAAACACTGGATGCAGATGGCCGGGTGGTGTTTGGCGCCACGGTCGAACTGGAGGATCTGGATTCCGGCGATAACGTGATTTACCAGATCGTGGGGGATGATGAGGCCGACATCAAGGCAGGCAAGATTTCCGTGTCTTCACCCATTGCCCGCGCGCTTATCGGCAAGCATGCAGGAGATACGGTGAATGTGCAGGCGCCGGGTGGCGTTCGTCAGTATGAAGTTCTCGACGTTCAATATCTTTAATGAAAAATTTCCCTGACGGATTGGCGTCTGTCCTGCTGGTGCTGTGGGTGGGTGGACTATGGGCAATCGGCTACATCGCGGCGCCCACGCTTTTTTCCGAGCTTTCAGACCGGCAGCTTGCAGGCAATCTGGCGGGCGAATTGTTCAAATGGGTTGCCTGGGTTGGCATCATTGCGGGGGCATACCTGCTGGTATTCCGTCTTGGCAGACAGGGTTTCCAGGCGTTGAAGCAGGCATATTTCTGGATCGTGCTGGTTATGCTGCTTCTTACGCTGGGCCAGCATTTCGGCATCCAGCCTGTCATGCAGGCGTTGAAAGACCAGGCCATGCCGCAGGCCGTGATGGAAAGCGCTTTCCGCAGCCGGTTTGCCGCGTGGCATGGCGTCTCAAGCGTGGTCTATCTGGTTGAGAGCGTGTTGGGCCTGATTCTGGTCTGGCGCTACCGTGGCAACTGAATGACGGGTTTTTCGGCTTGTTTGTAGATCACCAGCATTTTCCCGATCTGCTGAACGGGCGATGCATTCACCTGCTGGCAGATTTGAGTCATCCAGAGGCTACGGGTTTCCTTCTCGTCTGAACCTGCCTTGATCTTGATCAGTTCATGCGCGTTCAGCGCCCGGTCTATTTCCTTGATGACAGCTTCGGTTAAGCCCTTTTCCCCAATGATGACAACCGGGGAGATCGGATGGGCCAGGCCTTTCAGATGCTGGCGCTGGGCGGGAGTGAGTTTGATCATGACGAGCCTTCTTCAGAGAAGCGCGATTCTAGCCGATTTAGCAATAACTGACCGATGAAACGACCCAAAACCAGCCGGGCATGGTGGCTGGACCGCCATGTACACGACCCCTTCGTCAAACTGGCGCAGAAGGAGGGCTATCGATCACGCGCGGCCTACAAGCTTCTGGGGCTGGATGAACGCGATCATCTGCTTAAACCCGGCATGACCGTGGTTGATCTGGGTGCCGCTCCGGGTGGATGGTGTCAGGTGGCTGCGAAAAAAGTGGGGGAGCAGGGAAAAGTGATCGGAATTGACCTGTTGCCGGTAATGCCTGTTCCCGGTGTGCAGTTGTTTCAGGCGGATTTCACTGAAGCAGAAGGTCTGGCCCTGGTTGAGGATGCTTTAAGGGGCAAAAAAGCGGACCTTGTTTTAAGCGACATGGCCCCCAATATTTCCGGGGTGAAGGATGCTGATCAGGCCAAGCACTATATGCTGGCGGAACTGGCGCTGGATTTTGCCAGCCGATGGTTGAAACCCGAAGGCGCTTTTGTCGTCAAAGTGTTCCAAGGGTCGGGTTTTGAGGAATATTTGAAACAGGTCAGGATGGTTTTCAATAAGGTGGTCACGCGCAAGCCAGAGGCATCGCGTGACGAAAGCAGGGAAAACTTCCTGGTTGCGCGGGGGCTGAAAGAGCGTACTTGAAACCTGGCTAGCCAAGCGGGCGTGTCGGGCTTAGAATGAGTCTAAACTCTTCCGGCAAATGATTCCGGGGGTTAATTGATTACGGCTTTGACCGTGAGTTAGGAGCAGCAGTGAACAATCTAGCCAAGAATATTGCCATCTGGGTCATTATCGCGGTGATCCTGATGACCGTTTTTCAGCAATTTGGCGCGCATCAGACCAGCCAGACCACAATCCCCTATTCGGATTTCATTGAACAGGTCAAGCAGGGCCAGATCAAGGAAGCGATCATCGATGATCGCGTCATTCGCGGCATGAGTGAAAGTGGCAAACCTTATGTCACCTATTTTCCCGCTGGCGATATCTGGCTGACCTCGGATCTGCTGAAGAACGGCGTAAAAGTGGACGTGAAGCCCGAGCAGCAGCAGTCAGTGCTGATGAGCATATTTATCTCCTGGTTCCCCATGTTGCTGTTGATTGGCGTATGGGTGTTTTTCATGCGCCAGATGCAGGGGGGTGGCCGGGGCGGCGCCTTCTCCTTTGGCAAAAGTCGGGCACGCATGCTTGACGAAAACAACAACCAGGTGACGTTCGCCGATGTGGCTGGATGCGATGAAGCCAAGGAAGAAGTCAGCGAACTGGTCGAGTTTCTGAAAGACCCTTCCAAATTCCAGAAGCTGGGCGGACGCATACCGCGCGGGGTGCTGATGGTCGGCAGCCCGGGCACCGGCAAGACCCTGCTGGCCAGGGCCATTGCAGGCGAAGCCAAGGTGCCGTTCTTTAGCATTTCCGGCTCCGACTTTGTCGAGATGTTTGTCGGCGTGGGCGCAGCCCGTGTGCGCGACATGTTCGAGCAGGCCAAGAAATCCGCGCCTTGCATTATTTTCATCGACGAAATCGACGCGGTCGGCCGACAGCGTGGCGCGGGCCTGGGCGGTGGCAACGATGAGCGTGAACAGACCCTGAACCAGTTGCTGGTCGAGATGGATGGCTTTGAAGGTACGGCGGGTGTCATCGTCATTGCCGCCACCAACCGGCCCGACGTGCTCGACCCGGCGCTGATGCGGCCAGGCCGTTTCGACCGTCAGGTTGTTGTGCCGTTGCCGGATATTCGCGGCCGCGAGCAGATTCTCATGGTGCACATGCGCAAGGTGCCGATCGCGCCGGATGTTAAAGCGGACATCATTGCCCGCGGCACGCCGGGTTTCTCAGGCGCTGATCTGGCAAATCTGGTCAACGAGGCCGCATTGTTTGCCGCGCGCGGCAACAAGCGCCTGGTGGACATGGAAGACTTCGAGCGCGCCAAGGACAAGATCATCATGGGCGCCGAGCGGCGGTCCATCGTCATGCCGGAAGAAGAGCGCCGCAACACTGCCTACCATGAGTCTGGCCATGCCGTCGTGGCCAAGCTGTTGCCCAAGACCGATCCGGTTCACAAGGTTACGATCATTCCGCGCGGCCGGGCACTGGGTGTGACCATGCAGTTGCCGACCGAAGATCGTTACAGCATGGACAAGGAACGCATTCTGTCGACGATTTCCGTGCTGTTTGGCGGACGTATCGCGGAAGAAGTGTTCATGCACCAGATGACCACCGGCGCCTCGAATGATTTTCAGCGCGCGACTGAACTGGCGCGCCGCATGGTGACGCAGTGGGGCATGTCTGACAGTCTGGGGACGATGGTTTATGGCGAAGAGGAGGGCGAAGTCTTCCTGGGTCGTTCGGTCACCACGCACAAGAGCGTTTCCGAGGCCACCATGCAGAAAGTGGATGCTGAAATCCGCCGCATCGTTGATGAGCAGTATGGCCGTGCTCGCAAAATCATCGAAGACAATCGCGACAAGATCGAGGTGATGACCAAGGCGCTACTGGAATGGGAAACCATTGATGCCGAGCAGATCGACGACATCATGGCCGGCCGCACGCCTCGTCCGCCCAAACCACCGGGCGCGCAGCCCATGCCGCCCAGTGATACCAAACCCAGCGCTCCTGCGCCCACAACCGAGCCTGCTCAGGAAGCGTGATCAACCTAACGGCCCCGCAAGGGGCCGTTTCTGTATCAAATCATGAAATCAAATATCCTGCGTGCCGGATCATTCGGGTTTTTACTTGATCGCCCGCTCATCATGGGCATTGTCAATGTCACACCGGATTCTTTCTCGGATGGCGGACAGTTTCTCGATTCCCGGCAGGCTGTGAGCCATGCCCTCAAGCTGGTTGAACAAGGGGCCGATATCCTCGATGTCGGCGGTGAGTCCACCCGCCCAGGCGCAGCATCCGTGCCGGAAATGGAGGAACTGAAACGTGTGCTGCCAGTGCTGGAAGCCCTGGTGAAGCGAGGCCTGGCGGTTTCCGTTGATACGCAAAATGCACGTGTGATGCGCGAGGCAATTGATACGGGTGCGGCCATGATCAACGATGTCACGGCTTTGCGAGGAATCGAAGCGATAGAAACCGTGACGAAATCGAATGCGGCCATCTGCCTCATGCACATGCAGGGAGAACCGCGTACGATGCAGGAGGTGCCGGTTTATCAGGATGTCGTGCATGAGGTCAGGGGTTTCCTGGCCGAACGTATTGCGGCCTGCGAACAGGCAGGAATCGACAGGAACCGGATCGTGATCGATCCCGGCTTTGGTTTTGGCAAAACGCTGGAACATAATCTGGCATTGCTGAAAGGATTGAACAGACTAGTCGCTCTGGGGGTACCCGTGCTGGCAGGCATGTCGCGCAAGTCGATGCTAGGAGCGTTGACAGGTAAGCCCGTCGATCAGCGTGAATATGCGGGGGTTGCGGCCAATCTGGCGGCAGTCCAACGAGGCGCTTCCATCCTGCGCGTGCATGATGTGGCCGCGATGAAAGATGCCTTGAAAATTTGGCAGGCGATAGAAGGAGAAATAACAGGTGAGCCGTAAATATTTTGGAACAGATGGGGTGCGTGGCAGGGTCGGCAAACCGCCCATTACGCCGGATTTCGCCATGCGTTTGGGTTATGCTGCGGGCAAGGTGCTGGCATCCGACCGTTCCGTCTTGCAGCCGGGGCAACACCCAACGGTGCTGATTGGAAAGGACACCCGGATTTCTTGTTACATGCTGGAGTCGGCTCTGACAGCAGGTCTGACGGCCGCGGGCGTGCATGTGAATCTGACCGGACCACTGCCCACGCCAGCCATTGCCTATTTGACCCGCGCCTTGCGTTTGCAGGCGGGTGTGGTCATTTCTGCCTCGCACAATCCATTCGAGGACAATGGCATCAAGTTTTTTTCAGGCTCAGGGCAGAAGCTTCCAGATGCCACAGAAGCCGCCATCGAGGCACAACTTGAGAGCGAGCTGATAACGGCGCCTTCCAAAGAGCTTGGACGCGCGCGTCGAATCGAAGATGCACAGGCCCGCTACATCGAATTCTGTAAAAGCAGCTTTCCATTCGACAAGGATTTGCGCGGCCTTCGCATCGTGGTTGATTGCGCCAATGGCGCTACTTATCATGTCGCACCGCATGTTTTCCATGAGCTGGGCGCCGAAGTGGTCACTATCGGTGCCGAGCCAAATGGCCTGAATATCAATCTGGATTGCGGCGCAACGCATACGGCGACACTGTCTTCCGCTGTGCGCAAGCATCGCGCAGATTTCGGCATAGCCCTGGATGGCGACGGCGACAGGCTGATGATGGCAGATCGGGATGGAAGAATATTTGATGGTGACCAGCTCGTCTATGTCATTGCCCGTCACCGTGTGGAAACCGGCTATATGAAAGGCGGCGTGGCCGGCACACTCATGACCAACCTCGGCATGGAGCATGCGCTGACCCGGCTGGGCCTGCCCTTCGGCCGCGCCAAGGTGGGTGATCGCTATGTGCTGGAGCTTTTGCAGGACAAGGGCTGGCAATTGGGCGGAGAAACATCGGGGCATATTCTCTGTCTGGACAAGCACACTACCGGAGATGGCATCATTTCCGCCCTGCAAGTCATGCACGCGCTCAAGGACAGCGGCGCAACGCTGGCGGAGTATTCTCGCGACCTTACGCTTTATCCCCAGGTGCTGATCAATGTGCCGGTCGCAAAACGAATTGACCTGGCCGCAGCTTCACCAGTCATTGAGGCCGAGGAAAAAGCCAAGGCGGAAATGGGCGATGAAGGCCGAATAGTTTTGCGGCCATCAGGAACCGAGCCGTTGATAAGGGTAATGGTCGAATCCGCCTCCGAATCGCAGGCCCGCAAGTGGGCCGAGCATATTGCCGAGTCGGTGAAGATTGCTGCGGCCGCCTGAGTGGGATTCGCGAAAAGAACAAAGCCCGGCGTGCCGGGCTTTGTTTATGTTGGTTGCCTACTGTTTTAAAGGCTTGCCTGTACTGTCTTTCAGGCTTTCTTTCCAGTTAGTCTGAATCAGCTTGACGACGTTATCGGGCAGGGGAATGTAATGGAGCCCCAGGGCCCATTGGCCACCTTTTGCGTAAGCCCACTCGAAAAATTTCAGCACTTCGAGGGTACGGCCGGCATCTTTTGACTGTTTGTGAATGAGCACGAAGGTGGCGCCGGAAATTGGCCAGGAGGTCTTGCCAGGCTCATCGGTGAGAATCTCATAGAAGCCGTTGGCCTTGTCCCATTTGGCGTTGGCGGCCGCGGCGCTGAAGCTGGCTTCGTTGGCGGCGACAAACTGGCCATCGCGGTTCTTCAATTGGGCCGTACTCATCCTGTTCTGCAGAGCATAGGCAAATTCAACATAACCAATGGCACCCTTGATTCGCTGGGTGTAGGCGGCCACACCCTCATTGCCCTTGCCGCCCACGCCGGTTGGCCAGTTGACGGCCGTGCCCTCTCCCGCGCGGCTTTTCCATTCCGGACTGACTTTTGACAGATAGTTGGTGAAAATGAAGGTGGTTCCGGAACCGTCGGAACGATGCACGATGGATACATTCAAGGCAGGCAGTTTTAAGCCTGGATTCACTGCGGCAATCCGGGGATCATTCCACTTCCGGATTTTGCCCAGAAAGATATCCGCGAGCAGGGTCGGTGTCAGTTTGAGTTGTCCTGGCGCGACGCCTGGCAAGTTGATCACGGGGACCACACCACCGATGACGGTTGGGAACTGGATCAGCCCGTTTTTTGTCAGTTCCTCGGGTTTCAGCGGCATGTCGGACGCGCCGAAATCGACAGTCCTGGCCTGAATTTGTTTGATCCCGCCGCCCGAACCGATGGATTGATAGTTGAGGCCTGTGCCCGTCTGCTTCTTGTATTCGGAAGCCCATTTGGCGTAAAGCGGATAAGGGAAGGTAGCACCCGCGCCGGTAATGGTGGCGGCATGAACAAGCGGGGCGATAACGAGTGCCGCAAGGGTGGCAAGTGAACGCAACTTCATAAAATCATGGCTCCGAAAAAAGAAAAAAATTAACCAAACTTGCCCGTAATGTAGTCTTCCGTCGCTTTCTGCTTTGGGTTGGTGAAAACCATGTCGGTTTTGCCGACTTCGATCAGTTCTCCCAGATACATATAAGCCGTGAAATCGGACACGCGCGCTGCCTGCTGCATGTTGTGCGTGACAATGACGATGGTGTAATCAGCCTTGAGCTCATATACCAGTTCTTCGATTTTGGCGGTGGAGATTGGGTCAAGCGCCGAGGTGGGCTCATCAAGAAGTAGTACATCCGGCTTGACGGCAACGCTGCGCGCGATACACAAACGCTGCTGCTGGCCGCCGGAAAGCGACAGGCCGCTTTGGCTGAGCTTTGCCTTGACTTCTTCCCATAACGCGGCCTTCTTCAAGGCCCATTCCACGCGATCGTCCATTTCTGAGCGGGACAGTCGCTCATAAAGGCGAACGCCGAACGCGATGTTTTCATAAATGGACATCGGAAAAGGCGTGGGCTTCTGGAACACCATGCCGACCTTGGAACGCAGCAGGTTCACATCCATGTTCTTGTCCAGGATGCTTTTTCCGTCCAGCAACAGTTCACCATTGGTGGACTGGCCCGGGTACAGGTCATACATGCGATTGAATGTGCGCAACAAGGTGGATTTGCCACAACCGGACGGGCCAATGAATGCCATGACCTGTTTCTCGGGGACTTCCAGATTGATGTTTTTCAGCGCATGAAATTTTCCGTAGTAGAAATTGAAACTTCTGGCGGTGATCTTGATTTTCTGTCCGTCTGCAAACATGGCGGCTTCCATTTAATTGACTGTTTTCTGGCGGAAAAGAATTCGCGCAAGGATATTCAACCCCAGCACCGCGATGGTGATAAGCAGGGCTCCGCCCCAGGCCAGGCGCTGCCAGTCTTCGTAGGGACTCATGGCGAACTGGAAAATGACCACAGGCAGGTTGGCCATTGGTTCATTCATGTTGAGACTCCAGAACTGGTTGTTCAGTGAGGTGAACAGCAGCGGGGCTGTTTCTCCGCTGATGCGGGCAATGGCGAGCAGAATGCCGGTCAGGATGCCGGCTCGAGAAGCGCGTATGGTAACCTGGGCTATTACTTTCCATTGCGGCGCACCCAGCGCGGCGGCGGCTTCCCTCAGGCTGTTGGGCACGAGTTTCAGCATGTTCTCGGTGGTGCGGATCACGACCGGGATCACGATCAGGGACAGGGCAAAGGCACCGCCCCATCCCGAGAAATGCCCGACCTTGGCGACATAGATTGCATAGACGAAAAGGCCGATGACGATGGAAGGCGCGGACAACAGGATGTCATTGATGAAACGGGTGGCGGGCGCCAGCCATCCGCGGTTGCCATACTCGGCCAGGTAAATGCCTGCCAGGATGCCAACAGGTGTCCCGATCAGGGTGGCAACCACGGTCATCATCAGGCTGCCGGCAATGGCGTTGAGCAGACCGCCGTTTTCGCCGGGCGGTGGGGTCATTTCAGTAAACAGGGCAGGGCTGATGGCGCCTATGCCGGCATTGAAAAGAGTAATCAGGATCCAGATCAGCCAGAACAAGCCGAACATCATGGCAGCTAGTGACATGGCCAGATTGAAGCCGTTGATGAACCGGCGCTTTGCATAGAGCGAAATCATGTGCGCTTGCCTTCCTGCTTTGCAAGCTGCAGCAGCAGAAGCTTGGATAGCGACAGGACAACAAAGGTAATGAAGAACAGGATCAAGCCAAGCTCGATCAGGGCGGAGGTGTACAGATCTCCTACAGCCTCGGTGAATTCGTTGGCCAGTGCCGAGGCAATGCTGTTGCCAGGCATGAGCAGCGATTTGTTCAGTTCGTGCGCGTTACCGATGACGAAGGTGACCGCCATGGTCTCGCCCAACGCCCGACCCAGTCCCAGCATGATACCGCCGATGACGCCTACACGGGTGTAAGGCAGGACCACATTCCAGACCACTTCCCAGGTAGTGGCGCCCAGGCCATAGGCGGATTCCTTGAGCATGGACGGTACGATCTCGAACACGTCACGCATGACAGATGAAATAAACGGAATGACCATGATGGCGAGAATGATGCCCGAGGTCAGCATCCCGATTCCCAGTGGGGGGCCCTGAAAAAATTCGCCAATCAGCGGCAGGGTGCCAAGATTGTCGTTGATCCAGGGTTGGATGTTGTCGCCAAACCAAGGGGCGAAAATAAACAACCCCCACATCCCGTAAATGATGCTAGGGATACCAGCGAGGAGTTCGATGGCGATGCCAAGCGGCCGCTTGAGCCATTTTGGCGAGAGTTCTGTCAGATACAGCGCAATGCCGAAACTGATCGGGATCCCGATCAGCAGTGCAATGAAGGAAGTGACCAGGGTGCCTACGATAGGGACCAGTGCGCCAAAATTTTCCTGAACTGGATCCCATTCAGAGCTGGCCAGGAAACTCAACCCGAACTTTTGGATGCTGGGCAGGCTGCCGATGATGAGAGAAACAATAATTCCGCCCAGCAACACCAGAACCAGAAAGGCGAATATGCGCGTGCCGTTGCGAAACAGCATGTCAAACAAATGCTGCCGTTTCAAATCGGCGGTGTTGATCGTGTTGGCCATTGAGCGGATTTTCAGGCTGGTGTAAAGCCCCAGAAGATTCATGTCCGGGGTGCCTTAAAACAGCCTCCGGCATGCTTGTTTTGTCGAATTTGGCCGGGCAGTGAATTATAACAGTCGTGTGACAGATTTATGACAGAACTGGGTCGCTGTTATCAGAACGAAATTTAAGTGGGGCATAAAAAAACCGCCCAGACAGGGCGGCTTTTTATGCCGAATCAAGAAACAGATACTTAACTAGCCGAGCATTTCTTGTATTTTGCATTGCTCATGTAGACAAGTTCTGTGTTCTTGCCGTCTTCAAGGCTGAGAATCCACTTTCCTTCATCATCCCGATACAAGCCACGCCCGCTTTTTGAAAGCTCGGCAGAACCTTCGTGGGTGCGGATGCGGGCCGAATCGTTTTCAGCATCGTATCGTACCGAGAATGACTTGCCGCCCTCGCAGGCATAGTTGACAAACTTGCCGGGCGATATTTCAGCAGATGACTTTCCGCCTGTGGCGCAACCAGCCAAAAGGGACGCTGCAATTGCGGCAAGGGCGAATTGGAACACTTTCATAAACTTTCTCCGTGGGGTTGATAGACACGGAAATGTTACAAATGAATTGTTACAGATACGTTTCACTTGAAGAAATTGATCTGTAATAAAACAGTAATACTCCGGCTATAGGATGCGTGGCGTAGTGATTCTCTATTCAAACCGGAGGTTATTTAAGTATGAAAGCCCGCAATATCCTGAAATTGAGCACGTTGGCTACTGTTTTGGCAGGTGTTTTTATGGCGGCTGGCGCCCATGCCGGTCTGGTCAAGGTGGATGGTTCATCTACCGTCTACCCCATCACCGAGGCCGTGGCCGAGGAATTCCAGAAGGCCGTGCGCGGCAAGACCAAGGTGACTGTTGGCATTTCCGGCACTGGTGGCGGTTTCAAGAAGTTCTGCCGTGGCGAGACCGATATCTCCAACGCTTCACGCCCCATCCTGAAAAAGGAAATGGAAGACTGTAAGAAAGCTGGCATTTCCTACATTGAATTGCCGGTTGCCTTCGATGCACTGACCGTGGTGGTGAACAAGTCCAATGATTGGGCCAACGAATTGACCGTAGCTGAATTGAAGAAGATGTATGAACCTGCCGCTCAAGGCAAGATCAACAACTGGAACCAGATTCGTGATTCGTTCCCCAACCAGCCTCTGAAGCTGGGCAGCCCCGGCGCCGACTCCGGAACTTTCGACTACTTTACCGAGGCGGTCGTCGGAAAGTCCAAGTCCAGCCGTGGCGACTTCCTGGCTTCCGAGGACGACAACGTCCTGGTGCAATTCGTGCAGCGTGACAAGTCTGCCCTGGCTTATTTCGGGTTGGCTTACTACGAGGAAAACAAGGACAAGCTTAAGGCTGTCGCCATTAAGGCGGATGAGAAGTCACCAGCGGTACTGCCCTCCGTCCAGGCTACCAACAACGGTTCCTATCAGCCGCTGTCACGTCCCATATTCATTTATGTCAACGCCAAGTCGGTCGACAATCCCGAAGTCAAATCATTCGTGGAGTTTTTTATGAAGCATGGCGGCAAGCTGTCCAAGGAAGTCGGTTACGTTGATTTGCCCGCCAATGCTTATGCTTTGGCCCTGAAAAACCTGCAAACCAAGAAGACTGGCACAGGCTTTGGTGGTGTGGCTGAAGTCGGCGTCAGTGTGGAAGAACTGCTGCAGCGCGAAGGTAAGCACTAATCCCATGCTGTAACGAGAGAGAGGGCTGGTCCCTCTCTCTTTTTTGTCATCCGCGAGTACCCCATGGATAATTCCCGTACTGCAACAGTAGACATCGCCATGAATCCTCAGACTCACCGGCTATCGGAAAAAAAACTGCGCAAGGCCAAGGAAAAGTTCATCGAGGGCGTTCTTTTTCTATGTGCGTTTTCCGCCGTGGCTACTACCGTGGCCATCGTCGCCATACTGTTGTATGAGGCAGCCTCTTTTTTTGAACATGTCTCCATTGTCGAATTTCTGACCAATACTCAATGGACGCCGCTATTTGAAAATCCCCAGTTCGGCGTAATGCCACTGGTTTCAGGCACCCTTGTGGTTGCAGGTGTCGCTTTGGCAGTAGCCGTGCCCATCGGCGTTATCGTTGCCATCTATCTGTCAGAGTTTGCGCCACACAAGGTGCGCGAGACCGTCAAGCCCTTTCTGGAATTGCTGGAAGGGGTGCCCACCGTGGTGTACGGTTATTTCGCCCTTCTGTTCGTGACCCCAATGCTGCAAACCTTCATGCCGGAACTCCCCGGTTTCAATATGCTGGGTGCGGGAATTGTCATGGGCGTCATGATTGTTCCCTATGTCTCCTCGGTTTCCGAGGACGCCATGCGCGCTGTCCCGATGAGTCTGCGCGAAGGTTCATATGCCATGGGCGCAACGCGCTTCCAGACGGCTGTTAACGTGGTTTTTCCGGCTGCAATTTCGGGTGTTCTGGCGGCCTTTATCCTGGGTATCTCGCGCGCTATCGGCGAAACCATGGTGGTGGCAGTGGCTGCCGGCACTCAGCCCAACTTGACCTGGGACCCGACCGAATCAGCTGCTACCATCACCTCCTACATCGTTCAGGTAGCATTGGGGGATCTCCCTCACGGCAGCATTGGTTATCAGAGCATCTTCGCTGTGGGTTTGGTGCTGGTGCTGATGACCCTGGGTTTCAATATCCTGGGCCATCTGCTGCGCCGAAAATTCCGTGAGGCTTACTAATGACGACCCCTGATCTGAATAGCCTGCGCGCCATGATCGCGCAGCACAAACGCTACGACATACTGTTCGGCTTGGTCGGCTTGCTGGCCACGATGGTCGGTGTAGTGACGCTGGTGGCACTTTTCGTCGATTTGATCATGGACGGCTATCCACGCCTGACTGCAACGTTTTTTTCCAGCTTTCCGTCCCGGCATCCCGAAGAGGCTGGCATTCTTTCGTCGTGGGTCGGTTCGATCCTGGTGATGATAACTACCGCCTTGGCCGCCATCCCCATGGGCGTGGGTGCCGCCATCTATCTGGAAGAGTACGCACCAAAAAACTGGATCACTGACATTATCGAAATCAATGTCACCAATCTGGCAGGGGTGCCCTCCATTATCTACGGCCTGCTAGCCCTGGGCTTGTTTGTTTATATCCTGGATTTCGGACAGAGCATCCTGACGGCTGGGTTGACCCTGGGTTTGCTGATCCTGCCGGTTATCATCGTGGCTACCCGGGAGTCATTGCGGGCTATTCCCATCGCCATCCGCGAGGCCGCCTATGCGTTGGGCGCCACCCGCTGGCAGCTGGTCAGCGACCACCTGCTGCATTACTCCTCGGGCGGCATCATGACCGGCATCATCATAGGCATGGCACGCGCCATCGGCGAAACCGCGCCCATCATTACCATTGGCGCCCTGACCTTTATCGCGTTCCTGCCGCCGGCACCCTTTACCATTGATCCTTCCACCGATATGCCTGCCGGGCTGTTCGACTGGCTGTTCTCTCCCTTTACCGTGTTGCCTATTCAGATGTTCAACTGGGTGTCACGTCCGCAAGTAGAGTTTCAGCTCAATGCTGCCGCCACGGGCGTTGTGATCATCATTGCCACACTGTTCATGAACTCTCTGGCTATCTGGCTACGCTATCGAATCCGTAAAAACATCAAATGGTAAACACCCATCATGTCTAATCACACTCATCCGGTTGTCGGTTCGCTCAAGGCAGAGACCAGAAACTTTAATTTTTTCTATGGCAGTAATCATGCATTGAAAAATATTAACTTGCCAGTTGGAGACAGAAAAGTAACGGCGCTGATTGGGCCATCGGGCTGTGGAAAATCCACCTTGTTGCGCAGCTTTAACCGTATGCATGACCTTTACCCGGGCAACCGTTATGAAGGCGATATCCAACTGTATCCAGATAACGTAAATATGATTTCGCATGGTGTTGACCCCATAGAGGTACGCATGCGGGTTGCCATGGTTTTCCAGAAGCCAAATCCCTTCCCCAAATCCATTTTCGATAATGTGGCTTATGGACTCCGGGTACGTGGAGAAAAAAATAAGGGCGTAATCGCAGATCGGGTTGAGGAGGCGCTGAAAGGCGCGGCTTTGTGGAATGAGGCCAAGGACCGGCTCAACGATCTAGCCTTTAATCTTTCGGGCGGCCAGCAGCAGCGCTTGTGTATTGCGCGCGCCCTGGCGGCAGACCCTGAGATTCTGCTTTTTGATGAACCGACTTCCGCGCTTGACCCGATCGCCACGGCAAGCATCGAGCAATTGGTGGCTGAGCTCAAGCAGAAAGTCACGATTCTCATTGTGACGCACAACATGCAGCAGGCTGCCCGGATTTCCGATTACACTGCCTTCATGTATCTTGGGGAATTGATTGAGTTCGGGCCAACAGACGATTTGTTCGTGACCCCCAAAGTAAAACAGACGGAAGACTACATTACCGGCCGATTTGGTTGATTGGCGCACGAAATTAGCAATAGATGTCTCTGAGACGGACCCTATTGGTCCTGTCCATGGAGTCATAATTCTGTAATTATTCTGGCGGGTTACGTGTGTATGATTTGCTTGGCTGTTAACGAAGCAAATTGTGGTCAATCCGGAGATCAAAGCATGGCCAACGCTGTCAAGAATATTGCAAAATTCATCAAGCGCAATCCGGAAAGCGAAGAAGCAACGGTTTTATGGGAGTTGTGCAAGGCACTGGAAAGCAATTCGGCTTTCGAACTTCATCGGCTTTTTAACCTGGACCTCAAGTCGTTTGAAATGGCCATGGATGTGCTGGACGAATGGCGGATCGACCGACTGATCACAGAACGTCGTGTCCAGAAGTATCTGGACTTGAGTGACGACTAGTTTTACCAGAGATTAATTATTCCTTTATTGCCATTATGCCCCCTGTCGTTGACCTAGGGGTGTCACTGGATTAAGATACCCGGCTTTGTAATCGGGGTACTTGATGCGCCTTAAGCTCGTAATCGGAAACTGGAAAATGCATGGCTGCCTGGCCGAGAACAGGGCATTGCTGGATGCATTGAAGCCTGCCCTGGGTGGTTTGAAAGGCGCTGGCGTTGCCGTCTGCGCGCCATTTCCCTATCTGGCCCAATTGCAGACCGAGCTTGCTGGTACTGTCATTGGATGGGGGGCTCAAAATGTCAGCGAACAGGCCAAGGGTGCGTATACCGGTGAAGTATCAACCAGCATGCTCAAAGACTTTGGCTGCAAGTATGTAATCGTTGGTCATTCAGAGCGCCGCAGTATTTATGGCGAAACCGATGAACTCGTGGCGAAAAAATATATGGCGGCCCAGGTCGCCGGACTGATCCCGGTTCTGTGCGTTGGCGAAACGCTTGCAGAACGAGAGGGCGGTATTACCGAGAAAGTGGTCGGTCGCCAGCTTGATGCCGTCGTTCAGGCCGCGGGTGTGGAATCGCTGGCTAATGCTGTTGTTGCGTATGAGCCTGTTTGGGCTATTGGCACTGGCAAAACGGCAAGTCCTGAGCAGGCGCAGGCAGTTCATGCATTTATTCGTGGCAAGATCGCGAGTTTGAACAAACAGATTGCCGAGGGTTTGGTCATTCAGTACGGCGGCAGTGTGAAAGCCTCCAATGCGGCCGAGCTTTTTTCGCAACCTGATATTGATGGTGGCCTGATTGGCGGCGCGTCGCTTGTTGCCGATGATTTCATTGCAATATGCAAGGCTGCCTGTTAATTAGCTTATAGAGTAAACGTTCATGGAAACTCTGGTTTGGATTATTCATCTGCTGGTGTCCGCCGCACTGATCGGGCTGGTTCTTCTCCAGCACGGTAAAGGTGCAGACATGGGCGCGGCTTTTGGCAGCGGCGCGTCTGGCAGCCTGTTTGGCGCAAGCGGCTCGGCCAATTTTCTATCGCGCACTACAGCCATTCTGGCGACTGCTTTTTTTCTCACCAGCATGGGGCTGACGTACTTTTCGTTGAGTCGTTCAAAGCCTGAAGGTGTTCTGGACAAACTTCCGGCAGCCAGCAAGACGGTTCCATCCGCGCAGCCCGCTCCGTCGACGTTGCCGGCCCCGGCAAATTCGGCGGATCCAAAATCCGGAGAAATTCCCAAGTAATATTTTCCAGCGCTAACGAGTTCGCCACGGTTAACTCGGGCGCATTCATCTGACAAGCCGACGTGGTGGAATTGGTAGACACGCTATCTTGAGGGGGTAGTGACGTAAGTCGTGCGAGTTCGAGTCTCGCCGTCGGCACCATTAGTAATAATGATGTAATCATTAGACAGGACTATCCGATATCTCGTTGTTTTGTATCGGGAAATCGGGGTTTTTTTGTCTTGACAGTTTTTGCCTCGAAACACTACACTTCTTCCATAAACACCGTCCCCATGCAGGACGGTTTTTTTCGGAGGAAAGTCAGAGGATGCTGGAGAATTATCTCCCCATATTGTTGTTCATCCTGGTAGGGTTGGCCTTTGGAATTGTGCCAATAGCCGCGGGTCGTCTGCTGGCGCCCAACAAACCCGACAGCGAAAAGCTTTCCCCCTACGAATGCGGTTTCGAGGCCTTCGAGGACGCACGCATGAAGTTTGATGTGCGCTACTACCTTGTCGCCATTCTGTTCATACTGTTCGATCTCGAAATTGCCTTTCTATTTCCTTGGGCCGTCGTGCTCGAGGAAATCGGCTTGTTCGGCTTTGTCGCCATGGTGATTTTCTTGGGCATTCTTGTTGTCGGCTTCATCTATGAATGGATGAAGGGGGCGCTTGAATGGGATTAACGTTCTTGAGCCGTTGGGCGAGGGGCCTCATGCAAGACATGGGGATCGACCCGGCGAAAAAATGTGCCCGCGACACACGGCAGGCTGAGCTTGTTCGGATGGTTACAGAGCGGGCGGGAGTAATCGCAGAATGAGTCTGGAAGGCGTCTTCGAGCAGGGCTTCATCACCACCAGGGCTGATCAGCTCATCAACTACATGCGTACCGGTTCCATGTGGCCGATGACATTCGGGCTGGCCTGTTGCGCGGTGGAAATGATGCAGGCGGGTGCGTCGCGTTATGACCTTGACCGCTTCGGCATCGTGTTTCGCCCCAGCCCAAGGCAATCCGATGTCATGATCGTGGCGGGCACGCTCTGCAACAAGATGGCGCCCGCGCTGCGCAAGGTCTACGACCAGATGGCGGAGCCGCGCTGGGTCATCTCCATGGGTTCGTGTGCCAACGGTGGCGGTTATTACCATTACTCGTATTCGGTGGTGCGCGGCTGTGACCGCATCGTGCCGGTGGATATTTATGTGCCGGGTTGCCCGCCTACTGCAGAAGCGCTGCTGTTTGGCCTGATCCAGCTGCAGAACAAGATCAAACGAACCAATACGATTGCGCGCTAGGATTCGATGAGCCGGACGCTTGACGCCCTATTACTGTCTTTGCAAAACACGCTTGGCGAGTCGCTGGTGCGTGCACAAGTTCGCCTGGGCGAACTGACGGTTGAGTTGCGCGCGGAGCGCATGCTGGAATCCATGCAAACCCTGCGGGATCATCCGGATTTGCGTTATGCGCAGCTGACTGATTTATGTGGCGTGGATTTCAGTGGCTACAAGGACGAACCCTGGGAAGGGCCGCGCTTTGCGGTAGTCATGCACCTGCTCTCGATTGTTCACAATCAGCGCCTGCGGGTGCGGATTTTCTGTGAAGACGATGAACTCCCCATCGTGTCATCAGTTACGGATGTATGGCCATCGGCCAACTGGTTCGAGCGCGAGGCGTTTGACCTGTATGGCATCTTGTTCGATGGGCATCCTGATCTTCGCCGCATTCTTACGGATTATGGTTTTGTCGGTCATCCATTCAGGAAGGACTTCCCCCTGTCTGGTAATGTTGAAATGCGCTATGACCCGACACAGGGGCGCGTAATTTACCAACCGGTTTCCATCGAGCCGCGTGAAATCACCCCGCGAATCGTGCGTGAAGAGCATTACGGGGAAGGGCGCTAGTGGCTGAAATCCGTAATTACACGATGAATTTTGGCCCCCAGCACCCGGCGGCGCATGGCGTATTGCGGCTGGTGCTGGAACTGGACGGCGAGGTCATCCAGCGTGCCGACCCGCATATTGGCCTGCTGCATCGCGCCACCGAAAAGCTGGCCGAGCACAAGACCTTCATCCAGTCCGTGCCCTACATGGACAGGCTGGATTACGTCTCGATGATGTGCAACGAGCACGCATACGTCATGGCCATCGAGAAACTGGCCGGCATCGAGGTACCGATTCGCGCGCAATACATACGCGTGATGTTCGACGAGATCACACGCATACTCAACCACCTTCTGTGGATTGGTGCGCATGCGCTCGACGTGGGCGCGATGACAATGTTTCTCTATGCCTTCCGCGAGCGCGAAGACCTGATGGATTGCTACGAGGCGGTTTCCGGCGCGCGCCTGCATGCGGCCTATTACCGGCCGGGAGGCGTGTACCGCGATCTGCCGGATGTCATGCCGCAGTATCAGGCAACGAAATACCACAATGCCGAGGCAGTGAAGCAGCTCAATGAAAACCGCCAGGGCTCCATGCTGGATTTCATCGAGGATTTCACCAACCGTTTTCCGGGTTATGTGGACGAGTATGAAACCCTGCTGACCGACAACCGCATCTGGAAACAGCGTACGGTCGGCATTGGCGTGGTGTCGCCGGAACGCGCCATCGCACTGGGTTTTACCGGACCCATGCTGCGCGGATCGGGTGTGGAATGGGATTTGCGCAAGAAACAGCCTTACGAAGTCTATGACCGCATGGATTTCGATATTCCTGTGGGAGTAAACGGTGACAGCTATGACCGGTATCTCGTGCGCATGGAAGAGTTCAGGCAGAGCAACCGCATCATCAAACAGTGCGTAGACTGGTTGCGAAAGAATCCCGGGCCGGTCATTACAGATAATCACAAGTTTGCGCCACCGTCGCGTGTGGATATGAAGCAGAACATGGAAGAGCTGATTCACCACTTCAAGCTCTTCACCGAGGGCATGCATGTGCCGGAGGGCGAGTGTTACGCCGCAGTGGAACATCCCAAGGGTGAGTTCGGCATCTATCTGGTGTCTGACGGGGCAAACAAACCTTACCGGCTGAAAATTCGTGCTCCTGGTTTTGCACATCTGGCCGCGCTGGATGAAATGAGCCGCGGTCACATGATTGCCGACGTGGTGGCGATCATCGGTACGCAGGATATCGTGTTCGGTGAGATAGACAGGTAATGAGCATGCTGAGCGCCGAATCCCTCGCCTTGATCGACAAGGAAATCGCCAAATACCCGGCCGAACAGCGCCAGTCGGCGGTGATGTCGGCCCTGCGCATCGCTCAGGTAGAGAAAGGCTGGCTGTCGAACGAACTCATGGATTTCGTCGCGCATTATCTTGGCATGCAGCCCATTGCTGTGTATGAAGTGGCGACCTTCTACAACATGTACAACACCAAACCGGTCGGCAAGCACAAGATCTGCGTGTGCACCAATCTGCCATGCAAGCTGATGGGCGCTGACGAAATCGCTGACAGGCTGAAGAAAAAGCTGGGCGTCGAGTTTGGCGAAACTACCGAGGACAAGCAGTTCACACTGGTGGAAGGCGAATGCATGGGTGCCTGCGGCGATGCACCGCTGCTGCTGGTCAACAACCATCGCATGGAAAGCTTTCTCAACGAAGAGAAAGTTAATGCATTGCTCGAAGAACTGAAGAACAAATGATCCTGCAGGGCGGCCCCGTCATCTTTAATACCATGCACCTTCCGGAACCCTGGAAGCTGTCGACCTATGAGAGCACGGGCGGCTATTCCGCGCTGAAGAAAATTCTTGCCGAGAAGACGCCAGCTGAGAACATTATTGCCGAAGTCAAAACCTCGGCACTGCGCGGCCGTGGTGGTGCAGGCTTTCCGACCGGTCTCAAGTGGAGCTTCATGCCGCGTCAGTTTCCAGGCGACAAATACATCGTCTGCAATTCCGATGAAGGCGAACCGGGTACATTCAAGGATCGCGACATCATGCGTTACAACCCGCATGCGCTGATCGAAGGCATGATCATTGCCGGCTACACGCTGGGCGCGAAAGCAGGTTACAACTACATCCATGGCGAAATCTTCGACATCTACGAAGGCATGGAGCACGCGGTCGAAGAGGCGCGCGCGGCCGGGTATCTGGGCGACAATATCCTCGGTTCCGGATTCAGCTTCAACCTGTACAACCATCATGGATATGGTGCATACATCTGTGGCGAGGAAACCGCGCTGCTGGAATCCATCGAGGGCAAGAAAGGCCAGCCACGCTTCAAGCCGCCTTTCCCCGCCTCGTTTGGCCTGTACGGCAAGCCGACGACAATCAACAACACGGAAACGCTGGCCAGCATTCCCTACATCATGCGCGAGGGCGGGCAAAAGTTTCTGGAACTGGGCAAGCCCAACAATGGCGGCACCAAGCTGTTCTCCGTGTCGGGCCATGTGGAGAAGCCGGGAAATTTCGAAATTCCGCTGGGCACGCCGTTTTCCGAACTGCTGAAAATGGCCGGCGGCATCAAGGGCGGACGCAAACTGAAAGCCGTCATTCCCGGCGGCTCTTCGGCGCCGGTGTTGCCGGCAGAGATCATGATGGACTGCACCATGGATTTCGATTCCATTGCCAAGGCCGGCTCCATGCTGGGATCCGGCGCGGTGATTGTCATGGATGAAACCGTTTGCATGGTGCGCGCGCTGGAGCGGCTGTCGTATTTCTATTTCGAGGAATCCTGCGGCCAGTGCACGCCTTGCCGTGAGGGCACTGGCTGGATGTACCGCGTGGTGCATCGCATCGAACATGGCCAGGGCCGGCCAGAAGATCTAGAGTTGCTCGACCGGGTGGCGGCCAATATCGCGGGCCGCACCATTTGCGCACTGGGTGATGCGGCGGCGATGCCGGTGCAGGGCATGCTCAAACATTATCGTCACGAGTTCGAGCACCATATCGAACACAAGAAGTGCCTGGTGCAATCAGGAGCGGTGTAAACGATGGCACTGAATATCGAAATCGACGGCCAGCAGATCGAAGTGGAACCCGGTACCACGGTGATGGATGCCGCGCACAAGCTCGGCATTTACATCCCGCATTTCTGCTATCACAAGAAGCTGTCCATTGCCGCCAACTGTCGCATGTGTCTGGTGCAGGTGGAAAAGGCGCCCAAACCGCTACCCGCCTGCGCTACGCCAGTATCCGATGGCATGAAAGTGATGACACGTTCCGACTATGCCATGCAGGCGCAAAAGGGCGTGATGGAGTTTCTGCTCATCAACCATCCGCTCGACTGTCCCATCTGCGACCAGGGCGGCGAATGCCAGTTGCAGGATCTGGCGGTGGGCTATGGCGGCAGCCGTTCCGTCTATGCTGAACCCAAGCGTGTGGTGATGGAGAAAAACCTCGGACCGCTGGTTTCCACCGACATGACCCGCTGCATTCATTGCACGCGCTGCGTCCGTTTCGGGCAGGAAATCGCTGGCGTCATGGAAATGGGCCAGGCGTTCCGCGGCGAGCATGCCGAGATCATGCCCTTCATCGACAAGACCATTGATTCCGAATTGTCGGGAAACATCATTGATCTGTGCCCGGTGGGCGCGCTGACCTCCAAGCCTTTCCGCTACGCCGCGCGCTCATGGGAGCTGTCACGCAGGAAAGGCGTGAGCCCGCATGATTCGCTGGGTTCCAATCTGCAAATCCAGGTCAAGAACGGCAAGGTGATGCGTGTGCTGCCGCTGGAAAACGAAGATGTCAACGAATGCTGGCTGTCTGACCGCGATCGCTTCTCTTACGAAGGCCTCAACAGCGAAGACCGGTTAACCAAACCGATGATCCGCAAGGATGGCGCATGGGTGGAAGCCGACTGGCAGGAAGTACTTTCGCTTGTCGCCAGCAAGTTGCGTGAGATTCAGGTCAAGCACGGCGCGGATCAGATCGGCGCTCTGGCAGCGCCTGCGCAGACAACAGAAGAATACTATCTGCTGCAAAAACTCATGCGCGGCCTGGGTTCCGGAAATATTGACCATCGCCTGCGCCAGAGTGATTTCCGGCTGGACGACAAGGCGCACGGCGCGTTCTGGCTGGGCATGCCGGTGGCGGCGCTCAACACGCTCGACCGTTTCCTGATCGTCGGTTCCACGCTGCGCAAGGACCATCCGCTGCTGGCCCTGCGTTTGCGTCAGGCCGTGCGCCATGGCGCGGGCATGAATTTGATCAATCCCGTGGTCGACGATTATCTGTGCAAGGTGGCGAACAAGTCTGTTGTTTCGCCGGAGGGCATGGTTGCCGCGCTAGCCGGACTGGTTCGCGCACTAGCTGAAAGCAAGGGCGAAGCTGTGCCGGCCATGGTTGTCAACGCAAACGTCACACCAGAAATCAAGTCCATCGCCGAAAGCATGTCAGGCGGCGAGAACAAGGGAATCTTCCTCGGCAATCTTGCGCAGCATCACCCTCGCTATGCCGAGATGCACACGCTCGCGCAGGAAGCCGCACGGCTTTGCGGTGCAGCGCTTGGCGTGCTGGGTGATGCAGGCAACGCGCTGGGCGCGGTTGCGGCAGGCGCCATTCCCGGTCGTGGTGCAATGGGCGCGCAGGCCGTCACGGGCATGAACGCCGCGCAGATGATTGCTAGTCCGCGCAAGGCTTACATTCTGATGGGCGCAGAGCCTGAATTCGATTGCCACGACCCGGTTGCCGCTTTGGCAGCCATGAAGCAGGCTGAATTCGTTGTGGCACTGTCACCCTTCAAGCATGGCGCGCTCGACTATGCGGATGTGCTGTTGCCGGTTGCGCCGTTTACCGAAACATCCGGCACCTACATCAATGCCGAAGGCCGGTTGCAAAGCTTTAATGGCGCGGTCAAGCCGCTGGGCGAAACGCGGCCAGCCTGGAAGGTGCTTCGTGTGCTGGGCAACCTGTTGAACCTCTCGGGCTTTGATCAGGATTCCAGCGAAGCGGTTCGGGCCGAAGCTTTGGGCCAGGATGCGCAGGAACGCATGCAGCGTTTCATGAATAACCGCGTCGAGCCGATTCATGTTTCGGCGGCTGTGCCGGAAGAAATGGAACGCGCCAGGCTTGAACGAATTGGCGAAGTTCCGATTTACCAGACAGATGCCATCGTGCGCCGCGCCAGCTCGCTGCAACGCACGGCGGATGCGGCGCCGCCCGTGGCTAGGGCTTCAGGCATGCTGCTGGAAAAGCTTGGCATTCAGGGCGGCGGCATGGCCATCATCCGCCAGGGGCAGGGCTCCATCGTGATCAGGGTAGACCGTGATGACTGCCTGCCAGCCAATTGCGTGCGCCTGCCGGGTGCCCACGCCGTCACCGCATCACTGGGACCGCTTTTCGGTGAACTGACCATGGAGCGCGCATGATGGAGTGGCTGCAGAATCTCCTCGGCCCGGCCTGGACGCCCATCTGGACGCTGGTCAAGATCATGATCATCGTCATTCCGCTCATGCTGTCGGTGGCTTACCTGACTTACGCGGAAAGAAAGATCATCGGCTGGATGCAGGTGCGCATCGGACCCAACCGCGTGGGTTATCAGGGTCTGCTGCAACCCATCGCCGACGCGGTCAAGCTGCTGATGAAGGAAATCATCATTCCTTCCGGCGCCAACAAGGGCCTGTTCATCCTTGGCCCGATCCTGGCCATCGCGCCCGCGCTGGCCGCCTGGGCGGTAATTCCCTTCACGGAGAACTGGGTGCTGGCCAACATCGATGCCGGGCTGCTGTATGTCATGGCCATCACCTCGATGGGCGTGTACGGCGTCATTGTCGCGGGCTGGGCATCCAACTCGAAATACGCCTTTCTGGGCGCGATGCGTTCAGCCGCTCAGATCGTTTCCTACGAAATCGCCATGGGCTTCGCGCTGGTTGGCGTGCTGATGGCCTCGCAATCCCTCAATCTGATCGATATCGTCAAGGGGCAGGAGGGCGGCTTCTGGCACTGGTATTTCCTGCCGCTGTTCCCGCTGTTCATGGTCTACCTGATTGCCGGCGTGGCCGAAACCAACCGCGCGCCGTTCGATGTGGCGGAGGGCGAGTCCGAGATCGTCGCCGGTTTCCACGTGGAATATTCCGGCATGGCCTTCGCCGTGTTTTTCCTGGCGGAATACGCCAACATGATTCTGGTCGCGGCGCTGACGACGCTGATGTTTTTGGGAGGCTGGCTGTCGCCGTTCCCGTTCCTGCCAGATGGCTTCATCTGGTGGGCGCTCAAGACCGCCTTTGTCCTGTTCCTGTTCCTGTGGTTCCGCGCCACCTTTCCGCGTTACCGGTATGACCAGATCATGCGTCTGGGCTGGAAGGTGTTCATTCCCATCACCATCGTCTGGATCGTGGTGGTGGGTGCGGCCATGCAAACCCCCTATGGGCGTTTCTTCCATTAAGGGCCAGGCATGAAGCGACTGATCAACTTCTTCAACAGCCTGCTGCTCATCGAGTTGCTCAAGGGCATGCGTCTCACGGGGCGCTATCTGTTTTCGCGCAAGATCACGATCCAGTTCCCGGAAGAGAAAACCCCGCAGAGTCCGCGCTTCCGTGGCCTGCATGCGCTGCGCCGCTACCCCAACGGCGAGGAACGCTGCATCGCCTGCAAATTGTGCGAAGCGGTCTGCCCGGCGCTGGCGATCAAGATCGAATCCGAGCAGCGTGCCGATGGCACACGACGCACCACGCTCTATGACATTGATCTGACCAAATGCATTTTCTGCGGCTTCTGCGAGGAATCCTGCCCGGTCGATTCAATCGTCGAAACACACATTCTGGAATACCACGGCGAAAAGCGCGGCGACCTGTATTACACCAAGCCCATGCTGCTGGCGGTGGGCGACAAGTACGAAGCAGAAATCGCCGCTCGGCGCGCGCAGGATGCCCAATACCGGTGACGAGATGACATTCACGCAATTCATTTTCTATTTCTTCTCCGCCATCCTGCTGTTTGCCGGATTGCGTGTGATTACCGCGCGCAACCCGGTGCATGCGGCACTGAATCTGGTGCTGGCCTTTTTTACCGCGGCTGGTTTGTGGATGACGCTGGAAGCAGAGTTTCTCGCCATCACCCTGGTGCTGGTGTATGTCGGCGCGGTCATGGTGCTGTTCCTGTTCGTGGTGATGATGCTCGACATCAATCTGGATAGATTGAGGGAAGGCTTTTGGGATTATCTTCCGCTTGCCTTGCCGGTGGCGATTCTGCTGATGCTGGAAATGGCGGTGGTGCTGGGCGGCCGATTCTTTGGTCTCGACAAGGCCGCCGCGCCTGCCGCGCATCCGGCGGACTACAGCAATACCAAGGAACTGGGCCGGCTGCTTTACACGGAATACGTTTACCCGTTTGAAATCGCCGCCGTCATCCTGCTGGTGGCGATTGTCGCGGCGATTGCACTGACCATGAGAAAGAGGAAAGACACCAAATATGTTGACCCGGCCAAACAGGTGCTCGTCAAACGCGCGGACCGCGTACGGCTGGTCAAGATGAAAGCGGAAAAGGGGTCAGGGGAGGAGCAGTCGTGATTTCGTTGTCGCATTACCTCATCCTCGGTGGGTTGCTGTTCGCCATCAGCGTTCTGGGCATATTCCTCAATCGCAAAAACGTCATCATTCTGCTGATGGCAATTGAACTGATGCTACTGGCCGTCAACATGAACTTCGTCGCCTTCTCGCATTACCTGGGCGACACGGCCGGGCAGGTGTTCGTGTTCTTCATCCTGACCGTGGCGGCGGCCGAGTCGGCCATCGGCCTGGCCATACTGGTGGTGCTGTTCCGCAATTTGCGCACCATCAATGTGGATGATCTGGACAGGTTGAAAGGGTAACCAGATGGCAATGCAATCCTGGTACCTCCTCGTTCCGCTCGCCCCGCTTTTCGGCGCCATCATCGCCGGACTGTTTGGCAAGTTCATTGGCCGCACCTTGTCGCATGTCGTCACCATCACCGGTGTGGCCATTGCCTTCATCGCATCGGTGGTGGTTTTCCAGGACGTGCAGGCCGGTCACACCTTCAACGGCAGCGTGTACACCTGGATGACCAGCGGCAATGTGCGATTCGAAGTCGGCTTCCTCATCGACCCGCTGACCACCATGATGATGCTGGTGGTGACTTTCGTTTCGCTGATGGTGCACATCTACACCATCGGCTACATGCAGGACGATCCCGGCTACCAGCGCTTCTTCAGCTACATCTCGCTGTTCACCTTCTCGATGCTGATGCTGGTGATGAGCAACAACTTTTTGCAGCTGTTCTTTGGCTGGGAAGCGGTGGGCCTGGTGTCCTACCTGCTGATCGGCTTCTGGTACACGCGCGAGTCGGCGATCTATGCCAACCTCAAGGCCTTCCTGGTCAACCGGGTGGGCGACTTCGGTTTCATTCTCGGCATTGGTCTGGTGCTGGCGCATTTCGGTTCGCTGGATTACGCGACCGTGTTCGCGCGCGCGCCGGAACTGGCTGGTCAGTCCATCACGCTGTGGAAGGACCATGAATGGTCATTGATGACGGTGATCTGCATCCTGCTGTTCATCGGCGCCATGGGCAAGTCGGCACAGTTCCCGCTGCATGTGTGGCTGCCGGATTCCATGGAAGGCCCGACGCCAATCTCGGCGCTGATCCACGCCGCCACCATGGTGACGGCCGGCATTTTCATGGTCACGCGCATGTCGCCGCTGTTTGAACTGTCCGACACGGCGCTGTCCTTCGTCATGGTCATTGGCGCCATCACTGCGCTGTTCATGGGTTTCCTCGGCATCATCCAGAACGACATCAAGCGGGTGGTGGCGTACTCGACGCTTTCGCAACTCGGTTACATGACCGTGGCGCTGGGCGCATCGGCTTATTCCGTGGCGGTATTCCACCTGATGACGCATGCCTTCTTCAAGGCACTGCTGTTCCTGGCTGCCGGTTCGGTCATCATCGGCATGCACCACAACCAGGACATTCGCTACATGGGCGGGCTGAAAAAATACATGCCGCTGACCTGGGTGACATCCCTGATCGGCTCGCTGGCGTTGATCGGCACACCTTTCCTGTCCGGTTTTTATTCCAAGGACAGCATCATCGAGGCGGTGAAATTCTCGCATCTGGCGGGTTCCGGTTTTGCCTATTTTGCTGTGACCGCGGGCGTATTCGTGACCGCGTTCTATTCCTTCCGCATGTACTTCCTGGTGTTCCACGGCAAGGAGCGGTTTCATAACGCTCACCATCATCATCACGAAGTACAGGAACATGGAGAAGAGGCGCATGGCGACCACACGCCGCACGAGTCTCCATGGGTGGTAACGATTCCGTTGCTGGCGCTTGCGGTGCCGTCGCTGGTCATCGGTTACATGACCATCGGCCCGATGCTGTTTGGCGATTATTTCGGCAATGCCATTTATGTATCGGACCGTCATTCAGGCATGCAGGAGCTGGCCCATCACTTCCACAGCGCGTTTGCCATGGGACTGCATTCCGTGATGACCCTGCCGTTCTGGCTGGCGGCCGCGGGGGTGGGCACGGCATGGTTCTTCTATCTCAAGCGCCAGGACATCCCGGCCATGATCCAGAAGAAGTTCAGCCTGATCTATGCCATCCTCGACCGCAAGTACGGCTTTGATGCATTCAATGACTGGTTCTTTGCCGGCGGCGCCCGTCTTCTGGGTGGAAGCCTGTGGCGGCGCGGCGACCAGACCGTCATCGACGGCTGGCTGGTGAACGGCTCGGCCAGGCTGGTGGGCTGGAGCTCACGCGTGATCCGGCATGTGCAGTCCGGCTACATTTATCACTACGCCTTTGCCATGATCATTGGCGTGTTTGTGCTGGTGACGTGGTTCGTCAAGGCAACGGCTTAAAGAAGAAAGACAAGCATGTTTGGAATGCCGCCTCTTAGTCTGGTTATCTGGGTGCCGATCATCGGCGGCCTTGCCGTGCTCGCCACCGGCAGCGACAAGAATGCGCCCCTGGCTCGTCTGCTGGCGCTGATCGTCGCGGCTGCCGGCTTCATCGTTTCCATTCCGCTTTATACCGGCTTCGATGCCTCCACAAGCGCCATGCAGTTCGAGGAGCTGCTGCCGTGGATATACCGCTTCAACGTCAACTATCACCTGGGCGTGGACGGTATTTCCATGCCCTTCATTCTGCTCAACAGTTTTATCACGCTGCTGGTTGTGATCGCGGGCTGGGAAGTGATCCAGAAGAAAGTTGCCCAATACATGGCGGCTTTCCTCATCATGTCCGGCCTGATCAATGGCGTGTTCGCCGCCCTGGATGCCGTGCTGTTCTATGTTTTCTTCGAGTCCCTGCTGATTCCGATGTACTTGATCATCGGCGTATGGGGTGGGCCGAACCGGGTTTACGCGGCGATCAAGTTCTTTCTCTATACGCTGGTGGGTTCGCTGCTGATGCTGGTGGCATTCATCTACCTGTATTTCCAGTCGGGTGGCAGTTTCGAGATACTCGATTTCCACAAGGTCGCCATCGGCATGACAGCGCAGGAACTGCTGTTCATTGCCTTCTTCTTTGCCTTCGCGGTGAAGGTGCCGATGTGGCCGGTGCATACCTGGCTGCCCGATGCGCACGTGGAGGCGCCCACCGGCGGTTCGGTGGTGCTGGCGGCCATTACGCTGAAGGTTGGTGCTTACGGATTTCTGCGTTTTGCCATGCCCATCGTGCCGGACGCCAGCCATGAACTCGCCTGGATCATGATCACGCTGTCGCTGATTGCTGTGGCCTACATCGGTCTGGTGGCGCTGGTGCAGGCGGACATGAAGAAGCTGATTGCTTATTCGTCGATTGCGCACATGGGTTTCGTCACGCTGGGTTTTTTCATTTTCAACCCGCTGGGCATCGAGGGTGGGCTGGTGCAGATGATTTCCCACGGTTTCATTTCCGGCGCCTTGTTCCTGTGCATCGGCGTCATGTACGACCGGCTGCATTCCCGCCAGATCAAGGACTACGGCGGCCTGGCCAATAAAATGCCAGTGTTCGCGGCCTTCTTCATGCTGTTCGCCATGGCCAACTCCGGTTTGCCCGCCACCAGTGGTTTCGTCGGTGAATTCATGGTCATCATGGGCGCGACCAAGGTCAATTTCTGGTACGCCTTTGTCGCCGCCACCACACTGATTTTTGGCGCGGCCTATACCCTGTGGATGTACAAGCGAGTAGTGTTCGGCAATGTAACCAACCCGCATGTGGAAGAAATGCGGGACATCAACAAGCGCGAATTCCTGGTGCTGGGCGTGCTGGCTGTCTGCGTGCTGGTCATGGGCCTCTACCCCAAACCCTTCACCGATGTGATGCATGCGTCCGTCAATGATCTGCTGACGCATGTCAGCCAGAGCAAGCTGCCTTGAGAGGTCCGGGAATATGACTTTTAACATGACTGACCTCATCCCGCTGCTGCCGGAAATCTTCCTGCTGGCCATGCTGTCGTTCATCCTCATCGTGGATGTCATGCTGAAGGACGAGCAGCGCTTCATCACCTATGTGCTGTCGCTGATTACGCTGGCGGGCTGCGCCTGGCTGACCTTCAAGGGCCTGAATACCGAGCCGGTGTATGTGATGTCTTCCATGTTCGTCGACGACGCCATGGCGGATGTGCTGAAGCTGGCGCTCTATCTGGCCGTGGCCATCATGATGGTGTATTCGCGCAGCTATCTTCAGCTTCGCGGTCTCTACAAGGGCGAATACTACGTGCTGACGCTGTTTGCCACGCTGGGCATGATGGTGATGATTTCCGCCAGCCATTTCCTCACGCTGTATCTGGGTCTGGAACTGCTGTCGCTGTCGCTGTATGCCATGGTCGCGCTTAACCGCGATTCGCCGGTGGCGACCGAAGCCGCCATGAAATATTTTGTGCTGGGCGCCATCGCTTCCGGCATGCTGCTTTACGGCATGTCCATGATCTACGGCAGCACCGGCTCGCTGCTGTTGTCCGATGTGTCGGTGGCCCTGCAGGAAGGCATCGGCCAAAAGATTCCGCTGGTATTCGGCGTGGTGTTCATCGTCGCCGGCCTGGCCTTCAAGCTGGGCGCGGTGCCGTTCCACATGTGGGTGCCGGACGTGTATCAGGGCGCGCCCACGCCGGTAACACTGTTCATCAGCAGCGCGCCCAAGCTCGCCGCCTTCGCCTTCACCATCCGCCTGCTGGTGCAGGGGCTGGAAGTGCTGCACACCGACTGGCGCGACATGCTCATCCTGTTGTCCGTGCTGTCCATGGCCCTCGGCAACATCACCGCCATCGCGCAGACCAATCTGAAACGCATGCTGGCGTATTCCACCATTTCGCACATGGGCTTCCTGCTGCTGGGCATCCTGGCCGGCAGCCAGAACGGCTACAGCGCCTCCATGTTCTACAGCGTGGTGTATGCGCTGATGAGCTTGGGCGGCTTTGGCATGATCCTGCTGCTATCTCGCCAGGGCTTTGAATCCGAGGAACTCGACGACCTCAAGGGCCTCAACCAGCGCAGCCCCTGGGCCGCCTTCCTCATGCTGCTGCTGATGTTCTCCATGGCCGGCATTCCGCCCACTGTGGGCTTCTACGCCAAGCTCTCCGTGTTGCAGGCTGTGGTCGAAGCCGACCTGATCTGGCTGGCCGTGGTCGCCGTCCTGTTCTCGCTGATCGGCGCGTACTACTACCTGCGCATCGTCAAGCTCATGTACTTCGACGAGCCCATCCAGAGCGCACCCATCCAGGCCAGCTCCGACATGCGCCTGGCGTTGTCAGTCAATGGCCTCGCCATCCTGGTGCTCGGCATCCTGCCGGGACCATTGATGAACATCTGCGCCATCGCCATCCAGGCGTCGCTTTAACCCGGGAACCTCGGCTGAATCACAGTGCCACAGAGAGCACGGTGTAAAGCCGGGATTTTGGCGCAAAGCGCATCCATCCGGCCGGTGATTGGTCCGGTTAGGTCACCCCGCTGGTTTCTTGCCATGATCCGTGCCGCTTTGTCCCTGAAACTTCAGGGCAAATGAATGGGGGTGGGGATTTGCCTCCTCAGCCGCGAATACCAAGCGCCTTGCTTGACAGGTCTGAACAGCTCAAATAGAGTTTTTAAAACAATGGCCCGCGCATTGCACGCCTGCCGACCTTGCGGAGAATCGTTTCAATCCGTCACGCACAGGAGAGGCCGTGTCACATGGAATGCATTCAATCAGGCAATACCCGGTCAAGCCGGCAAGTTTGTTTTCATCTGTGCTCCCGGCTTGCCAGGAAATTCGAACTTGGCCCCTTTGAATTTCCTATGCTGTCTAATTAACGTTATGCATCAGGGAGCCGACCTTGCGTTGGTACGCTGACAATTCCGAGCTAAACGGTATTCGTGAAGCGGAGATACCGGACATACTTTTGTTCGGTGGGATTTCTGTGGCGCCACATGATGAAGCACCACTGAGACAAGCCATCGAATTGGTGAAGGGCAAATATGGGCATCCAAGGGCGCCAGTAAAGTGGAACTTCAAAGACCTAAAAGCGCTTTATGAGAAGCAAAATCAAACAGCCCTATATGAACAGTTGAAAGGCACTTCGAAGCATTGGAGAGAAGAAATTTTCCAAGCTGCGAATGAGTTCGACTTCACGATTATTGTTGCGTGTGTTTAGTCCTACAGCATCAAACGAGCAAACATCAAAGACAATAAATTTGCTCTTACGCAATACGTATTTTCAAATGGGCTGATGAGGCTTGCATTGCATGCTCAAGAAACAAAACCAGACCGTGTTCAAGTTATTCTAGATTGGCCAGACAAAGGCGATTCGAAATCATTTGATTCAGAGTATGCGTCTGCATTTTCAAAAGGAAAAACAGCAGACGGAAGCGTTACCTATTATTCTGGACCGCTTTCAAACCTTGGCTTCTTGGATTCCGTCACGTTCACAAACATGCATCACAACACCCTTCTTCAGTTTGCAGACCTTGTTGTAGGTGCAGCGAGAGAGCTGATTGAGTGTGCTTACGAAAAGAAGAAAGATGCCTTTGGGGTTGATGCGCTGAAATTGGTATCTAAGCATTTCCGTGGGGCGCCAAATCATATTTATGGTCGTGGTATTAGTGTGCCCAGCGGTAATGCAAAATTGCGCACGGCAGTGCAGGCATACGTCAAGGAAAATCTGAATGCATAACACTGCGGTCTATTAAAGGGGCTAGGCTCAAATTATTTTTCATCATTCCCTCGCCTCACTCACTCATAGGGTGTTGCGACAGGCGCCGGCCCATGGACAACATGGGTCGTCAATTTGCCGCCATTGAAACGATGCAGCAGAAACCCGCCCGGTTCCAGCGTCCAGGCAAGCGGGCTGTCGGCCCGGGTATCCAGGTGAATCTGGTGGGCGGTGCTGGGACAGATGCAGGCGGGAATGCCGGCCCATGTAGTGAACACGCTGCGGTGCACGTGGCCGCAGGCGATTCCGATGACGTGTCCGTGTGCTGACAGCCCATCCGCCAGGGCCTGGTGATTGCCCAGCTTGATGGCGTCCATGCCGGGTATGCCGCAGTCGAAGGGCGGGTGGTGCAGGAAGATCATTGTCGGCCCGGGGTTGCCGGCAAGCTGCGCGTGCAGCCAGTCCAGACGGTCCGTGCACAGCCAGCCGCCTTCATTGCCTTCGTCGAGCGTGTCGAGGCACAGGATGCGCAAGTCCGGCAAGTCGATGGCGTATTGCAAATGACCGGCTGACTGGGCGGGCAGTGCGGGTGTGCCGCCAAACACTTCCCGCATGCCGGCGCGGCGGTCGTGGTTGCCGGGCATGACGGTGCAGGGCATTTTCAGGCGATCGAGTTGCGATTTGAGGCGCAGGTATTCTGCCGCGCTGCCAGAATCCGCGAGGTCGCCGCTGGCGATGACGAGATCGGGCAGCTGGGGCAGGGCGTTGATGCGGTCGATGCAGGCAGCCAGACAGGCGAAGGTGTCGACCTTGCCTTCGATCAGTTCCCCCGGCTGGCGGAGATGCGTGTCGCTGATTTGCGCAAACAGGCTCATGATTCAGAGTCCTTTCGGTAGGGCCCTTCGAGTTCGCTGACATAGGTTTCCACGACGCGGCCTTCGCGCTGCAGGAAGTTTTCGACGGCTTGTCTGAAACCCTCGTCCGCCAGCCAGTGCCGCGAGCGGGTAACGACGGGAAGAAAACCGCGCGCGAGTTTGTGTTCTCCCTGCGCGCCGCCTTCGAAGATTTTCAGCCCGGTTTGAATGCAGTATTCCATGCCCTGGTAATAGCAGGTTTCGAAGTGCAGGCCAGGCACCTGTTCCAGCGCGCCCCAGTAGCGGCCATACAGCCGTTCGCCGTCATGCAGGTTCAGGGCGCTGCACACCGGCTGGCCATGCCTGTAACCCAGCACCATCAGGATGTGCGGCGATAGCTGTTCGCCCAGCCGGCGAAAGAAATCCGCATTGAGATAGGGCGTGGAACGGTGCAGGCGGTAGGTGCGCTCGTAGCATCGATGAAAAAATTCCCAGTCGGATTCGCGGATGTCGCGGCCGCCACGGATGTCGAAACGGACGCTGGCATCGACAACCTTGCGCCGTTCCTGGCGGATTTTCTTGCGCTTGTCGTGCGACAGCGTGGCCAGAAAGTCATTGAAGTCGCGATAACCCGGGTTGGGCCAGTGGAACTGGTAGCCCTGCCTGAGCAGCAGATCGCTTTGCGCCAGGGCCGTGTCGCCGGGCTCGTCCGGAAACAGGCAGTGAAACGAAGACAGGCCGTTTGAGCTGGCGAATTCGATTGCGGCTTGCACGAGTTGCTGCCTGTCAGCCCCCGGGAGGGCCAACACGCGCGGGCCGGGCACGGGCGTGAAGGGAATGGCGCACAGCAGCTTGGGAAAATACGGCCGGCCGGTCTGTTCAAAGGCATCGGCCCAGCGCCAGTCGAACACGTATTCGCCGTATGAATGCGTTTTGAGATACAGCGGCATCGCGGCAACCAGCCGGTTGCCTTGCCACATGCCAAGGTGATGCGGTTGCCAGCCGGTTTGGGCCGACACGCAGCCGCTGGCTTCCAGCGCATGCAGAAACGCGTGTTTGAGGAAGGGCTGTGGCCCGGCCATGGAGTCCCATTCGGCGGCCGGGAATTGGTCCATGCCGATGGCAAACGCCAAAGTGTTCGCTTCCGGAATCAGGGGATTTCCTCCAAAATGACGGCTTTTGTTTCTTCGACTCGGATCAGCATGAATCTACACGAGTTTCAGGCCAAGGCGCGGCTCAGGGAAAAGGGAATCTCCACCCCGCGCGGCGAGGCAGCCGGCAGTGCGGAAGCCGCGCGCGCGGCCGCGGAAAAACTGGGCGGCAACGCCTGGGTGGTCAAGGCGCAAGTGCATGCGGGCGGACGGGGCAAGGCGGGCGGCGTCAAGCTCGCGAAAAGCCCGGACGAGGTGCAGGCCATTGCCGCGTCTTTGATCGGCAGGCCGCTGGTGACGTACCAGAACGCGCCGGATGGCCAGCCGGTGAACCAGGTGCTGGTGGAAGAAACCCTGGCCATCGAGCGCGAGTTGTACCTTTCCCTGCTGGTGGATCGCGAGGCGGAGAAGATCGCCGTGGTCGCGTCGGCATCGGGCGGCATGGACATCGAGGAAGTGGCGCGCGTCAGTCCGGAAAAAATCCTCAAGGCGCATTGCGATCCCGTCAATGGGCTGATGCCGTATCAATGCCGCGAGCTGGCGTTCGGGCTGGGATTGAAGGCGGAGGCCTTCCAGGATTTTTGCAAGCTGCTGCCGCAGCTATACAAATTATTCGTAGACAGCGATCTATCGCTGCTTGAAATCAATCCGCTGATCGTGACCAGGGACAACCGCGTGCTGCCGCTCGACTGCAAGATGAGCGTGGATGACAACGCGCTGTACCGGCAAAAGGCGCTGGCGGAAATGAACGACATGAGCCAGATCGATGCCAAGGAAGCCATCGCGCACGAGGCGGGCATCAATTACATTGCGCTGTCCGGCAACATCGGCTGCATGGTGAATGGCGCGGGTCTGGCGATGGCGACCATGGATCTGATCAAGCTGCATGGCGGCGAGCCGGCCAATTTTCTGGACGTGGGCGGCGGCGCGACAGCCGAGACCGTGGCCAAAGCCTTCAAGATCATTCTGGCCGACGCCAACGTGAAGGCGGTGCTGGTGAATATTTTTGGCGGCATCATGCGCTGCGACATCATCGCCGACGGCATTGTCACGGCAGTGAAAGAAGTCGGCGTGAAAATCCCGGTGGTCGTGCGGCTGGAAGGCACCAATGTGGACCTGGGAAAACAGAAACTGAAGGAAAGCGGGCTGGCGATCATCACCGCGGATGACCTGACCGATGCGGCCATCAGGGCCGTGCAGTCGGTGAAGGGTGAGGCGGCATGAGCATACTCATCAACACAAACACCAAAGTCATCTGCCAGGGCTTTACCGGCAAGCAGGGCACCTTCCATTCCGAGCAGGCGATTGCCTATGGCACGAAAATGGTCGGCGGCGTGACGCCGGGCAAGGGTGGCCAGGCGCATCTGGATTTGCCCGTATTCAATACCGTGCGGGATGCAGTGAAAGCCACCGGCGCGAATGCATCGGTGATTTATGTGCCGGCAGCCTTTGCGGCGGATTCGATTCTGGAAGCGGCGGATGCGGGCGTTGAAGTCATTGTCTGCATCACCGAAGGCGTGTCGGTGCTGGACATGATGAAGGTCAAGGCCGCGCTGAAATCGACAGGCGCCAAACTCATCGGGCCGAACTGTCCCGGCATCATCACCTCGGGCGAATGCAAGATCGGCATCATGCCGGGCTTTATCCACCAGAAGGGCAAGGTCGGCATCGTCTCGCGTTCGGGTACGCTGACGTATGAAGCCGTCTGGCAGACCACGCGCGCCGGCCTGGGGCAGACAACCTGCGTGGGCATCGGCGGCGACCCGATCAAGGGGCTGGACTTCATCGATTGCCTGGAGATGTTCCAGAACGATCCTGAAACCGAAGCCATCATCATGGTGGGCGAGATTGGCGGCACGCGCGAAGAAGAGGCGGCCGAGTACATCAAATCGAACGTTACCAAGCCGGTAGCCGGCTACATTGCCGGGCTGACAGCACCGAAAGGCAAGCGCATGGGCCACGCCGGTGCCATCATCGCGGGCGGCAAGGGCACGGCTGATGCGAAGATCGCCGCGCTGGAAAAAGCGGGCGTGGTGGTGGCGCGCAGTCCGGCGGGCATTGGTGATGCCATGCTCGAAGCGATCAGCAACCGAAAATGAAACTTGCAATTGCGCAGCTCAATCTGACTGTCGGCGACCTCAAGGGGAATGCCGAGAAGATGGCTGCTTCCGCGCGCGAAGCGAAGGCGGCGGGAGCGAGCCTGATGCTGACGCCAGAAATGTCGATTAGCGGCTACGCGCCAGAAGATCTGGTTTTGCGCGAGGATTTTTGTTCCGACTGCGAAGCTGCCGTCCAGTCACTGGCTGCTCTGGTGCCAGATATCACGATCATCGCCGGCTTTCCTCATCGTGTCGGCAAGGACTGTTACAACGCGGCGGCGGTGCTGCAGGGCGGCAGGATCGCGACGATTTATCACAAGCAGAAACTGCCCAATCACTCGGTTTTCGATGAAATCCGGACATTCAGGGCGGGCGAATCCGCCTGCGTGTTTGACGTGGAGGGTGTGCGCTTCGGCTTGAATATCTGCGGTGATGTCTGGGAAGCCGGTCCGGCGGAATTGGCTGCCGCAGCGGGCGCGAAAATACTGCTGGTTCCCAATGCTTCACCCTTCCATTTGAACAAGCGGGTCGAGCGGCACCACGTGTGCGGCGCGCGCATCGAGGAAACCGGCATACCCCTGGTGTACTGCAACCTGGTGGGCGGACAGGACGAGCTGGTATTTGATGGCGCGTCCTTTGTCATGGATGGGCAGGGCAGGATCACGCATCAGTTTCCGGCCTGGCAAGTAGGACTTTATTTCGTTGACACGGATGGCGAAACAGTCAGGCCGGGCCAGCAGTCAGCGCCTGGAGACAATGACGCCGACGCCTATCAGGCGCTGGTGACGGGTGTACGGGATTATGTGGCCAAGAACGGTTTCCCCAGTGTGATCCTGGGGCTGTCCGGCGGAATCGATTCCGCCTTGACGCTGGCCGTGGCAGTGGATGCGCTGGGGGCGGATCGCGTTCACACCGTCATGATGCCCTCTGAGTTCACGGCCAGCATCAGTCTGGAAGATGCGCTGGAAATGGCGGAAATACTGAAAGTGAAATACAGCGAAATCGCCATCAAGCCAATCTACGATGTCTTTATTGATCAGCTTGCGGACGAGTTTGACCAGTTGCCGTTTGATACGGCCGAGGAAAACATCCAGGCGCGCGCGCGCGGCACCCTGCTCATGGCACTGTCGAACAAGTTTGGCCATCTGGTGCTGACGACCGGCAACAAGAGTGAAATGGCGGTGGGCTACGCCACCTTGTATGGCGACATGGCGGGTGGTTTCGCGGTATTGAAGGATGTGCCCAAAACACTGGTTTATCGTTTGTCGAATTACCGCAATGTGATTTCACGCGTGATTCCCCAGCGCATCATCGACCGGCCGCCTTCGGCCGAACTGCGCCCCAACCAGACTGACCAGGATCATCTGCCGCCGTATGAAATACTCGACGCCATCATCGAGGCTTATGTCGAGCGTGACCAGTCGGCTGCCCAGATCGTGGCGCAGGGATTTAACCCGGCAATCGTCAAGCGGATACTGCGTCTGATCAATCTGGCCGAGCACAAGCGGCGTCAGTCCGCGCCCGGCATCCGCATCACGCCGCGCAATTTTGGCAAGGATCGCCGCTATCCGATAACATGCCGGTATCGCCCTGAAGAAAATCTGTAGGAGAAGAGACATGAAGAAAATCGAAGCCATCATCAAGCCTTTCAAACTCGACGAGGTGCGTGAAGCCTTGTCTGAAATCGGGGTCAGCGGACTGACCGTGACCGAGGTCAAGGGCTTCGGCCGGCAAAAGGGCCATACCGAACTCTATCGCGGGGCCGAATACGTGGTCGATTTTCTGCCCAAGCTGAAACTGGAGCTGGTCGTTGCCGAGAGCCAGGCGGAACGGGCAGTCGAAGCCATCATCAACGCCGCCCGCACTGGCAAGATCGGCGACGGCAAGATTTTTGTCAGTAGCGTGGAGCAGGTGGTCCGGATCAGGACCGGCGAATCCGGCGAGGCGGCGATTTAACAGGCTGTTGAAAAACTACTGCGGTGGTCATCTGTGGCGTTGCGCAGTGCTCGGAATCCTCATGTATACCGCATATATTCCGGTTCCTGTGCGCCGCGGGTCTTGCTTCTAGCCATCCTCGCGACGTTTTTCTACAACCTGCTAATTGATGGCGTCAACGGGGCTGGCGCCAACAAGTTGATCTTTTACCAGAACTTCCACCAGGTTTTATCAGAAGTATCAACACCTTGAGCGTATTTGCTCTTGGGATAGTTGAGCTTTAGCACACGCAGGGCATCATCCCTCAGATCGGCAATACCCAGTTTGTCATAGGCCACGACCATGATGGCAAGGGCTTCCTCGACAGCGGGCGCTTCGGGGTAAGAAGAAACCACGCTTTTTGCCCGGTTGGCCGCGGCGACATAGGCCTCGCGTTTCAAATAATACTTGGCGACATGGACTTCGTTCAGCGCAATGGCGTTGACCAGGTATTTCATGCGGGCCTGGGCATCCGCGGCATACTTGCTTTCCGGGAAACGGGTAACCAGTTCCTTGAAGGCTTCAAAGGCCTCGCGCGCTGCCTTGGGGTCGCGTTCGCTCATGTCCTGGTTGGAGAACTGGGACATAAGTCCCTGATCTTCCGTAAAGTTGGCCAGACCCTTCAGATAGTACGCATAATCGACGTTACTGTGGTTTGGGTGAAGTTTAATGAAGCGGTCGCAGGCGGCAATGGCTGAAATGGGCTCGTTGTCCTTGTAATAGGCATAAGCGATTTCAAGCTGGGCCTGCTGGGCATAGCGGCCGTAAGGGAAGCGGGCTTCCAGGGTTTCGTAACGCTTGATGGCCTGCTCGTAGTTGCCATCGTTGAGGTTTTCCTTGGCGTCGGTATAGAGTTTCTGGGCGGACCAGCCGGCAGTTTCATCCTGCACCTCGGGCAACAGTCCGCATCCGGCCAGGCTCAGACTAAAAATCAGGGCGGCGATGCCGGTTCGCCAGGCAGTTTTCAGGAGTTTCAAAGCCAATGACCGATCTAGATTTGGAAGACGACGAGGATTATAAGGGAAATTCCGCTTCCGAACCCTGGCATGGGAAGGTGCCGGAGGCACTGGCCGGTGTCCGTGTGGATCAGGCACTGGCGACGCTTCTGCCCGAATATTCCCGCAACCGTCTGCAAAACTGGATTCGCACCGGCAACGTGCTGGTCAATGGCCAGTCAGTAGGCGTGCGTGACAAGGTCTGGGGCGGGGAGTCGGTGACTGTTTTCCCTGAGGCAGATCCCGCCACCCAACCCAACGAGCCTGAAGAAATCCCGCTGGACATCGTTTTTGAAGACCCGGCCATACTGGTCATCAACAAGCCTGCCGGACTGGTGGTGCATCCGGGCAGCGGCAACCACAAGGGCACGCTGCTGAATGCCTTGCTGCACCATACGCCGGGTGCGGCAGAATTGCCGCGCGCGGGGATCGTGCACCGACTGGACAAGGATACTTCCGGCCTGATGGTGGTGGCCAAGACGCTCAAAGCGCATACCGATCTGGTCCGCCAGATGCAGGGACGCACAGTAAAGCGGGAATATCTGGCGCTGGTGCAGGGCGAAATCGACCGGCCGGGAACAGTCGATGCGCCGCTTGCGCGCGACCCCATCCATCGTACCAAGCGCGCGGTGCATCCAATGGGCAAGAATGCTGTCACCCATTACACCATCGAAGAACGTTTTCCCAGTTCGACCCTGGTGCGCTGCAGCCTGGAAACGGGCCGTACCCATCAGATCCGTGTGCACATGAAGCACATCAACCATCCGCTGATTGGTGACAAGACCTATTCCAATGTCCGGCGCGGACGGGCCATGACTTTTCCCCGCCAGGCATTGCATGCCACCAAACTCGCGCTGAATCATCCCTATACCGGCGAGCGAATGGAATGGAGCACCCCGTTGCCGCAGGATATGGAAGCGCTGTTGAGTGTGATGAGGGCTGGAGGCACCTGGGGCGGTTGATCCCGGTATGATTCCGGGATGGAATTAATTCATCCCGACTGGCCCGCGCCTCCCAACATCCGTTCTCTGGTAACCACCCGCGTTGGCGGTATCAGCCAACCCCCATACGACAACTTCAATCTGGGCAGCCATGTCGGCGATACGCCCGAAGCCGTGGCAACTAATCGGGCAATATTGCGTGAGCATTGCCCTTCCGAACCAAAATGGCTGAATCAGGTACATGGCAAGGCAGTCGCTCTGGCCGACGGTCATGTTTCTCCCGTGGATGCCGATGCCAGCGTGGCGTTTGAATCCGGCACGGTTTGCGCGGTGCTGACGGCGGACTGCCTGCCCGTGCTGTTCTGCGACCGGCAGGGAACACGTGTGGCGGCGGCGCATGCAGGTTGGCGCGGGCTGGCTGCCGGTGTGCTGGAAGCAAGCGTGGCAGCCATGCAGTGCGAAGCGGCAAATGTTCTGGCCTGGCTGGGGCCGGCCATCGGACCGCAGGCTTTTGAGGTGGGGGATGAAGTGTGCGAAATATTTGTTCGCGATTTGCCTGAAGCCGAATCGGCCTTTGTTCAGATGCAACCCGGAAAATGGCTGGCGGACATATATCAGTTGGCGCAACTACGCCTGGCGCGTGTTGGTGTCACCAATGTTCATGGAGGCGGGTTCTGCACGTATTCCGATCGCGAGCGTTTTTTTTCCTACCGGCGTGATGGAGCCACGGGCCGCATGGCCTCGCTGATCTGGCGGGCGTGACTTCGTCCATCCCGTATAATCACTGATTTTCCAGTTCGTGAAAATTTAATCAATGTCCGCATTGTCCTGGATACTTACTGCCACTGCGCTGGGCGGGCTATTGAGTGTATTGCTTGCCGGTCTGTTCGCATTTGCCGCGCATCCGGCATGGGTGCCGCGTCTGGTGAGCTTCGCGGTCGGCACATTGCTGGGTGCAGTGTTCCTGGAGGTTTTGCCGCATGCACTGGAACACGGCGAGGCGCATCAGGTGGCAACAACCATCCTGGTAGGTGTCCTGGTGTTTTTTGTGCTGGAAAAACTGGTGCTCTGGCGCCATTGTCATCACGAAACCTGTGAAGTGCATGGGCTGGAACCGGAAGAACATGATCACGCCCATCACCATGGCCATGATCACCGCAGTGCCGGTACGATGATTCTGGTGGGGGACACCTTCCACAATTTCGTTGATGGCGTGCTGATCGCAGGCGCTTTCATGGCGGACATCCAGCTGGGTATCGTTACGGCGCTGGCCATCATCGCGCATGAACTTCCGCAGGAAGTGGGCGATTTTCTGGTGCTGCTGCATTCGGGCTATGGCAAGGCTCGAGCACTGTTCTTCAATTTGCTGAGCAGTGCGGCCATGATTTTGGGCGGCCTGCTGGGCTATGTCGCGCTTGAAGGCATGCAGGAGTTGACGCCCTATCTGCTGGGGCTGGCTGCTTCCAGCATGATTTATGTGGCGGTCGCCGACTTGATTCCGGGTTTGCACAAGCGGCCGGAACTATCCGCCACGCTGGAGCAGGTGTTACTCATCGGCGCGGGGATCGGCCTCATTGGCCTCATCGGCCATGCGTCTTGAGCGGAGACGCCGCGGCGTGTCGAGCAGATAGAAAACCAGGGCGACAAGCGCGCCGCCAAAGACAAGGATCATTATTCCCTTGAAAATGGATTCGGATGTGATCACCATCATCATCAGGATATAAAGCAGCGCGATCAGGACGACATACATGAGCAGCGGTATTCCAAAAGTTGGTTTTGTTTCCCTCGGTTGCCCCAAGGCCACGGTGGATTCTGAACGCATTCTTACCCAGTTGCGCGCCGAGGGCTACCTGATTTCGCCTTCCTATCAGGAAGCTGATGTGGTGGTGGTCAACACCTGTGGCTTTATCGACTCCGCGGTAGAGGAATCGCTGGATGCCATCGGCGAAGCCTTGAAGGAAAATGGCAGGGTGATTGTTACCGGGTGCCTCGGTGCGAAAGGCGATGTGGTCAGACAAGCGCATCCTTCCGTACTGGCCGTGACCGGCCCGCATGCGACCGATGAAGTCATGGCAGTCGTACATGCGCAATTGCCCAAGCCGCATGATCCCTACACCGATCTGATCCCCGCGCAGGGTGTACGGCTCACGCCCGGACATTACGCCTACCTGAAAATCTCCGAAGGCTGTAACCACCGATGCACCTTTTGCATTATTCCATCCCTGCGGGGTGATCTGGTGTCGCGTCCGGTGGGTGAGGTCATGAACGAAGCCGAAACTCTGGTCAAGGCAGGCGTGAAGGAACTACTGGTGATTTCTCAGGACACCTCGGCTTATGGGGTTGATGTGAAATACCGCACCGGCTTCTGGAATGGCAGGCCACTCAAAACGCGCATGACCGAGCTGGTTGGCGGGCTGGGCGAACTGGGCGCCTGGGTGCGGCTTCATTACGTATACCCGTATCCCCATGTGGATGAAGTGATTCCCCTGATGACCGAGGGCAAGGTGTTGCCTTATCTCGACATTCCTTTCCAGCACGCGAGCGAACGCATTCTCAAACTGATGAAGCGCCCGGCTGCTGCGGAAAAGACGCTGGACCGCATCCGTGCCTGGCGTGAAGCCTGTCCCGATCTCACCTTGCGTTCAACATTCATTGTCGGCTTTCCTGGAGAGACTGAAGCAGAATTCGAAGAACTGCTGGATTTTCTGGATGAAGCACAGCTTGACCGGGTTGGCTGTTTTCCATATTCGGATGTGGAAGGCGCGGCGGCAAATTCTTTGCCGGATGCCGTGCCGGAGGAAATCAAGGAAGAACGGTTTGCACGCTTCATGGAAAAACAGGCGGATATTTCCGCGCGGCGGCTGGAAGAAAAGATTGGCCGTGAAATGACCGTGCTGGTGGATGAGATTGACGAAGAAGGCGATGCGATTGCGCGCTCGGCTGGCGATGCGCCGGAAATCGATGGCGTGGTTTTTATAGAGGATGCCGAAGGCTTGGCGCCCGGGGACTTGGTAAATGTGGTGATAACCGATGCTTCGGACCATGATCTTTGGGCGGAGCCAACTGAATAGGGGGTGACCCAAGTTGGTGCATGGCCGGTAATTTTGCATTGTTTTTGTGCGTCTACGGCGGTTCTGGTGAGGGTTGATTTGTCATTTTTCCTTAATATTCAAAGAGTAATATTTGCTTGGCTAAAGTTTTAGTTGGGCATGCCCGTTGCTAAAGCCTTCTCGATAGCACCAATTCCCATGTATTCGTACTCTTTTTAATCAAGGAGCACCCATGCAAATCTTTAAATCCTTGTTCCTGGTTGGCGTTTCGCTGGCGTTGTTTCAAACATCGGCTTTTGCGGCTGAAGAGGATATGTGCCGGAACGGGTACTCCACCATGCTGCTGACTCAGACCGAGTGCAAAACCTGGTTATCCACGCGCAAGGATCTGGATAAACGGGGCGACCTGAAGGCCTTGCAGCAACTGGACCAGCAAATGCAGGCGATGATGGAAGACCGCGCCTTTGTTTGCCCCTGTACCTGGGATCGCTCTCTTAAAGGTGTTGATCCCGCCAGAAGCGCACGCTACTGAGTATGCCGCGACACCGTCAGTAGCGGTTGCCGAACTCATCCATCCCAGTGTAATTGCCGGGCGTAACGCTTGGAAAGTCGTGATCTTGCCGCGCCGCCTTTCTGGACCGGCGCCAGAACTTCCACCTGTTATAAGGTCGCCATGTCAGGGAAGTCCCTTCGGAGGGATCAACAACACTGAACGCTTTGCCAGCTTTCATCAACTCGCCTATCCAGTTCGAGTCAATGTCGCTCAATCCGGCTAACCATCCAGTCATGTCGTTGTTCTGCCAGCATCGGTTCAATTGATCGAGCAGACAAAGCGAGGAGTCGTCGATGCCTGGATGCCAGCTATCAGGCAGCGCATGCGCGGCGGCGCTGGAAAATTTTGCGATGGCCCGAGCCGTGAAATCACGCCCGTAAAAAGCCGTTTTGCTCGGGACATCTGGTGCCGCTGGAAGCGTTCCGCCGCCCCACAGCCAAAGAGAATTGACTGATGGCAAATTGCGGGATTCGCGCGACTGATTCACGGGATGGCTGAAAAGCAGCATTTGCGCCTCGTTCAACAGTTTGCGCCAACGCATGGCACTGTCGCCCCGGGGCAATAGCGGGTCGATATGCCTGCCTAAAGCCTGGGAAAGGGGTGTGGTGGTGATGCGGGGGTCATCTGGAACGCGCAGGTACCAGCGATCCGGTTGCATGGGCAGCGGTGAAAAGGTATCACCAAAATGCGAAGCCAGTGAATCACACAGTGCCTGTGCTTCATCGGCTGAAATATCCAGTTCATCAAGCAATATCAGCTTGTCACGGTGTATCTGAATATGGGTTGGGTCGGCACGCAGCCAGTAGTCGCTGCCCGCTCGGCCGTCGTCGAAGGCATAGGTGATGGCAGCAAGCGGCCAGTCCGTTTGCCGGGCGATGCCAAACTGGCGGCAGAGCATGGCTTCAACGCTGTCTATCTCACACGCGTTTCTGGTTCCGCGCACATCAAGCATGGATAGTGCGGAAAGTCGGGACGCATCCGTTTCAGGCAAAGCTTGAATGGAGGCAAACAGGCCAGGAATAACCAGTTGAAGCATCAAGCGAGTCTACCCATTAAAATCCTGCCATGCGACAGCTTTTTCACCAGATATCAATCAACACACATGGCAAGGGGCTGTATATGCTGAGCCCATCTGTAGCGCGATGGGTGTCGCAGTCAGATATCCGCGACGGCTTGTTGACCCTGCTGATTCAGCACACCTCTGCCAGCCTGGTCATTCAGGAAAATGCCGACCCGGATGTGCGTACCGACCTGGAGAAATTTTTTGCCCGTCTGGTGCCTGAAGGTGATCCGATCTATGACCACACGCTTGAAGGGCCGGATGACATGCCGGCACACGTGCGCGCGGCACTCACGCAGTCCAGTCTTTCCATTCCGGTTGTCAATGGAGAAATGGCTTTGGGAATCTGGCAGGGCATTTATGTTTACGAGCACAGGCAGGTGCAGCAGAACCGTCATGTCATGCTGCATCTGCAGGGCGAATGATTTGTTATGCTATCGGCTTGTCAGGCTATTGAGGTTGGAATTGTCAGCAATGCAAGTCTTATTGATTGGAATGATGCTCTCCAGTCTGGTTATGGCTATGCCAGCATTTGCACGTCATCCCCAGTGCCCGGCGCTGTTGACGGATGGGGAGTGCGATCAGCTGGAAACGATCATGATGTTGCGGGATAAAAACCCCGAAGAATACGGCCGGCGGATTGTCGAATTCGCCAGGCTCATGACTGAGCGCCATCAGGCCTGCCAGTGTGATGACTGGCTGATCAAATGGGCGGACAGCGTCCATGACGGCTTCAAGCATCAAGCCAAATAACCCAGAAAATTATAAGTGCAATCTTACGAACTCCTGGTTGGCCTGCGTTATACCCACGCCAAGCGCCGCAACAATTTCATTTCCTTCATTTCATTTGTGTCGATGGCCGGCATTGCGCTGGGCGTGGCAGCGCTGATCATTGTGCTGTCGGTCATGAACGGATTTCAGGAAGAGCTGCGCACCCGCATTCTTGGCGTGGCTTCGCATGTGGAGATAACCGGAAGCACCAACACGCTTGAGAACTGGCAGGACACTGCCAGACAGGTGAAAAGCAGCAAGGAGGTGCTGGCCAGCGCGCCGTTCGTCATGAATCAGGGCATGCTGGCACTGGGAGAAAATGTGCGAGGTGCCGTGGTGCGCGGGATCTTGCCCGACACCGAAGCGCAGGTGACCGATCTGGCAAAAAGCATGAAGGTGGGAAGCCTTGACCGGCTCAAGCCCGGTGAGTGGGGCATCATTCTTGGGGTGGAACTGGCCAATGCGCTGGGCGCGGGAGCCGGCGACAAGGTGACGGTGATCACCCCGCAAGGCACCATCACGCCGGCCGGGATTCTTCCACGCATGAAGCAGTTTACGGTGCAGGGTATTTTTCAGGCGGGCATGTTCGAATATGACTCGGGCCTGGCGCTGATTCATTTGCAGGATGCGCAAAAGCTGGCCAGGCTGGGAGAAAAGGTTTCCGGCTTGCGGCTGAAAATCGATGACCTGTTCCGCGCGCCATGGGTAAGCCGCGAACTTGCCCAGAAGCTGCCGGGTTTTTACGTTTCCGACTGGACGCAAAGCCATGCCAATTTCTTTCGCGCGGTGGCGATAGAAAAACGCATGATGTTTCTGATCCTAATGCTGATCGTGGCGGTGGCGGCTTTCAACATCGTATCGACGCTGGTGATGGCGGTCACCGACAAGCAGTCGGACATCGCCATCCTGCGCACGCTGGGTGCCAGGCCGGGCAGCATCATGAAAATTTTCATTATTCAGGGGGCTTTCATCGGCGTGTTCGGAACGCTGATTGGCGTGACGCTGGGCGTGCTGGCGGCGCTCAACCTGGAAACCATTGTGCCCATTATTGAAAAGGGCCTTGGCATGGACCTGTTCCCGGCCGATGTGTACTACATCAGCGAACTGCCCTCAAAGCTTGTTTGGGAGGATGTGGGCATCATCGCGGCAGTTTCGTTTGCGCTGACGCTGCTGGCCACGCTGTACCCGAGCTGGCGCGCTTCCAGGCTCAATCCGGCGGAGTCCCTGCGCTATGAGTAATAGCGCGCATGAAAGTAACGCTATGAGTAACGCTGTCATACATTGCCGGAGCCTGACAAAAAGCTACTTTCAGGGCAAGCTGGAAGTGCCGGTTCTGACAGGCGTTGATCTGGAAGTGGGCAAGGGAGAGTCCGTCGCTATCGTCGGTGCATCGGGTTCCGGCAAGTCCACGCTGCTGCATCTGCTCGGTGGGCTGGATGCGCCATCGGGCGGCAGTGTGCAATTGCTTGGCCAGGATCCGTTCCGGCTCTCCGAGGAGGCGCGGTGCTCCTTGCGCAATGAGGCGCTGGGCTTCGTTTACCAGTTTCATCATCTCCTGCCCGAATTTACCGCTGCCGAAAATGTTGCCATGCCGCTGCTGGTCAGGCGCATGCCGCGTGAAGCGGCGCTGGCCCAGGCGGCCGATACACTTGGAAAGGTTGGGCTGGGGCACCGACTGGAACATCGACCTGGCGAACTCTCCGGGGGCGAGCGTCAGCGCACCGCGATTGCTCGTGCGCTGGTGACGCGACCCGCCTGTGTGCTTGCCGACGAGCCAACTGGCAACCTTGACCGTCATACCGCCGATACGGTTTTCAATCTCATGCTGGATTTGCAGCGTGAATTTGGTACCAGCCTGATCATAGTCACGCACGATACCGGGCTGGCGGGCACGATGGACAGGCAGTTCCATCTGGTTGATGGCCGGTTGAGACCGCTATAAGTTTTTTCCGCCAATAAAAAACTTGGATAAATTCAGACGGCTGGCAATGCTACGCTTCAGGCTTCTGCATGTTTGTGACTAGAGGAAGCCATGGCTGAAAAACAATACACCCCCATCAAAGCCGCCAAGCTGCAAAAAGGCATTGCGTTGCATCGCATTGAAAAAGTGTATTCGGAAACCGTCAGCCTTGATGATCCAGCCGCCGTGGTCATGACTGACCTGAAGAAAATATCCGCCGTGACCATCCGCCCGGAAATCAGCATCGAGATTGCCAGCCAGCGCATGAAACAGCGTGGCGTGCGCATGCTGCTGGTCACGGATGACAATGAGGATATCGTCGGCATCATCACCTCGACTGACCTGCAGGGGCCCAAGCCCATGAAGCTGATCCAGCAGCGTGGAGGTGTCTACAAGGACATACAGGTTCGCGACATCATGACCGATCACGACCAGCTTGAAGTGCTGTGCATGGATGATGTGGAAAAAGCCGTGGTGGGCCAGATCGTGGCCACGCTTCAGCAATCCGGACGACAGCATGCACTGGTGGCGGATCGTCCGCCGGGCAGTCAGGTACAGTCCTTGCGCGGTATTTTCTCGGCAGCCCAGATTGCTCGCCAACTGGACACCGATGTATCCGCGCCGAAGATCGCCCAGACCTTTGCGGATATCGAGCGCCTCATCACCAAGAGCTGACAGCCAGTCCGGCTTGCTATCCGGATTTGCATGAGACTATATCTGATTGCTTTTGCGGCAGGCGTGTGGCTGCTGCAACAGAAGTCTGAACTGCCGGATGCTCGCTGGCTATGGACGCTGCCGCTTTTCATCACGCCTATCTTCCTGTCGCGAAGTGAAATTGCCTGGCGTAAATGGCTTTCGAAAATTCTGCTTGTATTGACCTGCATCGCGCTGGGTTTTGCATGGGCAGCCTTGCGCGCGCACGTTCGGCTTGCTGACAGCTTGCCTGCAGCCTGGCAGGGCGTAGATATACACGTGGAAGGCGTTGTGGTTAATTTGCCTGACCGGGATACGCGAGGCGAGCGATTCGATTTTCGCGTGGAAAACATTTTGACGCCGGGCGCGCGGGTACCGGAACGCATCCGCCTGAGCTGGCCGGCGCCGGAATGGAACAGTGAGGAAATCCAGCAGCGCTTGAAAGCCGGGGAACGCTGGCGATTCACTGTTCGGCTCAAGTCACCACATGGTACCGCCAATCCGAATGGATTTGACCATGAAGCTTGGCTGCTGACGCGCAACATCCGTGCAACTGGCTATGTCCGCGAACAGGAGCAACCCGAACGGCTGTATGAAAGCAGCCGGCCAGTTGATCGTCTTCAGGCTCTTCGTGACCGGATTCGAGAGATCATCGGCAAGACTCTGGGAGATCACCCGCAGGCCGGTGTCATCATCGCACTCGCAGTAGGAGATCAGGGTTCGATTCCACATGGCAACTGGCGGGTCTACAACCGTACGGGAACCAATCACCTGATGAGCATTTCGGGGCTGCACATTACGCTTTTTGCCGTGCTGGTGGGTGGGTTAGCCTATGCGCTTTGGCGCAGTCATCCATCGCTGATTCTGAAACTGCCCGCCCGCCGTGCTGCGCTTCTGGCAGGATGGCTGGCCGCGTTGGCATATACGTTCTTGGCCGGATTCCAGATCCCCGCGCAACGCACCCTGTTCATGTTGACCGTTCTGGTTATTGGCTTGTGGCTACAACGCGAGCTGCGTCCGTTTTCCTTGCTGGTTCTGGCATTGTTTGCGGTTCTGCTGATCGATCCATGGGCAGTGCTGGCGCCGGGCTTCTGGCTATCGTTTGGCGCGGTGGCTGCCATGATGTGGGCAGGGCAGGGCCTCATCGGGCGGAGTGGCAAGCTGGCCATGTGGACGCGAGCGCAAGCCGCGGTCACGCTGGCCCTCGCTCCGGCCTTGCTGATGCTGTTTCACCAGCTTTCAATTATTTCGCCACTGGCCAATGCGCTGGCCATTCCGGTGGTCAGTTGGGGCGTGGTGCCGCTTGCGCTGGCCGGCGTGATTGTCACCCCTTTGCTTCATATTGCCGTCGGCCTCATGCAGGGTGTGGAAACAGTTTTGCAGTGGTTGTCGGCATTTTCCTGGGCAAGCTGGTCGCTGCCTGAGCCAACGATCACGGCTGTCCTGCTTTCGCTGGTGGGAGTCGTCTGGCTGCTGGTGCCAGGACTGCCCACGCGCTGGCTTGGCGGTTTCATGTTCGCGCCCCTGCTGTTTCCGCCTGTTTCAATCCCCGCTGCAGGTACCTTCGAAGCCGAGGTGCTGGATGTGGGACAAGGCACCTCCGTCCTGATCCGCACGGCAGGCCACACGCTGCTTTATGACACCGGTCCGGGTCTGGGCGACAACGATGCCGGCCAGCAGATCGTATTGCCCAGATTGCGCGCACTGGGCATCTCGAAACTGGATGGCCTGATTCTGACCCACGACGATCTCGACCATACTGGCGGCGCGGCTTCCATCATGCGGGATGTAGGGTCAGGCTGGCTGATGAGTTCGCTACCAAAAGGCCATGCATTGCTTGGCCGGACTTCAATTCGTTGCATACGCGGGCAGCGATGGCAGTGGGATGGCGTGAGCTTCGAAATTCTCAATCCGACAATTCATGCCTATGAACAACCCGCCCGTTTGGACAACGACAAGAGCTGTGTGCTTAAGGTCACGCTTGGAACCCAAAGCCTGTTATTGACAGGTGACGCCGGACGGATCGGCGAACTGGAAATGACAGAACGGGTAGCTGAAAAGCTTTCCTCCACTGTGTTGATGGCCGGCCATCATGGCAGCCAGACGTCGTCGATTGAGGAGTTCGTCAATCTGGTCAAGCCGGAATATGTCATTTATTCAAATGGCTGGAAAAACCGTTTCGGCCACCCGCATGAAAGTGTGACAGCGCGTTTCCGGGGTTTGGGTGCGGAACCGCATCGCACCGATTATCAGGGCTGGACGCGGATCAGGTTTTCGGACAAGGGTGTACAGTTCGAGCACTGGCGCACGCAATATAAGCGGTATTGGCAACAGTCCTTGTAAGATGTTGATGGGAAACTCAAATACTTGACTTTCCCATCAATAACCAGCCGGGGTTTAATTATTATTGACCCGAAACGCCATGGCGAATAACGAAACTTTGCGATGCATTTTGACTTGGCCATGTTGTTAAGAATCAACGTTTCGGATCAATAATTTGCAAATGCCCGAACAATCCAAGAAAACCGCCTGCCTGTCCCTGCCCGGCGTGGACGATGCCATCGCATTGCTGGATGCCGGCAAAAATGAGCCCGTACGTAGTGCACTGACTATTGTCTGGCCGGTGCTATTGCCATTAAAAACACCTGCAGGAAGTTCGATGCTTGCCCATGTGGTGGGTACGGCAAAGATCGTGGAGGACCTCAGGCTGGGGCAAGAGGCTGTGCTAGCGGCGTTGCTGTTCGCGCTGGTCGATCGCGTGGATGCCAAGGCACTGGAGCCGTTTGGCGAGGCAGTGGCCCTTGCCAAAGCCGTGGCGGCAATGTCCCGCATCGAAGTGCTTGCGCGTGGCGCACAGGATCCTGATGTTGAAGCTGCCACGCAAATCGAATCGTTGCGGCAAATGGTGCTGGCCATGGTGCAGGATGCTCGCGCCGTTCTCGTCAAACTTGCGGAACGCACGCACGCGCTCCGCTGTGCCGCGAAAGCCGATCCGTCATTGCAGGTTCAACTGGGACGGCAGGCGCGCGATCTGTTCGCACCGCTGGCCAATCGCCTGGGCGTCTGGCAGATCAAGTGGGAAATGGAAGACTGGACCTGCCGCTATCTTGAGGGCGATACCTACAAGCGCATTGCCGCGCTGCTGGATGAAAAGCGCGGCGACCGCGAGCGCTACATCAATGCAATCCTGGCTACGCTTAAAGCGGAACTGGACAAACATGGCATCAAGGCCGACGTCATGGGCCGTCCCAAACACATTGCCAGCATCATCAACAAGATGCGGCGCAAGGACCTCGGCTTCGAGCAGCTTTACGACATCCGCGCCGTACGCGTGCTGGTGGAGAAAGAGTCCGACTGTTATGCCGTACTGGGCATCGTGCACAACCTGTGGCAGCCGATCCCCAGCGAGTTCGACGATTACATATCCCATCCCAAGAGCAACGACTACCGTTCGCTCCATACCGCCGTCATCGGTCCGGAAGACAAGGCGCTGGAAGTGCAGATCCGCACTTTCGACATGCACAGGCATGCCGAACTTGGCGTGGCCGCGCACTGGCGCTACAAGGAAGGCGGCAAGACCGATGCGCGCATGGAAGAAAAAATCGCCTGGCTGCGGCAACTGCTGGAATGGAAAGACGACGTCGCCGATGCCGGGGAATTCGCCGAGCAGTTCCGTACCGAGCTCTTTCAGGATCAGGTTTATGTGCTGACGCCGATGGGCCGTGTCATCAGCCTTGATCGCGGCGCTACGCCAATTGATTTTGCCTACGCGCTGCATACCGACCTGGGTCACCGTTGCCGCGGGGCGCGCGTTGATGGCGTGATGGTGCCGTTGGTCAAGGCGCTGGAAAACGGCCAGCGCGTCGAGATTCTTACAGTCAAGCAGGGCAATCCCAGCCGCGACTGGCTTAACCCCAATCTGGGCTACATCAAAACCCATCGGGCGCGATCCAAGGTGCGAACCTGGTTCAAGCAGCGCGACCAGGGCGAACTCACGCAACTAGGCCGGGCGCAACTCGATAAAGAGCGAAAGCGGCTTGGCGTGGGTGATGTCAATATCGACAAGCTTGCCCAGAACCTCAAATTCAAATCCGCCGAGGAGTTTCTCGCGGCGTTGGGCAGGGGAGATGTGGGCGGGCAGAGCTTTATACGGGCGCTGCGTGAACAGGGTACGCCAGTGGCGGAAGTCCAGGTCAAGGCCAGACTGCCACGAAAATCGATCAGCGGCGTCATTGTCGAGGGCCTGGGCGATGTGCCCATCACTCTTGCGCGCTGCTGCAAACCCGCGCCGCCCGAGGCCATCATCGCCTACACCACGGTCGGCCGCGGCGTCACCGTGCATCGCCGATCGTGTCCAAGCCTGCCCAAGCTCAACCCTGACCGCATTCTTCGCGCCGGCTGGGCGGACAGCAAACCGGAAGCAGGTTTCACCATCGATATCCGCCTCAGGGCGTTTGACCGACAGGGTTTGCTGCGTGACGTGTCCGATGTATTTACCAAGGAACGGGTGGATGTGTTGCGGGTAAATACCGAATCAGTCGGCGAATACGCCAACATGGCATTGACAATCAAGGTCAGGGAAGCCGCCCAGATCAGCCGCCTCATCAACAAGCTGGGTCAGGTACAGAGCGTGATTGAGGTGAGGCGAGGGTAATGGTTGTCTGGGAAGTTTGAACTTGATTTAAACCGCGTACGGATTATCCGGGTTAAAAATCTTCCCGAATCCTCAGGTAGCGCGGGTGACGCGGCACGCCGCTTTTCGTCAGGTGCTGGTAGCGATAGGTGATGCGTGTGCCGATGGGTGGCGGCTGACGGCGTAGCGCGTCGGAAAGTCCGCTGCCGATGCTGAAGCGCTTGCCGTCCGGCATTTCCACTTTCAGCGCGCCAATCATGCCGTGATATTTCCCTTTGCCCGGTTCATAATTCACCACGACAGCTTCTGCATCCTGCCAGGGTTTCAGCTTCAGCAGTGCATTGCTGCGACCGGTGAGATAGGGCGCATCGGCGCGGTGCAGAATCAGGCCTTCGCCACCCGAGCGCACTACGGCGTCGAGACGTTGCATCAGCTCAGCGTGACTGTCCACACGCGATTGTTCGACGGCATGCAGCCAGGGTACGCCGGCCTCGGTAACAAGCCTTTTCATGTGCTGGATGCGTGCGCTGAAATCGCCTGCGGCGCCGGGCAATTCGAATACCAGATAGCGCACCTGCCGCCATTCGGCGTCCACCGGTTCGAGCTTGCGCACCGTGCCTGACAGTGCGTCGAACAGGTTGCGGCCGATCCATAGTTCGCCGTCGAGAGGTTTCTCCGGGAAGTTCATGGTGAACCATGACGGTGCGGGTACAACACCACCACCGCGAAAGCGCAGGGTCTTGCCGTTCCACTGCGCGCGCACGCCATCATATTTTTCGCTTACCCAGTACTGGGTAACATCGATGCCAGCGGTGTAGGTTTCAGCCAGCAGCATTGCTGGCGCGTCAGCATGAACGGGGGGAATCCACACGGCCCAAACCATGATTAGCGACACCAGTACTTGCATCCATCCAGGTACTTGCGAAAAAAGCGTGCTTCGCAGATTGCCAGTCAGTGTTGGTACTCGCAGAAGCCGGTTTTCCTGGCAAAGAGTGCGGACCTGGTCGGTGTGGATGGAGCGTATAAGGTCAGACATGAACAGGAAGAAATGGTTGGCTATGAATAAAGTCTAATCCAATGAAACTTTTTAAACTTAAAGTAAAAACCTTGTTGGCTAAGTTGAAGCCATTTCTTTCTGCCGCCTACGCTAAAACCAGACGAATTCGATGTTGAGAAAACTTGAATGGTCACTGCCACCTTCCGTTTTTACGAAGAACTGAACGACTTCATTGCTCCCGACAATCGCAAGCGGGAATTCACCTGCCCATGTGCACGGGCGGCGACGACCAAGCACATGATCGAGGCGCTGGGTGTGCCGCATACCGAGGTGGAACTGATCTTGGTGAATGGCGAGTCGGTGGATTTCAACCGGATTCTTCAGGACGGCGACCGGGTAGCGGTGTACCCGCGGTTCGAGGCGATGGATGTCACGCCGTTACTGCGTGTGCGCGAGCATCCGCTGCGTGAAACGCGTTTTGTCGCCGACGCGCTGGCCCACATGCTGAGAATGTTTGGCTTCGACACGCTGTATGACAATCACTTTCACGACGACGAAATCATTGCCATTTGCGAGCAGGAGGGACGCATCGTGCTGACCCGAGATCGTGAACTGCTCAAGCGAAAATCCGTGACGCATGGCTGTTTCGTGCATGCGCTGAAATCGGAACAGCAGTTGCGCGAGATTGTTAAGCGGCTGGATCTTGCCCGAAGCGCGAAGCCGTTTACCCTGTGCCTGCATTGCAATGCGCCGCTGCGTCCCGTCGACAAGGTCAGCGTATATAACCGTTTGCCGCCAAGAGTGCAGGCAAATTACGAGCGATTCAGCACCTGTGATGTGTGCGGGCGTGTGTTCTGGGAAGGCTCGCACTGGCGCAACATGAGGCGGGTGCTGGATGGGGTGTTGAAGGAATCAGCCTCCTCAGGCAAAACCTAGCGTCGGCTGCGCTTGCAGGCCGATACACATCCCCGCTACAATGGCGGCTCTTTAGGCGCGTAGCTCAGCTGGTTAGAGCACCACCTTGACATGGTGGGGGTCGTTGGTTCGAGTCCAATCGCGCCTACCAATTTTCACAGGGCCGGGATGGCCAGAAGTTGTTTAGGGAGCTTATTGGCTCACGGAGGTTGCGAAATGTCACCGCGAACTTGTTTTTTCCTGATTGGATGAATAAAGCCGTCGCAGTCATTTGTTTGCTCCTGTTGCAGATGTGAATGAAAAGCGCGGTTTACCGCGCTTTTTTGTTTCGGAAATGGATAAATCATGGTGAATGTCACCCTCCCGGATGGGTCGGTCAGAAGTTTTGACAAGTCTGTGTCAGTCGCAGAAGTCGCGGCCAGCATCGGCCCTGGACTGGCCAAGGCCGCACTGGCTGGCCGTGTCAATGGCAAGCTGGTGGATACCGGCTTTGTGATGGATGCCGACAGCAGCCTGGCGATCATTACGGACAAGGATGCTGATGGGCTGGACTTGATCCGGCATTCCACTGCGCACCTGTTGGCCTATGCGGTCAAGGAGCTGTTTCCCGACGCGCAGGTGACCATCGGTCCGGTGATCGAGGACGGCTTTTATTACGACTTTTCCTACAAGCGGCCCTTCACGCCGGAAGATCTGGAAGCCATCGAAAAGAAAATGGCCGAGCTGGCAAAAAAGGACATTCCCGTCGAGCGCAGCGTCATGCCGCGTGATGAGGCAGTGAAATTCTTCAAGGACATGGGCGAGCATTACAAGGCCGAGATCATCGCCAGTATTCCGACCAACGAGGATATTTCGCTTTACCGCGAGGGAGATTTCATCGATCTGTGCCGCGGGCCGCACGTGCCGTCCACCGGCAAGCTGAAGCACTTCAAACTGATGAAGCTGGCCGGCGCCTATTGGCGCGGTGATTCAAAGAACGAAATGCTGCAACGGGTGTATGGAACGGCCTGGGCCAACAAGGATGATCTGGCCGCCTACCTTCATCGGCTGGAAGAAGCCGAGAAGCGCGACCACCGCAAACTGGCCAAGCTGCTGGACCTGTTCCACATGCAGGACGAGGCGCCGGGCATGGTGTTCTGGCATCCCAATGGCTGGGTGATCTGGCAGCAGGTCGAGCAGTACATGCGGCAGAAGTTTGTCGAATACGGCTACCTGGAAGTTCGCACGCCCGCCGTGATGGACCGCACCCTGTGGGAAAAGTCCGGCCACTGGGACAACTATCGCGAAAACATGTTTACCACGGCTTCAGAAAACCGCGATTACGCGGTGAAGCCGATGAACTGCCCTGGCCATGTGCAGATATTCAACAGCGGGCTGCACTCTTACCGCGATTTGCCCTTGCGGCTGGCGGAATTCGGCGCTTGCCACCGCAACGAGCCTTCCGGCGCGCTGCACGGCATCATGCGGGTACGGGGATTCACCCAGGATGACGCGCACATTTTCTGCACCGAAGACCAGATCGAACAGGAAGTTGCGGACTTCATCGTCATGCTGCAAAAAATCTATGCCGACTTCGGTTTCAACGATGTACTGGTGAAACTCTCCACCCGGCCGGACAAACGGGTTGGCTCGGACGAAAGCTGGGACAAGGCCGAAGCAGCGCTGGATGCCGCGCTCAGGAAAAACGGTCTGGCATTTGACCTTCAGCCGGGTGAAGGCGCGTTTTACGGTCCCAAAATCGAATTCACGCTCAAGGATTCGCTGGGCCGCCTTTGGCAGTGCGGCACCATCCAGCTGGATTTCAACTTGCCGGTGCGTCTGGGCGCGGAATTCGTGGACGAGGACAATGGCCGCAAACCGCCTGTGATGCTGCATCGTGCCATTCTTGGGTCTATGGAACGCTTCATCGGCATTCTTATCGAACACCATGCCGGCAATTTCCCGGTCTGGCTGGCGCCCGTGCAGGCCGTGGTGCTGAATATTACCGATGGTCAGGCCGGTTATGCACAAAAAGTCACAGAAACCCTAAGAAAAGCGGGTATCCGGGCGGTTCCGGACTTGAGCAATAACAAAATAACCTATAAAATTCGAGAACATAGCTTGCAGAAGCTGCCTTACATTCTGGTTGTGGGCGACAAGGAAATGACAACTGACAGTGTTGCGGTCCGCGCCCGCGGCAATCAGGATCTGGGTGTGATGTCTGTAAAGGATTTTGCAGGGCGGCTTGCCAGCGAAGCGCAGGCACGACAGTAAGCAAAAACGATATGCAAATGAGGAGCGGGCAACATGCCGCTCCTTGTTTATTTTGCCCTTTTGAGGGTTTGACTTGGAGAACGGCTCATCGCTACTGATAAACAGACACGAATCAACGGTGAAATTGATGTACCTGAGGTTCGTTTGATTGGTGCTGAAGGTGAACAACTTGGTGTCGTAAACTTGCGTCAGGCAATGCAGGTTGCGGAAGAGGCGGATCTGGATCTGGTGGAAATTTCCCCGACCGCCAAACCTCCGGTCTGCAAGATCATGGACTTTGGCAAGTTTAAATATCAGGAAAGCAAAAAACAGCACGAAGCCAAGCTGAAACAGAAGCAGGTCCAGGTTAAAGAAGTGAAGTTCCGTCCTGGCACGGACGAAGGCGATTATCAGGTCAAGCTGCGCAATCTGGTGCGGTTTTTGACCGAAGGCGACAAGGCAAAAGTGACGTTGCGGTTTCGTGGCCGCGAAATGACGCACCAGGAACTGGGCCTTGCACTGCTGAAGCGGGTGGAAGCGGATCTTGCGGAAATTTCCGTCACCGAGCAGTTTCCCAAAATGGAAGGCCGCCAGATGATCATGGTGCTGGGGCCGAAAAAGAAGAAATAAGCTTGCTCCGGACATGAAGTGCCGGAATAAGTGTCCTGATTAAGGCGGGCTGCATGCTGCTTAATCAGAACTAAACAGGCGCAAGCCTGACACAAGTGATCGACAGGTCAACCAAGCGCGCCAAGGTGGCGCCGCCTGTCTTCATGACATAAATGGAGCACTAAAAATGCCGAAGATGAAATCCAAGAGCGGCGCTGCCAAGCGTTTCCGCGCACTAGGTAGTGGCAAGTTCAAGCGTACCCACGCTTTCCTGCGTCACATCCTCACCAAGAAAACCACCAAGCGCAAGCGTCAGTTGCGTGGCATGGCTGTTGCCGATGCCACCAACCAGAAAGCCATGCGTAAGATGCTGCCCTACGCATAAGGAGGATAGAACATGCCACGCGTAAAAAGAGGTGTAACGGCCCGTGCCAGCCACAAGAAAGTGCTTGATGCTGCCAAGGGTTACCGCGGCCGTCGCAAGAACGTATTCCGCATAGCCAACGAAGCGGTGATGAAAGCGGGGCAGTATGCTTACCGCGACCGCCGCCAGAAAAAGCGCCAGTTCCGCGCCCTGTGGATTGCCCGTATCAACGCGGCTGCCCGTGAATGCGGCCTGTCCTACAGCGTATTCATGAATGGTCTGAAGAAGGCTGCCATTGAGGTTGACCGCAAGGTGCTGGCCGATATTGCAGTATTCGACAAGGATGCATTTGCCAAGCTGGCTGCTCAGGTAAAAGCCGGCCTTGCTGCCTGAGTGATACTGCTGTGAAAAAGAGGCCCGTGAGGCCTCTTTTTTTGTTGGTAACCACGAGAGATTCATGCGCAACCCCAACGAAATCGTTGCCGAAGCCCTGACCGCCATACGCGGGTGTCAGGATATGCCCGGTCTGGAGCAGGTCAAGGCCCGTTTCATGGGCAAGCAGGGCGCTCTGACCGAACTGCTGAAATCGCTGGGTACGATGTCCCCGGAAGAACGCAAGAATGCGGGCGCACGCGTCAACGAAGCCAAGCAGGCTGTCGAGGCTGCGCTGAAGATGCGCCGCGAGTCGATACAGGACGCAGAGCTTGAAAGAAAGCTGAAAGAAGAGACGGTCGACGTGACATTGCCCGGGCGTGGCCGCGGACATGGCGGACTGCATCCAGTCAGCCTCACGCTGGATCGCATTCAGGCGCTGTTCCGTTCCATGGGATTTGAAGTGGCCGACGGGCCGGAAATCGAAACTGATTTTTACAATTTCACCGCGCTGAACATCCCGGAAGATCATCCGGCGCGCGCGATGCACGATACCTTTTATCTTGAGTCCGGCGACGTGCTGCGCACACACACTTCGCCGGTGCAGGTGCATTACATGCAATCGCACCAGCCCCCGTTCCGCATCATCGCGCCAGGCCGGGTGTACCGCTGCGATTCGGATGTGACGCATACGCCCATGTTCCATCAGGTGGAAGGTCTGTGGGTCGATGAGTCCGTGTCGTTTGCCGATCTCAAGGGCGTGCTGGCGGATTTCATGCGGCGCTTTTTTGAGGTGGATGATCTGGCCGTGCGTTTTCGTCCGTCGTTTTTCCCGTTCACCGAACCCTCGGCTGAAATGGACATTGGCTGTGTGATCTGCGGCGGCAGAGGCTGCCGCGTCTGTTCGCATACCGGCTGGCTGGAAGTGCTGGGCTGCGGCATGGTGCATCCCAACGTATTCCGCCACGTGAACATCGACCCCGAAAAGTATCTGGGTTTTGCCTTCGGTCTCGGCGTGGAACGTCTCGCCATGCTGCGCTACGGCGTGGATGACCTGCGGCTGTTTTTCGAGAATGATCTGCGCTTTCTGGCGCAGTTCAAGTAAGGGTGGGTGCTTATGCAGTTTCCTGAATCCTGGCTCCGCACCCTGGTCAATCCGCAACTGTCTACGGCTGAACTCGCCCATCGCCTGACCATGGCCGGGCTGGAAGTTGAAGCCATCCAGCCTGCCGCGCCACCTTTTTCGGGTGTCATCGTTGGCGAAGTGTTGTCCGTCGAGTCCCATCCCGACGCGGACCGCTTGCGTGTCTGCAAGGTGAATGTCGGGGAGAGCAGCCCGCTGCAAATCGTATGTGGCGCTTCCAATGTGGCAGCCGGACAGAAGGTGCCTTGTGCACGTGCGGGCGCCAGATTGCCCGCCATGGAGATCGGCGAGGCGAAAGTCCGAGGGATCGAATCCTTTGGCATGCTATGCGGCGCGAGCGAAATCGGGCTTGAAGACAAGGTTGATGGCTTGCTGGTGCTGCCGCCGGATGCGACTGTGGGGACGGATATCCGCACATATCTGGCGCTGGATGACAGCATCATCACATTGAAGCTGACACCGAACCGCGCGGATTGTCTGAGCCTGATCGGGCTGGCGCGCGAAGTATCAGCAGTGACCGGAACGCGGGCCTATCTGCCTTCCCAGCCACCGGTGATGAAGGAAATCTACGACACTTTCAAAGTGGAAGTGCATGCGTCGGAAGCTTGTCCCCGTTATGTGGGCCGCGTAATCAAAGGCATCAATCCCGATGCGCCGACGCCGGACTGGATGGTGATGCGGCTGGAGCGCAGTGGTATTCGCTCGATTTCAGCCCCGGTTGATATTACCAACTATGTGTTGCTGGAACTCGGCCAGCCCATGCACGCGTTCGACCTGGACAAGCTGGCTGGTGGCATCCAGATTCGCTGGGCCAGCTCGGGTGAAAAAATCGCCCTGTTGAATGAGCAGTCAGCGGAACTGTCCAGCGACATGCTGGTGATAGCCGATTCGAGTGGGCCGATTGCGTTGGCCGGTATCATGGGGGGCGCGGCCACCGCAGTTGGGCTGGAAACACGCAATGTTTTCCTTGAAGCAGCCTTCTTCTCACCGGAAGCCATCACCGGCCGGGCACGCCGGTTGGGGCTGGCAACGGACTCCTCCCATCGCTTCGAGCGTGGGGTGGATTACTCGAATACGAACATGGCCATGGAGCGCGCAACCAAGTTGATGCTGGAAATCTGCGGCGGCCAGCCAGGCCCTGTCGTCGAGGAAACCGGCAAACTGCCCAGGCGCGAGCCTATCAAGCTGCGTCCGAAACGGGTCACGAAAGTGCTGGGTATCGAACTGACCCACGAAGTCATGCGCGGCTATCTTCAAAGGCTCGGTTTGACTGTCCGGGATGATGGCGAAACCTGGCATGTCACACCGCCGGGTTACCGGTTCGATCTGGAAATCGAGGAAGACCTGATTGAAGAACTGGCCCGGTTGCATGGCTATGACCAGATTGAGGCGCGTGCTCCCCATGCCGGAACGATCATGCTGCCGGTTGAGGAAACGGTTCATGCTGTTTCACTCCTGCGAAATTTTCTGGCTGGACGCGACTACCAGGAAGTCATTACCTACAGTTTCGTTGATCCGGCATGGGAAGAGGCTTTGTCAGCCAGTGACACTCGGATTGCCTTGAAAAACCCGATCGCCAGTCAGCTTTCGGTCATGCGTTCGACTTTATGGGGTGGGTTGATCAATGCGCTGGCAAACAACCTGAATCGTCAGCAAAGCCGGGTCCGCCTGTTTGAAGCGGGCCGTGTTTATTTACAGGAGGCAGACAGGTTGCGGCAGCCGCATCATCTTGCAGGGCTGTGTTACGGGCCAGCCTTTGCCGAGCAATGGGGTGTGGCGGAACGTGTGGTCGATTTCTTCGATGTCAAAGGCGACCTGGAAAACCTGCCGGGAATAGCTTTGGAATATCGGCCGGAGAATCACCCGGCGCTCCATCCAGGACAGTGCGCCCGGCTTTATATCAATGGCAACCCCATGGGCTGGTTGGGTACGCTTCACCATAAACTGGTGCAGCATTTTGACCTGCAGGCCGCACCAGTACTTTTTGAGATCGAACTGGATGTGCTCGGCAACCGGGTTTTGCCACGCCATCAGGGGCTCTCGCGTTTCCCTTCCGTGCGGCGTGATCTTGCCTTCCTGGTGGACCAGGGCGTTACGGTCGAGGCGATCCTGAAAACCATGAGCGAAGCGAAGGAAAGCTTTGTCCGCGAGCTGGCCCTGTTTGATCTTTACCAGGGTCAAGGGGTGCCGGCAGGGCAAAAAAGCCTTGCATTCCGAGTAGTTATGCAAGATACTGAACGTACGCTCACAGAGCCGGAAGTGGAGACGGCCGTGACGCAAATTGCCGAATCTGTAATCAACCGGCATGGAGCAAAACTCCGGTCCTGAGGCTTGATAATCATGACAACCCTAACCAAAGCTGAACTCGCCGATCTTCTGTTCGAAAAAGTTGGACTCAACAAACGCGAGGCCAAGGAAATGGTCGAAACGTTTTTTGAGGAAATTCGCAATTCGCTGGAAGCAGGCGATACCGTCAAGCTTTCCGGCTTTGGCAATTTTCAGTGCCGTGAAAAACCCCAGCGCCCGGGCCGCAATCCAAAAACCGGCGAAGAAATGCCCATCTCGGCGCGGCGTGTCGTGACCTTCCACGCCAGCCAAAAACTCAAGGCCATGGTGGAAGACGCCGAGCATGACGGAAGCCTCCAGTCAGAGTGAACTGCCGCTGATCCCGGCCAAGCGATATTTCACCATTGGCGAAGTTGCCGAATTGTGCGCGGTCAAGCCGCATGTTTTGCGTTATTGGGAACAGGAATTCTCACAGCTCAAGCCGGTAAAGCGCCGGGGCAACCGCCGTTACTATCAGCATCACGAAGTTCTTCTCATCCGTCGCATCCGTCAACTGCTTTACGAAGAAGGATTCACCATCAGCGGCGCACGCAACAAACTCGAATCGGCTGATCAGGCAAAAGCTCAACCCGCCAGGGAAAGTCAGGCAAGGGACCTGACGCCCGCGGAGCTGCGCGAAGAGCTGGTTGCCATCCGCGATTTGTTGTCAAAGTAGTTCGACTGGCGATGCAAATGCTGGTATCATCTCGGGCTTCGTCGGGGCGTAGCGCAGCCTGGTAGCGCACCTGCATGGGGTGCAGGGGGTCGGAAGTTCGAATCTTCTCGCCCCGACCAATTTCCCCAATATCAGCTGCAACTTTTCACTGCATTCCTCTGCTGAAACCGCGCGAAAAGGTGAAGCAACGTTGTAAAATCAGCCGCATGTCTTGCGGCTTTTTTATTTCCTTCGTCACCCGCGTTTCCTTCAGCAATTAATCATGCGGATTCTGCTCAGCAACGACGACGGTTACTTCTCACCAGGTTTGGCTGCGCTCGCAAATGCGCTGGAGCCGTTGGCCAGCATCACGGTCGTTGCGCCAGAAAGGGATCGCAGCGGTGCCAGCAACTCACTTACGCTGGATCGGCCATTGATGCTGAGGCAGGCACCTTCTGGTTATTACTTCGTCAACGGCACGCCGACAGACTGCGTACATCTGGCGGTTACCGGCATGCTCGATCACCTGCCTGACATGATCATCTCCGGCATCAACCATGGCGCCAACATGGGCGATGACACCATCTATTCGGGCACTGTTGCCGCGGCAACCGAAGGCTTTCTGCTGGGTATTCCAGCGATTGCCGTGTCACTCGCCAACCTTCACGACGGACATTTTGAAACCGCGGCGCGGGTAGTGACCGAGCTGGTGAATCGTTACCAGCACAGCCCCTGGAAGGAAACAACCCTGCTCAACGTCAATGTGCCCGATGTTCCTTGGGAAGATCTGGAAAAATGGGAGGTAACCCGTCTGGGCAAGCGGCACAAGGCCGAGCCGGTCTTGAAGTCGGTCAACCCGCGCGGCCAGATCATGTACTGGGTAGGCGCGGCGGGTTCCGCGCAGGATGCGGGCGAGGGTACGGATTTTTTCGCGGTGGCTAATAACCGCGTCTCCATCACGCCACTGCAAATCGATCTGACGCATTACGCGCAAGCAGAAAGCGTGAAAGGCTGGCTGGCGTGAGCAACAATCCGCGCGCCGGCATTGGCATGACATCGGCCCGAACACGTGGGCGCATGATCGAGCGACTTCGCGAACAGAAAATCTCCGATGCAATGGTGCTCGCCGCCATGGGCGTTGTACCCAGGCATCTGTTCATCGATCAGGCCCTGGAAAGCCGGGCTTATGATGACACGGCATTGCCGATCGGATTTGGCCAGACCATTTCCAATCCCTACATCGTCGCACGTATGACCGAACTGGCCCGTAACAACCGGGCATTGCAACGCGTACTGGAAATCGGCACCGGATGCGGCTATCAGGCGGCGGTACTTGGCCAGGTTGCAAAGGAGGTCGTAACCATGGAACGCATTGCCGCGCTGGTTGGTCAGACACGAAAGCGCTACCGGGATTTGCGTATCAATAATGTCAAACTCAAGCACGGTGATGGCATGCAAGGCTACGCCGAAGGCGCGCCTTATGATGCCATCGTCATCGCAGCGGCGTTCGCTGCCGTACCCGAGGCGCTGAAAATGCAGCTGGCTGATGGCGGTCGCCTGGTCATGCCCCTGGGCGATGATCAGCAAGTCCTGCTGGTGGTAACCCGTCTTGGTAATGAGTTTGTAGAAGAAAAGCTCGAAGCGGTGAAATTCGTGCCGTTGCTGCCAGGGGTCGCGTGAAAGCATTACAGGCTGCGCTCGCACTATTCATGCTGGCAGGTTGCGAGGCGCCCGGCTTTGCGCCGATCGGCGAACTGGCAAAGCCCAAGCCCGCTACAACAGCCAAAGCGGTTTCCAAGCCTGCTACGAATACAGGTCCATCCACAACTTCAACCGTAGCGCGAACAGGCGAGGTTGTCGTGCAAAAGGGCGACACGCTTTTTGCCATTGCATTTGAAAATGGTCTGGACTACCGGGACCTGGCTTTCTGGAACAACCTGGCATCCCCAGACGTGATTCAGGCTGGACAGGTCCTGAGGCTGACGCCGCCGGCTGTCCTGTCAGACAAGGCAAAAGAGGTGGAAACTCTACCCCTGCGGGATGCCGGTCAGCCGCTTGTAAAGACAATCAGGGAAGCGCCACTGCTCACCGAACCCAAAGCCCAGCGATTGCCCTATTCCGAAGCAAACTGGGCACTGCTGACTGGAAAAACGCCTGAACTGCCCAAGGCGGTTGATGTTCCCCAAGCTGGCGTAGCGCCTCCCACTACAAGCATCGCGCCCGGTCAGGATGCCGAAGAAGAATGGCGCTGGCCTGCCGAGGGTTCACTGATCGGACAGTTTGGTGACGGTGGCGGAAAGGGCATTGATATCGTGGGTGAGAAACAGTCCCCGGTATTTTCATCCGCTCCCGGGAAGGTGGTATATAGTGGCTCGGGATTACGCGGTTATGGAAAAATGGTTATCGTCAAACATCCGGGTGAATACCTGACCGCCTATGCCCATAATCATGCCATCCTGGTCAAGGAGGGGCAGTGGGTTAAAAGCGGACAGAAAATCGCCGAAATGGGAGATACGGAAAGTGATCGCGTCAAACTGCATTTCGAAATCCGGCAGTATGGGAAGCCGGTTGACCCGCTGAAAATCCTTCCAGAGCGCAAATGAGTCAAGAAGACGAACCCATAGAAGAGCAGGAAGAGGTCGAAGCACCAGAGCCTTCCGGACACGAGGAAGTCGAGGCGCCGCCAGTCGAGGAATTCGATATCCAGGCGGATGTTACCCAGCTGTACCTCAATGAAATCGGCCAGGCGGCATTGCTGACAGCCGAACAGGAAGTCGCCCTGGCCAGGCGCACGCGCGATGGCGACTTTGAAGCCCGCCAGAAAATGATCGAACACAACCTGCGGCTGGTGGTGAACATTGCCAAGCACTATGCCAATCGTGGTCTGGTGCTGCTGGATCTGGTGGAAGAGGGTAATCTCGGCCTGATTCACGCGCTGGAAAAATTCGACCCTGAGCGCGGCTTCCGCTTCTCGACCTATGCCACCTGGTGGATTCGTCAGAATATCGAACGCGCCATCATGAACCAGTCGCGCACTATCCGCCTCCCGGTACATGTCATCAAGGAGCTCAACATCTTCCTGCGCGCGCAGCGTCACCTGGAAACGCACGGCGTCACCGATCCCAACCTGGAAGACATTGCCAGCCTGACAGGCCACGACGTTGAAGAAGTTCGCCGTGTGATGTCGCTCAACGAACGCGTGGCCTCACTGGATGCGCCGCTTGATATCGATCCCAGCCTTTCGCTGGGTGAAGCCATCGCCGACGAAAACAGCCAGATGCCCGAGGACATGTTGCAAAACGCCGAAGTGCAACGCCATGTGCACGAATGGCTGGAGCAGCTAAACGACAAGCAGCGCTGGGTGATCGAGCGCCGCTTCGGCATCAACAACAACGACATCTCCACCCTGGAGGATCTGGCGGTGGACCTGAAGGTCACCCGCGAGCGCGTTCGCCAGATTCAGATGGAAGCCCTGCGCGTCCTGCGCAACATGCTGCGCCGCAAGGGCGTGTCCAAAGACCAGTTGTTCTGATCCGGTTTTTTTGTGACACAAGTCGCATTGCTGTCCCATCCGGTCTGTACTCGGCACGACATGGGGCCATGGCATCCCGAGCAGCCCCAACGCTTCGCCGCCATCGACAAGGTACTCGAAGAATCTGGATTGATCACTGACCTGATCCGGGTCAAGGCGCCAGAAGGCTACCGCGATGAACTGGAACGCGTGCATCCTGCCGCTTATCTTGATGGCCTGATCAGCGCCCTTCCGCAAAGCGGCGTCAACTGGCTGGGCCCGGATACCGGTCTGTGTCCGGATAGCTGGGAAGCCGCGCTGCATGCCGCCGGCGCGGGTGTGCAGGCGGTAGAGGATATTCTGGCGGGCAAATACAAGCGGGCTTTCTGCAATGTGCGGCCGCCGGGCCACCATGCCGAGTCTGTGCGTGCCATGGGATTCTGCCTCATCAACAATGTGGCCATTGCGGCACGCCATGCGCTTTCCCAGCCCGGCATCAGCCGGGTTGCCATCGTCGATTTCGATGTACACCATGGTAACGGCACGGAGCAGATATTTCATGGAGACAAGCGCGCGTTGCTGGTTTCAAGCTTCCAGCATCCGCTGTATCCGTATTGTGGTACGCAGGCGCACGCGGGCTATGTACCGCTTCCCTTGCCAGCCGGAACTGCGGGCGCGGGATTCCGGCAGGCCTGGGAAAAATCGGGACTGACCGCAGTCGAGGCTTTCGCGCCGGATTTCGTCTTTTTTTCCGCAGGATTCGATGGTCATCGGGATGACCCGCTTGCCGGGCTCAATCTGCTCGAAGAAGATTACGCATGGCTGACCGATGAAGTTTGCCGGCTTGCGGCGAAATCAGCTCAGGGGAGAGTAGTATCTTTCCTCGAAGGCGGCTACGATCTGCCCGCACTGGGCCGCAGCGTCGCAGCACATATCAGGGCATTGATGAATGATTGACTGGAAAGAAATCCAAACCGTTTTTCTGGACATGGATGGCACTCTCCTTGACCTGCATTACGACAACCATTTCTGGCGCGAGCATGTGCCAATGCGCTTCGCGGAAAAACACAGACTCAGCTTCGACGAAGCCCGGCAGGAGCTGACTGGCCGCTATCATCATCGCGCCGGATCGCTGGACTGGTACTGCGTCGATTTCTGGAGCCGCGAGCTGGAACTCGACATCGCCGAACTGAAAGAGGAAGTCGCCCACCTCATCGCCATCCATCCCGATGTGCCAGAATTCCTCCAAGCCGCGCGTGCCTCGGGACGCCGGGTGGTGCTGGTCACCAACGCCCATCGCAAAAGTCTTGACCTGAAAATGCGCATCACAGGGCTGGAACGCTACTTCGACGCCCTGCACACCTCGCACGACATTGGACTGCCCAAGGAAAACCCTGCCTTCTGGATTGGGCTGCAGGACCGCGAACCTTTCAATCCTGATGAGACATTACTCGTCGACGACAGCCTGCCCGTGCTGCGCAGCGCCCAAGCCTACGGCATAGCCCATCTGCTTGCCGTGCGTTTTCCGGATACCAAACAGCCGGAGAAGGATCCGGAGGAATTTCCGGCAATTCACACCTTCGGGGATATGATGGTTGGACTGGTGAGCAATCAGGTCTAAGCCAGAATCACCGCCATAACATTCCGGCCTTCACCCGCCAGAATGTTGTAGGTCCTGCAGGCCGCGCCAGTGTCCATCACTTCCAGGCCGATGCGGGCGTCGATCAGGGGCCGGGTGAGGTGGGGATGGGGGAAACGCAGTTTCGATCCTGTTCCCAGCAGCACGATTTCCGAACCCAGGCTGGCCAGGTGGCTGAAGTGGCTTTCTTCCAGCCGCTCAAACGACACCGAGATGAAGGTTTCCCTGTCCAGTTGGGTGGGTGTCAGGATCAGGCCGAATGACAGGCGCTCGCCGTTGACCATCACGTGGTCGGTTTCATAGCCGGTGAAGTAGTAGCGTCCGTCGGGGCCGCTCAAATGCAGTTTCATACGGGATTTCCGGTTGCCGCCGGGTTTGCCCGGGCTGGGCGGCTCAAGTAGAATGACACGCTTTAAGCCCCAGATTCTAGGGCAATTTCAGGAATTCGAGTGAGCTCCGCCCCAACCTTAAAACCCGTCAAAAAATCCGGCAAGCTGGAAAGCGTGTGTTACGACATCCGCGGCCCGGTGATGGCGCGCGCGCGCCAGATGGAAGAGGACGGCCAGCGCATCATCAAGCTGAACATCGGCAATCCGGCGCCGTTCGGCTTCGAAGCGCCGGAGGAGATTGTCCAGGACGTGATCCGAAACATGCACAACGCCTCGGGCTACAGCGAGTCCAAGGGGCTGTTCGCCGCGCGCAAGGCAGTGATGCATTACACGCAGGAAAAGGGCATCAAGGGCGTGGATGTAGATGACATCATCATCGGCAATGGCGTGTCCGAGCTGATCGTGATGTCGATGCAGGCGCTGCTAAACAACGGCGATGAGGTGCTGGTGCCGGCGCCGGATTATCCCTTGTGGACCGCGGCGGTCAGCCTGGGTGGCGGCACGCCGCGCCATTACATCTGCGACGAGGGAGCTGGATGGCTGCCGGACATCGCCGACATCAAGGCCAAAATCACGCCGAACACGCGGGCGATCGTGATCATCAACCCCAACAACCCGACCGGTGCGCTGTACCCGGATGATCTGCTGAAGGAAATTCTTGAACTGGCGCGCCAGCATCAGCTCATCATTTGCGCCGACGAGATTTACGACAAGGTGTTGTATGACGGCACCAGCCACACCTCGATTGCCGCGCTGTCGGAAGATGTGCTCACCATCACCTTCAATGGCCTGTCGAAAAATTACCGTGCCTGCGGCTATCGCGCGGGCTGGCTGGTTATTTCCGGCGACAGGGAACATGCGCGCGATTACATCGAAGGCCTGAACATTCTGGCGTCGATGCGGTTGTGTTCGAACGTGCCGGGGCAGTTTGGCATTCAGACCGCGCTGGGCGGATATCAGAGCATCAACGACCTGGTTGCGCCCGGAGGACGGCTGACACGGCAGCGGGATATTGCCTGGGAATTGTTGACGCAGATACCCGGTGTGTCCTGCGTCAAGCCGCAAGCGGCCATGTATCTGTTTCCGAAGCTGGATCCGAAAATATATCCCGTCCGCAATGACCAGCAGTTCATTCTGGAAATGCTGGAGCAGGAGCGGGTACTGGTCGTGCAGGGTACCGGCTTCAACTGGCCGCATCCGGATCACATCCGGGTCGTGTTCCTGCCGCACGAAGAGGATTTGCGCGAAGCAATCGGTCGAGTTGGCCGTTTCCTCGAACGCAAGCGTCACAAATAATTTCTTTTTTTTCTGAAGCCATGAAACCAATCAAAGTAGGTCTGCTGGGTCTGGGCACCGTGGGCGGTGGAACATTGACGGTGCTGCGCCGCAACCAGCAGGAAATCACCCGCCGCGCGGGACGCGAAATCCATGTCGTGATGGCGGCGGTGCGCGATCTGAAAAAAGCCCGGAAGCTGGCGGGCGAAGACTTGAAACTGACCACCAATCCATTCGATGTGGTCGACAATCCAGAGATTGATATAGTCGTTGAGCTGATTGGCGGACTTTCGCCAGCCAGGGAACTGGTGATGCTGGCCATCGAAAAGGGCAAGCATGTCGTCACCGCCAACAAGCATCTGATCGCCAAGCATGGCAACGAGATTTTTGCCGCAGCGCAGGTCAAGGGTGTGATGGTGGCGTTTGAGGCCGCGGTAGCGGGCGGCATTCCCATCATCAAGGCAATCCGCGAGGGCCTGACTGCCAATCGCATCGAATGGGTCGCCGGCATCATCAATGGCACCACCAATTTCATTCTCAGCGAAATGCGCGAGAAGGGATTGGGCTTCGATACCGTGCTGGCCGAAGCGCAGCGGCTGGGTTATGCGGAAGCCGATCCGACCTTCGACGTTGAAGGCATCGATGCCGCGCACAAGCTGACCATTCTTTCCGCCATTGCTTTTGGCATTCCCATGCAGTTCGACAAGGCTTACACCGAAGGCATCACCAAACTGACCGGCGATGATGTGAAATATGCCGAGCAGCTCGGTTATCGCATCAAGCTGCTGGGCATTACCCGGCGCCGAGAAAAGGGAATCGAGTTGCGCGTGCACCCCACGTTGATTCCGGAAAAGCGCCTGATCGCCAATGTGAATGGTGCCATGAATGCGGTGCTGGTGAAAGGCGACGCAGTCGGTCCGACACTGTATTACGGCGCAGGCGCGGGTTCCGAACCGACGGCTTCAGCCGTGGTGGCGGACCTGGTGGATGTGACCCGTCTTGCCACCGCCGACCCGCACCAGCGTGTGCCGCATCTTGCCTTCCAGCCGGATGCCTTGAAAGCCGACTTGCCCATTTTGCCGATGGAAGAAGTGGAGACGTCTTATTACCTGCGCATGCGCGTGGCTGACGAAACCGGCGTGCTGGCGGATATTACGAGAATTCTTGCCGACGCCGGCATTTCGATCGATGCGCTGATGCAACGCGAGCCGGAAGAAGGCGAAGCCAGCACCGACCTGATTCTTCTGACGCATGAGACGGTCGAGAAGAACATGAATACCGCCATTGCCAGAATCGAGGGGCTGGCTTCGGTTCAGGGCAAGGTTACGCGCATCCGGCTGGAGACGCTGGGTAAATGAAATACATCAGTACCCGCGGCCAATCCACCAAAGCCGGTTTCACCGATATCCTTCTTGGTGGTCTCGCGCCGGACGGCGGCTTGTATTTGCCGGAATCCTACCCGCATTTCAGCGATGCCGAACTGACGGTAATGCGCGGCATGAGTTACCGCGAGCTCGCTTTCGCCATACTTTCCTGCTATGTCGATGACATCCCCGCTGACGACCTGAAGCGTCTCATCGACAAGACCTATACCGCTCAGAACTATCACTTTGTCCGCGAAGGGCAGAACCCGGAAGACATTACGCCGCTGCTGACGCTGGAACCCGGCCTGCATCTGCTGTCACTGTCCAATGGTCCGACGCTCGCATTCAAGGACATGGCCATGCAGTTGCTGGGCAACCTGTTTGAATACGAGCTGGCACGTCGCAAGGAAAGCATCAACATCGTTGGCGCGACCTCGGGCGATACCGGCTCGGCGGCGGAGTACGCCATGTGTGGCAAGCAGGGCATCCGTGTGTTCATGCTCTCGCCCGTGGAGGGCATGACGCCTTTCCAGCAGGCGCAGATGTACAGCCTGCATGACCCCAACATTTACAACATTGCCGTCAAGGGCGTGTTCGACGATTGCCAGGACATGGTCAAGGCTGTTTCCAACGACGCTGCCTTCAAGGCCAGATATAAAATTGGCGCGGTCAATTCGATCAACTGGGCGCGGGTGCTGGCGCAGATTGTTTACTACTTCAAGGCCTATTTCGCCGCGACCGATAACAATGCGCAGAAGGTCAGCTTTGCCGTGCCGTCCGGCAATTTCGGCAACATCTGCGCGGGTCACATCGCGCGCATGATGGGCCTGCCGATCGACAAGCTGATCGCAGCCACCAACGAAAACGACGTGCTGGACGAGTTTTTCAGAACCGGCGTCTACCGCCCGCGCGACGCGGCGCACACCTACCACACCAGCAGTCCATCGATGGATATTTCCAAGGCGTCCAATTTTGAACGCTTTGCTTACGATCTGGTTGGCCGTGATGCTGCAAGGATTCGCGACATGTGGGCAAAGGTCGACAGGGGCGAGGCGGTGGACTTCAAGAGCCTGGGCTTGTTCGACAATGTGAAGGGTTATGGCTTTGTTTCCGGCGCCAGCAACCATGCGTTGAGGATGCAGACCATCCGCGACACGTACGATCTGTATGGGGTTGTCATCGACACCCATACCGCCGATGGACTCAACGTAGGACTGAAATTCCGCCAGCCCGGCATTCCGCTGGTGGTGCTGGAGACCGCGCTGCCCGCAAAATTCGAGGATGCCATTCAGGAAGCCATCGGACAAAAGCCCGGGCGGCCGGCGGAACTGGCCAATCTTGAAGCCTTGCCGCGCAAGGTCGAAATCATGGCCCCGGATGTGGCCGCGCTCAAGGGCTACATCGCCAGCCAAATTGGCCAGTAGGAAATTCGAGGCCCTGCTTTTGGAAGTCCGTGCCTGCCGGATCTGCGCGGACAAGCTGGCACACGAACCACGCCCCATACTGCGGGCATCGCCCACTGCGAAAATACTGATCGTTGGCCAGGCGCCGGGGCGCAAGGTGCACGAAACCGGCATTCCCTGGAACGATCCATCGGGTGACTTGCTGCGTGAATGGCTGCAATTGTCGCGCGAGCAGTTCTACGATGAATCCCGCATAGCCATCATTCCAACCGGCCTGTGCTATCCCGGCACTGAGAAGGGCAGCGATTTACCGCCTAGGCCGGAGTGCGCGCCGCACTGGCATACACGCTTGCGGGCGGCCTTGCCAGCTATTCAGCTTACCCTGCTGATTGGCCAGTATGCTCAACGCTACTATCTGGGAAATCGCTGCAAGAAAACCCTGACGGATACCGTGGCGGCCTGGCAAGAATACCTGCCGGAATTTTTCCCCCTGCCGCATCCCAGTCCGCGCAATCGTCTTTGGCTCAAGAAAAACCCCTGGTACGAGCGGGATATTCTGCCGGTACTACGCCAAAAGACATACTCCATTTTGGAGTTGGATCAGGGATAATTAACCAACAGATTTTTGCAATAGATAATCATCAATGAAGCTGATTTCCTCCCCGACGACGCCGTTTGGACGCAAGGTTCGCATTGTTTTGCTGGAAAAGAAAATTCCTTTTGAACTGCTTATCGATGTACCGTGGAGCGCAGATACCAAGGTGGGCAATTTCAACCCGCTGGGCAAGGTGCCCGTGCTGGTGTTGAAGGACGGCGAAACGCTTTTTGATTCGCGCGTGATCGTCGAATATCTGGAACATGTCAGTCCGGTCGGACAGCTGATTCCTTCCGACGCGGGTTCCCGCATTGAAACCCGCAAAATCGAGGCGTTGGCCGACGGCATTACCGATGCAGCCGCGCTCATTTTTCTTGAATACAAACGGCCCGAGGAACAAAGAAGCCAGGACTGGATGCTGCGCCAGCAGACCAAGGTGTTCAAGGGGCTGGAAGCGCTTTCCGAGGCATTGGGCGAACGATTGAACTTCATTGGCAACAAACTGAGCCTGGCCGACATCGCCGCCGGTTGCTGCCTCGGCTACCTGGATTTCCGTTTTCCAGACATCAAGTGGCGCGAGGCGCATCCCAATCTGTCGGCGTTCTATGGAAAAGTCAGCAGCCGGGCCAGTTTCAAGGAAACCGTACCGGCCACGTAAGGGTTTCAGGCTGTTTGCGACTGAAGCTTATTTCAGGAGAACACAATGCCCCTGCCGCCCAAACTCGAAACCGCCACGCTCGCCGGAGGCTGCTTCTGGTGCATGGAAGCCGTTTTCACGCGGTTGAAAGGCGTCGACAAAGTGGTGTCCGGCTACATGGGCGGGCACCTGCCCAATCCCGATTACAACTCTGTGTGCATGGGCAACACGGGCCATGCGGAAGTGGTGCAGGTTACATTCGATCCGGCGGTAATCAGTTTTGACAACCTGCTGGAAGTGTTTTTCGCCATCCACGATCCAACCACGCTCAATCGGCAGGGCAACGACAGGGGTACGCAGTACCGGTCGGCTATTTTCTACCATACGCCAGAACAGAAGCTGGCAGCCGAGAAGGCAATAACTAACGAGAAATCACATTGGCCCGATCCGGTGGTGACTGAACTTGCAGAAGCGCAGACTTTCTATGCAGCAGAAAATTATCACCAGGACTACTACGCCAACAATCCCTATCAACCTTATTGCCAGTTTGTTGTGGCGCCCAAGGTTAGAAAGGCGCTGGAGAAATTTGGTGAGCAGATGCAGGGTTAATCAAAAGCAACAGGGGTGCCATCGCGGCCAAGCCGATAGCTCTTCCACTCAGGTCCGCACAGGCCAAACCGGAACGGCCCATCGCGGCCAGGCGCGACAAAGCGCAAATCCTGAAACCACACGCACGGCCCGCCAGGATGGTGGTCAATTCTGTATAACGCCGGCGCGCTTGCAAACCAGCGGAAGAAGTCGAATTCCGGCCGCGCCCAGATGTCACGCGCAAGTTCATCGTCTATTCCCTGTCCGAACTTGGAAACACTATGCCAGTCTGCCATTGCAACAGGCTGGAATGCAGCCAGCGCGCGGCTGAGCCAGTTTGCATCAGCTCGCGCGGTTTGCGGCGTTTTGCCATTCAGCTTCAGATGCGCATAGTGATAGCGGTCACCCTCATGGATCAGCACGGTCCAGTTGAATGGCGCCAGGGGGCGCGGTTCGGCGTTGACCGTAAAGATTTTCCAGCCTTGCGATGCAGCGTAGGCATGACCCGCTTCGAACGCTTCCTGCTTCCAGTAAAACTGGGTGGCAATCCACACTCCAACAGCCAGCGAGGTCAGTTGGGCTGGGCGCAGTGACGTCCTTTTCCATAGACAGGCCACAAACCCTGCAAGCAAGATCAGGGTCAACAGCGGATCGATGATGAACGTGGTACCCAGCGAATATGTATGGTTGGTCAGTGGCGCGAGAAGCTGGGTGCCATAGCCGGTGATCCAGTCACCAACGATGTGAACCAGCAATGCGACAGCGGTCAGGCCGTAAAAATCGCGCCAGCCGTCGGTAGATCTGAATACTCGCGAAAATATCCATGACAGGAGAAAGGCCCACAACGGCAGCAACAAGAGCGAATGGGTTTCTCCACGATGATGCAGAAGATAGAGTTGCGAGGAAACGGGCGCCAGCAGAATATCCAGGTCGGGCGCATTGGCCGCCAGCGCGCCGGCGATGTAGCGCGTTCTCATGGACAGCTTTTGCGCCGGGTAGAGTCGAGCGGTGATGAGTCCGGATAGGGTGTGGGTCAGATTATCCATTTAATGTGGATTGTCGATTTGAAACCAGGTTCGATGCGTTTTGTAACCTGTTTGATTAAAAAGAATAAAAATCCTGTCATGTAGCCCGGCTACGATTTTGCTGAAACTCGGTTACCCAATCATAGTCTACTGGAAAGTTCCACTCGTTCAATATCTATGCAACTTATTGAAACTTCAAGCGCGGCGGCTCAGCGTCTTCTGAGAAAAACCGATTCGGACCCGGTTTACGACATCATCCTGGCGACCAGCATGGATCATTTGAGGGCCGCTCAGGCCTTGCGTTATGCGGTGTTCAACCTTGAACTGAATGAAGGGCTGGCCTCGGCTCATGCCACGGGTCTCGATACGGACAAGTTCGATCTGGTCTGTGATCATCTGATCGTGACCGAGAATGAGTCGGGTGAAGTTGTTGGCACCTATCGTTTGCAGACAGGTGCGAACGCTGTGAGGAATTTTGGCTACTACAGCGAACAGGAATTCGATTTCACGCCATATGAACCCATCCGCGATGAGATGATCGAGCTGGGTCGCGCATGCGTGCACAAGTCGCATCGCAACATGAGTGTGCTGTCGCTGTTGTGGGGCGGCATTGCCCGCTATGCCAGGGAGCGAGGCGGACGCTATCTGGTAGGGTGCAGTTCGCTGACTTCACAGGATGCGGCCGAGGGCGCAGCGGTTTACCGCCAGTTTGAAAGCCGTTATCTCGCCTCGGAAAGTTTGCGTACGCTGCCCTTGCCGGAAGTGGCCTGCCCGCTGGACAGGGTATTCGAACACCCTGCCAGGCCACCCAAGCTTCTCTCGACGTATCTGTCACTGGGCTCTAAAATCGCCGGGCCGCCTGCCATTGACCGTGAATTTGGCACCATCGATTTTCTGACGCTGTTTGATATTCACGACCTGTCGGCACGCAGCCGGCAAATGCTCGGGCTTTAGTGTCTTGAAGAAGGCGCTTGCAAAAGCTCGCTACCCTTGAACAACTGCGCGACATCCACCGCATCGAAACGGTATTGCCTGTCGCAAAATTCACAGTTGATCTCCACATGACCCTGTTCGGCCACAATACCGCCGACTTCCTCTTCCCCCAGCATTTTCAACATGTTGCCTACCTTGTCCTTTGAGCAGGTGCAGGCGAAACTCAGTTTTTCCTGTTCAAACTGTCTCAGGGTTTCCTCATGAAACAGGCGCATCAAGGTGTCACCTGGCGGAAGCGTGAGCAGTTCATCGGGTTTGAGGGTGTCGGCCAGCAGGGTGGCGCGATTCCAGGCATCAGCGTCCGCGCTTTTCTGGTCAGGCATGCGTTGTAGCAGCATGCCCGCCACCCGCTCATGGCTGGCAGTGAGATAAATCCGGGTGTCGAGCTGCTCTGAGCTTTTCATGTAATGGGCAAGCGTTTCTGCAACGCTTGCGCCTTCCATCGGCACAATGCTCTGGTAGTTCTGCTTGCCGGCCTGGCTCTGGTCGAGCGTGATGGCGAAACTGCCCTGGCCAAGCAGGTCGGCAAGGCTGTCGCTGTCTGGTATTTCATCTGTCCATTTGGCGGTCGCGCGCAGCGTCCTTTTCGATGTGGCTTCCACCACGATCAACCTTACCGGACCCTTTCCTTGCAGTTGCAGGATGAGGTTGCCGTCAAACTTGATATTGGAGGTAAGCAGGGCGGCCGCGGCCAGTAGTTCACCCAAAACCCTGCGCAGCGGCGGCGGATAATCCGCATGGTTTTGCACGGTTTTCCACACATCGTCGAGCTGGACGATGCCGCCCTTGACTGGTGCGTACTCAAAAACAAAACGGGTCAGCGCATCAGCCATTTTCTTTGGCCCACGAATCCTTAAGTGTGACCGTGCGGTTGAATACCGGCATGCCCGGTCTGGAATCCTTGATGTCGGCGACGAAATAGCCATGGCGTTCGAACTGGAAGCGTTCTTCCGGTTTTGCATCCTTCAAGGCTGGTTCAAGCTGCGCGGCGATGACTGTTTTCGAGGCCGGGTTGATATCTTCCAGATAGTCGCGATCGCGGCCGGGGTAGGGCACGGCAAACAGGCGATCGTACAGGCGCACTTCGGCTTGATAAGCATGGGCGGCCGATACCCAATGGATGTTGCCCTTGACCTTGATGGCATCCGCACCGGGCGTGCCGGATTTGGTGTCGGGCAGGTAAGTACAGCGCACGGCGGTGATATTGCCGGCGGCATCCTTGTCGCAGCCGGTACATTCGACGACATAGCCGTAACGCAGACGCACCTTGTTGCCAGGGAATAAACGGAAATAACCCTTGGGCGGAGTCTCGGTGAAATCCTCGCGCTCGATCCAGAGTTCACGCGAGAAAGGTACGGCGCGCTTGCCCAGGTCCGGTTGCTGCGGATGGTTGGGCGCAAAGCAGTCTTCGCTCTGACCTTCCGGATAGTTGTCGATGACGAGCTTGACCGGGTCGAGCACGGCGATGCGTCGTAGGGCGTGTTCGTTCAAGTCATCGCGCATGCAGGCTTCCAGCACGCTCATGTCTATCCACGAGTCTGCCTTGGATACGCCGATCTGGTCGGTAAAGCGCCTGAAGCCTTCCGGCGTGAAGCCGCGTCGGCGCGCGCCCATCAGCGTTGGCAGGCGCGGATCGTCCCAACCGTTGACGTGTTTTTCATCCACCAGCTGGATCAGCTTGCGCTTGGACAGCACCACGTACGTCAGATTGAGCCGTGCGAACTCGATCTGCTGCGGCAGCGGCCGCGTGAAGAAGCCGCCATCAGACAGCTTGTCCAGAAGCCAGTCATAGAACGGCCGCTGGTCTTCGAACTCCAGCGTGCAGATGGAGTGGGTGATGTGCTCGATCGCATCCTCGATGGGATGTGCGTAGGTGTACATCGGGTAAATGCACCAGATGTCGCCGGTGTTGTGGTGCGTGGCGCGCTTGATGCGGTAAATGGCCGGATCGCGCATGTTGATGTTGGGTGAGGCCATGTCGATTTTCGCGCGAAGCACGTGCGCGGCGTCAGCGAATTCGCCCGCCTTCATGCGGCGGAACAGATCCAGGTTCTCTTCCACACTGCGGGTGCGGTAGGGACTGTCCTTGCCGGGTTCATTCAGTGTGCCGCGATAAACGCGCATGTCTTCGGCATTGAGTGAGTCCACATAGGCGTTGCCGGACTGGATCAGATGCTCGGCGCAGGCGTACATGGTATCGAAATAATTCGAGGCGTAATAAAGATGCTTGCCCCAGTCGAAGCCCAGCCATTTCACCGCGCTGATGATGGAATCGACGTATTCCTGTTCTTCCTTTTCCGGATTGGTGTCGTCGAAGCGGAGATGGCACACGCCGTTGTAGTCGCGTGCCAGGCCAAAATTAAGAAAAATCGACTTGGCATGGCCATAATGCAGATAGCCGTTTGGCTCAGGCGGAAAGCGGGTTTCTACGCGTCCGCCCCATTTTCCGGCGGCATTCTGCTCATCGATGATGTTGCGGATGAAATTGGCGGCGGGGGCGGGTGCTTCTTTGGGTTCGGACATGATGCAGTTAAAAGTCAGGATAGGCTGAATTCTACTTCAGGCAATGATGCCTCCGCCCATACATACACGGCCATCGTAAATGACCACTGACTGGCCTGGTGTAACGGCCCATTGCGGCGATTCGAAAGTCACATGTAGATTTCCATCCGCTTCAAGATTCAAGGTGCAGGCCGCATCCTGCTGGCGGTAGCGCGTCTTGGCGGTGTAGGGACGGTTCAAGTCAGGCAATTCACCCGAAACCCAGCTCAAATCTTGTGCAACAAGATTACCTGATTGCAACAGCGGATGGTCATGACCCTGCACGACGATCAGGGTGTTGCTGGCCATGTCCTTGCCGGCGACGAACCAGGGCTCTCCCGAGCTTTCCTTTTGTCCGCCTATGCCCAGGCCTTCGCGCTGGCCCAGGGTGTAATACGTCAGGCCCTGATGTTCGCCCACGATCTTACCTTCCGGCGTGATCATGTCACCAGGTGTCTTGGGCAGATAGCGTTCGAGGAATTCGCGGAAGTTGCGTTCGCCGATGAAGCAAATGCCGGTGGAATCTTTTTTCCTGGCATTGGGCAGGCCGATCTTTTCTGCAATTTTGCGCACTTCCGGTTTGGGCAATTCGCTCAGCGGGAAGAGGGCGGGCTTGAGCTGGGTCTGATTGAGCCGGTAAAGGAAATAGCTCTGGTCCTTGTTGGCATCCAGCCCGCGCAGCAGGGTGGCACGGCCGGTGCTGTCCTCGCCCCGCCCGGCGTAGTGGCCGGTGGCGATGAAATCCGCGCCGCGCTTTACCGCATCTTCGCGGAAGGCCTTGAACTTGATTTCCGAGTTGCACAGGATGTCCGGGTTGGGCGTGCGGCCAGCCTGGTATTCGCGCAGGAAGTAGCTGAACACCCGCTCCTTGTATTCGGCGGCGAAGTTGACCACCTCGGCCTCAATGCCCAGCACATCGGCCACGGCCAGCACATCCAGAAAATCCTGGCGGACGGTACAGTGCTCGGTGTTGTCGTCGTCATCCCAGTTTTTCATGAACACGCCAAGCACATCGTAGCCCTGCTGTTTGAGCAGGTATGCTGCAACGGCGGAGTCCACGCCGCCGGAGAGGCCGACGACGACTTTAGACATTTTCGATACCCGTGTCATGGCGGCGAAGCAATAACAATCCAGAATGGTTTTGCTGAGCCTCTACGAGTGGGATTGACACGGCTTTCGGCCTCGCGATGACGAAGTGAGGCGTCATGAATGCACCACGAAATCCAGCGGAAATCGCCTTCCACTCATATAGTCGTTCACACAGCGCATCACCAGCGGGCTGCGGTGACGGATGGGGCTGGCTGCGATCTCGTCCGGCGAGAGCCACAAGGCGCGGACGATACCCTTGTCCAGTTTGTAACCTGGATCGACGCGGGTGACTTTGCAGATATAGGCAAAGCGCAGATAGGTAATCTCGCGTGCAGGGTTGGAGGTTGTGTAAGATCCAAGCAGAGCAAACGGTTCTACATGGTGCCCGGTTTCCTCCAGCGCTTCGCGCACCACAGCCTGCAACAGGGTTTCGTTGCGTTCCCAGTGGCCGGCAGGCTGGTTGAGCCGCATGCCATCGGCAGTCTCTTCTTCGACCAGCAGAAATTTTCCGTCTTGTTCGACGATGGCGGCGACAACGACGTGCGGTAGCCAGATGCTTTCTTCAGACATGCAGTTCTAACCATTCACCGGGCGTCAGCCCGTTCAAACTCCAGTCTCCAATCGACCAGCGGATCAGACGTAGTGTTGGGTAACCCGCCTTAGCGGTCATTCGCCGCACCTGGCGGTTCTTGCCTTCGTTAATTGTCAGTTCCAGCCAGCTTGTCGGTATGGCCTTGCGATAACGGATGGGAGGGTTGCGCGGCCACAGTCCGGCAGGTTCGTTCATTTTTCTGACCTTGGCGGGGCGGGTGACAAAATCGCCCAGATCGACGCCCTTTCGCAGTTGCGCCAAGGCTGCATCATCGGGGATTCCTTCCACCTGCGCCAAGTAAACCTTGGGCAATTTGTGGGCAGGATCGGCAATGCGTTTTTGCAGCGCGCCGTCATCGGTTAGAATCAGTAATCCTTCGCTGTCCGCATCCAGCCTTCCGGCGGCATAAACGTCCGGAACCGGAATGAAGTCCTTCAGGCCCTGCCAGCGTCCCCCTGCCGTAAACTGGCTCAGGACGCCGTAGGGTTTGTTGAAAAGAAGCAGACGCGACATACGCCATATTATCGTTTAACTCAGCATCGTTTGATTCAGATCGTTTATTACCGACCATCATGACATACCAGCACATCCAGATTCCCGCCAACGGCCAGAAAATTACCGTCAATCCCGACAACACGCTCAACGTGCCCGACATGCCCATTATTCCTTTCATTGAAGGCGACGGCACGGGTGTGGATATCACGCCGGTGATGCGCAAGGTGGTCGATGCCGCCGTGGCCAAGGCCTACGGCGGCAGAAAACAGATTGCCTGGATGGAAGTGTATGCGGGCGAGAAGTCGGTCAAGGTCTATGGCGCGGACCAGTGGCTGCCGGATGAAACCGTGCAGGCGGTCAAGGACTACGTCATTTCCATCAAGGGCCCGCTGACGACGCCAACTTCAGGCGGCATTCGTTCTTTGAACGTTGCGCTGCGGCAGATGCTGGATTTGTATGTCTGCCTGCGTCCCGTGCGGTATTTCAGCGGCGTGCCTTCACCCGTGAAAGAGCCGGAGAAAGTCGACATGGTGATCTTCCGCGAGAACACGGAAGACATTTATGCCGGCGTGGAATGGGAAGCCAACTCCGAAGCGGTGAAGAAAGTCATCGCCTTCCTGCAACAGGAAATGAGCGTCAAGAAAATCCGTTTCCCGGAATCCTCCGCCATCGGCATCAAGCCGGTTTCGATTGAAGGTTCCGAACGCCTGATCCGCCGCGCCATCCAGTACGCCATCGACAACAAGCGCAAGTCGGTGACGCTGGTGCACAAGGGCAACATCATGAAGTTCACCGAGGGCGGCTTCAAGAAATGGGGTTACGAACTCGCCGCGCGCGAATTTGGCGCCACACTGATCGACGAAGGTCCCTGGATGAAACTGCCTAATGGAATCGTCATCAAGGATGTGATCGCCGACGCTTTCCTGCAACAGATTCTGCTGCGTCCGGCCGAATACGATGTGATCGCCACGCTGAACCTGAACGGTGACTATGTTTCCGACGCGCTGGCGGCCGAAGTCGGCGGCATCGGCATTGCGCCGGGTGCGAACCTTTCAGACACGGTCGCCATGTTCGAGGCCACCCATGGCACCGCGCCCAAGTATGCAGGCAAGGACTATGTGAATCCGGGTTCGATCATCCTGTCGGCGGAAATGATGCTGCGGCATCTGGGCTGGACCGAGGCGGCCGACCTCATCATCAAAGGCATGGATGGCGCGATTGCCGCCAAGACCGTGACCTACGACTTCGCCCGTTTGATGGACGGCGCGACTGAGATCAAATGCTCCACATTTGGCGATGCGATGATTGCCAAAATGTAGGTTGCGGAAATACAGTCATGGAATCGCACTGTCATGAGAGCGAGTCCAAATAAAAAACCCCGCTGCCGCGGGGTTTTAAAGGGCTGCTGAAAAATCAGGCAGCTTGAATATTTGAAGCCTGCTTGCCCTTTGGACCCTGGCTCACTTCAAATGATACTTTCTGGCCTTCCTTCAGCGTCTTGAAGCCATTCATGTTGATGGCGGAAAAATGCGCGAACACATCTTCACCGCCGTCGTCGGGAGTGATAAAGCCGAAACCCTTGGAATCGCTGAACCACTTGACGGTACCTGTTGCCATAGAAATCATCCTCCATTTGGCGTACTACAGCCGCGAACTGCGTGCGGCCAACCGCTTGTTGTTTGATACAAGACGCCTTGTGCTGCCCTGAATCTCCAACCACCCAAAGTCCCATGAAAATCAGGAACTTTCCGGCTTTCTACGCCGATTGGCGCGCTTTGACAAGGGTTTACAACTTTTTCTGCCAAAAGGGGTAAAGTCATGTCTCCCCATCACCACAACGAGGAGCACATGATGAAGCATGGTTTACTGATGTTGGCCGCATTGACCGCCCTGTCCGCTACGCCTGTTCTAGCCGAGACCGCTCAGCAAAATCGCATGAAGGAATGCAATGCCCAGGCTTCCGGCAAGTCGGGTGATGAACGCAAGGCTTTCATGAGTGGTTGCCTGAAAGGGGATTCGCCCGCGGTTGCCGCGTCCGGCAAGGAACTTACGCCCCAGCAGCAGCGTATGCGCGACTGCAATGCCGAAGCCAAGGGCAAAACCGGCGATGCCAGGAAGAAATTCATGAGCAGTTGTCTTAAGGGCAAAAGCTGATTCGCCTGTTTTCACGCTAACAAGGGCGCCGCTGGCGCCTTTGTTGTTTCAGGCCCCGTAAAATAGACGCATGAAAACGCGCTGGGACATTTTCTGTACCGTTATCGACAACTTCGGCGACATCGGCATTGCCTGGCGTCTTGCGCGGCAGTTGAAGGACGAGTTCGATCAGGAGGTATGCCTGTGGGTGGATGATCTGGTGAGTTTTAAGCGTCTTGAACCGCGGTTGAACACGGATGCCGTAATCCAGCAGATAGAAGGCATCGACATCCGTCATTGGAAGGAAAATCTTCCGGAAATTGAGCCTGCGCGTGTGGTCATCGAGGCGCTGGCCTGCCATTTGCCTGACGCCTATCTGCAAAAAATGGCGGCTATGGCGGTCAAGCCGGTCTGGATCAATCTTGAATATCTCAGCGCGGAAGAGTGGGTTGCGGAATGCCATGGCCTGACATCGCCGCATCCCCGGCTGCCATTGACGCAGACATTTTTCATCCCGGGGTTTGGCCCCGGAACTGCTGGATTACTGGGCAGCCTGCGCCAGCATGAAGAACTGGCGTCCTGGCGAGATCAGCCGGGCGAGCGTGCGCGTTTTTTCTCGAGTCTGGGTATTGATTCCCTGCCGGATCAGGCACTGACGATTTCGCTGTTTGCTTACGACAACCCGGCCATAGCGGGATTACTTGATGCGCTGGCGCGATTGCCACAGCCAACCTGCCTGATCGTTCCGGAGGGCAAGGCATCCAGCCGCGTGGCGGCATGGCTGGGTTTGGTTGGTCTGCAATCAGGTCAGCGCGTAAAGCGCGGGCAGCTTGCCATCCATTCCATTCCTTTCCTGGATCAGGTTCATTATGACCGCCTGTTATGGGCATGCGATCTGAATTGCGTTCGTGGCGAGGATTCCTTCATCCAGGCCCAATGGGCGGCAAGGCCAATGATCTGGCAGCCTTATGTGCAGGAAGACGGGGCGCACTGGAAAAAGCTTCAGGCATTCCTGGGGCTATATCAGCAGGGGCTTGAGCTGGAAACCGCCAATTTGTTGGCCGAAGCCTGGCGGGTCTGGAATGCGGGGGAAATTAACCGGGAAATCTGGCGCGAATATCTGGGTAATTTGCCCGAATTCACTTGTCATGCGGGGCGATGGGAGACACGAATCAAGTCCTGGCCAAATCTTGCGAATGAACTGGTCAAATTCGCCCTGAGTAAGATACAATCGCCTGTTTTTTAAGCTTAATCAGGACGAAATATCATGAAAACCGCCCAGGAACTCCGCGCCGGAAACGTGGTAATGATCGGCAGCGACCCGATGGTGGTGCAGAAGGCCGAATACAACAAGTCGGGCCGCAACGCCGCTGTGGTCAAGATGAAACTCAAGAACCTGCTCTCCGGCGCAGGTACGGAAACCGTTTACAAGGCAGATGAAAAGTTCGACATTGTCGTGCTTGATCGCAAGGAATGCACCTATTCCTACTTCGCCGATCCCATGTATGTTTTCATGGACAGCGAATACAACCAGTATGAAATCGAACCGGACAACATGGGCGACGCGCTCAATTATCTGGAAGACGGCATGCAGGTGGAAGTCGTGTTCTACGACGGCAAGGCCATATCACTGGAAATGCCGACCATGGTCGTGCGCGAAGTCGAATACACCGAACCTGCGGTGCGTGGAGATACATCCGGCAAGGTGATGAAGCCAGCCCGGTTGAAAGGTACCAACTTCGAAATTCCGGTGGCTGCCTTTGTCGAAATCGGCGACAAGATCGAGATTGACACCCGCACCAACGAATTCAAGCGCCGCGTGTAAGCAGGCGGATTTGTTGCCACACGAAAAGGCAGCTTCGGCTGCCATTTTTGTTATCTGCCGGGAATTTCCTGCGTGGCCAGATTCATTTTTTCCAACCGCTGGCAAAGCGTGTCGATGATGCGACGAGACAGCGGGGCGGAATGCCTCATCAGGTCTTCGAGAATGTGCGGGGGCAGGGCCAGCACCACCACTTCGGTTTCAGCACGCGCCGTGGCAGTGCGTTTTTCCTTGAGCAGATAGGCCATCTCGCCGAACAACTGGCCTTCCTTCAATGCGCCCAGGTTGCGTTCGCCACCTTCAGTTTTCTTGTAGATGCCAACTTCACCTGAATACAGGAAATAGGCGATTTCCGACTGGTCGCCTTCCTCGATCAATGTTTCGCCCGGCGCAAAGCTTTTGCCATATCGCTCCAGCAAGCGGTTGGCCCGGCTGAACACGTAAACTTCCAGCTTGTTTGCGCCCTGTCCTTCGCCACCCAGGAACAGCCGTTCCAGTGCTTCCACGTCTACCTTGCCAATCGCATACAGGCATTGCGCCCACAGATAAAAAACATTGCAGGCGAAATACGCGCCAATCAGCACGAACACCGCGCCGCCCAGTGCGCCATAAAGCGACTGGTAATTTTCCAGACGGAAAAAATGCCCGAACATGGCAAACAACAGAAACAGACTGATGGAAGCGAGCAGGGCAACGATGGCGGTTTCACGTGCTTTCGGGCGTGCGATTGGCAAACGCCAATAAGCCAGGAACACCAGCAGCCACATCATGAACAGCACAAAGATGGCATTGAGAATTTTCAGCAGCGTGGCCTGAAATCCGCCAATCAGTTCGACGCTGGAGAAAAAGGTCAGTACTGCCTGCGCTATGCCTGCAATGCCAAGCAATCCCAATGCCACGGGAATGATGACCAGCGGCAACAGCCAGGAAGTTACGAAACGCCTTTTGACATCAGCCGGAAAAATGACCTTGAATGCCGATTGCACCGCATTGACCAGCCCGCGTGAAGACAATAGCAGCGTCAGCAAACCCACGCCCCCTGCCGCAAGCTGGGTTTGGCGTGGCAGAAATCCAACCTCCGTCAGCACGTCCAGCCGCAACTGGTTGTACAGTGCGGCAAACAGCATGGTGGCTGGTACATAGGTTTCGGCCAGCCTGCCCAGCAATTGCATGGCATACGACAGCAACAGCAACAACGGTGTGGCGGAAAGCATGAAATAAAACGCGGTTGCCGCAGCGTGATTCTGCAGTCCGTTTTTCATGAACAGTCGCAGCGTGGTGTAGCCCACCTGCGACAGCCAGTCCAGGGTGTTTTGTTGAGGCATGACGCGGAGATTCATGGCCTGCAATGTACCCTAATTCCAATCAGCGGGGCAGGCTGACGGTGCGGAAACCGGCAAAGGGATCTCGCCGGTGTGGCAGGTAAAAATTCCGGAAACCTGGTCGCTTCAACAGGCGGTCTGTACAGGGCCCGCCACCGCGCAATTCGTAATGGCTGTGGAACCAGGGCTGGGAATATTCGCTGTAGGGATCAGGAGAGAAGCCGGGGTAGGGCGCAAATGGCTCGCTCAGCCATTCCCAGGCAGTTCCCCATTTGAATTCTGAAGCTGAAGCCGCGCGCTGCCACTGGGCGACTGCGGGTAACTGGCGCCCCATCCATGCGGCACACGCCATTGCTTCATGATGATTCACATGCAGCATGGTCCCATCGGGAATAATGGGCGTCCACTGATCGTAGCGCCGTACTTGCCAAGAGCCATTTTCCCTCTTCCAGTACAGGGGATGACTTGCCTGATTGGCTATGCGCCATGCCCAACCGGCATCTGACCAAAGTGCTCTGAGCTGGTAGCCGCCGGCGTCAACGAATTCGGCAAAGGCGGCTTCGGAAACGGGGCTGGCGTCGATTTCGAATTCGGGCACCACGACAGCGTGTCGCCATTTTTCGTTGTCAAAAATGAAGCCATCATCCGGCCCGCTTCCAAGGTTGACTTCACTTTCTGCAAACTCAAGGTGTGCGGCTTGACCTGAAATTTTGCCTGCCATGTCTACCTGGTGTGGCGCATAACCCAGGTTCTGGAAGGCCATCCACCAGGCTTCGATATGCATCAGTTCGTGATAAAGACAAAGTTCGGCGAAGTAAGCCAGCTCGTTGTTGAATGTACTTCGCAGCCGCGAGGCTACGGCATCGAACACCTTGTCTGCATGGCGGTCAACCGCCTCGGGTTCCAGCAGGGGCAGATCCCAGCGGCTGTCATGCGGGACGGTGGAGGAATCATAAAGCGCATCGGTTCCGCTCACCATGCCGGGCGCGAAACTGCCATCACTCCTTTTGCGCAGACACCAGCGTTCCTGAAACCAGACGATATGGCCGTATTCCCATAAAGGGGGATTGAGGTGTTCGGCCTTGGAGCCCAGCCAGCCTTGATCAGGCAGGCAGTTGATCAAAGCCTTCAACTGACTGCGCGCTTGCGACAGCCTTGTTAATAGCTGTTCCCCGGAAAAATGACTGGTCAGGTAAGTTGGTATATTCATGTTGTCAATCAACTATAGTTGACTGACAGCAATTACAAGCCGGTTACAGACCAGCTCAATCATGCCCTTTTGCTATCTGAATTTTCCGTCCGCGCGCGACGATCTGCTTGCTGATGTTCTGGCCGGTCTTGCGGCCTGTCCCAAGTCGATCCCGCCAAAGTATTTCTACGACGAAGCAGGCTGCCAGTTGTTCGAGGCCATCTGCAGGCAGCCCGAATATGCGTTGTGCCGAATCGAGCAGGCGCTGATGGCTTCCCGCCTGGGCGATATCGCAGCGGCGACCGGCGGGGTGGATTGCATCGTCGAACCTGGCGCAGGCGACTGCATGAAAGTCAGGCGCCTGCTCGAAGTGCTGAGGCCATCTCAACTGGTTGTCATGGACATTGCAGGCAACGCGCTGGCCACAGCGGCGGAGAAGCTGGCGGTCGATTACCCCGGCGTGGCGATCACCGCGATAGGCATGGATTTCGTTCATGACCTGGAAGCGGCGGCTCCCCATTTTTCGTCAGGCAGGCGGCTTGTCTATTACCCGGGTTCCAGTATCGGCAACTTTTCCCCGGCGGAAGTTGCCGGGCTGCTTGCGCGCTTCAGAAAACTGGCGGGCGACAATGGCCTGCTGCTCATCGGATTCGACCTGAAGAAGGATCCGGAACTGCTGCATCGTGCCTACAACGATGCAGCAGGAGTTACCGCAGCATTCAATCTGAATCTGCTGGCCCGGCTCAATCGCGAACTGGGTGCCGATTTCGATCTTTCACGGTTCCGCCATTACGCGTTCTACAACCCGGTTGAAGGCCGCATCGAAATGCATCTGGTCAGCCTTGAAGATCAGCTTGTCCATGTATCCGGTAAAGGTTTTCAGTTCAATTCTGGCGAGACATTGCATACCGAGAATTCTTACAAATTCCGCTGCGATGAATTCAGCAAGATTGCCAAAACTGCTGGCTGGGACCTGTCTGGCGAATGGGAAAAAGATGGGTTTGGAGTCCAGCTATACGCCTAGAAAGCAGGCCTTTACGCGTGCTGTCCCGCTACCCAGCCGGATGACCATGCCCACTGGAAATTGTAGCCGCCCAGCCAGCCAGTGACATCCACCACCTCGCCGATGAAGAAAAGCCCGGGAACCTTGACGGCTTCCATGGTTTTGGAGGAAAGCGCTCGGGTGTCCACGCCTCCAAGGGTCACTTCCGCCTTGACATATCCCATGGTGCCGGAAGGCAGCAGCGGCCAGGCAGTCAATTGCACCGCGATTTCCGCGATGGTCTTGTTGGAGTATTCCGCCATGGGTCTGGTCCATCCGTGCAGTCCGCACCATTCATGCGCAAACCGCCTCGGCAGGATTTCACTCAGCAGATTCGCCAGCAGGCTGCGCGAAAGACGGTGGTCTGCCAGCCATTCCGTAGCGTCCATGCCGGGCAGCAGATCAAGATCAATCGGCTGTTTCTTTCCTTTCTGATAATCCTGAAACTGCCAGTAACTGGACACCTGCAAAATGGCCGGTCCGGAGAGACCGCGATGCGTGATGAGCGCCTGTTCGCGAAACTGAGGCGAGGCGTTGCAGTGACTCAGCGTGTCAAATGACACGCCGGAAAGCGGTTTGAGCGTGTTCAGGGTTTCCGGCGGCAGCGCCAGGGGCACCAGCGCGGGTTTGGGCGGTATGACAGGGATGTTGAATTCCTCCGCGATCTGATAACCGAAAGGCGTTGCCCCCAGCGCAGGGGCTGCCAGTCCGCCGGTGGCAATAACGACCGATTCGCAACTGAAACTGCCCTGGCTCGTTTGAACATTGAACCTGGAATTCCCTTTGCTCATTTGCGCGATGCTTTTTACCTCGCACGGATGTAACCATTTCACGCCCCCCTTGTCGCACTCGCTTTTGAGCAGGTCAATGATGTTCTGCGCGCTGTTGTCGCAAAACAATTGCCCCAGTGTTTTCTCGTGATAGCGGATGCCGTGGTTTTCAACCAGCTTGATGAAATCCTGCTGGCTGTATTGGGCCAGCGCGGACCGGCAGAAATGGAGATTCTGCGAGAGGAAATTCTCCGGCCCGACTGTTCGATTGGTGAAGTTGCAACGCCCGCCGCCGGAAATGCGGATGCGCTCGCCAATTTTCGTAGCATGGTCGATCAGCAGCACCCGGCGGCCGCGCTGTCCGGCCTGGGCGGCGCACATCATGCCTGCCGCGCCTGCGCCAATGATGATGACATCCGTAGTCATGGAACTGGATTTTCTCCTGGCATGGGCTGCTATCGGGCGATAACAAATCAACAGCCGGGACTATACTTCGATTGAGGAAGTTAAATGTTTTTTATTGTCTATATTGTGTAGCCAGCACATGGTAGAGACTCTCAGCCAAATCGATTCACGTTTCAGGACCCTGTTTGAATCTTCGCCGGATCCTTCCTGGATCATCGATAACAACCATTTCGTTGAATGCAACCAGGCGGCCGTTTCCATGCTTGGCTATCCCAGCAAGGAAGCCTTGTTCAACACCCATCCTTCTGATCTGTCGCCTGAATACCAGCCCGATGGTGAAAGTTCCTTCAGCAAGGCAGAGAGCATGATGTCGATAGCGCTTGAGCAAGGACTCAACCGGTTCGAGTGGGTTCATCGGCGATTTGACGGAAGCACTTTCTTTGCTGAAGTCACGCTGTCGGCGATCACATTGCAGGGCAGGCCCCTGATCTATTGTGTCTGGCGTGACATTAGCGAACGCAAGCACGCCGAGGAGACAATTCGCCGGGACAGGGAGCAGCAGGCCACGCTGCGCAAACTGCTGGAAACTGTACACAAGGGCGGCGCGCTTGAGGAGACACTTGATGATTGCCTGAAACAGCTTCTGGCAGTGTCCTGGCTTTCCATCCTGCCCAAGGGTGGAGTATTTTTGATGGACGATAGCGGCCAGAACCTGCGATTGGTTGTATCCCGTGATCTGTCTCCGGAAATCCGTACTTTCTGCGCCCGCGTGCCGCTTGGGCTCTGTCACTGTGGTCGCGCGGCCTCCAGCAGACAACTGCAATACGCCCATTGCGTGGATGAGCATCACGAGATTACCTACCCGGGTATAGTCGATCATGGCCACTATAGCGTGCCCATAGTGTCGGGGAGCCGGCTGCTCGGTGTCCTGGTGCTTTACCTCCCCACGGGATTTAAGCGTGATCCGATAAAAGAGCAGTTCATCTCCTCCGTCACAGACATTCTTGCAGGCTTTATCAGCCGCAAGCAAACCGAGGCAGAGCTGACCGAGCATCAGATTCATCTGGAGGAACTGGTGTCGACGCGCACGGCGGAACTGGTGGCGGCGCGCAACGAGGCCGAGCGCCTGGCCAGGGTGAAGAGCGAATTTTTGGCCAACATGAGCCACGAGATCCGCACGCCGCTGAACGCCGTGCTGGGCATGTCCAGAATCGGCTTGCGCAACGCGGGTAATCAGCCCTGCAGGGAGCATTTTCAGCACATTCAGGATTCCGGCCAGCACCTGCTGGGCATCATCAACGACATTCTCGACCTCTCCAAACTCGATGCCGGGAGGATCAAACTGGAAACGCATCCGTTCCAGCTTGTTCCCGCCGTGGAGCAGGCCGTCAATCTGGTTGCCGGGCATGCGCGCGAGAAAGGCTTGTCGTTATCCACAAATCTTGGTGCGGATTTGCCGACCTGGGTCAGTGGAGACTCGTTGCGATTGCGCCAGGTGCTGGCCAATCTGCTCAGCAATGCCGTCAAGTTCACCCATCAGGGCGGTGTCACGCTGGCGGTATCCAGGGAAGGGCAGACAACGCTTTTCACCGTGACGGATACCGGCATCGGCATCAACCCCGAACAGATGGCGCGCCTGTTCACACCATTCGAACAGGCCGACAGTTCCACCACGCGCAAATATGGCGGCACCGGACTGGGCCTGGCCATCAGCCACAATCTGGCTACGCTCATGGGGGGCGAAATCACGGTGCAAAGCGTGCCGGGCAAAGGCAGCAGCTTCACCTTGCGTCTGCCATTGCCGGTATCCGTACCTTCCATTCCGGCCATCACGGAACATCACCATCATGCCCTGCCAGGCGCGAAAAGGTTTGCCGGCCTGAGGGTGCTTGCGGCGGAAGACGTGGAAGTCAATCGCCTGATTCTGGAAGACCTGCTCGTCCACGAAGGCGCGCAGGTTCAATTTGCAGTCAATGGCAAGGAGGCGCTTGAACGGCTTGAAGAAGCAGGTGTCAGCGCCTTCGATGTGGTGCTCATGGATATCCAGATGCCCCTGATGGACGGGCACGAAGCCGCCCGGCGCATCCGCGATCTGTCGCCGGGTTTGCCGGTTATCGGCCTGACCGCGCATGCACTGCCTGAAGAGCGGCAGCGCTGCCTTGACTCCGGCATGCTGGAACGCGTGACCAAGCCGATTGATATCGAAGTTCTGGTGGATGCCATTTCCAGGCATGTTGTGTGGGAGCAGGGAAGTGTGGGAATCCATGCGGGCTACGAGTCGGCTGCCACGGTCAAGGAAGGGCGGTCTGAGCAACAGGGACTCCCCCCAGTCTCCCAGATCGACTGGGCGGCTTTCACCAAGCGTTATCGTAATCGCAGCGATTTCATCATCCGGCTGCTTGGTGTTGCGCGGACCTCGCTTGCCAGCACGCCCGACAAATTGCGCGATGCCATCCGGCAAAATGACCTCGATGCGATCAAATTCATTGCGCACAGCCTTAAAGGCTCATCCGGAAATCTGGAAGCAGCGAAACTGATGGAACTGGCCAGGGAAACGGAAATGAGCGCACGGCTGGCTACGCCCGACGTTCTGGCCCTGGCGGAAAAACTCGCAAGGCAGGTGGAGTCCCTACTGCAGGAACTGAGCTACCGGCTGGGTGAAAGCGGCTCCTGAGTGGCTGTCAGGCAAACCGGCGCAACTTATTTTTCCGCAATCGTCTTCAGTCCGGCGAGGCTGTCTTCAAAATCCTTGCCCACCATCTTGTCCATGCTGACAAATACCTGAAACACCTTGGACATGAAAGGCGATGGCCCATGCATGGCCCAATTGACGTCGGTGTATTCGCCGTTTGGACGCAGGGTAAATTCCGCCAGGTTGTGCGCTTCCATCGGCTTGAAGAAATCCAGCCTGATCACGAGTCTGGAGGGCGGGGTGGATTCGGTGATTTCCATGCGCCCGTGTCCTACCTTGTTGTTGCCCTGCCATTCGTAGCTTGCGCCTGTCCCGCTTGCCGGGCCGCCAAAGGTCTTCTTCATGGCCGGGTCCATCTTCTCCCAGGCAGACCAGCCTTTCCATTGCTGAAGATCATTGAGAATGCTGAAGATTTTTTCCGGTGGCGCCTTGATGCTGGCCGAGCGTTCTACACGGAAGGTATCGGGTTTGGTTGAAGCCAGAACAAGAACCACCGCGACAAAGACGATGACTGCCAGCACGATTAGCTTGAGCATGGTTTCCTCCAGTTGGTTTTTATCGTAAAGGTCTTAACCATAGACCAGCTGCCTTAAAGTTTCATCTTTGTCCTTAAATGGATCATAAATTGACAATAGTCCATTAATGGACTATACAGGAGCTGTGTGAAATCTGGGGTTTGATGTCATGCCCTCAACCGCCACCGCAGCCAGGACAAGCGCGCCCTTGACCAGCCGGGATTTGTCCGCGGCCGGCCTGCGCGCGTTCTTCAACATCGCCCAGGCCTGGGGGCTGAACACCGATGAGCAGATGACCATGCTGGGTGCGCCCGGCCGCTCCACCTTCTTCAAGTGGAAAGCCGCGCCGGAAAACGCCGACCTCAAGCGCGACACGCTTGAACGCCTGTCCTATCTGCTGGGCATTTACAAGGCCCTGCAAATCCTGCTGCCCGATGCATCCGCCTCGGACGCTTGGGTTAAAAAGCCCAACGCCGCACCCATGTTTGGCGGTAAAAGCGCGCTGCAAAGAATGTTGGGCGGCAACATCAGCGACCTGCTGGCTGTGCGCCAGTATCTGGATGCCCGGCGCGGTGGCTGGGCTTGAGCTATCCGCGCATCTCGCTCAACTGGAACCCTGCCTGGCGCGTGATTCCCACCAGGTTTCCCGCCGTCAACCTGTTTGACCGCGTCGCCAGCGCAAAGGATTTCGAGGCGCTGTACGCGCTGGAAGCTATGACCAACGACCGCATTCGCGACGAAACCGGCGACATCAGTCTTGTGCCGCCAGAAGAGCGGTTATTCGGCAACGGCACGGGTCCCATCATGGCCGCCTTCACCCACCTCAATCCGCTGGGCAGCCGCTTCAGCGACGGCAGCTACGGCGTGTTCTATTGCACAAGGAAAAAGGAATCCGCCATCGCCGAAACCCGCTACCACCAAACCCTGTTCATGCAGGCAACTAGCGAACCCGCCATGCGCCTGCAAATGCGGCTGTATTCGGTGGAAGCCAAAGGCAGGGTGACCGATCTCAGAAAAGCCAGCCAGACCGAACCGCGCATAGTCGATCCGGAAAGCTACGCGTATTCGCAAGCCATCGGCCGCACCCTGCATGACGAAGGCGCGCCCGGCATACTGTATCCATCAGTACGCCATGCAGGCGGCGAATGCCTCGCCGCGTTAAAAACCACGCTGCTTAAGAACTGCCTGCACGCCGCCTACCTGGAATACAACTGGAACGGGAAAGAGATTGATGCGGTGTTTGAGGTGAATCAGGTGGGGTGAGGGAGATGCTTTTTCAACGCATACAGCAATCATGATTGAGGAAGAACGAACGACCGGAATGGGGCTCTGGACCGATGCTCAAGAAATGCTTGACGCTGCAAAACATCTTGTGGATAACAAAAAATTTGAATTAGTCCAGCCGCTTTATTATTTACTTGGCCATTCACTAGAGCTTGCATTCAAGAGTTTTTTACGCGCGAGAGGAGCAAGCTTGGTCGATTTAAAAAATATTGGACATGATCTTGACCGGGGACTTATTAGAGCCGAGCAAATGGGTCTTGGAGAGTTGGTCAATCTTTCGGAAAAAGAAAAAGCAGTTATCACAATGATCAACCGGTACTACAAATCCAAGGAGTTCGAATATCGAGTCACTGGGGCAAAGAGATATCCGCTTTCAAGCGACTTGATTTCACTAATCGAGCGACTTCTAAATGCAACAGAATTGACTTGTATTAGGAGCATCAATTGATAAGTTATTTCCAAGCAAGATGAGCTTTGTATTGAGGAACCGGCGGGATTGCTTGGTTTGCGGTTGCCTCCCGCAAACCTCGGCCCTTAGGGCCCAGCCTTCGGCTGTCCGTCGCAAGCAGTGCTTGCTCCGCGAACCCGGGGCGGGTTCTCATCCCAACCAGACTCACAAACAACAACGCCACCCAATGGGTGGCGTTCTTGTTTGGTGGAGCCGGCGGGAATCGAACCCGCGTCCGCAAGCCCTCTACAGGCAGTTCTACATACTTAGTCCGGTGAATTGGTTTTAACCTGCATCACGCCCGCCGAACAGGCTTGATGCCAGCGAGTTGCCTTGGATTTAATCCTGTTCAAAGCAACCCTGAACAGGACGATCATACTGAGATTACCCTGCTGTTAGTTGCCTAACCCACCCCGTATGCTGGCTGGTGCAGGGTCTGGCGCAATTAAGCGGCCAGAGCGTAAGTTTCGTCGTTTGCGTTTAAACGATTTCAGTTGGATTTACGAGGTGCTCTGACCCTCGGTATGCCCTACGCTGCTTTGCGACCCACGTCGAAACCAGGTCGGCCCCGGTAACTGGTGTGTTGTGCAGTGATTTCATTCTAGCCTTCCTGTATTGAACCGGAAAGCAAAGAATGGACTGTATGTGGGTGGGTTGGTTAAAATTTCAAGAGGGGAATCCTTCGGCTCGCAGCCTCGCCACCCCCAAATCCCCCGCCCTTCGGGCGACCCCCTTTATCAAGGTGATCAAATCCCCCGGCACTTTGTGCCACCCCCTTTATCAAGGGGGGTTAGAGGTAATCGAGAATTTCCTCTGGCGAGGAGACGAGGCCCAGCGCGCCCCAGTTTTGAGGCTGGTCGCTCGTATCGAGGTAGCCGTAGTGTGCAACGATGCAGGGCATGCCGGCATTGCGGGCGGATTCGATGTCGCGTTCGGCGTCGCCAACGTAAAGGCAGTTTGCGGGCGGGAGGCCTACCTGTTCGCTGGCATATAGCAGCGGCCCGGGATGGGGCTTGGGTTCGGGGCAGGTGTCGCCAGAGACGATGCAGGCGGCGCGTTCGGCAAGATCCAGCAGCGACAGCAGTGGTTCGGTAAAGCGCGCGGGCTTGTTGGTGACAACCCCCCAGGGCAGCTTTCGGCTTTCCAGTTCTTTCAGCACTTCGTTCATGCCTTCAAATAGACGCGAGTGGCGGCAAATGTTGTCGGCATACAGTTGCAGGAATTCCTGCCGCATGGGGTTGAAACCGCTGTCTTCAGGCGTGATGCCGAATCCAAGCTGAAGCAACCCGCGTGCACCGTGCGACGCCTGCGGACGAATGACTTCGAACGGCAGAGGCGGCAGGCCGTGCACGCCGCGCTGCAGGTTGAGCGCATAGCCCAGGTCTGGCGCGGTATCGACGAGGGTGCCGTCGAGGTCGAAGAGGACGGAGTGGATCACTGTTCCGCGGGCCTTCTGCATGCCATCAGGTAATTGACGCCGGTGTCATTCTCCAGCGCGTAGGTTCTGGTCAGCGGGTTGTAGGTCATGCCGATGAGGTCGACGATTTCCAGTCCGGCGGCGCGGGCAAAACCGGCGAGTTCGGCGGGCTGGATGAATTTGGCGTAGTCATGCGTGCCCTTGGGCAGCAGCTTCATCAGATATTCCGCGCCCAGCACGGCGAAGGCGTAGCTTTTCAGGTTACGGTTGAGCGTGGAAAAGAACACCCAGCCGCCGGGTTTTGCGAGCTGCGCGCAGGCCTGGACAACGGAAGCGGGCGAGGGGACGTGTTCCAGCATTTCCATGCAGGTGACGGCATCGAATGCCGCGGGGCTTTCCGCCGCCATATCTTCGGCGGCGATCTGCTGGTAGGTGACCTGGCGGCCGGATTCGAGCAGGTGCAATTTCGCGACTTTGAGCGCCTTTTCCGACATGTCGATGCCGGTGACGGTGGCGCCAATGGCTGACATGGACTCGCTGAGAATGCCGCCGCCGCAGCCGACGTCTATGACATTTTTGCCGGACAGTCCGGCGTGGCGGTCAATCCAGTTCAGGCGCAGCGGGTTGATGTCGTGCAAGGGCTTGAACTCGGAATTCGGGTCCCACCAGTGGTGGGCGAGTTCGGAAAATTTCTGGATTTCGGTGCTGTCGACGTTGCTCATGATGTGTAGGCCAATGATTATTGCGCTAGTTTAGCCGACCAGTAGGCCAATCTGGCCTTCAGGTCGGAAGGATTGAGTTTGAGCGTCTTGCCATCGCGGGCGGCCAGTTCGCCGCCGACCCAGACATGACTGACCTGATCGCGCCCGGCCACGTATACAAGGTGCGAAACGGGATCGAATACCGGCTGTGAAGACAGACCGCCCAGATCGACTGCCGCCATGTCTGCCCATTTTCCCGCAGTGAGCGATCCAATTTGATCATCCAGCCCAAGTGCCCTGGCCCCGCCGAGCGTGGCGGCTTCTAGTGCGGTTGCCGCGGGCAGGACAGAAGCCTCGCCTGAAATTCCCTTGGCCAGCAGGGCGGCCAGCCGCATGTCGGCGAACAGGTCGAGCCGGTTGTTGCTGGCCGCGCCATCGGTGCCGATGCCGAGGTTGATGCCGGCCTGGATCCATTTGTGAACAGGAGGCAGGCCGCTGGCCAGCTTGAGGTTGGAGGCGGGGCAGTGCGCGATGTGGCAGCCATGGCGGGCAAGGGTGTCAATTTCGCCGTCCAGCAGATGAACGGCGTGCACGGCAATCAGGCGGGGAGACAGCAATCCGGCTTTGCCCAGCCGTTCCAGCGGGCGGACACCATATTTGGTATGGCTTTCGTCGATTTCCTGCGAGGTTTCATGCAGGTGGATGTGGACAGGCGCATCGAGCTGTTCGGCCAGCACGCTGATCCGCGCCAGCGCATCGTCCGAAACGGTGTAGGGTGCGTGCGGCGCGAAGGTGAAGGAGAGCAGCGATTCGCCCTTGAAGCGGTCCCGCACGGCCAGCCCCTTGTCCAGGCAGTCCTCGGTATCGCTGGCGTAAGCGGTGGGGAAATCCATCACGATCATGCCCAGGCTGGCGCGCATGCCGGATTCCAGTGCGGCCTCCGCCGCCGCGCCGGGGAAGAAATACATGTCGTTGAAGCAGGTAATGCCGCCCGCCAGCATTTCGGCGCAGGCAAGCAGGGTGCCGTCTCGCACAAAGTCCGCCGAAATCAGTGCCTGCTCGGCTGGCCAGATCCGGGTGGTCAGCCATTCCATCAGCGGCAGGTCGTCGCCGTAGCCGCGCAGCAGGCTCATGGCGGCGTGAGTATGCAGGTTGACGAGGCCGGGGATGAGGGCATGACTGGGCAGTTCCAGCGTGTCGCGCGCGGCAAACCGGCTTTTGGCCTCGCCAGCCGGAACGATGGCAACGATGCGCCCGCCCTTGACCGCCAGGGCGTGATTCAACAGCACGCCAGCGGGTTCCACCGGGATGATCCAGCGGGGAATAATCAGTAAATCAACGAGTTCGATCATTCCGCATTGTTACCAGAAAACGGCGCTCAGGGAAGCAGGGCTGACTACCGCGACCATGTTAAAATTCGGGTCTTTACGATTCTGGTCAGCACAATAAATGGAGCAGTTCGCCAAAGAAACCCTGCCAATCAGTCTGGAAGAGGAGATGCGCCGGTCTTACCTGGATTACGCCATGAGCGTGATCGTTGGCCGCGCCTTGCCGGATGTCAGAGATGGCTTGAAGCCGGTACACCGACGCGTGCTGTTTGCAATGAGCGAATTGGGCAATGACTGGAACAAGCCCTACAAGAAATCGGCGCGTATCGTTGGTGATGTAATCGGTAAGTATCACCCGCACGGCGACACGGCGGTGTATGACACCATCGTGCGCATGGCGCAGGATTTCAGTTTGCGTTACATGCTCATCGACGGTCAGGGCAACTTCGGCTCGGTGGACGGCGACAACGCGGCGGCGATGCGTTACACCGAAATCCGCATGGCGAAAATTGCCCATGAAATGCTGGCGGACATCGACCGGGAGACGGTTGATTTCGGCCCCAACTATGATGGTTCCGAGCATGAACCGCTGGTACTGCCCACGCGCATTCCCAACCTGCTGATAAACGGCCAGACCGGCATCGCGGTGGGCATGGCCACCAACATCCCGCCGCACAATTTGAATGAAGTCTGCAAGGCCTGTCTGGCATTGCTGGCAGAGCCCGAAACCACTATCGAGCAGCTGATTGAAATGGTGCCCGCGCCGGATTTTCCGACAGCCGGCATCATCTACGGACTGTCGGGTGTGAAGGATGGCTACCGTACCGGCCGCGGCCGCGTGATCATGCGTGCCAAGTGCCATTTCGAGGATATCGGCAAGGGCGAGCGCCAGGCCATCATCATCGATGAGCTGCCCTATCAGGTTAACAAGGCCAATTTATTGATAAAAATTGGCGAGCTTGTCCGGGACAAACGGATAGAAGGCATTTCAGATCTTCGCGACGAGTCCGATAAATCCGGCATGCGCGTGGTCATCGAATTGAAGCGCGGCGAGAATGCCGACGTCATCCTGAACAATCTGTACAAGGACACGCAGATGCAGGACACCTTCGGCATGAACATGGTGGCGCTGGTCGACGGCCAGCCGCGCCTGCTCAACCTGAAGGAAATGCTGGACGCCTTCCTGCGTCATCGTCGCGAAGTGGTAACACGGCGCACGGTGTTCGAATTGCGCAAGGCGCGCGAGCGCGGCCATATTCTGGAAGGTCTGGCGGTCGCGTTGTCGAACGTCGATGAAATCATTCAAATCATCAAGTCTTCCGAAACGCCCGCCATCGCCAAGGAAAGGCTGATGGGCAAGCCCTGGCGCTCAAAATTGGTGGAGGAAATGCTGTCGCGCGTGGAAGCGGATTTCTCCCGCCCGATCGGTTTGGCCCCTCAGTATGGTCTGCACAAGAAAGGCTATTTCCTGTCGGATGTCCAGGCGCAGCGTATTCTGGAAATGCAGTTGCAACGCCTGACCAACCTGGAACAGGACAAGATCGTTGGCGAGTACAAGGAAGTGATGGAACGCATTGCCGATCTGCTGGATATCCTGGCCAATTCGGAACGCGTGACACAGATCATCCGCGACGAGCTGACCCAGGTGATGGAACAGTTTGGCGACAAGCGCCGTTCACAAATTGTGACAGACACGCAGGATCTTTCCATGGAAGACCTGATCGCGCCGGAAGAAATGGTGGTCACGCTGTCGCACACTGGGTATATCAAGACCCAGCCGTTGACTGACTATCGCGCGCAAAAGCGCGGCGGGCGCGGCAAGCAGGCCGCTGGCACCAAGGAAGATGATTTCATCGAGAAACTGTTCGTGGCCAATACCCACGACTACATACTGTGCTTCTCCAACCGCGGGCGCATGTACTGGCTGAAGGTATACAACGTGCCGCAAGGCGGACGCGCCAGCCGCGGCAAACCCATCGTCAACCTGCTGCCGTTGACCGAGGGAGAAAAGATCAATGCGCTGCTGCCGGTCAAGGCCTTTGACGATGAACACTATGTCTTCATGGCCACGGCCAGCGGCATCGTTAAAAAGACGCCGCTTGCCGAATTCTCGCGTCCCCGATCGGCCGGGATTATCGCCGTCGCCCTGGATGACGACGACTATCTCATCGGCGCGGCCATTACCGATGGCAAGCACGATGTCATGCTGTTCTCCAATGGCGGCAAGGCCGTACGTTTCGACGAAAACGATGTGCGTCCGATGGGACGCGCCGCGCGCGGCGTCATAGGCATGCGTCTCGCCAAGGGCCAGCGGGTGATTTCCCTGCTGGTGGCGGAAGATGAAACCGATTCCGTGCTGACGGCCACGGAAAACGGCTTCGGCAAGCGTACCTCGATTACTGAATACACCCGCCATGCCCGCGCCACGCAGGGCATGATCGCCATCCAGACCACGGCAAGAAATGGAAAAGTCGTGGCCGCCACGCTGGTCAAGGAAGACGACGAGATCATGCTGATTACCGATGGCGGCGTGCTGATCCGCACCCGCGTGAAGGAAATTCGTGAAATGGGCCGCGCCACCCAGGGCGTCACCCTCATCAATCTTGATGAAGGCCAGAAACTGATCGGCGTGGAATCGATCCAGGAACCGGAAGGGGACGAGTAAGCATGCGGCGCTGGCTTGCCTTGTTCCGCAAACCAGAAGGACGTGCTGCGCGGCACCCGCACACCCTTGAAATTGTATTTGCCCTGAGTGGCCATCCTTCCAGAACCCTGCGAATCAATCTGGATTCCCTTCGCAAGGCCGCAATTGTTGCCGGTGTGGCGATTTTTGGCTGGTTCTCCGCAACGTTCTATGTTGCGTATTCGCATATCTCCAATATGGAGGCCATTGCCCGTGCCGATGCACAAGCCGAGAAAATTGCCGCACTGAAAGCAAGCAATTCCAGACTGGCTGAAGACCGGCAGGCCATGGGCCAGCACATGATCAGTCTGCAACACCGGGTTGAACAGTTGGCAACTAAAGTGCATGGCCTGGTAAATGGAGCGAAGGAGCGTTTTCCCGTGGAGCAGGACCGGCGCGCCTCCGTGGGTGGGCCAGCCATTCCGGTTACTGAAGCCAATGCGTCTTCCTTGATGCAGGGAGAGCTTTCCCTGCTGGATGAGCGGTTGGCAAGCTTGTTGCCGCAACTGGAATCGACGCTGGAACGTGAAGTGGCACGGCCGGTAGGCATGCCTGTGGAGGGAGAGTTGCGCGTCAGTTCGAATTTTGGCCTGCGTAGCAACCCTTTTGGCAGGGGACATGAATTCCACAGCGGCATGGATTTTCCGGGAGATATCGGCACGCCCGTCAAGGCGACAGCCCCCGGAACAGTCGATGAGGCAGGCCATGGCGGCGCCATTGGCAATTTTGTCGCAATCGAACATGGTTATGGCTATCGAAGCGTCTACGGCCACTTGTCCAGGGTGCTGGTCAAGCCTGGCGAAATAATCAGCAAGGGACAAACCTTGGGACTGCTTGGAAATACTGGCCGGTCAAGCGGACCGCATCTTCATTATGCACTTCAGTACAAGGGCCGGGCAATCAATCCCGCGCCTTACGTGGAGCAATAATCAGGGAGACGACAATGTTCACAGCCAAGTCCAAATCCACCAAATCGAACAAACCCGAAAGCCAGCATGTGGCGATTACCTTTATCAGTCTGGGCAGTGAAGTCCAGGGGGATCTGATGGTGGCGGGCAACCTTCGCGTTGAAGGGATGGTGCGGGGCAACGTCCGCGCGGAAGGCGATATCGAAATTTCTGCCAGCGGCGTGATCGAAGGACAGACAGTTGCTGCACGCAACATCCTAATACACGGACGCGTGAAAGCCACCATTTCCGCCAATGGGCAGCTTCGCATCCACAGCCAGGGAGAAGTTGAAGGCGATGTCTCGGCGGAATCTCTCGATATTGAATCCGGTGCGCGCTTCGTCGGCTACAGCCACACCGGCATCAAACACAGTGCCGACATTATCAGCATGGAAAAGAAATCATGACCGCAATTTATAACTTCAGCGCCGGCCCGGCGGTATTGCCCAAGGCCGTTTTACAGCAGGTTCAGCATGAACTGGTCGACTGGCACGGCAGCGGTATGTCGGTCATGGAAATGTCTCATCGCGGCAAGGAATTCATGGGCATTGCCGCCGAAGCCGAAGCTGATCTGCGCGCGCTGATGGGTATTCCATCGAACTACAAGGTGCTGTTTTTGCAGGGGGGTGCTTCGTCACAATTCGCCATGGTGCCGATGAACCTGCTGCGCGGAAGAACCTCCGCCGACTATCTCAACACCGGCGAATGGTCAAAAAAGGCCATCAAGGAAGCTAAGAAATTTGGTGGTGTGAATGTCGTAGCCAGCAGTGAAGATAAAAACTTCAGCTATGCACCCACGCAGGATCAATGGAAACTTGATTCCAATGCGGCGTATGTTCACTACACGCCGAATGAAACGATCGGCGGCGTGGAAATCTTCTGGACGCCAGACACGGGCAGCGTACCGCTGGTGGCCGACATGTCCTCGAATATCCTGTCCCGCCCCATCGATGTGACGAAATACGGCGTGATCTACGCAGGTGCGCAGAAGAACATTGGCCCGGCAGGACTGACCATTGTGATCGTGCGCGAAGACCTGATCGGGCAGGTGGTTGCGGGCACCCCAACCATGTTTGATTACAAGACGCATGCAGACAACGAATCCATGTACAACACGCCGCCCACGTTCGCGATGTATGTTGCCGGTCTGGTGTTCAAGCTGCTGGCCAAGCAGGGTGGCCTGGCGGCAATGGAAAAACTCAACCGCGAAAAAGCCGAGCTGCTGTACAAAAAGCTCGACAGCTCGGGCTTCTACAATTCTCCAGTGGCAAAGGAAAACCGTTCGTTAATGAACGTGCCGTTCACGCTCAAGGATGCTGGACTCGACGAGGCTTTCCTGAAGGGTGCGAAGGAGCGCGGCCTGCTGCAGCTCAAGGGCCATCGTTCAGTTGGCGGCATGCGTGCTTCCATCTACAACGCCATGCCTAAAGAAGGCGTGCAGGTGCTGGTGGATTACATGAACGATTTCGAAAAGGCGAACGGGTAACACGCATGGCCAAGGCATACAAGATACAGACATTGAACGCTATCTCCGCCAAGGGGCTGGCGAAATTGCCGCAAAGCTACACCGTAGGTGGCGATGTTTCCGAGCCCGACGCGATCCTGGTTCGCTCGGCCAACATGCATGACATGGCGATTCCCGCCAGCGTCAAGGCCATCGGCCGCGCAGGCGCGGGTACCAACAACATTCCGGTCAAGGCGATGTCCGCGCGTGGCATGCCGGTGTTCAATGCCCCGGGGGCCAATGCAAATGCCGTGAAGGAACTGGTCATCGCCGGCATGCTGATGGGGGTGCGCAATCTTGTACCGGCAGTGAAGTTCAGTGAGGGTTTGACCGGCACCGACGAGGAAATTCACAAGGCAACCGAGGCGGGCAAGAAGAATTTCGCCGGCGGCGAACTGCCGGGCAAGACGCTGGGCGTCATCGGTCTGGGGGCGATTGGTTCGCTGGTTGCGGACGCCGCCATCAAGCTGGGCATGAACGTGATCGGCTTCGACCCGGGAATCACAGTGGAAGCCGCATGGCGGCTGCCTGCGCAGGTGAAAAAGGCGGCAAGCGTCGAAGACCTGCTGCGACAGAGCGATTTCGTTTCGTTGCATGTGCCGCTGATTGATGCCACACGCAATCTCATCAACGCCGAACGCATTGCCGCCATGCGGCCGGGTGCCATTCTGTTGAATTTTTCACGCGAAGGCACGGTGGACAATGCCGCGGTGATCGAGTCGCTTAATGCCGGCAAACTGGGCGCATACATCTGTGACTTTCCGGCCAATGCCCTGAAAAACCAGCCCAAGGTCGTTACCCTGCCGCATCTGGGCGCGTCGACTGAAGAAGCCGAGGAAAACTGCGCCATCATGGTGGCGCAGCAGGTAACCGACTTTCTGGAGAACGGCAACATCCTTAATTCCGTCAATTTCCCCAATGTTGAAATGGGACGGGAATCGGCCTATCGCATCGCACTGGTCAATGCCAATGTGCCCAACATGGTGGGTTCGATTACCTCGACCCTGGCTGGCGCCGGTCTCAATATCCACAACATGGTGAACAAGTCGAAAGCTGACATGGCCTATACCCTGGTCGATGTCGACAGCCCGGTGACCGATGCACTGCTGAAGCAATTGGCCGGTATCGAAGGTGTGCTGAACGTGCGGTATCTGCCTGCCGATGTCTGACGAGTTGCTCAAATTGCGCAATGGCATCGATGCCATCGATGCCGAATTGCTGCGTCTGTTGAACGAGCGGGCAAAGCTGGCCCAACAGGTTGGCCATATCAAGGATGGGCAGATCTACCGCGCCGAACGCGAGGCGCAGGTATTGCGCCGTCTGTGCACGGAAAATCCCGGACCGCTCAGGCCGGAAAACATCGAGCATCTGTTCCGTGAAATCATGTCTGCCTGCCGCGACCTGGAACAGCATCTGCGCATAGCCTATCTCGGTCCGGAGGGCACCTTCAGCCAGGCTGCCGCATTCAAGCACTTTGGCCATGCAGTCGGCAATGTACCTTGCGCAACAATAGATGAGGTCTTTCGCGCGGTGGAAACCGGACGTGCGGATTACGCGGTGGCGCCGGTAGAAAATTCCAGTGAGGGTGCGGTGTCGCGTACGCTGGACCTGATCGTGGGCAGCTCGCTGAAAATCTGCGGCGAGGTGTTGCTGCCCATCCATCAGAATCTGTTGCGTAAATCGGGTGGATTGGAAGGTGTAACAAAAGTCTACAGCCATGCACAGTCGCTCGCGCAATGCCAGCACTGGCTCAACCAGAATCTTCCGCAAGCAGAGCGCATTCCCGTCAGCAGCAATGCCGAGGCTGCGCGCCTCGCATCCGGCGAGCCTTCCTCGGCCGCTATTGCCGGTGAGATTGCCGCCGAGACTTATGGCCTCGACATCACTGTTCCGCGCATCGAGGATGAACCCAACAACACCACACGTTTTCTGGTGCTTGCGGACCATGATGCCTCACCCTCTGGCCGCGACAAAACTTCGCTGGTCATCACCGCAGCCAATGTACCGGGCGCGGTGGTCAAGCTGCTGCAGCCGCTTGCCGATGCGGGCGTGTCCATGACCAAGTTTGAATCCCGCCCGGCACGCGGCGCCAACTGGGAGTATCTGTTTTTCGTTGATGTTGAAGGCCACCGCGAAGATGCAGTTGTCGCGAATGTGCTCAAGGAAATCACGACGCGTTCCGCCATGCTGAAGGTGTTGGGTTCCTATCCGTCTGCTTGCGCATGAACACTGCGGTTGAAAGCATGCAGTTCGACCTTTGCGAAGCTGTTGCCCCTCACATCAGGTCAATCGCGCCGTATGTGCCGGGCAAGCCGATAACCGAGCTTGCACGAGAACTGGGCCTGGATGCATCAGCCATTATCAAGCTGGCTTCCAACGAAAACCCGCTGGGGCCTAGCCCAAGAGGCCTTGCGGCTGCGCAGGCCAGCCTGAAGGAGATCGCGCTGTATCCGGATGGCGCGGGTTACGCACTCAAGTCGAAACTTAGCGAGAAGCTCGGGGTTGGTCTGGAAAGCATTGTGTTGGGCAATGGCTCCAATGATGTGCTGGACATGGTGGCACGTGCCTTTCTGGGTCCCGATACATCAGCCGTGTATGCCCGGCATGCCTTTGCCGTATATCCCATTGCCACGCTAACTGTGGGTGCGAAGGGCATCGAAGCGCCGGCCAGAAATCATGGACACGATCTTGCCGCCATGCGTTCTTCGATTCGCGAAGATACACGCGTGGTCTGGATTGCCAACCCCAACAATCCCACCGGTACTTTCCTGACCTGGACCGAGATCGAATCCTTCCTGCAGGACATGCCGCGTCATGTGCTGGTGGTGCTCGACGAGGCCTATGGCGAATACCTGGCGCAGGAAGACCGTTTCGACACGGTTTCCTGGCTGTCGCGTTATCCCAATCTGCTGGTTGTACGTACCTTTTCGAAGGCCTACGGTCTGGCAGGCTTGCGCGTGGGATATGGTCTGGCCCGGCCAGAGGTCATTGATCTTCTCAATCGCGTGCGTCATCCCTTCAATGTCAATCTGGTGGCACTGGCCGCGGCGGAAGCCGCTCTGGATGATCAAACGTTTCTTGACCAGAGTTACGTAGTCAATGCGTCGGGCATGAAGCAGCTGGTTGAAGGATTCGAACAACTTGGGCTTGATCATGTGCCTTCCAAAGGCAATTTTCTGCTGGTCAAAGTTGGGGATGCCAGGCGCATCAATGCAGAATTGCTCAGGCACGGCGTGATCGTCAGGCCAGTGGCCAATTACAGCTTGCCGGAATTTCTGCGCGTGTCAGTGGGATTGAAGGAACAGAACGCCCGATTCCTGGATGCCTTGAAGGCTAGTCTATGAGTTTTCATATCAATCGTCTTGTCATCGCGGGCGTCGGACTGATAGGTGGCTCGCTGGCTGCCGCATTGAAACAGGCCAGGGTGGTGGATGAAATCATCGGCTTGGGACGCAGTCGCGAATCTCTGGAACAGGCCATGTCGCTGGGCTTGATCGACCGCATCGCGGACTCCCCCAAACAGGCAGCTCAGGCGGATGTGGTTGTTCTGGCCATGCCCGTAGCGCAGACGGAAGCGGTGCTAGCCGCGCTTGCGCCAAATATTCACGACAAAACAACCATCACGGATGCGGGTAGTACAAAATCCGATGTGATCGCCGCCGCGAGACGCGCATTGGGAAAGAACTTTTCCCGCTTTGTACCGGGCCATCCAATTGCCGGCGCAGAGAAAAATGGGCCGCAGGCTGCACGCGCTGATTTGTTTCGCGGCAGGAATGTGGTGCTTTGTCCCGATGCGGATACCGATGCAACAGCCTTGTCGACTGTTGATTCAATGTGGAAAAGCAGTGGTGCGCAGGTATCTGTCATGCCTGCCGCGCGGCATGACCGGATATTTGCCGCTGTCAGCCATTTGCCCCATCTGGCGGCATTTGCGCTGGTGGATGATCTTGCCAATCGAGAAGAGGCAGAGGATTTTTTTCGCTATGCCGCCAGCGGTTTTCGTGATTTCACCCGCATCGCGGGTTCATCGCCGGAAATGTGGCGCGACATCGCCCTGGCCAACAGCGAAGCCATCCTGGCCGAACTGTCCGCCTACATGAACAAGCTGGGCGAAATCGCCGCCGCGCTGGACAAGGGCGATGCAAACGCGCTTGAACAAATTTTTACCCGTGCCAGCAAGGCGCGGCGCGATTGGGAAACGAAGTGAATCAGTTTTCACCACAGAGACACAGAGCCACAGAGAAAGGCGAACCTGACCGGCTTTTCTCTGTGTCTCTGTGTCTCTGTGGTTAATGGTGTTTTATGGACTACCTCGATTTACCCGCCTTTAATTCTGCTTCTGGCATGGTCAAACTGCCCGGCTCGAAAAGCATTTCCAACCGTGTGTTGCTGCTGTCCGCGCTGGCCACGGGCACGACAGAGATCAGGGAACTGCTCGACTCGGATGACACGCAGGTCATGCTGGAATCCTTGACGCGGCTGGGCGTGACATGGACGCGTCATTCCGGTACTGACAACTATCGTGTGGAAGGCGCTGGCGGCGCTTTTCCGGTCAGGCAGGCCGAGCTTTTCCTGGGTAATGCCGGCACGGCTTTTCGTTCATTGACGGCAGCCTGCGCGCTTTCCGGCGGTGACTACGTGTTGAAAGGTGTGGCGCGCATGCATGAGCGCCCTATTGGCGATCTGGTCGATGGCTTGCGGCAACTGGGTGCGCGCATTGATTACCTCGGCGAAGAAGGATTTCCCCCTTTGCATATCCATCCTGCCCAGGCCAAACAAATAGTCGAGGTTAAGGTTAGAGGAAACGTCTCCAGCCAGTTTCTGACGGGCCTGCTGATGTCCGCGCCGTTGCTGGGCAGAAGCGTCACCATCAAGGTTCAAGGCGAGCTGATTTCCAAGCCCTACATCAAAATCACGCTTGGGCTGATGGAGCGATTCGGCATCAAGGTCATGCAGCAAGGCTGGGAAAGTTTTACCGTCCCCGCAGGCGTGTATCAAAGCCCCGACGAGATCGAAGTCGAAGGCGATGCCTCATCCGCTTCGTACTTTTTAGCGGCGGGCGCGTTGGGCCACGGCCCGGTGCGTGTGCAGGGCGTGGGCCGCAATGCGCTGCAGGGCGATGTCCAGTTTGCCGCTGCACTGGCGCGCATGGGTGCGGAAATCGGCATGGGTCCGAACTGGATCGAGGCTCAACTGCCCTGTAGTGAACGCATTCGCGCGGTGGACATGGACTGCAATCACATCCCCGATGCCGCCATGACGCTGGCGGTTCTGGCACTGTTTGCCGATGGGACTTCCACGCTGCGCAACATTGGTTCCTGGCGGGTCAAGGAAACGGATCGTATTCATGCCATGGCCACTGAACTTCGAAAGTTCGGCGCAACGATCGAGGAGGGGGCTGACTACCTCAAAATCACCCCGCCTTACCCCTCACGCCTTGCCCCTGACGTTGCGGTGGACACCTATGACGACCACCGCATGGCCATGTGTTTTTCGCTGGTGACGCTGGGGGGCGTGCCGGTCCGCATCAACGATCCAAAATGCGTCAACAAGACCTTCCCCGGCTATTTTGACGCACTGGCGACGATTACCGGTCAGCCCGCTGCCTGCAAATTACTGCGATGAATGTGCCTGTCATCACCATCGATGGTCCTTCAGCCTCGGGCAAAGGTACGATTGCCGAGCGCGTGGCCGCCGAGCTTGGTTTTCATTTTCTCGACAGTGGCGCGTTGTATCGGCTAACGGCTCTGCTGGCGATGAAGCATGGTGTGTTACTAGACGATGAGGCGGGCGTTACAGCTTTGGCATCGTCGTTGCCGGCGTCTTTCCATGATGGTGCGACCTGGCTCGATGACGAGAACGTCACCGAGGCGATTCGCGCCGAAGCCGTGGGCGAGGGCGCTTCGAAAGTGGCGGCTTTGCCGGCTGTTCGCGAAGCCTTGCTGGGACGGCAACGAGCCTATGCCCAGCCGCCCGGACTGGTGGCGGACGGGCGGGACATGGGCACCGTGGTCTTTCCCCATGCGGTCACCAAGGTCTTTCTGACGGCAAACGCCGAGGCCAGGGCGGAAAGGCGATATAAGCAGTTGATCGAAAAGGGAAACTCTGCTAATCTAGCCGCCCTTGTCCGTGATATGCGGGCTCGGGATGAGCGGGATACGCAACGTGCGGTGGCGCCTTTGAAGCCTTCGGCCGATGCGCTAGTGCTTGATTCCACCCTTCTGAACATTGATCAGGTAGTGGAAACAGTACTCAGGCATTACCACTCAATCCGCGCAAAGCAGATTTAGACAGGTAGTTTAAGCGCCAGCCCAGGCTGGCATTGTGCAACCAACCCCATTCGCAAGAATGGACAGAAGGTCTTTATATAATGTCTGCAACCCAAACCTCCGCCTCCAACGAAAGCTTTGCCGCCCTGTTTGAAGAGTCGCTGACTCGCCAGGAAATGCGCCAGGGCGAAGTCATCACCGCTGAAGTGGTGAGCGTCGATGATAACTTCGTTGTGGTCAACGCCGGTCTCAAATCCGAGAGCCTGATTCCCACCGAAGAGTTCAAGAACGACCGCGGAGAAATCGAAGTCAAAGCAGGCGACTTTGTGCAAGTCGCCATCGAATCCCTCGAAGATGGTTTTGGTTCCACCAAACTGTCTCGCGACCGCGCCAAGCGCCTGTCCGCATGGCTTGACCTTGAAGCTGCAATGAATGAAGGCCGCATCGTCACCGGCATGGTGGCAGGCAAGGTCAAGGGCGGTCTGACTGTCCTGATGAATGGCCTGCGCGCCTTCCTGCCCGGTTCCCTGGTGGACATGCGCCCGGTCAAGGACACTACGCCTTATGAAGGCAAGGAGATGGAGTTCAAGGTCATCAAGCTCGACCGCAAGCGCAACAACGTGGTGGTTTCACGCCGCGCCGTGCTGGAACAGTCGATGGGCGCCGATCGCGAAGCACTGCTCGACACCCTGAAGGAAGGCACCATCATCAAGGGCGTGGTCAAGAACATCACCGATTACGGCGCGTTTGTTGACCTGGGCGGCATCGACGGCCTGCTGCACATTACCGACATGGCTTGGCGCCGCGTCAAGCATCCTTCCGAAGTGGTGCAGGTTGGCCAGGAAGTGGAAGCAAAGATTCTCAAATATGACCAGGACAAGAACCGCGTTTCGCTTGGTCTCAAGCAACTGGGCGACGATCCGTGGGTCGGCATTGCCCGTCGCTATCCGCAGGGCACGCGCATGTTCGGCAAGGTGGCCAACCTGACCGACTACGGTGCATTCGTGGAAATCGAACCAGGTATCGAAGGCCTGGTTCACGTGTCCGAGATGGACTGGACCAACAAGAACGTCAGCCCTGGCAAAGTGGTTCAGCTGGGTGACGAAGTCGAAGTCATGGTGCTGGATATTGACGAGGACAAGCGCCGCATTTCCCTGGGCATGAAGCAGTGCAAGGCCAATCCCTGGGAAGAGTTTTCCAGCAACGCCAAGAAAGGCGACAAGGTTACGGGTGCGATCAAGTCCATTACCGACTTTGGCGTGTTCATCGGCTTGCCGGGTGGCATCGATGGTCTGGTGCATTTGTCCGACCTGTCGTGGAACCTGCCGGGCGAGGAAGCCGTGCGCAATTTCCGCAAGGGCCAGGATGTGGAAGCCGTGGTGCTTGGAATCGATACCGAGCGCGAGCGTATTTCGCTGGGCATCAAGCAGTTGGAAGGTGATCCGTTCAACTCTTTCGTTGGCAGCCATGAAAAGGGCAGCATTGTGAAAGGTATCGTCAAGTCGCTGGATGCAAAGGGCGCCACCATTGACCTGAACGGTGAAATGGAAGGCTATCTGCGCGCATCGGAACTTTCACGTGACCGTGTCGAAGACATCCGCAATCACCTCAAGGAAGGTGATGAGGTTGAGGCCATGATCATCAACGTGGATCGCAAAAACCGCGTGATCAATCTGTCGGTCAAGGCCAAGGACAGCGCGGAGCAGGATACGGCAATGAAGAAGTACAGCGCCGAATCCGCTGCTGCTGCAAGTGGTGCCACGAACCTTGGCGCGCTGCTGAAAGCCAAGATGGATAACAAAACATCTGACCAGCAGTAAGCAGAGCAAGCATAAACCTTGACCAGCACTAATCTTGATTTGGACCAAGCGATTGCATGACTAAATCAGAGCTTATCGCCCGGCTTGCCGTTCGCTACCCGCAGTTTGCGGGTGCGGACGCGGAGCTGGCCGTGAAAACCATTTTGGACGCCATGATTAAAACCCTGTCGTCGGGCGGTCGCATCGAGATACGCGGGTTTGGCAGCTTTTGCCTGAACTACCGGCCAGGCAGGCTTGGACGCAATCCCAAGTCTGGCGAAAAAGTTGAAGTGCCGCCCAAGCATGTGCCGCATTTCAAGGCCGGCAAGGAGCTTAGGGAAAGGGTGGATTACCATCAACCCTGAACGGCTTTCACCAGGTTTGAACGGCGCTTGTGGGCGCCGTTTTTCTTTGTCCAACCGGGTACAATTCCGTCTGAATCGATATTTGAGGACAACATGCGTTATCTAGGCTGGGCGGTGAAAATCCTGCTTTTTATCATCCTGCTGGGATTTGCCCTGCATAACAGCCAGCCGGTCACCCTGCAATTCTTCTTGGGGTATGTCTGGCAGGCTCCCCTGGTTGTGTTGTTGCTTGCGGCTTTTGTGCTGGGCGCGCTCTCCGGTGTGCTTGCATTGCTGCCTGTCCTGTTCCGGTTGCGCCGTGAGCGCGGCAAATTGCGCAAGCAGGTTAATGGTGTGACCGAAACCGATACCCTGTCTCTTCCAATAAACTGACATTCATGGAATTTGAATACTGGTGGCTGCTGGCATTTCCGCTTTTTTTCGCATTAGGCTGGCTGGCTGCACGTATTGACATCAGGCAGGTGGTGACCGAGTCACGCACCGTGCCAAACTCCTATTTCCGCGGACTGAATTTCCTGTTGAACGAACAGCCCGACAAGGCGCTGGATGCCTTTCTTGAGGTCGTCAAACTGGATCCAGAAACCATCGATCTGCACTACACGCTGGGTGCGCTGTTTCGCAAGCGGGGGGAAATCGATCGCGCCATTCGCATGCACGAAAACCTGCTGGAGCGCGAAACGCTGGCGGAAGAAGACCGGCTGAAAGCCTTGGCGGAATTGGGGCAGGATTATTTGAAAGCCGGCCTGCTGGATCGGGCGGAAGCGGTATTCACCCGCCTGCTGGAAACACCTTTTGCCGGTCAGGCGCGCCGTTTCCTGCTGGAAATCTATGTGCAGGAAAAGGACTGGCAGAAGGCAGTACAGGCGGCGGATGAACTGGATAAACAGTCGGCGCAACCGATGAACGCCGAGATCGCACATTTCAATTGCGAACTGGCCACCCTGGATATGGTGAAAGGCGACACGGATTCCGCGCATGCTCATCTCGACAAGGCGTTGTCCATCCACCGTCAGTGCACGCGTGCCAACATCATGCTGGGTGATTTGCAGGCGGGCGCAGGAGATCGGGAAGGTGCAATCGCGACCTGGCGCCTGATTGAAGCGCAAAGCCCCGGCCACATGGTGCTTGTCGTGGACCGGCTGCTGGATAACTTCAAGCAGTTGAATCGACTGGACGAAGGACTGGACTGGCTGAAGGGTTTGCTGACACGCCATCCCTCGCTGGATCTGTTCACTACCCTGTACCACGCCGTGATGCAAAGCCAGGGCGCGGAAGCGGCCTATCAACTGGCGCGCGAGGAATTGCGTCGAAACCCGAGTTTTCACGCACTGGAGCGTCTGGCGGAAGCCGAACTGATCACGGCGCCAGAAGATCGCCGCGAGGTTATCCAGAATGCAAAGAGTTTGATACAAAGCCATGTCCAGCGCCTGACCCGCTATCACTGTGCAAGCTGCGGATTCAAGGCCAAGCAGTTTTTCTGGCGCTGTCCGGCCTGCGGGCGCTGGGATAGCTTCGACCCGGCGCGGCATGAAGAGTGAATAATCAGACGAGAGTAGAGAGTTGAGAGTCCAGAGGGGGGAGCCGAGGATCATCGTCGCACTGGATTATCCGGATGCGAAATCAGCGCTGGCGCTGGCGGAGCGTTTGTCGCCGTCCGAATGCAAGCTTAAGGTTGGCAAGGAGCTTTTCACGGCTGCCGGCCCGGAGCTGGTCAGAAAATTGGTCAGTCTGGGATTTCCGGTATTCCTGGATCTCAAGTTTCACGATATCCCTAATACGGTTGCCTCGGCCTGCCGTGCGGCGGCAGATCTTGGCGTGTGGATGCTGAACGTACATGCCAGTGGCGGGCGGAAGATGATGGAAGCTGCGCGCGAGGCTATCGACAAGTCATCTCACAAGCCTTTGGTGATTGCGGTCACAGTATTGACCAGCATGAATAACCTAGAATTGCTCGAAACAGGGATCAATCAAGGTTTGCCTGAACAGGTCATGCGCTTATCCGCCTTGGCAAATCAAAGCGGCCTGGATGGCGTGGTTTGTTCAGCCCAGGAGGCGATGGACTTGCGCGCGGCTTTTGGCGATAACTTTGTGCTGGTGACGCCAGGCATTCGGCCCGCAGGCACGACTGCGGGTGACCAGTCACGCATCATGACGCCAGCAAGTGCGGTCCGTGCAGGCAGCGATTATCTGGTGGTGGGACGACCGATCACCCAGGCCGAAGATCCGCTGGCTGCATTAAGAACAATCAATTACGAAATAGAAATGGAATTGGCATGAAAGTCACAGTCATCGGCACCGGTTATGTTGGTTTGGTAACGGGCACTTGCCTGGCGGAAATGGGTAACAGTGTCATGTGCCTTGATCTTGATCCGCGCAAGATCGACATTCTCAAATCCGGCGGCATCCCTATTTACGAACCGGGCCTGGAGGACATGGTCAGGCGCAATGTCGAGGCGGGTCGTCTTCATTTCACGACCAATATCGAAGACAGCGTCGAATTCGGCACCATCCAGTTCATAGCTGTCGGGACGCCGCCAGACGAGGATGGCTCTGCGGATTTGCAATACGTGGTGGCTGCCGCCCGGAATATCGGCAAGCACATGAAGGATTACAAACTGGTGGTCGACAAGTCCACGGTTCCCGTCGGCACGGCGGACAGGGTGCGCGAAGCCCTGCAGGAAGAACTCAGGAAGCGTGGCGCGGATATTCCATTCAGCGTTGCATCCAACCCGGAATTTCTCAAGGAAGGTGCGGCTGTCGATGATTTCATGAAACCGGATCGGATTGTCGTGGGTACCGACAATGACCAGGCCACACAACTCTTGCGGGCGCTGTATGCGCCATTCCAGCGCAATCGCGAACGTGTCATTGTCATGGATATACGCTCGGCCGAGCTGACCAAGTATGCCGCCAATGCCATGCTGGCCACCCGCATTTCATTCATGAACGAACTTGCGGTGCTGGCCGAAAAGCTGGGTGCGGATATCGAACAGGTTCGGCATGGCATCGGTTCCGACCCGCGCATTGGCTATCACTTCCTCTATGCGGGATGTGGCTACGGCGGCTCGTGCTTCCCGAAGGATGTACAGGCCTTGCGTAAAACGGGTCAGGAAAATGCAATTCCATTGCGCGTGCTGGATGCTGTCGAAGAGGCAAACGATGCACAAAAGCTGCTTTTGCTGAAAAAGCTCACGGCGCGTGTTGGCAATGACCTGAAGGGCAGGCGTTTTGCGTTGTGGGGCCTGGCATTCAAACCCAATACCGATGACATGCGCGAGGCGCCATCACGCGTGCTGATGGAAGCATTGTGGGAAAAAGGTGCGCACGTGATCGCGCATGACCCGGCCGCGATGGAGGAAACTCAACGGATCTATGGCAATCACCCACAACTGACTTTGGTGGACGAACCGATGAAGGCGCTGGATGGAGCAGATGCGCTGCTCATCGTTACCGAGTGGAAGGTTTTCCGCAGCCCCGACTTCGATGCGATCAAGGCAAGGTTGAAACAACCGCTGATTTTTGATGGGCGCAATCTTTATGATCCTGCCATGGTGCGTGATCAAGGCATTGAGTATTTCCCCATAGGCCGCCAGTAATTAGCAGGCTACCGAAAAACCTGAATACCGATGAACAACTGGAAGCACATAGAAGATTTTGTCGGCAACACCCCGCTGGTTGCGCTCAAGCGCATGCAGGGCGAAACCGGCAATTCGATTCTGCTGAAACTGGAAGGCAACAATCCGGCAGGGTCTGTGAAGGATCGGCCTGCGCTGTCAATGATCAAGCGAGCGCAAGCGCGTGGCGAGATCAAGCCGGGTGATACCCTGATCGAGGCCACTTCAGGCAATACCGGCATTGCGCTGGCCATGGCGGCCGCCATGATGGGATACAAGATGATTCTGGTCATGCCAGAGCATCTTTCCATTGAGCGGCGCCAGAGCATGGCTGCGTATGGGGCACAAATCGTGTTGACCCCGAAAGAAGGCAGCATGGAAATGGCGCGCGATGTGGCTGACCAAATGGTGCAAGAAGGCAAGGGCATCATGCTCGACCAGTTTTCCAATCCTGATAATCCCATTGCGCATTACGAAGGCACCGCACCGGAAATCTGGCGCGATACTCAGGGCAGAATCACTCACTTCGTTTCCAGCATGGGCACTACTGGCACCATCATGGGCTGTTCACGCTATTTAAAGAAAATGAATCCGGCGATTCAGGTTGTCGGCGTGCAGCCGGAGGAAGGCGCCCAGATACCGGGAATCAGGAAATGGCCCAAGGCATACTTGCCCAGCATCTGCGATTTCAGCCAGATCGACCGCATGATTGATGTGGGGCAGGCTGACGCTGAAGAAACTACCCGGCGACTGGCCCGGGAGGAAGGGATTTTTGCCGGCATTTCTTCTGGCGGGGCATTGTTCGCGGCACTCAAGCTTTCCAGGGAAGTTGAAAACGCGGTGATCGTTTCCATCGTCTGCGACCGCGGTGACCGCTATCTTTCCACGGGTGTTTTTCCCGCCTGAATCATTTTTTGGCCCAGCCGCCAGATTTGCTTACGATATAGTCGATTGCGGCAGACATGTCCTCGTCTTTCAACACGTCACCATGAGAAGGCATGATGTTGTGCCCATTCTTGACGCTGTACAGGAGGGACTTGGGGCCATAGCCAGAGCGGAACTTCCATTGTTCAACAGAGCCGATCTGTGGAACATTGACATCTCCCTTTGAATGGCATTGCGCGCAGTGCTTTTCGTAAATGGTTTCGCCAGAAGCAGTGGCGGCGAGTGGCAGTATTATTAATAAAGCAGGTAAAAAGGACGTGTTGCGCATGGCTTACTCCTTGGGTGATTTATAGCCTGGATGTACAAATGACCACGTTCGGTGGCGAATTGCTTCTAACAACATAGTATAAATTCTTCAAGTTTGATCGATGGCCAAGCAAAAAACAGTATTTACCTGCACGGAATGTGGCGCGACCGCGCCCAAATGGCAAGGCCAGTGTCCTAGCTGCGGTCAGTGGAATTCGATGGTGGAAACCGTCGCGGAAAAGCCGACATTGTCGCGTTTCCAGTCGCTGGCGATAGTGAGCGAAGTTAAATGTCTGTCCGAGGTGGAAGCAGTCGAAGATGAGCGCATCGCCACGGGAATAATTGAACTTGACCGGGTTCTGGGCGGCGGAATCGTCAATGGCGGCGTGGTGCTGATTGGGGGTGACCCGGGAATAGGGAAATCCACGTTATTGCTGCAGGCTCTGGCGCACCTGTCCCAGGAACTACCGGCCTTGTATGTGAGTGGAGAGGAATCCGCGCAGCAGGTGGCGCTGCGTGCGAAACGTCTGAATCTCAAGGCGGCTGATTTACCGCTGCTGGCTGAAATTCATCTGGAAAAGATCCTTTCCGTACTGGAAAAAAGACGGCCTCGTGTCGCGGTCATAGACTCGATTCAGACGGTTTTCTCCGACGCTCTGCAGTCCGCGCCCGGATCGGTTGCGCAGGTGCGTGAATGCGCCGCTCAACTAACGCGCTATGCCAAGCGAGCAGGCACCAGTCTGTTTCTGGTCGGACATGTCACCAAGGAAGGGGCTCTGGCCGGCCCGCGTGTGCTGGAGCACATGGTGGACACGGTACTGTATTTTGAAGGCGATACGGGATCATCTTTCCGGCTGGTCCGCGCCTTTAAAAACCGCTTTGGTGCGGTGAATGAACTGGGTGTGTTCGCAATGACTGAAACGGGCCTGAAGAACGTTTCCAATCCTTCCGCGATGTTTCTGTCGCGCCACGGCCAGCCTGTGCCGGGTACCTGTGTGGTGGTGACGCAAGAGGGTAGCCGGCCTTTGCTGGTGGAAATCCAGGCGCTTGTGGATAGTGCGCATGCCTCGAATCCCAGGCGGCTGTCGGTTGGTCTGGAAAGCAACCGGCTGGCGATGTTGCTTGCAGTGCTGCACCGGCATGCAGGTGTGGCCTGTTTCGATCAGGATGTTTTCATCAATGCGGTGGGGGGCGTCAAAATTGCCGAACCCGCGGCTGATCTGGCGGTGCTTGCGGCGATTGTCTCCTCGCTTAAAAGCAAGCCGGTGAAAGATAAAATAATCATCTTTGGCGAGGTGGGACTGGCAGGCGAGATCCGTCCGGTGCAGCGCGGCCAGGAAAGATTGAAGGAGGCGGCAAAACTCGGCTTCACACAGGCCATCATTCCAGCCGCAAACCAGCCCAAACAAAAAATCGCCGGGATGGAGATTGTGCCGGTTAACAGGCTGGACGAGGCACTGAGTCAGTTGTTCTGATGCTTTTTTCGTTTTTGGTGCTGGCGTCTTTCGTCTTCAAGCTGCGCTATTTCCCGGTCTGTCATGACAACGTCCGGATGCAGTTCTGTATAGGACGATAACAATTCAGTGCGTCTGACCTTGAGTTTTGCCAGCTTCTTGTCCAGTTCTTCCAGGAAAAAATCCTCATTCGGTGACGACTTTTTGTAGTTTCCAGGCTGAACCTGTGAAATTTCCTCACTTTTAGCCGAGGTGAGGGATTTAGTGATTGTGACAAGCTGTGGCGTCTGGATGGATGGTGTTTTGGTCGCGGAATCTGGCAGCACCTGATTTCTTTCCAGCACAAAGGTTGTCACGATCAAGCCTATGGCCAGAACAAGCACAATCAGAACAGGCATTCCGAAGGCGACTGCCTTCAGTGTTCGGGATAGTGGTGGATTAATCGGCAGTTCCGAGCTCTCGGTTGGTTGTGGATGCAGCAGCGTATTGAGATCCTGTGCCAGGTCGTGGGCATTCGAATAACGGTTTTCGGGTTTTTTGGCCAGGCAGCGCGAGAGTATTTCGTCCACGCCGGCCGGGGTATCCCTTCTTGTCTGCGAGACGAGTGTGACAGGTTCGTTGACAATTCTGAACAGGATGCCATGCAATTCTTCTCCGCCAAACGGCGGACGCCCAACGAGCATTTCATACAGAACAACCCCCAGAGAAAAAATATCCGAGCGGCCATCCACGGGTTGCCCTTGTACCTGCTCAGGGGACATGTAGCGCGGAGAACCCAGCAGCATGCCCGCGCGTGTTTCCGTGTTACTCATCAAATGCGCAATGCCGAAGTCGGTCAGCTTGACCGCTCCACGCTTGCTGTCAACAATGACATTGGGCGGCTTGATGTCGCGATGAACGATGCCGTGATCGTGCGCGAAGGCAAGCGCATCGGCCATCTGCAGTGCGGTATCAATCGCCAGTTCAAAAGGTAGTGGACCATGTTCGCGAAGGATTTCGCGGAGCGATGGCCCGTCGAGATATTCCATGGCAATGTAGGCGAAATCGTCCGTTTCGCCGACGTCATAGATGGTGACAATGTTGGGATGAGACAGTTTGCCGGCGCTTTTGGCTTCACGCAGAAAGCGGTCCTCGAACAGTCGCTTCTCCTCCTCAGGCAAATTGAGGGGAATGGTCTTGATGGCAACCGTGCGTTCAATCAGTGGATCAAGCGCGCGGTACACGGTGCCCATGGCGCCTTCGCCGAGCTTTTCCAGTATGTCGAAGCGGCCGATTCTCATCGCATCATCAAAGCGTGCATTCAATTGTCTTGCCACGTACATCACGGCTGTCCGGGCCCATTAGCCAAAGGTACCAAGGTAGTAGATCGTCGGGTTGAGGCAAGCTGCCGGGGTCTTCTCCAGGGTGGGTCTTGCGGCGCAAGGGAGAATTGACCGGCCCGGGAATAAGCGTATTGATCCGGATATTTGGCAGGCGTTCCAGTTCCTGGCCGAAAATCGTGGTGAGCGCTTCCAGCCCGGATTTGGAAACGGCATAGCCCCCCCAGTAAGCCGCGGGTTTGTGGCCGTGAGTTTCTCCGGTAAATATGACGGATGCATCGGGAGACGCCTCCAGCATGGGCAGGCAGGCGCGAGTCAGTGCAAATGGAGCGGCCAGATTGACTTTCAGCATGCTATTCCACTGCGCCAGGGTTTGCTGATTCAGCGGCGTGAGCGAGAAGAAGGATGCGGCGCTGTGAAGGATTCCATCGAGCCGCTTGAGATGATAGGAGATTGTTCCGGCCAGCCGCTCGAATCCTGAATCATCCGCTGCCTCAAGATCAAATGGAAACATGGCGGGTTCGGGACCGTCGATGGCAAGAATTTCATCATAGATGGCATCCAGCTTCGTTTCGTTTCGCCCAAGCAGCGCCACGGTTGCGCCGTGACGCGCGTAGGCGATTGCTGCTTCGCGGCCAAGTCCGCTGCCTGCGCCGGTCACCAGGATGACACGACCCTTGAGACTGTCAGGTTGGGTTTGGTAGTTCGGATTCATGATGTCGTATCAGCAGTTGTGCGCATTGTACGCCGCTTCGGACCGCCCCTTCGAGGGTGGAGGGATAGGGTCCATCCACGTAGTCGCCAGCCAGATACAAGCCTTTGCAGGGAGTGGTATGTGGCGGCCGCACGATCGTCGGTCCACAGGTGAACGTTGCGCGTTTCTCGGTAATCCGTTTGATGAGCTTTGGGGCTGGCAGTGGTCCCAGAACCTGTTCAAGACGGGTGTGGATTTCAGCAAGCCAGCGGTCGTTATCCCAATCCAGATGCGGCCCCTCCGCGCTGGCAACCGCGGCAACCATTCCCTTTCTGTCGAGCGTGGCATTCAGGTCAAAAATGAACAGCGGGACGGGATCGATCCAGCCTGTCAAAGGTGTGCGGAGGGGTAATGTGACAGGATATTCAGCATAAACCGTGACAATGGGCTGGTAGTTTATTCCATCCAGTTGAAGGGCGAGCGACTGGCAAACGGGTAATAAACCAAGCAGGGATGCAGCATGAGTTGGAGAGGCGGCAATAATAATTGCATCATGCAGCGCTTCATCTGTCTCCCAGCTTGTTTTCCAGCGTGCATTTTCGAATTTCAATGCGCTGATCCGATGTTGCATTTTTATTGTTCCCCCATGGCGTTGTATCCAGTTCATGGCGGGATTCGGGAACAGCGAAGTTAAGTCTTGCATGGGGATCAGAAAATCACTGTTCGACGAGCTTCCGGTCAATGAATCCCTGAGCACTCGTGCGAAGACCTTGAATGAAGCAAGCCTGACAGGCGTATTCAGCGCGGCAACGCAGAGCGGTTCCCACAGGAAACGGCGTACTTTTTCCGGTTGACCGGCTATTGCCTCGGCGACGCTGTCCGGAAAGCCTGTCTTGAAAGCGACTTTTTGTAAGCCACGGATGAAATTTATCGCGGCCATTTTTTCTGCCAGCGAAAATCCGCGGGCAAGAAGCAGCGCTGCCGCAAGATGAAGGGGGGCGGGAAGTCGCGGGGCGCGCAACAAGACACCGTCTGGATAGTTAAGTGTTAGTGGAACGCGCAGAAAACCGGTTGACGAACTGCCAGGCGACACGGTTTCCATCAAACGCAAGGTTTCGGAATAGGCGCCAATCAGCACATGCTGGCCGTTGTCGAATACGCCATGTTCTGTTTCAACCCGGCGCGCGCGTCCGCCCGCGATTTTGGCGGATTCGTAGACTGTGACCTTATTTCCTGCCTGGGTGAGTACAATTGCAGCGGCCAGTCCTGACCAGCCGGCACCAATAATGCCGATATTTTTTTTTGTTCCGCTTCGCTTCATGCGAAGGTGGAGGCTTTCCACGCAAGCCAGAGTTTGCGTACCGGTGGCAGGGAAATTTTCTGATCCAGCACGCGGAAGTTGTCGCGCCGGATTTCTTCCAGCAGCGCGCGATAAATGGCAGCCATGGCCAGGCCCGCCCGTTGCGATTTGCGGTCTTCCACTGGCAGCCATGTCAGGGCACGCTCATAAGCCTGCACGGCGCGTTCGTACTGAAACTGCATGAGTGCCTGAAATCGCTCGCTATATTGGCGTTGAAGAATTTCTGACGGTGTGACCTTGAATTGCTCCAGCTCATTCTGAGGCAGGTAAATTCTGCCGCGCATGGCATCCTCTCCCACATCACGGATGATGTTGGTCAGTTGAAATGCCAATCCCAGCTCATGGGCATATTTCAGCGTTTCGTGGTTGCGGTAGCCGAAAATCGCCGCCGCGGCCTGTCCCACGACGCCCGCGGCGCGATGGCAATACAGCGACAGGGTTTTGTAGTCCGGATAGCGATGCTGGTCGAGATCCATTTCCATTCCGTCGACAATTTCTTCCAGCCATTCGCGGGGAATGGTTTGTGATGCGATGGATCCATGTAGGGCTTGGGTAACCGGATGGCGTGGCTCACCTTGGTAAAGATTGCCGATCTCGTCCCGCCACCAGGCAAGTTTGAGACGGGCAACATTGGTGTCGCTGCATTCGTCCACCACATCGTCCAGTTCGCGGCACAAAGCGTAAAACGCGGTAATGGCGTCGCGGGTGGCCGGCTTCAGGACACGGAAGCTGTAATAGAAACTGGATCCGCTGGCGGCAGCCTTTTCGCGGCAATATTCGTTTGGATTCATGTAGCCTGATTTATTTTTTTAGCAACGCCCGGAAGAACATGATGAGCCAGTCCCAAGGATTCAGTCTGATACGGCGCTTGAGGGGCGCAAGCGGATCGAGGTAGAGCTTTTTCAGGATTCGATCGCCTCCGGCAATGATCATCCGGGCTTCAAATCCTACTCGGCCTTTTAGTGCCAGCCCAATCGGCGCGCTGGCTTGAAGCATTTTATGCACACGCTTGATCTGGCCAAGCATGAACTGGCGCCAGCGATCTTCAGGGCTGGAAACCGTGGAGATCACCGGGATGCCACCCAGCTTTAGCGGGGTTTCAGGCGATGGAGCGGAGCTTGGCAAGGTTTGACCTGTCAACCTGCCTAGCAGGCTGTCCGACAACCCCGCCTTGGCAAGTTCGTCCTGGGGCAGATAGATGCGTCCCTTGCGATAGTCAATGGCCACATCCTGCAGGAAATTGATGATTTGCAGACTTGCGCATAAACCATCCGAATAGGCGAGATGGCGAGGCGTGTCGTCCTTGAACAAGGCCATCAGCAGGCGTCCAACCGGATTGGCCGAGCGTCTGCAGTAATCCATGACTTCGCTGAAATCGGCGTAGCGGGTTTTCACCGCATCCTGCTTGAAGGCGGAGAGCAAATCCCGAAAAGGCTGAAGTGAAAGCTGGTGATCACGAATCACCCGGGTCAATTCCTTGAACAACTTGTCATCGGGGGTTTCTCCCCGTTCGATCCGGTCCAGCAGGGACTCGAAATCATTCAGTGCCGCGATACGCTCTTCGTGAGGAGCTGTTCCCTCATCCGCCAGATCATCCGCAGCCCGCGCAAATGCGTAAATGGCTTTTACTGGATGGCGCAACCTCGCCGGCAAGGCATGGGATGCAACCGGAAAGTTTTCATAATGATCAATCGACACAGGATAAAAACCGGAAAGGAATGAAGGGCTTAGCCTTGGGGGCGAGAATCTGGCTGACAGCAGGGTATTGATTATATTACTATTATTGGTTTGGTAATTAGATTAAACCGGCTGCGGCCGCGAAAGTGGCGGAATTGGTAGACGCACTGGATTTAGGTTCCAGCGCCTCGCGGCGTGGGGGTTCGAGTCCCCCCTTTCGCACCACCTTATTTATTTGTTTATCTGACAGAAAGTGTCCCATGCAATCCAACCTTGAAGTGATCGGCTCATTGGAGCGCCGGATTGATTTAGCCGTTTCCATGTCTGCAATCGAAGCGGAAGTGCAGAATCGGTTAAAGCGACTTGCAAAGAATGTAAAAGCACCTGGTTTCAGGCCGGGCAAAGTGCCGCTCAATGTCGTCAATAAGCAACATGGCCCTGGCGTCCGTCAGGAAGTGCTGGGCGAATCTTTGCAAAGAAGCTTCAGCGAAGCAGTTGCAGCACATCAATTGAGAATTGCGGGCATGCCGCGATTCGAGCCCGCGGCATCAGAGCCTGGCGAGGCGGGTGCAGAGCAGGCGGAGATTCGATTTTCGGCGACCTTCGAGGTTTACCCGGATGTCAAGCTGGGCGACCTTGGCGGTGCGTCACTCAAGCGTCCGGTTGTCACGGTTGGAGACGCAGATGTTGATGCCACGCTGGAAATCCTGCGCAAGCAGCGCAGGGAGTTTGAGACGGTGGATCGTGCCGCGAAAAATAGCGATCTGGCCCGTTTTGATTTCAAGGGAAGTCTGGATGGGCAGCCCTTTGAAGGTGGCGAGGCGAACGATTTCGTAACGGTGGTTGGCGAAGGCCGTTTGTTGAAGGCGTTCGAGGACAATCTGGAGGGGCTATCTGCCGGGCAAAGCAAGGGGTTTGATATGACCTTCCCAGAGAACTACCAGGCCGCTCATCTGGCAGGGAAAGCTGTCCATTTTGAAGTAGCCATGAAAGAAGTTAAAGCGCCCAAGCTGCCGGAAGTGGATGCCGAGTTTGCCAAGTCCCTGGGGATCGAAGATGGCGACATCTCCAAGTTGCGCGATGAAATCAAGGCAAATCTTGAACGGGAGACCAAACGACGGGTGCAGGCGCGTGTCAAAGAAGGTGTCATGGAAATCCTGCTGGCGAACGCTGAACTGGAACTTCCCAAATCTCTGGTAGGTCTGGAAATCGAGCGGCTGCAAAACATGATGCGCGCAGATATTGAATCTCGTGGCGGAAATGCGAAAGAAATGCCGCTTTCTGCCGATATGTTTAAAGACCAGGCAGAGAGAAGGGTGCGTTTGGGCCTGATTCTTGCTCAGGTTGTTGAGACTCATGGTTTGGGTTCAAAGCCAGAGCAGGTGCGCGCACTGATAGACGAGTATGCGCAAAGCTATGAGGACCCGCAGGAGGTGGTGCAATGGTACTACCAGGATGCGCAGCGGCTCCAGGAAGTTGAGGCCTTGGCGCTCGAAGATAATGTGGTAGCATGGGTTGTCGGCCAGGTGAAGGTTGATGATCTGCCGACTAAATTTGATGAACTGATGGGACGTGCCGGATGATGGGAAAGTATATCGAGCCTCAGGGACTGGGGCTCATCCCGATGGTTATCGAGCAAAGCGGCCGCGGCGAACGGGCATATGATATTTATTCGCGTTTGCTTCGCGAGCGTGTCGTGTTTCTCGTCGGACCTGTCAACGATGCCACGGCCAACTTGATTGTTGCCCAGCTTTTGTTCCTTGAGTCCGAGAATCCGGATAAGGACATCTATTTTTACATCAACTCGCCGGGCGGATCTGTTTCGGCCGGGTTGGCGATCTACGACACCATGCAATTCATCAAGCCTGATGTATCCACGCTTTGTGTTGGTCAGGCAGCAAGCATGGGTGCCTTCCTGTTGACTGCCGGGGCAAAAGGCAAGCGCTATTGCCTGCCCAATTCGCGTGTCATGATTCATCAACCTTTGGGCGGATTTCAGGGCCAGGCATCCGATATCGAAATTCATGCCAAGGAAATCCTGTATTTGAAGGACAAACTGAATGGCATGCTGTCCAAACATACAGGACAGCCTATGGATGTGATTGAGCGGGATACCGACCGCGATAATTTCATGAGCGCCGAGCAGGCCGTGGCTTACGGGCTGGTTGACAAGGTGCTGGAAAATCGCGAACAGGCCGCTGCCTAACAGGAGAACGTAATGTCGGACAAGGGCGCAAACGACAAGCTGCTTTACTGCTCCTTCTGCGGAAAGAGCCAGCACGAGGTGCGCAAGCTGATTGCCGGCCCATCGGTCTTCATTTGCGATGAGTGCGTTGAACTCTGCAACGACATCATCCGAGAGGAGATTCAGCAAAACCAGGCCACCAAGGGGTCTTCCGACCTGCCCACGCCCCATGAGATCCGCGGCATTCTTGACCAGTACGTAATTGGCCAGGGTCAAGCCAAGAAGGCTCTTTCTGTCGCCGTTTACAACCATTACAAGCGGTTACGCTCCAGTCAGGGCAAGCCGGATGAAGTTGAACTGGCGAAAAGCAATATTCTTCTCATTGGACCGACGGGATCAGGTAAAACCCTGCTTGCCCAGACACTGGCGCGCTTGCTGAATGTGCCTTTCGTGATCGCGGATGCCACGACACTCACCGAAGCAGGTTATGTCGGCGAGGATGTCGAGAACATCATCCAGAAACTGCTGCAAAAATGCGATTACGATGTGGAAAAAGCCAAGCATGGCATTGTCTACATTGACGAAATCGACAAGATTTCCCGCAAGGCGGACAACCCTTCAATTACCCGTGATGTGTCGGGTGAAGGTGTTCAGCAGGCCTTGCTGAAACTGATTGAAGGCACGACAGCTTCTGTTCCCCCGCAAGGTGGGCGCAAGCATCCCAATCAGGAGTTTGTTCAGGTCGATACAACCAATATCCTGTTTGTTTGCGGCGGTGCCTTTGGCGGTCTGGAAAAAGTGATTCGAAACCGCTCGGAAAAGAGCGGTATCGGCTTCGGCGCAAAAGTAAAAAGCGTGGATGAGAAAAAGCGCGACATGGAACTCTTGCACACTGTCGAACCGGAAGATCTCATCAAATACGGCCTGATTCCCGAGTTTGTTGGACGGTTGCCAGTGGTAGCCGTGCTGGACGAACTTGATGAAGCGGCACTGATCGAAATTCTGACCGAACCCAAGAATGCCTTAACCAAACAGTTCGCCAAGCTTTTCAAGATGGAAGGTGTAGAGCTGGAGTTCCGGGAGGGTGCGCTGAATGCGATTGCAAAAAAAGCGCTGGAACGTCGGACAGGTGCCCGGGGGTTGCGTTCGATAATCGAGCATTCATTGCTTGATACCATGTTTGATCTGCCTTCCTTGCAGAACGTGACCAAGGTGGTGGTTGATGAATCTCTGATAACTGGTGATGGGCCGCCTTTGATGATTTATTCCGATCAACCGGCAGAGCCGGCTGCGGCCGGATCATAAAAAACTTAAAGGGGCGTCAGGGAAATTTCTCTTGCGCCCCTTGATGTTTTTAATGCGGGCCTCATGTTTCTATCCTGTATTAATCCGCGTGCGGAGCGCGGATGAAAATTATTGATAAAGGCATAAATTATGAGTACTTCAGATAGCGGCGAAATCATCCAACTACCCTTGTTGCCTTTGCGCGATGTGGTGGTGTTCCCGCACATGGTCATCCCGCTTTTTGTCGGACGGCCAAAATCCATCAAGGCACTCGAAACATCGATGGAAAGCGGAAAGCATATCCTGCTGGTTGCGCAGAAATCCGCTGCCCAGGATGAACCTGCCACAACCGACCTTTATGACACGGGCAGCATGGCAACCGTGCTGCAAATGCTGAAGCTTCCGGATGGCACAGTAAAAGTTCTGGTCGAGGGCAATCAGCGTGCGCGTGTACTGGAAGTGACTGATGAGGAAACGCATCTTGCCGCATCCGCCGAACTTGTCGCGATGGATGGCAAGGATGATACGGAAATCGAGGCCATGCGCCGCGCGTTGATGGCGCAGTTTGATCAGTATGTCAAACTTAACAAGAAAATCCCGCCTGAAATCCTGACATCACTTTCCGGAATTGATGAAGGCGGCAGGCTGGCGGATACCATTGTCGCACATCTGCCCTTGAAGCTTGAGCAGAAGCAGGAAATCCTGGAAATGATTTCCGTTGCCAAACGTCTTGAACACTTGATGGGGCTGCTGGAAGCGGAGATTGATATTCTCCAGGTGGAAAAGCGCATCCGCGGCCGGGTCAAGCGTCAGATGGAAAAATCCCAGCGCGAGTATTACCTGAACGAACAAGTCAAGGCGATCCAGAAGGAACTCGGCGACATCGAGGAAGGTGCTGAACTCGAAGAGCTTGAGCGCCGTGTCAAGGAAGCGGGCATGTCGAAGGAGGCCGTTGCCAAGGCCGAAGCAGAGTTGAAGAAGCTTCGCATGATGTCGCCCATGTCAGCGGAAGCTACTGTCGTGCGAGGTTATATAGAAACGCTGACTAATCTGCCCTGGAAAAAGAAAACCAAGATCAGCAAGGATCTGGGCAAGGCCGAGAAGGTTCTTGACGAAGATCACTACGGTCTTGAAAAGGTCAAGGAACGCATCCTGGAGTATCTTGCTGTTCAACAACGCGTTGACAAGGTAAAAGCGCCGATTCTTTGTCTGGTTGGCCCGCCAGGGGTAGGCAAGACTTCATTGGGCCAGTCCATCGCGCGTGCAACCAATCGGAAATTTGTGCGCATGGCCTTGGGTGGCGTGCGTGATGAGGCCGAAATTCGCGGCCACCGCCGTACGTATATCGGTTCCATGCCTGGCAAAATCCTGCAAAGCCTGACGAAAGTGGCTGTGCGAAATCCCTTGTTCCTCCTCGACGAAGTGGACAAGATGGGCATGGATTACCGGGGAGACCCGTCATCCGCGTTGCTGGAAGTGCTCGATCCCGAGCAGAACCATACCTTCCAGGACCACTATGTCGAAGTGGAGTACGACTTGTCGGATGTCATGTTCGTGGCAACCGCCAACACGATGAATATTCCAGCGCCTTTGCTCGACCGCATGGAAGTGATTCGTCTCTCTGGCTACACGGAAGATGAAAAGATCAACATCGCCCAGCGCTATCTGGTTCAGAAGCAGATGAAGGCCAACGGCTTGAAGGATAGCGAGTTCGCCATCGCGGAGTCTGCCTTGCGCGATCTTGTCCGCTACTACACGCGTGAAGCTGGCGTGCGCAGCCTGGACCGCGAGATTTCCAAAATCTGCCGCAAGGCAGTCAAGCAATTGCTGCTCAAAAAACAGAAGAGCAAGCTGTCAGTTACATCGCGCAATCTTGACAAGTATGTTGGCGTACGCCGCTTTACTTATGGGATCGCGGAAAAGAACAATCAGGTTGGCCAGGTGACGGGGTTGGCCTGGACTGAAGTGGGTGGCGAATTGCTGACCATTGAAGCAGTCAAGTTCCCTGGCAAGGGCAAGATGACGACGACGGGCAAGCTAGGAGAAGTGATGCAGGAGTCGATCCAGGCGGCCATGTCGGTGGTGCGCTCACGCGCACGCCAACTGGGCATACCGGAAAACTTCCACGAGAAGCATGATTTGCATATTCACATGCCAGAGGGCGCCACGCCAAAGGATGGCCCAAGCGCGGGTATTGCGATCTGCACAGCCATGGTGTCCGTGCTGACGGGGATTCCCGTGCGCTGCGATGTGGCCATGACAGGAGAAATTACGCTGCGAGGTGAGGTTCTGCCGATCGGCGGATTGAAAGAGAAATTGCTCGCTGCTCACCGAGGCGGCATCAAGCTGGTGATGATTCCGGAGGAAAACGTCAAGGACCTGACGGATATTCCGGATAACATCAAGAACCGTTTGGATATCCATCCTGTCAAATGGATTGACCAAGTGTTGCAAATAGCACTCGAACGCCAGCCCGAACCACTGATTGATGAGGTGGTTGATGAATCTGTACCGCCCGCCGATGCAGTGGTGCAGCCTGCCGTAAAGCATTAACTTGCAGGCGTTTCAGGGAGTAAAAATTCCGCCACAAGGCGGAATTTTTATTGACGGCCAGAATTTCCTGCATTGCCCGGAAAACAGCTTGACACATGGTTTTGGCGATTGTTATAAATCGGCCACAGGGTTTTCCTGCTTGCAGCATCGAAAGGGGGCAGCACATGAACAAATCCGAATTGATTGATGCCATCGCCGAATCAGCCGATATCTCCAAGGCAGCAGCCGGCCGCGCTCTGGATGCAACTGTTGACACAATGAAGAAAGCTCTTAAAAAGGGTGACAAAATTTCGATTGTGGGCTTCGGTACTTTTTCCGTAGGCAAGCGTGCCGCGCGTACCGGCCGAAATCCCCGCACAGGCGCTTCCATTAAAATCAAGGCTGCAAAGGTTCCCAAGTTCAGGGCTGGCAAAGGTTTGAAAGATGCTATAAACTAACGGGCTTTGCGGGTGCTTAGCTCAGTTGGTAGAGCGTCGCCCTTACAAGGCGAATGTCGGCGGTTCGAACCCGTCAGCACCCACCAAGTCATTGCAATGCAAGAAAAGTTTTTGGAGCGGTAGTTCAGTTGGTTAGAATACCGGCCTGTCACGCCGGGGGTCGCGGGTTCGAGTCCCGTCCGCTCCGCCAATAATTAAAAAGACGAACCGTGGTTCGTCTTTTTCTTTTTTGAGTTTTCCCGCACGTATCGTCCAAAGCCGTTCCCAACCAAGGCATTTCAGGCGACAATGCGGCTTTCCTGGTAGTTGAGAAAATTATGCTGGAAGCTATTCGCGATCGCGCTCAAGGCTGGATTGCCAAGGTCATCCTGGCCCTTATTACCATACCGTTTGCGTTATGGGGTATCGATTCATATTTCAGCGGTGGCGGCAAGACCGAGACCGTTGCTGTGGTGGGTGATGCTAACGTCACACGCCAGGCCTTTTCAGACGCGATTAAAGAACAGACCGACCAGATGCGTCAGGCCATGGGACAAAATTTTGATCCGGCAGCCGCTGAAACCAAGGAATTTCGCGAACAGGTGCTGAACCGTCTGACGGATGAAGAAGCCATGCTGCAGGAAGCAAAAGCCGCCGGACTTCAGATTCCGGATACACAGCTTGCCGCGGTGCTTCAGCAGTTACCTCCGTTTCAGGAGGAGGGAAAGTTTTCGCCCGATCGCTATAAGCGTGTTTTGGCACAACGCGGGTATACACCTGCCTATTTTGAATACCGGCTCAGACGCGATATCACGCTTGAGATTCAGCAGCAGCCGCCAATTGCTGGTGCGATGGCATCCGCAACGTCAGTCGGCCTTGTCGCCCGTATAGCCGGGCAGCGCCGCGAGATTTCAATCGCGGAAATCAGCCCTGCTGCCGTCTCAGCCCAAGTCAGTACCAGCGATCAGGATATTCAAGCTTACTACGAATCCCACAAGGCAGACTTTACGGAACCGGAAGCTGTTCGTGTGGAGTATGTCTCGTTGTCATTAGGCGATCTGGGCAAGGCTATTTCCGTAACAGAGAAGCAGGTGCAGGATCATTTCGCAGTCAATGCCTCAAAATTTGGTCCGCCTGAAGAACGCTCTGCCAGCCATATCCTGATTGCGGCACCTGAAGGCGATACGAATGCCCGCAAGCAGGCTAAAGTCAGGGCAGAAGGCCTCCTTGCGGCCATACGCAATGCACCCGGGACATTTGCCGAGGTGGCCAAACGCGAATCACAGGATCCAGGTTCCGCTGCAACAGGCGGAAGTCTAGGAACATTTGGCCGGGGCATGATGGTCAAGCCCTTTGAGGATGTCGTGTTTTCCATGAAGCAAGGGGAAATCAGCAACCTGGTTGAAACCCAGTTCGGCTTTCACATCATCAGGCTAGATGGTGTGAATTCAAGCTCTCCGACCCTCGCCACGGTACGCCAACAAGTTGAAGATGACATCAGAAATCAGCAGGCGCAGAAGCAGTTTGCGGATGTGGCTGAACAATTCAACAATCTCGTTTATGAACAGGCATCAAGCCTGAAGCCTGCCGCGGACGCCCTGAAGTTGACTGTCAGAACTTCGGACTGGATGACAAGAAAGGGATTGGCAGCGGTTCCTTTCAATTCCGCAAAACTGCTGGAAGCCATTTTTACAGGAGATGCCATCAAGGCCCGGCAAAATATTGAGCCTGTTGAAGTTGCACGTAATGAGCTGGTGGCTGCGCGTGTGATTGAACATCGGTCAGCCAGAGTAAAGCCAGTTGCTGAAGTTTCTGCGGACATCCGTCAGAAACTTGTTGTTGAAAAAACCGCCAAGTTGAGTGAAAAACAGGGCCAGTCGCTTATTGAACAGCTAAAACAAGGCAAGGAACCTGGCGGGCTTAACTGGTCAGCTTTCAGGGTTGTCAGTCGCCAGCAGCCAGGGGTGTTCGATCCGAAAGCCTTGCAGGCCATCATGCGCGTGGATACGACTAGATTGCCTAACTACCTCGGGGCATCCATGCCCAATGGTGGCTATCGTGTCATCCGGGTAACAAGGCTCATCGATGATGCTGCCACAGACCCGGACTTGCGTTCTGCCGTCGAGTCAGGGCTGTTCCAAGCTTATGCCAGAACGGATGCACAGGCTCAAATAGAGCTGGCGCGTTCTGCCCAGAAGGTTCAAATCAAACAGGAAGTACTCGACAAGAAAGAATAATTTCCCTTTTCAAGCCAATAACAATACGCGTACGAAGCGCGTTTTGTCATTGGCTTGTCAGGATCAATTTGAAGTTGATCAGTGTTCCGCGCCGGCCGTTGTATTGAATCCGGCATCCACATAAGTGATTTCGCCGGTGATACCGGAAGCAAGACCGCTTAACAGGAATGCAGCTGCATTGCCGACTTCTTCAATTGTCACGTTGCGCCGCAGGGGGGCATTCTGGGCGACGATATCAAGCTTGTCGTTGAAATTGGCAATGCCGCTGGCAGCCAAGGTCTTGATCGGCCCGGCGGAAACGGCGTTGACCCGGATGCCGAGTGGCCCCAGGCTTTGCGCCATGTAATAGACACCGGATTCCAGGCTGGCCTTGGCCAGGCCCATGACATTGTAATTGGGTACTGAGCGTATGGAACCCAGATAGGAAAGCGTCAGCAGAGCAGCATTGCGACCTTCCATCAACGGCAGTGCCGCCTTGGCCAGGGCGGCAAAGCTGTAGGAGCTGATGTCATGGGCGATCCGAAAGGATTCGCGCGTGACGGATTGCAGAAAATCGCCCGCCAGCGCTTCTTTGGGTGCGAAAGCGATGGAGTGGACAAGGCCGTCAAGGCCATCCCAATGTTTGCCCAGTTCTGCAAACAAGGTGCTGATTTGCTCATCGCTGCCAACGTCGCATGGAAACACCAGTTCGGAACCGAATTCCCTGGCAAATTCGGTCACCCGTTCCTTGATTCGTTCACCCTGATAGGTGAATGCCAGTTCAGCGCCTTCGCGTTTGCAGGCGGCGGCGATTCCATAGGCGATTGAGCGGTTGCTGATTACGCCGGTGATGAGAATTTTTTTGCCAGCCAGAAAGCCCATATTCTTATCCTTGCAAAAAAAGATATGCGAATTATACGCTGACGAGCGGCACTGGCTTAGGTACACTGTCAGCCCATGCGTGCATGGATGGCCATTTTACTGCTTGCCTGGTTTCAGGCGGGATGCGGAAAAGTCTGGAACGACCCGTACCCTGGTGAAACGCCGGGACTCAAGACGCTCTATACCGTCTTCGAGGAGCGCCCCAAGCATCTCGACCCCGCTCGTTCCTACAGCAGCAATGAAGTCGAGTTTACCGGACAGATTTACGAACCACCGCTGCAATATCACTTCCTCAAGCGGCCCTATACCCTGAAGCCCCTGACCACGACGGGCATGCCCCTTGTCCGCTACTGGGATAAAGCCGGCCGCGAGCTTTCCGGAAACGCCTCGCCGGGGCAGGTGGCGCGTACAACGTATGACATCACGATCCAGCCGGGCATCCGCTACCAGCCCCATCCGGCTTTTGCGCTGCTGCCGGAAGGCAAGCCGCGTTACCTTGGGCTTGCCATGCAGGATCTCAAGCCCATCAACACACTCAGTGATTTCAAACATACCAGCACGCGCGAACTCACTGCCGAAGACTATGTATACGAGATCAAGCGGCTGGCCAGCCCGCGGCTGAATTCCCCAATTTTTGGTTTAATGAGTGAATACATCGAGGGACTGGATGCGCTGAATGCCCGGCTGGTTGAAGCCAGTAAATCCCAACCTAAGGGGAGTTGGCTTGATTTGCGCCCTTATGAATTTTCCGGTGCACAGGTCACAGGCAAGTACAGCTTCCGCATCACCCTCAAGACCCATTACCCGCAGTTTATCTACTGGCTGGCCATGCCTTTCTTCGCGCCCATTCCATGGGAGGCGGAGCGTTTCTATACCCAGCCGGGCATGGAGGAGCTCAACCTCAATCTCGACTGGTTTCCTGTCGGCACCGGGCCCTTCATGCTGAGTGAAAACGATCCCAACCGGCGCATGGTGCTGTCAAAAAATCCCAATTTTCACGGCGAAACGTATCCCGCCGACGGAGAAACGGGCGACCGCGAGAAAGGCCTGTTGCAGGATGCTGGCAAAGCGCTTCCGCTGATTGACCGCGCGGTTTTTACACTGGAAAAGGAAGACATTCCACAGTGGAGCAAGTTTCTTCAGGGCTATTACGATGCGTCCGGCATCAGTTCGGACAATTTCGACCAGGCCGTACAGTTCTCGCCGGAAGGCGAGGCCGATCTGACGCCGGAGATGAAAGCCAAGGGCATCCGGCTGGTGACGGCCATTACAACCTCCAGCCGTTACATGGGCTTCAACATGAAGGATCCGTTGGTGGGCCATGCTGGCGGCGAGGCGGCGCGAAAGTTGCGCCAGGCCATTTCCATTGCGGTGGATTACGAAGAATTCATTTCCATTTTCCTCAATGGCCGAGGCATCGCGGCGCAGGGTGCCTTGCCGCCAGGCATATTCGGCTACAAGGAAGACTTTAACCCGATTGTTTATTCCGCTGCAGGCAAGCGCCGCAGCCTCGAAGAAGCCAGGCAATTGCTTGCCGATGCAGGGTATCCGAATGGCCGCAATGCCAGAACCGGCGAGCCGCTGGTGCTGTATTTCGATACGGCGGCCACCGGGCCGGATGCGAAATCCCGCCTGGACTGGCTGATCAAGCAGTTCAGGAAACTGGACATTCAACTGGTGATCCGCGCGACGGATTACAACCGCTTCCAGGACAAGATGCTGAAAGGCAATGCGCAGATTTTTGAATGGGGCTGGAACGCCGATTATCCCGATCCGGAAAATTTTCTTTTCCTGCTTTATGGACCCAATGCCAAGGCTGGAAAGAATGGAGAAAACGCAGCCAATTACAGCAATCCGGAATTTGATCGCCTGTTCGCGCTGATGAAGGGCATGCCCAATGGCACAGAACGCCAGCAGGTCATCGACCACATGACAGCGTTGCTCAGGGTGGATGCCCCTTGGCTGTTTGGTTTCCATCCCAAGGGCTTCAGCCTGCAGCATGCTTGGGTCACCAACGTGAAACCGAACCTGATGGCAAACAACACACTCAAGTATCGTCGCATCGATCCGGGGCTGCGCGAGCAAAGCCGTGCCGAATGGAACCACCCAGTGCTATGGCCATTTGTCCTGATGGCCGTTGGCCTGTCATTGCTGATCTGGCCAGCCTGGCGCCAGTATCGCAGGCATGAGGAGAGCAGGGGATGATTCGGTACTTCCTTCGCCGCCTGCTCTACGCCTTTCCCATCCTGATCGGGGTCAACCTCATTACGTTTTTTCTGTTTTTCGTGGTCAACACGCCAGACAACATGGCGCGTATTCATCTTGGCGTGAAGCATGTCACGCCCGAAGCCATCGAGCAATGGAAGGCTGAGCACGGCTACGACAAGCCCCTGTTTTTCAATCCGCAGCAAACCGGCGTTCAGACCGTGACGGACACGCTGTTTGTAGATCGCTCGGTCAAGCTGTTTGCCTTCCAGTTCGGCAAGGCGGATGACGGTCGCGATATCGCGCGCGACATCAAGACGCGGATGTGGCCTTCGCTGGCGATTGCGCTGCCTGTGTTTGTTATCGGCTTGCTGGCGAACATCACCGCGGCGCTGCTGATGGTGTTTTATCGGGGCACGCGGCTTGAATATGCCGGTGTCGCGGGCCTGATTGCGCTGATGTCGATTTCGGGCCTGTTCTACATCATTGCCGGCCAGTATTTCATCGCCAAGCTCTGGCAGTGGCTGCCGATTTCCGGATTTGATGGCGGCATCGACGCGATAAAGTTCATCCTGCTGCCGGCGATTGTGTCGGTCGCTGCCGGTATCGGCAGTGGTGCGCGCTGGTATCGCACGATTTTCATTGAGGAGATCGGCAAGGATTACGTGCGCACCGCACGCGCAAAAGGTTTGTCGGAACTGCGTGTCCTGTTCCGGCATGTGCTCAAGAACGGGATGATTCCCATCCTGACCGGCGCGGTCGTTGTGCTGCCGCTGTTGTTCACCGGCAGTCTGGTGACCGAATCCTTTTTCGGTATCCCCGGCCTGGGCAGCTACACCATCGATGCCATCCGCTCGCAGGACTTCGCCATCGTCCAGGCCATGGTGTTCCTGGGGTCCGTGCTGTACATCGTCGGCCTGCTGCTGACCGATCTTTCCTATACCCTGGTGGATCCGAGGGTGCGACTGACATGAACTTCCAGCCGCTTTTCCTGTGGACGGATATTCTTGTCTGGCTGCTGGTTTTGGCGTGCCTGACATTCGGCTGGACCGTCGCCCGAACTCCTGCCCTGCGATCATCCTGGCATGCCGTCCTGGCGAGGCCGATGGGCATGGCTTCACTGGTTGTGCTGGCGGTGTTTGTTTTCATTGGCCTGGCGGACAGCCTGCATTACCGGGCGCGCCTCGACAATGGTCAGCTCGATGTTGAAGTCAGAAGTCTTCTCGACAAGGCGCTGGGCAGCCTGAATGAACGATCCGAGCGCACCTATTCGGCGCCGCTGGCCACGCACGCACAGGCTAGGGAAACCATCGAAAAACCGGACGGCAGGCAGGTTCGCGAAACGCCGCGTTTGCAGCATGGCGGCGCGCATCTGGCTGATCCCGAAAAGGACTGGCTTGCCGATGTCGCCGTGCGGACGGCAACCGGCCTGATGTGGGGGGCGCTGGTCAGTCTGTCGCTTTTCATGCTGTTGGCGTTGCTGATGCGTGCTGTTTGGCGATGCGATCTGAAAACGGCGTTTGCGAGATTGTGGTTGCCCTCTCCCGCTGCAATCGCCTGGCGCAGCCTGCTGATGACCGGCGCCTTGATTCTGCTGGCAACCGGCGTCATCACCAGTCTTGCGGGCGGCTACCATGTGCTGGGCACTGACAAAGTCGGCCAGGACGTGCTGTACCAGACTTTAAAAAGCGTACGCACCGGTCTGGTCATCGGTACGCTCACGACCCTGGTGACCTTGCCGCTGGCAATCGGGCTGGGTTTGCTGGCCGGCTATTTCCGTGGCTGGGTCGACGATGTCATCCAGTATGTCTACACCACGCTGAATTCCATTCCTTGGGTATTGCTGGTAGCGGCAGCGGTGCTCATCGTGCAGGTGTTCATCGAACAGAACGAGAGCAGTTTTTCATCCGTCGCGGAGCGTGCCGATGTAAGGTTGCTGGCGCTGTGCGTCATCATCGGCCTGACCGGCTGGACAGGATTGGCGCGGCTCTTGCGCGCCGAAACGCTCAAACTCAGGGAACTGGATTACGTGACAGCTGCCCGCGCCTTTGGCGTATCCGGTCCCCGTATCCTTACGCGCCACATCCTGCCCAACGTGCAGCATCTCATCCTGATTTCCATCGTGATGGATTTCTCCGGACTGGTGCTGGCCGAAGCCATCCTCTCCTATGTGGGCGTGGGCGTGGATCCGGTGATGAACAGCTGGGGCAACATGATCAATGCCGCCCGGCTGGAACTGGCGCGTGAACCCGTCGTGTGGTGGCCGCTGGTGGCGGCTTTCAGCTTCATGTTCGCGCTGGTGTTGGCCGCCAACCTGTTTGCCGATGTGGTGCAGGATGCCTTCGATCCCCGCGTTTCAAAAGCCGCAGGAGACAAGCCATGAGCTTGTTGAATGTCGATAATCTGAGCGTTCGCATTGGCGGTGTGACGCCCGTGGATGGCGTCAGCTTTTCGATTGATGCCGGCGAAAGTTTCGTGTTGCTGGGCGAATCCGGCTCGGGAAAATCCATGACCGCGCTGGCCATTACGCGTCTGTTGCCCTCGGGGGGACATATTACGGCTGGCGATATCCTGTTTGATGGACAGCAACTTCAGTTCCTTCCCGAATCCGGCATGCGCCGCCTGCGCGGCAGTGGCATGGCGATGATTTTTCAGGAGCCGCAAACCTCGCTCAATCCGGTGATGACCATCGGTGAGCAGATCGCCGAAGCTTTGCCACCGGGTTCATCCCGCGCGGCGCAGCGAGCCGAGGTGATCCGGTTGCTGGATGAAGTCGGCATCCCCAATCCGCAAACGCGCCTGCACAGTTATCCGTTTGAACTCTCCGGCGGCCAGAAGCAGCGCGCCATGATTGCCCAGGCGCTTGCCGGGCAGCCAAAACTGCTGATCGCGGATGAACCCACCACCGCACTGGATGTCACGCTTCAGGCGCAGATACTGGAACTGATCAGGCGCCTGGCACGGGAACGTGCCATGAGCCTGCTGATGATTACGCACGATCTGGGTGTGGCGCGGCACATGGCCGACAAGGTCGGCATCATGTATGCGGGTCAATTGGTTGAAACCCTGCCAGTCGGAAAAGGGCGAGGGATTGAGCAGGCGTTTCATCCTTATACGCTCAAGCTGATGGATGCCGTGCCCAACCTGAATCGTGCAGGGGCCAGGCTGGCGGCCATCCCCGGGCGAGTCCCTCCGCTTGACCAGCCATTTCATGGCTGCCGTTTTGCTGACCGCTGCGAACATGCTTTCTCGCCATGTGCCGGGACGCCGCCGGCGTGGACAGCCCTCGGACAAGGCCATGCGGTGCGTTGCCACCTGACCGCTGTTTCAGATGCGAGAAGCAAACCTGAAAAGGCAGTGGCAGCGACAGTCATCCCGCCGGGCCAGGAAACCGTGCTGAAGGTTCGTGATCTCGAAGTCACATTTATCCAGCGTACGGGCCAGCTTTTCGGCAAGCAGCGAATTCGCGCGGTCGATGGCATCAGTTTTGATCTGGCAGGCAGCGAAACCCTGGCATTGGTCGGCGAATCCGGCTGCGGCAAGACCACGGCGGTCAAGGCGATACTCGGGCTGACGCCAGTTACGCACGGCGAAGTCATTCTAGACGGCCAGCGCGTCTCCGGCCTGAGCGAACGCCAGTTCAAGCCGCATCGCAAACTGGCGCAAATTGTTTTCCAGGATCCGTACAGTTCGCTCAACCCCAGGATGCGGGTGGGCGATATCCTGATGGAAGGCATGTCGGCGCTGGACGTTGATGCGCCAAGCAGCCGGGAAGCAGCAATTGCTTCCTTGCTGGAAAAGGTCGGTTTGCCGCAGGACACTGCTTTCAAATACCCGCACGAATTCTCAGGTGGGCAGCGCCAGCGTATCGCCATAGCCCGCGCGCTTGCCGTCAAACCACGCGTGCTGATTTGCGACGAACCTACCTCCGCGCTGGACGTGTCGGTTCAGGCGCAGATATTGAATCTGCTGGTGGATTTGCAGCGTGAGGAAGGACTGGCCATGGTGTTCATCACCCACAATCTCGCGGCGGTCGGCTACCTGGCACATCGCGTAGCGGTGATGAAGGAAGGAAAAATTGTCGAGACGGGGGCCACACGCGACATCCTCACCCGGCCTCAGCATCCCTATACGCAGGGATTGCTTGCAGCTGTTATTTGAGAAACCTGCTGGAAATCAACTCCGCTTGATCGTCAACTGTTTGCCGGCCTGCACTTTTGCACCGCGCAGTTTGTTCCAGGACTTGATTTCCGAAACCGATACATTGAAACGGCTGGCGATGGAGAAAAGCGTGTCGCCGCGGCGAACGGTGTAGCGTGTGGCACCGCTTGCCTTGATCTTGCTGAATTTGCCCTTTTGGGCCGAGGCAAGCCGCGTGGAAGACTTGCCGGGGCTGGCGCTTTTGACGACCAGACGTTGTCCAGCCTTGACCTTGAGTGACTTGAGTCCGTTCAATTTCTTCAGGCTGGTTGCGCTCACATGGAATTTGCGGGCGATGGAAGTTAGGGTTTCGCCCTTGCGAACGACATGATATTTGGCCACGCTGCCATCTGATGTTACTGGGCGGGCGTCATCCGCGGCTTCCCGCCAGCTTGCGGCGGAGAGTTCGGGAATGTCGGTGCCGTTGACCGGCGCCAGGATGACCTGATCCTTGATCAGCCGGCCGTTTTTCAGATGCAGATGATTGTGTTCGATGATTTCCGCGGTTGTCGTGCCGAGTTGCTCAGCAATTTCAGATGGCGTCTTGCCTTTTTTGGCGGTGACAGGCTGCCAGCTGTCCCATTCGCCTTTTTCCAGATTGGTCTGGAAGATTTCCGCGTGCGTGACCGGGACCAGCACGGAAACATCGCTGCTGGCCTTGATGACTTTGCGGGGGAAGGCGGGATTCAGGGACAGGAATTCTTCCACGCTCAGACCAGCCAGCCGTGCGGCGGAACTGACATTGATTGCGCCGGAGTTGAGCGAAACCCGGGTGAAGTAGGGCTCGTTGGGAATATCGTTGAGCTCAACGCCAAAACTTTCCGGCTCCAGCACCAGCTTTTTGAATGCCATCAGTTTGGGTACGTAATGGCGGGTTTCAGTCGGCAGCGACAGGTTCAGATAATCCGTTGGCAGGCCCTTGGCGGCATTGTTCTGGATGCTGCGTGAAACGCAGCCTTCGCCGCAGTTGTATGCGGCCAGCGCCAGTTCCCAGGAACCGAAGTCCAAAAAAAGTTTCTGCAGATAATCCAGCGCAGCCTGGGTCGCAGCGGTCACATCCCGACGGCCGTCGTACCAGTGGTTCTGGTCCAGTCCGTAGTGCTTGCCGGTTGAAGGAATGAATTGCCAGATGCCGGCTGCGTGTGAGCGTGAGTAGGCCTGCGGATTGAAGCCGCTTTCCACCATGGGCAGCAAAGCGATTTCCATCGGCATGCCGCGCTTTTCGACTTCTTCAACAATATGGAACAGGTAGCGGCTGGAGCGTCCCAGCATGCGTGTCAAGTAATCCGGCCGCTTCGCGTACCAGTCTGCATGAACCTGAACGAGGGGTGAATCCAGTTCGTCGAGTTTTAGCCCAGCCCGCAGGCGGTCCCAGAGGCTTGAAGTTTCCTGTGCCTGACTGCCTTCGTTCGGATTGGCGTACTTGAGCGAGAAGTAGGCCAGTTTGTCTGTTTCCTGTGCATGCACGCTGGTGATGCAGGTCGTGGACAAAACAGCCAGACCTAGTTTGGCCAGGGTGAGGCGTGAAAGGGCGTTTATATGCAAAACCTGCTCCTTCTTCAATGCATACCGGATGCTAAGCCGGATCATCTAAAATGGTCAACCATTTGTTTTTATTGAAAATGATTCTTCATTTCCCGGAGGGCGGCAAAGGTTTCTACGGTGTTGCGCGGTCTATGCTTGAGATACCGTTCGGCAGCTTGATCCAGTGCATTTTCATGGCAGCGCAAAAAGGGGTTGGTGGCCTTTTCCAGGGCGAGGGTAGATGGCAGGGTGGAAAGACGCTGGTGCCGTTTGGCCTTTTCGAATATTTCCCGATCAAGCAGGGCGGCATTGTCCGCATCGACCGTTTTGGCGAAGCGTATATTACTTAAGGTGTATTCATGCGCGCAGAAAATTTCCGTAGAGTCTGGCAATAGCGCCAGTGATTGGAGCGAGGCATGCATCATTTCAGGGGTTCCCTCGAAGAGCCGGCCGCAGCCGCAGGCAAATAGCGTGTCGCCGCAGAACAGACGGTTTGCGCCATAATAGGAAATGTGACCCAGCGTATGTCCAGGTGTGGCGATGACCTGAAAATGCAGGCCAAGCTCCGAAATGAACACCGTGTCGCCGCCAGTCACCTTCTCAGTAATGGCGGGAATGTTTTCGATGGCAGGGCCGATGATGCGGGGATGGTAACGGGTGGCAAGTTCAAGATTGCCGCCGGTATGGTCGGCGTGATGATGCGTAGTCAGGATGGCGACGAGCGCCAGTTTGCGAGTGGACAGGTAGCCGATGCAGGGTGACGGGTCGCCAGGGTCGACCAGAATTGCGAACCGGTCGTTGTGTAGTGCCCAGATATAGTTGTCCTGGAACGCAGGGATGGGAAAAACGGTCAACATGCGAGGTTGCCGATAATGAAGATATCCAAGATTAACCCGGATTGGTTTGAAACGCCGCTAGGCGAGTATCTGCTCGACCGCGAGCAGGCCTATTTCGACAGTGCCGTAGCCGATGTATTCGGCTTCTACGCGGTGCAGGTTGGATTGCCTTATATCGATTTTCTGCGCAACAGCCGTATTCCAAAGCGCATTCATTGCGGATCAAGCCATCCGGCGACAGTGCTGGCTGATCCAATGTTTCTGCCGTTTGAATCGCAGTCCATCGACCTGCTGATCATGCCGCATGTGCTGGAATACACGGATCACCCGCATCAGGTGTTGCGCGAAGCAGAACGGGTGTTGCGGCCGGAAGGAAGGCTGATTCTGTCGGGATTCAACCCGCGCAGTTTGTGGGGATTGGCGCAGATGTTGCGGGGAGCAGAAAAGGGTTTTCCATGGAACGGTCATTTTCTCAATATTTCCCGCATCAAGGACTGGCTGGCTTTACTGGGTTTCGAACCGGCCGCCGGGCGCATGTGCTGTTACCGGCCGCCTATCAATCAGGAAGGCTGGCTGAAGCGCTTCCGCTTCATGGAGCCGGCGGGCGACCGCTGGTGGGCAATGGGCGGCGGGGTTTATCTGTTGCAGGCAATCAAGCGCGTGCATGGCATGCGGGTGCTGATGCCAGACTGGAAGGAATCGGCGCCGGTACGGGCGGTGCCTGCGCTCGCCGCGCGCAAGGTGCTGGATCTCACGCATTACCGGATTCATCGTGACAAGCATTGATTGGGTTAATGCGTACACCGATGGTGCATGCAAGGGAAATCCTGGACCGGGCGGCTGGGGCGTGTTGCTGGTATATAAAGGCCAGCGCAAGGAGCTCTATGGGGGAGAGGGCAACACCACCAACAATCGCATGGAATTGCGCGCAGTGATCGAGGCGCTGAAAAGCCTGAAGCGGCCTGCACATATTCACATTCATACCGATTCACAGTATGTGCACAAGGGGATCAGCGAATGGCTGGCGGGCTGGAAACGAAAAGGCTGGAAAACGGCTGACGGCAAACCGGTAAAGAATCAGGATCTATGGCTGGTGCTGGACGAACTGAGCTCGCAGCATCAGGTGAAGTGGGAGTGGGTAAAAGGACATGCCGGCCATCCCGGCAATGAGGAGGCAGACAGACTGGCAAACCAGGGAGTGGCCAGTCTCTGAAATAAAAATTGCGGCAAATTATTCTGGATACCGAAACAACCGGTCTTGAGCCAAGGCAGGGCCACCGGGTGATTGAAATCGCGGCCGTGGAGCTGGTCAATCGCAGATTGACTGGCCAGCATTTTCACCGCTATTTAAACCCTGACCGCGATATTGAAGAAGGCGCGATGCAGGTGCATGGCATTACCCGCGAATTCCTTGAAGACAAGCCCCGGTTTGGTGATGTGGTCGATGATTTCCTGGCTTTTATCCAGGATTCTGAACTGGTTATTCACAACGCATCGTTTGATGTCGCATTTCTCAACGCTGAGCTTGGCCTCATTGGCCGCGGCCCGCTGGATCAGTTTTGCGCGGGCGTGGTGGATACCCTGGCCATCGCCCGCGGCCTTCACCCCGGGCAGCGCAACAATCTGGATGCCCTGTGCAAGCGCTACGAGGTCGACAATTCCAGCCGGACCCTGCACGGCGCACTGGTGGATTGCGAACTGCTGGCACAAGTCTATCTTGGCATGACGCGCGGGCAGGACACGCTGTTGATTGAATCAGCGGAAGATCAAAGCGTATCGTTAGCTGGCGCGGCAATGCGGCAACGGCCACCCGTTCTGCGAATGAAGACATCTGAAGCCGACGAAGCGCTGCATCGCGGCGCCCTTGAAGAAATCGAACGGGAAAGCCGCGGCAACTGTTTATGGAACAGGCTGCAGGTACCTTGAATTTCGTGAAGGCCACTGCTTTTTTCAAGCGGTTTGCCAACACCCTGCTATGGGGGGGGTGGCTTATTCTGTTCTGCGTCATTTTCTTTCCCTTCGCTGGCAGCGCCGCAGCCGCGACCCTGGCGGTTGTACTGTCCGACAGTTCGGTGCCATACCAGGAAACAGCCGATGTCATTGAATCCGGACTGGCTAAGGAACACACGGTGGTAAGAATCCAGGTAACGCACCTGGATCAAAGTGAAACAGCCTTGAGCAATGCAAAGATAATTGTGACAGTGGGCGTCAAGGCGGCTCAGGAAATCAGCGGTCGTAATGGTCGTACGCCCGTGCTGGCGATTCTGATTCCAAGAGCATGGTATGAAGCGGAGGGCAAGGCCGCGCTCACCCGAGGCGGGCGCATAGCTGGCGCCATTTTCATTGATCAGCCATTCACCAGGCAGTTTCATCTGATCAAGTCCGCGCTGCCTTCTGTCAACAAGGTTGGTGTGGTACTGGGAAAACAGGGCGCGGATCAGCTCCCTGAGCTTGACCGGCAAGCCAAGGCGCATGGCATGGCCTTGTCCAGCGCGATCCTGTCGTCCGGTAAAAAACTCGTTGAAACGCTAGAGAATGTGCTGGGTGAAGCGGACATCCTGCTGCTGGCTTTTCCGGATGCAGACGTGCTGAGCCGCACCACCGCGCAAAGTGTATTCATGACGTCCTACCGGTTCCGGGATCCGGTGGTGGGTTATTCAGAGTCGCTGTCGCGGGCAGGCGCTTTGCTGACGGTCTACTCAACGCCAGCCCACATAGGCCGCCAGGCAGCTGAAATCATTGATAAATCCCTCGATGCCGGAAAATTGCCCATGGCGCAATGGCCGCAGTACTTCTCGGTGTCCGTAAACGAACATGTAGCGCGATCTCTGGATATCAACGTGCCTCCAGAGGCAGTTTTGATGAAACGTGTTATGGATGCCGAGTCTCATGATTAAACCCGGCATTCGTCTGCGTGTGATGTGGCTGGCCATTGTTCCAGCCATGCTGATCAGCATGGCGCTGTTGGCCTATCAGACGGTAACGAAACTGCAAGAACTCGAATCCGCGCTTGCCGAACGGGGTGCGTCGATGGTGCGCCAGCTCGCGCCTGCTGTTGAATATGGCGTGGTGTCCGGCAATGTGGAGATTCTTACACCACTGATCCGGGCGGCAGGCCGGGAATCCGATGTGACTGGCGTAGGTGTCTTCGACCCCAAGGGCAAGTTGATCGCAAGCCTGGGCGCTACCCAATGGACACGGATGCCGGGAGATATAACGTACTCTGGCAAGGTAAGCAGCTTTGCCTTCAATACAAGCCTGGTTTTTTACGCGCCCATCCGGCAAACCGAAATCATGCTTGAAGACTTTACGCTGATTTCAGCTTTGCCTGTCGAAGATGCGCAGCAAGCCAGGAACCAGAAACTTGCAGGCTGGGTAGGTCTTGAATTGTCTACCCAGGGTCTGCTGAAAGACCAGCAGCATGTGATGCTTCAAAGCATGGTTATTCTGCTGGTGGGCTTGGCCTTGAGTGCGCTGATCGGGTGGCGCATGGGCCGGCAGATTATTGAACCAATACTCTCGCTTTCGCGGGTGGTTGGCCGGATTGGCGAGGGACATTTTGCCGACCGGGTCACGGCGGATGGCACGGGCGAATTCGGTATTCTCCAGCGGGGCGTGAACCAGATGGCCGGCAAGCTGCAAAGCGCGCATGAGCATATGCAGGAGCGGATTGACCAGGCGACGGCAAGGCTGATTTATCAGGCAGCGCATGATTCACTGACCGGACTGGTCAATCGCAGGGAATTCGAGATAAGGCTCGATCGTGCCGTGCTGGCCAGTCAACAGCATGGCAGGACTCATGCCCTGTGTTACATGGACCTGGACCAGTTCAAGATCATCAACGATACCTGCGGACACGCCGCCGGGGACGAGATGCTCTGCCAATTGGCCTTGTTGCTGAAGGCATTGATGCGAGAGCGCGATACGCTTGCTCGCCTGGGTGGCGATGAATTCGCCCTGCTCCTTGAAAACTGCGACCTGGAAGATGCGCTCAAAGTGGCTGATCAATGCCGGACGGCGGTTCAGCGTTACCACTTCAAGTGGGACAACCGGATATTCGCCGTGGGCGCGAGTATAGGTTTGGTGATGATTGACCAGGATGCAGGAACCGCCGCAAATCTGCTATCTGCCGCTGACGCGGCCTGCTATGTCGCCAAGGACAGAGGGCGCAACCAGATTCACATTTATGAGCAAAAGGATTCCGACCTGGTGCGTCACCGGAATGAAATGCAGTGGGTCAGCAGGATTCACAAGGCGCTGGATGAAAAGCGTCTCAAACTGTACTGGCAGGAAATCAGACCGGTTTCCCAGGCAACGAATGTACCGCGTCATTTCGAGCTGTTGTTGCGCATGCAGGATGAGGAGGGCAGGCTGGTACTGCCCATGGCGTTCATACCCGCTGCGGAGCGATATTCGCTGATGCCCCAGATCGACAGCTGGGTGGTGGAAACCACGCTGGGCGCATGTGGAAGCTATCTGAGTCAGGCCAGCCGTGGCAACTGCGTTTTTGCGATCAACCTTTCGGGCGTATCACTCAAATCACAGGAGTTTCGTAGCCATCTGCTTTCGCTGCTGAAGGACAAGGATCATCTGGGCAGCCACTTGTGCTTTGAAATTACCGAAACCGCGGCAATTGGCAATCTCGCCGTGGTTAATGATTTCATTCAGGAGCTAAAGGCGATTGGGTGCCGGTTTGCACTGGATGATTTTGGCAGCGGACTTTCTTCGTTTACCTATCTCAAAAACCTGAATGTCGACTATCTCAAGATTGATGGCGCATTCGTCAAGAACATGGCAAATGACAGTGTCGATTACTCCATGGTGGAGGCCATTCATCGCATCGGTCGGCAGGTTGGCCTGAAAACCATTGCCGAATATGTGGAATCAGATGCCGTGATGAACCAGTTGCGCGTAATCGGAGTGGATTTTGCGCAGGGAAATTATCTTCATCGCCCCGAGCCCCTGGAAACCCTGTGCGATTCGGTCAAGAAGCTTGCTTGACGCCAGTAACAGTAAATCCGGCTTCCTGAACCGCCTTGCTCAAGGCATCCACGGAAGCCCGGCTTTCATCAAAGCTGACTTTCGCCTGAGAAGGCAGGAGTGACACTTCAACCTGGCTAACTCCTGTCAGGTCCTTGAGCACCCGGGTGACGCTGTTAACGCAGCCGCCGCAGGTCATGCCGGCAATGGTAAGGGTGACGTGTTGCATGATTGTTCCGGAATTGAAAGTACGGGTATCAACAATACACCAACTGCATCCCGGCTGGATGGTCTGGCTCGCCAGTGGTGGCTAATGACTGCGAATGCGGGGCGGGATGAAGGTCAGCGCTTTTTATTGCGCTTGCGAACCGATTCCTTGGCGGTATCGATGAGGCGGTCGGCAACGACTTCGCTGTCGACTTCAAAGGTTCCACTGTCGATAGCGTTCTTGATGGCGGCAACCTTGGCGGCATCGGAAATGTCCAATATGGCCATTTGCGATTCGAGTTCGCGCAATTGAGACGTGGAAGCCGCGATGCTCAGCTTCTCATCGCCGCCAGCCCGGGCGGGGGTGGTGGTTTTCTTGGCGGTCTTGCCTTGCGTGGCAGAAACGGTTTTGCCGGTAACGCCAGGAGTGCGCTTGTCGATTTTCATGTGAGGTCCGATTCAGGTTTTCTTTGTTTTCGGTTATTCCTGAATGGATATTTCGTCACAATTTGACAAAACTTTAATATTGCATAATATGCCGTAAAAAGTTATATTAATCAATAGATTACAGAAATATTATAATAAATTACAGCAGGTGTGAGGCCATGCCATCCGCCAGTTTAGGCTCGAACCAGGTTGACTTGGGCGGCATGACTTCATTCGCATCTGCTACCGCCATAAGATCTTCCATTCGGGTTGGGTGCAATGAAAGAGCCAGGGCCATTTCACCGCTGTTGACCCGCTTTTCCAGTTCGTTCAGACCACGAATGCCACCCACGAAATCGATACGCTTGTCGCGGCGCGGGTCGGTAATGCCCAATACCGGCCCAATAAGGTTGTTTTGCAGCAAGCTGACATCCAGCCTGCCCACCGGATCACCTGACGGAATCAGCTCAGGTTTGATCGCGAGTTGATACCACTTGCCAGCAAGATAGAGTCCGAACTGGCCGGGCCGGGCAGGCTTGACTGATCCAGATGCCGTTGTGACATCAAACGAGGCGCGGATTTTTTCCAGCAAGGTTTCTTTAGATAACCCGTTCAAGTCCTTGATTACCCGGTTGTAATCCAGAATGCGCATTTCGTGTGCCGGGAAAATCACCGACAGAAAGGCATTGTAGGGCTCAGTGCCCGTGTGGCCCGGGTTGGCGGCTTTGCGGGAAGCGCATATCCGTGATGCCGAGGCGGAACGGTGATGACCATCGGCAATGTAGAGTGCGTGCATGGCATCGAACAAGGCCGTGATCCGGGCAATGTCGACCGCATCACGCATAACCCACAGCGTATGTCTTACACCGTCGTCAGCCACGGCATCCGAGTCGGGCGCGGCCTGGGCGGTTTTGGCGAGAATGATGTCGACTTCGGGCTGGTCTGGATACGCCAGCAATACCGGACCAGTCTGGGCATTGGTCGTATCGATCTGGCGCACGCGGTCGTCTTCCTTGTCAGGACGGGTGAACTCGTGCTTGCGGATGCGGTTGGTGTCGTAATCCGCGACGCTGGCGGCAGCCACGATGCCGGTCTGGACATGCGTACCCATCTGGATGCGATAGACGTAGTAATAAGCACCTTCATCCTGCCTGAGCACACCGGCGGCAATCATGGCCTTCAGGTTTTCCGCTGCCTTTTTATAAACCTCGGCCGCGTAAGGGTCGGTGCCTTCCGGCAGGTCGATTTCTGGTTTGGAAATATGCAGAAAACTGTAAGGCTTGCCCCGGGCGCGGATGCGCGCTTCTTCGGTTGACAGGACATCATAGGGCGGGGCAACGACTTCGGCGGCACGGCGGGGGGCGGGGCGCAGGGCGGGGAAAGGGCGGATCAGGTTCATCGTGTGGTTCGTTTCGGTTCTCAAAAGGTTCTAATTCGGGTTTTTCAGCTCGGCCAGCAGTTCCTGTGTGGCGGAAGTCTTGGCGTGCAGGTCGGGAAAATGCCGCTGCAAGCGCAGACGGTCCTGGCCGGCCAGCTTGATGTCGCTTCGTGTTTGTACCAAAAGCAGAATTTTAACCGGATCGATAGGCGGGTTCTTCATGAATTGAAGCGTCAGGCCATCCGATGCCGCATCCAGACGGGTAATGCCCAGCGGCTTGGCGGCGATCCTTAACTTGTGGCTTTCCAGCAGCGCGCGCGCTGGATCGGGCAGGGTGCCAAAGCGATCAATCAGTTCTTCGCCCAATTCGGTGATTTCATCGATGGACTTGCAATTGGCAAGTCTTTTGTAAATGATCAGCCGCTCGTGCACATCCGCGCAGAAGGTCTCGGGCAGCAGGGCAGGCTGGTGCAAATTGATTTCTGAAACCGCGCCCAGCGGCTGCGCCAGATCGGGTTCACGACCGGCTTTCAGGCTGTTGACAGCAGAAGTCAGCATGTCGTTGAAAAGCGAAAAGCCGACTTCCTGCATGTCACCGCTCTGGCTTTCGCCCAGCACTTCGCCAGCACCGCGGATTTCCAGGTCGTGCATGGCGAGGTGAAAACCGGCACCCAGTTCCTCCATCATCTGGATGGCCTCCAGTCGCTTTTTTGCCTGCGATGTCAGGGTCTGTTCTTCGTTGACGAGCAAGTAGGCAAAGGCCTGATGGTGGGAACGCCCCACGCGGCCGCGCAACTGGTGCAGCTGGGCTAACCCGAATTTATCTGCGCGATTGATGAGGATGGTGTTGGCCGTTGGAATATCGATGCCGGTTTCGATGATGGTGGTGCATAACAGCATATCGAAGCGCTGCTGGTAAAAGTCTCGCATGACATGCTCCAGCTCGCGCTCCGGCATCTGTCCGTGGCCGATGCGGATGCGTGCCTCGGGCAGCAATTTTTCGAGCTTTTCCAGCATGGTATGGATAGTGTCCACTTCGTTGTGCAGGAAGAACACCTGACCGCCGCGCCGCAGTTCTCTCAGCACGGCTTCACGGATCAGACCATGGGAGAAGGGTCGCACAAAGGTTTTGACCGCCAGGCGTTTTTGTGGCGCGGTGGCGATCACGGAAAAATCGCGGATGCCTTCGAGCGACATGGCCAGCGTGCGGGGGATGGGTGTCGCGGTGAGGGTTAAGACATCGACTTCGGATCGCAACTGCTTCAACCTTTCCTTTTGCCGCACGCCGAAGCGATGCTCCTCGTCGATGATGACCAGCCCAAGATTTCTGAACGCCACATCCTTTTGAATCAGCCGGTGGGTGCCGATGACGATATCGACCTTGCCCTCAGCCAGATCCTTCAGTGCCTGAGTTTGTTCCTTTACCGAGCGGAAGCGCGACAGTTCGGCGACCTTGACCGGCCAGGATGAGAACCGGTCGGTAAAATTCTGGAAATGCTGCTCGACCAACAGCGTGGTTGGTGCCAGCAGCGCGACCTGCTTGTCACCCGAAACGGCCGCAAATGCCGCACGCAGGGCGACCTCGGTTTTGCCAAATCCCACATCGCCGCAAATCAGCCGGTCCATCGGTTTGCCGCTTTGCAGGTCGGCCAGGGTGGCACGAATGGCTTCGGCCTGATCGGGCGTTTCCTCGAATCCGAAACTATCCGAGAACGCCAGGTAATCGTGTTCGGAATACTGGAAGGCATGGCCCTCGCGGACAGCGCGCCGGGCATACAGGTCCAGTAGTTCGGCCGCCGTGTCGCGCGCGGCCTGCATGGCCTTGCGGCGGGCCTTTTCCCATTGTTCCGTGCCAAGCTTGTGCAGCGGGGCTTCTTCCGGGCTGGTGCCGGAATAACGTGCGATGACTTCCAACTGGCTGACCGGAACATACAGCTTGTCCGCGCCGGCATATTCCAGCAGCAGGAATTCCGCCGGGCCTTCACCCAGGTCCATCGTGGTCAGGCCCTGATAACGCCCGACGCCATGCTGAATATGGACAACCGGGTCGCCAGCTTTCAGTTCTGATAAATCACGGACAAGATTGTCGACCGGCGTGGTCTTGCCGCGCTTGTCGCGCCGGGTTTTGGCGGGCAGGGCATAGAGTTCGGTTTCGGTGATGACCGCCAGCCTGGCTTCCGCATGGATGAACCCGGCCGCAAGCGGTGCATGACTGATCTGCAATCGGGCAGAGTTGTCCAGGAAGGTTCGCCAATTTTCGGTTCTAACAGCTTGCAGGCCATTTTCTTGAAGGTAATCCATCAGGGTTTCCTGCCGGCCATGACCGGGCGCGAGAATCAGTGTCTTACCGGAAAAATGCTCAAGAAACACCGCCAGCTTGGCGACAGGATGAGGGAGCCGCCGGTCCACCACCACTTCCGGCACGTGCAGCGTCGCCGCTGATTCCTGCTTGCCCAGATCGAGCCGCGCATGGCGATTGGCTTCAATGAAGAACTGTTCGGTATTCAGAAAAAGCCGTTCGGGCGGCAGCAGCGGGCGATCCTTGTCGCCGCGCAGCAATCTATAGCGGGACTGGGTGTCCTGCCAGAAGTCATGGCTGGCGGCGGGCGTATCGCCGTGCAGCGTCAGCAGCGTCTTTTCGGGAAGATAGTCGAACAGCGTGGCGGTCTGCTCGAAAAACAGCGGCAGATAGTATTCGATGCCAGCGGGTGCGAGCCCGTTGCTGACATCCTTGTAGAGCTTGGAGCGCGAAGGGTCGCCTTCGAAGGTTTCGCGGAACTGCTGGCGGAAGCGGGTGATGCCCGTTTCATCCAGCGGAAATTCGCGCGCGGGCAATAGCCTGACTTCCTTGACCGGATAAAGGCTGCGCTGGGTGTCCACGTCAAAGGCGCGCAGGGACTCGATTTCATTGTCGAACAGGTCAATCCGGTAGGGCAGCACGCTGCCCATGGGAAACAGGTCGATCAGCCCGCCGCGAATGGAAAACTCGCCCGGTGCGTATACCTGATTGACGTGGGTGTAGCCGCCCTGGCGCATCTGTTCGCGGAACGCGGCTTCGTCGAACTTCTCGCCCTGCTTGAGAAAGAAGGTGTGCGCCAGCAGGAATGACGGCGGTGCTAGCCGGTAGAGCGCGGTGGAAAGCGGCGCCAGCACGATCTGAAACTGGCCGCGCGCGAGCTGATAGAGCGTTGCCAGCCGCTCCGAGACCAGATCCGGATGCGGAGAAAACGCGTCGTAGGGCAGGGTTTCCCAGTCCGGAAACAGATGCGTGTTCAGCTCAGGCGCGAACCAGCGGATTTCATCCAGCAGGCGCTGCGCATCCCAGGCATTGGCAGTGAATACAGCCAGGGCCTGTCCGCTCCGCGCAGCTTCTGCTAGATACCAGGCATCGCTGGAACCGGCGAGGGATGGTGCGTGGACGCGATTGCCGGATTGGGGGAATGAAAAGGGAAAACTCATGATGATTGCTACCGAGAGGCCGTGATTATAGGGCAGCCAGAGGCCACGCTTGTTCACGTGCCTGTTAAAATCCGGCCATGTCACGATTTTTCGCGCTGGTTCCTGCCGCTGGCTCGGGTTCTCGAATGGGTGGAACCCTTCCCAAGCAATATTTACCCCTGTCTGGCCGTCCGCTTCTGGCGCATACGCTGTCGGCACTGATTTCGCATCCGCGCATCGAGCATGTGTTTCTTGTTTTGTCGCCAGATGACAATCATTGGGAAATGCAAGCGACACCGTCGCAAAAACTCACAGTGCTGCGTTGCGGCGGTGAAACCCGGGCGCAGACCGTTACCAATGGGCTGCATAGCCTGGCGGATCAGTTGAAACCGGATGACTGGATGCTGGTGCATGATGCCGCCCGGCCATGCCTGCGGCAGGAACATCTCGACAGGATGATCAGCCAGCTTGAGAACGATCCGGTCGGTGGCATTCTGGCCATGCCGGTTGCCGATACGCTCAAGCGTGCTGACGCCGGGCAGCGGATCGCAGAGACGGTACCGCGAGAGTCATTGTGGCAGGCGCAAACGCCCCAGATGTTTCGATATGCGCTGTTGCTGGAGGCATTGCAAAAGGCCGGTGGTCAGGTGACGGATGAGGCATCGGCCATCGAGAAGATGGGCCTCAAGCCAAGATTGGTGGAAGGCGATGCAGGCAATCTCAAGGTGACCTATCCGCGTGATCTGGAACTGGCGGCGCTGATATTGCAGCAGCAGCGATAACAACGAAGAGAGAAAAGCATGGAACCGGACGGAATCGACATCAGAATCGGGCAGGGGTTTGACGTGCACGCCTTTGCCGAGAACAGGAAGCTCATTATCGGCGGAGTGGAAATTCTGCATGAAAGAGGGCTGATGGGACATTCCGACGCTGATGTGCTGTTGCATGCCATCTGTGATGCCCTGCTGGGCGCAGCCGGCCTTGGCGACATCGGCAGGCACTACCCTGACAACGATGAGAAATTCAAGGATATCGATTCACGCGAGCTTCTTCGCGATGTGTGTGAACAGATTCTGGAACTGGGTTGGCGGGTCGGCAATGTCGATGCCACCATCATTGCCCAGGCGCCGAAAATGTCGCCGCACATTCCCGACATGGAAGCAAACATCGCGGATGATCTGGAGATTGCGCTGGATCAGGTCAACGTCAAGGCAACGACCACGGAAAGGCTTGGGTTTGCCGGCCGGGGCGAGGGCATTGCAGCGCAGGCGATCTGTCTGCTCGTACGCGCCTAGTGTGGGTCTCCAAGTTTAGACCCAAATGACGCTTACGCATCAGCGATTGTTCTTTGCCTTGTGGCCCGGCGAGGAAACACGGCGCGCCTTGTGGCAGGTGAGCGGCAAACTGCACCAGGTCTGGAGTGGCCGGCGCATGAAGCCCGATACCCTGCACATGACCCTGGTTTTTTTGGGCGATACGCCGGTGGAAAAAGTGGGCGCCCTGCGTGAAATCGCAGCCGCCATGGATATCCGGAAATTCAGTTTGACGTTTGGCCATGCAGCCTGCTGGCGCCATAACAAGGTCGGCTTTTTAAGCCCGGACGAAAGTCCGCCCGAGTTGCTTCAACTGGTCTATGGCCTGGAAGACAAGCTTGAGGATGCTGGCATCGCATTCGATGAACGCCCCTACAAGCCGCATCTCACCCTGCTCAGAAACACGCGTTGCACGACCCAGGTGCCGTTTGAATCCATTACCTGGAACATCGAGGAATTTGTACTGGTATCGTCAACTACCAAAGAAACAGGGCCAGTTTACCAACTGATTGGCCGCTGGCCCCTCAGATCCTGATTAAACACACACGCATGAAGCCAGATGCTGGCTCAACTCTTTTTCGGTCGCACGGGTGTAATCTTTCTCCAGCGAGTCAGAGACAAGACCTTTCACCGCATGGTTCAGATGTTGATTTAACTGTCCCATGAACGCAGGTGGAGCGACCATGACCAAGCGCGAGTACTGATTCGAAACTCGTCCGGCATCCAGTTCGCGCGCCAGTTCATTGGCGAACACATCAGCTTCATGCTCCTTGGGCAACGTCGCAGGGACAAAGGATCCATGGCCATTTCCTGCCCCGGGATTACGGCCAGGCCGGTCGCTTACCAGATCGCCATTCTTTTCGCGGCTTTCCGGGTGGGAAAACTCGCGCACCAACTCAAGCCCCTTGTTGGGCCCGGAATTACGAAAGAGCTTTCCTGCTGAAGCGTTGCTCACCAGAATCCATGTAGTGCTCATTGCTGCTCCTTTTTGATTGACCGGGATAATCACTCTTTACACTATCAGGCTAGCAGTTCAGGCATCATTTTCCAGCGAACCTGTATCAAGAATTTTCAGGGCGAGCTGGTCGAAATCTTCGTTACCAATGCCGGTCAAGGAAAAAACTGTGCAAGTCTGATCCACGCCGTAGTTGCGTCCCAGCGACTTCTGATAGGCGGGGTCGTAGTGGCTGAGCAACATGTCGCGCACGAATTCATCCCATTGCTTTTGTCCAATCAGGGTCATCCAGCGTTCAATCATTTCGTGGCCCCGCAACGGGATCAGATGAGCGATCTGCTCCAGCAGATTTTCAGGTGATGCCAGAAAGTGCGCATATTCTTCCAGCAGGATGGCTGCACGCTGATCGAGGGTGGCCTTAATCCAGAAACTGCGCCCATTTCGCACAGCGGTCAGCAAGGCATCGGGCACTCGCAGGTTGCCGATTTTCCTGCTTTCAGACTCGACAAAGACGGGCTTTGCGGGATCAAGTTGCCTCAAATGCCACCATATCCGGCTTTCAAAGCCCTTCTGGCTGGGTTGCAGCTGGTCTGGCAGGCTGCCAAGCAGCGAACCGCGATGTGCGGCCAGGCTTTCCAGATCCAGCACTTGCGCGCCCAGGGTTTGGAGCGACTGCAGCAAACGGCTTTTCCCGCAACCGGTGGGGCCGCATATCACACGGAAGCCGAATTGAGTGGGCAGCTGTTCCAGTTCGGCAATCACGGTGCGCCGGTAGGCCTTGTAACCGCCATCTAGCTGCGAGGCCTTGAAGCCCACCTTTTGCAATACATGCGCCATTGATCCGCTACGATTTCCCCCGCGCCAGCAATAAACCAGCGGCTTGTAGCCAGCCGGCTTGTCGAGGAAATAGTGCTCCAGATGATCGGCGATATGCCTGGAAACCAGTGCCGCCCCAACTTTCTTGGCGTCAAAAGCAGAGGCCTGTTTGTGCAGGGTGCCGACCCGCGCGCGTTCCTCGTCATCAAGCACAGGCAGGTTGATTGCCCCCGGAATGTGGTCTTCGGCAAATTCCGAGGGCGTGCGTGCGTCGATGATTTCAGAATATTCCGACAAGTGTGCTACGGTTGCGTTGCCTGAGGGTTTCACGAAAATAAGCTCATGAATATTCGATTGACTGAATTGTCCCACGGTGGCGGATGCGGCTGCAAAATCGCCCCGGCGGTCTTGCAGGAGATTCTTTCTCAATCCGCGCCGATGACAGGGTTTGCCGATTTGCTGGTTGGTACCGAGTCCAGTGATGATGCCGCGGTTTACCGGCTGAATGACAGCCAGGCCATTGTCGCCACCACGGATTTTTTCATGCCCATCGTGGACGACCCCTTCGATTTTGGCCGCATCGCCGCGACCAACGCCTTGTCCGACATTTATGCCATGGGCGGCAAGCCGCTTTTCGCGCTGGCGATTGTTGGCATGCCGGTCGGCAAATTATCGCCAGACATCATTCGCCGGATACTGGCGGGCGGCGAGTCTGTCTGCAAGGCGGCAGGCATTCCAATTGCCGGCGGGCATTCCATCGATTCGCCGGAGCCCATTTACGGGCTGGTGGGCATCGGTGTGGTTCACCCTGACAAGGTCAAGCGCAATAATCAGGCGCGGCTTGGTGATGCGCTGATTCTGGCCAAACCGCTTGGTATCGGCGTGTTTGCCGATGCCATGAAAAAGGGTCATCTTGACGAAGCGGGTTATGCCCAAATGCTGGCCTCAACCACCCAGCTCAATACCCCGGGAATTCCGCTTGCCGAGATGGATGGTGTTCACGCCATTACCGACGTGACCGGATTTGGCTTGCTGGGCCATCTGCTGGAAATATGCCGGGGTTCGGGTTTGTCAGCCGAAGTCAGGTTCAGCGACCTGCCGGTTCATTCGCAGGCGCTGGAACTCGCGCAAAGGGGATTTTCTCCCGGAGCCTCCGAACGCAACTGGGCCAGCTATGGACACGATGTCGGTTTGCCGCAGGGCATGGCGGAGTGGCAGCGCAAACTTCTATGCGATCCGCAAACCAGTGGTGGGTTGCTTGTTGCCTGTGAAGCAGGGCTGGTTCCTGAAGTGTTGAGTATGATGACAACGGAAGGGTTTGACCAGGCTGGCGTGATCGGCCGGATGGGAGAGGGCGAGGGAATCCAGGTTATTCCCTGAAATCTGCTTTCAGCAAGCACAACCTGGCTCATAAACACACAAGCCCCGACTTCGGGGCTTGTGTGTTTATATCGCTTTCAAGCTGTTTTTCGGCTGATCTTCCTTGCGCCTGCTTGCCTTGACACGTCGATCCATGACAATGCCAGCGGGGAGTCCGGCATTGGGTTTCGTCCTGCGTTCACCCAATCGGCGCTCCAGCGGAATGAATTCAACTTCGTAAACCGGTAGTACGGCAGCCATTGAATTTTCCTTGTTTAAGTTTCATCAATTGTAGGCTAACTGCTTGTAGTTTTACAAGATTTTACTGATGTAAACCCGACAGACGGCATATTTTGTGTTGTGAAAAATCAATTCCAGATTCGAAATGCCTAGGTTCCCCGGCTTTTGGATTGCTTCATCAACTGGGATTGCTCGCGTTTCCAGTCACGTTCCTTGTCAGATTCACGCTTGTCATGCTGTTTTTTGCCCTTTGCCAGGCCAATTTCAAGTTTGATGCGGCCTTTTGAAAAATGAAGATTGAGCGGAACCAGGGTGTAACCGGCCCGTTCGACCTTGCCGATCAGTTTGCCGATTTCTGCGGCATGCAACAGAAGCTTTCGCGAACGGGTCGGGTCGGGATGAATGTGTGTGGAGGCTGTCGGCAGGGGGCTGATGTGGCAGCCAATCAGATATACCGCGCCATTTTTCAGCACAACATAGGATTCCTTGAGGTTGGAGCGGCCAGCCCGGATCGATTTGACCTCCCAGCCTTCCAGCATCAGGCCCGCTTCGTAGCGTTCTTCAATGAAATAATCGTGAAAGGCTTTTTTGTTATCGGTGATGCTCATGCTGCATCCGCTTTACGTAGAATGGCCATTTTACTTGGGGTTGGTGTTTTAGGCGGCATGGCACAGGTTGAAAAATCAGTCTTGGTGGAACATTCATCCCACGCGATGTACAGCCTGGTGGACAGCGTGGAGGATTATCCCCTGTTTCTGCCCTGGTGCGGCGGCACGGAAGTGAAGTGGCGCGATGACATGACAACCGTGGCGACCATCCATATTGATTACATGGGCGTCAAGCAGAGCTTCACCACGGAGAACAGCAAATTGCCGCATACGGAAATGAATCTCAGCCTTCAGGAAGGACCTTTTACCCATTTGCAGGGCCACTGGCGTTTTCTCGCGTTGGGTGAAGGCGCGTGCAAAATCGAATTCAGGCTGAGCTACACTTTCTCCAGCCGTGTACTTGAAACCGTTTTAACTCCCGTGTTCAACCATATTGCCAATACGTTCGTGGATGCGTTTGTCTCGCGTGCGGACAAGCTTTACGGCGCATCGTGAATGACAAGCACATGATCAATGTTGAAGTAGCTTACGCTCTGCCGGATGTTCAGATGCTGGTTCCGCTTTCCGTGGAAGAAGGCGCCACCGTGGAAACCGCCATCCGGCAGTCCGGACTGCTGGCCAAGTTTCCCGAAATCGATCTGGCAACCGCCAAGGTTGGCATCTGGAACAAGGCGTCCGAACTATCAGCGACACTAAGGGAAAAGGACCGCGTGGAAATCTACCGGCCGCTGATTGCCGATCCCAAGGAAGTCCGCCGCAAACGGGCCGAAGAGGGCAAAGTGATGAAAAAAGGCGGTGGGGACGCCGCTACCGAAAAATCGGAAAGCTGATTCTAGTTACAGTTATCGTTAACGGCTTTCTGGGCGTTGTCCAGCGCCTGTTGACGGGCTGCCGCATCCATGTAGCTTCGAGAACCGTAGGGGGAAGTGGTATATAGACGCTGGCCGGATTGCAACTGGCTCATCTGCTTTCGCGCATTGTCGCAATTCTGCTGTTTGATGCGGGCCTGTTCAGCTTCCTTGTCAGCCTTTTCCTTGGCCTTGGCTGCATCTTCCTGGCGCTTTTTGTAGTCCTGTTCTTTGTCGGCCAGTGCCTTGATGGCCTGGGTAGTGTCAGTGGTAGCGCTTGTACCCGGGACGGTTTTTGCGGCATCCGACGGCGGCTTGTCGGAATAGTGCACCTTGCCTGACTTGTCCGTCCACTTGTAGACATCCGCCTGGACATGGCTTGTGCCAAGTCCGGCGAGAATCAAAACAAAAACGGGGACAAGCGTGCCCCCGAGTTTTGTCAGCTTCATGTGGATTACAGATCCTTGATTTGCAAGGGTGCCAGCTTGGCCTGTTCCAGCCCCATCTTGACGTGGTCGCTGGCAGTCTTGGCGTTCTTGATCACGCCTTCGCTGTCGCCTTTTTCAGCAGCGGCTTCTGCTGCTTTCAGCGCATTTTCAGCTGTTGTCCACAATGCGCCTTTGGCTTTTGCGTCCTTGGCGGCAGCTTGCGCGGCGCTCAGGGCGGCCTGGGCATCGGCGGAGATGGCGGGTTTGGCAGCTTCGGCAGCTTTGGGTGCGGGGGTGGTGGTTTGTGAAGCACAGCCGCCCAGGGTAATCAGGGAAGCAGCCGTCAGAGCTAGCAGGGTATTGCGCATTACAGGTCTCCTCTCAAGTATTTGTCTCGGATATCGGGAATCCGTCATGACCGGTCAAGCCGGACTAAGCGAAAATTAGCCCGTTACGCCAGATTCGTCAATGCGTTTATTGAATTCTGGCGTGGTAGTTTCCAACCACGAAACTACTGAAATTTGTTCATGATTTGGGCATCCCGTATAATCCGCTTTTGCCAAGGAATCAAAGCGATGCGCGTATTACAAAAAGCTCTGACCTTCGACGACGTTCTGCTCGTTCCCGCCCAGTCAGACATTCTTCCACGCGATGTCAGCCTCAAAACCCGCCTGACGCGCAACATCCATCTCAATATCCCCATCCTGTCCGCCGCCATGGACACGGTTACCGAAGCACGGCTGGCGATCACGCTGGCGCAGGAAGGCGGCATCGGCATTGTTCACAAGAACATGACCGGCAAGATGCAGGCGGCCGAAGTCGCCAAGGTCAAGCGCTTCGAATCCGGCGTGGTCAAGGACCCCGTCACCATTTCCCCGTCGATGACGGTCCGCGAAGTGATGGAGCTCTCACGCAAACACAAGTTTTCCGGTTTGCCGGTGATAGATGCCAGCGGCAAGGTGGCCGGCATCGTCACCAACCGCGACCTGCGCTTTGAAACCAATCTCGACCAGTCGATTGCCAGCATCATGACTTCGCGAGAGCGGCTTGTTACCGTGAAGGAGGGCGCCGGCCTGGAAGAAGCGACTGCGCTGCTGCACAAGCACCGCCTGGAGCGCGTGCTGGTGGTCAACGACAACTTTGAATTGAAGGGTCTGATCACCGTCAAGGACATCCAGAAATCGACCGAACATCCTCTGGCCAGCAAGGACGAGCAGGGCCGCCTGCGTGTTGGCGCAGCGGTGGGCGTGGGTCCGGATAACGATGAGCGCATTGAACTGCTGGCTGCCGCAGGGGTAGACGTCATTGTGGTGGATACCGCGCATGGCCATTCCAAGGGCGTGCTGAAACGGGTGGAGTGGGTGAAAAAGCGCTTCCCGCATGTGCAGGTCATCGGCGGCAATATCGCGACTGCAAAAGCGGCAACGGCGCTGGTGGAACATGGCGCAGATGCGGTCAAGGTCGGTATTGGCCCCGGCTCCATCTGCACCACAAGGATTGTTGCCGGCGTTGGCGTGCCGCAGATTTCCGCCGTGGCCAATGTGGCGGATGCACTGGCTGCCACGGACATCGGCATCATCGCCGATGGCGGCATTCGCTTTTCGGGCGACATCTCCAAGGCGCTGGCGGCGGGCGCGCACTGCGTCATGCTGGGTGGACTACTGGCCGGCACCGAAGAAGCGCCGGGCGAAGTCGAACTTTATCAGGGCCGTTCCTACAAATCCTATCGTGGCATGGGTTCGCTGGGCGCCATGCAGCAGGGCTCCAAGGACCGCTATTTCCAGGACAACGAAGCCAATGCCGACAAGCTCGTGCCCGAAGGCATCGAAGGCCGCGTGCCCTACAAGGGCAGCGTGCTGAATGTGATTCATCAGCTGATGGGCGGTTTGCGTTCCAGCATGGGCTACCTGGGTTGCCAGACCATTGCCGAGGTGCACCAGAAGGCGGAGTTCGTCGAAATTACTGCCGCCGGCATCCGCGAGTCGCACGTGCATGATGTGCAGATCACCAAGGAAGCGCCCAACTACCGGGTGGAATAATCCAACTGTTTTGATGGGGGCTTAGGCCCCCTTTTTATTTATCGCCATGTCACATCAAAAAATACTCATTCTTGATTTCGGTTCGCAATATACGCAGTTGATCGCCCGTCGCGTGCGCGAGGCCAATGTCTACTGCGAGCTGCATCCCTTCGATGTTTCCGAGCAGTTCATTCGCGAATTCAATCCGGCCGGGGTGATTCTCTCCGGCGGCCCGTCGTCGGTGACCGAAGAGGAAACGCCGCGCGCGCCGCAGGTTGTGTTTGATCTCGGCGTGCCTGTGATGGGGATTTGCTACGGCATGCAGACCATGGCCGCGCAGCTCGGCGGCAAGGTTGAAAACGCCAGTCACCACGAATACGGCTATGCCGAAGTGCGCGCGCGCGGCCATTCAAAACTGCTGACGGATATCCAGGATCGTTGCGATGCGGATGGGAAATGCTGGCTGGATGTGTGGATGAGCCACGGCGACCGTGTGGTCGAAGTGCCGCCCGGCTTCAAGGTCATCGCCGACAACGCCTCGACGCCGATTGCCGGCATGGCCGACGACGTGCGCCGGTTCTATGCCTTCCAGTTCCACCCGGAAGTCACGCATACCCTGCAGGGCAAGGCCATCCTCGGCCGCTTCGTGCACGACATCTGCGGCTGCGGGCAGGACTGGAACATGCCCGACTATATCACCGAAGCCGTGGCAAAAATTCAGGCCGAGGTGGGTAGCGACGAAGTCATCCTGGGCCTGTCCGGCGGTGTCGATTCCTCCGTGGCTGCGGCGCTGATTCACCGCGCCATTGGCGACCAGTTGACCTGCGTGTTCGTCGACACCGGCCTGCTGCGCCTGAATGAAGCGACCCAGGTCATGGAAACTTTCGCCAAGAACCTCGGCGTCAAGGTTATCCACGTCGATGCCACTGAGCAGTTCATGGGCAAGCTGGCTGGCGTGGCCGAGCCGGAACGCAAGCGCAAAATCATCGGCGGCGAATTCGTCGCCGTGTTCCAGACCGAATCCGCCAAGCTGAAAAACGCCAAATGGCTGGCGCAAGGCACCATCTACCCCGACGTGATCGAATCGGCCGGCGCCAAGACCAAGAAGGCGCATGCCATCAAGAGCCACCACAACGTCGGCGGTTTGCCCGAGGACATGCACCTGAAACTGCTGGAGCCACTGCGTGAGTTGTTCAAGGACGAAGTGCGCGAACTCGGCGTCGCCCTCGGCCTGCCGCACGACATGGTCTACCGCCATCCCTTCCCCGGCCCTGGCCTTGGCGTGCGCATCCTGGGCGAAGTGAAGAAGGAATACGCAGACCTGCTGCGTCGTGCTGATCACATCTTTATCGAGGAACTGCGCGCCTCCGGCTGGTACGAGAAAACCAGCCAGGCCTTTGCCGTCTTCCTGCCGGTCAAGGCCGTGGGCGTCATGGGCGACGGCCGAACCTACGACTATGTCGTAGCGCTGCGCGCCGTGCAGACCCAGGACTTCATGACCGCGCACTGGGCCGAACTGCCATATTCCCTGCTTGCCAAAGTCTCCAACCGCATCATCAACGAAATCCGCGGTATCAACCGTGTCACTTACGACATCACTGGGAAGCCTCCTGGCACCATCGAGTGGGAATGAGCCCCTTATTAGGGCATTGGCGGAGCGGGAACGGCCTGGCTGAGTGGCTCTGCTCGGAACAATCGATGAAGTGTTGACCATGAAAACCATCGCCATCATCGGAGGCGGCCCGGCCGGCCTGATGGCGGCCGAGGTGATGGCCCAGGCGGGGGTAGCCGTTGATGTCTACGATGCCATGCCCTCGGTCGGCCGCAAGTTTCTGCTGGCAGGCGTGGGCGGCATGAACATCACGCACGCCGAGCCCTTTGACGTGTTCCTGTCGCGCTATGGCACACGCGCCGAATCTCTTGATCCGCTGCTAAGAAATTTCCCCCCGGATGCGCTGCGCGGCTGGATACATGGGCTGGGTGTCGAGACCTTCGTTGGCTCCTCGGACCGCGTATTTCCCAATGACATGAAAGCCGCGCCGCTGCTGCGCGCCTGGCTGCATCGCCTGCGCCAAGCCGGGGTGCGGTTTCATGTTCGCCATCGCTGGCTGGGCTGGCGCGATGGCGAGACGCTGCGCTTTGCCACGCCCGAAGGCGAACGTCTCATTCAGGCCGATGCAGTGGTACTGGCGCTGGGCGGCGGCAGTTGGGCGAAGCTTGGATCGGATGGCGTTTGGGTGCCGCTGCTGACGCAGCACGGAATCGAGGTTGCGCCTTTGCTGCCATCGAACTGCGGCTTCGACGTGGCAGGCGGCTGGAGCGAGCATCTGCGCAGCCGTTTTGCCGGCCAGCCGCTGAAAACCGTGGCCCTGAGCTTTACCGACATGAACGGTCGCACGCATGAACGAAAGGGCGAGCTGATGCTGTCCGATACCGGCGTCGAGGGCAGCCTGATCTATGCGCTGTCGGCGCCGCTGCGAGACACAATTGCGGCGCAGGGCAGCGTGACGGTGCAGTTCGATCTGCTGCCCGACAAGCCGCCGGAACGTGTCCTGGCCGAAGTCGCCCACCCGCGCGGATCGCGCTCGCTGTCCAGCCACCTGCAAAGCCGCGCCGGCATCAAGGGCGCGAAGATGGCGCTGTTGCGCGAAGTGCTGACGGCAGCGCAACTAAACGACCCGGTGCAGCTTGCACACGCGATAAAATCGCTGCCAATTTCCTTGTCCGCGACCCGACCCATTGACGAGGCAATCAGCAGCGCCGGCGGCGTGCTCTTCGAGGCGCTCGACGCGAACCTGATGCTGCGCGATTTGCCCGGCGTATTCTGCGCGGGCGAAATGCTCGATTGGGAAGCCCCCACCGGCGGCTATCTGCTGACAGCCTGCTTTGCCAGCGGGCGCGCGGCGGGGCAGGGCGCATTGAAATTTTTTGCTGGCCAAAACTAAAGCCCGACACCATGCTGCGACTGACTGAACTCAAACTGCCGCTCGATCATCCACCTGAAGCCCTGCGCGCGGCAATCCTGCAACGCCTTGCCATCCCGGACAACGAGCTGGCCGGTTTCAGCATCTTCAAGCGCAGCTACGACGCGCGCAGGAAGCACGCGCTGCTGATGATTTACGCGGTTGATGTTGAAATCAGGAATGAAGCAGCGCTGCTGAAGAAATTCCGCAACGACCGCAACCTCGCGCCGACGCCAGACATGAACTATCACTTCGTCGGCCACGCGCCGGAACATCTGGCGGAGCGTCCCATCGTTGTCGGCTTCGGCCCCTGCGGCATTTTTGCCGCACTCATTCTTGCCCAGATGGGCTTCAAGCCCATCGTGCTGGAACGCGGCAAAGCGGTGCGCGAGCGCACGCAGGACACCTGGGGGCTCTGGAGAAAAAACATACTCAACCCGGAATCCAACGTGCAGTTTGGCGAGGGCGGGGCGGGGACGTTTTCCGACGGCAAGCTCTACAGCCAGATCAAGGATCCCAGATACCTGGGGCGCAAGGTGCTGACAGAATTTGTAAAGGCCGGTGCGCCGGAAGAAATCCTGTACGTGTCCAAGCCGCACATCGGCACTTTCCGGCTGGTCGGCATGGTCGAGACCATGCGCCGCGAAATCGAAGAACTCGGCGGCGAAATCCGCTTCCAGCAGCGCGTCACCGACGTGCTGATCGAAGACGGACCCGATGGCGGCAAAAGAATAGCGGGCGTCACGCTCGCCAGCGGCAAAACCCTGCGCAACAACCACGTCATCCTCGCGCTCGGCCACAGCGCCCGCGACACCTTCGAGATGCTGCACGCACGCGGCGTATACATGGAAGCCAAGCCGTTCTCCATCGGCTTCCGCATCGAACACCCGCAGTCGCTCATCGACCGTGCACGGCTGGGGCCAAACGCGGGCAACCCGCAGCTGGGCGCGGCAGACTACAAGCTGGTGCACCACGCGAAAAATGGCCGCTCGGTCTACAGCTTCTGCATGTGCCCCGGCGGCACCGTGGTTGCCGCAACGTCGGAAGAAAACCGCGTCGTTACCAACGGCATGAGCCAGTATTCGCGCAACGAGCGCAACGCCAACGCCGGCATCGTCGTCGGCATCACGCCAGAGGATTTCCCTGGCAAGGGTCCGCTTGCCGGCATCGAACTGCAACGGCAACTGGAATCGCGCGCGTTCGAACTGGGCGGCGGCAATTACAATGCGCCGGGTCAACTGGTGGGGGATTTTCTCGCCGACAAGGCATCCACCCAACTGGGCAGCGTCGAGCCTTCCTACAAACCGGGCGTGCATCTTACCGACCTGGCATCCGCATTGCCCGGCTACGCCATTGAGGCAATCCGCGAAGCGCTGCCCGTGTTCGACAGGCAGATCAAGGGATTTGCCATGCACGACGCGGTGCTCACCGGCGTCGAAACGCGTACCTCGTCGCCCCTGCGCATCACGCGCGGCGACGATTTCCAGAGTCTCAACATCAAGGGCCTGTACCCGGCGGGCGAGGGCGCGGGCTATGCCGGCGGCATCCTCTCGGCGGGCGTCGACGGCATCAAGGTTGCCGAAGCCGTGGCGCGAAATTATCTCGGCCTGGCCGCGCCGGCAGGGTCAGGCGCACAGCCAGACCCGGAGTGCGGTTGCTGATCCTTATAACCCCCTTGATAAAGGGGGTCGCCCAAAGGGCGGGGGGATTTCAACATCCTTGATAAAGGGAGTGGCGCAAAGCGCCGGGGGATTTCCTGCTGCTTATATTTCCAAATCGAGTGACGTTGTCCGCAATCTGCTCCCTCCCCTCTCGCAGGGGAGGGTTGGGGTGGGGTAATGCATCAACCCTTCCCGCACTCCTCCGCAATCCGTCGGATATGCGCAGCAAAATCCGCATCCTCCCCTTGCAGCAATGTCGGCAAGGCATCCCGGAAATCCGCGCGGGCGCACCACTCGCGCATGTAGTCCTCCCACGATAACCAGCGGCGGCGCTTCTTGTCCGGCATGTCCTCTTCATACGCCAGCAGATACGCGCGCTCGAACAGCGCGATCAGGATTTCATACAACACCATCACACGTTCGCGCTGGTCGGCATCCAGATTGGCAATATGGCTGCGCGTGCGCAGATGCAGGTCAGGATTTTCCAGCACCAGCTTGAGAAAATCCGTGTAGGCATCCGACAACAACTGATAGGCCTCTTCGTCCTCGTTTTCCCGTTCCTTGCGCTGCTCAAACAGGAATACGAAGATGGCCAACGGCAAGCCGATGACGGTGACGACGTAACTGGCGAGTTCCCAGGTTTCCATAGGGTTGATGGTGGTCTCGACAAATAGTTATGAGAGCTAGTTTAAATCAGAAGGCAGGTATGGGAGGCTTGTGCTGAAGGATAATGGATCAGTGGGCAGAAAAGAATTGCATGTGTATTTTCGGAGAATTACGTAACTGCTGGGGAGTTGGCAATGTGGAGCACTTAATTTGGATATTTTTTGTAGCCATGATTTAACATTAGATTTTGTGGGGCCACTATGGAGGCTATTGTGAATATGGTTGTAGTAGTAATTGCCCTATTACTCATTTTCTTTATTGCCTTACTTTTTTATTTAGGACGCAAGCCGTTGAGCCCGCTTGATGAGCTAAAAAAATACGCCTGACAGATAAGGGCCAAGACGAATTGTTAAAGACAATCAAGAAAATTGAGGCAGGAGATGCTTACGCCTCTTGGTTAATCGGTGGCTACTATGAGTCCGGCCAAATACTAACCCCTAGTGGATCTACAGCATTTCCTAAAGACAAAGCTAAAGCACTTTGGTGGAAAATTAAATCAGCGGAGGATGGTTCTGCTTTGTCTCAGTTCAATCTTGGAAATATGTATGTTTGGGGTGATGGACTTACTGATAACCTAGTTGAAAGGGATTATGGTAAGGCCTTTAAATGGCTAAGCCGTGCAGCTGAAAGTGGAGAATTCTTTTCTTTTGCTGCCTTGGGAGAACTGTATTTTTATGGCCAGGGTATACCTCAAGACTACAAGAAGGCTTTTGAGTGGTTTTCTCGATCCATGGATCATCCAAAAGCACAGTTATATGGAATAAACCAGTTTGGTGGTAATAATGCGGCGTTAAGGCTAGGCGAGATGTATGCGACTGGAAATGGGGTGGATCAAGATTTCATTCAAGCATATAAGTGGATGAAAATCGGTGGGTGCGATCCTGATCAGCATCATGAAATTTCGCTCAAAGGAAAACTTTCGACCACAGAAAGGGAGAAAGCTGATTTACTGGTTAGCGAGTGGCGCGAACATTCGTCTGCAGCATACGCTGAATACAAGGGCTAGGCATGTGGGTGGTTCATGGGTTTAATTTGTAATGGATGATATTGACGCTTCTCCGCCTTCTAATGATCCATTTTCTCTGCTTGATCAGCTCTCCGATTTTCCTTGGCCAGCTGCCGCCTTCTCAGAGTTAAGACGCTATGTACGGGTAGTAAACGAGTTCTTACCACATGCAACGATACAACAAGCGGTAAGGCTGAAAGCACAGATAAAATCAGAAGTTGATCCTGTTGCAATTGGTGAATTTGAAAGCGCACTTGAAAACATAAAAGTAGATGAACTGACAGTTCTCCCACGTCTAGTTTGGGGCGGTGTTCTAGTCTCCGTATATGCAGCATTTGAGTATGGTATTGAAAGCATCTTCCGTCACTGGCAAATCAGCACCGAATATCCCTTTCAATTCAAAAAAGGGCATAAAGACTTTTTGTCATCTGCTGAGGTGTATGCTGAAACCCAAATCGGTATTCAATTGTTCTTGAATCATGTCCAACGCGAGAGGCTTTTAGAATTGAAAGACCTGCGTAATTCCTATGTACATAGGGGTGGCCAAGTATCAACGCTCTCAAAGAGGCTTGAAACGGGGATCAAAAATAAATCGCACTTTGGTCTAGCACTTGAAATAATTGATGGTCAGTGGGTAGCCAATGCCCGATCAGTTGCGTTTTATCTATTAGAAGCTGAAAGGGCTATTCGTTTATTTAGTGACGCCGCAGTAGAAAAATGCATGCTCCATCGAAGCACATGAATGACTTCGGCGCACTATGGCGTTCTAGCAATTATGGATTGTCCAATTTTCGAGAATGGGCAATTTTTAATTTGGTGCAAGTAGTGTGTATACACTGGCGCTTACCTATCGGATACACAAAAAATGGCCTGGAAAAATTTTCCCAGGCCATTGTATTTTTGGTGCTGGTGACACGAATCGAACGTGCGACCTACTGATTACGAATCAGTTGCTCTACCAACTGAGCTACACCAGCAACGGAGCGGGATTATACCTTGAAGTTGGGTAATTACACCCTCACCGGGGCCTCTCCCACGAGTGAGTGAAATCCAGACAATCATGGGTTTGAACAACCATTCTCCCTCACCCCTGGCCCCTCTCCCGCTGGGAGAGGGGAAAGAGTATGAGTGGAAGTTTTATAAACCCGGGTGCGGCAGGTGTTCTTCCAGCCTTGCCAGCACGCGTTCCTTACCCAGCAGTTCCAGCGTGGCGTCGATGGAAGGGGTTTGCGGTTCGCCGGTGACGAGCACGCGCAGGGGCATGGCAAGCTTGGGCATTTTCAGGCCGAATTCCTTGGCCACATCCTTGACCAGCGCGCCGAGCGATTCGCGATTCCAGTCCGTTGAACCGAGTCTGTCCTTCAGGGCGTGCAGGGCGGGCAGGTTTTCGCTGGTGACGTGCTGGGAGAGCAGTTCCGGGCTGGGTGCAATGTCGCGGTAGAACAGCATGGCCTCGTCGGCCAGGTCGTTGAGCGTGGCGGCGCGTTCTTTCAGCAGCGCGACAACTTTTATGGCATCCGGCCCCTGGCTGATGTCGATGCCGCGTTGTGCCATGCGCTGTTTCAAATCGGCTGCAAGTTCCGTATCGGCCGATTGCTTGATGTAGTGCTGGTTGACCCAGCGCAGTTTTTCGGTGTTGAACTGGGCCGAGGAGGCAGTGATGTGGTCGAGGTCGAACCACTGGGTGAACTGGCCGCGCGAGAAAATCTCGTCGTCGCCGTGAGACCAGCCCAATCTGGCCAGATAGTTGATGACGGCATCGGGCAGGTAGCCGTCTTCGTGGTACTGCATGACAGACACCGCGCCGTGGCGCTTGGATAATTTTGTTCCGTCGTCGCCCAGGATCATGGACAGGTGGGCGTACTGCGGAATCTGCGCGCCCAGGGCTTTCAAAATGTTGATCTGGCGCGGGGTGTTGTTGACGTGGTCGTCGCCGCGGATGACGTGGGTGATTTTCATGTCCCAGTCGTCCACCACCACGCAGAAATTGTAGGTGGGGGTGCCGTCCGCGCGGGCAATGACCAGGTCGTCCAGTTCTTCGTTTGAAAACTCGATCACGCCCTTGACCAGATCCTTCCAGCCAACTGATCCGGATGTGGGATTTCTGAAACGCACCACCGGCTGCACGCCGGAAGGCGGGATGGGCAGGGTCTTGCCGGGCTCGGGCCGCCAGCGGCCATCGTAACGCGGCTTTTCGCCGCGCGCGCGCTGGGCTTCACGCATCTGGTCCAGTTCTTCCGCGCTGGTGTAGCAATGGTAGGCATGGCCGCTTGCCAGCAATTGCTCGATCACTTCCTTGTAACGCATGAAGCGCTGGGTCTGGTAAAACGGGCCTTCGTCGTGCTCCAGCCCCAGCCATTTCATGCCGTCCAGAATCGCCTGCACGGCTTCGGGCGTGGAGCGTTCGATGTCGGTATCCTCGATGCGCAATATGAACTGCCCGCCATGGTGCCGGGCATAGGCCCAGGAGAAGAGGGCCGTGCGGGCGCCGCCAATGTGCAGATAACCGGTGGGGGAAGGGGCGAAACGGGTGCGAACCATGGCAAGTCGAAGCGTGGAAAAGCCGCCATTTTACTAGATGACAGGCGCCAAAATTGACCGGATTGCGCCGGATATGGTTTAATTCGCGCCGCTGTCATGCACTTCGGGGCAGTTAGCTCAGCGGTAGAGCACTGCCTTCACACGGCAGGGGTCACAAGTTCGAACCTTGTACTGCCCACCATCCCGAATCCATCAAAAAGCCCGTTGATACGGGCTTTTTATTTTCCTGTCTGCACCCGCATCGACAAATCCACGGCGCGCACATGTTTGGTCAGGCTGCCGATGGAAATGCGCTGCACGCCGGTGAGGGCGACATCCCGTACATTGTCCAGGGTGATGTTGCCTGAGGCTTCGAGTACGGCGCGTTTGCCTGCGATGGCGACGGCTTCGCGCATCTGGTCGAGCGAAAAGTTGTCGATCAGGATCAGGTTGGCGCTGGCATCCAGCGCTTCTTTCAGTTCATCCAGGGTTTCGACCTCGATCTGGATGGGGACGTTGGCCTTGAGCGCGAAGGCGGCTTCCAGCACCGGCCGGATGCCGCCTGCCGAGGCAATGTGGTTTTCCTTGATGAGAATACCGTCATACAGCCCCACGCGCTGGTTGGCGCCGCCGCCGCACTTGACGGCATATTTTTGCGCGACGCGCAGACCGGGCAGGGTCTTGCGCGTGTCCATCACGACCGCGTTCGTGCCAGCGATGGCGTCGGCATAGTGCCGGGCCATCGTCGCGGTGCCGGACAGGGTTTGCAGAAAGTTGAGCGCGGGGCGCTCGGCGGTGAGCAGGGCGCGGGCGTTGCCGCTGATTTCGCACAAGAGCTGATTGGGATAGATGCGTTCGCCTTCGTGCGCGTGCCAGCGGATGGCAATTTGCGGGTCCAGCTTGTGAAAACAGGCCTCGAACCAGGCCACGCCGCAGAGTATCGCGTCTTCCCGGCTGATGATACGTGCGCTGGCCGATTTTGCGGCAGGCAGCAGGCTGGCGGTCAGGTCGCCAGAACCGACGTCTTCGGCCAGCGCCGCAGTTGAATTCTGATCAACCGCGGTCCGTATGCGAAGCAATTCGTCTGCTTCAAGACTGGAAATGAATGAATGAGTATGCATATTCAAATTATGCCCTGAGGAGATTAACTGCGGGCGCTTGAAAAAACTTCAGCATTCCCCACATTGTAAGTAATGCCAATTTTGGAGTGGGGAATCCCATGCGTTTTGACAAACTGACTACACAATTTCAACAAGCGCTGGCCGATGCGCAAAGCCTGGCCATCGGCGCGGACCAGCAATTCATCGAGCCGCTTCACCTGATGGCGGCGCTTCTGTCGCAGGAGGGTGGGAGTTCGTCTGCGCTTCTGGCCAAGTCGGGGGTTCGCGTGCCGGCGCTCAAGGCCGGCATCAACGAGGCCATCGGCCGCCTGCCGAAAGTCGAAGGCCACGGCGGTGAAGTGACGCTGTCGCGCGACCTCAACAATCTGTTGAACCTGACGGACAAGGATTCGCAGAAACGCGGCGATGCCTATATTGCCAGCGAGCTGTTTCTGCTGGCGGCGCTGGAAGACAAGGGCGAACTGGGCCGTCTGCTCAAGCAGCACGGTGCGAATAAAGCCAGCCTGGAGCAGGCAATCAATGCCGTGCGGGGCGGCGAGAGTGTGCAAAACGCCGAAGCCGAAGGCCAGCGCGAAGCGCTGAAGAAATACACGCTGGACCTGACCGAGCGCGCGCAGCAGGGCAAACTGGACCCGGTGATCGGCCGCGATGACGAAATCCGCCGCGCCATTCAGGTCCTGCAGCGCCGCACCAAGAACAATCCGGTGCTGATCGGCGAGCCCGGCGTGGGCAAGACTGCCATCGTGGAAGGCCTGGCCCAACGCATTGTCAACGGCGAAGTGCCGGAAACGCTCAAGGACAAAAAAGTGCTGGTGCTGGACATGGCCGGCCTGCTGGCGGGTGCCAAGTACCGTGGCGAGTTCGAGGAGCGGTTGAAGGCCGTGCTCAAGGAAGTGTCGCAGGACGAAGGCCGCATCATCCTGTTCATCGACGAGTTGCACACCATGGTCGGCGCCGGCAAGGCCGAAGGCGCCATGGATGCCGGCAACATGCTTAAGCCTGCGCTGGCGCGTGGCGAGTTGCATTGCATCGGCGCGACCACGCTGGACGAATATCGCAAGTACATCGAGAAGGATGCCGCGCTGGAGCGCCGCTTCCAGAAGGTGATGGTGGACGAACCCAGCGTGGAGGACACTATTGCCATTCTGCGCGGCCTGCAGGAAAAGTACGAGCTGCATCACGGCGTGGACATCACCGACCCGGCCATCGTTGCAGCGGCGGAATTGAGCCATCGTTACATCACCGACCGTTTCCTGCCTGACAAGGCGATCGACCTGATCGACGAGGCGGCATCGCGTATCAAGATGGAAATCGATTCCAAGCCGGAATCGATGGACAAGCTCGACCGCCGGCTGATTCAACTCAAGATCGAGCGCGAGGCGGTGAAGAAGGAAAAGGACGAGGCCTCGCAGAAACGTTTTTCACTGATCGAGGAAGAGATTGCTCGTTTGGGGCGCGAATACGCCGATCTGGAGGAAGTCTGGAAATCCGAGAAGGCGCAGGTGCAGGGTTCCGCGCACATCAAGGAAGAAATCGACCGTTTGAAAGTGGAAATGGCCGAGCTTCAGCGCAAGGGCCAGTTCGACAAGCTGGCGGAAATCCAGTACGGCAAGTTGCCGCAACTGGAAGCGCAGCTAAAGCATGCTGAAGCCGGCGGCGGGGAGCCTGCCCTGAAGTTGCTGCGCACACAGGTCGGCGCGGAAGAAATTGCAGAGGTGGTGTCGCGAGCAACCGGCATTCCGGTTTCCAAGATGATGGAAGGCGAGCGCGACAAGCTGGTGCACATGGAAGAAAACCTGCACAAGCGCGTGGTGGGGCAGGACGAAGCCGTGCGCCTGGTGTCGGATGCGATCCGCCGTTCACGCGCTGGCTTGTCCGACCCCAACCGGCCTTACGGTTCATTTCTGTTCCTGGGCCCGACGGGCGTGGGCAAGACCGAGCTGTGCAAGGCGCTGGCCGAATTCATGTTCGATTCTGCCGAACACATGATCCGCATCGACATGAGCGAGTTCATGGAAAAGCATTCGGTAGCGCGGCTGATCGGCGCGCCGCCCGGTTATGTCGGTTATGAGGAAGGCGGCTACCTGACTGAAGCCGTGCGCCGCAAACCTTATTCCGTTATCCTGCTGGATGAAGTGGAGAAGGCGCATCCGGACGTGTTCAATGTGCTGTTGCAGGCGCTGGACGACGGCCGCATGACCGATGGCCAGGGCCGCACGGTGGATTTCAAGAATACCGTCATCGTCATGACTTCAAACCTGGGATCGCAGATGATCCAGCAGATGGCGGGCGACGATTATCAGGTCGTCAAGCTGGCGGTGATGGCGGAGGTGAAGACCTATTTCCGGCCCGAATTCATCAACCGCATCGACGAAGTCGTGGTATTCCACAGCCTGGCGGAAGATCATATCGCCCGTATCGCCCGCATCCAGCTGAAGAACCTGGAAGCGCGGCTGGCGAAGATGGACATGACGCTGGACGTGACGGACGAAGCCGTGGCCGAAATCGCCAGAGCCGGCTTCGACCCGGTATTCGGCGCACGGCCATTGAAACGCGCAATCCAGAGCCAGATCGAAAACCCGCTGGCGAAGGAAATCCTGACCGGGCATTACGCCGCCAAGGATGTCATCCGGGTTGTGGTCCGCAACGGCTTGATCGAGTTCGAAAAAGCCTGAATGAAAAACGCCCGGCAAGACCGGGCGTTTTTCTTGATGCTACTGCGAGTTACAGCTCGCCGTTGGCGGCGGCGCGCATCATTTCATCCATGCGCTTGTTCAGGTCGATGGCGCCGTTGACCAGTTCAGGTGTCAGCCCCAGCTGCTTTTCATAGCCTTTGACCCAGTCCAGGCTCCAGTCCAGCATCAGCAGCCAGATGTCCTTGTTGGCGTCTTCCATGATGACGATGCGGCAGGGCAGGAAGACGACGAATTCGGGGCTGATTTTCAGCAGCTCTCGGGCTACTGCGATGTCACACCATGAATAGACTTCGATTTTTGGCGCTTCCGTGTCACCCAGCACGGCGTGAAAATCCTTCCACATCAGGTTTTCGCCCACATATTTCACATTGAGCTGGTTGGCGCGCAGGAACAGGGATTCCTTCACATCTGCGAAAGTCAGGCCTGGTTTGACCTTGTACTTGCGCGCGAAGTAGTTCATGGAGTCGGCCATGGACATGCGCATGACCGTGGTCATCATGGGCAGTGCCATCTGCATCATCTGGATTTTTTCCTCCTGGGAGATGGCCCGACGCATGGTGTAGGGCTTGGAGGGTGGCGGCGAGGCCTGTGGAAATGCGGGAAGCTGGGGCAGACCAGGTAGTTGTGGCAGGCTGGGCAAAGGCAATGGCAAGAAAACCGGAGGTGGATAAGCCTGCGCGGATGCAGGCGGCAACCATGGGTTGGACGGCACAGGTATCGTTTGCGGCGGCGCAGATACAGGCGTCTCGGCAACAGCCTGTGTTAAAAACACCATGCTTGAAAGCAAAACCAGAAATTTAGAAATATTCATTACATCCCCCTGTTCATAAGCGCATCATAGAGTTTGGATACATTTTTGAAATTGATACCGGTCAATTTTTTACCAATAGTGGGAAGCATTATTCCCGATTTCTGTAGCATACATTGGCTGAAATGAACTTTTATTGAATGAATCTATCTGGAACACAAGTTGCTTTAGTAATTACTAATATATTGAATTGCATTGACGGACTGGGACATCGATGAAAAAAGCGGCGCAATACCTGACCCTCGTTTTAAGTGTTCTTTTCAGCGTGGCTGCAGTATTGCCAGCACTGGCAGAGGAGGAACCGCCACTTCTGAATGTCGCGATCAAGGGAAAGACCCTGGATCAGGTGACGGAATCGCTCATCAATGCGATCAACAGCAACAATTACAGTTTTGTCCGCCAGCAGGCCATTGACAGCAGGCTGGTACCGACTGACTGGGAAGCAAAGTCGGTTCGCATCATCTATTTCTGCAACTTCGACACCATGAACCGCGCACTCGCGCTGGATACGCGCGCCTCGGAGTTTCTGCCATGCCGCATCACGCTGATTGAAACCAGGGATGGCGTGGAGCTGATGGCAGTCAATCCTGCCTGGGTGTCGCTACGTTTGGGCAACTACCGTCTGCACGAGTACTGCGTGAAACTGAAATCAGACTATCAAGCCATCATGAATGAGGCCGCGCTGTGAAAATGCCAATTGGGAGTAAGTTCTTCGGCATCCTGTTGGTGCTGGCATGCTCGACAATGGCGCAGGCTGCGCCGCTTGTCGCCGCCAGAACCACCGACATGCGCGATGCGATTGACCGCATCACGATTGCCGCGGAGAACAATGGCTATCGCCTGGTCAAGATTCAGGCGGTTGATAGCGCACTGGTCAAGCGTGGGTTTGAAAATCCCGGCGTACGCATACTGTTTATTGGCAAGGCCTCCGCCATGGAACAGGCCCAGGCTTATTACCCGCCTCTCCTGAGCATGCTGCCATTGAAGCTGGCGCTGATTGTGCGCGACAAGGAAATTGTGGTGACCAGTGATGATCTTGATGCCTGGAAAGAAATGTTTCCCGAGCCTCAGGCCCATCACCTGATTGATGCCTGGCTGAAGGATCTGGAACTGATCCTGAGGGATTATGTCGAGCGTTAAGTCAGGGCTTCAACACGCTGACCACGCCTTAAATATCACCGTTCGCCGCCGCTCGCATCATGTTGTCCATCTTGTCGCGAATATCGATGGCGGCTTGCCGAAGTTCTGGCGTGATACCCATGGCCTTGCCGGCATAGTCCAGCCAGGTGGCATCCCAATCCTGGGTCAACACCCAGATGTTCTTGTCAGCGTCTTCCATGATGGTGATGCGGCAGGGCAGGAAAGCCGCCATTTCCGGAATCAGTTTAAGAAGCTGACGGCCCACGGCTATATCGCAAAAGCTCAATACCTCGACACGGGGGGCAGAGTCATCATTGAGAACGGCCCTGAAATCCTTCCACATCGGATTTGAACCGACAAATTTGAAATTCAACTGATTGGCTCTAAGCTTCAGCGATTCCACGACTTCGTCGAAGCTAAGGCCTGGCTTGGCCTTGTATTTCACGACCATGTAATTCATGGCCTCACGCGCGTCCAACTGCATCATGTTGGACATCATCGGCATGGCCATTTGCAGATAGCGTTTTTTCTCTTCGGGAGAAATGATACGGTTCATCTGATAGTCGCGATAAGGCGGCATGGCACCCTGCTGTTTGAGTACCGGTCCGTAGGGCGTTTGGGTGGGCGCAATCCAGCCGCCTTGCTGTTCCTGGAGATAGGGGTTTTTTGAAATGGGCGGCAAGGGGGTGGAAGGTTTGGACGTTGCTGTATCCGCCGCGAGGGCGGTGGACGCGAAGAACAGGCAAAGCGCAATGGCTGGCAGTTTCATGTCGATTCTCCAATGATGTTCAGGTAATGCTAGAAACAGGCCAAAAATCCGTCAATACAACATTTGAACTAGTCCGCTGGAATATAGGCACGCTGTGACAGGAATTGGCGCAGTTTCAGGTATTCGGCCTGCGCTTCATTCAGCAGGGTTTCAGTCTGATTCCAGTCGGCAGACTGGAAGGCGGATTCAAGCGATGAGGCAATCCTGAACAGACCGTCTGCCGAAATGGCCGCGGCAGACCCGCGCAGTCCATGGGACTCACGCTTGCCCACGGTGGAATCCTGGTTTTCATGGGCGGTTTGCAGCGCGCGTAATGAGGTTTCAGTGGTTTCCTGAAAAACCCGGGCGATTTCCTGGATAAAGGCCGCGTCACTGGCATTTTTTCCGGCGAGTTTTTCAAGGTCGAGCGGCGGTGAAGCATTTTTCGATGATTTGGGCAGCCAGTTGGCCAGCAGGGAAATCAGCGCCGCTTCTTCATAAGGTTTGGTCAGATAGTCATTCATGCCGGCATCGAGGCATTGTTGCCTGAAGTCCTCGCCCGACTGAGCGGACAGGGCAATGATGGGCACCCGTCCGGCATTGCCGCTCATTTCACGGATTCTGCGAGTAGCCTCAAATCCATCCATTTCGGGCATTTGCCAATCCATCAGGATGAGATTCCATTGATTTGACGATGCCTGTTCGATTGCCTCGCGGCCTGTCGCAACGATGACCGTCTCAAGACCGAGCGTGTGGAGCTGGTAGGCCAGTACTTTCTGGTTGACCGGATTGTCTTCCGCGATCAGCACGCGTCCATCAAAGTGTTCGGTCTGCAAGAGCGCGACTGGCATCGTGCTGGAGTCGGCGGGCGCGGGAACAAACGGAAGATCAATCGTGAAAAGGGTGCCTGTTTGACGGCCGGGAGGCGGGCTCTCCAGGCTGATTTTTCCGTCCATCAGTTCAACCAGGTGACGGCTGATGGTGAGCCCAAGGCCGGTGCCGCCAAAAAGCCGGGTGGTCGACGTGTCGGCTTGCGAGAAGGCATTGAAGATCTGTGACCTGGCTTCGGGTGGAATGCCGACTCCTTCATCCTGGATGTCAATCCGGAAAAGCAAGGGATCGGGCTGGGTAGCGCGCACCATGATGCGGCCCTTGCTGGTGAACTTGATCGCATTGTCCAGTATATTCAGCAGTATCTGGCGAAGGCGGGTTGGGTCGCCGATAAGCAGGGTTTTCAGCGCGGGTGAAATGTCCAGTTCGAGTTCCAGCGACTTCTCAAGCATTCTCGGCAGGAAGAGGTCCACAACGCCTTGGACTACTTGTTCGGGTGAATAGGGTATGTGTTCAAGCTTGAGCTTGCCGGCTTCCAGTTTGGAAAAATCCAGAATGTCGTTGATGACAGCGCGCAAGCCCTGCGCGGACTGCCTCAAGGTGACCGCGTAATCGCGTTGCGTGCCCGTCAGGGGCTCGCGCATCAGCAAATCCGCCATGCCCATGATGCCATGAAGGGGTGTGCGGATTTCATGGCTGACGTTAGCGATGAATTCGCTCTTGGCCCTGGCGGCATCGAGGGCTTCGTCATGGGCTTTTTTCAGGGCGATTTCGACTTCCTTGCGATCGGAAATGTCGCGCATGATGGCCTGGATGACGGGTTGGCCGCCCAGATACATGGCGTGAAGGCCGATTTCAGAAGGAAACAGACTGCCATCCGCGCGACGTCCAGTCCACTCCATGAAGGCATGTCCGTTTTTGCGCGCCTGCTCGATGTGGCGCAGCGCGTAGGGCAATGCCGGTTCGCCGGCTTCCTGCCCGGCTGCGCCCAGTTGGGTAATGGGCGTTCGAAGAAACTCTTCACGCGCATGCATGCGAAACATTTCAAGCGTGGCGGGGTTGCAGTCGACAAAACCCTGTTCACCCATGATGACGACCGCATCCGAGTTCGATTCAAACAGCGTCTGGAATTTGAGTTTCTCGGTTTCCAGCAAGCGTGTCTGCGACGCCACGCGGCGCGAAACCGCAATGGCCACAATGATGGCCAGACCGGCGGCAAAGGTGCTCAACAGCAGAATGAAGTTTCGCGTGGACTGATATGCTTCATAGGCCTTCTTGAGCGCCTGTTCATTGGCCTCGCGCTGCAGTTGGGTCATTTCATCCAGGGCGGCGACGAGTCTGTTTTGCAGCGGGATGGCCTGCTCCTGCAACATCGTCAGGGCGCCATAGTTGTTCTGGTCCAGTGCCTGGCTCACCACATCGAACATGACGGGCTGGTTGATGCGAGTGATGTCATCCACCTTGTTCATGACGTCTTTTTCCCAGGTGGATTCCTGCATTTCAATCAACCGGGTGCGGTCTTTCGCGTATCGCTCGCCGTAACTCAGGAATTGCTGGAACAGGGCGTCCTTTTCCCAGGGGTCGATCGATACAACAATGTCGTGCATGAGGATGGCGCGGTCGCGCAGGGTGTCACGCATGCGGGTTGCCAGGCGGGTCTTGACGTTATTGACCGCGACAACCTTTTCCAGCTGCTGGTTGACTTCGGCCATTTGTGAAACCGCCAGGGCAATGACCCCCAGCAAAAGCAGCAGGGCGGCAGCAAAGCCGAGTCCAACATTCAGCAACAGCTGGCGTAGCGGATGAGCAATCATCTCAACTTAGACGACGATAAGCGACCACATGGTCCACGGCAAGCTTGATGCCGATGCGCTCGCCAATGGCATGATCGTGATGGGAGGGCACCAGCGACAACGCGCGCGTGCCACTAGGCAGTTTGAGCGTGTAGAGAAACTCGGCGCCGCGAAAAGCCTTGTTTTCAACTTCCGCCATTAGCAGGCTCTCGTCGTCGTGCACGATGTCGTCCGGCCGGATCAGCACATCCACATAGCAGTCGTGGGCACACTGGTCGCATCCCGTCGCATCGCAATCGGTGGGAATCATGCCGTGTAGTACACCCAGTTCAATTTCGACCATGGAGTTGTTCATGACCATGCCAGGCAGGAAAACACCCTGGCCGATGAAATCCGCGACGAACCGGTTGGCCGGCTGATGGTACAGGTTGTAGGGCGTGTCCCATTGCTGGATTGCCCCCTGATGCATGACGCCGACAATATCGGCGATGCTGAATGCCTCGTTCTGGTCGTGCGTCACGATCAGCGCCGTCATGCCTTCACGCTTGAGGATGTCGCGTACTTCCACGGAAAGGCGTTCGCGAAGCTCCACGTCGAGATTGGAAAAAGGCTCATCCATCAGCAACATGTGAGGTTTAGGGGCGAGTGCCCGGGCCAGGGCCACGCGCTGCTGCTGGCCACCAGACAACTGGTGAGGAAACTTGTTAGCCGAATCCAGCAGGCCGGTTAATGAAAGCAGTTCTTCCACACGCTGATTTTTGTGCGAGGCGTCATGCTTGCCCAGGCCAAAGGCGATGTTGCCAGCAACGTTCAAGTGGGGGAAAAGTGCATAGTCCTGGAATACCATGCCGATCTGTCGCTTTTCCGGTGGAGTCAGCCTTGCAGGGCTGCTGACTACATCTCCTCCAATCTCGATGTGGCCGGCGGTAATGGACTCGAAACCGGCGATACAGCGCAGGACTGTGGTTTTGCCGCATCCGGAAGGACCCAGCAGACAGCCAATCTGCCCTTCCTGCAAGTGAAAAGTCAGGTCGTCGATGATCTGGCGCGGGCCGTAGGATTGGGAAATGCGGACCAGTTTCAAGTCAGACATGGTTGAGCCTGTTTGAAAATTTCATTGTTTATCTCCACGGCTGGCCAGAAATATGACTGGCAGCAGGCCGGCAAGCACGATCGCGACTGAAGGCAATGCGGCGCGTTCCCATTCTCCCTCCGATGTCATTTCAAAGACTCTAACAGCTAGCGTATCCCAGCCGAAGGGGCGGGTCATGAGTGTAATGGGCATTTCCTTCATGATATCGACAAAACTCAAGGCCGCGGCAGTGAACAGGCTGGCACGCAACATGGGCAGATGGATGCGGGAGAGCAGCGACCAGGTATGGCTGCCCATGACGCGGGCCGCCTCATCAATGCTGCGGGTAATGCGTTGCAGCCCGGCATCCACGGACCCGAAGCCGACGGCTAGAAATCGGACGGCATAAGCCAGCAGCATGACGAGAAGCGTGCCTTTCAACAGGGCGGTTCCCTGCCAGCCATGCGGTTTCAGCCAGTCTATGAGCTGGTTGTCCAGCCAGGCGACCGGAATGAAAATTCCCACGGCCAGCACGGCGCCCGGAATGGCATAGCCTATCGTGGCAATGCGTTGTATGAGCAGCATTGAATGCCCCGGTTGCTGCCTGCCCGCATAACCCAGCAGCAGGGCCAGCAAGGTAACGATGAAAGCTCCGAGGCCGGAGAGCCACAATGAATGCCGGACAAACGCCCAATAACGTGCGTCAAGATCCGTTGCCCCGGCATTGAATGCCCAGATCAGCAACTGCACCATGGGTATGAGGAAGGCGATTGAGAAAACCACCGCCGTATAGAAGGAGGCCAGCCAACCATGTTTGCGTGAAAGCACTATGCGGCGATGGGAAGCGGACCGGCCAACTGTTCCATATTTCATGTTGGACCGGGAGTGCTGTTCCGCGAGAACCAGCACCAGGACAAACACGATCAGGATGGAGGCTAATTGCGAGGCTGCAGACAGAGAAAAAAGCGAGAACCAGGCCTTGTAGATGGCGGTGGTGAAAGTGTCGTAATTGAAAATGGCGACCGTGCCGAAATCGGCCAGGGTTTCCATCAGTGCCAGCATCACGCCCGCGGCAATCCAGGGACGAGCCATGGGCAGCGCCACGCGAACAAATCCCTGCCAGCGATTGACTCCAAGGGATTGCGCGGCTTCAAGCGCTGCCCGTCCCTGGGTCATGAAGGCGTTGCGCGCGATCAGATAAACATAGGGATACAGCGCGAGCGACATGACCAGAATGACACCGCCCCGCGAGCGTATCTGCGGCAGCTTCAGTGGCCCAAACACTTCGCGCAATGCTGTTTGAAGAGGACCGGTGAAATCCAGCAGGCCAATGACCACAAAAGCCAGCACATAGGCGGGAATGGCGAGTGGCAATAACAGGGCCCAGGAAAAAAAGCTGCGGCCCGGAAAATCGCACATCGCGGTCAGCCAGGCCAGCGAGACGCCCAGAAAGGTGACGCCCATTCCCACGCCAAGCAAAAGCCAGAATGTGTTGGACAGAAGTTCGGGCAACACGAATTCCGCCATATGGCTGAGGATGTCAGCTTCTGACTTGCCCCAGGCTGAGAAAATGACCACGACAGGAATGACCACCAGCAGGGCGATCAGAATGGCGATGACTTGCCAGCTGGTCGGCCGTGAAAAAGCAAAAACGCCCGAGGCGGGCGTTTTTGCGGCTAGTAAGGTGGTTTCAGGCATAACGCCAAATTGTTATTTGTAGCCAACGCGATCCATCAATTTTACGGCTTTGGCCTGCAGCCGGCCAGCTTCCTTAACGTTGATGAGGTTCTGTCTGAAACTGCCCCAGGCCGATACAGTCATGTCGGGCTTTACTTTTGCATTGACCGGATACTCCAGATTCACGTCCGCATAAAGGTTCTGCGCCTTTTCAGAGGATAGCCATTCAAGCAGTTTTATCGCGCCAGCGGGGTTCTTGGCGTGCCGAGTAATGCCCGCACCTGAAATATTGACATGTACGCCCGCGTCTTTCGACTTGAGATTCTGGTTGGGCCAGAAGATGGCCAGCGGCAGGTTGGGGCTCTTTTCCATCAGCCGGCCAAAGTAATAGGTGTTGACCAGCGTGACATCGCATTGTCCGGCTGCTACGGCTTCCATGGCTTTGGTGTCATCCGGAAAAGGCGGGGCGGCGAGGTTTTTGACCCAGCCCTCGACGATATCCTCGGTTTTTCCTTCACCGTGTTCGTAGATCATCATCGCGACCAGAGACTGGTTGTAGACTTTTTTCGACGTACGCAGACACAGGCGACCCTTCCACTTGGGATTGTCCAGGTCTTCATACGTGCTGAATTCGCCGGGCTTAACGCGCTCCTTGTTGTAGACAAGGGTCCGTGCACGCACGGACAAACCAAACCACTCGCTATCCGGATCGCGCAAGTGGGCCGGAATGTTTGCGGCCAGGGTTTTGGAATTCACTGCTTTCAACAAACCTTCCTCAGCTGCCTGCCACAGGTTGCCAGCATCGACAGTCATCAGCATGTCGGCGGGCGTATTGGAGCCTTCGGCTTTCAGGCGGGCCATCAAGGGGCCTTCCTTGTCGGTAATGAATTTGACGGTGACGCCGGTTTCTTTGGTATAGGCATCAAACAGGGGTTTGATGAGCTGCTCATTTCTGGCTGAATACACCACGACTTCCTCGGCGGTCGCGGATTGGAAGGACAGGACGGCGATCAGTCCTGCGAACAGTTTGTAAAACGGGATGCGCATGAAGGTCTCCAAAAGATGAATTAATCTATGGAGGCCATTCTATATCATAATGAGAATAATTATCAACAATATTTGTTTTTAGGACAAGCTGAGCGAATAAGTGCCAAATTACAGGAGCTTACTTGACCTCAAACTGCATTGTTGTACGCAATTCACCTTCAAAAACCGTGTCAATCAAGACCATGCCTGACTCCTGGCGAACGGTGAAGCCGGGTTGATCGGCAGGTGAAATATCAATGAGCAGCAATAGGCTTGCCGGATATTCAAGACGCAGAGAAACATGCATGGGATAGTAGCCATCCAGAAACTTGCGCATGTAGGGTCCGTTAAACAGGCTGAAGTAGCCATCCCCAGTATTTTTCAATGCACGGGTCTGGGCTTCCAGGCAAAGTCGGGCATTGGGTGAAACATTACGGAGCTGGATTGTCGGGCCTTGCACCCAGGCTTCGCCAATAGCGCGGGATTCAACAACGCGTAGCTCCCTTATGTAACCCTCACGGAAGGTGATCTGGGCGCGCGGGACTGAATCCAGGTTGTCATGGCACTGCATCAATTCAGTCCAGCCTGTCGCTAAACTATCCGGCGTGATGCGAATTTTGTTTTGATGGTGATGAATGGGTTTTTCGGGGAGTTCGGTCAGAAATGACAGGCTGCCTTCATTGACCTCGGCGGCGCTTTTGCCATTGAACCAGGCATCCAGTTCTTGTGGGCTCATGGTCGGGCCGGCAGAGGCGAAAGCCGGGCCCAGTAGCAACAGGCATCCAATCCAGCCGGCATTCATGGCTGCAGGATTGATTCCTTGTCAGGCGGTACCAGCAGACGCCTGGCGCCATCAAAGCGCTTTGACCAGTAGGGTTGATTCATGTCGGACACCATGACTGTCCCCGTTTGACTGCTGCTGGCATGAATGAACCGGTTTTCGCCCACGTACACACCCACATGCGAAAAAGCGCGATTGAGGGTGTTGAAAAAAACCAGATCGCCCGGCTGAAGATCAACCGGTTCAAGCGCCGTGCCGTGCCGGCTGATCTCCTGGCTGCTCCTGGGAAGCTGTATGCCGGCAATTTGACCATACACATGACTGACGAATCCACTGCAATCCATGCCGGTCTCGGGAAGGTTTCCACCGTATTTGTAGGGTGTGCCCACCAGACTCAAGGCGTAGAAAGGGATTTCCTGGATGATATCCAGTGAGCGAGTTTCAGCAGCCCGTACGGTCGTGTTCAGGAGAAGCAGCGTTGCCAGGAAAACAAGGTGTTTCATTTGGTTGTCCGACATTCCTGTTTCAGGTGATTAGGGTGTAGCCTATATTGAATGCATGGGAATGGCTACGGCAATTTTCCTCGTTAAATTTATAGTGTTACCCAAGGAGTGAATCATGGAAACGAGCAATGTGACAGACGATCTGAAACGCGAAGCGGAAGCCGCCGCCAGCCAGGGCGATAATTTGCGGGACCGGGCAAAGCAGATCACCCTGGATGCGCTCAAGGATGGCAAGCTCTCGCTGGAAGAAATCAGGAACATAGGTCAGGCAATTACGGAAGGAGTTTCACTGGGGCTGGCTGGGCGCGGGGACGAACTTAAATCCGGTCTGAAAGAAGCCATCAGTGGCATGGATGAGGCGATCGGACAAGCGGCGCAACGGGTATCCATGACGTTTCGCGAGGCCATCGAGCGCGGCAAGGATTTCAACGAGATGGAACTCAAATCTTCCATCGAGCGCATGCGTGACCTTGAGCGTGATTTTGTGGAAAGTCTGAAAGATGTCGCGGGAAAATCGGGCGGCAAACTCAAGGAAGAACTTACTGAAATTTCAGGGCACCTTGGCCGTACTGGAACAGACACAGGCGGCCGGGTGAAGGATTCGCTTGGTGCCTTGTACACTTCCCTCAATGCTCAGGCCGGCTCAACTAGTTCGACCCTCAAGGATGCGGCCAAAACGACCGCTGCCCGGCTGGCCGATCTGGCAAGTGGTGTGCTGGCTGGATTGTCCGAGGCCATGAAGCACAAGCCCGAAGAACGTACTGCTGAGAAACGGGCCGAGTAAGTTGTACCGCAAACGAGATTCGTCTCCGCAAACAATAAAAACATACTGAGAACATGCTCTGGGAAACCGTATCGGTAGTTCGCGATCTGCACCGTCTCCACGAAATTGCTTCGGTTCTGATCCGATATGGAGGCGGCGATATTGTCCGTCTTCTGGGCATGGCCAATGTGCTGGAGCGTGCGGGCAGAATCCTGCACTGGCAGACCACCTCTGAAATTTCACGCCTGGAAGCGCCAGTGCGCATCCGCATGGCGCTGGAAGAACTGGGGCCGACGTTCATCAAGTTTGGCCAGATGCTGGCTACCCGCGTGGACATGTTTCCTCCTGCCTGGATCAGCGAGTTCGAGAAACTTCACCGCGAAGTTCCGCCAACCGATCACGTGCTGGTGCGGGGGGCCTTGCTGAAAGCATGGGGACGCCCGCCGGAAGAGGTGTTCCAGGAATTCAATCCGGAACCCATCGCGGCAGCCTCAATCGCCCAGGTCTATCGTGCAAGGCTTAAGGACGGCACCGATGTCGTGGTCAAGGTCCGCAGGCCGGGCATTGAAACCAAGATCGAGGCGGACTTGCGCATTCTGGAACATTTTGCCCAGTTGATCGAAAGCGAAGTGCCTGACTGGCGTCGCTATGAACCGGAACGCATGGCAGGCGAATTGCGCCGGTCATTGAGGCGAGAGCTCGATCTGGTGAAAGAATCTCGCAATATCGAGCAGTTCGGGCGCAATTTCGCCAGCGATGAAACGGTCAAGATTCCGCGGATTTTCTGGGACTACACCACACAGTCCGTCAATGTTCAGGAAGAAATCAAGGGCATCAGCGGAACAGGTCATGCGGCGCTGATCGAAGCTCAGCTGGATCCAAAACTGCTGGCAGCACGCGGCGCGGACACGGTATTGAAGATGGTATTGCTGCACGGCTATTTTCATGCCGACCCGCATCCGGGTAATGTAATTTTCCTGCCGGGCAACCGCATTGGCATGATCGATTTCGGCATGGTCGGGCATTTGACCGACCGGCGCCGCAATGAAATCGTCAACCTGCTGCATGCGCTGGTGAACAAGAATGAAGAGGGCATCATGGCTGTATTGCTCGACTGGACGGGCAATGCGGAAGTGGATGAGGGTCGCCTCGCACACGACATTACAGAACTCGTGTTCAGCTATGACGACCTGCAACTCAAGGATGTGAAAATCGGCGCCCTGCTGCAGGACATCACCACGATATTGCGGGAAAACGCGTTGGTCATGCCAGCGGATCTCACGCTGTTATTCAAGGCGCTTATCACGCTGGAAGGATTTGGTCACCAGCTGGATCCCAATTTTCACATGGTCGATCACATGACGCCTTTTGTGGAAAACGTGATCGCGGAACGTTACACGCCGCACGCGGTTCTGAACCGGGGCCGTGAAAGCCTCAAGGAACTGGGCGGGATCGTGGCGGGCTTGCCGCGAGACCTGGCACACCTGCTAAGAGAAACCCGGCGTGGCCGCATGAAGATCGATCTCGATCTGAAAAGGCTGGATCATTTCGGCCATCAACTCGACCGTTCCAGCAACCGCCTGACCATGGGAATACTGACTGCATCGCTGGTAATTGGCTCATCCATCATCCTGACGGTGAAAGGCGGGCCGGAATTGTTTGGGTTGCCCTTGTTTGGCCTGCTTGGTTTTATCGTGGCATTCTTCAACAGCTTGTGGATCATTTTCTCCATCTGGCGATCCGGCAAGCACTAGCCTTATTTTGTACTGTGTACTTCCTGCAATTGAGCGGGTTGCTGGTCTGAAAATGCTGCAGGCCTGCCAAGATGGAATCCCTGGGCAAAGCTGAACCCCAGTTCCTTGACCCTGGAATAGATGGACTCTGATTCGATACCTTCAGCGATGAGGGTATATCCCGCATCAATCATCAGTTTGGAAAAGTCCGCCACCACGGTTCCGGCGCGATCCTGGCTTTGCAGCTTGCGGATCAAGGACATGTCGAACTTGACCACTTCAACTGGCAGGTCGGCAAGATAGCGCAGGGGAGAATAACCGCTGCCAAAATCGTCCAGTGCGATTTGAAAGCCGTTTGAGCGCAGGATTTCCAGGAAGTACGCAACTTCATCGAGCTGGGGCACCAGCGAAGTCTCGGTGATTTCCAGCATCAGCGGATGCTTGTCGATGGACCGGGTGATTTCCAGCAGATGTGAAATGATTTCAGGCCGGGGCAGACTTTGCGCGAACAGATTGATGGATACGCCCTGGCCAGACGGAATCAGCCCCGACTGGATGATTTCCTGAATGCGCTGGATGACGGTCAGGTCAAATTCGGTTTCCAGTCTTCTGCCCTGAACAACTGGCATGAAACGGTCTGGCGTGAGCAGGGTTTTGCCGTGGCGGATGCGGCACAGCGCTTCGTGATAATCCTGCTTGCCGTTCAGCGCGACGATGCGCTGGAAATGAATTTCCATGCGGCCGGGATTGACGAGGGTTTCATACAGCGCGCTGGTTTCCAGGCTGGCGACCAGGGTGTCGTCTTCAAGAATTCCTTCCTTGCGGTGAATGGCAATTTTCTGATTGCCGGGGCGCTTGGCCTGATACATGGCCACGTCCGCGCGTGCCTGCAGGCGTGTCAGGTCTCCCGCTTCCCGAACTTCGCCAACCGCGATGCCAATGCTGATGTTGACGGGCTCATTGACGCCATGCCTGCGGAAATCGTGCTGGCGCAAGGCTTCAATACAGCGGTTGGCGATTGCTTTTGCCTGGGCTTCGTCAGCGTCCAGCAACAAGGTCGAAAACTCGTCCCCGCCCAGACGATAAAGCCTGTCGCCAGACCGCAAGGCCTTGCTGACATTGTCGGCAACTACCTTGAGCACCCGGTCTCCAACATGGTGGCCGTAGGTATCGTTGATGGGTTTGAAATGGTCGCAGTCAAACAACAGCAGGGCGATTTGCCGGGCGGTATTCCTGCGATCCTTGATCAGGGCCGACCAGTCTTCCTCGAAAGCACGCCGGTTGTGAATCCCGGTCAGGGCATCACGACGTGCCTGTTCGCGAAACGCCGCATTCTTGTTTTCCAGCGCGCTGTGCGCTTCGTTTAGGCGCAGGCGGTAGTGGCGGATGGACTGCCGCACGGTTTCCAGTTCCAGCAGGGGGCTGGGCTTTTCCAGCACTTCATCCTGCTCAAGTTTGCTGGTATCTGCCTGCAGATTGGAAATCGCCCTGGCGAGATGAGTCAGCGGACGTGCCACCGATCTCTGAATCAGGACATAGGCAATCATGGCGGAGGCTACCAGCGCCATGCCCAACAGCATCAACACATCAAATACCGTGGATTTGAAGGTTTCCAGCTCTGGCGAGGGCGTATCGATCAGATACAGCCGGTAAATGCCGAAACTGCCCAGCACCAGCATGACCAGCGCGAGGATGATGAAATACAGGCTCAGCCAATGCGTGATGGAGCGACGGGCTGGACTCAACAAATGTTTCATGAATTGGACAGGCTTTCACAAAGCACTGCCAGGGGCAACGGGTTGTTTGTCACTGATGCTGGTGTCAAATGATTTCGCCCGTTTTCTTGATGAAATTGCAGCATGGTCATGGCATGGAGCGCCCGATCCGCAACATTTCCTTCGGGCAGTTTTTAATAAAGTGTTACATGGAGTTATCGGCGGCCATCAGGTACAACTTGAGCCGCGCCATAAGAGGGTTAACCCGTTGATATATAGAATAAAAACAGGATGTCCTGAGCGTTGTGGCAGGGATGCCAGTTAGCCGGCATCTCTCCGGAATCGCATGCTGACTACTTGCTGCATTGAAGTGCGCCTGAAGTCACAGCGCAAGTCATAGAACCGCACTGGCATTGCGCGACGTAAATCCGCGCAATTGTTTCAGCTGGATTCACGGGTTTGTATTCCAGCTTTTCCACCGGCGAGCAGACACATGAAGAGGGTGCGGACTGGGGCGTGGCAGCCACTGCTGCATTCGACTTCATTGCAACGAGGCCGGCAACCGAAACCGCGGCAAGAATTCCGGCAGCTATTGATATATGGATCCATTGAGTCATGTCATTCTCCTTGATCAATCGTCATTCCAGAATAGAAGAAAAGCAGTCGATATGCTGCAAGATGACTTGTCCTGGCCGGGCTTCAAATTCAATGCCGGGCAGATTTTCAGTTGCTGATATCTACGTTGGCCACATAAGATGCGTTTGTTAATGGAACGCCCATGGAAACGGCATTGAATGCAGTTTGATCACAATCATTTTTTCTCGCCGGAAGGCCCACTCGCCCGCCAGTTGAAAGGCTACACACCGCGCCCGCAGCAAATTGCCATGGCGGAGCGGGTTGCGGCGACGCTTGAAGCTAACGGTGTGCTTGTGGCGGAGGCGGGCACTGGCACGGGCAAGACACTGGCCTATCTGCTGCCCGCGCTGGCACATGGCGGCAAGGTGATCGTGTCGACCGCCACCAAGGCTTTGCAGGACCAGTTGTTCGAAAAGGACATTCCGCTTGCCCGCCAGGCTATTGGCGCGCCGGTGCAAGTGGCGCGGCTGAAGGGACGGGCCAATTACGTGTGCCGGTATCACCTCGAGCGGAATCTTGCGGGCGGCCGTTTCGAGCGCCGCGAGGATCATGCCTTCCTGTCGCGGATTACACGTTTTGCTGAAACTTCAAAAAGTGGCGACAAGGCTGAATGCATGGACGTGCCCGAGTCGCATCCGGTTTGGCAAAAGGCGGTGTCCAGCCGCGAAAACTGTCTTGGTGGCGAATGTCCGCAGTTCAAGAATTGCTTCGTCATGGATGCGAGAAAACAGGCGCTGGAGGCCGAACTGGTGGTGGTGAATCACCATCTGTTTTTTGCCGATCTGTGGCTGAAGGACGAAGGTGTTTCCGAACTACTCCCGGCATCCAACATGGTGATCCTGGATGAGGCGCATCAGCTTGAAGACATCGCCACCGTATTCTTTGGCGAAACGGTATCCAGCGGTCAGTGCGTGGAGCTGGCGCAGGATACTGAGCGCGCAGCCAGGGTGTTTGCGGGCGACAGCCCGGAACTGGTCAAGCTTTGCAGTAAGCTGGAAAAGGTGGCGCGCGATGCGAGACTGATTTTTCCGGCTTCGTCCGTCAAACAACCTGCCGAAGAGGCGCTAAAGCAGGTAGATTTGGTCAAGGCGCTGATTGCCTTGAAGCAGGCGCTGGAAGCGTTGAGTGCGGCGCTGGAGCCGCAGGTTGATCGCGCGCAGGAGTTGGCCCAATGCCGCAGCAGGACCCTGCAGCTTCTAAGCCAGATCACGCGCTGGCTGGATGATGAGCGAGAAGACCGGGTGCGCTGGATTGAAACGACTCCCCGCGCCATGCTATTGCATAGCACACCCTTGTCCGTGGCGGAACTGTTCGGCCAGCAGGTCAAGGACGATGCCCGCGCCTGGATATTGACCTCGGCGACACTTTCCGTGGCGGGTGATTTCAGTCACCTGCTGTCACGGCTGGGGCTGGAAGGCGCGGAAACATTCAGCGTGGAGAGCCCCTTCGACTATCCCCGGCAAGGCGTGCTGTATGTGCCGGAAAACCTGCCCGAACCCAACCGGCCGGAACACACCGATGCGGTTGTCGATGCCGCGCTGCCGGTGATCGAAGCCAGCGGCGGGCGGACATTCCTGCTGTTTACCAGCTTCCGTGCGCTGGAACAGGCGCGCACCCGGATAGAAGCTGCGTTCAAGGAACGGGGCTGGGGCTATCCTTTGTTAGTCCAGGGCGATGCCCCAAAGAACAAGCTGCTCGACGCCTTTCGCGCGGCGGGCAATGCGGTGCTGCTGGGCGCTTACAGTTTCTGGGAAGGGGTGGACGTGCCGGGCGAAGCCTTGTCCGTGGTCATCATCGACAAGCTGCCATTCGCGCCGCCGGACGATCCGGTGATCGCCGCACGCATCCGCCATCTGGAATCAAATGGGGGCAACGGCTTCATGGAGTTTCAGTTACCCGCAGCGGCTATTGCGCTCAAGCAGGGCGCGGGGAGGTTGATCCGCACCGAAACCGATCGCGGCGTATTGATGCTGTGCGATCCCCGGCTGGTGTCCAAGCATTATGGCAAGCGCCTTCTGGCCGCGCTGCCCCCCATGACGCGCACACGCAGGCTTGACAGGGTGCAGGCTTTTTTTGCCGATCACTCGGAAAACGAACTGCCTGCCGAGTCGGCAACGCTGGCGTGATGCGCTGGAATGCGTTTTACGCGCTTCTGATCTGACGCAGATATAACCGCTCGAACAGACGTTTTGCCCAGTGCATCAAGCGCATGGGTGGCAACACCAGTGCGCGTTTTTCATCGCGGTAGACCAGTATGCCCTTGTCCAGGGTGTCGACAATGCAGATCAGTTCAGGCCTGAATTTGACTGACGCCGGCTTGCCCTGAAGGGCGGCCACCAGATTTTCAGCCGCTGCCTTCGCCTGCAAGTCTGCTAGGTGGGCTTGCTTTGGCATCCAGTCTGGTCCTGGATAGCTGCCGGCGTCGCCCGCAACGAATATCTTGTCCCAACCCTTGACCTGGCAATAGGCATCGGCCACGACAAAACCGCCTTCGGATTTCGGCAATTCCGTATTCGCCAGCCAGCCAGGGCCCGTCATGCCTGGCATGAACAGAATCATGTCGGCCGGAATCTCGCCGCCTTCGGTTTTGACCTTGTCCGCATCAAAGCCAAGAATCTTGTGACCAAGATGCGTCTCAATATGACGGCGCTTCATTTCCTCAAGCAGACCTTTCACGGCCTTTTCACCCAGGCGCTTGCCGGGTTCGGGCGCAGGGTTGAAAAACACCAGACGGAATTTGTCTCGCCGGCCTTGTTGTCTCAAGAGCGTATCCAGTCCGAACAGCAATTCAAACATGGGGCCGCCGCGCATGGCAGCGGGTTCTTTAGGGTTGGTGCCAAAACCCAGGGCTATCGTTCCGCCGTGCATGGCAGTCAGGCGATCACGCATGGCTTCTGCGGCGGCTATGCCTTCGCAAATCGTGATGGCATGCTCGATGCCGGGCAGGGCTTTCAGGAATCGTCCACCGCTGGCGATGATCAACGCATCATTGCCAATTTCACCTGTGTCGGTCAGTACCAGGCGACCGCCTTCAGCGATGCCAGTTACCTGGCCCCGACGAAACTGGATGCGGTTTTTCCCCATCCATTTATTCAGGCTAAGCAGCAGATCTTTCCCGCGACGCAAACCTGAGGGTACCCAGATCAAACTCGGGTAATAAATAAACTCCGCTGAGGGCGCGATCAGGGTGATATCGGCTTCAGGCATGCGCTGACGCAATTCCCTGGCGGCTGTCAGGGCGGCGAAACCTGCGCCCAGAATTGAAATGCGTGGCTGGAGTGACATGATATTCCTCGAATGTCTGGTCTGAGTGTTTTTGATGATGCCGAAACAGCATTCTATCTTGTTTATTAGCAATATCTAATAAGCCTGTTCTGGCGGGCGACCGGTTATGATTTGAGCAAACACCTGGTAAAAATACTGCTATCGATGTCAATCAACCATACGACAGGATTTATCCTGATCTGCCTTTGGGCGCTGCTGACGCTTCCTGCACAAGCGGATACCGAATCGCACATACTGGTGCAGGATTCGCCGCTGGCGGGGTTTCAGTATCATCAGGGCAAAGCCTTGTGGACTGAAATGAAAGTTGGCGACCGGCTCGATCTGATCCGCGAACCGGAAAACAGACATGACACTCGTGCTGTCCGGGTGGAATGGCGGGGGCAGAAACTGGGTTACGTACCGCGCCGGGAAAACGCGGATATCGCCAGACTGATGGATAAAGGTTCCAGTCTGGAGGCGAGAATCACGCGTTTGACCGAATCGCGCGATCCCTGGCAGCGTGTGCGGTTTGAAATCGTGCTGCCGTTGAAATGATTGGCCTCAGGCCGCTACCAGCGATACGACCTTGATGCTTTTCGACATGGGCAGGGTGCAATACCTGAGCTGGCGGCAGTGGGTACAGATGGACTCGGGTTTGTGCAGGTAAAAGCCTTGGGCAAAATCGACATTCAATTCCCGCAAACCGTTCAGCGTCTCCAGATCCTGAACGAATTCACCCACGCATTTCAGTCCAAGGTCGTGGGCCAGTTTGACCATGGTGCTGACAAAGACATAGTCGTGACGGTTGGTGGTCATGTTCCTGACGAAATCGCCGCTGATCTTGAGCGTATGAATTGGCAATTCCTTGAGGTAGGCAAAAGAAGACATGCCGCTGCCGAAATCGTCCAGCGCGAAGCGGCAGCCCATGCCGCCCAGCATGCGCATGAAATGCTGGGCATCTTCCAGATGCGTGATGGCGGCTGTCTCGGTGATTTCAAAACAGATTTGCTGCGCGACACCCATTTGACCGATTGCATCGATTGCGTGAGTGAGAAACCCGGGATCACCGATGCTGACGCCAGACAGGTTGATGTTGTAAATATCGACGCTATCGGAATTCTGTGACAGGTATTCCAGCGTGGTATCCAGCACCCAGCGGTCAATGTTCTGAATGATACCGAAACGTTCGGCGGCGGGCAGAAACTGCCCTGGGTTGACGATTTGTCCGGCGCGGTCCTTCATGCGGATCAGCACTTCATGATGAATCGTATCGCCTGAACGCAGGGGATGAATGGTCTGCCGGTACAGCAGCATGCGGCCTTCATCCATGGCCGCGCCGATCTCGGCGACCCAGTCCATTTCTTTTTCCAGAACCTGCATGCCATGGTCTGATCCCTGATAAAGCTGATAGCGATTGCGCCCCAGGTTTTTGGCTGCGTAACATGCCTTGTCGGCTCTGATCAGCACTTCAGTCATGTCCATCGCTGGATAACCATGGCCAAACAGTGTTATGCCAATACTGGCCCCAACCCTGAATTGGCGATCTTCATGCCGAAAGCGGTAAACGTTGATCAACTGGATCAATTCATCGCAGGTTTGCAGGACGTGATTGAGCGTCGCGTTTTCTATCAGCAGCCCGAATTCGTCGCCGCCGATCCGGCTGAGCAGACCCTTGCTGCCGACATACCGGCTGATCGTCTGTATCAATTCACGCAACATGCGGTCGCCCGCATGGTGTCCACAGGTGTCGTTTACCAGTTTGAACTGGTCAAGATCGATATAGCAGAAGGCATAGGCATGGCTGTGATCCTTGCAGGCTTCGGCCAGGCTGGCTTCCAGAACGCGGCGGTTGGGCAGGCCGGTGAGAGCGTCTTCCTTGGCCTGCCGTTCAAGTTCGTGCAGCAGCGATGATTGTTGATCAGCAAGATCGTTGAATACCTGGACCGTCATCAGTAATTCGGGCGCGGCGTTCCGGGGCGCGAGAACCTTTCGCGGATGCCCGCCATTCAGAAAATCCTGCGCGGCCTGTCGCAAGTTTCGCAAGCCGGTCAGATTGGTATGCAGAATCAGGTTTAGCAGCCACAGCAGGGTAACGAGCGTCAGCGCGCCCCATGAAAGATAGTTGATGGTCTGCTGCCAGAGCAGGTTTTCCTGATCGTGGGCATTGGCTTCAAGTGAGAGCGTTCCGTGAAATGTCTCATTGATGTAAATGGGTCGGGACAAGCCGGCGGCGTGCATGCCCGCCAGTCGGGCAAACCAGTCCGGACGTTTGCCTGTATCACGTGTTTGAGCCAGTTCAATTCGCTGTCCGAATCTGTCCGAGTACGCCAGATAATTAAGATCATCGTTATCCATGCGCTTTTGCAAAGCGGTTTGAAGGCGCTCGTTGTCGTGCAGTTCCACCCACCCCGTGATGGAATCGGTAATCAGTGCCAGCTTGAGCTGGCTTTGCCGATGCAATTGATCCAGCGCCTCGCGCGAGCTGATGCTCAGGCCAACATACATGGAAACTAGGAAAGCGGACGAGAGAATGATTGTGGCCAGCCACATGACCCGGGCATGCAGAGAGCATGATGAAAACAAGCTTGAAAAATAGGGGACTCTCATGGCATTTTGGGTTTCTTGTATACGAATAGCCGCTTACAGCATCCTTTTGTCAGACAGTGCTTAATTCCGGCGCTAATCTGGTGTATCTGTATTGCTTAATCGGCAGCCTGCCCGGATGTTCCAGTCCGGCCGGCTTTATAATGGACATATGAAAATTCTGGGCATCGAGACTTCCACGGAGCATTGCTCGGCCGCCTTGTGGTGTGACGGGCAGGTGGCTTTAAAAGCGGAACTGGCCGGACAGCGGCACAGCGAAATTCTGCTGCCGATGATAGATACACTGCTTGATGAACAGGGATGCCGTTTGCAGGAACTGGACGGACTGGCTTTTGGCGCGGGTCCGGGGTCGTTTACGGGCGTACGTATCGCCGCCAGCGTGGCGCAGGGCTTGGCGCTGGGTGCTGGAATACCGGTGATGCCAGTATGTACCCTTGAAGCGCTGGCCGAAGCCTCGGGCCTGGATCGGGTGGCATGCGCGCTGGATGCGAGACTGGATGAAGTCTATTTCGCCGCTTACGAGAAACAGGGCGATTCCTGGAAAGCCGTCGTGCCGCCCTGTTTGTCGGCCATTGCCGATCTGCCGCAACTGCCGGGTTCTGGCTGGCGCGGCGTGGGCACCGGCTTTGCTGTGCTGGAAGGCGAACTTGGCCGGCACCTTGAACTGGACACAGCCCTATCAGACCGGGTGCCGGATGCCCGGGCCATTGTCGGGCTGGGTGCCCGGATGCTCAAATCTGGCGCGAGCCTCGATCCAGCAGACGCGCAGCCCATCTACCTGCGGGATAAAGTAGCCATGACCACGCAGGAACGTCATGCAAGGGGTTACCGGTGAGCGCGGTTCTTGAACTGGTGCACGCCATTCGCCCCATGCGCGATGTGGATATCGCCGCCGTGTTGCGGGTGGAGCGGGCCAGCTACGAATTTCCATGGAGCGCGGGCAATTTCCATGATTCCATCCAGGCGGGTTACAGCGCCTGGGTGTATGAAGTGGGCGGCGAAATCATTGGCCACGCCGTGTTGATGGCCATCGCTGGCGAGGCGCATCTGCTCAACATCACGATTTCACCAGACTGGCGTCGGCAAGGGCTGGGCCGGGCTTTTCTGCATCACCTGCTGGATACGGCAAGGCATCACCATGCCAGTGTGCTGTTTCTTGAAGTGCGTCCCAGCAATACAAGCGCTATCGCCATGTATCAGCACACCGGCTTCGAAGCGTTCGCCTTGCGCAAAGGTTATTACCCAGCACGGGATGGCCGCGAGGATGCGCTGGTGATGAGACGGTTTCTATGAGTTTGCTCCGTGAAACCCTTTTGAAGGAACTGGGCATATCGCCGGTATGGCAGCTCAAGGAATCAGGCAAGCACGGTCAGATCGATACAACCGTCAGCGAGACTGGTCGCGATTCAGGCCGGCGCGGGCAAATCATGCGCATGGACTGGAACGAACTCAGGCAGGCCATCCAGACCTGCACCGCATGCGATTTGTACAAAACGCGCACGCAAGGTGTAGTGGGCGTAGGCGATGAAAGGGCCGAGTGGCTCATCATTGGCGAAGCGCCCGGCGCGGATGAAGATGCGCAGGGCGAGCCTTTTGTCGGCCAGGCAGGCAAGCTGCTCGATGCCATGCTGGCTGCGATTGGTTTGAAACGCGGCGAGAATGTCTACATTGCCAACGTGCTGAAGTCACGCCCGCCTGGCAACCGCAATCCCGCACCGGAAGAGGTCGAAGCCTGCCAGCCGTACCTTGAACGCCAGATTCAACTGATTCAGCCCAAACTGATTCTGGCCCTTGGCCGCTTCGCCGTGCAAAGTCTGCTCAATACCGACGAAGCCATTTCCCGTCTGCGCGGAAGGGTGCACCAGTATCAGGGTGTACCGCTCATTGTCACCTACCATCCGGCGTATCTGCTGCGCAATCTGCCCGACAAGGCCAAAGCATGGGAAGACTTGTGCCTTGCCCGGGAAACGATGGCGTCACTCAAAAGTTAAATCTCGACGCGCTTGCTTGATTTTCAGCATTCCGCCATAAAATCAGGTTTGCGAAATCAACAAGGAGGACGGCAATGAAGAAATGGCTCGCAATCGGATTTCTTTCCCTCAGCCTCACTGGCTGCGGCTACAACACGTTCCAGACCGCGGACGAAACCATCAAGTCATCCTGGTCCGAAGTGCTCAACCAGTATCAGCGGCGCGCCGATCTGGTGCCCAATCTGGTCAATGTGGTGAAAGGTTATGCCGCGCATGAAAAGGACATCCTGATTCAGGTGACCGAAGCGCGCGCGCGTGTTGGACAGATTCAGGCAACCGCCGACCTCGTCAATGATCCCGAAGCATTCAGCAAATTCCAGGCCGCTCAGGGCGAACTCTCTGGCGCGCTGTCACGCCTGCTGGTAGTCGCCGAGAATTACCCTCAGTTGAAAGCGGACGGTGTGTTCCGCGATTTGCAGGCGCAGCTAGAAGGCACGGAAAACCGCATCACCGTGGCGCGCAATCGTTACATTGATGCCGTCAAGGATTACAACATCACCGTGCGGCAGTTCCCCAGCAACCTCACGGCCATGGTGTTCGGCTACAAGGTCAAGCCCAACTTCAGCGTGGAAAACGAGAAGGCTATTTCCACGCCACCCAAGGTGGATTTCGGCCCGGCCACATCGGCACCGGCGCCGGTGCCAGCCCAGCAGACTGAAAGCGCCCCCGCCGGACAAAGCCCGCTCAGCGCGGGTTACTGAGGCAAGACAATCCAAAACTCTGAATGAACGCAGAGGCGCGGAGGCGCGGAGAACACGAGCTTCATCCAGTTGGAGTACTCTTGGGTGCGATTGCTGGTCGCAGGCAAGCCTGCTCCTACAAAATGTATAAGGGTTTCTTCGCGCCTCTGCGTCTCTGCGTTCAAATTGTTTTTACCCTACTGCTATCTTTCCTGGCGCTGTCGCATGCGCATGCTGAAGTTGCCGTTCCCGCTTTAACAAAGCGCGTCACCGATCTTACCGGCACGCTCACCCCCGACACCGTCGCCCGTCTTGAGAATACCCTCGCACAATTCGAGCAGGGCAAGGGCAGCCAGATTGCCATTCTTCTCGTCCCAACGACACAGCCCGAAGATATCGCGCAGTTTGGCATTCGCGTGGCGGATCAATGGAAAGTCGGCCGTGAAAAAATTGATGACGGCGTCATCCTCATTGTTGCCAAGGATGATCGCAAGGTGCGCATCGAAGTAGGTTACGGCCTGGAAGGCGTGATACCCGATGCCATCGCCAAGCGCATCATCGAAGAAGACATCGTGCCACGCTTTAAGCAAGGCGATTTCTCCGGCGGGGTAGAAGCAGGCGTCACCCGCATGATGCGGCTGATCGAGGGCGAGCCATTGCCGCAGCCGCAGGCCAGGCAAATGCAGGGCTTCAATCTCGACAATCTCGTATTGCCTTTTATCATTGGTATCGCGGCAGGCGCTTTTCTGGGCGCAATTTTCGGCAAGGGACTGGGCGGGTTTCTGGCCGGACTGGGCGCGGGTGCCTGGGTATGGTCGACCATGGGCATTTTCATGCTGGCCGGGGGCATTTTCTTATTTATCTGGATCATTGTGATGAGCATGGGACGTGGTGACGGCGGACACTGGACCAGCGGAGGCGGAGGTGGCGGCGATTGGGGTGGCGGTGGCGGCAGTTGGGGTGGTGGCGGTGGCGATTTTGGCGGGGGAGGAGCGTCCGGATCATGGTAAGCCGCTGGCTGCGTCATCTGTTTGCCATGCCCTTCCTGCTGCACCGCAGGTTTCCAACTTTGCTGCTGACAGAAATCGAAACCGCCATTCAGCATTCGGAGAAACATCACAATGGCGAAATTCGTTTCGCCATCGAAACCTCATTGCCTCTCCCGGCGCTTTGGCGCGGCGTAACCGCGCGCCAATCTTCGATTGAAGCCTTCAGCGACCTGCACGTGTGGGATACCCAGGACAACAGCGGCGTGCTTATTTACCTGCTGCTGGCGGACCATGATCTTGAAATCGTGGCGGACCGGGGCATCGCGGAGAAGGTGGGCCAGAGTGAATGGGATGAAATCGCCCATGCCATGGAACAGCGTTTCCGCGCCGGACAATTTCGTGAGGGATCGCTGGAGGGCATCCAGCGCGTGAGCGAATTGTTGATCGCGCACTTTCCGCCGGGCGAACGCAATCCCAACGAACTGTCGAACAAACCTGCAATAATCAAACGATAGGAAACCCATGAGCACATACATCATCTGGTGGATTCTGGCCTTTGCCCTGGTGGCGCTGGAACTGACCACCGGCACGTTTTATCTTCTGGTCTATGGACTGGCCGCCGCTGCCGCAGGCATAGCGGCCTGGCTGGGCATGGGGCTGGTCGCGCAACTGGTCATCGCGGCGATCATCGGCATCGCCGGCACGCTGGCGCTCAGGAAATGGCGTCGTGCAGGGGGCACCGATGAAGATTTGCAGGATCTAGATATTGGTCAGTTGGTGATGGTGGAAAACTGGAAAGACGGGCGCGGCCAGGTCAAATACCGGGGCGCGCTGTGGGATGCCGAAGCGCGCGATGCCAGTGTGGATGTATCAAAGCCGCTGTATATCCGTGCCGTTCGCGGAACGCTACTTGTCGTAGGCAACTGAACCGAAAACCAATCAATATAACAATAGCCAAACCACCAAGTACACAAAGAACACCAAGGAAAATGATAAAAATGAACTTTGTGTCCCTTGTGGTTCGGGATTTTTTGCTTATTGGTCACTGACAATCGAAGGAAAAAAATGGAAATCGCTCTCGCGCTGGTCATCGTCGTCCTCATCATCATCGCCAAGGGCGTGCGCGTGGTGCCACAGCAGCACGCCTGGGTCATCGAGCGCCTGGGCCGCCTTCACGGGGTGCTGGCACCCGGCCTCAATCTGGTCATTCCGTTTGTTGACCGCGTTGCCTACAAGCACATCCTGAAAGAGGTTCCGCTCGATGTCCCCAGCCAGGTCTGCATCACCAAGGACAATACCCAGCTTGCCGTCGATGGCGTGCTGTATTTCCAGGTAACCGACCCGCGCTTGGCATCCTACGGCTCCAGCGACTACATCGCCGCCATCACACAGCTTGCGCAGACCACGCTGCGCTCGCTTATTGGCCGCATGGAACTGGACAAGACATTCGAGGAACGTGACCACATCAATCGTGGCGTGGTGGAAGTGCTGAACGAAGCCTCGCTCAACTGGGGCGTGAAAGTTCTGCGCTACGAAATCAAGGATCTGACGCCGCCGAAGGAAATCCTTCATTCCATGCAGGCGCAAATTACCGCCGAACGCGAAAAGCGCGCGCTCATTGCCTCATCCGAAGGCCGCATGCAGGAACAGATCAACATCGCCACCGGCGAGCGCGAAGCCGCTGTGCGCGAATCAGAAGGCGAGAAACTTGCCGCCATCAACCGTGCGCAGGGCGAGGCCGAAGCCGTCAAACTGGTGGCAGAAGCGACTGCCAAGGCGCTGTACATGGTGGCGCAGGCTACCCAGGCACCCGGCGGCATGCAGGCAGTCAATCTGAAAGTGGCCGAAAAGTATGTCGATGCCTTCGGCAATCTCGCGAAAACCAACAATACCTTGATCGTGCCCTCCAACATGGCGGACATTTCCAGCCTTGTCGCCAGCGCGATGACGGTGGTGAAGACACAAAGCGGTGAAGCCAAATGAACGCCCCCTCTCCCCTTGTGGGAGAGGGTAGGGATGAGGGGTCATGAAATCCATCCACTTCTTCGACGCGCAATTCCAGCAGCAAATCGCCAAGGGCGAATTCGCGCTCAATCCTTTTGAGCAGGCCGTGCTGCCGCACCTGTCAGGCGGCGTGCTCGACCTCGGTTGCGGGCTGGGCAATCTGGCCATTGCCGCCGCGAGGCTGGGTTGTGCAGTCACCGCGCTGGACGCCAGCCGCACCGGCGTTGACCGGGTGAACGAAGCAGCAAACAAACTGGGGCTGGGCTTGGCCGCGTATCAAGCCGACCTAAGCCACTACGCCATCGACGGCGATTACGACAGCATCGTCGCCATCGGACTGTTGATGTTCTTTCCACAGGACAAGGCTCGCGCCATGCTGGCTGACATCATTGCGCACACCAAACCCGGCGGCGTTGCTGCGGTCAATGTGTTGATTGAAGGCACCACCTTCATGGGCATGTTCGAGCCTGGCCACTACTATTTATTCGATGACAACGAATTGACCAAGGAGTTTGAAGGCTGGGAAATCCTGTATTCGCAACACGACAAATTTTCCGCGCCAGAAAACAGCGTCAAGAAATTCCATACGCTGGTGGCGAAAAAACCCGCCTGATTAGTGCACCACGTCGTTGTGGTGGCGTTTCCAGATCATGGCCATGATGCCGCTGATGAAGACACCGAAGACGATCATGATGGTGTGGATGTGCCAGTCGCCCTTGATCATCAAGGCATAGGCGCCGGTCAGTAAAAGTATGCTGATGTTTTCGTTGAAGTTCTGCTGGGCGATAGAGTGGCCCGCGCCCATGAGCAAATGCCCGCGATGCTGCAATAGGGCGTTGAGCGGGACGACAAAGAACCCAGAAAGCACTCCCAGCAGGGTCAGCAGGATGGCGGCAGCCCAGAAATCGGTTACCCCGGTGAGCACGATGGGCAGAAACCCCAGGGCAATGCCGGCAGGCAGCACGCGAACGGATTTCTTCAGCGGTACCAGCCAGCCAGCCAACGCGGAGCCGATGGCGATGCCCAGCGCGACCAGGCCGGTGAGCTGGGTCGCCTTGTCGAGTTCAAATGTGAGATTGAGCGCCGCCCAGGCGATGATCATGAGCCGGAGCGTGGCGCCCACTCCCCAGAACAGGGTGGTGACGGCGAGTGATACCTGACCCAGAGGGTCTTTCCACAGCAGCACGAAGCTGTGCCAGAAATCGTGCAGCACATAACCGGGTTTTTTGCTGGCCAGCCTGTGGTCGATGGGCAGGCGCGGGATGAACAGGTTGACGATCGCGGCCAGCAGATAAAGCACGGTGATGACGCCGATGGCGAACATGGGCGGCGCGATGTCATCCTGCATTCTGAAATTTGCGATGCCGGCGGTGGCAATGTCGGGATTGATCAACACGCCGCCGATGATCGCGCCCAGCACGATGGCGGCAACGGTTGTTCCCTCCATCCAGCCGTTGGCGGCGACGAGCTTTTCCGGCGGCAGGATTTCGGTGAGGATGCCGTACTTGGCGGGTGAATAGGTCGCCGCGCCGATACCGACGATGGAGTACGCGGCCAATGGAGGCAGCCCCATGAGCATGGTCGCGCTGCCCAGAAACTTGATGGCGTTGCCAATGAACAGCACGCGACCCTTGGGTAAAGCATCGGCGAAAGGCCCAACAAAGGGCGCCAGCACAATGTAGGCGACGACGAAAACGCTTTGCAGCAGGGGATGATGCCAGTCGGGCATGCCATAGAACATGAGTAGGCCGATGGCGGCGAACAGCAGGGCATTGTCTGCCAGCGCGGAAAGAAATTGCGCGACGAGAACGGTATAGAAGACACGATTCAAAACTGCTCCCTTAAAACCCGGATTTCATCCCAACTGCAGCGTTGCCATAAAAAATTTCTAGCTTGCATATTATGCATAGGTGGCGCTGCGAAATTTTTAACGCGCCGTGCATTTGGGCGAACTCCGGATTTTCAGGAAGCAGTTTCAAAAGGATATTGGTAGCGGAATAGTCGCGTTTATGGTTAAATAAAAAACTTTTCTATAGCCAATTATTTCGGGGCCCTAAAGGAATACCATCATGGCCGACCGCAGACTGCAAGTATTCTACACCGTTGCCAGGCAACTCAGTTTTACCAAGGCTGCCGAGACACTTTACATGACCCAGCCCGCGGTCACTTTTCAGGTCAAGCAGCTCGAGGAACATTTCAATACGCGCCTGTTCGAGCGCAGCCACGGAAGGATATCGCTGACGCCGGCGGGCCATCTGGTCATGGGCTATGCAGAACGCATTCTCGCCATGTCGCAGGAAATGGAAGCGCGCGTGGGCGAATTGACCGGCCAGGTGACGGGGCCGCTGATGATCGGCGCATCCACCACCATTGCCGAATACCAGCTGCCGCGCATACTTGGCAAGTTCAAGGAACGATATCCGGAAGTGCAGGCGCGCCTGATGGTGGCCAATTCCGAGACCATTGAAAACAAGGTCGCGGACCACAGCCTGGACGTCGGCCTGATTGAGTCCGTGCCACACCACCCGACATTGAAAGTTCACGCATGCTGTGATGACGAACTGGTCATGATCTGCTCGCCGGAGGACAAGCTCGCCAAAAAGGGCAAGGTGTCGGCCAGGGAACTGGCCATACAGCCGTATGTTTCGCGCGAGATGGGTTCGGGCACGAGAGAAGTTATCGATTCATATCTGCGTGAGCATGACATCAACCCGGATGACCTGCATGTGGAAATGGAACTGGGCAGCCCGGAAGCGATCAAGGGCGCGGTGCAGGCGGGCCTCGGTGTCGCCATTCTTTCCGCCGCAACGGTCAGCAAGGAAATCAAACTCGGCGAGCTGGTTGCCATTCCGCTCGATCCGCCGCTGCGCCGACCTCTGTCACTGGTGTATTCGCCCGACAAGTTCCGCAGCAAGCTGCTGGATGCGTTCATCGGTTTTGTTGAAGAACGCTTCAGCATTTGCGACACCATTATTCCCATGAAGAAAGCGGCGGCCGGCAAAAGCGCAAAATGAGCGCTGAAAGCAAAAGTCTGTTGCGTCTGTTCCGAGAGTTGTCACCTGTCAGGCAGGCGGCATTGCTTGAGTATGCAGAATTTCTTGCCAGCCGCGAGCGCATCGAAGGGGATAATGCGGTGCCGCAGGAACCTCAGCCAATTCCGCGTCCCGATCAGGAATCAGTCGTAAAGGCCATCCAGCGTCTGATGTCCAGCTACCCCATGCTGGACCGCAACAAGCTGTTTCAGGAAACGTCCGTGCAGATGACCAAGCACGTGATGCAGGGCGTGCCGGCGAGGGAAGTGATCGACGAGCTGGAAATCATTTTCCGGCGGCATTACGAAACACATTCGGCTGAACGCTCAGCCTAAGATACCGCCACAGTTCCAGCAGCTCAGAAAATTCCTTGGGTTGAGCTCGCCGCAATGCGGGCAGGGCTTGTTTTCGCTGCTATCCGCCGAGTGGATTTCACGCAGCAGACGCGCGGCATGCGCGGCAAGTTCATTATCTTCCACCCAGACTTCCGGCCAGATTTGCGTGGCAGCAAGTTCCCCCACACCACCTGAAGCATTCGCGTTGAAGATGTGTGCCTTGATGGATTGTGTGCCCAAAACATCAACCATCATTTGCGCATCCATCAGGTTGGCGGCGATGTAAACCCGCTTCATCTGGTGGTTTTCTTGATTGTCGCCCAGTCATACGGCAGCGGCTGTGAAGGCCAGTTGCCCTGTTGCCGGATCATCTCCTGCAGTGATTGCATCCGATCATCGCTGGCTGGATGAGTCGAGAGCAGGGCAGGCGGGGTAACACCTGCTTCCTGTTCGTGCAGTTTGGAGAAAAATGCCACCATGCCCTGAGGCGTGATGTCCGCCTGCCTGAGCGCGGCCAGCCCGAGTTTATCAGCTTCGCTTTCCAGGTCGCGGCTGAATTTCAGTTCGCCGAGTGTGGCAGCCAAATCACCCAGCGCGCTGCCACTGATGTCGCCCAGGGCCATCGCCAGCGCGGCGCGCAGGCCCAGCGAATGCACCAGATTCTTGAGCGTGTGGCGCAGCTCGACATGCTGCACTTCATGAGCCAGCACGCCGGCCACTTCCTCGGCCGTATCCGCCGCGCGGATCAAACCGGTATTGACCACTACATAGCCGCCGGGAACGGCAAAAGCATTGATGGCGGGATCGTCGGCGACATACCACTGATAGCTGTACTTCGACCCCTTTGTCAGTCTGGTACCCATTTCCTTGATGGCGGCTGCATCCAGACCACTTTGCCTGAGCTTCAATCCCGCAGTGGCTTGTTTGAAGGCAAGCTCGCCCAGCTTCTGCTCGTTTTCAATCGAGATATGGCCGGCTATCCATCCGGCGATGTTGTGCGACTGCCAGAACAGCAGCGCGAGCAGCAGCAGCGGCAGGGCGATAAACAGCCCCAGCAAGCCCAGCCCGAAACGAGAGCGGCGCTGTTGCCTGGAAACATCTGTTGCCGCACCTTTCAGCAAATTTGAAAGGGGTGGGGGAGCGCTGGCCCGCAATTGCGCCAGCGCGTTTTCATCCGCCGGACTGAACGCCCAGCGGCCTTCTTCCTGATGCCAGAAAAGATAGACCTGATTGTGATTGAAGCCACCGAGCGTGACGCCGATTTCATCCAGCGGCACATCGACGCGATTGCCATTGATGACCAGCGCGCCATTCGTAAAGACCGCACGTGCTTTTTCACCGTGTGATGGGAGGTGTGGCGTGAAAAGAAGAATGTCGAATTCAGTCATGGAAAAAGTTTAAGCAAGGAAAGCAAAACCACGAAGGGCGCTAAGGACACGAAGTCATTCGTACCATTTTTTTCTTGGTGGTCTTGATGCACTTTGTGGCTTCGCTCCTGGGTTTGCTGACCACATCATTCTGTCCTCAAAGCCTCCACCGGATCCAGCCGAGAGGCCATCCACGCGGGCATGACGCCCGCCGCGAGTCCGATCAGCATGGAGGCCACCAGGGCGCCGCCGACATATGTCCAGGGTACCTGTACCGGCAAGGCGGGAACAAAGGTTTGCAGCAGCCATGCGAGACCGCCTCCCACCGCGAGTCCGATGATGCCACCCAGCAGCGACAGTCCGGCAGACTCAAACAGAAAGAGTGTACGAATGCGCGTGCGGGTTGCGCCCAGGGCCTTGAGCAGGCCGATTTCGGACACGCGCTCGTTCACCGAAATATGCATCAGGGTGATGATGCCTACCGCGCCGACCAGAAGCGAAATGCCGCCCAGTGCAGCGACGGCGAAGGTCAGCACATCCAGTACGGTGGAAAGCGTGGACAGCATCTGCTGTTGCGGGGTGACGGTGAAATCTTCACGTCCGTGCCGTGCCAGCAATATTTTCTTGATGCCTTCCACCACTGTGTCGACGGACGCGCCGGGCCGGTAGACTACATGCGCTTCCATCACGCCTTCGCGGTTGAAGAGTTCAAGCGCGCGAGCGGTGGGAATGTACACCGTGTCATCGAGTTCGAGGCCAAGGATCTGTCCCTTGGATGCCATGACGCCGATGACACGAAAGCGGTTGCCGCCCACCTGGATGACGGCGCCCAGAGGATTCTCTGCGCCGAAAAGCTCCTGCCTCGCCTTGGAACCCAGCACGGCGAAAGCGCGGGCGGAAGCGGAACTGTCATGCGGCAGAAACTGACCTGCTGCGACGCGCATGCTGAATGCGCGCGAGAAATCCGGCCCCTCGCCGTACACCATGACGCGGCGGCTCTTGTTCCCGGCGCGAATCTCTGCGTTGCCCATCACACCGCCGTTGGTAAATCTCGCATAGGGCACATCCTTCAGCGCATCAACATCTTCCAGCGTCAAAGGCCGGGTAGTGCCAATGGAACCAACCGAGCCGCCGTGTGTTTGCGTCTTGCCAGGCGTGATGTTGATGATGTGGGTGCCGAACTGGGTGAATTCCGCCAGAACAAATTGATGGATGCCCTCGCCGATGGATGTGAGCAGGATGATGGCGGCAATGCCTACGGCGATGCCGCCAGCGGAAAGGCCGGTGCGCAGCTTGTGCGCGGTCAGCGCACGCCATGAAAAAAGGAAACCATCGGAGAGCTTCATTTCAAAGGCTCATTTTTCATGCAACTGATTCAGGCATCAAATCCTGAACCACAAAGGACACAAAGGGCACGAAGTTTTTTCATTTGTTTTTCTTGCTGTCCTTCGTGTACTTGATGGTTTGCATTTTTTGTTCTCATCGACGTGACAACGCCAACACAGGATTGAGTTTTGCCGCGCGGCTGGCAGGCAGCAGGCTGGCGACAATGCCGGTCAGCAGCGCGGTGGCGATGGCAGCCAGGCTGGCCCAGGCGGGCGGGTAGGCTGGCAGTTGCGGATAAACGAGGCGAAGTATGAAGCTTCCCGCATAGCCCAGTGCGATGCCAGTTGCCGCGCCTGCCAGCGAGAGCCAAAGGGTTTCCAGCAGAAACAGCCGCTTGATGTTCTTGCGGGTGGCGCCCAGGGCCTTCAACAGGCCGATTTCAGCAGTGCGCTGGCTGACCGCTACCAGCATCACATTCATGACCAGGATGCCGGCTACCGCCAGACTGATGGCAGCGATGCCGGATACCGCCAGCGTCAATGCCCTGAGAATACGGTCGAAGGTGGCCAGCACGGCATCCTGTGTAATCACGGTAACGTCATCCTCGCCGTCGTGCCGCAGCCTGATGGCTTCGCGGATGGCCGTCTTGGCAGGTTCGATGGCATTGCGGCTGGAAGCTTCCACCAGAATGCGGAAAAGCGATTCGGTGTTCAACAAGGCCTGTGCATGATCGATCGGAATCATGGCAATTTCGTCGGTGTTGAAACCCATGCTTTCACCCTGCGTGGCAAATATGCCAGTGATGCGGAATCGTCGATCCGCCAGCCGAATCCGCTGACCGACCACATTTCCCGCCGGGAAAAGCTCCCGCGCGAGTTTTGCGCCCAGCACGATCTCCGCCGGATTGGGGCCATTGCCGGCCGTAAAGTTGCCCTGAGCGAGTTTCATGTGGCGGATGGCAATGAGGCCAGCGGTGCTGCCCAGAATGGTGACTTCGCGCAGTCGGCCGCCCGTGCTGATCTCGGTCACCCCAACATTCAGCGGAGCGTAACGGAGAACACCGCTCAGGTTCTGCAGACTGGCGGCATCGCCCAGGGTAAGGTCACGCGGAGTTTCGCCAACGATTGCGCCGGGAAATCCACCGGAAGTCTCCGCCCGGCCCGGCAACACGATAATGAGATTGGTGCCGAGCGAAGCAAACTGGTTGACGACAAAACGCCGCGCACCTTCTCCCAGCGCAGTCAGCGTCACCACGGCGGCCACGCCCAAGGCCATAGCCAGCAGGATGAGCAGCGCCCTCAGCCGGTAGCTGACGACCGTGCGGAAGGAGAGGGAGAGGGCGTCGGAAAGTTTCAAGATTCAAGACTCAAGGTGCAAGGCTCATGATTCAAGGTGCAAAGTTCTTGAAGGCGCGAAGCGCCGCTCTTGTATCTTGCATCTTGTAACTCATCTCTCATCTTCCACAATCTCGCCATCGCGCATCTGTATCCTGCGATGCGCGCGGCCACCCAGTTCGCGGTCGTGGGTGACGACAATGACGGTTGTGCCTGCGTGATGCAGTTTCTCCAGCAACGCGACCACTTCCGCGCCGGTCTTGTGGTCCAGGTTGCCGGTCGGCTCGTCGGCCAGCAGTACGGCGGGATTGAGGATGGTGGCGCGGGCGATGGCCACACGCTGGCGTTGACCGCCGGAGAGTTCCGCCGGCCGGTGATTCGCGCGATCGGCAAGGCCGGTTTGATCGAGCACGGCCTTGACCCTTGCCTGGCGTTCTGCGACCGACAAGCCTTCCAGAATCAGCGGCAGCTCGATGTTTTCGGCAGCGGTCAGGCGGGAAATCAGATGGAACGACTGGAAGATGAAGCCGATGCGTTCGCGCCGGACCCGCGCCTGTTCGCTTTCTGAAAGCGCGGTCACGTCGCGATTTTCCAGAAGATAGGTGCCGCTGTCGGGCTGATCAAGCAGGCCGACGATGTTGAGCAGCGTCGATTTTCCCGAACCCGATGGTCCCATGACCGAAACGTATTCGCCGGCGGTGATGGTCAGGTCGATGTGGTTCAGCGCCCGCACTTCCTGGTCTCCCATTGTGAAGACGCGGGAGATGGCACTTAGCTGGATCATTTCGACGCCTTGGCCTTGGCGACTGCTCCTGCCTTGATGGCTTCGTCCTCAAAGCTGGACACTACGCGCTCGCCTTTCGACAGGCCTTCGGAAATTTCCGTGAATGCCCAGTTGGCCAGACCCGGCTTGAAGGTTTTATCCATCAGCTTGTCGCCATCGCGAGCCAGCGCCAGCACCTTGTTGCCTTCCTGGATGGCCTGGGTGGGCAGTCGCAAAACCTTCTCACGCGTTTCCAGAATGATTTCCACGTCCGCGCTGTAACCGGCCAACAGATTCTTGGGCACTTCCGCCGGATCGATAAAGGTCACTTCGACATCTACCGTCCGAGCCTGCTTCTCTACCTCCGTCACATAAGGTGCAATGCGCCGAACCTTGCCGGCAAAACTCCTACCGGGCAGCGCGTCCAGCGCAATGCGCGCTGGCATGCCAGGCTTGATCTTGGGTGCATCGATCTCATCCATTGGCGCGGTCACATACAGACAACTGTCGTCGATCAGGTCCACCGCCGGCGGAGTGGGAATGCCAGGCGGCGAGGGCGTGGTGAACTCGCCCACTTCGCCGGTCACGCGCGCGACGATGCCGTCAAACGGCGCATACAGCACCGTGCGCGCCAGGCTGGCACGGGCCACGTCGGTCTGGCTTTGCGCACGTCGGATGTCGGCGCTCGCGGCATTACAGGCGGCTTGTTGCGCCCGCGCCTGCGCCCGGGCGTCCTCGGCGCGCTGCGGGCTGACGAATCCCTTGGCGGCAAGCGCCTCGGTGCGAGCGGCATCCGCCTTGGCGTTTTCGGCCAGAATGCAGGCTTGCCGCTGGTTTTCCCTCGCGGTTACCACCTGGCGGGTGGCCAGTTCCGTCTGTGCGGACAGATCGCGATTCCACAGCTCAAGCAGCTTTTGTCCCTTCTTCACCCGGTCGCCTTCCTTCACCCACAGGTTGGTGATCTGCCCGCCGGCGGGCAGAGCCAGCTTGGAACGGCGGCAGGCTTCCACCGTGCCGGCGCGCGTATTGACCACCGTCGATTCCACCAGACCTTCATCCACGGTGGAAAGAATGACCTCGATCGGCTTGGGCCGGGTCGCAGTCCAGATACCGAACGCGACGCCAGCAACGACAAGCAGCGCGATGAGGATTTTGATGAGAGTTGAGCGAGTAATGATTAGCTCCAGTTCTTATTGCAGATGTAATGGATTGCCACGGTTCTTCGAGCCTCGCAATACCGTCTTGCGAGGAACCGCAAGCGAAGAAGTGGCGGGACGAAGCAATCCGGCATTTGATTAACTATTATCCCCGTCCAGCAACCCGCCCAGATTCCCCAGCAGCGACCCTTCGCCGACAGAACGTCCGCCTGCCTGCGGCGCGGCCATGATGATGCGGTTGGCCAGGCGAGACAGGGGCAGCGATTGCAGCCAGATCTTGCCCGGACCGGTCAGCGTGGCGAAAAACAAACCCTCGCCGCCAAACAGAGCGGATTTAAGTTTGCCCACATACTGGATGTCGTAATTTACCGTGGGCGCCAATGCGACGATGCAGCCAGTGTCCACGCGCAGGGTTTCGCCCGGCGCCAGGCTGCGCTCCATCAGCATGCCGCCGGCATGCACGAAGGCCAGCCCGTCTCCTTCCAGTTTCTGCATGATGAAGCCTTCGCCGCCGAACAAACCCACGCCGAGCTTGCGCTGGAACGCAATGCCCAGCGACACGCCCTTGGCCGCGCACAGGAAGGAATCCTTCTGGCAGATCAACGTGCCGCCCAGCGAGCTCAAATCCATGGGCAGGATGCGGCCGGGGTAGGGCGCTGCAAAGGCCACACGGCGCTTGCCGTTGCCCTTGTTCTGGTACACCGTGGTGAACAGCGATTCACCCGTCACCAGGCGCTTGCCCGCGCCCATCAGTTTGCCGAAGAAACCCCCCTGCTGGTCGGAGCCATCGCCAAAAATCGTATCCATGTCGATGTCGGGATCCATGTACATCATCGCGCCCGCTTCGCCGATGGCGGCTTCGCCCGGATCGAGCTCGACTTCTACATACTGTATGTCTTCGCCAAAAATTTCGTAGTCAACGACATCCATTGCCATTTCGATTTCTTCCTTTGTTGCCTGAGTTGAAACAGTTGATAAAAGCTTTTCCAGGAACGATTGTATCCCGTGAAAGTTTCAGGCGGTTTGAGGTTTGGGCTGTAAATGCAGGATTTCGCGGTAACCATGCCGGGCCATTTCCCGCGCTTCCTGCTGCAATTTGCCCGACTGGCTGTCCAGTGCTTCCAGTAGTTTCATCCAGTGCGCCTGCTGGTTTTGCAAGGTACGGGGCGCGGCCAGACCCTGCCTGCGCAACACGGCCTGTTTGCCGATCAGCCATTGCTTTGCCGCTTCCAGTTGCGCGGGCAAGGGCAGGGTCAGATCGAATGTCGGCTGAGCGTCCAACTCAGGCCGGGCAGGACGCTCGTAACGGAAGCCAGGCGCGGGCCGCCAGTTGATCGGCGATTCCAGTTCCCAGGCGGGCTGGGCCGGGTCCTGCGGAAACTGGTAAAAGCCCCATTTCGCGCCCATCCAGCATTCAATCAACTGCCGGTCTTCGTCATCCGTCGTGCAGGCCGCGCCGGTACTCTGGCTGGGATCCCATGCCGGGCGCGATGCGCGTGGATCGTTCTTCCACCTGAAAAAATCCCGGTTTGGCGGCGCGCCATACTCGACTTCCAGCGCCTGCCAGGTCGTGATGAATTCGCGGTAATCCGACTGGTAATCGGGATTGCGGCGCAGGAATTCCCACGCCCACTGGCCGACATCAAGAGCTTCAAGAGGTGAATCCGACATGGTGTTGAGGGTAACATAGCGTCATGGAAGACCTGCACTGCTGGCGCTGCGGCGCTTCGCTCGCTGAACTGACGCCGCCCATCGAACGGCGCGACGAATGTCCGGCCTGCCGCGCGCAGTTGTATGTGTGCAGATTCTGCGAGTTTTACGATACCCGCGTGGCCAAACACTGCCGCGAACCCGTGGCCGATGAAGTCAAGGACAAGGACCGCGCCAATTTCTGCGGCTACTTCAAACCCAATCCGCATGCGTACTCGCCGGCCGATCAAACGGGCGCACACAAGGCGCGTTCGGAACTGGATGCGCTGTTCGGCGGTGCTGCTTCTACCTCATCCTCATCATCAAGCGCGAGTGACGCGTTGAACAAACTTTTTGGAAAAGACTGATGGAAATTTTCAACACGTACTACATCGAATCTGCCCGCCGCCTGCCCAAGCTGCCGGCAGACCATCCCTGTTCGCGCGTGCACGGGCATTCCTTCAAGGTGGAAATTCACGTCAGCGGGCCCATGGACGCCGAGATGGACTGGGTGGTCGACTTCGCCGAACTGGATGCGGCGTTTTCACCCATCCACGCGCAACTCGACCACCATTACCTGAACGAGATTCCCGGCCTGGAAAACCCGACCACCGAGCGCATGGCGCAATGGATCTGGCAAAAGCTCAAACCCGCGCTACCCGGCTTGAGCAAAATCGTTATTCAGGAAACGCATTTGTCAGGGTGCGTGTATCGCGGGGAATAGGCGTTTTCCCGGCCATGTTTGGTTGTTAAAACACGCTTCCAAACCCTTCAATTGCAGTCATTAAATAGCCTGCCTCTGGTTGGCTATTTAAACAAAACCTTCAGGCGGAGAGCCGAATTCCTGTTATATTTGCGCAATTAGACAAATATTATTCTGGATAATATTCAGAATAATATTGCCTATATAGCTAATAGTGCTAGGCTATAAGCATCTTAACCCGGAGATTTTGCGTAAATTGGCAAGAAAACCTCTCATTCAATCCGATCTGCTGCTTGACCTGCTTAACCAGATCACCTCGGCAGGCAAAAAGCAGGGCATGACCGCTGCCGCCATCGCGGTTCGGGCTGGTCTTGCGCCTGAAACCCTGTCCCGCATGAAAGCCCGCAAGAGCGCGGACTTCGGCGCGGTAGAACGCATGGCCGCCGTAGTGGGGCTGCAAATCACGCTCGTTCCGCAACAAACCAACCGGGCGGAACGAGTTTCCTCGGGCTCCTTCTTCGACTAAACATGGCCAGAGTCTTCAACAACTGCATCTGGTCGCGGCGCGCGGATGGCACGCCGGTCAAGATGGGCGATCTGACGGTGACCCGGGAGCGGACGCTCTTCGTCTATACAGCAGACTATCTGGCAAGCGGCCTTCCCGGCATGGCCTTGCTTGCGTCCCCCGGCATCTGGGGAGACCAACCCATCGAATTCAACACCCGAGAAAACTTCCCGGTACATCCTCGCTTGATGTCGATTATTCCCGGCGAAGGGCGGCGCAACATCCAGCGCAGGGTATTTGCCAGCATGCTGGCAAAGCTTGGCAAGCCGACCACGCCGGGCTTCGAAACGGACTGGGAAATGGCCTTGATGGCTGGCGCCAACACCATCGGCCACCTGTTCCTGTTCAGGGACGACTTGCAGGCCAGCCAATGGTTTCAGCGTCCCGTCAGCACCGACACCGTTGGCACCCGCTCCCGGTTCTGGCGAATGCTTCGTGAAGACATCTCGCTGGACCAGGCTGCCTTTGATCCCAACGTGCTCGCCCGCTACATTGGCCCGACCCCGACAGCGGGCGGCATGATCCCCAAGCTGCTGGTCTCCATCAAGGATCCCGGCACCGGCCCGTGGAGCGGCGCCATCGCCCGCCCGGGCGCGCCGGACCACATCGACGTCATCCTCAAGATCGAACCCGCCGAGTATAAAGATGTGCTGACGCTGGAAAACCTCTGCCTCGATCTGCATGCCCGCTCGGGATTCGACGTGCCGCGCCACTGGCTGCGGGAAATCGACGGCATGCGCGTGCTGGCCGTCGAGCGCTTCGACCGCGGGCCAAAAGGCTTCGTGCGTCCGCAGGAAACCTTTCGTTCGGTCATCGCCTCCGGCGACCGCTCGTTCATCTCAAACGAAGACGTGGCGATGGACGAATTGCCCGGCAGGCTGGACCGTCTGGGCGAAGTCTGCAACCTCGATGTCACGGCGGCCAAGAAGGAAATTTACCGCCGCTACCTCATGGCCATGCTGACCGGAAACGGCGACCTGCACCTGGAGAATATTTCGTTTCTGGGCGGAGAGCGGGCCACCGTGCTTTCGCCGGTATACGACCCCGCGCCCATGCGCGCCTGGCCGCAGCACGACACCCGGTCAGCCATCCCCGTCAGCTTCGCGGAGGGAGAAACCTGGCCCCAGGCCATGCGGCGGCTGGGCCTGGCCTACGGACACACCCCCTCGGAATGTCGCCAGGCAATCGAGCAGGCCCTGACCAACACCGCGCATTATCTTGAAGAGATTGGGGATGCGCCGGTCGAGGCGCCAAGGAAGACCAGACTGGAAAAAATCCTGCCCGCCATCCGGAAGGAAATGGCGGAGGCCATGTTGCGGTGATTGAAGGTACCTCAACGACATCACCGGCCCGGTCTTGCCGCTACGGGCGCAGGCTTCGACCACGACCGAGCGGACGGGGTCGAGGGCGGTGGCCGTGTCGAGCGGCTGGCTCAATCCGCCTCCATGCGCAGCACGTTTCGGGCAATTGTGTAGCAATGCAGGCTGGTGGGGACGAATTCGATCTGGATACCGTCTTCCTCGCCCATGCCCGAGGCGGTCAGCGTGGTGACGACGGGCGGGCGCGCCAGTTTGTGTTCTGCCGCCAGCGCCCGGATGCCGCGCAGTAGTCGCCAGTCCTTGAAGCTCTTATCGCTCCACTTTATTTCGACAGCGAAGCGGGGTTTCTGTGTGCGCGGATCGAGCGACACCAGATCGACTTCCAGATCGCTGCGCCCCAGCTTCCAGCGTGCGTAATGCAGCGACTGGATCGTGCGTGTGCTGTGCAGCCACTGGCTGAACACCGCCGTTTCTGCCAGCGAGCCGATGGCCGGATCGTTCGCGTCGATATAGCCGAACAGCGCGGCGCGAATCGAAGGGTTGGTCAGATATACTTTGAACGCGCTGGCGCGCTTCATGCGCCGGGCGTTGTCGTCCAACCGGTGCATACGTTTGATAAGGAACGAGGCTTCCAGATATTCCAGATACTCCATCAGCGCCTTGCGTTCGATGCCCGTGTTCTGGATCAGGTTGGCAGGGCTAACTTCGTCGCCCGTGTTATAAGCCAGCACGTTGAAAAAGCGGTTCAGTTCCTGCGTATCGCGGATGCCGTACAGGCTGGGCAAATCCTTCAGCAGCACTTTTTCGACAATGTCCTCGCGCAGGAATCGCGCCGGGTTGGCACGCACACCCGGATTCATCACTGCCTCGGGGAAACCGCCAAAATTCAGGTAATTGACGAACTCGCGGTTCAGTTCATCTATCGAGCGGGCGCGATATTCGGGCAGCGCGCCCGCGCCAGCAATTTCGATAATCAGTGCCTCCTCGCGCCCGGAAAACTGCAGGTATTCGGCGAAGGTTAATGGCGGCAGCATGAAATCGGTAAAACGCCCCGCGCCCGATTCGCGGCTTTTCATCCGCAGCGCCGCAGCCGCCGAGCCGCTCGCCACGAAGCGAATCTGGCGGTAACTGTCCACCAGCGATTTCAGATGAATTTCCCAGTCCCGCACATACTGGATCTCGTCGAAAAACACCCACAGACGGCGGGCGGGATCGTGCCGGTGCAGATCGATAAACGTCCGCACCAGGCTTTCAAGCGTGCGGCCCGAATACAGCGGCGTATCCAGCGACAGCTGCAGGATGTCGATCCCCGACACCCCCTCGTCCAGCAAAGCCTGCACCGCCTGCGCCAGCATCACCGTCTTGCCTACCCGGCGAGGGCCGATCAGCACCACCCCCCGCGACACCTCTAGCTGGCGCACCAACCGGAAAAACCCGCCGAAATACGCCCGCTTCGGCCATTCCCGGCGCTCAGGATCGATGCCCGCGCCCGCCACCCACCACGGGTTTTCCTGCGCCATACGGCGCTGAACCTCATGCAGCGGGATTTCAAAAGGTTTACGAAGTGCCATATATTGTCACCAGAATCGTCGGATTAGTAATCAAAAAAATTTACTAACTGAACAATAGCCTGTTTCTTTCATAAAAACAAATAGTTGGCTTGTAGCGCCAATGGTGCTGCGTGGGCTCAGGGTCATAGCCGAGACCAGGGTGCGGGGCGGAGATTGCTGCGGCAGTCTGGGCTTTGATTGCGTGACAATTATCAAATTGTCCGGAATTGATAATGATTGATAGTGAGACGGGCAGGCATTCAGTCGGCATCCTGCCGCTCGCGCACCAGCGCAGTAAACGAGGCCACATCCATTAGCCACGCCTGCTGCTCTGGCGTGTATGTCCCATGCAGTCCGCGCGGCAAAATGAGTTGCAGGTTTTTCGCCTGCATTTCATCCGTCTGGTGCCGGCTGATCGAGGTTTCGAGCGTAAGCAGATGCTTGTGGTCGATACGGTCTGCTTCGGCAAGCACCTGCCGCCAGCGGTCCTTGCAGGTGGATTTCACGCCTAGCATGGTCAGGCGCAGGGGGTTAAAAGCCGGGTCATGATAGGCGGTGTCGCTGGGGAAAATGAAATCCGGTTTGGCCTTGTTTTCCGTTACAGCAGTGCGCTTGTATTGAATGCCGCATTCGGTAAACAGCAGTTCGAGATGATTTTCGAGCGCAAACCCTACCCGGCTCTTGCGCCAATTCTACACAGAGAGGGGGAGCGAAAAATACCTTCAATATTCCCGCTCGCATTACAGAGAAATTGGGCGGTGGAATATCGATTGAATGAACAGCGCAATATCTCGATCCAATAGATCGTCCGATGGATCGCTGCAAAGTTCGAAAGCATGTATTTCATGCCAACAATGATCGAGGTCATTTATCCATTCCTCGAAGCGTAGGCTTGGCACTCCAACCTGGTGAGGAAGAAAGTATATTTCATCAAGCGACAAAGCCGAGCCTGAAAGCTTATCGAATGTCTCCTGCCCGATATTGTGGATATTTGAAAACACGACTTCACCCCAACGCTTGAAATTCCCGGCGTCTCTGTAAAGGTATTCGAATCTGACGTTCACGGTTTGGTCAGATTCTTGTTGTCAACGAACAGCTTGTTTCTGTGCCATGCAATGAATTCCGATTGCGGCATAAAACGTTCAGGCGGATCAATCGGACGACCATTGAGCGGCAGGATTACTGCTTTCACGAAAGCATCATTACTACGCTTGAGTTCTTCTGAAACGACGATCTCGAAATTGTCAGTCAACGTGATAAGACCTTTGTCGAACGCCTTGTCATGCAGTGCTGAGAGGCATAAGCCATTGCTTGGATTAAGTCGGTTTGTTTTGTCTTTGCTCCATGGGACGATATGGCTGGCAATCAGCAAGCGTGAATCAGACAGCCCTGACATGCAGCATCTGCCGCGATAGCTTGCAAGGACGGCGCGGCGGAAAAAATTTTGTTTGATTCGTTGCTCAGTTAGAACCTGTTTTGTTTCCCCACTGTAGTCGCTTAAATCGAGAGAGTCGTCTAGTTCGGTGCCGCTAACGGGTTCAACTCGTCCCTTGCGTAGCTGATCATTAAGCAGCGCGCATTCCACGGCGAGTCGCTCCCAATCGGCATGAAATTCCTCCCATACTTCACGATCTAGCGATGAGGCATTGCCCAGCCCGCTTCTACCTGTGCTGGTGATAGCGGGGTCAAGACTGGCGAAGTTGACCAACTTCATCGCGACGGCGGACGGCGTGCGACCGATGAGCGAGGCAAGTTCGATTATTTCAGCATTCCGACTGTGCAATTTGCCGAAAGGCAGTTGGCAATACAGGTTGAAAGCGAGTTTCAACTGCTCTTTTGTCCAGCGATTTGAACTCATGATGTTTATTGGTGGCGCAGCAAGCTTGTCTGAAGCCACCGCTTCCTCATTTTCGATCAGCGGAGCCATAAGTTTAGCGATGGATTCGATCATTGGAACAACTGCGGCATCGGCAAACAACTGATATGCCCGCGTATCCGACACCGGAATCCGGAACGTATCAGGAAATCCCATCAGTCTTGCGCATTCCCTTGGCGTAAGCCGGCGCGGGTTTTTGCGTTTGCCCTGATTGACCAGAATCTCTGAGCCGTCCTTGTAGTAGCGGGCGGACAGGGTTCGGGCGATGTTGTCTTTGGTTACAAGACCGAACCCGAATCCATTGCCTTTGGCGCGGTGTTTCTCGGCGTAGTTCTGCAGGTAGCCCCAGAGTTTGTCGGTAAGGGTGTATTTGTCCTGAACCTTGTTGCGGGTGTAGTCGAAATAGCGGCCTTCATCCCACGGGAGTTGCGGCTCGCTGCCGTCCGTGCGGTGCAGGATTTCTTTCAGTGTGTGCTGGCCCTTGGGAGGGAGGGGCAGCGCATCAAAGTCGAAAGCAACTGGCTCACGAAAACCAACGATGAGGATGCGCTCCCTATGCTGGGGAACGAAGTGTGCGCCATCGATGACGCGGGTGTGAATGTGATAGCCAAGTTCTTCGCTGAGAGTGCGTTTGATGACGGTGAATGTGCGGCCCTTGTCATGTGAGGTAAGGTTCTTGACGTTTTCCAGCAGGAAGGCGCGCGGGCGCTTTTCGGCAATGATCCGGGCCACATCGAAAAACAGCGTGCCCTGGGTTTCGCAGGCAAAGCCGTGCGCCTTGCCGAGCGCATTCTTTTTGGAAACACCGGCGATGGAAAATGGCTGGCAGGGGAAGCCAGCCAGCAGCACGTCATGGCCGGGGATATCCGCGGCCTGCACCTGTGTGATATCGCCATTAAGTGCATGACCATCCCGGAAGTTTTCTGTATAGGTTTTCTGTGCATAGCTGTCCCATTCGCTTGTGAAGACGCAGCGGCCACCTATGCTCTCAAACGCGCTGCGGATGCCGCCAATACCCGCGAACAGGTCAATAAAGCTGAATGCGGCCTCACCCTCGAATGGCAAATCGAGTGGCAAAAGCTGTTGCAGGGCGTGAATGACATAGGGTGGAGGGACGGATTGCCGGGCTTCCCAGCGGCGAATCGTGCGTGGAGTGGTTTTCAGGAATTTCGCAATTTTGGCCTGCGTGTGATGTTCCCGTGCGGCTTTCAGGTAGGCCAGAACGGCGTCATCGCCGCCCGTGGTAAGTACAGTAGCAATGGGTGTTGGAGCGGGCATGGGCTATCCTCTGGGTATTTTTGAGGACAATACGCCCTATATCTGTTCTTTTCAAGTCTTGGGCATGGCCGAAAACGAACAAATTGTTTCAGGCTTGAATGACTGCTTTGGGCCACCTTGCGGCCTCGGATGCCCCTATCATCAAACCAGTCAAAGCCTGGCCTTAGTCCCGTTTCTTCGATTCCATCATCGCCTTGAGTTCCGCGAAGGGATTGTGTGTTGCGGCTGATGATGTGTTTTCTGCATCCCCTCGGCCGGCCATGTCTTTCAGTTTGGAATGTTCATGTTCGTGGCAGTAGGTGCAGAGGAGTTCCCAGTTGCTGCCGTCGGGCGGGTTGTCGTCGTGGTTGCCGTTTTTGTGGTGGACTTCCAGCAACTGAAGATTGCTGTGGATAAAGGTTCGGGCGCAGCGTCCGCATACCCACGGAAAAAGCTTGAGCGCCTGCGCCCGGTATCCCGCCGCGCGTTTCTCGGCATTGCGCCGTGCCTCAAGAACGATCTGGTCCAGCCGGTTGTTTTCCTTGGTCATCGCAGCTCCCTTGTTATGTCATGCGCGGTTCAATTCAATGTAGAGCAAGTCCGGACTATTTTGGTAATCCCGGTTCGACCGTTTTTGCACACAGCCCGTCAGTTCAATCCTGTTTAATCTATGATGGAGAACACCTGATTCTGGCAGTTTGTGATTAGGTCACCAGTCCAGCAACAAGGAGATTAGCCATGCCGGGAACCGTTCGTTTTCATCGCGTGCTGAAGGCGCCGCCCGAGCGCGTGTATCGGGCATTCATCACACCCGAGGCCCTGGCCAAATGGCTGCCGCCACATGGCTTTACATGCTCGGTTCATCATCTGGAGCCAAGGGTGGACGGAACATTCAGGATGTCGTTTACCAACTTCACCACGCAGCAAAGCCATTCGTTTGGCGGCAAGTATCTTGAGATGATCCCCAATGAGCTTCTCCGTTACACCGATATATTCGATGACCCCAATCTGCCCGGTGTGATGTAAACCAGTATTTCACTCAAGCCTGTTTCGTGCGGGACGGAACTGAGCATCGTGCAGGAAGGCATCCCCGACGCCATCCCGACGGAGATGTGTTATTTAGGCTGGCAGGAATCGCTGACCTTGCTTGCGCTGCTGGTTGAGCCGGAGATTCAGCAGTAGCTTGCAATCAGGCCGTTTTCGGCAACCTCAACTCGAACCGTATTCCGCCCGGTATCCGTAATGCCTTCACGTCGCCGCCGTGCGCCTGGGCGATGGAGCGGGTGATGGCGAGGCCAAGGCCGGCGCCTTCGCCGCTGTCGCGCCGCGCGGGGTCAATGCGGTAGAAGCGGTCGAACAGGTGGTCGAGGTGTCTCTGGTCCATGTCCAGACACGGGTTGTCGAAGGTGATAGCGACTTCATCATCCGCCGTATTCAAGCCGACATTTACCGTGCAGGATTTCGGCGCATGGCGGATGCCGTTGGAGAGCAGATTGGACAGGGCGCGGCGCAGCATGAGGCGGTCGCCCTGGATGGTTGCGGCGCCGCTGCATTCCAGTTTGATGTGCCTGTCTTCGGCCAGCGCTTCGTAAAACTCGAACAGGTCGCGGATTTCTTCCGCCAGATCGACCGGCTCGCGCGTGGGAACAATCAGGCCGTTGTCGGCCTTGGCCAGGAACAGCATGTCGCCGATGGTGCGGGCCAGGCGTTCGTATTCCTCGAGATTGGAAGCCAGCACCTCGCGATATTCCTCCGCCGTGCGGGCCTGCGTCAGCATCACCTGCGTCTGCATCATCAGGGTGTTGACGGGGGTGCGCATCTCGTGGGCCAGGTCGGCGGCAAAGGCGGACAGCCGCTCGAACGAGCCGCTCAGACGATCCAGCATGGCATTGAAGGAGGAGGTGAGTTCCTCGAGTTCGGGCGGCACGCGATCGGCAGGCAGGCGCTGGTCGAGATGGTCCACGCGAATCTGCCGCGCAAGTTGCGCGGTTTGCCGCAGCGGTGTGAGCCCGGCGCGCGTGACGGCCCAGCCCAGCGCCACGGCGATGAGGGTGGCCAGCGCGATGACGGCCCACAGGGCGAGCTTGATGCTGTCGATGAATTCGCGGTGGTGGCTGGTCTCGACTGCGACGGACAGGGTCAGGGGATTGGCATCCTGTTTCGCGCCGACGCGAAGGGCGAGGCCGCGATAGGGCGTGTTGCCCTGAGTCCAGGTTGAAGCCTTTGCCGCATCCTGTTTGTCCGCCGGGCTGGCCAGCAGCGAAGGGGGGTAGTCGGCTTCGCCGAATCCATAGATTTTCTGTCCGCCCGAAAACAGGGCAAGCGAAAGATGATGGTGACCGACCAGCGCGTCATCGAGCTGGTGCGGCAACTGGTCCTGGGTATTGTCCTGCCCGGCCTTGGCGATGAGCCGCGAGGCCAGTTCCAGCTTGCCCCGCATTTCCTCCGTGTCCTGTCTGGCGAAGTGGCTGTCGATGATATGGATCATGTAGAAGCCGACGGACAGCAGTATCAGCAGGGTCGAGGCTGCGTAAAGCAACGCCAGACGCAGGGTGAGCGAATGGCCGAGTTTCCGGACAATCACGATTCCCTGATCTCCAGCACATAGCCCATGCCACGCACGGTATGGATCAGCTTCACCGGGAACGGATCGTCGACCTTGGCGCGCAGCCGCTTGATGGCGACATCGACGACGTTGGTGTCGGAGTCGAAATTCATGTCCCATACCTGCGAGGCGATCAGCGCCCGCGACAGCACTTCGCCCTGCCGCCGCATCAGCAGTGCGAGCAGGGCGAATTCCTTGGCGGTAAGGTCGATGCGCTGTCCGCCGCGTGTGGCCCGGCGCTTGACGTGATCCAGTTCCAGATCGGCGACTTGCAGGTGTTCCAGTTCCTTTATCTTGCCGCGACGCAGCAGGGTGCGGATGCGCGCGAGCAGTTCTGAAAAGGCGAACGGCTTGACCAAGTAATCGTCGGCGCCCAGTTCCAGCCCGCGCACGCGGTCGGCGACATCGTCGCGCGCGGTCAGGAACAGCACGGGAGTTGGGTTGTTATCCCGGCGCAGGGATTCCAGTACCTGCCAGCCGTCCAGGCCCGGCAGCATGACGTCGAGCACGACCAGATCGTAATCACCCGTGCGGGCCAGGTGCAGGCCATCCGTTCCCGTGCGCGCCAGGTCGGCGACAAACCCGGCCTCGGTCAGCCCCTGAAGCAGGTAGTCGCCGGTCTTGGGTTCGTCTTCAACTATCAGCAGTCTCATTGGGCTAACTATATCGCCTGGAATACCGGCCTGGATTACAAAATTGTAATCTTCCTGTCAGCGCGCTGTTGGCAGGGCTTTGGCAAATTGCATAAATCTGCCAAAAGAAAACCCGCTCGATGAAATTTTCCGGCCTTGCCTTGTGCGTTATTGCCTTTATCGTGTCCACGCCAACGTGGGCGGCAGGCACGCTGCGCGAGGCGCTGGACCGTGCCTGGGAACGCGCGGCGCAGGGACGCATCGCGGAATCACGCGGGCTGATGGCGGAGGCCCGCCACGCCGAAGCCAGAAGCTGGTTTCCTGAAGCGCCCTCGGTCGAAATCAGCCATCGCGACGACCGGCTGAACGAGAACCTTGGCCTGCGCGAACGCGAGGTCGACCTGAATCTGCCCTTGTGGATGCCGGGGCAGAGAAATGCAAAAAAAAGGCTGGCGGAAAAGGAAACTACGGACAGCCAGGCGGCCATCGTCGAGGCCCGTCTCGCGCTGGCGGGCAAACTGCGCGATTCGGTCTGGGCCTTTGCGGCCGCGCGTTCGGAAGCCGAGCTGGCCAGTGAACGCCTTGAAACAGCCCGGCGCCTGGAAGCCGATGTGGCCAGGCGGGTGAAGGCGGGTGACCTGGCCCGTACCGATCTGCTGATGGCGAAGGAAGAGACGCTGGCCGCGCGCAATGTGCTGGCCGACGCACGAACGAAAGAACGTCAGGCGCACATCCGCTACCGTGCCCTGACCGGGCTGGAAACCTTGCCGGACAGGATTGAGGAGGAAGCCGTCAAGTCAGATCAGCCGCATCCGCGACAGGTACTTGCAGAGGCGGCGGCCGGGCGTGCACGGGCCGAACTGGCTTTCATCCGTACGTCGGGGCGGGATGCGCCTGAATTGAGCTTAGGCTGGCAGCAATCGCGCGATGCCGGTTCCCAGCCCGACAACAACAGCCTGCGCCTGGGCCTGCGCTTTCCCTTCGCCACCGAGGGCCGCAACGCGCCGCGCATGGCGGCGGCCAATGCGGGGCTGATCCAGGCCGAAGCCGAGAGCAGGCAGATTCTGGACGAAATCGAGGCCGATCAGCGCGAGGCGGAAGCCCTGCTGGAAAACGCTGAAGCAACCCATTCAACCGCGGTCGAGCGCGTGGCCGCCGCGACGGAACGGTTGAGGCTGCTGCAAAAGGCGTTTGATCTGGGCGAACTCGCGCTTTCCGAGCTGATGCGCGCGCGCGGCAATGCCAGCCAGGCAAAACTGGAAGCTGCCCGGGCAAGGGTCTCGCTAGCCTCGGCCAAGGCAAAAATCAATCAATCCCGGGGGGTGTTGCCGTGAGATTTCCTGTTGTCTTCATGCTGCTTCTGTTTGCCTCGGTCAGTCACGCGCACGAAGGCCATGACCATGGCGACGAAGCGCCTCCGCCTGTCTCCAGCGTCGCGCCGCGATTCGAGGCGCGCGGCGATCTGTTTGAACTGGTGGGCATCCTGGACGGCAAGGCCTTGTGGCTGTATCTGGACAAGGCCGACAGCAACGAACCCATCGAGCAGGCGTCCATTGAAATTGAATCGGGTTCCTTCAAGGACAAGGCGGTTGCCTCACAGAATGGAACATTCAAACTTTCGGCACCCGCGCTGGCCGAACCGGGACAGCATGCGCTGACCATTACGGTTGAAGCCGGCGAGGATTCGGACCTGCTCACCGCCCGTTTTGACATGAACGCAGCTGGCATGAAAGCGGCGGATTCGACGGCGGCGAAGAATGTCTTGGTCAACTGGCTGCCCTGGGTCGGAGGGGTCATAGTTCTGGCCCTGCTGGCCGCGATTGTCATCCGCATGAGAAGAAGGAAATGAACATGCGCCTGCTCCTTTCCTTGATTCTGTTGCATGGTCTTGCTGGCCAGGCCTTTGCGCATGGCGGTGAAGATCACAGCCACGACGAGCCGGCTCCCGTTGCCAAGCCGGGGAATGCTGCGGGGGCGGCAATGGCTGGGGTTTCCCAGCGCCTGGCTGACGACAGTCTCTTCGTGCCCAAGCCCGCACAGCGCGCGCTGGGCATTCGCACCGTGGTGGCGGAAAAGGGCGAATTCCCCGGCGTGATCGAGCTTCCCGGCCGCGTGATCGCCGACCCAAATGCGGGCGGGCGCGTTCAGGTAGCACAGGCCGGCATCATCACGACGGGGCCCAAGGGCATCGCGCTGGTGGGGCAGCGCGTGGCGCGCGGACAGGTGCTGGCCTGGTTGATGCCCGTGCTGGATGCCTCCAGCCGGGCCGACAAGCAGTCCAGCCTAGCTGAATTGTCTGCACAGGCCCGCGTGATTGAAAAGCGTCTGGCGCGACTGGAGGAGCTTGAAGGCAGCGTGCCGGCAAAGGAAATCGAGCAGGCGCGCATTGAACTCGACAGCTTGCACGCCCGGAAAAAAGCCATCGGTGGCGCACTGGGCGGACGCATCGCGCTGGTTGCGCCCGTTTCGGGTGTGGTCGCGTCGAGTTCGGCAAGCGTCGGCCAGGTGGTCGATGCTAAAGAGGTGTTGTTCGAGATTGTCGATCCCGGCCGTCTTGTCGTCGAAGCCCTGGCGTTTGACGCCCGTGCAACAGCCGGACTGAAACGCGCCACCGCACGGACGGGCGAGGTCAGCATCGGGTTGGATTTAATCGGTGCCGGCCTTGCCCTGCGTGAACAGGCGCTGCCCGTGCTGTTCCGCATCCGGCGGGCGGCGGGCGAGGGGAATGTGCCGCTGCTTGCAATCGGACAGACCGTGAAGGTGCTGGCCGAAACAGGTGTCACCCGCCCCGGCGTTGCCGTACCCGCCGCCGCGATCAGCCGCAACGACGCCAATGAAAGCATGGTCTGGGTGCATGACACCGCCGAACGCTTTGTACCGAGACGCGTGAAAACCCTGCCGCTGGACGCGGAGCGCGTGCTGGTGATCGAGGGCCTGGCTGGCGGCGAGCGCGTGGTGACGACGGGCGCCCGGGCGCTGGGCCAGGTTAGGTAATTCTTCGCATGTTTGATTTCATCATCAACACCAGCCTCAGGCAGCGACTGCTGGTGTTGGGTTTTGCGCTGATCCTGATTCTGTACGGCGCGCTGGCGGCGATGAAGACGCCGGTCGATGTGTTCCCCGACCTGAACAAGCCGATGGTGACGCTGATGACCGAGGCGGGCGGCATGGCGCCGGAGGAAGTCGAGCAACTGGTGACTTTCCCGATCGAAGCAGCCATGAACGGCATGACCGGCGTGACCCGGGTGCGTTCGGTTTCCGGCATCGGCCTGTCGGTGGTCTATGTGGAGTTCGACTGGGGCAGCGACATCTACCTCAACCGCCAGCAGGTGGCAGAACGATTGAATCTCGTGCGCAACCAGTTGCCGTCAGGCATCGAGCCGCATGTGGGCCCCATTTCCTCGATCATGGGCGAGATCCTGCTGATCGCGCTGCCGGCCGATCCGGCAAAAATCGACCCGATGCAGGTTCGCGAATATGCCGACTGGGTGGTGCGCCCGAGACTTCTTACCGTGCCCGGCGTGGCGCAGGTCATTCCCATCGGCGGCGAGGTGCGCCAGTACCGGGTTACGCCCGATCCAGCGCGGCTGATGGCCGCCGGAATTTCCATCGGCAAGCTGAAGGAAGCGCTGCAAAACTTCAGCCACAACACGGCGGGCGGCTTTGTCGATTCCGGCGGACGGGAATATCTGGTGCGCAATATCGGGCAGAGCAGCCGCATCGAGGACCTGGCCATGCTGCCAGTAGAGACTCGAAACGGGCAGGTGATCGTGCTGAAGCAGGTGGCGGACGTTGGTTTCGCGCCGGCCATCAAGCGCGGCGATGCCGGTTACAAGGGCCTGCCGGCCGTGATCCTGTCGGTGCAAAAACAGCCTGCGACCGACACCGTCAAGCTCACCCGCGAACTGGAAACGGTGGTTGCCGATCTGTCGCGCAAGCTTCCAGCTGGCGTCGAAAAACCGCAGTTTCTGTTCCGGCAGGCGGAGTTCATCGAGCGCTCGGTCAGCAATGTGGAGGAGGCACTGCGGGACGGCGCGATCATGGTCGCCGTCATCCTGTTCCTGTTTCTGGCCAATTTCCGCACCACCTTCATTTCGCTGATGGCCATTCCCATTTCGCTGCTGGTCGCCGCGCTGGTGTTCCGTTATCTTGGCCTGTCCATCAACACCATGACGCTGGGTGGCCTGGCCATTGCCATCGGCGAACTGGTCGACGACGCCGTGGTCGATGTCGAGAATGTCTTGCGGCGCCTGAAGGAAAACCGCCTTGTCGCGCAGCCACGCCCCTCGCTGGCGGTGATTGCCGCTGCATCAAAGGAAGTCCGTTCCGGCGTGGTCTACGCGACGCTGATCGTGGTGCTGGTTTTCGTCCCGCTGTTTGCCTTGCCCGGCATCGAGGGCAGGCTGTTCACGCCGCTGGGCATTGCCTACATCGTTTCCATTCTGGCCAGCATGGTGGTGGCGATGACTGTCACGCCCGTGCTGTGCTACTACCTTCTGCCGAACATGAAGCGGATCGATCATGGCGACAGCCGGCTGGTTGCCTGGCTCAAGCGCCAGGACGAAAAGCTGCTGCACTGGTCATTCGAACGTGGCGGTCAGCTCCTCGGCATTGCCGCGGTGGCCATCCTGTTCGCCGCGGCAAGCCTTGTTTTCATGCCGCGATCCTTCCTGCCGCCATTCAACGAAGGCACGCTGACCATCAATGTCTTGCAGAACCCCGGCACCTCGCTGGCCGAATCGAACCGCATCGGCGCCGAGGCCGAGCGCCTGGTGATGACAGTGGCGGAAGTGACGCAGGTCGGCCGGCGCACCGGGCGCGCCGAACTGGATGAGCATGCCGAGGGGGTGCATTACACGGAAATGGACGTGGATCTCAAGCCATTGGAGCGCAGCCGGGATGTGGTCATTGCCGATATCCGCCAGCGGCTTGCCGTGTTGCCGGCCTCGATCAGCGTTGGCCAGCCGATTTCACACCGGCTCGATCACCTGCTGTCAGGCGTGCGTGCGCAGATTGCGCTGAAGATTTATGGCGACGATCTCGATACTCTGCGCGGGCTGGCTTCAGGCTTGCGCGAGCGCCTGGCACGCATTCCCGGTGTGACTGATTTGCAGATTGAAAAGCAGGTGATAATTCCCCAGTACAAGATTCGCGTGGACCATGATGCCACGTCCCGGCATGGCATGCCGGCGGGTGTGCTCGTCGCGGAACTGGAGCAATTATTGCAAGGCGAAAGCCTCAGCCATGTCATTCAGGGCAACCGACGGTTCGAGCTGACCCTGCGTCTGCCGGAATCATCGCGGCGCGGAGAAGGCCTGGCGAATCTGTTGATTGAAACACCCACCGGCACCGTTCCCCTGTCTAGGCTGGCCAGCATCGAGGACAGTGCCGGGCCGAACCAGATTGGTCGCGAGAATGCGCGGCGGCGCATCGTGATTTCGGCCAACACCGATGGTTCGGACATGGCTGGCATCGTGGCGGCAATCCGTACTGAACTCGCGGCCCAGCCCATGCCGGCGGGGTATTTCACCGCGCTGGAGGGACAGTTCCAGGCGCAGGAACAGGCGGCACGACTGATCACGATGCTGGCTGTCATATCGCTGCTGATGATTTTTCTGGTGCTTTACTCGCGCTACCGGTCCGCTGTGCTGGCCGGGATCGTCATGGGCAATATTCCCCTGGCGCTGGTCGGCGCGGTTATCGCGCTGTGGCTTTCGGGCCAACCGCTTTCGATTGCGGCCATGGTCGGCTTCGTGACGCTGGCTGGTATCAGCGCACGAAACGGCATCCTCAAGATCAGTCATTACATCAATCTTTGCCTGTTTGAAGGCGAGACGTTCGGAGTAAAAATGATCGTGCGCGGCTCGCTCGAGCGCCTGACGCCGGTGCTGATGACGGCGCTGGTCGCCGCCTTCGCGCTGACACCGCTGATGGTGGCAGCCGATGCGCCAGGCAAGGAAGTACTGCATCCGGTCGCCGTTGTCATTTTCGGCGGACTGGTCAGTTCGACCCTGCTCGATACCGTGCTGACGCCTGTCATGTTTCTGCGCTGGGGGCGTCCGGCGCTGGAACGCCTGATTGCCCAGCGCGGCAATGACTCATTCTGAATTTTTCTGCGAAGGAGAAGCACCATGAAAAAACTGCGTACCCTGATGATCCTGTTGGCCGCGTTGAACAGCCCCGCGGCGTTGTCACATTCGGATGAATACCTCGACACCCAGCCCACGCCCAATGGCGGGCAAATGCGCATGGCAGGTGCGTATCACTACGAACTGGTAGTGGCAAAGGACAGCAAGATAGTGAAGGAAAACCCGGTCGTGGTGTATGTTACCGACCATGGCGGCACGAAGATTTCCACGGCAGGCGCGCGCGGCACGGCGACGATACTTGCCGGCAAGCTCAAGGCAACCGTCAACCTGGTGCCGGACGGTGACAACCGGCTGAAGGGTTTTGCCAAATATGCGTCTACGCCGGACATGAAGGTTGCGGTATCGGTAACGCTGCCTGGCAAGACCACCGAACCGGCGCGATTCACGCCGTTGGCGAAGACGGCGGCGGATCCCCACGCGGGGCACAAGCATTAAGCGGGGGGGTTGATCGATTCGCCACCGCTGTCTTTCTGCGTCATCCAGGCGAACAGCGAGGCGCGCATCGCTTCTTCAACCGACATGTCGATCGGCTGCACCCAGGCGCGCGGCACGAATACGGTGTAGCCGCCGATCATGTAACCCATGGGCAGATAAACCGCCACGCGGTCATCCTGCAGAAAGCCTTCAGGCAGACCTTCGACATTCTGCCGGGTGACGAGCCCGACAAGCTCCAGCGGCTGGCCCGGTACCCGCAGCACCACTACCTGCTGGCTGGGCTTGCCGGGATGCGGCGAAAAATAATCGGCAAAGTTTTTCAGTGACGAGTAAATGCTTTTGATTACCGGGATGTTGGTGAAGGGCAGTTCGACCAGGGACAGCAGCCTGGCCATAAAAGGCTGCGAGACCAGTACGCCAAGCAGGAATATGCTGACGATACCCATCGCCAGTCCCAGTCCCGGCACATAGAACTCGCCGATGAATGGGCGCATGAGTTGAAACGCAAGCTTTTCCGACCAGGTCAGAAACAGGTAAAGCAGATAGACCGTCAAGCCCAGCGGCAGGGCCGTGATCAGACCGCGAAAGAAATACTGGTAGATGCGTTTCATCAGATGGAAGTGTCAGGGGATGCTGAAAACAAAAATGGCGGCACTGCTGCCGCCACTTCTGTCTTGAAACATTGCTTCGTTGCGATTACTTCTGCTGCTATTACTTCTTCTTGGCAGCTTTCTTGCCAGCAACGGCGGCCTTGAAACCAGCGCCAGCGGTGAAGCGGGGCACGGTGGTCGCGGCAATCTTGATTTCCTTGCCGGTCTGGGGGTTGCGGCCGGTACGTGCGGCGCGCTTGGATGACTTGAAAGTGCCGAAGCCGATCAGGGTAACGGTGTCACCCTTGGATACAGCCTTGACGATTGCGCCCATGGCGGCATCAAGTGCCTTGCCTGCAGCGGCTTTGCTGATGTCGGCGCCTTCGGCGGCAATGTCGATCAATTCGGATTTGTTCATGTGGTCTCCTTAGGTTGAGTGGAAGTGTGATCGTACCAGCGTTCACAGGCTTTGTGTCTGTCCGGAAGGATCAACTGGTTGCCATTATGTACAAGTCTTTGCCCTTTGTTAATAAGGCAGAGCAAGGTTTTACAGATATTTTTTTAAAAATTTGATGGATGACAACACATTTGAACGAAAGCCAGACCGCCCGGGCACGCCTGAAAACAGTGCGAGTTCGCTATTCGTTCAACAGTGATACCAATGTTGCGGCAGTCAACTTGTTGATTTCAAACAGCACTTCGCAATATTCGGTTTGCTCGCTGATGGGCGTGGGATCGTCCGCGCAGCTGCATCCGGCAATGATTCCCGCATAAACGATCCCGGCCTTTACCTGAATCGAAACGGGATCATCTGTCACATTCGTCACGATCACGCTGAAAGGACTGCTGGCGACATGGCTGCTTCGTGCCAGTCCTTTCTGCAAGGGCAGGCTGTCTGCATCCAGGCGCGAGGCTTCAATTTTGAAAGTTTCACTGAACGCTGGAGATCCCCACGCTGCAAGGGATTCAGGCAGGTGAATCATTCGGCCTGCATCCTCGGGTAATCGGTATAGCCTTTTGCGCCTGGCGTGTAGAACGTGGCCTGATCGGGGATGTTGAGCGAGGCGCCCGACTTGATGCGTTCGGGCAGATCGGGGTTGGCCAGGAAAGCAGTACCGAACGCCACGGCATCGAGCGTGCCTTCGGCAATGGCGGCTGTGGCCTCTTCAGGCGTGTAGCCCATGTTGCCCACCAGCACGCCGAGGTAATGTTCGCGTGCCGGCGTCAGCACATCGCCGCTTTGCTGTTGCATGAAATCGCTGCGCATCAGGTGCAGATAGGCCAGCTTGAAGGCGTTCAACCTCTTTGCGAGCCATGTCGTCAGGCCAACCGGATCGCTGTCCCGCATGCTGTTGTAGCTGTTCAGCGGCGATAGTCGCACGCCGACATGATTGCTGCCGAATATGCCCGAAACGGCTTCGATGACTTCCAGCAGCAGTCGAGCGCGGTTTTCGATGGAACCGCCGTAGGGGCCAGTGCGCCTGTTCGAGCCATCGCGCAGAAACTGGTCCAGCAGGTAACCATTGGCGCCGTGCACTTCCACGCCGTCAAAACCGGCAGCCCTGGCGTTTTCCGCCGCCCTGCGGAATCCGGCCACGATGTCCGGCAGTTCGTCGTCGCGCAGTTCGCGCGGCATTACATAAGGCTTCATGCCTTCCGGCGTGAACACTTCGCTGTCGGTGATTGCAATCGGACTCGGCGCCACCGGCTGCACACCGTTGTTGAGCAGGGGATGGCAGGCGCGGCCGCCGTGCCACAGTTGCAGGAAAATTCGCCCCCCCGCCGCATGCACCGCATCGGTGGTTTTCTTCCAGCCGGCCACCTGCGCCTGCGAATAAATGCCCGGTTCGCGCCAGAAGGAAGAATTTCCTTCCATCACCATTGTTGCTTCGGCAATGATCAGCCCGGCGCTGGCCCGCTGTGCATACTGCTCCGCCATCAGGTCGCCAGGAACGTGATCATCTTCCGCCCGGCAACGCGTGAGCGGCGCCATCAGGATGCGGTTGGGCAATGTCAGTTCACCGAGTTGAAGAGGGGTAAAGATAGGGTCCATTTTCAGTATGTTGAATATGGCAAGAAAAAATCTCGAAGTCGCGGGCGAGTTCAGATTGAAGCACTTCATGCAGGCTTCTGCAAATCCAGCTTGATGCGGCATCAATGGAACCTGGATCAAGCATTGACCCTCATTGTCAGGTACATTTTCTCGATCGGGAGACAGGGTAATTCATGAACAGCATCTACCACGAGTTCGCACTGCTGTTGCTGGTGTCTGCCCTGGTGGGTGCTTTCGCCGTGCGCCTTCGCCAGCCCCTGCTGGTAGCCTACATTGTCGTTGGCATCCTGGTAGGTCCGGCCGGTTTTGGCTGGGTAAGCGCGCACGATCAGATCGATTTGCTGGCGCAGATCGGTATTACCGTGTTGCTGTTTGTAGTGGGCCTGAAACTCGATCTTCAACATGTCAGACACATAGGTCCTGTCGCTCTTGCCACTGGCCTGGGCCAGTTGGCTTTCACCATCCTGTTCGGTTTTTTCATCATCCTCGCGCTGGGAAAGGACTGGCTAACCGCGCTGTATGTGGCGGTTGCGCTGACCTTCTCCAGCACCATCATTATCGTCAAGCTGTTGTCAGACAAGCGCGAGCTTGACTCACTGCATGGCCGCATCGCGGTAGGCTTTCTTATTGTGCAGGACCTGGCGGTTGTCATTGCCATGATGCTGATGAGCGGACTGGGTGGCATGGGCGCGGAAACGATTGGCGGCGTCAAGCTGGCAGTGCTGCTGCTGGCAAGACTGGTGGGCGCCGCGCTCCTGCTTTTCGTGCTGATGCGTTATGTATTGCCGAGAATTGTCGATACCCTGGCGCGCTCCCAGGAACTGCTGTTGATCTTTGCCATCGCCTGGGGCACCGCGCTGGCCGCGCTGGGTGAAACCGTCGGCTTCAGCAAGGAAGCCGGTGCCTTTATCGCCGGGTTTTCACTTGCGTCCACCGCTTACCGTGAAGCCATCAGTGCCCGTTTGACCAGCATCCGCGATTTCCTGCTGCTGTTCTTTTTTATTGACCTGGGCGCCAAATTGGATTTTTCCACACTGGGCGACGAGATTGGCACATCTATCGTGCTGTCACTGTTCGTGTTGATCGGGAATCCACTGATCGTAATGGCCATCATGGGTTACATGGGCTACCGCAAACGGACAGGATTTCTCGCCGGACTGACCGTGGCGCAGATTTCAGAGTTCTCCATTATTTTTGTTGCCATGGGCATTAGCCTGGGACATGTCGGCCCCAGCGCGCTTGGTCTGACGACTCTGGTCGGTCTCGTTACCATCGCGATATCTTCCTACATGATCCTGTATTCACATCGACTGTATGAGTGGCTTTCGCCATGGCTGGGCGCTTTCGAAAGACGGCATCCATTCCGTGAACTCGCGGTCGAGCATGCTCACCGGGATGAAGGCAAGCCTGATGTCATCATTTTTGGACTGGGCCGCTATGGTGGCCGTCTGGCACGCGCGCTTCAGCAACAAGGAATCCGCGTGCTTGGCGTTGACTTCGATCCCGAGGTGGTCAAGTCGCATCGTCATGATGGAATGCATGTGCGGTTTGGTGATGGCGAGGCGGATGATTTTATTGACAGCCTGCCGCTCACTGGCGTGCCATGGATAGTCAGCACTTTGCCTGGCTATGAGGCCAATCTTGCGCTGATGCACGCCTTGAGTATGCATGGGTACGCTGGCAGCATTGCCATGGCAGCGCGTGATGAAACCGAAGCCAGCTGCATGGAAGCGTTCGGCAAAGTCGAAATCTTGCGGCCTTTTGATCATGCAGCGGATTTTGCCGCACTGGATCTGGCGGCGCGTATTGCCGTGGCTGAATTGCCAAATGGAAAGGAATCAACATGAACCTGAACGTGATTGCCGCGACCGATTTTTCCGCGCCCGCCCGCCATGCACTGGAACGGGCTGCCTTGCTGGCTCAGAACCAGCCCGGTACGAAACTGACTCTGGCCCACGCTGTCAGCGGCTCGATGCTGGACACTCTGCGCAAACTACTTCATGGAGAAGCCGAAGGCGTGGAAGTGGGCATGTTGTCGCAGGCGCAAAAAACTCTGGCCGATATGGCGGCGAGCCTGAAAGGCAGATTCGGTGTCGATGCCGAGACCGTCCTTCTGCAAGGCGAGGTACTCGATACCTTGGTGGAACTGGTTGAAGCCAGGGATGCCGGGCTGATGGTGATGGGTATACGAGGCGCGCATTTTGTCAGGGAGGTTTTGATTGGCTCCACTACAGAACGCTTGCTGCGCAGAACGCATCGTCCCTTGCTGGCGGTCAAGCAGCGGGCAATCATGCCCTACCAGCGCATCTTGGCTCCGGTGGATTTTTCCGCGCACGCCGCTGCTGCGGTTAACGATGCACATAAGTGGTTCCCGGATGCGGAAATCGTGTTATTGCATGCGTTCGAGGCTGATCTCGAAAGTATCTTGCGACGGGCTGGCGTCGATCCGGATAGGATCAACCATTACCGGATACAGGCTCGCCATGCGGCCCAGATGGAAATGGAAGAGTTCGAGAAAAAATTAATTGTGCCGCCCGGAAAACGAACGCGAAATTTTGTTCATGGTCCAGCCACGCTACAAATTCTTGAATACGAATTATCGCTGGATGCCGACTTGATCGTGATGGGCAAGCGTGGACACTCGATGGTGGAAGAGTTATTTCTGGGCAGCGTTACCAAGCATGTTCTGGCCTATTCAAACAGTGATGTGTTCATTAGTGGCCATCTTCCCTAGAGCTCCCGGTTCATGAAGAAGAATTCAGCGGGGCGCCGCAAACCACATGTTTTTCGTTACATGCTGATCGGATTTTTTACCATGGCGCCGTTGTGGGTGACATGGCTGGTATTCGACTTTTTGTTTGGACTTCTCGCCAATACTGGTGCACCTTTCCTCAGAACCCTGGCACGGCTGTTAAGGCCTGTATCGGATACGGTTTCCAGATGGCTGCTTGATTCGAATGTTCAATATGGTCTAGCAGCCATTTTTACCCTGGCAGGGCTTTATGTGATTGGCCTTCTAGCATCGCTGGTTATTGGCAAACGGTTCATTGCGAGTGCCGAAAACTGGCTTGGTCGCGTTCCGCTGGTGCATACGATATGTAGTGCCACCAAGCGCTTTCTCAAGACTGTGCAAACCCCGCCCGTGCAAGGTCAGCGGGTGGTGCTGATTAGCTTTCCTTCGCAGGAAATGAAGGCGGTCGGTCTTGTAACCAGGGTAATGATGGACACTAATACCGGCCAGGAACTGGCTGCCGTCTATGTGCCTACTTCGCCCAACCCGACTTCTGGCTATATTGAAATCCTGTCGCTTGCCGACGTGGTGATGACCGACTGGACAATGGAAGAAGCCATGAGCTTTGTCATGACAGGCGGCACCAATGCACCGGACAAGGTGCGCTTTGGTCAGGTTGCGTCCAGCGAGAAAATCACTGAATGAATGCCATAGCCATCGTAATCAGGACGCTGTCATTTGCCCTGGCCTGGTGGGTGTTGACTGAAGGGCGCGGAGACAGCTGGGGGGTGGGCGCGGTTACCGTGATGTTCGCGCTCGTTGTCAGCCTTGTCCTGTCGCCACCGGTTCGGAAGCGCATTTCACTGACAGGTGCGCTCAATTTCGCGATTTTTTTTCTCAGTAAGTCGATCCAGGGCGGTATTCAGGTCGCGTTCATGGCACTTCGTCCTCGTCTGGATATGGCGCCTGCGTTGCTGGAAATGCAGCTTGCCTTGCCACCTGGCAAGGCGCGTGTGATGTTGATATACACCCTGAATCTGTTGCCGGGTACGGTTTGTGTGGGAATCGAGGGCGACACACTTCATCTTCACGTGATTGATTCCCGCATGCATATCGAGTCTGAAATGCGCATGGCGGAATCGCGCATAGTCAGGATGTTGAGGTTAGAAACATGACCAGCCTGGAATGGCCGCTCGCGGTTTTTTTATTATTCAATCTTTTGGCGGCCCTGATCCGCGCGGCACGCGGCCCCACGGCGGCGGACCGCATGCTGGCGGCCCTGCTGTTTGGCACCACCGGGGTAGGGGTGCTGTTGTTGCTTGCCCATGCCGGGAATGGGGTATCCATGCCCCTGGTTGATACCGCCCTGGTGCTGGCCCTGCTGGCTGCCATCGCCGGCGTGGCCTTCGCGCGGCTGGGATGGCGAAAGACGGAGGAGCATCATGACGATCCTGCTTGAATGGCTCAGCGCCGGGTTGCTGCTGGCCGGCGCCGGTTTTTATCTGGCCGGCACCCTGGGCCTGCTGCGATTTCCCGACGTCTATGCCCGTCTGCATGCACTGACCAAGGCGGACAACCTGGGGCTGGGACTGCTGGCGCTGGGCCTGGCCCTGCAGGCTGAAAGCCTGGCATTGGCCCTGAAGATCCTGCTCATCTGGCCCCTGGTGCTGGCAGCCAGCGCAGTGGTGAGCTTCGCCATCGCCCGCCGCGCCCATGAACTGGGGATCGCGCCTGTCGGGCAGGAGGAAGAACAACCATGACCTTGAGCTTTGCCTTCGACCTCCTGCTGGCCCTGGCCTTGCTGTGGAGCGCCTGGCGCAGCCTGGCCACGCCGGACCTCACCAGGGCCGTGGTGATGTTCATTGTCTTTGGCCTCCTGCTGGCCCTGGCTTGGGCGCGACTGTCGGCAACGGACATCGCCCTTGCTGAGGCGGCTATCGGCGCCGGCCTCACCGGCGCCCTGCTGCTGGACGCCTTGGGGGCCTGGAGGCGCGCCGCCAAGGACGACGAGTCATGAAGTCAGCCCTCCGCCTGGCTGTGGTTCTGCTCGCCCTGGTCCTGGCGGGTACCCTGATGGCGGCTATTCTGGAACTGCCCGGAGCTAACCAATCCTTGCCGGCGGCGGTGGCGGCCCACATGGCGGTGAGCGGGGTGGAACATCCGGTCACCGCCGTTCTGCTCAACTTCCGGGGCTACGACACCCTGCTGGAAGTGGCGGTGCTGCTGCTGGCTCTGCTGGGCATAGGGGCAGCCGTGCACGCGGGTAGCGAGACGGAAGACGGCGGGGCAGAGGGCGATCCGGTGTTGGCCGCCCTGGCCCGGCTGCTCACGCCCCTCCTGATCCTGGCTGCCGGCTACCTTTTGTGGGCAGGCGCCCATCGTCCTGGCGGCGCTTTCCAGGCGGCAGCGGTGCTGGCGGGGGCGGCAGTGTTGCTGCACCTGTCCGGGCAAATGCCGGCCTGGTCTTCGCCTGGCCTGTTGTTACGCCTGGGGCTAGCGGGCGGCCTCCTGATCTTCCTGGCGCTGGCCGCCGGCCTGCTGGGGCAGGGGGCGTTGCTACGCTATCCGCCGGAATATGCCGGAGCACTCATTCTGCTCATTGAAGCGAGCCTGACGATCTCACTGGGCCTGATCTTGGCGGGGCTGTTCCTAATGCTGGCCGGGCGAAGGGGCGGGGCATGACCTCTGGTCTCGTCTTTGCTTTGGCGGGCGTGCTGCTGTTTGTGTTGGGCCTGGGCGGCGTGGTGATGCTCAGCCATGCCCTGCGCCGCATCCTGGCCTTCAACCTCATGGGCAGCGGTGCCTTCCTGGTGCTGGTGGGTCTGGCCCAGCGGGACGGCGGCGTGGACCCGGTGCCCCAGGCCATGGTGCTGACCGGCATTGTGGTGGCCGTGGCGGCCACCGCCCTGGCCCTGGCCCTGGTGCGGCGCTTGCACGGGGCGCATCGGGATGACTGACGCCTTCCTGGATCCCTTGCCCTGGCTCATCGTCCTGCCCTTGGCCTGGGCGGCCATGGCCTTCCTGATGGGGGCCGGGCGGGGCGCGCGCTTGGCCATCGTCGCCCTGGCCATGCAATTGTTCCTAGCCCTGATTCTGGCGACCCAGGTACTTGAAAGTGGTCCGGTGACCCACGTCGTCGGCGGCTGGGGTGCGCCGCTGGGTATCGATCTGTTGGCCGACGGGTTGAGCGTGGCCATGCTGCTGCTTACCCAGGCGGTGGCCCTGCCCCTGGCGGTCTACGCCCAGGCTTATTTTTCCCGCGAGGCCGGCCAGTTCTGGCCCCTCGCCGGCTTTCTCCTGGCGGCCTTGAACGCCCTGTTCCTGTCGGCAGATCTCTTCAACCTCTACGTCACCCTGGAATTGCTCTCCCTGGCTGCGGTTGGCCTGGTGGCCCTGGGCGGCAAGCCCGCGCAGGTGGCGGCGGCGCTGCGCTACCTGTTGGTCAGCCTCACTGCCTCCGGCGCGTATCTGATGGGGGTGGCGCTGATCTATGGCGTGTACGGCACGGTGTCCATCGCTACGCTGGCGCCCCTGATGGGGAGCGCGCCACCTATGGCCCTCTGGCTGTCAGCGGGGCTCATGCTGACGGGGTTGCTGGCCAAGACCGCGCTGTTTCCCTTCCACTTCTGGTTGCCGCCGGCCCACGGCGGCGCGGCGGCGCCAGTCTCGGCTCTGCTCTCGGCCCTGGTGGTGAAGGCGTCCTTCTATCTGGTGCTGCGTCTGGCGCTGGATGTGTTCCCCAATCTAACTGCCCTCGTCGCGCCGGGCCTTGGGCTGTTAGGGGCGGCGGCGATTCTGTATGGCTCCTGGCGGGCCCTGCGCACCCACCACATCAAGAGGCTGGTGGCCTGGTCGACGGTGGCGCAGTTGGGCTACCTGTTCCTGGTCTTTCCCCTGCTGGCCCCGGATGGCCTGGCCCTGCAAGCGGGCGTCGTGCAGGCCATCGCCCACGGCCTGGCCAAGGCGGCCATGTTCGCCGCCGTCGGCGTGCTGATGCTGGCCACCGGCCGCGACACCCTGGAAGGCCTGGCGGGGGTGGCCCACCGGGTGCCGCTGACCCTGTTTGCCTTCGGCCTGGCGGGGGTGACGCTGATGGGCCTGCCACCCTCGGCGGGCTTCTTGGCCAAGTGGCTGTTGATCGACGCCGCCCTCTCCCACGGCCAATGGGGCTGGGTGGCGGTGGTCATCGGCGGCGGTCTGTTGGCGGCGGCCTATGTGTTCAAGGTGCTGCGCCAGGCCTTCCTGCTGGCGCCCGAGGATAGCCGCTTCCAGCCCGTGCCCCGGAGCATGGAGTGGGCCGCCTTTGTCCTCGCCGCCGCCAGCGTGGTGCTGGGGTTGCGCGGAGTGGAATTGATGGCACTGTTGGCCCAAGGCGCGCCATGACGCTCAACGAAGCCCTGCCTCTGGCCGTCCTGGCCTCGTCGCTGCTGCCGGGTCTGGTGATCTTCGCCCTGCCGGAGCATTGGGTGGGGACGCGCACCACCCTGAACCTCTTCGGCGCTTTCGCCAAACTGGCGCTGGTCGGGCTGCTGCTGGCCGGCGTCAGCGCGGGAGAAAACTACGGCTTCCGCCATGAAGTGCTGCCGGGCCTGGAACTGGTGTTCAAGGCCGATGCCCTGGCCTTGTTGTTCATGACGCTATCCACCGTGCTGTGGCTGTTCACCACGCTGTATGCCATCGGCTATCTGGAAGGCGCGCCGCATCGCAGCCGCTTCTTCGGCTTTTTCAGCTTGTGCGTCACGGCGACGATGGGCATCGCGATGGCCGGCAACCTGTTCACCTTCTTCGTGTTTTACGAGTTGCTCACCCTCGCCACCTTCCCTCTGGTGGTGCATCGCGGCACGCCCCAGGCCATGAAGGGGGGCACGGTCTATCTGGCCTACACCCTAGGTGGCGGCGCGCTACTGCTGACTGGCATCGTCTGGCTGTACGGCCTGACCGGCGCGGCGGATTTCGCCCACGGCGGCTACCTCGCGGTCCTTGGGTCGGAAAAGGCCGGGCAGTTGCAGTGGGTGTTTTTTCTGTTGATCGCCGGGGTGGGGGTGAAGACCGCCCTTGTGCCCCTGCACGGCTGGCTGCCACAGGCCATGGTGGCGCCGGCGCCGGTGTCTGCCCTGCTGCATGCTGTGGCGGTGGTGAAGGCGGGGGCCTTCGGCGTAGTGCGCATCGTCTATGAAGTGTACGGCGTGGAGTTCGCCCAGTCCCTGGATCTGCTAGCCCCCCTGGCGGTGGCGGCGGCCATCACCATCGTCTGGGGCAGCTTCCGCGCCCTGTTCCAGGACGACCTGAAAAAGCGCCTGGCCTATTCCACGGTGAGCCAGGTGTCCTACATCGTCCTGGGGGTGGCGCTGTTCGGCCCCATCGGCACCATCGGCGGGCTGGTGCATCTGGTGCACCAGGGCATCATGAAGATCACCCTGTTCTTCTGCGCCGGCAACTATGCGGAAGCACTGGGCATCCACAAGGTGAGCGAGATTAACGGGGCCGGGCGGCGCATGCCGCTGACCACCGCAGCCTTCACCATCGCTGCCCTGGGCATGATGGGGGTGCCGCTGACCGCCGGGGCGGTCTCCAAGGCCTGGCTCATGGATGGCGCCCGGGCCGCCGACATGGGCTGGGTGACCGGAGTGCTGTGGACTTCCAGCGTGTTCAACGCCGCCTATTTTCTGCCCATCCTGTGGCGGGCCTGGATGCGGCCCGCCCCCGCCGTCTGGCCGGAGGAACACATCCCAGCAAAAGGGCGTCGGGAGACCGCCTGGCTGCTCCTGCTGCCACCCCTCATCACCGCCGCCGCCGTGCTGGTGGCGGGGGTGTTCGCCGAGGCCGGCTGGTCTCCGCTGTCCTGGGCCGAGTTGATCGCTGGCAGGGAATATCTGCGGTGAATCCTGGCCGGGTTTTCCTGTTTGGGCTAACCTCATTGCTTGCAGTGGCTTGGGCCCAGTCAGTGGCGGATGATATCCAACTGCCTTCTGAGAACCGCACACCGGTTGATCTGGAACGGGAACTGAAAGCGCCCTGGCAGGCGGGGGGCGAGATTGTGGTATTTGCCAGTGCCGACAGAGCACCCCGCGCCGGACGCCTTGTCGCGCCACCAGCCGATGCCACGGAAGAACAGACACGCCGCGCCGAACATTTCTCCTTGGCGCGCAAGCTCAACCTGGTGACCCAGCCCCGGGTTGCGCCCATGGCCCTGCCGCTGTCGGAAGAACAGGTCACGCTGCTGGAACGTTTCGCCCATACCGATGCCGGCGCGGTGTGGTTTCGCGCGGTGGCGGATGACACGCTGCGGCTATTCAACCAGGGTTATCTGGAATATGACGCTGCGCGGTGGCGGGCATTCCTGGAAGGCGGGCCGCGCCCCCGGCTGTCCGAGCTCATCACCGGCCGCTTGTCCGAGACCGGGCTTTTTTCGCAGGAAGTAACGGTATTCCGCATCTTCGCATTCGAGGGCATGGGCTCTCAGGCCGGGGCAGCCAGCGTGCGCATGGGCAGCAAGGGCTTTCGCTGTCAATTCCAGTTGAGCGGCGATGCAGTCGACCCGTTTGCCATTCTGTCGCATGAGTTTGGTCACAGCCGTTATGGCGATCCCAAAAGCGCGGGGCACCCCTTGGGGGAAGCGCGCACCGTGGCACGCTACGAAAATCCTGTGCGCCTGCGAAATGGATTTCCGCCACGTCTGATGTATTACTTGCGCATCGAATCGGGTCGGCCGCAAGTCACACGAGAGCCGCTCTTTGCCCGGCTTCTGGCCTGGCGCGAGACGCCGGTTTTACGGCTCGCGGAACTCGATCCTGTGGAAGGGCTTTATTGCGAGTGTCTGGATGTACCGGGCAAGTTGCGTGACTGCCTGCAACTGACAGCGGGCGAGGCAGCCATGTGCGAATTGCGCTGGGTGGCCGTTAGGGTGGAAACGTCGGTACAAACTGATCCTGATAAGCGATGAAGCACTCTTGAACACACAGGAAACTATAAGGTGATCTGCAAAAGGATTCGCTTGTGGAGTCCCGCAAACGTGAGCTGGGGAAGATATGTACGCTTTCCCCGGTTTTATCTCACCGCCAGCAATTCCACCTCGAACACCAGTGTTGCATTGGGCGGAATGACGCCACCCGCGCCGCGCGAACCATAGCCCATTTCCGGCGGAATGGTGAGCTTGCGGGTGCCGCCGACTTTCATGCCGGCCACGCCTTCGTCCCAGCCGCGAATGACGTGGCCGGCACCCAGCGGGAAATCGAAGGGGTCGTTGCGGTCCTTGCTGGAATCGAACTTGGTGCCATCGGTGAGCCAGCCGGTGTAGTGGACGACAACGGTTTTACCGACAGCGGCTTCGTCGCCCTGGCCGGTGGTGAGTTCTTCAATGATGAGTCCGGACATTTTGATTCCTTCAGATGGGTAGTAAAACGAAACTGGCGGCGTTGAAGACGCCGAAGCGGATACTGCGATTGGTTTTGTCTTCGACGACACGGGCGATCAGATCCTGGGTGGCGATGAGCTTGCCGTATTCACGCTCGAAGCTGAGATTCTGTATGCCCTCGTGATCCACGCCATTGGTGAGGAACATTACCTCACCCGTGGGTTTTTTCGTGTTGGACAGCCGCCAGGCAACGATTTCGATATTTCGTGCGGCGTTGTAGAGTTTTTGCGGGTCCATGCTGTCAAGCAGGTAGACCTCGGTTTTGTGGTTGTATGAAGACATGACCATGGTCAGGACGCCGGTCATCAGCGAATGAATGCGGTCACCGGCAAAGTCTTCGCGGAAGGCATTGTTGATGGCGGCCGCCCAGTCGAGTTCGCGCTGCGGTGACAGATGCCAGTGGTTGACCGGGTTGAAGATTTTCGCGACGGCGGCCTGGACATCCGTGATGCCGCTCTTGCTCATTTCGACCGGATTGCGCTTGTATAGCTTTTCCGTGAGCAGTTTCAGGCTGGCAAGGGTTTCCTTCTGGTGGAGTTCGACCACATCATCGATGTCGCCCTTGGCCAGACCCGCCACACTCCAGGGCTTGGCGGTGGTTTTGCCATCCTTGCGCTTGATGGCCTGGCCACCGCAGGAAGCGAGAAAACTGACGGACAGGAGAACAACAAAAAAACGGAACAGGATTTGCGTAGAAAACATCAGAACGAGCTGCGGACAGAGATTTCCTTGGCCCAAACGGGCAGTGGGTGCATGGTCGCTGAATTCTGGCTGTTCGTCAAAGGGGATGGACAGATATTTTGCGACACACTATTTCCATGAGAGCAACTTGAATGCTGTAAGCAATGGATTATCCCGGCGACCAAAGGCATTCAGGACAACAGAGGAGAACACCCATGACTTGTACAAATTGCTTGCACCGCGGCCTTGGAGCACTGGATGGAATTGGCGCCTGGCTGCCCAATCTTGCGATTCGCCTTCTGCTGGCATATGAATTCTGGACGGCGGGCCTCCAGAAACTGAAAGGGGATAACTGGTTCACGGATATTCAGGACAAATTTCCATTCCCATTCAATGTGGTACCAACAGAAATCAGCTGGCAGCTTGCCACCTGGACGGAACTGATTGGCCCGGTTTTGCTGGTAATAGGGCTGGGTACACGTTTTGCGAGTGCGGCGCTGGTAATCCTGACCATTGTGGCCTGGGCCAGCGTGCATGCGGGCAATGGCTATAACGTCTGCGACAACGGCTATCAACTCCCTCTGATTTATCTGGTTCTGTTTCTGCCGCTGCTGTTCCAGGGTCCCGGGAATTTTTCGCTGGATCACTGGATCAGGAAATTCACGGCAATGAAATGATGCGTTGTCTACACTGATGGTTTGGAAGCGCTGTATGGACAAAACGATGACAAGCATTTCTGAAGTAACGCGATATGGCCAGCGCATCTGGCTGGACAATCTGACCCGCACCCATCTTGAGGAAGGCAAGCTCGCTGAGCTGATTGCTCGGGGTGTGTCCGGCATCACATCCAACCCGGCCATTTTCCACAAAGCCATTACGGAAAGCCCGTATTACCAGTCTGCGCTTGAAAAACTAAGGTCATCGGAAGCCGATCCCGAGCGACGTTATGAGTCGCTGGTTATCGAGGATATCCAGCGTGCCTGCGATTTGCTGCGGCCGGCTCACGAAGCCAGCCAGGGCGATGACGGTTATGTGAGTCTCGAGGTCGCGCCGCGTCACGCGCATGATGCTGCCAGTACCGTTGCTGAAGCAAAGCGGCTAACAGGCCTCGTGAAACGCGAGAACCTGTTGATCAAGGTTCCCGGCACGCCAGCAGGCCTGGAAGCTTTTGAACTGCTGACTTCGGAAGGCTTGCGCGTCAACGTGACCTTGCTGTTTTCATTGCGCCAGACCGTGCGGATATTCGAGGCTTATATTCGAGGCGCTCGGCGCTGGCTGGAATCGGGCGGAAATCCGGTACGGATGAAAGCGGTGGCCAGCCTGTTCCTGTCGCGCGTGGATACCCTGGTGGACAATAAGCTGGAAACAATCAATACGCCAGAATCGCTGGCGCTGCGCGGCAAAGCCGCTGTGGCCATGGCAAAGTTGGCCTATCAGCGTTACCGGGAGTTTTTTCATGGCGTGGCATTTGAAACACTGCGCAAGGCGGATGTCCGTCCGCAATATCTTTTGTGGGCCAGCAGCGGTACCAAGAACCCGGACTATTCCGATTTGCTGTACGTTGAACCACTGATCGGGCCTGAAACCATCAACACCTTGCCGGACAAAACGCTGGCGGCATTGCTGGATCATGGAAAGATTGATCCCTCGCTGGATTTTGGCGTGCCTGAAGCTGAGGCGCACATGGTGGCACTCGAAGCGCAGGGGGTTGATCTGGATAAAGTGGGTGAAACCTTGCAGGCGGATGGCTTGAGGCTGTTCGCGGAATCTTATGACAAGCTGATTGAAGCAATGAAATAACAGAGTGAACGGCTTGCCGCCGTGCTAGGTTTGATGTATGACCGGCTAGCCTCCGGTCATGGACATGAACCTGACAAGTTTTTTTGGTGCTTCGCGGAATTCGTGACGTTGGGGTTTGAGCGCGACGGCCTGCAGGATCGCCTGTTCGATTTCCCTGTCGCTTGCGCCTGCTTTCAGCATGGGGCCTAATTCAAATTTGTCATCCTGTCCCAGGCACAGATATAGCGTGCCATCGACCGAGATGCGCACGCGGTTGCAGGTTTCGCAGAAGTGCTGGGAAAGCGGGGTGATGAAGCCGATGGAAAATTTCCCATCCGGCGTACCAAGGTATCTCGCGGGCCCGCCGCCCGGACAGCTGGTTTCCGCGAGACCATATTTTTCAGCGAGGCGGGCTTTCACCGGCTGCAAGTCGAGATAGCCGTTGGCTCTTCCCGTATCGCCCATGGGCATGGTTTCGATCAGGCGCAGGATGAAATCCCCGGCCATGGCAAATTCGACCATGGCGTCGATCTCGTCATCGTTCTTGCCGGCAATCGCCACCATGTTGAGCTTGATTTTGCGGAAGCCAGCTTCTTTTGCGGCGTTTAGTCCTGACATGATCTTGTCGAAGACATCGCGGCCATTGATATTTTCGACACGATCACGCTGCAGGGAATCGAGGCTGACATTCAGTCGGGTGACGCCCGCCTCTTTCAGGTCCCGTGCATGTTTGGCAAGTTGCGTGGCATTGGTGGACAGCGACAGGTCTTCCACGCCGGGCAGGGCGGAAAGCCGGGCGGCCAGTTCAGGAAGATTGCGCCGGAGCAGAGGCTCCCCGCCGGTCAATCGAACGCGTTTAACGCCGAGGCGGGCAAACGCGCCGATCAGCCGTTCCGTTTCGTCAAATGTCAGCCAGTGATCCGGCTCCTCAAAATTCTTGAAGCCTTCGGGCATGCAGTAGGTGCAGCGCAAATCGCAGCGGTCTGTCACGGAAAGACGGACATATTCGATGGTGCGGCCAAAAGGATCGGTGAGCATGGATGACAGACTCGCGTTATATATGCCAAAATATAACCAAGTTTTTTGACTTTGTCAGCTTGCAAATGGAAACCTTGCAGGATTATTTATTGTTGGCGGGTCTGGCAGTTGCCGCCTTTTTGTATGCCTCGGTTGGACATGGCGGGGCATCGGGCTACCTGGCCGTCATGGCATTCGCCGGACTGGCGCCTGCCACCATGAAACCCGCCGCACTGGCCTTGAATGTCGTGGTCGCGGGCATCGGCACATGGAAATATCTCCGGGCGGGCGCTTTTGACTGGAAGGTATTCTGGCCGTTTGCGGTCGTGTCGATTCCCCTTGCCTATGTGGGCGGAAGCCTTCACATCCCGCCCGGCGTTTTCAAGCCGCTGGTTGGGGTTGCCCTGCTGTTCGCGGCCTGGCGCATGGTGCTTTCATCACGCCAGACGGAGGTGGCACGAAGGGAGTTGAGGTTGATTCCCGCGTTCATTGCAGGTGCCGCGATGGGACTGCTATCCGGCATGACTGGCGTGGGAGGCGGCATTTTTCTCAGCCCATTGATTCTGATGCTGGGCTGGGCAGGCACACGGGAAACATCCGGAATCGCAGCACTGTTCATTCTGGTGAATTCACTGGCCGGTCTGGCAGGCCATGGCGATCTTTCAGCCTTGCCCGCGAATTTCCCGATCTGGATGGCGGTAGTAGCCGTACTCGGCTGGCTGGGAGCGGAACTTGGCAGCCGCCGTTTTCGACTGCCGGTGATACGGAATCTGCTTGCCGTGGTGCTGGCGCTGGCAGGCACCAAGATGATACTGACATGAAAGTGTTGGGCATTACCGGCTACAGCGGCGCGGGGAAAACGACCTTGCTGGAAAAGCTGATTGCGATGCTTGTCGAAGAAGGCGTTTCCGTTTCGGTGATCAAGCATGCGCATTGCGGATTTGATGTCGATCAGCCCGGCAAGGACAGTTACCGGCAGCGTCAGGCTGGCGCGGGCGAAGTGCTGGTGGCATGCGATGAACGCTGGGCTTTAATGCATGAAAACCGCACCGCAACGCCACCTGATCTGAGGGAGTTGATTGTCAATCTCTCACCCTGCGATCTTGTGCTGGTGGAAGGCTGGAAACGCGATCCCAATCCGAAAATCGAGGTACACCGGGCAGCCAATGACAAGCCCTGGTTGTATCCGGAGGATCCGCATGTTCTGGCGGTAGCGAGTGATGTGCCGCCGCCGGACAACAAACACTGGATCGAGCTGAATGATGTCGTTAAGATTCGCGCCTTTATCAAACAGGAAATCGGGGTTTGAATGCCCATGGGTTTATATGCTTAGTGCCGCCGAGTTGTTACAGGAATTGCTAGACCGGGCTCGCCCGCTGGATGAAACTGAAACCATCGGGCTTGCGGATGCCCGTAATCGCATACTCGCGGAAGGCCTAACGTCTTACGTCAGCGTACCGCCGATGGACAACACTGCCATGGACGGATACGCCGTGCGCAGCCACGACTGCAAGCTGCCTGATGCGACACTCAAGGTGACGCAGCGTATTGCAGCCGGGCAGGTAGGCAGGCAGCTTCACAAGGGCGAAGCCGCGCGAATTTTCACCGGCGCGCCGGTGCCGCCGGGCGCGGATGCCATCGTCATGCAGGAAGACACTTCGCTGGAAGGCGAGATGGTGACAGTTTACAAGGTGCCTCATCCTGGCGATCACATACGCCGCGCTGGCGAGGACATTCAGCCCGGCTCCAGCGTGTTGACGCCGGGAACACGATTGAAAGGACCCGAACTGGGTCTGGCTGCCTCGATTGGACGCACGGAAGCAAAAGTCTTCCGGCAATTGAGGGTAGCGATGTTTTCCACCGGCGATGAACTGGCCGAGCCAGGCCGGCCACTCAAACCCGGGCAAATCTATAACTCCAACCGCGCAACGCTCAAGAGCTTGTTGACCGGGCTGGGCGTTGAGATCGTGGACCTGGGCGTGGTGGCCGATACCCGTGATGCGACGATCAAGGCCATCGAGTCGGCCATGAGGCTGGCGGATGTCATCCTGACCACGGGTGGCGTGTCGGTGGGTGAGGAAGATCACGTCAAAGCGGCGGTTGAGGAACTGGGCCACATCGACATCTGGAAAGTGGCGATGAAGCCGGGCAAGCCCGTGGTGTACGGGCGGGTGGGAGACGCCGATTTCATTGGCCTGCCGGGCAATCCGGTTTCGGCATTTGTTACGTTCTGCCTGTTTGCGCGGCCCTTCCTGTTGAAGCGCATGGGTGCGAATCAAACACTTTACCGCGCATATCCTGTACGTGCAGCGTTTGACTGGAGCAAGCCGGGCAAGCGCCGGGAGTTTCTGCGCGGCCACGTGGTCAAGGGAAGAGACGGCGTGGGCGAAGTGCGCCTGTATCCCAATCAAAGCTCGGGTGTGCTGACCTCGGCCGTGTGGGCGGATGGGCTGGTGGACATCGAAATCGGCCAGACTGTTATCTGCGGCGAATCGGTTCGGTTTATTCCTTTTTCTGAATTAGTGGATTGAAGGTGGCAGCGTGAAAGTCAAAGTTCTGTATTTCGCCAGGCTGCGCGAAAAGTTTGGCGTGGAGTCTGAAGTACTCGATCTTCCGGGAGAACACGCCTATGTGGCAGCCATTGTAGATATGCTGCGCAAGCGCGGCGATCCCTGGGCGAAGGAACTGGGCCTGGATGCGGGCTACCGCATGGCCGTGAATCAGACGCTGGCCGGGCTGGTCACGCCGGTTCAGAATGGTGACGAAGTAGCGATCTTTCCGCCGGTGACGGGTGGCTGATGAAAATCCTCGTTCAGGAAACAGATTTCGATCCTGGCGCGGAAATCGCCGCGCTGCATGCCGGGCAGCCCAGGGTGGGTGCGGTGACCAGCTTCGTCGGTTTGGTAAGGGATGTCAACGAAGGCGATGCCATAAACACGCTGACGCTGGAACATTATCCCGCCATGACGGAAAAATCCCTGCGCGGCATCGTTGATGAGGCCATGGGCCGATGGTCTCTGCTCGATGTAACCGTCATTCACCGAGTTGGTTTGCTCAATCCGCTCGATCGAATCGTTTTTGTGGGGGTGGCTTCCGGTCATCGCGGCGAGGCCTTCGCCGCCTGCGAATTCATCATGGATTTTCTGAAAACCCGCGCGCCGTTCTGGAAGAAGGAGGGCACGCCACAAGGCGACCGCTGGGTTGAAGCCCGCGCCACTGATGACGAAGTGGCGGAACGCTGGCAGCAATCATCAAAAAAAGACCCGGCCTGAGCCGGGTCTCCTGTTGGCTTTTACATGCCTGGTGGGGTTACTGCAAAGTGGCGATATGTGTCGACAGCGCGTCGATTTCCTCGTCGCTCAGCTTCTGCGCAACCGGGAACATCAGCGCGGATTGCGCACCTACCTGCTTGCCGGCCTTGTAATCCGCCAGCTTGGCCTTGATGGCGTCGGCAGCCTGGCCCGCCAGTTTCGGGAAGGCGCCCTGACCCTGACCGCTGGGGCCGTGGCAGCTTGCGCATTGAGAAGTGTACTGGGCGACCGGATCCATGGCGGCAGGCGCGGCAGCTTCAGGCACGGGGGCTGCAGCCGGAGCAGGTTCCATGGCGGGAACGGCGGGCTGGGCGGCTTCTTCCTTTTTGCCGCAGGCAGACAGGCCAAGCGCCAGAACAAGCGAAATCAACAGGGTATTGCGCATGAGATTCTCCAGTGGAAGTTTCAGGGAAAGCGGAATATAAGCAAATGTTAATGTCCTTTTCCATATCGTGCAAGCCCATCAAAAAAAGATTGCATCAAGACTTGAACCGTTTGGGCAATTCCCGTGACATGAGTTCTAGCCATTCACGATGACGTGATTCCATGAATTCGAATTCGGTAATCAGTCGCTGGCCGGATTCGGTCAACTGGCTTCCGCCCCCTTTGGATCCGCCCGTTGCGCTATCCACGACAGGCGTTCCCATCGCGTTATTCATCGCATCGACCGCATCCCAGGCTGCCTTGTAGCTCATTTTCATGGCTTTCGCGGCCTTGGAAATCGATCCCGTTTCGCCGATCTTGCGAAGGAGTTCAACCCGGCCATGTCCTACCACGTTTTTTCCGTCCAGCGTCAGCCACATCCTGCCGTGGAGTTTCAGGTTTTTGATCATGCATGGAGTTTAACAAACAGCCGGAGCAGTAAGCTGTGAAGATTACAATGCAGGAATGACAATGCTGGCATTGATGACGAAATGAATCCGGCCCTGCAGTGGCCACTGGACTGGCCTGGGCAGTTAATCCTGTTCGCCGCTTCGCTGGCGGCGAATTTCTTTTCAGCTTTGTCAGGTGGAGGTGCAGGTCTGATCCAGTTTCCCATTCTGATTTTTCTGGGTCTGCCTTTCGGTGTGGCACTGGCAACGCACAAGGTTGCCAGCGTTGCCCTGGGTTTGGGCGCGACGATCCGGCATTTGAAGGAAAGCCATCTGGCACGGCGCGAGTCGCTCATCATTCTGGGAGCTGGGCTCCCTGGTGTGATACTGGGTGCCTCTACCATCCTCAAGGTGCCCGAGCAAATTGCCACGCTGCTGCTTGGTATGCTGACGCTGGGCCTTGGTGTGTATTCGGTAATCAAGCCTCAATTGGGCATGGCGCACGAGCCGCGTAACTGGCAGGGGGCAGGTCTTTATACCGGCGTGGCCGGTTTATTTACTGTGGGATTTCTTAATGGCTCGATAACCTCGGGCACGGGCCTTTTTCTCACCATCTGGCTGATCCGGCATTTCGGGCTGGATTACAAACGCGCCGTCGCCTATACCCTGGTGCTGTGCGGTCTGTTCTGGAACGGCACCGGGGCGCTGGTACTTGGCTATCTTGGTACGATTGCATGGAACTGGATGCCGGCGCTGCTGGCCGGCTCGATTATCGGCGGCTATGTGGGCAGCCACATCGCCATCAAAAAGGGTAATCTCTGGATCAAGCGTTCGTTTGAAGTTGTGACCATCCTGATTGGTCTGAAGCTCATCTTTGGCTAGGAAAATTATGCGATTCATTTCATTGCTGTTTGTTGTGTTGCTTGCAGGGTGCAATGCCTATGAGGGAGCGATGCCGCCGGTATTGTCGCCAGATGCGGGCGGCAATGTTGCAGGACGCGCCATCGCCATGGAAGCAGCACCCGCATCGATGGATTCTGGTCAGACGGAGCAGAAGTATCTGGCCGAGCGCCAGCACTGGGTATTTGAGTTGAAAGAAGCCGAAATAGAAAAACGCTGGCAATCGCATCTTGCGCTGTGCACGGGCAACTGCGAGGTCCTCAATGCCACGATCAGCAAGTCGACGATGTCGCCCGTTTACGCCAACCTGCAAATGCGCGTGCCGCGCAACGAGGCAAGCAAACTGTTCGCGGCCATGGAAAGCCCGGATGTCATCGAGCGCCGTGTGGAGCGCGAAGACAAGACCCTTCAGGTGGTCGATGTTGAGGCCCGGATGAAAAATCTGTCCGAACTTCGCGACCGTTTGCGCGTATTGCAAACCCAGTACAAGGGCAGTCTGAAGGACCTGCTGGAAACCGAGAAGGAGCTGGCGCGGGTGCAGGGCGAACTGGATGCCATGACTGCCCAGCGCAAAGTGCTGGCCAACGAAACCGAAAAAATCCTGCTCAATGCGGATTACCGGCCCAGGCCCAGTCTGGGCGAAACCGGTGCATTCCAGCCGCTGGTGGAAGCCTGGCGCAACGTGGGCCGCACTTTCGCCCAGAGCCTGGGTTCCGCCATGCTGTTCCTGGTTGGCGCCTTGCCCTGGGTGGTCATTGTCATTCCGGTATTGTGGGGCGCGTGGAAAGGCATCAAGGCGCTGTGGGCGAAATTCAGAACTTGGCGCAAGCCCGCATGACTGACGAAGGCTACATGCGCGAGGCGCTGGCTCAGGCCCGACTTGCATGGCAGGCAGGCGAAGTGCCGGTGGGCGCGGTACTGGTAAAAGACGGTGAAATCGTCGGCCGCGGCTTCAACCAGCCCATCTCCAGCCACGACCCCAGCGCGCATGCCGAAATCATGGCCCTGCGCAACGCGGCCAAACAAATCGGCAACTATCGCCTGGTCGATACAACCCTGTACGTCACGTTCGAACCTTGCGCCATGTGTGCCGGCGCGATTTTCCACGCGCGGGTGAAACGCGTCGTCTATGGTGCGGCGGAATACAAGACCGGCGCGGCGGGCAGCATTGTTGATCTGTTTGCCGAACCAAAACTGAATTTCCATGCTGAAATCAAAGGCGGTGTATTGGCGGAGGAGTGCGGAAAACTGGTGAGCGACTTTTTTGCCGAGCGGCGTCAGCAGAGTTAAGTGGAATCGCCATGACCCCTTATCGCATTGATATCGATTCCCGCCTGCAACGTTTATATCTTTGGGAGCCTTATCCGGACGGCGATATGCTGATCCGTGAATATCCCATCTCAACCGCAAAAAACGGGCTGGGCGAACAATGCGGCAGTTACTGTACCCCGCGAGGCCGACATCGCATCGCCGAGAAAATTGGGGCGGGCCAGCCAATGTTCGCGGTATTCAAGGCGCGTGTGCCGACCGGCGAAATCTGGTCGCGCGATCTGGCGGCGGAAAATCCAGACAGAGACTGGATTCTTACGCGTATCCTCTGGCTTGATGGCGATGAGGAGGGCAGGAACAAAGGCAGCGAGGTGGATACGCACGACCGCTATATCTACATCCACGGCACCAACGAAGAACACCTCATCGGCCAACCGGTTTCACACGGTTGCATCCGCATGAAGAATTCCGATGTGGCTGAGCTGTTCGATTTGGTGGAAGAAGGGACGGAAGTCCTGATCAGCTGAAAAAAATGCCCGCATAAGCGGGCATTTTCATGTGGCCCGACCGCTTGAATTATTGCAACACGACCAGCGTCACGCGACGGTTTTCGATTCGGCCCTTGCGAGTCTTGTTGTCGGCAACCGGCGCGGATTCACCGTAGGACATCGCGTTCATGCGGTGCAGGGCGAAACCATGTTTCATGGCAAGGTAGCGACGTACGATTTCCGCACGCTGTTCGCCGATTTTCAGGTTGGTGTATTCGGGGCCGGAGTTATCGGTATGGCCCTGAATTTCGATGTAGACATTCCTGTTGTCTGATTTGATCTTGCCGGCAAACTCGTCGAGCGCTTTTTTGGCGTCCTCGGTCAGTTCGTTGCCTTCAAACGGGAAGGCAATCTGGCTGGACAAAGTCGTTTCGTACATGAATTTTCCCTCGGCCAGCTTTCCTGCGGCTAGAGCGCGATCCAGGGCTTCCTTGGCGGTTTTGGACGTGCCGTCCAGCGCCGCCTGCTGGTTATTCAGGCGACCGTCGAGGCTTGAATAACGACTGGAAAATTCCTGGCTCTGCTTGTCAAGCTTTCCGCTGAGTTCTGCATTCTGGCCGTCCATGCGCTTGTTGACGCCAGATACCTGTTCGTTGACAAATTCCTTGGTAGCACAGCCAGAGAGCGCCAGTGCAACGGCTAAGGCAATGAGCGATTTGTTCATTTTGCGTATCCCTATTTAAAGACTTTGGTATCTATTATCAGCAAATCGCGCCAAATGATTAACCAAATGTTCAGAATTTGGCCAAAAAACTGGACAGACTGTTGCAAGCAGGCAAACAGGATTGACTGAAAATCAATGTGTCCTGTCTGTCCTGCCTCCAGCAAGGGAAAGAGAAAGGCAGGGGTCAAACGCCGCGCAGCAGTTCGTTGATGCCGACCTTGCTCAGCGTTTTCTCATCTACCTTTTTCACGATCACGGCGCAGTACAGGCTGTATTTTCCGTCTTTGGACGGCAGGTTGCCGGACACTACCACTGAGCCTGCAGGTACTCGGCCGTAGGTTACTTCTCCGGTTTCACGGTCGTAGATTTTGGTCGATTGGCCAATGTACACACCCATGGAGATGACACTGTTGTCTTCGACCACCACGCCTTCGACTACTTCCGAACGCGCGCCAATGAAGCAATTGTCGCCAATGATGGTGGGGCCGGCCTGAACCGGTTCCAGCACGCCGCCGATGCCGACGCCGCCGGAAAGGTGCACATTCTTGCCGATCTGGGCGCAGGAGCCGACAGTGGCCCAGGTGTCGACCATCGTGCCTTCGTCGACATACGCGCCGATGTTGACGTAGGAAGGCATCAGCACCACGTTCTTGGCGATGAAGGAACCACGGCGGGCTGCAGCGGGTGGGACAACGCGGAAGCCGCCTTCCCGGAAGTCGCGGCTGTTGTAATCGGCGAACTTGCTCGGCACCTTGTCAAAGTAATTTGTGAAGCCGCCCTTGATGAAGCTGTTGTCTTCCAGGCGGAAAGACAGCAGCACGGCTTTCTTGATCCACTGATTGGTTTTCCATTCCTGGCCCGCCACGCCATTAACCTTGGCGCGTTCGGCCACGCGAATCTGGCCCTTGTCGAGCAAGCTGATCACTTCGTTGACCGCGTCCTTGACCTTGGCTTCCGCATTGCGGGGCGTGATCTCGGCGCGGCGCTCAAAAGCTTCTTCAATGAGTTGCTGGAGTTCTTGCATGGTGTTTCCCGTTGATTGATTGAGGGGTTGATTAACGAATTGGACAGAAATCGGTATCGGTCTTGATCCAGGTAAGGTCTGAAATGTCAGGGTGCGATTGTAATGCCTTGACGGCCTTATCGATGCGCCAGTCGGGTTCATTGATGCCGAACAGCATGATGACCTTGCCGCTATCACCGATGCTGTAATTGACAAATAGCGTACCTTCCTGCGCCAGAATTTGCTGGATGGTGTATTCAGTCTGGGAGGAAGTGGCGGCCCAGACGGAGGGACTGAACAGCAATGCCAGGAGAAAACTTTTCATCGAAGAAATTTGGTGATGCGTTCCGCTGCTGCCACGCATTGCTCCAATCCATCCACCAGTGCAATGCGCACAAAACCTTTGCCCGGATTGATGCCCTTTGCATCGCGGGCGAGAAAACTGCCGGGTAAAACAGTAACGTGGTAATCCCTGTATAGCTCACGTGCAAAGTCTGTGTCGTCTCCTCCTGGCACTTTGGCCCATAGATAGAACGCGGCATCAGGCATGGGCGCATCCATGGACTGATTCAGCACAGGCTGAACCGCAGCGAACTTGCCTGCGTACTGGCGGCGGTTTTCGATCACGTGCGCCTCATCGTCCCAGGCAATGGCCGACACCGCCTGCACCATCGGACTCATGGCACTGCCATGGTAGGTGCGATAGAGCAGAAATCTCTTCAGCACCTCGGCATCGCCCGCCACCAGGCCGGAGCGCAAACCGGGTACGTTGGAGCGCTTGGATAGCGAGTTGAACACGACAAGGTTTTTGTGGCCGCGATTAAGCTGTTTAGCCGCAGTCAGTGCGCCCAGCGGAGGACGGGTCTCATCGAAATATATTTCCGAATAGCATTCGTCGCTGGCAATGACGAAACCATGCTGGTCGGACAGTTCGAATAACGCCTTCCAGTCTTTCAGCGACATGACCTTGCCGGTGGGATTGCCGGGCGAGCAAACGTAAACCAGTTGCACCATTTCCCACATATCCTCAGGCACGGTTTCCCAGGTCATACGGAAACCATTTTCCGGCGTGGTATTGAGGTAATAGGGCGTAGCGCCGGCCAGCAGTGCCGCACCTTCGTAGATCTGGTAAAACGGATTGGGTGAAACCACGCGCTTTTTGTGCTTGCTTGGGTCTACCACGGCCTGGGCAAACGCGAACAGCGCTTCGCGGCTGCCATTGACCGGTAGCACTTCTGTCGCCGGATCGAGTTCTACGCCATAGCGGCGCTGGCACCAGGCTGCAAGGCTTTTTCTGAGTGCTTCCGTCCCTTGGGTGAGGGGATAAGTCGCAAGGCCGGCAAGGTTTTGCATCAACGCCTGTTTGATAAACTCCGGAGTCGGATGCTTGGGCTCGCCAATCGACAGGTTGATGGGCGCAAAATCAGGGTTGGGCGTGACACCGGCAAACAGTTCCCGCAGTTTCTGGAACGGATAGGGGTGGAGCTGATCGAGCCTCGAATTCATTACAAATGAGCCACTACACTTTGGAAACCTTGAATTTTATATGACATCCCGTCTGCTGCCTGTTTCCGGTCTGCTATTTGGCGCCACCATGTGGGGCTTGATCTGGTATCCCTACCGTTTGTTGGAGGAAGCCGGGGTGGGAGGCGTAGTGTCTTCGCTGGCGTCCTATGTCATTCCACTGCTGCTGGTCTTGCCGTTTCTGTGGCGACATTTCCTGACCGCGCGCGAGCATTTCGGCTGGCTGGCCCTGCTTGGCCTGGCGGCAGGCTGGACCAACATGGGCTATGTGCTGGCGGTGATCGGTGGCGAAGTCATGCGTGTGGTGCTGCTGTTTTATCTCGCCCCGGTGTGGACGGTAATCTTCGCGCGCTGGTTGCTGGGCGAAAAACTTTCTGGTTGGGGAGTCCTGATCATGGCCTTTTCCTTTGCCGGAGCGCTTACCATGCTGTGGCCGGAAGAGGGTGGCATGCCGCTGCCAGCGAACCAGGCCGAATGGATCGCGCTTTCCGCCGGGGCGACTTTCGCCTTTTCAAACGTGGTTACCCGTAAGGTGGCGGGCGCTGACGCCTGGGCCAAGTCGCTGGCCATCTGGGCGGGTGTGACTGTCATTGCGCTGGCCGCGCTGTTGCTTGAGTCCGAGCCATTCGCGTTTACAGATGCCGCCAACAATAAAACCTGGATCATCTTGCTGGGCGTGGGCCTGGCCATCGGCGCCATGACGCTGGCGGTGCAATATGGCTTGTCTCACACCTCCGCCAATCAGGCCATCATCATTTTCCTGTTTGAACTGGTGGTAGCTGCGATCGCCTCTTATTTTCTGGCCGACGAGGCCTTGAGCCTGCGTGAATGGACGGGCGCCGCCATGATCATCGCGGGCAGTCTGTTCTCCGGGCAAATGGAGCACAAACATGAAAATTCATAGTCTGCTGCATTGCTCACTCATTACCGAAGACCTGACTCGAGCCCGTGCGTTTTATGAGGGCATACTCGGCCTGACGCCGAGTCCCAGACGGCCAGCCATGAATTTTGACGGGGTTTGGTATGAACTGGGTGCACAGCAGATTCATCTGTTGTGCCTGCCGAATCCGGACAGGGATGTCGTTCGGCCCAGGCATGGCGGTCGCGACCGGCATGTCGCAATGGGCGTGTCGTCCATTGATGAACTAGCCATGAAGCTTGAAGCCGCTGGAATACCCTTCACCCGCAGTCAGTCTGGGCGGGCAGCACTATTCTCAAGGGATCCCGACAATAACGCGCTTGAGTTTATAGAGGCCACCGATTAGCTTGCCGCAATGCCTGACTCGCCTATGATAAAAAGAGGGAGTTCTCTTGTTTTCAATCGTCTGAAGGGTTAATCATGTCGCAAATGACCAAAAACGAGTTTGCTCAAGTGGAAATGAAACTGCGCGAAAGGCAGTCAGCCTTGCTGGAGGAGGTGCGCAAGGAGCTGGATCAGCGGGAAAACCAGCATCTGGCTTCCGTGATGGGCAATCATCCCGGCGATAGCGGCGATGTTTCGCTGGCTGACTGGCTTGCTGACCTGAACATCCTTCGCGTGGACCGCCAGATTCGCGAACTGCGAGAGATCGAAACCAAACTTGCCCAAGTGCGCGAAGGGACCGCGAATGAATGCGTCGACTGCGGCAAGCCGATTGGTTTGCAGCGGCTGCTGGCCTACCCAACAGCGATGCGTTGCGTCGCTTGCCAGGAAAAACACGAGCATATTTATGCCCATGGCGCGCATCCGGGGCTTTGAGAGTTTTCGCAAAGCAGAACAAATCGGGCCGGCATGAGTGAGGCTGCCACCCTCAACCGGATTATCGAGGCATTGCATGATCCGGCGTGTTATCCCCATGCAATCAACTCAGTTCGGCATATTGAGACGCATATTTCCCATCTGCTTTTAACCGGGCAATTCGCCTACAAGTTCAAGAAACCGCTCAATCTCGGCTTTCTCGATTTCAGCACACTGGACAAGCGTCGCTTTTGCTGTGAGGAAGAATTGCGGCTCAATCGCCGGCTGGCGCCGGATGTGTATCTGGAAGTTGTCAGCATCAATGGCGAGCTCGGGTCGCCGCGCATCAATGGCGCAGGTCCTGTGCTGGAATACGCGGTCAAAATGCGACAGTTCGATCCGGCTTCAGGCTTGGATCAGCTGGAAGAGCAGGGGCGGTTAACTTCCCAACATGCGGATGCGATGGCCGAAACCATTGCAGATTTTCATGCGCGGATTCCCCCGGTACCGCTAGATTCAGAGTGGGGCAAGGCCGAAGCCATCTGGCAACCGGTGGCACAGAATTTCGAGCAGATCGCCGCACGCATTGGCAACGATAACGAAGAACGCGCGTTGCTGGAAGCAATCAGCCAGTGGAGCGAAGCAGAACATGCGCGACTGCGCACGGACTTCGAGCAACGCCGCGTGCAGGGATTCGTGCGCGAATGCCATGGCGACCTGCATCTGGCCAACATGGCTTGGGAAAACGACAGGCTGCTGATTTTCGACTGCATTGAATTCAACCCCGCGTTGCGCTGGATCGACGTGATGTCTGAAGTCGCATTCTGCTACATGGACTTGTTGAATCGCGAGCATCCCGATATCGCCAGCCGCTTCCTGAATCGCTATCTGGAACGCACTGGCGATTACGCAGGAATGAAGCTGCTGCGTTTTTACGCCGTGTACCGTGCGATGGTGCGCGCCAAAGTGGCAAGCATCCGGTCAGGCCAATCGGGACAGTCCGCAATCGACACTGCACGAGAGAAGCAGGAATGCCTGGATTATCTCAGGCTGGCTTTGAAACTTTCCCGGTCCGATGCGCCCAGTCTGGTCATCGCACACGGGCTTTCGGGCTCCGGCAAAACCACGTTCAGCCAGGAGCTGGTCGCCCAACTCGGCATGATCACCTTGCGTTCCGACATCGAGCGCAAGCGGCTGGCAGGGCTGGATGCGCTGGCTAAAAGTGGATCGGGCGTCGAGAGCGGCATCTACACGCGCAATTTTTCGCGGCGTACTTATGAATATATGGCGCAACTTGCCGAATCGCTTTTGCAGTCTGGCTGGCGCGTATTGGTTGATGCCACTTTCATCGCGCGCTGGCAGCGCAATCTGTTCCGGCAGCTTGCTTCACGCTGTAGCGCAGCTTTCCATATCCTGGACTTCAACGTGCCCGAGGACGAACTCCGCCAGCGCGTCCGGGCACGCAGCGCGACTGGCAGGGACGCTTCCGAAGCGGATGTGGCGGTGCTGGAAAATCAGTTGAAAACCTGCGAGCCGCTTACAGCAGATGAACTGATGTTCGTAATTCCTGCTGCAACGGTTGAATCGGTGGCGGCGCAGCTCAATGCCACGGGCAGAAACTCGCCTGCCTCAGACGGGTAACAGGTTCTTACCAAGCCTCGCCAGTTGTGCCGTGCCATGGGCGGCCTCCGCATGGATTGCAGCGGTCACAGGAACGCCCAGCAAGTTTTGCCGAATGCGCTGCCAGGTTTCGTTTTGCGCGCCGCCGCCTGCGGTCAGGACCCGCTTGAGCGGGCTTGCGCCCAGCGCTTCCAGCTTGCGATAACCCTTTGATTCAATTTTGGCCATGCCTTCCAGCAGGCCGTGCAGAAACGCCGCATCATCCTTCGGGCGCGGTTCCATGCATGGCTCAAGATTCGGGTCGTTGCTGGGAAAGCGTTCGCCGGGTTTCGGGAGCGGGTAGTAATCGAGGCCGCTGGGCGTATCCGGATCAATGTTGGCTGAGAAAGCAATCAATTCTTCATTGCTGAAAAACTGTCTGAGCACGCCGCCGCCGGTGTTGGAAGCGCCGCCTGCCAGCCACAGCTTGCCAAAGCGATGCGAATAAACGCCGCTGGCTGAATCGTCCACGCGCGTTTCCGACAACAACTTCAACACCAGGGTGGTACCCAATGAAGTTACCGCATCGCCGGGAGCATTGGCGCCCGAGGCAAGGAAGGCCGCGATGCTGTCCGTGGTGCCCGCGCGCACGGTGCAGGCAGGATTGAGGCCGAAGCGCTTCGCCGATTCCTGGCTGACCGTTCCGATTGCTTCTCCCGGTGTCAAAACTGTTTGCTGCCAGTGCCCGCCAGGCAGCCGGGTCACCCAGTCCGGCCATTGCATGGCTTCAACGTCGTAGCCGGACTTCAGCGCGTTGTGATAATCCGTGATGCCAGGCTTGCCAGTCAGCAGTGCCAACAGCCAGTCGGCCTGATGAAAACAGAAGGCTGCAACGGGAAGATATCTGGCTAGCCATAACCGCTTTGCAAGGCCCGAAGTGGGACCGTAGGGGCTTGGTACCCCCCTTGATAAAGGGGGGGCAGGGGGGATTTCGCCTTCCGTAGAAAATCCCCCGGTTCGCAAGCTCACCACCCCCTTTGACAAGGGGGTATCTTCAGGCCCCCCTTGATAAAGGGGGGGTGTGGGGGATTCCACTGTGACCACAAAATCCCCCGGCCCTCCGGGCCACCCCCTTTGACAAGGGGGGAGTAACGCTGCGATTTCTTTGGATTCTTCAACTGCCCGCCCATCGTTGTAAGGCAAGGCAGAGCTTACAGGTTCGAACCGTGAATCGGTTGCCAGCAGGGTGCCGGAAGTGCCATCGATGGCCAGCGCGGAAAGCCCGCAGCGAATTTCCGCCGGCAATCCGCCGATCAGATCAAAAAGCGCCTGACGCCAAGGTTGAGGGTTGGCCGTGTCGGCATAGTCAGCACGCAATTCAAATATCAAATGGCCGGCTTCGTCCAGAACTGCCGCCCGGGCGCCAGAGGTGCCGAAATCCAGGCCAAGGAAGAATTCAGCCACGCGTGTTGGACTGGGATTCAAACTGGCTCAGTTCAACTTTTGGCGCTGGTTTCCAGCCTTTTTTGCGGTGCTCGGCTACCACGTTGGTAAAAATACCGCCGCGCACGTAGAACCTGGCGGTCAGCCTCATGAATCTTGGCTTAGTCGCTTTCACAAGATCATCCAGGATGCGGTTGGTCACGTCTTCGTGGAAGTGTCCCTCATTGCGAAAGCTCCAGATATAGAGCTTCAGGCTTTTCAGTTCCACGCAGGTCTTGTCCGGGATGTAATCGAGGTACAAGGTCGCGAAATCGGGCTGTCCGGTCTTGGGGCAAAGACACGTGAATTCAGGCACTTCCATGTGAATATGAAAGTCACGTTCAGGTTTTGGGTTGGGGAAGGTTTCCAGGGTTTTTGAAGATTGGGACGGCATGGTCAGGCTCGGGTAAAATTTGGAAAACCGGCTGGAGGAGGCCGGTTGGTTTCAGCCAATTATATAAGCAACAGGAAATCATCTTGCGACTCACATCCATCAAACTCGCCGGTTTCAAATCCTTTGTCGATCCCACCACCATCCCCATCCCCGCGCAGCTGACTGGCGTTGTCGGCCCCAACGGCTGCGGCAAGTCCAATGTGATTGACGCCGTACGCTGGGTGCTGGGCGAATCATCCGCCAAGCATTTGCGCGGTGAGTCGATGCAGGACGTGATTTTCAATGGCTCGTCGGCCAGAAAGCCGGTCTCTCGCGCCTCGGTCGAACTGATTTTTGATAACAGCCTGGGCAAGGCATCCGGACAGTGGTCGCAATACGGTGAAATCTCAGTCAAACGCGTTTTAACACGCAACGGCGATTCCAGTTACTACATCAACAACCTGCATGTCCGCCGCCGCGACGTGGCCGACCTGTTCATGGGTACCGGCCTTGGCGCGCGCGCCTACGCCATTATCGAACAGGGCATGATTTCACGAGTGATCGAGGCCAAGCCCGAGGAGCTTCGTGCCTATCTGGAAGAAGCCGCCGGCATTTCCAAATACAAGGAACGCCGCAAGGAAACCGAGGCCCGCCTGAAGGACGCCCGCGACAACCTCAACCGCGTCGAAGACATCCGGCAGGAACTGGACAAGCAGATCGAAAAGCTCGCTGGCCAGGCAGAAGTTGCCAAACAATACAAGGCCTTGCAGGAACAACTTAGCGAATCGCAGCACATGCTGTGGTACGTGAAAAAGCGCGACGCGCAGGCCGGGCGCGGCAAGCTGGCGCGCGATCTGGGCGAAGCCAACAACAGGCTGGAAGCTGAAGTTGCCCGTTTGCGTGAAATTGAAGCCGTGCTGGAAACCACGCGCAACGAACATTACGCTGCGCAAGACCGCTTCAATGTGCTGCAAGGCGAATACTACGGCGCCCAGGCCGAAGTCAGCCGCATCGAACAGGCCCTGAGCCACATGCGCAGTACGCGCGAGCGTTTGAACCGGCAGGCGCAGGAACTGACGGCACGCACGGAATCGCTGACCGGACGGGCCACGCAGGCCGTAACCGAAAAAGAAGAATGGACGGCCAAGCTGGGCAACCTGGCTGGATTGCTGGCGCAAGCCGAGGCCCGTTTCAAGGCGGCATCCGACCAGCATCTGCCGGAAAAGGAAGAAGCGCTGAAGCAGGCTCAGCAAGCGGTTGGCGAAGCCCAGCGGGCGCTGTCAATGGCCGAACAAAATAGACAAGTCGATGAAACCCACCTGTCGCACGGCCGCAAGACGGTCGAGCAGTTGCAAGCGCGCAAGGCCCGGCTGGAGCAGGAACTGACTCAGTTGCCACGCCCGGATGCCGCCGCGCTGTCCAGCCGCGAAGTCGAACTCAACAATCTCGCCAATGCGCTGGCCGAAGCAAAGTCGCAATTGCAAGCCAGGGAAACCGAAACTCCGGCACTGGAAAGCGCACGCAACGACGCGCAGCAGGCAACCGAACAGGCCCGCCGCGAACTGAATGAAGTCGAAGCCGAAATCGCCGCACTGGAAAAAATGCAGGAAAGCCTGAAGGCCGACGAGAAACTGGCCGGCTGGCTGAGCGGGCAGGGCATTTCGACCTCAGACCGGCTGTGGCAGGCCATCGAAGTCGAGCCGGGTTGGGAAGCCGCCGTGGAAGCGGTCTTGCGCGAGCGCCTGCAATCGCTGGGCGCTTCCATCAAGGACAACTGGTTCGACTCGCCGCCGCCAGCACGCATGACGGTATTTCAGTCCGGCGAAGGCAATGGTGAAGCCGGGGCCGGCAGCCTGTTGAGCAAAATCCGCGTCAAGCAGCCAGGCCTGCATGACGTGCTGGCCGACTGGCTGGCTGGCGTTGTTACGGTAGAAAACGGCAGCGAAGCGCGCCAGAAACAGGCCGGTCTGCAGGCAGGCCAGTGCCTGGTTACGCCGCAGGGCCATGTATTTCACCGGCATAGCGTCACTTTCCATGGCGTGCATTCCGCCATCGAAAACGTGCTGGCCCGCAGCCGCGAGCTTGATCAACTGAAATCAAAAGCCGCCTCGCTCAAAACCCAACTGGAAGAAAAGGAACAGGCAGGGCAGTTGGCCATCGCCGCGCTTACCGCCGCCCAACAGGCCTTGCACCAATTGCGCCAGCAAAGCGCCCAACACCAGAACAAGCACCACACCACGCAACTGGAAGTGGTTCGCCTGCAGCAGGCCTTCGAGCGTGTGACCCAGCGCCGCGACCAGATTGAGAAGGAACTGGCCGAAGTCGAGAAGCAACTGGCATCTGAGCAGGCCGAAGCCGATGCGGCGGATGAGCGTCTGAAGTCGCACCGCAGCGAAATCGAGTTCGCCCGCGAGCGCGTGTACGAAGCCCGGCAGGCGCGCGACATCGCCGACCGCGCCGTGCACGAAGCGCGCGAAGCCCAGCGCGAGGCCGAGCGCAGCCTGCAGGAATCAAGATTTCTTGAGACAACCTGCCACAGCAAAATCAGCGAATTGCAGGCGCAACTTCAAACGCTGGACGAAGAAAAAACCCGGGCGGCGGAAACGCTTTCCGGCCATCAGCTTGAGTTGCAGGGCCTGGACGAAGTGCCGCTGGAGGCTTCGCTCCAGTCCGCGCTGGAAGCGCGCGTGAGCCGAGAGGAATCATTAAGCACCGCGCGTAACGCCCTGGAAGAATTCACCAATCGCCTGCGTCACGAAGACGAAACGCGCATCCAGTGCGAGCAGGGATTGAACCCGCTGCGCGAACGCATGGAGCAACTTCGGTTGAAGGATCAGGAACTGTTGATGACCGAGACCCAGTTCGAGGAAAACCTCAACCAGGCGCAGGCCGATCAGGAAGCGCTTAAGGTCAAACATGAACAGACCAGCCCCAAGGCCGGCCCGCTGCAATCCGACATCAACCGGCTGACGGGCGAAATCGCCGCGCTGGGCGCCGTCAACCTGGCCGCGCTGGAAGAACTGACCGAAGCGCAGGAGCGGGGCACCTATCTTGCCAACCAGCATGCCGATCTGATGGAAGCCACCAACACCCTGGAATCCGCCATCCGCAAAATCGACCAGGAAACCCGCGAACTGTTGAAAGCCACCTTCGACACTGTCAACGGCAACCTGGGCGAACTGTTCCCGCAATTCTTTGGCGGCGGCCGCGCAGAACTGGTACTTACTGGCGAAGAACTCCTGGACGCCGGCGTGCAGATCATCGCCCAGCCGCCCGGCAAGAAGAATTCCAGCATCCACCTGCTGTCCGGCGGCGAAAAGGCGCTCACCGCCCTGTCGCTTGTATTTGCCCTGTTCAAGCTCAACCCCGCGCCGTTCTGCCTGCTCGACGAAGTTGACGCGCCGCTGGACGACGCCAACACCGTGCGCTATTCCGACATGGTCAAGCGCATGTCAGCCGAAACCCAGTTCCTGTTCATCACCCACAACCGCATCACCATGGAAATGGCCCAGCACCTGGCAGGCGTTACCATGAACGAGCCGGGCGTTTCAAGAATCGTCGCGGTGGATGTGCAGGAGGCGTTGAGGTTCCAGGAAGTGGCGGCGGCGTGAAGAATATCGAAACTAGCTCTAGTAACTAATTTACGTGTTAGGTACTCGCCTTGCCCGATAAAGAAGTACAAACCAAACAGACTCTCTCCGATGATGAGAACGAGAGGCCAGACACAGCCCTCGATCATTTTTTCACACTTGCATTTTCTATCGGTCTATTCTGGCTGGCTTATGCATTAATCCGGTGGTTGGCAAGTACAATTTTGGGCGTCGCTGAGCGCATTCAACATACCGCAGCCGATCCGTATGTAGCAATTCCAATCGGGATTGCCATTCTGATTTCTGGAGCTCTTCTCTATTGGTTTCGCGAGCATTATCTAAAGTGGTACGCTATTCTAGAGCTTGGTTCTGCATTTGGTGCAGCAGTTGAATCATGCTATCGGTTTGGAGCCGCGACTACTGATCCTGCATTTTTATTTACGATTCTTGGTTCTCTGTACATTGCTGTTCGTGGGTTTGATAACTTAGCGAAAGCGCACAATAAGCGATAGAAATTAGGCTAATCCGGCAGTCTTTAATGTGTCTGCCTCCCGACAGCGTAGCGGATGCGCGAGATGCCTTCCGCATTACGGTCGATCCAGGCGAGATGCAGGTTGCCGGCTTCGTCCATAGCAATGACTGGATCGGCTTGGTTGCCCGGTCCTGCGGCAACTGCAGGTGCGACATTTTCAGAAAAACCATCAGGCGTGAGCCTGGTCATCCAGATATCTGAGGTTCCATCGCGGTCATCATCCCAGGCGATGACCAGGTCTCCCTTGCGGTTGCCAGCGGCGCTAGCGTGCCACTGGGCGTAGGTGTCACCGAAGCTGTCCTGGGCTTTCTGGTTCTTGTCGTAGGTTTTGCCGCCATCGGTGCTTAGCGACGCATAAACATCGTAGCCGGACAGAAAATCGCGCTTGTCCAGCCAGACGGCCGCCATGTTGTTGTCGCCGTATGCCGCCAGGCTGGGCCGCATGGCGCCGGTGCCGCGGCCGAGGTCGGTGCCCTGGGCCTTGCCGGTGGGATTCTGGCTGATGCGGAACGGTGCGTGCCAGGCGCCGGCATCCAGGCGACTGCCATAGATGACGGTATGGCCGGGGCGGCGGTCCTCCCAGGCGAGGGTGAGTTCCACAGCGTTTTTTGTCAGGATCGGGTAGGTCTGGTCGTCCGTGGCAGGTTGCGGGTCGGCAGGTTGTGTCGCGAGCAGGCGCGGGGCGGCGGGATCGAGGTCGATGCGCGCGAGCCGGATACGCCGCCAGCGGCCATCGGGCTGGCTCCACGCGGCCCACAGGCCGGACGCAGGATGAGAAGCCAGGCTGCCGTGGCCGCCGGATTCGGCAAGTCGCAAGGCCGGGCCGATTCCCGAGACATCGACGCGCGCCGCTTTCACGCCGTGCGTGTCTTCCCAGATTACAGCAAAACGTCCGGCATCCAGGGCGGTGATGGCCGGGTCGTAGCACTCGCCGTCGCCCAGCTCGCGGGTGACAAAGGCAGGGTCTTTCGGGCCTTTCAGTGCCAGATAGCAATGCGGCGTACCGGTATGATCGTCTTCCCAGGTCAGGGCAATGTGTTGTCCGGAGACCGCCAGGGATTTGCGCCCCGAGGCGCTGAGATGGTGGAAAGCCTTGACCGGGCCGGCGACGTCCAGCGCGGCCTCGAAACGCCATTGCCCCCAGGAGGGTGTGCTGGCGAGCAGGGCCAGGAGCAGGGCGGTGGCCTGTTTCATTTTTCGCTTTTAAGGAATTCCATCAGGCTCTGGCGCTCGTAGTGGCGGCCGCGCACGTAGCGGTCGTAGCCCTTGAAGTCGTCGACTGTTTTGAAGCCGGGAATCTTTGCGACCTGCTGGCCGTCGGCAGCAAGATAAACAAACAGCGGCGTGGCGAAGGCGCCTAGTCGCGTGCCGTACTCGGCTTCGGTCAGACGCTCGCCGCTGGGCAGGCGTATCCGCTTGCCGCCTTCGGCATCGACATAGACCAGCACGTAGTTTTCGTTGTACAGCTTTTTCAGTTCCGGATCGGAAAAGGTCTTGCGGTTGACGTGGTCGCACCACGCGCAACCGTAGCGGCCGAAGTAGACAAGCACTGGCTTGTTCTCGGCTTTTGCCCGCGTGTAACCGGTGTTGAAGTCGGTGAAATCATAACCCGCCGGCGGGTCGGCAAGTACGGTTGCCGGCATCAACAATGCCAGCGACAACAGAACGTGATGAATGTTGAGTGGCACGATCGAGTCTCCGTTGGCGAGGGAAATTCATTATCGGACGTGCGTTGCAATAGGCAAATCCGACAAACCTACCAGCCCGTAGATCGCGCGAGCCTCAGGCGCCGATTCGGTTAGCCGGCTCCATAAAGTCTGGAAGCACGCTCTGCGAATGACTGCAGCGTGCGCGCTGCCGAGTTGGACATCAGAAATTCGGCCAGACCGGCACCAAAGCGCGAGGGAGGAATAAGCGACATCTGGAAATCGACGCGGGCGCCCTGGTCGATGGCGGCAAATTTCCAGCTGATTTCCATCTCGCCAAGCAGCGACTGGCTGGAACGGACGATGATGGATTCCGGCCGCATTAAAGTAGCGATGGCATTCACGGTCAGGTTGATTAGGGGCAGGGCAATGACCTGGTCCACTTCCAGCGTGTCGCCCTTTTGAGACCGGATTCTTGCCCCGCGGTATTCGTTTAGAAATTCCGGATACCGTTCGATGTCGGCCACCAGATCGAACATCTGGGTCGGGGAATAGGGGAGCTCGATGGTTTGCGCATAGCGTATGGGCGCAATGTTTTCGAACAGCATGGCCAGTTTCCCCTTGTGTACTGACCTGGTCGCTACCACAAGGCCCGCAGCCGGCCGTTTTCCACTTTGGTTTCGAAAGCCTTCAATGGATGCTTGCCGATGGCGATGCACTGGCCGGTGGTGATGTCGAATTGCCAGTGATGCTTGGGACAGGTAAGAGTTTTGCCCTCCAGCGCAAGATGCGGGATGTTGGTGACCTGATGCGGGCAGTGGGAATCGTAGACCTTGTATGAGTCGGCCTCTCGGTAGACGAACACCGTGCGTGCGCCGCAGTCAACCCGCTTCACTTCGCCGTCCGCGATGTCGGCCGTAGCTATTACATCGCGCCACTGCGGCAGGCTGTTGATGAGTTCCGGCTTGAACTCGGGCATGTCCATTTCCAGCAGAATTTCGGCCGCCCACACAATCTTGGCCAGGCCCAGTGCCGGAAAGGCCATCAATAGCGCATCGATGACTTCCATGGGCGTGCAGCCGTCACGCAAGGCGCGCATGAGATATTGCTTGAAGCCGCCTTCGGTTTGCGAATGAACCTTGGTAATGACCGAGATCAGGTCCCGCGTCTTCGGGTCCAGATGCTTGCCGGTGTCTTTAAGAAATTTGAAATAGTGGCCCAGTGCATCGCCCCGAACCGCGACCAGATAGTTGAGTGCATCACTCATGACTGCTCCCTTTAACTTTTAATAAGTGAAAATGTGGTTCCCGCCAGCATCTTAATTGAAGGGGAAGCCCCTGAATACCGGGGTGTTTGCCCATTGCGTACTACGCATAATGTATATTAGCGGTTTCTGATATACCACTCTTTGGAGTAACGCGCTAACTCAAGCCTGCTGCGGGTTCCGCAGCATTCAGACTGGTTGTGTCCATGTCCCTCGTTAAACCTGGGGAGGGATATGATCAAGTTCACTGTACTGAGTACGAAGGGCGGGGTCGGCAAGACGACATTGGCAGCAAATCTTGGCGCACTCATGGCGGACATGGGGCTGAGAGTTCTGCTTGTCGACGCCGATGTGCAGCCAGCGCTCTCGAAATATTACCGTATAAAACGTGAAGCTCCGTTTGGGCTCACAAAAGTCATCACCACCGGGTATGTCACAGAGGATTGCATCTCTCAGACGGTAATTGATGGGCTCGATGTAATCCGGTCGGATGATCCAGATGGCAGCCTCCAAACCTGGCTTCTACATCGTATTGACCGAGGCGAGCGACTTGGCAATGCCCTGAATTCCCCCGCAGTATCCGAAGACTATTACGACTGCGTCTTAATCGACACGCAGGGAACCGTAGGCCCACTGCAGGACACCGCCGCACTAGCGGCTACGCAGATCATTTCGCCAATCAAGCCGGAAATTCTGTCAGCTCGTGAGTTCAAAACGGGCACGATGGAACTGCTGGCGCGGCTTGAGCCATCACCAAACTCGAAATACAGGGTAGGGCCGGTCAAAGCAGTCATTTCGATGCAGGACCGGACTGCTGACGCGAGAATCATCGCGGAGTCGATCAGACAGGACTTCATCAAGCTGGGCGGACGGGTCACAGTCCTCGATACGGTAGTCCCAGACGCCAAGTCTTACAAGGAATCGGCCACCCTGTGTATCCCTGCGCACCGACATGAGCCGTCGCGCAAGGGCACGATGCCATCTGCCTATGAAACCATGCACGCACTCCTTTGGGAGTTGGTGCCGAGCCTTGCAGGGCATTACGCCGGATCGGAGGCAGCACAAGACCAAAGCCGTGACGGAGCTGAAGCATGATGGCGGGCGGAAAGAAAAAGCCACCACTCATGAACATTCCGAGTTCGATCAAGATGGTGGACTTGGCTGCCAAGCATGGGTTTACCCCAAAGTCCGATTCTGAAAAGCGGTCGGTACGGGAGCGCCTGAAGCTGGAAGTGTCCAACAGCCTGAACGTGCCGGCGCCAAACAGCGGGAGCGACCTCAAGCATGACACTGAAGTGGATGACTCGTGGGCGAGTCTTCCCGTAACCGCTGTCCACTTCTATGAGCGAAATCCCCGCAAGGCGAACAACGAAGCCTACGCTGAGCTGAAGGAGAGCATCCGGGTCAACGGAATCCTTCAACCCTTGACTGTCACCAAGCGGCCGGGAGAAACCCATTACATTCTGTACGCGGGTGGAAACACCCGCCTGCAGGCCATCCGGGAGTTATGGGAGGAAACAGGGGATCAAAAGCTCCGCGAAACCCGCGTCATCATCAAAGCCTGGCGCGGTGAAGCATCCGTTCTGCTTGCCCACATGGCCGAAAACACCCAGCGCAACGATATGACCTTCTGGGATCGTGCCAACGGGACGCTGGAAATCAAGCGTCAGATCGAGGATGAACGCGGGGCGGCATTGACCTTCAGGGAGTTTGAAGCCGAGATCAAGAAATTCGGTCTTCAGACTGATCTGCGCACACTCAGCATGTACCGATTCGCAGTCGAAAAGATTGCCGATGTTGGCCCGTGGCTATCCGGTTTATCCGTGCGAACCATCCAGCCACGGCTGAACCTGTTATTGAAGCTGGCCAATCATCACGATATCGAGGAAAGCGCTTTCTACGCCGAGGTGGTCACGCCAACCGCAAAGGCCATAGCCGGCATGGTTTCGGAAGATGCCCATGCATTTAGCGCAGACCTATTTCTTGGTCGATGCGAAGCCAGCATGTCTGTCAGGCTGGAAGTGAACGAGCGGGACATCGGCAAGATGCTCACTGCCATGGAGCGCTTTCCCGACATGACTCTGGAAGGTTTGCAGCGGATATGCAAGCCCCAGCGCCCGGTCGAACCTTCTGTCGGCGGCACCCAGACTCAATCCACAGCAGAGTCTGGCGGCCAGGTACAGGGGAAATCGTCAGAGCCCATTTCCCCCGATTCACGATTTCCTGGGAGGGCCACACCCTCCATTCCGGCCGCTACAGAACCCGGTGAACGCAGCCAAAAAGCGAGTTCACCGGCTCCCCATTCCACAGTCAGTCTCCCCCCAATCTCAACTGAGAGTGGAGGGCCTGACCGGTTGATGACCTTGATTCAGCAAGTGCTTGTCTCCGCTGGCCTTGGCTCCTGCTATGAGCCTGCACCCGGCATGCCCATGGGGTATTGCATGGGATTCCCCAAGGATGGCCCGCTTGATTTGAAAGAGAACGCGCAAAGCCGCCAGGCTGCCTGGTGGGTGCTTGCGATGGCAAGCGGGCAGTTTGAAGCGGACGCGTGCCGGTCTGGCCTTGACGACCCCAATGAGTGGCGCACCTTGATCCTGGAAGAAGGTAGCCAGGAAACGCTGGGGGGCCTGGAGCTCGCCATCCAGCACAACATTGGTGGCCAAGGTGAGTTTCTGCCGATTCCATGGCTGCTGAACCCGGACAACCCTATTGCGGGCGTGTGCCTTGAGTTGCTCTCGGTTATTCGTGGAGGCGCTCGATCATGATGATGGTTCGCGTCACCGACAATACGCTGAGAGCCTCGCTGCTTATGCACTTGATCGAGCAGCTTGAGCGTGGCGACCTTGCCGTACTGCTGGAAAAGGGGGTTTGTCCGCGGTCCATGGATCGGTTGCGCGGTCTCGCCATCAATGAAATTCTGCACCTGGCCTCATCAGGCCATCCCGACATCCATTTCTCGATCGATGAGGGCGGTTTCGAACTCGGAATCGAAACCCTGTTTCGGCGCAAGCAGGAAACCGAGCATCTGGTGTATTGCATCCAGAATGGTGCCAGCCAGTCGATGCTGAACCAATTGTTCCCATCGACCGACCCGCGTGTCATCCAGACCTACCGCAAGCTCCTCAAGAATGACCGCAAAACCGGCCGTGTCGCGTTACCAGATGAAAGCGTCCGAGATCTGATCCACCAATGCTGGTTCGGGATGAATGAGGAATACCCCGAGATCACCACTCTCCGCGAAAAACTCATTCTTCTGCATGGGTTTTTCAGCAGCCATTCCCTCGACGGGCTGTACGCCACCGTCAATGAGTTCAGCTAACCCAAAAGGAAGCACCATGGCCAGAAACAAAACCCGTGCCACTCCTCCGGACTGTCTGCCAATGAATCCATCGACAGACGATCAGGCCGTCTACAACACGATCAGCCCAGCAATGTTGCTGGACATATTCGATGAGCCGATTGTGTTCCAGCGTGCCTATGTGGGTCTGACAGGCAGCGCAGTGGCGGCACTGTTCCTGTCATATGCGATCTACACGACAGAACGCCTTCCGAAAGACGCGGAAGGCTGGTTCAGAAAGACCGGGGATCAATGGAAGGCTGAAACGGGGCTGACCCGCTTCGAGCAGCAAACAGCTCGCCGCATCCTGCGTGAGCTGGATGTTCTGATTGAGCGGCGGGCTGGCTTGCCGGCCGAGCTTTGGTTCAAGATTCGAGTGGATCGCATTCTTGAGTTGCTATCGGATCAGGCAGAAGCCAAGTGGGGGCAGGTCATCTAGGACCAGAAGATGCCCCACGCATACGCCATAGCCGCAGAATCGAGCCGGGTGAACGAAAACCTGGCCCAAGGGGTGAAAGACCTCCTGTCGGCGCTTGGTAACCGCTACGTGGCGTATTACCCCTCACTCGCCGAATTGACGGGTTCTCCCAAAGCCGCCCTGATGCTTGGACACGCGATGTTCATGACCCGTGTGGTCCTGGACAAGCAGCCCAATCGCGGAGGGTGGTTCTGGAAGACCTCGAAGGAATGGAAGCAGGTCGCCGGATTGAGCGTCCGGGAGATTGAAACATCTCGGAAAGTGCTTCTGAAAGACGGCATTTTGCAGGAATCGAGACGCGGCATGCCAGCCAAACTCTGGTTCAGGGTCGATCTTGACCGTCTGGCTTTGAAGCTGTGCCAGTATGCCAATACCACCTACCGCCCCTGGTCATGGGAAGACCGGGTGCTGAAAACGCTGCTCGGTAAACCGGTGATGTTCTACGCCCCTTTTGCGTGGACGGCGGACAGCGCCTTGGCGGGTCTCTACATGTCCAGCCTGTTCAATCGGCTGCGGCAGACATTATCCCGGAACGAAGTTGACGAGGAAGGCTGGTTCAGCAGCCCAACCAGCCAATCACTGATCCATCTCCATTTTGGCCGTCGCATGTTGATGAATGCCCGTGCCAAACTGATCGAGTCCGGCATGATGGAAGAGGTGCGGGAAAGCTGTATGCAATCCCAGTTGTTGTCACGCATTATGTTGGCAACGCTGCCGGCCAAAATCTGCCTGGAAGCCAATGAATTCCACAGTTTGTCGGAATCCAACAAACTGGATTGTCGAAATCCGACAAACAAGAGTTGCTCAAAACGCGTAACAAGAATTGCCGGAACCGTAAAACAAGAGTTGCCGGAACCGCAAGACAACAGTTCACCTTTCCGCGAAACAAGTTCTGCGGAAACAGCAACTCACTCTAATAAGGAAATAAATACTCCATACCACCCCCTCCATAACAGCTTGGAGGGGGTGGGCGTATTCGATTTCCCCAAAACCATCCGGACTGCGCCAGCAAGTGCTGATCTGGAAAACCTGATCTATCCGGACAAGCTGCTTCCCGGCGAGAAACAGACCGCACGGCAGATTCTGCACGGCAGCCCCAATCCTCAAATCATCCTCGATGAGCTGGCAGGACAGATGCAGGACGGCCACGTCAAGAACGCAATCGGCTACCTGCGAACCCTGAAAACCAGACAACAGGCAGGGACATTTGAACCTGAGTATGCCCATCGGGTTGCAGCAGATCGAAAGCATCGGCAGGAAACACTGGAACAGCGAAAGCGCCTGATCGATGAGCCACAAACACAGGTTGCGACAAACCGGGACTCCGCTCGGCTCAAGCTGACTGAGCTTCGCCAGAGCATTTGGGGAAAGAAATGACAAGAGCCACGGCCACAGGAAGCGTGGGCGTTGGTAGTGCCAACAGACTCAGCCAGCCGGAAGGTGGCGCAGCGGGAAGTGGTTTCTGTTGGTAGTGCCAACAGATCCAGCCAGCCGGAAGGTGGCGCAGCAGGAAGTGATGACTTTAGACGGAGACATTTGATGGCAACACCGAAATCGAAGATCAAGTTCCCTACCTCGGCGGATTCGCCGTTCGAGGATGGGTATGACATTGCTGGAGAGCGAGATGCTCTGAAAGATTTGGTCGAGGCGGAGGAACCGGACGAGAAGGATCCTCGCTGGGAGCGATTTATGGACCTGCTCGAAAGGGAAGAGCGCCTGCGGCAGGAACAGGCGAATCGCCAGCAACGCCAATACGCTGACCCGATCGTTCCCGATCATGAGGCACGCGCACTGAAAGCAATCGGCAGCCTCGTTGCTGATGAGACGGATGTGATGGCAATCCATACCAAGGAGGCCTATCGACTGTTCATCGGCAGGACGCGTGATGAAAGCCCGCGCGGCTACGGAATCACCAGCGGGAAGAAGGTTGCAGCAGTGCTCCGGTCAATCTGGAATCTGTCAGCCAATGACAATCCCTATGCGGACTGGATTCTGGTGCAGGTGACGGATCGGGTCGGCGAACTGCGCCAGCAGCTTGAGCATGCCGGAAAGCATTTCCAGGACGATCTGGACAAGTTACAGGCGCGTGGCCTTCGCGTGTCCGTATTGAAGAGTCGTGCGCCAGTGGAAGTGGAACTGGGTTTCCGCAGCCCCTACGGCTACATGATCGTGGATCTGATCCTGGACTTTGATTGGTATGCGCGTGTGGTCAAGACGATGGTGCAGAAGAATCGTCTGGGTGACATCGAAGGGAAGGAGGACTTGTACCAGATGACCAAACGGATTCGGGCGCTGTTCGAGTCCACCTTGCCCTATCAGAAGTATCTCCTCCGAGAGGAGTTGCGCCTGCTATCCAGGAGCGATTTCCTCCCTGGCGCCAGCGATGAAGCAAGGAAGCGGGTTGAAGCTGCCATTGGAATATTCGGGGCTGTGCCGCAACCGATCTTCACTGGTGAAGTGCGACCGCGTCATAGCCGTCGTCGGGCGGATGTGAGTGAGGCAGAGATGCGATTGCTGGTGGATGTGGCGCAGGGGAAAGTGGATACGGCCGGAAGTGATCTGAATCAGGAAAACACGCTCCTATGAGCGGTTTGTCATCAATCCAGACGGATAAAAGGCCTTTTAAGGGTAAGGGGGCGGATGAGTGGTTGGCGCGGCTCCATCGTGACTACCGGAAGGTCGTGTTTGAGATGGAGGAATTGTCCGAGCACTCAAAGAGTGCCGCAGGAAATGCCTGGTATGTGTATCTGCATCACCGGAAATCGACTGGGCAACGCTTCCTGATGTGGCGAAGCTTTGGCGTGAAGCATGTCCACCTGACATGGGACAGCATCCAGCCGACACTGGGCCGAATGACACGGTCACAGCAGGACTGGTTTGAGGACGTCAATGCGGCAGTGCGGTTGCTGAATGCGAAGGAGGTCGTGACCAGAAAGGCAATACGCATGGCACAGGAACTGAACAGTGAGGATTGAAACAATGAAGTGGGTACGCCACCCCCTGGCGTGGGTTCTTTTTAATCAACTGAAGGAGAGAGGCAATGAGCAATGAATTTCGTGGCACAGGCAATTTGGGCGACAACCCTACGCTGAAGACCGTACTGGTCAAGGGCGAGGATCGAAAGGTCGCAGAGATTCGGGTTTTCTTCGACGAATACAAGCCGGATGGTCAGGGCGGTTTCGAGCAGTCCGGTGGGTTCTGGATGAATGCTTCGGTGTGGGACAAGCGCGGCGAGGATGTTGCCCAGCACCTGCGCAAGGGGGCGCGTGTGCATGTCGCCGGCCGCCTTGCAGAGCAGGAATGGACAGACAAGGAATCTGGCGAAGTGCGGAAGACCATGCAGCTCAATGCCGACGATGTCTATCTGTCGCTGTCCCGTCTGGAGGAAGTGAAATTCAGGCCGAAGGCGCAGGAAGCGGGTGCTTGATGCGAACAGCTCACTTTCTGCTGCTTACATCAGCGCTCGTGCTCAATTCCTCAGCATTTGCTGCTGAGAGTCACGAGCTGATGATGTGCAACACCTATTCGGGGGGCGGCGGTGTCAGCGTCAAGGGCAGAACCCTCAAGTGCGAAGGCGAACCGGATGCTCGCGGCTACAGCAAATTCTGGACTACGAGTTTGACGGACCTGTACGGCCAGGGTTGGAGGGTTGAGTCCATGTCGACCTACCCTGCGAGCTCATCCGGGGAGGCGACGGTGATTTTCCTGTTGAACCGGACAACGACATCCGCTCCCGCTTCACCTGCCCAGAAATAGGAGGCTTCATGAGACACCCAACCCAGCCTGAGGAAAACATGATGGCAGCGGTGCTGCTATCGGTGTCGGAAGATGCATGCCGGCATGGGATGGGCTCGGGATGTTTTCATGGGTTCGAGTTCAAGGCCATGAGGCTTGGACGTCGTGGCCGGCCAGGTGCAATGGCAAGAGTGAGGATTGTAGTCAGCCAGGATGGCGAGGTGATCGAATCACGATTACTCGATGTCCTGAATGACCCGTTGTAGGCCGCGACCAGGTTGGGTTGAGGTTATGAGCCGGCACTGTTTCAACACGACGTTTGAGGGTGACCCCGTTACCGTTATCTGGCATGAGAGCAACGTTGGTTCAGGGAGGTCATGCAGTGATAGACAAGAACTGGCAGGAAATTTCCCCGGATCCTGATTGGGTGCGGCAGGAAGTAGCCCGCCTGAATGAGGCAGTCGATGAATTTGCCTGCGCCATGAAGGCGAAGCTCTCGCAGAAGGCGCATGAGGGCTGGACCGGGTGGGACAAGCCTGAATCGGGTATCAAGATATGGAATGCCATGCTTGCCCAAGGCGCTGCGGTACCCCTAGCCAAGGGGCAGGAAGTAGACATTGCCAATCTGGCGATGATGCTATGGCGGACCAATGGGAGGATGGAATGAATTCCCGTGCGATCTGGGACCCGATGTTTTTGGCCGCGCAGGCATCTCTCATTGATGTGTCTGCGATTTCAGGACGGCTTGAGTGAAGCTCTACCTCTGCGAAAAACCTTCACAAGGCAGAGAAATCGCCAGCCACATCGGTGCTCGGACACGTGGCGAGGGTTGCATTACTGGTAACGGTGTAACGATAACCTGGGGTATCGGCCACCTGGTTGAGCAGGCGAAACCGGAGCACTACAACCCGGCATTGAAATTCTGGGACATCGCGCACTTGCCTGTGCTGCCGGATGAGTGGCACATGGTGGTGAAGGACCAGACCCGTGATCAGTACAAGATCGTCTCGAAGCTGTTGAAGCAGGCAACCGAGGTTGTCATTGCCACAGATGCCGACCGTGAGGGCGAAGTGATCGCACGGGAGCTGATGCAGCTGAACGGCTATCGCGGGAAGGTTTCGCGCCTTTGGCTTTCAGCGTTCGACGATGCGTCGGTGAAGAAGGCTCTGGCTAGCATCCTGCCGGGCGAGAAGACGCTGCCGATGTATTTCTCCGGGATGGGCCGAAGCCGGGCGGACTGGCTGGCCGGGATGAATCTCACCATGGCCTTGACCAAGGCGTTCGGTGCCGGCGGCAAAGACGGAACCTTGCATTGCGGTCGTGTACAGACGCCTGTGTTGGCTTTGGTGGTGCGGCGCGAACGGGCCATCGCCGCCTTCGTTCCAAAGGCGCACTTCGGGGTCAATGCGACCTTCCTGATGGGCGGGGCATCCGTACCGATGGCCTGGGTGGCGCGAGCGGTGCTTCTCGACGATGAGGGGCGTCTCGTCGACCGTGGAAGTGCAGAGGCGGTGGTCAAGCAGGTCGCAAGGCAGACCGGGAAGGTGAGCCTTGTCGAGACGACACAGGAACGCGAAGTCGCGCCGTTGCTGTACAGCCTGGGATCACTTCAGCGGGAGGCCTCGGCGCGCTTCGGGATGAAGGCGCAGGCCGTACTCGATGCTGCGCAGGCACTTTACGAGAAACACAAGGCGACATCGTATCCACGAACGGATTGCGAATACCTGCCGCGGTCGATGCTGGCTGAATCGAACGAGACGCTGCAAGCCATCGCCGGAGCGAAGCCCGAGTTGGCAACACTGGCCACGGTTGCCGAGTCGGCGCTCAAGGGGGCCGATGAGCGTTTCCGGGGCAGGGCCTTCAACGACAAACAGATCACGGCCCACCACGCGGTCATTCCGACGCGAAACCCGAACATCGATGTGTCGGCCATGACGCCGACCGAGCGGACAGTCTTCGACATGGTTTGTCGACGGTATCTGGCGCAATTCCTGGGGGATTACCAGTACAGCAAGACGGTGATCGAAGTAATCTGCGAGGGGGAGAAATTCAGGGTGAGCGGCAAGACGCCGCTGATCCCCGGCTGGCGGCAGACCATGCCCGAGGCGACGAAAGCACCCACGGACAAGGATGATGACCAGGCTGAGGCAGTAACGCTCCCGAAGGTGCGTGTGGGCGAGGAAGCCCACAACCTGCGTTGCGAGATGCAGGACAGAAAGACCTCACCGCCCAAGCGTTATACCGAGGGTACGCTGCTGGCGGCGATGGAGTCAATCGACAAGGAGATCGAGGACCCGCGCTGGAAGGCGGTGATGAAGAACAAGGAGAAAGCGGGCATCGGAACGGATGCAACGCGTTCGGCCATCATTGAGGGGCTGTTCAAGCGGGACTACATCGTCGCCAAAAAGAAGGAGCTGCTGCCGACCGAGAAAGCTGTCGCGCTGATTGGACTGATTGAGGAGGTTTCGCCAGAAATTGCAGATCCAGTCTTGACTGCTCAGTGGGAAGATCGACTGAGCCAGATTGAGAAGGGCGAGATCGAGTTGTCGCAGTTTGAGCTCAGTCTTGGCGAGTGGCTGGTGCAGGTGATTGAAGGCATCAAGCGTCAGAAGGGCACACGGCAGATCTCCACGGCTGGAAAGACTCGTGATTTGCCGACCAGGGGGAGTTCGGTCGTGGCGTGCCCGACTTGCGGCAAGCCAATGCGCAGAATTGATGGTTCGAATGGCTTCTTCTGGGGCTGTACGGCGTACCAGGAAGGGTGCAAGTCGACGCTTCCTGATGTCGATGGAAAGCCCGGCGCCGCTAGGGAGGCGTCGCTTCCAAAATCGCAGGCAGGACCTTCCTATCCATGCCCCAGATGCCAGAAGCCCTTGCGCCTGGTGAAAGGCCCCAAGGGGCCATTCTGGGGATGTACAGGCTACCCGGAATGCAAGCACAGCCAGCCGGATGATGAAGGGAAGCCGGGCGTGCGGACTGACGAGGTGGCAGGCAAGGTTCGGCGTACCGAGGCGGTCGTGTCGCGAGGAACACCCATGCGTACCGCCAGGGCAGGTGCAGCCTGTCCGGACTGCAAGACTGGCCTGCTCATCAGCAAAACCATGAAGGACACCGGTAAGGCATTCGTGGGATGCAATCGCTTTCCTGCCTGCAGATTCTTTGCATGGCCAGCGAAATAGCCGGACGCGAGTGATGCGCACCACACGGGTCGAAATTCCCTGCGCCGAGCCGGTATGGCTGGTTGCCGAATGGCCAGACGGCGCCTGGTGCGATCTTCATGAGCTGCGTGAAATGATACACATGAGCGACGACTATCAGATTGTCCGAGTGCTGACGCACGACGAAGGATTCACCCCAAATAAGACTCAACGATGGAGCCCGAATTGCAAATGACAGAAAGTGAAATCCGCCACGCAGTGAGCGACGAGTTGGTGAGGGATGTACTTCGTGAGCGCCGCTCAGAACGGCGCTGGCGACTGATCAAGCGCGGAATGATGGTCGCGGCCGGCGTGGTGCTCTTTGCCTTGTATCTCTTCGGCTACGCGAAGCAGATGGGATGGAAGATGATCCCCAACAACGAGATCACGGCGGTGATTCACATTGATGGGGAGATTTCCGCTGGCGCCACGGCCTCGGCGGAGAAAGTGGTTCCCTTGCTCCGGAAGGCCTTCGAGGCAAAGAACGTCAAAGCAGTGGTTCTGAGTATCGACAGCCCAGGAGGCGCTCCGGTTGAGGCCGAGCGAATTTACCAGTCGATCAAGGCTTTCAGAAAGAAGCATCCCAAACCGATTGTTGCGGTTATCAACAACGTCGGTGCGTCGGCAGCCTACATGGTGGCGCTGCATACCGACAAAATCTACGCTGCGAATTATTCGCTTGTCGGATCCGTTGGCGCGGTTCTAACGGGTTGGGACTTCCACAGGGCGCTTGAGAAGCTCCAGATCAGCCAGCGTGTGTATGCCTCCGGTAACCTGAAATCCATGCTCAATCCCTATATCCCCATGACACCAGAAGCCGATCGCAAGGCACAGGAAATGGTTCAGAAGATGGGAGAAAGATTTAAGGCAGAGGTTCAGGCTACCCGGGGTAAGAAACTGCAGAACGGCGTGGATTACACCACCGGCGAAGTCTGGGACGGTGTGCAGGCCAGGGAAATCGGGTTGATCGACGAAATCGGTACCCTCGATACCGTGGCGAGTTCATGGGATAGGGCGGTGCATGATTTTGGGCCGCGGGCGCCAGGGGCGGGGTGGCTAAGCGGGATGGCCATTGCCCTTGAATGGCTGGCACTCTTGCAGAATGGTTTGCATTGATCGCTACCGAGTGATGAAAAAATAATCGCGCGGTAAGGACGCTTGATCGGACTGAGATTTTGGGTGAAATGCTAAAGTCTTATCCACAGAAAATGTGGATGAATTGTCATGGAGCCGGATATGAGTAATGTGGTGGATCTTGCGGGGTTTCAGTGCCCGGTTGGCAGCATGGCCATGCATTCCGTGCATGGCCTGGTTGAGGTTTTTTCTCAGGATGGGTGGATGCGTGGTGTGATCTATGAACACCATGAGGAATTGAGCCTTGCCCATGAGAGTGATGACGTGGTTTTTGCTGAGCACATCGAGATGCGTGAGGTATGGGTTCATGTTCGCGAGCTTGCCGAGGCGGATCTTGCGAAAGACATCGAGAACCTGCGAAAGCGTGGTCAATTTCTCTTTGATACTGTCGACTGAAGTGAGGTCGACGTGCTCCCGTACCCATCATTTCCCTTGACCGCATCCCGACGCTCAGATACCACCAGAAGCGGATGCACAAAGCAGTCAGTTCAGGGTTGATTTGGGCCGCTGATCATCAGTCCCAGTACGGCCAATTCCAGGCGGTCAGGTTTTTAAACCGTGACCATCCGAAACTTAACCATAGGGATGACTTCGTCATATGTGAGCGGCTTGTTAATGAGGTTGTTGGGAATGGAAAATTGAGCCCAGCAAGGGCTTGCGCCACATACAATTATTTGTATAATTACATTAATGTTAGATATTAAGCCTGTCGAGTTCCGGGGCAGCGCCCTTGATGATCTGCGCGCCTTCCCCATCTCGGCTCGGCGCGAAGCAGGACACCAAATCGACCTGGTACAGCAAGGCGGCGAACCGGAAAATTGGAAATCGATGACAACGGTAGGCCTGGGCGTGCGGGAAATCCGGATTCGGGACGAAGTCGGCGCGTACCGGGTGATCTATGTCGCCAAGTTTGCCGATGCCGTCTATGTGCTGCACTGCTTTCAGAAAAAAACGCAGAAAACCAGCAAGGCAGATATCGACTTGGCAGCGAAACGCTACCGGGATTTGTTGAAGGAGATAGAACAATGAGCAATAAACGATTTTCCAGCGTGTGGGATGCCATCGAGGACACCCCTGAGGAAGCGGAAAACATGAAGCTCCGCTCGGTCTTGATGATGGCCTTGAAAAATCATATCGCCCGCGTCGGCATGAGCCAGTCGCAAGCTGCCAAGCTGTTCGGTGTGACGCAGCCGCGCGTCTCTGATCTCATGCGCGGCAAAATCGACTTGTTTGCCCTGGATGCCTTGGTCAACATGGCGACAGCCGCAGGCCTGCACGTCGAAATGCGTGTGCTGGAAGCTGCATAGGGCAAGTTGCAACGTTTGCCGGGCTTTATTTTCCGATTCCAAAATGAACCCCGCATGCAGAAAGTGGCTTCGTCTGCCTGGGGCGGTTGTCGCCCATGAAAAGACACTGACGAGGCGGGGAAAAGCGTTACTGGGCGGCAAGCAGCGGTCAAGCCGCCCAAGAAATTCAAGTTTGCGGGTCAACGTCTACCCTATGACCACAAATACCGACACGTCGCGGATAAAGAAGTCCCTTATGAGTTTAAGGACTCTTACCAGTTAATGGCCGCCTTTTTCACCGAAGTGGATCGTGTATTAAAGGAAGCAAAGCAATGAAAAAAATCGCCATCGGGATCATGTCTCAAGAGAAAATCCGCGAACGCATGCTGGCCATCGCCAAGGGCGAGTACAAACCCAAACCCGGCGAACCCAACATCTGGTTCACCTCGATGAAATCCCTGGCTGAAGTCCTGAGCGACGACAATCGCGCCCTGCTCAAGACGATCCGTGATTTGCAGCCTGAATCCATCAGCGGTCTGGCCGTTATCACCGGCCGCAAACCCGGAAACCTTTCGCGCACCCTAAAAACCATGTCCCGCTATGGGATAGTGGAAATGCGCCGGGTGAATCACCACGTGCGGCCCATTGTCATGGCAACCGAATTCCAAATTCTTGCAGCGTGAAATTTGGCGCTGCATCGTTACCCCTCAAGGCCACACGCCTAATCGATGGAATCCATCTTTGCGGTGCGAGACATCATCTCGTGTAAAGCGGTTGCGACCGGCTCTAGTCGGCCAATCGGTCGTCACTGGCTGAGTGGGGAAATGCGTTACTGGGCGGCCGGTGTAGGACTGTAAGCTGCCAGCTGTGAAATCGGCACGTACTTCTGTTGATCGGCCGAAGCGGCCGATGGAGAGTTGAGCGGGCTATTTCCGCTATGGGTACGTTACCGGACGTAGGCCATGAAATCTCGCCGAACGGCAGCTTCCATCTTCGCGAACGAGTGCTCTCGACCTACAAGAGACAGTGACGGCCTGTAGTTTTGGTGTCTGCTCTGGCATGGTTTGCAGACCCTTTGCATATTCTCTTATGCGAAGGTGTTGGATCAAGTATTTGCGCCTACAAATAGCCCCGCCATTTGTCGGGAAAATTTACATATATTTAAAGATGCGCCAAGATTTCCAGAGGTATCCCTTATGGATAGTGGCATTCAGCGGGGTCTAGTTTCTAGCATGTTTCCTGCTTAATCAGTAATCGAAAAAAAGTCGAAGGGCATCCACCTTTGGCGGCTTGCGTGAACGCTCATCCGGTTTTGTTATTTCAAAAACGAGGAGAGCAGCATGACCCATCGCACTACCCTGACCGCAACCCTGCTGGCTGGCTGCATCGCTGCCGGCAGTGCCCACGCCGCCCTGCAAGGGCGCGACCTCAACGGCAGCGTCAGCAGCTTTGAGGCTTATTACGACACTGTGCTCGACATCACCTGGCTGGCCGACGCCAACTACGCCAAAACAAGCGGCTACGACGCCGACGGCCAGATGAGCTGGGCAGATGCCAACACCTGGGCCGCTAACCTCAGCTTCACCGAAGGCATTAATGTCTACGACAACTGGCGCCTGCCCACCGTCGACCCGGTCAACGGCGTTAGCTTCAATTACAACTTTTCGTATGACGGCACCACCGATTTCGGCTACAACATCACCAATCCCAACAGCGAAATGGCGTACATGTTCTACGTCAACCTCGGCAATCCCGGCCGCTACACGCCGGCGGGCGTCTTGAGTGGCTGCTTCATCTCGTTCCCTACCAACACCTGCCTCGACAACACCGGCCCCTTCAGCAATCTCCAGCCCGACGTGTTGTATTGGTCCGGGGCGGAGTACGCGATGGATCCCATCCACGCATGGTACTTTTCCATGAGCGTCGGTGCCCAGGCGAACGCCAACAAGCTCATTCTCAACTACGCTTGGGCTGTGAGCCCCGGCGATGTCGGCGCTGTTCCGGAGGCGCAGACCTATGCGCTGATGTTGGCCGGACTGGGTCTGATCGGGTGGCGCGCGCGGCGCCGTGGGTGATTCGGCGCTTCGGGCGCTTGTGTTCTTTGGGGGTGTGGGGGCGCGAGCCCCTGCGTTATTCTGATCTCCGGCACAAAGAGCGACTCGGCAGCTGTCATCCACCTAGAAAAGGATGTGTCGGAAAACTTTACACCCTCCTCGCCACCCTGATCTTTGCAGACTGAACCTCCCATTTGATTAAGCGCCCTCCAAGCCTATCAGCACACCATGGCACGTTTTTCGCTTAATTCAGGCCGCGCGGAGAACTAACAACGGATAAATTCCTAACCATCCATTACGTGGAGGAATAGTGATGGAAGCTCGTGTAATGGTTTTCGTATCGCTGGGGCTAAGCATGCTTTCCGGTTGCGCTTCGGTCTACCAACCGGGCTCTATAGCGCAAGACTGGGCCTGCAAACTCCGCGAGCTCCAAATTCAACCATTATTCCCACCAAGAGAGGATGTTCAAGTCGGCGATGTCTATCTTTTGGCGATGCCGAAGGATGGGACCACATCCGCAGGTTGTGAATCTCGCCAAGCCTTGGGAGCATCTTTCCCCGCGAATGGGACAGGCTTTGTTCCAATTGGCAAGTATCTCTCTGACCTTGGCGTCGGTAATGCCGTTAATGCACATTATTCGACTAGACTTGACTTGCCAAAAACAGAAGCATCTACGCTGAGCGTAGGAACTGACGGAAAAATTGAAATCAGCGGATATGCCACTTCCGCTTCAACTGAGATCATTCCGGCCCCAGAAACGCCCCCAAAAGGTACGTTGAAGCGCCTGCGTATCGTAGGCTTCCCTGACTTCATGACGGTAAAAGTGTCTGGCGCAGAACTGGGTGCGATTGCGCCAGTTCTTGGCATGCCATCAGAAATCGCTCTCAGCGCTGATGCTGTCGAATCCGCTTCATTATCAATTCCCGTAGCTGAGTCCTATGCCATTCCGGCATTGACAATTCTTCCTACGTTGAAAGAACACTTTCATAGTTCGGGGTCCGCATGCAAAGTGAATTACGACGACGTTAAGACTATGTTTTCTGAGGATACCCTTGAGAAGAATGATTTAGTTTTGCACGCCATCTACGAAGTTTATTACACACGGGCACTCAGCGCAGAGCTTTCGCTAAAGCAAGATTTCGCTATGGGTGTAAATCGAGACCGGTCGAGTGCGAAGGGAAAAACATCCCAACAAGTCTTGCCCCAACCAGAGGCGGCTGAAACCGGGACAGCGAATGGCACTCAAGTGGACAAAGCTTCGAATAATGGCACGGCAACTGCACAAGACGCTGTGCGCAACGAACTTGCGGAAAGGGTCCAGTCTGCCGCTGATGCGCTAGCAAAGCGCAAGGGACTGCCCGGCGTCACACTCGATGTACACAGCGGGTCCGCCTCGAATATCGGAATGACTCGAGTATTCGAGCGACCGATTGCCATCGGATTTCGATCGATCAGTTTCAAAGTTCAACGAGACCAAAAAAACAACTGTTTGGTCTTCGCTCAGGCAAGCTCAGAAAATGTCCCTGTCCCTGCCTCAGGGAATGTGGGTGACTGAAACGTCGGCTGAATGAGCGAGCAAACACAAGCAAGAAGACACCTCGTCCCACCAACTTTTGGCAGAACACCAAATGCACGTTACGGCATTAGCGCTGACAACCCTTATGTGGATGGTGCCTTACGCTGTTTATGCAATAGAACTCTGCCCAGATTTCCATAAATGGAAACGTTGTGCTGATGCACAGGCAAAACGAAGCGCGAAGACAGCGCGAGAAGCCGCATGCTCTGGTCTTGCCCCAACGGCTGAAGAACGAGAATCATGGGACTTGGACATGTTGGACAACGCGCATCATAGAACCGGATTAAATCGCGAAGTTCTTCAGCAGTTCCAAGGCACTGATATTCCCGCTGCGTCCAGCGTTTCGAGCGACGTATTCAGAGTCTCACCTGCGCTTTCCGCGCCTTCTTCTGGAGCTGTTTCCAGGACGCAGCGCGAAATTTGGCACCCGATCTCGATCAACGACTCCCGTCAACGATACGATGCTAATAAAACCAATCCAGAAGTACTAGAGTTCTGGAGACGTCCAACCTCGATCATTAGTGAGAACAACGAGAGCCAATTCACTAGAAAAGTATTTAGCTACCAATTGCGTGGCGATCCTCGTTATCAGCAGGTTCTCCCTGGAACTTCGCTTGGCCCTGATGACACGACGCTCCCAGGCCAAGGGCCAATGGTTAACGCCGGAGGTTGTGCTCGTCCCGCTGTAACAAGTGATTGGGTACCGAACGACGATGGACGATTCCCGATACTCTCAATACCGTCCGGATTCACCGAAATCGGGGAAATCTTCGTAACTCGGGGTGGGGAAACAAAAGTCTGTGGCTTCACATTCCTTCATACTAATTGGGCCATAACGTCCCTCCATTGCATTGCCAAAAAGAAGGGGGGAAGCGCTCTGGTGGATGTCCTGCCCGCAAACGGCAGTCTCGCGTCGGCAGTTTTCCTGGTTCCGGATCTTAAGAAGAGGCAAGACAACGTTCTTGAATGTCTCTCCACCCCTACCAAACCGGGATGCCCGGGGAAATTGATCTCCGTGATTGATATCCACGTGGCTGACAAGACATGGGTTCAGGATTTGCCTACGCATGACATCGCTCTCTTAAAACTGGCTCCTGCGACAGCGGATGGCCGCACACATGTTCCACCCAATTTCAAGAAAACCATACCGGCCAGCGTTACAGTGGCTGGTTTTGGCGCCTCAAATGTCTCAACCCACAAAGCTGGTTTCGGGTTGCTGGTAGGTTGGCACAATGGCGGCACCATCATTCAGGATCGACTATACACTTGGAATCGGGCCGACAATCCCGTTGGAACCATGCAGTGCATGGGAGATTCCGGTAGCGCCATTTATGATGGGCAGTTCTTTGGGAGACCAAATGAAAACAGAAGCCTATTTGCAATCACGTCCTTTGTCACACTCCCGACAAACCAGGCAAAAGCGCACGACAAAAGAAGCGGGCAAAAATGCCTAGATGCAGCCATCTCCACCTCTGCCGTCATCGTTGCTAGCTACAAGGATTGGATCTGTAAAGTTGCGCCCGAGATTGAAGGCTGTTAGTGCATACAATTTCTGCTGCGGCTTTCAATTTCGCACTTCGCAGACCAACCAGTGCCTGTGATGCCAACCTTCTAACCTGTCCGGCAAACACCAGTCAGCTGATTGACTAACCGAAAGGGGAATTCATGAACCACGCCAAACTCGCCTTGTCGTTTCTGATTTGTTATTCGGCTGGGGCAGCAGCGGAAAATGCCTGGAAAACCGATTCCGTCACCGGCTGCAAAGCTTGGGCTGAGAAATCCTCTCCCAGCATTCGCTGGGAGGGGGAATGCAACAATGGGTATGCCAGCGGCAAGGGAGTGTTGCATACCCTGCCGCCTAGCCAGGGCAGATATGAAGGTGAGATGGTGAAAGGTAAGTTAAATGGGCCTGTTAAGGGGATAACCTATCCAATCAAGGACTATCATCCAATTAAGGACTATCAAAAATATGATGTTGATGTAGTTGAGATTGAAGGTAATTACAAAGAGGGCATACCGGTTGGCAAACACAAACATACCGGCATATCAATAATCAAGGAATCATATGCGGTGGAGGGTTCCGTTATAAGTGAAGTCGTTCATGACTATCGGAAAGGGACGCCAAGTAAGGTTGGCATGATCACCGGTCCAATCCAGGTAGCAGGCGATGCAAAAAATTCTGGTCAGAAAACAGATCAGCAAGGAAGTTTTGTATCCGGTGTCATTGACGATGGAAAGGGCACCAATTATGAGTACCAAGGTGGCAACTTAAAACGCAAAGTCAGCGTGATAAAACGTGACGGTTGGCACGATAATTCTGATCGTGAAGAATATGAAGAGAATAAGCTGATCCGAAAGGTCTACCATCAGGACTATGTAAAATCCTATACAGGACAAAAAGAAGAAATAGAAACCACATACCTTTACCGGGATGGCAAGCTGTCGCAAACTAAATATGCGATGGCTGGGGCTTATCCAAAAGAGTTAGTTATGGAATACGAAGATGGCAAATTAGCTCGTCTGGCCTTGAAGAGTAATGAACGTTTACTGAAATACGACTATCAAGATGGAAAGCTAATACGCAGCAGCAGTTACGCGAGAGAGGGTGAGCCGCAGCAGCACGCAATGGTGAGAAATTACAGGCCGGTAGTGAAGGAAGGGCGCTTGTCTTACGAAGAGATTAAAGCCCCCCCCGCGGTGCCCCCCAAAGTTGCCGAGCGCAAGACACCACCTCCGCAGGAAAGTGTTGTGGCGGAAGAATCCTCTGAGGATTCCGGTATTGGCGGCTTCCTGGGCGGTCTGCTAGGCGCGGTTTCACAATACCAGCAGGCCAGAGGTAACACAGTCAAGGCTTCGCAGGCTGAAGTCCTTAGCGCGGCACTATCGGGCGATGAGAAAAAAGCAGAAGCCGCCACCAGCAAGCTGCAAAGCCTGGCCGAAGCCGAGCGCGCCCGGAAGGCGAAGGAGCAGGCAGATAAGGTGGCAGCGCAGGAGGCGGCCCAACTCCGGGCCATGCAGGCCGCGGCTGACCGCAACAGTGCCACCTCCAGCAGCAGTTATGGCGGCTATAGCAGTGCGGATTCATCCGGCGGCTCTGATCCTTCACAGAACTATCCCACGCAGCAACAGCCGACTTATTCTTCTAGCAATACCAGCAGCAGCGGCAAAAGAACGACTGTAGCCCCACGGCCGGTTATCGATGTCCAGGTCATCAGTTACGGCAGCAAAACCTCCTATGGCAAGTTAAAACACTTTGTAAAAGCCAGGAATGCCGGCAATGTGAATGTGTCTTGCTATGTGGTCATTAACTGGGCATATAGCTCTGCCATTTATGGTGATAAACGTGACAGTACCGCAGGTCATTTGCGATTGCGGCCAGGCCAGACTGATGAGTTTGTCATCGAGGGAGAGAATGCACACTACAGGTCCTGGTTCGAGAAATACAGTTTGCGTGATTGCCGGCAATCGTGACCCGCGCTTAGTCACTTCCCAGCTCGGGCTGTCATTGCCAGAACTGGTCCAAACTTTCTTCAGCAGCTTGCGCTGGAAAGGTGCGCCATAAGGGTCAGCGTCACAAGGAGCTTGCATTACCCGAGTATGCCAAGAGGGGCGAGCCAACGACCGGTCTTGCGAGTACAGCGGACGCGGTCGATCAAGAAGCCATTGTCGCCTTTGGCCGATGAGCGCTCATTGAAGGCGATATTTTCAAGGTCCGCAATCTGTGGCGCTGCTGCCGCTCGTTTTGGTAATTTCAGCGAACCGTGATCGTCAGCACCTGGCCCGTAGTGACGGTTGAGCTAATGCTCCCTCAAACAACCTCTGAAACATGATGCTTGCACAGACTACGTGCAGGCGGTTGACGTGTCTCCCAAAATGGGAGATATTGGTGTTAATGAGGGTCATCGCAAAGAGCAGTCTAAAGAACTTTTGGGGCAGGCCCGGCTGCGGTGATGCGCGTGGCCCACTGCACAGTTGGTACGACGAGGCAGTCAAGGCGACCTGGAAATCACCACAGGATGTCAAGGACCGGTACGCCAGTGCCAGCATCTGCGGCAACAACCGCGTGGTGTTCAACGTGGGCGGCAACAAGTACCGCCTGGTGGTCGAAATGCAGTACCGGGCGGGCATCGTCTGGGTAAAGTTCGTCGGTACACATGCCCAGTACGACCGCATCGATGTGGAGAATGTAAATGACTATTAAACCGATCCGAAACGACGACGACCTGAAGGCGGTGTTCCGCCGGCTCGAATCCATCTTCCAGGCCGAGGAGCAGACCCCGGAGGCGGACGAGCGGGACGTGCTCGTGACGCTCGTCGAGGCCTATGAGAACAAGCACTATGACTTCGGCCCGGCCGACCCCGTCGAGGCCATCAAGTTCCGGATGGAGCAGCAGGGTCTGACCGCGCGCGACCTCGAGCGTTTCATCGGATCGAGCGGCCGGGTCTCCGAAGTGCTCAACCGCAAGCGGCCCCTGAGCCTGCGCATGGTCAAGCAACTACATGACGGATTGAATATCCCCTACGAGAGTCTGCTAGCCGAAGCTTCTTGATTACCGAGGCGCGTCGATGGCACCCGCCTTCACCCGCCACATTTGCGTCGACTATTCCGGTGTCCAGACACCCAAGGCCAGTCTGAAGGGGCTTCGAGTCTATTGCGCCAACGGCGGTTTTTGCTGCCGAAGGGGTGCAGGCTTTCGAGCCTGTTAAGTCGCCCGGCCAAGTATTGACACACCATCTGAAAATTGGCAACCTAAGGCCTGTTTTGTTGGCTCATGCAGCCCGATTGGCTTCCCGTAAGGAGCCGCCTTTTGCCGCAAGGCGCGCATAAAAGCCGTTCAGTTCCTGAAAACGGCGGGTCTTCGGATCTGGAATTCCATCGCAGTTCAACCACCCCATGGGGAGCCACGCTCCCTTTGGGGAAAGTGCTCCCCTTTTTTATTTTTTAAGGAGAGCATTATGTCTGAATCCAAATTCTACGATCTTCATGTCACCGGCCTTGGCTACCTGAACCGTGTTCGCATGGTCAAGCCCAACAAAGGTGAAACGTTCCTCGCCTGCTCCATTTCCGCTCTCCGTGGTGAGTGGAACAAGGACGGCTCGATCAAACCTGAGTCGACTAAATTCGATGTGCGGGTTTATGGTCAGGACGCGATCAAAGCGATCGAGGTGCTCAAGCCGCATGGCGATGAGAAACGG